>WLWF01000001.1_pt1:1067500-1470802 | contig 1470802 bp, 1232 predicted proteins | sample 6718331 | NCBI WGS metagenome assembly WLWF01 (sample SAMN12718692, study PRJNA515312) | sponge metagenome | isolation source: marine sponge | host: Mycale hentscheli | place: New Zealand: South Island, Marlborough, Capsize Point | collected 2003-05-01 | reverse complement strand
GAACATCCACGCAAAGGCGAACCTGCACCTTGGCGATTCCTTCGTCGTGAACTACACGTTCCTCGACGCAGCGAAGACCAAGCAGGGTCGTGGTGCTTCGGCCACGCGGCCGGCGCCGACCACCTTCGACCAGCTCGGCGTGTGCTGCATCCACACGGTGAAGGGTCAGTGGACCGTCAACGACAACAACTACGTTGGGGTCTCCTACAACGCCACGAACCTCGGCTTCTCGTTGGAGCCGCAGGGCGGCCGTGACACGCAGGTTACGCGTAACCTCGACACCGGCTTGTGGGGCGGCAGCTACTTCTTCTACGACACCAAGCGTCCGCTGAAGAACCTGCGCGCCGATGCCAACACCTACATCGCTGGCTCCGACGTGGACCACGAGCTGAAGTACGGCTTCAGCTGGCGTGACGCCGAGACCTCCTCGCTCTGGGGTCTGGCTTCCGGTTCGGCTGCCTACTTCATCGACGATGGCAACCCCGGCACGCCGTATGCGGCACGCCTGACGCACGACGCGGTGGACAACTACCGCAACGACCGCGTCAGCGCCTACGTTGGCGACACGATCAGCGCCAACCGCCTGACGATCAACGCGGGGCTCCGCTACGATCGCCAGTCGTCCGAGTCGCTGCCTTCGGCCGTCAACGCGTCGCCGTTCGCGCCGGAGTTCTTCCCGGCGCAGTCGTTCAACGGTGCCTCGTACGACTTCGCCTGGACCGGTATCTCGCCGCGCATCGGCCTCACGTACATGCTCTCGGACCGGACCATCCTCCGTGCGAACGCCGCTCGTTACTACGCGCAGCAGTTCAACGGTGAGTTCCACCTCGAGAACATCACGTTTGGTCCGACCGCTCTGTTCGACTGGGCTGATGCCAACGGCAACAACGTGTTCGATCCGGGCGAGACCGACGGTGAGCCCTGGTCGCTCAGCGCTGGCTTCGATCCGGCGAACCCGAACGCTCCTGTTGACATCACCATCAACGAGACGCGTCCGCCGACCACCGATGAGCTGATCATCGGCCTCGAGCACGAACTCAACCGCGAACTCGCGATCGGTGCGGACTTCACGTACCGCAAGAACGACCGCGAGAACTGGACGATCCGTGTTGGCGAGGACCAGGAAAGCTACTGGGAAGCGGTTCAGCAGAGCCGTACTCTCGCCGATGGTTCCGTAGCGAACATCACCGTCTACCAGCCGGTGAACACGCGTGAGACGTCGCAGAGCTACCAGGAACGCGACGGCTTCAACACGAAGTACACGGGTATCACCGCGTACCTCGAGAAGCGCTTCGCAAACAACTGGATGGGTAACGCGTCCTTCACGTACGCCAACCCGACGGTTAACTACGACGCGCGCAGCTCGTTCACGGACCCGACCAACATCGCAGAGTTCAACGGACAGCCTGGTGCTGCCCTGACGTCCGCGAGCTGGTTCCTGAAGTTCTCCGGCATGTACCAGCTTCCCGCTGGCTTCAGCGTCGCCGGTTTCTTCCAGATCCGCGAAGGCTACGTGTTCGATCCGACCGTCCGTTCCGCCACGCGCGCGAACGGTGTGGGCACGATCGCGCGGTCGACCACGAACTTCGGCGACGAGCGTCTGCCGACGTTCTGGAACCTGGATCTCCGCGCAGAGAAGACCTTCGACTTCTCCGATCGCGGTCGTATCCACCTGATCATTGATGCGTTCAACATCACGAACAACGACATCATTCTTGGTCAGGCTGCGAACCTCTCGTCCTCGACGTTCGGTCGCATCAGCGACGTCGTCCAGGGACGCACGATCCGCCTGGGTGCCCGCTTGGTACTCCGGTAGATAGCCGCTCTGTCGGGCCTCCTCGGGGGCGTCCGGCAGAGTGACAGGGACCTAAGGCCGGGGTGTTCAACATCCCGGCCTTTTCTCTGCGCGGAGTCGAGCGCGCTAAGCCGTTGGGGCTTGGCCAGGCACGGCCGCCTGAATTGCAGCGGCCAGAGCTGTCGGCTCATCCGTGCCGATGCGAGCCTCCCGACCCTCCGCGAGTTGGATGCGTACGGCGTCGAGACCGGAGATGTTGTAGAGCATGCCGCGGCCGTAGTAGCGGATGCCCCAGAAGTAGTACCAGGGGTTTCGTACAGGCTCGACGGCCTCGATATCTGCAAGAGCGAACTTCTTGTGCACCCAGCCAATACCGAAGGCCGCGCGCACGTGGGTGTCGTCGACTGTCACTGTGAGACTGCCGAACAGCACAACGATCAACCCGTAGAACCCGAGCGTCGGAATTGCCAGCCAGGCGTCCCCGCCACGAACGCTCGCGATGTACAGCGCCACGAGCAGGATCGGCGTCGTCGCAATACGAACCAGCCAACCGGCCTGCGTGTGTGTGTACATCTACTCGTCTCGCGGCGTGGGCATGTTGGCTCCGACGGCGACGCGCCAATTACGCAGTGCACTCTGCAGGCGCGCGGCATCGTCGGGTTGGGACTCCGAGAGGTCCACGCGTTCGCCGATGTCGGCGGACAGATCGTAGAGCTCGGTAGCCCCGTCTTCGTACCACTCCACGAGCTTGAGATCACCGATCCGCACGGCGCCGCCGGGGCGGTTGCCCGAACCGTGATAGTGCGGGAAGTGCCAGAAGAGCGAGTCGCGGGAGATCGACTCTCCGCGCATCGGCCCGAGCAGACTCACGCCATCGACGTGCTGGTCAGGACGGGCTGGCAGGCCCGCCAGATCGAGCAACGTCGGGTAAAGGTCGGTCGTCGCGCCGGGAGTATCGACCACGGTCCCCGCCCCCACCGTCCCGGGCAGCCGGACAATGAGTGGAATACGAATGCCGCCGTCGTAGAGCCAGCCCTTCCCGGCGCGAAGCGGGACGTTAGCCGTGGCCTGATTGAAGCTCCGACGCGTGAGAGTGCTGAGCCCGCCATTGTCGGAAACAAGGACCACGGCTGTCCGCTCGTCGAGGTCGCGCGCGGAGAGGCTCGCCAGCACGCGGCCCACACTCCGATCGGTGGCCTCGACCATGGCGGCGTACGTGGCGTGATCCTGGCGCAACTTGGTCTCGGAGTCGCGTTCCGCCTCGTAGTGAGTGTCGTCTTCAGGCCCCATCGACGCCGTTTTGGCCTCGTACTTTGCGATCTCGGCGGTCGGCGCCTGCAGCGGCGTGTGCACGACGTAATGCGACAGCACCAGCATGAACGGCGTCTCGGCGTTGGCCTCGATGAAGTCGACGGCCGCCTGACTGAGTCGATCCGGAAGGTAGGTGTCCTCTGGCACATCACCCAGATCCGGCACGTTGGTGATCGACCAATCCGGGTTCTCGTAGGGAGGGAAGTAGTCGCCGGGCTGACCTGCCTCGTTCACGGCAAACGTGTAGTCGAAACCCTGACTGTCCGGGAGGAAGCCACGCCGCCCCAGGTGCCACTTCCCGATGTATCCGGTGGCGTAGCCGGCGTCGCGGAATGCCTCGCCTACGGTGACCTCTTCCAGTGGCAGTTGTCGTATGTACTCCGCCTGATTCAACAGTCCGTTCTGTTCGCCACCGATCCAGTTGGTGAGCTTCAATCGAGCCGGATGCTTCCCGGTCATCAGGCTCGCCCGCGTCGGCGAACAAACCGAACTCGCTGCGTAGAAATCAGCAAACCGGGCGCCGGCCGCGGCGAGCGCGTCGATATTCGGCGTCTCGTAGAAAGTGCTGCCGTAGCTGCTGGTGTCAACCCAGCCCAGATCGTCGACAACGATCATGACGATGTTCGTCGGCGGTACCTCAGGCTCGGCAGGCGCGCCACAACCGATCGCAGCAGCCGCGACAACTAGCGCACCCACTCCACACGTCGAGCGTTCGAGAGTCGGCACCACCTCAGTCGCGTCCGACCTCATGATCGAGACTCCAGGCGCGCATCCCATCGAGCAGCGAGTGCGCCGTCCAGTCGAACACGAGCGGCGTGATGGTGATGTGGTTGCCCATGAACGCCTCGGTGTCACTACCCGCGGGTGCCTCGGTGGCCAGGCTGATCGATGCGTCGAATCGACGAGCCGCCCCCTCCCCCTCGACTTCCTCGTAACCCAACACGTAGCTGAACCCGCCCATCGGCGCCACCGTGATGCCTTCGATGGCCGTGGCGTCGGAGGTGGGGACATTTACGTTGAACACCACGCCGGGCGTCGCCGGTTTCGTCTTCAACTCGCGCACGAATTCGGCCACGAAGGCCGCCGGATAGGCGAAGTCACGGTTGCGGCCGCCCAGCGACGCCGCTACCGCCGGGACCTCGTAGAGCGCGCCCATCATGGCCGCGCCAACGGTTCCGGACATGTGCGACGCGTACCCGATATTGGCTCCCGCGTTGATGCCGCTGACCACCAGATCGAAGCCGCCCTCCGGCGCCATGGCCGCGATCGCCAGCATCACCGCGTTGGCGGGGGTGGTGTCGGCGCACGTGCCGCTGACTCCGTCCTCGTCGATGTCGCGAACCTCGATCGACGAGCCGAGCGAAACCGACATGCTCGCCCCGCTGCGCTGACCGCACGGCGCCACGACGTGAACCGTACCCACGGCGCGCAACGCCTCGGCAAGCATCTGGATGCCTGGCGACTCGATGCCGTCGTCGTTGGTAACGAGAATATGGAAGTCGTCCTGTGCAGCCGCAGCGGGCGAGAACGCTGCGAGCGCGAGAATACTCAGCAGAGATCGTCGGAGAGTCATGTGGCGTCCTCGGGAGATGTGTAGCGGCGCGGCGCGGCGCCTCGGTCCCACCGGCCGCCAAGCTGCTATTCCGAGGACTCCCGTTGCAATGCCGCGATGCCCTCGACCGCGCTGAAATTGCCCGGGTACAACTCAAGGGACCGTTGATAGGCGGCGATAGCCTGTTCCGGCTTGTCCGCTTGTTCATGCACGTAGGCCAGGGTGTCGTAGACATACCAGTGGTCCGGGAACACTTCGATAAGGAAGTTCATCACGGCCTCCGCCCGCTCGAGATCTCCGTTCCCCGTGAGCTGGTACACGTACATGATCGTGCGGGTGTGGCGAAACGGCTGAGGGTTGGTTTCCGACCGGTTCTCCAGATACCACTGCCGCGCGGCATCGACGCCCTCGGACTCCAGCAGACCCATGTATCGATCCTCGCCGGCGTAGTAGTCGACCCGGTCGGCGAGTGCCGCCTCCAGGTCCGACTGCTCATGCCAACGACCGCTCACCATCGCGCCGCGGCGACGATCCAGCGCACCCAGGTCCTTCGTGGGATCTCCATCGACGAGCAGGAGGTCCGCGCGCATGCCTGGACGAATTCGACCAAACAACGACTCCTGGCCCAGCACGGACGCCGCACCTGCTGTGGCGTTCCGAAGTGCTTCTTCCTCCGACAGGCCCGCCGCAACCAGAGTGCGAATGCTGGCTCGCAGCCCCTCACCGGGCGCCATCATGCCGCCGACGGTAGCTGGAACGAGCATGACTCCGTGGCGGTGCAGGGCCGCGAGCACGTCTAGGCGACTCGCACTCGCACGGCGCGGTTCGTCCGGGTCCGGCGGAAACTGCGCCTCTCTTGCAGCAACGCGATCGGTCATGCGCTGGAATCCCCAACGTGACCCGGGCTGCATCGTTGCCAGTGCGGGGTCGGCCAGTCGGTCGCGCAGCTCGGGCGCCGTCAGCACCTGCATTTCATGGTTAGGCTCAGCCACAATCACTGCAGCGCCGGACGCCGCCACGTGCGACGCGACGGAATCCATACGATTCGGGTCGAGCGTGGTGTACGCCGCGGCGCTGGGGAAGTAGCGCGCAGCAGGTCCCCACGGCAACTCGAAGTCGTCTGAGTGCATCGCGGCGACGATGGCGGTCAGTCCGAGAATTGCCGCCTGAGCTCCAATCGCGTCAAGTTCAACGCCGAAAGGAAGGTCGCCAATCACCGGCAGACCTCGACTCGCCGCTTCCGCGAGTACCACGCTGTAGACGCCCGCTTCGAGCGCGGCACCGATGCGCACGGTGGGGTAACCACGTCGGACGTGGTCGTCGAGAATTCCAGCCACCTGGTCGACTGAATCAGCATGAAACCACGGCGGGTTGCGCTGCGCGCTCGAGGCATCGATCACGTTGCTCGACGGAACGATGCGCGGCCCGACCATCGTTCCGGCTGCGATTTGATCGTCCCAATCAAGCTGCAGCAGCGAACCGCGCAGATGGTGAATCGTCGTCGCACCGCCAACCAGGAAGGGCAGTTGATCATGAGGATCAAGCCCGTACATGCCCATGTCTACGAGCCCAGGCATCAATGTGGCCCCGCGGCCATCGATGCGTCGTGCGCCAACCGGCACCGGAAGCTCGTCGCTTGCACCGAACGCGAGGATTCGGTCGCCCCCGATCAACACGGTCTGATCGCGTAGAACCCCACTTCCGGCCATGGTGACGAGGTCGACGCCGACGAACGCGGTATCTGCCTGCGGAGATACGGGTGCCGCGATCGCGAGCCCACCTGCGGATACGAGAAGGATCAGAGCTAGCAGCGACAGGCGCCCGTGGGCGCGCCGTGGATTTGGCATGACGGTCTGGCCGGGGGACGTTGAGATGCATCCACTATGGCCGGGAGCACAGAAATCAAAGCCACGTCAGTGCCACGAAAAGGTCACGAAACCGCTAGCGCAGCAGGTTTTCCACCACCACGAGGTCACTGCTGGCATCGTCCATCTGCGTATAGAGCAGGTATCGACCGTCCGGGGACACCGACAGGCCGCGACGCGACGCCAGGATGGTACCGCCGGGCGCGAAGAGCGTGCGCGTCTCGGCTGTATCCAGGTCGACCGCCACGACCTCAGTCCCGCGGCGCTCCGCAGTTCGACGCAGGTACACGACGTGACGCTGGTGCACCGTCCAGTTGCCGAAGTCGCTGCCTCGGAGTTCGGGCACGACCTCACGTGCCGCCCCCCCATCTACCGGCTGCGCCCACAAACCCGGTTCCGCGTGCCGCGTAAAGAGCAACGTGCGACCGTCGCCGGTGACTCGGGCCGCGTAGGCGCCTTCGGATGTCACTTGCTCCGGAGCACCGTCGGCAACCGCTTCGTCGAGCGCGACGCTCCAGATCTCCCAAGCGTCGGTTCGGTTGGAGGTAAACCAAAGCCGCTTGCCGTCCGGCGACACTACCGGCAAGACGTTCTCGTGAGGCCCCTCGGTGACCTGCCTAACCAGGCCACCCAACGCTGGTATCGAGAAGATCTGAGCCACACCCTGTGGTCGCGCCTCGAACAGCAGCAGTTCGCTATTCGGGTGCCATGCGATCGGCCCGATCGCACCGCCATCGATGCTCGTGACGCGACGGGCCGCCGAGCCGTCCGCATTGGCCGACCAGATCTCGAAAGCCCCGGAGCGATTCGAAACGAAAGCAATGCGAGCGCCATCGGGCGAGTACGCGGGTTCGGAGTCCCACAGGCTCGAAGCAATCCACTGTGAGGTCGGAGGCTCGGCGGCGGCGGACGCGCTACCGCGGCTTGTGGTGACAATCGCAGCCGCCCCGAGGTCCGCCCGCCAGATGTTCTCGTCGTAGTTCCAGTTTTCGTAGACGAGACGGCCGCCTGTGCGGGCCACGCTCGGCTCTTTGAGGTTTTCCCCCGGCGCCGGAACCCATCGAGGCGTGCCGCCTTCGATCGGATAAGCCCAGAGGCTGAACGTGCCGTCACGTTGCGATGACACAAGCAGTTCGCGTCCGTCGGCAAGCCAGGCGTGACCCATCATCGTGCGAGCTTCGAACGTAATCTGACGGGGTGAACTCGCGGCCAGGCCCGACTCGTCCAGACGAATCGCCCACACCTCCGCCGCCGCGTAGCCTCGCCGCGAAAACGCCAGCCACTGGCCGTCGGGAGAGAACGCCGGGGCCGCGTCCGCATGCCAGTCGGGCGGCGAGGTCACCCGGTGACTGGTTCCCGTTGCAACGTCCACGAAGTGAATCGCCACCGACTCGATGACCGTGTCGCGATATGGCCAGGCGATGAAGCGGCCATCGGGCGACCAGGTCGGCTTCGGTCCCCAGAACACCTGCGCCGGAACAAATTCGGAACACCAGGTGATCTGCGTCGCTTCGCCGCCGAGCGCGGGCATCACCATAAGGCGGCATGACGTGTCGTCGAACCTCATGAACGCGATCTGGGTGCCATCGGGCGACCAGATCGGACGCACGTCGCGATACGGATGCTCGGTGAGACGCAACGCTGAGTCGCTACCGGGACGCCGCAGATAGATGTCCCAGTTGTCATCCGCGTCGGCCGCCGTGTAGGCAACGGTCTCGCCGCCTGGCGAGATAGCCGGGTGGAGTTCGAAGCCGGGTGCGCTGGTGACTTGAATTGCCGCTGGCCCAGGATCGGGGCGATCGACGAGTCCCGACCAGGCGGTGCCCCCAACGAGAGCGACAAGTAGACCCACCGCGATGCCGGTCGCGACGCGAACTCGAACGCCATACAGTCGCCCTTGCTGCGCGGCACCGACCGCCGCGGCCTGGAGGGCCGACTCGTCTGAGGGCGGCGCGACAACTGGCGCAACCAGCCGGTAGCCGCGCTTGGGAATCGTAGCCACGAAGCGCGGCGAGGTCACGTCGTCATCGAGCGCCTTACGCAGTTTTGCAACGGCGCCGGTAAGTGCTTTGTCGGTTACGAAGGTGCCGGGCCACAAGGCGGCGTGCAGATCGTCGCGCGACACCACCTCACCGGCGGCCTCGGTCAACACAACGAGCAACTGCGCCACCTTCGGCTCGAGCTCAACCACCACACCGTCACGGCCGCAGATCTCGTTGCGAAGCGGGAACACAGTCCACTCGCCCACCTGGAACGGATCGGTCATGGACTCGGAGGGTTCGTGCACGGCGATGGGCTCAACCTGGGGGGAGCCACTTCATTGTAGCGATTCGCCCGATCGCGCGCCGGGTTTCGCGAAACCCTATAATCGTAATTCTACGATTAACAGGGAGCCAACTGACATGAGCGCCGAGAGCAACTTTGACTACACCATCGAGGTCGAGATCCGGGCCTCTTCCGCAGACGTCTGGGGCGCGCTCGCCCATGACAGCGACGAGTGGTGGCCGAAGGACGCTCGGATGGTGGACCCGAACGCCACCGTGACGCTCGACCCACGCGCCGGCGGCGGGCTGATCGAGAACCTCGACGGAACCGGGAGCCTACTCTGGTACACCGTGCAGATGTGCACGGTTGGTGAGTCCCTGGACCTTGCCGGGGACCTCGGTGCCAACTGGGGCGGCCCGGCACGAAGTCTCGTGAGCATACGGCTCGAAACGAATGGCGACTCTACGAAAGTGGTCTTCCAGGACGCACTCATCGGGAACGTCGCCGACAAGACCGTTCAGATCTTGAAAGAAGGCTGGACGTCGATTCTCGCCGACGGGCTCAAGCGGTGGATCGAAGAGGCCGATGCGCCTACAGGATGAGTCCGACCTTCGTGCGGTACCAGCTCAGGGAGTCCTTGTTGAGCCAGTAGCAGGTTGCCGGGCCCTCGACGACGCCTTCGATCCACCCTGCCGTGCGCAGGACCTTCAGGTGCTGCGAAATCGTCGACTGCGCCCGTGGGAGATGCGACACGATGTCGCTGGTGATGCAGCCGGGGTGCGTGAGCAGAAACTTCATGATCTCGAACCGCAGCGGGTTGCCGAGCGCCTTGCTCATGCGCACAAATCGTTCCTGCTCCTCGCCCTCCAAGTCGAGCGTGCAGCACGGCTGCGACAGGTCGGCTGCCTCTGGCGGCTCCGCCTGATGCGATCGCTTCGGTGCCATGATTCCTCCGGATCGAGTAGGCCTTCCACCGCAGTGTAGAGCAGGGCCGCAATCGTGTTCTGATGGGCTCCCGAGCGCTCACCTGCCCTCGATTTAACTGCGTGCCTTTACAGGTTTACCTACGTCGTAGTTAAATCATATTTACCTACACCGTAGGTAAACCATGACGCCTCTGCTTCTAGACGGGGACACCGGCAGTGAACGACTACCTGGGTGAGTTCGAGCAGATCCTGCTCTTTGCGCTTCTCGAACTGGGAGACGAAGCCTACGGAGGAGCGATCCGCCAGGCGATCGAAGAGCGGACGGGGCGTGTCGCATCCTCGGGCGCGATCTACACCGCCATGGCGCGACTCGCCGACCGCAGGTTCGTCTCGGCGCGAATCGGACAGCCGGTGCCCGGGCGCGCGGGCCGGCCGCGCAAGTACTACTCACTCGAACCGGCAGGGGCGCGTGCGTTGAGGCGCAGCTACGCCACCATCCAGGCCATGGCCGGCGGCCTGGCAGGGAAACTCGATGATGCCGCGGAAGGCTGAGTCTCGGTCCAGCTGCGGCCGGGGCCTGCGGCGCCTCGCCGCGTGGCTGATCCGCGGCGACGCGGCACGATTCATTCTTGCCGATCTCGACGACGCGCTCGCCGGCGACCTGGAACGAGGCGTCCCACCCTGGCGAGCCCGGCTTCGGATGAGCGCCAACATCTTCGCGTCGGCGCTGAGTGTGGCGCGATCGTGGCAATGGAGTCCCGCGCCGCTGTTCGTAGAGCTTGTCCAGAGCAGTCGCACGTTGGCGCGCGACCTCGCGTTCTCGCTCCCGGCACTGATCAGTATGACCCTGACGATCGGCGCGACCACAGCCGTGTTCGGGGTGGTGGACGCGGTTGTACTCCGTCCGCTCCCCTATCCCGACGGCGAGCGCATCCGCTCCGTTCACGTGTCCTACGCCGCCCGCGCCCAACAATTCGGCCTTTCGGCCGCGCGTGTCGCTGCCCTTGCCGCCGAAGAAGGGTTGTTCACGTCGTTGGGGTGGAATCGCGACGCGGCGATGACTCTCACCGGCCGTGACGAGCCGCTCGACCTGAATGGGTACCGAATTGGGCCGGACATGTTCGTCACGCTCGGTGCGGAACCGTTGCTGGGTGGTGGATTCGCGGAACGCGCGCGACGGGGTGAGCGCGTTGCGTATCTGCACGAGGGACTCTGGCGTCAGGAGTTTGGTGCAGACCCAACAATTGTTGGCCAGCGCATACAGGTCGACGATCTACCGACGACCGTGGTCGGGGTGATCTCGGCAAAGCAGGCGTTCCCGGCGGATGCGGACATCTGGCTTCCCCTACTGCTCGAGTCGATTCCCGACAACGAACTGCATAGCGGCAACATGACCGTGCTGGTACGGCTCGCCCCCGGAGTGACCGACGCTGAGCTCGCCCGACGGCTCGACCGCATTACCGAGAATATCCATACGCAGTACCCGGGCAGCTACCCGGATTCAGCGATGCGGGCGATCACCTTGCGTGAACTCGTGGTCGACGGCGCGGACGAACTGCTTGTCGTGCTTCTGGGAGCCGTCACGTTGCTGTTCGTGCTCGGTTCAGCGAACGTCGCCAATCTGGTTCTCGTCCGTAATCGCCGGCAGAGAGTGATGGTCGCCACGCGGGCAGCGCTGGGCGGCTCGCGCGCGATGATCGTCCGCTGGCTCATGACGGAGTTGGTCATCTTGGGCGGGCTTGCGGCCATCGGGGGCACCTTGCTCGCGGCGAACCTCGCTCCGGCGTTGCTACGACTCACCCAGATCGTCGGCCCCGGCATGGATGTTCGCGTGATGGACCCGCGCACGCTCGGCTTCGCCATCCTCGTCACCTTGCTCGGCAGCCTGGCCGTCGCCATCTTGCCCGCACTGGCCGCCACCAGAATGGATCTGTCGAGCGTGCTCCGTAGCGGCGGGCTCCGTGCGTCGGCGGGGCGCAGGGCACGGCGATCGCAGGGATTGCTCATCGCCGGACAGGCCGCGCTCGGCGTGGTTCTGATCGTGATCGCCACCCAGACACTCGGCGAACTTCAGCGACTGCGCACCCGCGACGAAGGATTCCGTGCTCAGGGGGTGCTCTCGGTTCAGACCCGCGCACCTGAGTCCCGGTATGCAGCGCGGGTCCAGTTTGAACAACTGTTCCGTACCTTGCGCGAAGCAGTCGCCGAGATGCCGGGGATAGACGCTGCAGGGGGCACCTCGCACCTGCCGATCGGACAGGCTCGAGCGAGCTTCTCGATTTCGATCGAGGACCTCCCCCCTGATGATCCGAATCACATGGAGGCCGCGCACGGCTACGTCGTGCTCCCCGGGTATCTCGAAACAGTGCAAGTCCCGCTGGTCGCAGGACGCCTGTTCGACGATTCGGACACGCCCGACGCCGAACCGGTGGCGATGGTCAGCCGATCGTTCGCCGAGCACTACTGGCCCGGTGAATCCGTGCTGGGCAAGCGTCTCAAGCGACGAACCTACACATCGCCGTTCCCCTGGATCACGATCGTCGGAGTGGTCGAAGACGTGCACAACGACGGCATCGAGGGCGCGCCCAAGCAAGCCTTCTATATGCCACACGGGCAAACGGCAACGAGCTTCAGTCGCCGGATGTTCTTCGTGGTGCGCTCGAAACGCCCGCTCGACCAGATAGCCGCCGAGGTGCGCTCGCGCATCGCCGACGTTGACCCCGATCTTCCGATCGCCGAGATCGCCGAACTGGATCAGGTGCTGCGCGACTCCCGGGCTACGCGCCGTCTCGCGAGCGTGATGATCGCTGTGTTTGCCGCAGTCGGGCTCACGCTACTCGCCACCGGCACCTATGGAGTGGTGGCTTTCGCGGTAGCACAGCGACGAGGCGAACTCGGACTCCGCTGCGCGCTCGGCGCCGAGGGTTCCTCCATCGTGCGTCTCGTGCTGCGCGCCAATCTTGGATACCTCGCTGCCGGCACCGTACTCGGGCTCGCAGTCGCGGCAGCGATTTCGCGCGCCGTGGACCCGGGCGTATTGCCACCGGCGGCTCCGGCTCAGTTCGCGATCGCAGGGGCGCTGCTCATCGTGGTGGGGTTGGCCTCATCGCTGCCACCGGCCTTGCGGGCAAGTCGGCTCGATCCGGTATCGAGTCTTCGTTCCGGACTGCGATAGTCACGCTCTAGCCGGCCGACCCGCCAACAGGCGCTGCAGTCGCTGCTCGACGCCTGGCCACTCCTCGCGGATCACACTGAAGTAGGTGCTATGCCGCATCGTTCCGTCCGGGCGGATCATGTGATTGCGCAGTGTGCCCTCTTCGGTTGCTCCCAGACGCGCAATCGCGGCACGTGACCGGGCGTTCGCAGAGTCGGTCTTCCATTCGACGCGCTTCGCACCAAGCTGGCCGAAAGCGTCGCGCAGAAGAAGCAACTTGGCTTCCGTGTTCACGCGGGTCCGCTGAAAGGCCGATGTGATCCAAGTGCCGCCGATCTCGACCCTCCGATTGGCTGCGTCGGCGTTCAGGTAGCAGGTCATGCCACACACCTTCTCGGCGTCGACGGCGACCTGCACGAATGCCTGCCCCCAGTCCGTGGCTGGCCATTCGAGCGCTTGAGCGACCATCTCAGCGACATCGTCGCGGCAGGTCATCCGATAGGGCATCCAGGTCCACAGGTCATCGAAGTCCGCCACAGCCCAGATCGCGTCAACATGATCGAGTACAAGAGGCTCGAGCCGCACCGACTCGCCAACATGAATGCGCGGTTGCAGCCAACTCTCGGAGGAGTTCAAACCTGCCCTCTCATTGCGAAATCTCGCGTCCTGGCCGCGGACTCATCCGACGTTATCAGTCGTCACGGCCGCGGCGTGCGCCGCAGAGCTATTCGGCGCGAAATGCGCTGGCGGGATTGACCTTGGTTGCGCGACGAGCCGGCCAGAGGGCCGCGAGCCCGGAGCTGAGCAGCAGTAGCACCGGCACACCCAGAAACGTAATTGGGTCGACAGGCTCCACGCCATAGAGCATGAACCGTAGTCCCTGCGAAAGGCCGAGACCTCCGATCAAGCCGAGCACACAGCCCACCACGACCAGCACCAGCGCCTGGCGAACCACGAGGGCGACTACGTGGCCGCCGCGTGCCCCTAGAGCCATCCGCACGCCGATCTCGGAACGTCGGCGAGCAACGCTATACCCCACGACCCCGGCCAATCCGACGATTGCGAGCACAAGCGAGGCGACTCCGCATGCCGCGAGCAAGCGGGTCGTGATCGACTCGCCCCAGAACCGGGCGGCCATCACCTGTCGCATGGTCCGTATCTCGTAGGCCGCAACTCCGGGCGCCGCGAAACCCATGGCCTCTCGCACCGGTTCGACAAAGGCGGACGGCGCGGTCGTAGTCCGCAGTACGTAGGTAACCGGGCCGTTGGAGGGCATTTGTGCGAACGGAACGTAGATCTCGTCCCACGGCTCGTTGTGCAGACCGTTGTTGCGGGCCACTTCGGCAATCCCGATGACCGTGCGCCAAATCGGCGACTCTTCACCATCCAGCGGATCGAAGGTTATCCGACGCCCCAGTGGGCTCTCGTCCGGCCAGGTGCGTCGAGCCACCTGCTCGGACAGGACGACCACCGGACGCCCCTCAGCACCGTCCCCGGAATCGAAGCTGCGGCCTTCGACCAGCGTCGTCCCCATGGCCGCCAGGTACTCCTCGCTTACCCGCGCAACGTTGGCCCTCGGGCGGTCCGCAGGAGTTTCGAACGAGACTCCCTCGGGTGCGAAGTAGCGGAACTGAGTTCGCCGCCCCATTGGGAGACTCGTCGTGGCTCCCACGGCATCCACGCCGGGAATATCCCGGAGCCGCGTCGCTAGCTGTCGCTGGAACTCAACTTGCTCCTGCGCCCCAACCAACCGTGCCGCTGCCGGCGCAGCGCGGAAAGTGAGTAGTCCGTCAGGTTGGAATCCCGGCGGCTGAGCCTGCACAAGCAGGTAGCTCCGCACGGCCAGTCCAGCCCCAAGCAGGAGACTCAGCGCCAGCGCCGTTTCGAAGACGACGAGGGCCTTTTGCAACCGTGCGCGGCCCGCCGAGCCCGCGAGCGCCGATTCGCGCAACCCAGTGACCACATCGGCGCGGGCAGCACGCATCGCCGGTATCAATCCGAACACTATCGAAGCGGCCATCGACGCGAGGAGAACAAACGCGACTTCATCGATCCCAACCGCGTATATCCCGGCTCGTATTTGATCGGGCGGCAGCTGAGACGCGATCGCTCGGGTGCCCACGAGGCAGATCGCAAGGCCGGCGGCGCCGCCAGCCAAGCCAAGCAAGAGGGATTCAGCAAGAAGTTGCGCAAGGAGGCGGCGACGCCCCGCTCCCAGTGCGACGCGAACCGCCAGCTCGCGAGTCCGCGATACTCCGCGCGCCAGCAGAAGATTCGCCACATTGACGCAGCAGATCAGGAGGAGAAATAGCGTTCCAACGAACAGGAGCAAGATCGAGGGCCGCGTGTCGCCCCGAACAAGGCGTCCGCCAAGCTGACCAATTGAGATCGCGGATAGGCCCTCGTTCGTGTCTGGGCGTGCCCTCGCGAGTCGCTGCATGGTTGGGGCCAGGCGTGTCGGCAACGAGTCGATCCCGGCTTCGTTCTCACGCACGACCGTCGACAGGTGCCGCGCGCTTCGCTCGTCCGACTCGAGCCGAAGGGGAACGAGCAAGTCGACTTCCGTTAAGAGCCAGAAGTCCGGGGGCAGCACGCCAACAACCTGGTGGGCAACGTCATCGATCTGGATCTCCTGTCCAATGACGTCGCCGGCCCCGGCAAACATCTCGAGCCAGATCCCGGTACTGATCAAAGCCACCGCTGGTGCTGCCGGACCAGATTCAGCGGGGCGCAGCGCACGGCCAATCGTCGGTTCCACGCCCAGAACGGAAAGCAACTCCGGCTCAGCATGTAGCGTGCTCGCCCGACGCACGGCCGCACCTCGCGCCATGTTGCTGGCGCCAGTTGCGTAGCTGGCGATCTCGAGTTCGCCGAGTCTCGCGCGCATTTCCGCGACTTCAGCCCGTGTCAGACCCGTCTCGCTCCGTCCGCGCTCCGGATTCCGCGCCCAGACCTCGACGAGTTCGGCGGGCCCCTCGAACGGAAGCGACTGCCAGAGGATGTCGTGAATCGCGCCAAACATGATGGCGCTCGCGCCGAGGCCAATCGCGAGAGTCGCCACGGCGGCGATCGTCACACCGGCGCTCTTCCGCAGGTGACGTAATCCGAATCTCAGGTCGTGCACAAATGAACGCATCAGATGATCCGCAGGTGGGGAATAGAGTCCGAGGACACCGTGCGCCCGACGTCTGCGCAGACTCGCGGCATCGGCGAACGCGATGAAGGCATGTCGTACGACTCGCAGGCCAATCGCCAACGAGCCCGCGTCGCGCCGACGGAAGTGATCGGCTACGGCGCTAATTTCGCCGAGCCATTCGCGTCTCCAGGCTTCGCGAGACCTGCGGCGCACCAACAGCGACGCGACCCGAATGATCGCGTTACCCAGTGGGGCAGCGGGCACAGCCAACTGGTCCACTAGGCCCTCGGCTCTGCGAGCGAGCGGGCGATGAACGGGAACCGATTCGCAGCGTCAACCAACGCCGCCATGCGTCATTCGGAGCGTCGTCAAAGCGTCGGATTCCCGTGTTGCCGAAAATACTATATAGATTTCTGACTATACAGAAATCAGCATAAAAGAACCAGGGAGAAAATCGGTCGGCCTTGGGAGCTAGCGACAGCTACTTCTTGAGCGTACCGCTGAGCTTCGCAGTGCTGTACACGAAGCCCGTCGGGGCGGCCCCGAGGCGATTCGGAATGGCGGCGTACATCTTCCCCGCTTTGAACTTCTTGTCGCCGCCGGCCATCTTGCCGGTGAAGATCACCACGCCATCGATCCCGCCCGATGTGGTGGTGCTCTTGGCGAAGACCTCGTTCTTCGTGGACCGAGCGAGCTCACCCTCTCCTTCGAAGGTCAGGCCGTTCGACAATTCGATCGAGTAGCTGAACGCGCCGGTAGCCTCGTTCACCGTCATCGTGCCCTTGCCGGTGAACTTGAAGGCGTCGCCGAACACCGTCTTGCTGACGCCGCTCTTGAGCTTGATCGAATACGTCAGGTCCGCTCCCGATAGCGCACCAACCGGATCTGGCCAGACCCCACCTACCAGGGCGGCGACGACGAGGAGAGCGAGGGCTGCCAGCAATGTGCGCGAGTTCTTCACGGCGTTCCTTCCGATGTTGCTTCCACGATTCCGAACGAATCCGGCAGCAGGGTATCTCGGGACTACGGCCTGCGGTACTTCGCCGGCACCGCGAGCGTGCGCGCCACCTCGGACCGAGCCCCTTCCGTGAGAATGAGCGTCGTCGCATCAACCCATCGAGATCGAGAGGACTTACGAACAGCTCGCGCAAATCGTCGCCATCGCTACTCACTGCGAAGGCCGCCGAGCCGTCTGGGTACCCGGCGGAATAGGTAATCTCGGTCGAGTTCGGCCCAACGCCCGCGACGCTAGTTGATCGGTCATTCCTTCGCTGCGCGGTGCCGGGCTTCGCGGAACTGAGCACGAACCTGGCCGGCGGCGGTGGCCATCACGATGGCTTGCACGGCCGCAATCTCGTCACGCGTTACGCCCATTTCTTTGGCAACGCCAAAGTAGCTGCGCATTCACGGGTCGCAACCCAAGCCGAGAGCCGCAGCCAACTGAATGAGCACAGTGATGCGGTCATCGAGAGCCGGGTTGTCGCGGGCCGAATTGTAGAAGTCCGTCCAGCGTACCAGTTGTTCTTCGCGCAGCATCGTTGAGCTCCCAGCGGTGGTTCTTGGTTCGATCGTAATTATACGATTTAGAGAGCCAGAAAATCTGTCGGCTCAACGAGCGGCGATTCGACCGAGAACTTGATGCCTCCGATGCGTAGAGTAGTAGCTGCATTCCCCGCTCCGAGGCTCTCTGCGATGCGTGCTACGTCTGCTGGTCTGATGGTGTTGTGCGCGCTCACCAGCGCGACAGCGAGTCGCGCCGCGACTCCTCAAGGAGGCGAGTTCCGTACCGTGTCATTCTCGGCTCGGGATGGACTCGAGATCACGGCGGACCTCTACGCCGGCGCCAGCCAGGCAGCGCCGACCGTTCTGCTGTTCCACCAATCTTCGTCGAGCCGCGGTGAGTTCCGCGTCACCGGACAACGGCTTGCTTCGCTAGGCTTCAATGCTCTAGCCGTAGATCTTCGTTGGGGCCTGCGCCGCGACGGCGTGACCAATGAGACCGCTGCGCGGCATGGCACGCCTGCGCTCATGGAGGCGGTCGAAGCGGGAACAGCCTCGCCTTGGCCGACCATCGACGCCGCCTATCAAGACATGCGAGCCGCTCGGCGCTGGTTGGGCAGGCAAGGATTCAGCGGACCGGTGTTCGCGCTCGGCTCCTCCGCCTCCGCGATGCTGGTGGTGCGGATGGGGGCGGAGGCTCTGGTGGATGGCGTGATCGCGTACTCGCCCGGCGAGTATGACGATGACCGTCCGCATCTCGTGCGCGACTGGGCGGGGCAGCTGACCGTTCCGTTCTACGCCGTGGCGGCTCCGGACGAGGACGATCTGGTCGCGCCGATCGTTGCGGCGGCCCCCGAGCGCCCCCGGGCGGTGTACTTCAAGGCCTCCGACGGGCGGCACGGAGCATCGATACTCGACGTGGGAGACCGCAACTGGCTCGACCTCGCGAGCACCCTGTCGACCTGGACGGGCGGGCTTCCGATTGGCACCGAGTTCACGATCTCCACTGCAACCAACGTTGAGCTGATCGCCGATCGTTACGATCTTGCGGATCCCCGAGCCACGATATTGCTCTTTCATCAGGGCGGCGGCAGCGCACGCGGCGAGTACGGGTTCCTGATTCCTCACCTTCTCGCTCGCAACTACGCCGTCGTAGCCGTCGACCTGTACGGTGGAGGTGATCGCTTCGGCCGACCCAACCGCACACTGCGCGGTTCATCCCCGCCCGATGATTTCGGGTATTGCGACGCCGGGTCGCAGATCCGAAGCGTGATCAATCACGTCGGCGAATCCACGAACAGACCGATGGTTCTGTGGGGTAGCTCGTACACGGCGGCACTCGTTGTCCGCGAGACAGCTCGCGACGCCGTTGGCGTTGCGGCAACCCTGGCGTTCTCGCCGGCAAGCGGAGAACCGCTCGCGGACTGCATCCCGGAGGAGGTCGCCGACGAGCTGACAGTGCCCGTCCTGACGATCCGTCCGGAGAGCGAGGCCGCCATGGAGTCCGTGGCAACACAGATTGAAGCGTTCCGCGCCGCCGGAGTAGCAACGTACGTAGCCCCGGGAGCGCATGGCTCCTCGCTGCTCAATCCCGCCCGCTCACCAGAGGGTCGAACCGCGCAGGATTACGTCTTCGACTTCCTGGAGCGGTTCGTCAGCCGATAGTCGACGCCTACTCGGGATCGAAGAGCGGCGGCGCCCCAGGCGAGCCGACGACGAGGGCACGACCGAGAGCCAGTACCAGCGCCCGACCGAAGTGTTCGCCGCCACGCTTGCCGCGCAGAAACTTGACCTTCTTGCCGGTTGGGAGAAGAACTGTGACGCCCCCACGAGCGTCCTTCTTCGCCTTCTTGTGGCCCTCACGCGAGCCCACATAGATGTTCTCGGGACCCACTACCAGGGCGATCCCAAACCGCTGCTCACGCGCCCGCCCTTTGAAGACGGTCGGCGCAGAGTCGAAGTCCGGGAACGCGTACACGGCACCTGCGGCTGTTTTCTTCCCTTGATCCGTGCCCGGAGCGCCAACAACGAGTCCCCCGAGTGCCGGATTGACCGAGCTGGACGCCAGTGCGTAGCCAAACAGCTGCGCGCCTTCCGGAGACTCGAGCGTATCGAGAACCTTCCCCGTGCGACCCGAGATCAGGTAGACCCGCCCTGCGGGACCAGATGAGCTGCCCGGCGCCCCCACGTAGAGGTCGTTGAATCCATCGCCATCCCGGTCGAAAACGGGCTGGATGGCGTAGCCCGCGAACTCACCGTCACGCTGGCCCTTGAACTTCCAGAGCTGTTCGCCGGTGTCGGTCTCGAACTTGTAAACGGCGCCGGCCGGGTCGCGCTTCCCCTTTGTTTCTAGCGGGGCTGTGACGAAGAACGAGCCGTTGTAGGACGCAGCTGGCGCTTGGCTGTCCGTGGCCCATACCCGCCATCCGAATAGCGAGCCGGGCGTTCCCGACACACGTCGCACCTCGCTGATGAAGCGGTTGGGGCTGCCGTACTCGACGATCACAGCCGCGGGCCTGACGGCCCGAGCAGCTGTGGTGGGTTGGCTGGGCGCCCCGATGACAAGCGCACTGGAGGTGCCCGGCGGATGGCCGAGGTCGCCCCAGGACTCACCGAGCCGTTCGACTGGGACGGCCAGATCCGCAGCGGTCATCGAATCGTCGATCTCGGTACCCGATACGAACGACAACTCTCCACCATCCGGCGCAGCGGGTGCCGTTACCAGGAACCCTTCGGTGACCTGTGTTCCGAATTCGCCACCGGCAGTCGTGCCATCTAGCGAGTCGATCTTCTTGAAGCTACTCAGGTCGAACCGCGTGAACGCGCCGTCAGGCACCGCGCGGGACTGAGCCGAGACAATGCTCGCGCTCGCGAAAAGAGCCAAAACTGCGACAGGCGCCAGGCGACCAAATCTTGGGCTGATCGTCATGATCACGCTCCTCAGGCCGGTCGAGGAACAGGGTGGAGGCAACCTAGCACGATGATCGGACCGGCTCCCGGGGGGGTGTGATCCCGACTACAGCTAGCCTCGAAAGTCGACCTCAAGGCCCACATCGGCGTCGCGCGCGGCCTCGTAGATCAATCGTGCGAGCGCAACGTCTTGCACCGCCAGGCCTGTCGAATCGAAGACGGTGATCTCGTCCGGCGCCGCGCGGCCGGCCAGCTCGCCCGCAACGATCTCGCCAAGCCCGCCGCGGATGGCGTCGCGTGAGAGCGCGCCCGTTTCGAGCGGTACGTTCACCTCACCGCTCGAGCTGGCCTGAGCCCAGTCGTCGAGAACTACGACCGCGTCGAGGAGCACCTGTGTGTCGAGTTCTTGTTTGCCGTGGGCATCCGCGCCCATCGCGTTGATGTGGGCACCGGATCGGACCCAGTCGCGACGGATGATGGGGTCGCGCACCGGGGTCGCGGTGCAAACGACATCGCATGCTGCCGCTTCATCGAGCCCGGCGGCCCTCCCCCCTACCTCGGAGGCGAACTCTTCCGCAGCCTCCGAAGAGGCATCCGACGCCACCACCTCGAAGTCGCCCATCACCACGCTCAGGGCCGCGTGGAGCGTTCGCGCTTGCACGCCGCACCCGATGAAACCGACGCACGAGGCGTCGGAGCGGGCGAGATGCTTCGTTGCCACCGCCCCAGCGGCTCCCGTTCGCAGCGCCGTAAGCAGGGTGGCGTCCATCACGGCAAGCGGCTGGGCGGTCTCCGGATCGCTCAGGATGTACATCCCGAGCACCGATGGCAGCCCGAAGCGCTCGGGGTTGCTCGGATGCGCGTTCACCCACTTCACGCCAGCCGACCCTTCGAGATAGGCCGGCATGGCGCGGAAGTCGCCGTTGAATTCGGGAAGGTCGAGATAGACCTTCACCGGCATCTGCGTCTCGCCGCGTCCATGGGCTGCGAAAGCCGTTTCGATCGCGGGCACGACCGTATGCATGTCGACCACGCGTTGGATGTCGGACTGAGTCAGAACGCGGGTCTTCATAGTGCTACTCGTCGAAGAGGTAATCGGTTCCGCCATCCTAGCGTTGCGTCCGCTGTCCGACCACTCGATCCGCGGCTGCGGCGGGTGCTGCGCGCTTTCAATAGACTCCGGGACCATGCTCGACACCCTTCTCGACCGCCTCACAACCGCGATTCTCGATCGCCCGCGGATAGTCGTCGCGGCGGCGGTGATTCTGGCGTTGGGCGCTGGATGGCTCAGGACGGGGCTGGAGTTCAGCACGTCGCGTCGCGCACTCGTTCCGGATGGCGACGTGAACCAGATCCTGTGGGATCGGGTACGCGCGGACTTCAAGGATCCTGAACCTCTGATCCTCGCGATCGAGCGAACCAGCAACGCGGTGCCCAGCGCGGCCGCCGAGCAAGCTGCCGAGCAGATCGCTGCTCAACTACTTGCCGACCCTGCGGTCGGCAGTGTGTTCTACCGTGTCGACGTCGACTGGATCCGTCGGCACGCGCTGTTCCTAGCGCCGCCTGACCAGCTTCGCGCGGCGGTTCGGCAACTGGACGACCTTCTAGGGCCATCGTCTGATCTGCTGGAGGTTCGGGGCTTCGCGGATCTCAATGCTCTACTCGCTGCCCGAATTGAGGAGTCACTGACGCGCAGAGACTCGATCGACGCGGCGAATGCCGGGGCAGAAACGGCCCTCCTGGGCGAATTTCTGGAAGCCCAGCGCGACTTCCTCGAAGCCCCCGTCGAGTGGACCGAAAGGCTACCCCGGCACGTGATGGACCTGCTCGCGTCGGAGCAAAGTGGAGCCATCACCGACAACGGTTTCCTGGCAACCGAGGATGGCATGGTGCTTTTCGTGCTCGTCCATCCAGCCGGTACCGGCAACGGCGGCCTCGAGCTGGCAAACGCACTGGTCACGGCAACTCGCGCGGCGGCTGAAGAAGTTGGCTCGCAGATCGACGGCCTTCGGTTCGGCCTCACCGGACCGCCGGCCATGGAAGTCGAGGAGATGGCCGCCGTGGGCCGCGATGGCGTCCGCACGTCGGTGATCGCGATGCTCGGAGTCTTCATCCTGTCTCTCTTCGCGTTCCACCGGCGAGTTCACGCCATGTTCGGCCTCGCAGCCCTGGCACTGGGGGTTCTGGGCGCGATCGGCGCGGTGTGGCTGCAGTACGGGTACCTGAACCTGATCACTACGTCGCTGATTCCCATTCTGGTGGGGATGGGCATCGACTACGCCGTGCACCCCATCTCTCAGTACGAGATCGAGCGCCGTCAACGCGGCCGCATCGACGCGGTGCGGCACATGCTCCGGAAGACGGGTCGGCCGGTAGCAATCTCGGCTCTCACAACGTCCGCGGCCTTCTTCTGCTTCGCCCTGATGCGATTCAAGGGTTTCGCAGAGCTGGGGCTCGTAACCGGCGTCGGCGTGCTCCTGTGTCTGGCCGCGGCACTCGTCGCGCTTCCCGCCATGCTCGCCCTTGGTGGCCGTGGTCATCGTGAGCAGCGCGACGCGATGGTAGACCGCGTGTGGGACGAGGGCGCCGCGCGCCTCGTCTGCACGCGGCCCCGTGTCGTTCTGCTGGGAGCTCTTGCCGTTACAGCGGCTGCGGTTCCCGCGCTCTGGCAGATCGAGGTGAACACGAGCTTGCTCGAAATGCTGCCCGCGGATGCCGAGTCCACACGCTACCTCAACCTCATGAGCGAACGCTCGGCGTTGCGCAACGACTTCAACCTCGTTGTGGCCGAGTCCGTGGAAGATCCCCGAGCCCTCGAGAGCCGCGTTGCCGAGCATCTCGAGATCGAGCGCATGGACTCGGTACTAGCTTTCCTTCCATCGGAACCGGAGTCATCCGCGGCTGCGGTCGCGGAGGTGCGCGTGCTTCTGGATCGCCTCCGAGTGGGCACAAGCTCCGCCCCTTTGGCCGAACTCGAAACATCGCTTTCGCGACTCGAAGAGGCCCTCGCCAACGCCGCCGACAACGCTTTCGGGGCTGGCCTTGGGGAACTCACTGGACTGCTCGAAGAGGCACGCCTCGAAGTCGAGGTCATCAAGCGACTGGTGGCCGACGCCACCCCCGCCCTGCGTGACTCCTGGAACGCCGGCGATCAGGCGTTGCAAGAGCAAGCACGTTCATTCCTGTCCCAGCTCCGGCTGGCGACCGCCGGCGTGCCGCCTGCCGCAGCGAGTCTCCCGCCGGAACTGGCGGCGAGATTCCTCACGCAGTCAGGCGCATTCGTCGGCTATCTGTACCCGACGGGCAGCATCTACGACGAGGAATTCCTGCCAAGGTTCAACAACGCATCTCGTTCGGTGGATGAAAACGCCATCGGCTTCCCGGTGATCTTCGAAGACCACTCGAATCTGATCACAGCCGGTTTCGGCGCCGCTCTCGGCGCGGGGGCATTCCTCGTCGCCTTGATTCTTCTCGCTGACTTCAGACGACTGATCGATCCCGCTCTCGCACTCGTGCCGGTTCTTCTCGGACTGCTGTGGTTGCTGGGCATGACGCGTTGGTTCGGCATCGACCTGAACTTCGCCAATCTCATAGCGATACCGATTGTTCTCGGGGTCGGCATCGACGCCGGCGTACACGTGGTGCACCGCTTCCGCCTTGAGAGCGGTGACGGGATGGTCGTCGCCCTGGCCCACACCGGCAGAGCCATCCTCGTGGCCTCGCTGACCACAATGGTCGGCTTCGGCAGTCTGATGTTCGCTTCGCACCGGGGAATGGCGAGCCTCGGCGCACTGCTGTTCCTCGGGGTCGGAGCCTGCCTCGTGGCTGCGGTGATTGTTCTCCCGAACCTGCTGCTCGCTCTCGGCCTCGCCAGGCGGTAGCGGCAGTTGCCGACGCACCGGGCTATTCTTGGATCACCTCAGGAGCTTGTGTATTGCTACCTCTCATTCTTGGTCTACTCGGTGCGACTTTCGCCGCGCCCGAAGCATCCGCGCCTCTGCGGCTCGTGGCCTGCGCGCCGGGCTATCCCGGCACGACGGAACAGGCGCAGCCTACGATGGACGAGTTCGCACGGCTGATTGAGGCGGCTGCAGACTGGGACGCCGGAACGCTGGCGGCCGAGTATCACGAGGATGAGGTCGGCGGCCTGGCCCGTCTTCGCGACCCTGACACTCAGGTCGCGCTTGTACCGCTCCCGCTCTTCTTCAAGTACGAGGCCGAACTCGGCCTCCGCCCGATCGCGCAGACCCTCGGCCCCGGGGGCACCGCGCATGAGCGCTGGAGCCTCGTCGCGTCGACGGGTCGTGTGAAAGGTCCGGGCGATCTCGAGGGTTGGACGATCGCAGGAGTCCCCGGCTACGCCGACAGCTTCGTACGCGGCAACCTGCTGCGAGATTGGGGGGCGCTCCCGAAAACAGCCACCATCGAATTCACGCCACGCGTCCTGGGGGCACTTCGCCGCGCGATGCAAGGCGACGATGTTGCGGTGATCCTCGACCGATCGCAGGTGGAAGCCATGGATTCGTTGCCCAATGCGGCGGACCTCGAAGTGATCGCGACCGCTCCGGAAATGTCGATGGGCCTGGTGGTCAGCGTGGGCGATCGGTTGGATGCCGACACGAGCGAGGCCTTGCGCCGTGCTCTTCTGCGCGTGCACCACGATGCGCAGTTCGGCGAGTTGCTCGAGATGGTGCGCATCAACAGCTTCGGCCCTGTCGACGACGCGATGGTCATGGCCGGTCGCCAGGCGTTTCACGGCGCCAGTTGACCGCTTTGCGTGCCGCCTGCTCGCTCATCGGGGTCCTCCTGTTGACGCACGGCTGTGCGCGCGCGCTGCCTCCACCCGATCCCGAATCCGCGCTCGCCACGGCAGACCCCGCCGCGTCCGATCCGGCAGCGGCGGAACGCCTGATGGTCGAAGCCGCGGCCGCATACCGCCAACGACCGGACGAACAGGCGGTCGAGGAATCGATCACGCTGTGGCTACGTGCCGCCGTGGCGGACGCCACGGACGCCGCACCGATCATCGGCGCTGTCCGAGCCCAGACCTGGCTCGCCGAGTATGCGGCCGAACCATCGCGCCGAAATACGGTCGCACAGGAGGCCGTCCAGACTGCCCAGTGGTGCCGCCGTCGCGAGGTGTCGAACCCTGATTGTTCGTACTACCTTGCGCTGGCCGTTGGCGTTCAGGCGAACCAGGTGCGCTCCACGGCCACCGAAGGGCTCGACATCATCGTCCGAGCTTTGAACAACGCGATCGAGAGTGGTGAACGCGAGGACCAAGCCGGACCCCACCGCGTGCTCGCACTGGTGTACCTGCGCGCCCCCGGCTGGCCGCTGGGGCCCGGTAACCCCGACACTGGCCTCATCCACGCAGAAGCGGCCGTTGACTTGTTCCCGGGCTTCGCCCCTAACTGGCTGGCTCTCGCGGAGGCCTATGACAAGACTGAACAAGTCGAGGCGTCGGGATCCGCCTACCATTGCGCCCTTGAACTGGCCGTCGCGAGCGTAAACCCGGACGCCGCAACCTGGCGCCAAGAAGCCGAAACGGCACTGAGCGAAAACCCCGGCACCTGCTCGGACCCGCGCTACGACTCGGGCTCGAAGCCTTCCGGGCAGTAGGCATACAGAATCCAGGTGTCGTCGAATCGCCGTTCTCGGTCGACTTCCGGACTCCAACCCGTGGGCTCCCAACCGCGGAACGCAGGCGGCTCGGCTGGCATCCGCGCCCATCGGGCCGGGTCCTCCGCTCGGAAGAGCATCGTTTCAGCGGTGTCCGCACACCGCCACGCTGAGCCAAAGTTGAAGTCAGCATCCATGATCCCGGCTGTGAGATTGAAGAGTTCGACGTAGGAGGCGCCCAGCGGGTCGAGACTGCTTTCATCCACCGCGTTCGCGGCCTCGTCAGCAGACACCGCCCGGGCCGTGGCGGCCTCCAGCGTTGATCCGCTGCCATCATCATCAGGCACCACGTACTGGCGTATTTCGCCTACGCCCGAGGGGTCCAGCAGCACGAAGAGCGTCTTCGGACTGCGCACGGGAATGCTGATGTCGCCGAGCGCCACTGGCACCCGGTCGCCAACGCCGGCTATGCCGATGTCATTGGCATCGTTGAATAGCAGCCGCCCATAGGTTTCCGTCCCGCGGGTGCCACCAGGATCCTGGGAGCGATCGGCTCGGGCCCGCGATTCGCTCAGGCGGGCAACGGCGAGATGGACGATGCAGTCGTGCAATGACCCCACGAATCCCTCCGCTCGCCAGCCTTCGAGCAGCGCTTGGCCGATGGGCTGAACGTCGTGGCTTCCCTCGTTGTTGACGATCACACGGTGTGTGTCTCCAGCGTTCTGGGCACGACCCACCGACGCGATCAGTACCAACGCGGCCGCTACCAAACAGACAACGCGGACACGCTCCAGCATCAAACACCTCCACGAAAGCAGATGACTCCACGCCGGGTCTCAACCGCGGCCCTCAATCAGTGATGACCGCGGAGCGCGAAGCGTTACGGGTCGGAGCCGGCGGATCGATCAGGATCTGGCCTACTGCTGATCGGGGATCCGCTGCTCCGCGCGAGCCCGGGCAAGCTCTCGGCGAAGGTCGATCTCATCGCTACGGATCTGTGCCAGTTCGGACTCGAGTTGTTGCAAACGAGACTCCAGCGCCTTTCGGTCCGAGGCGGCGCGGAGCTGATACAGCAAAGCGACGAGGGTGATCAACAGGGCCGCGGTCAGCCCCAGCACCAGCTTCGACCGACCGGCTGGAACGGCCGCACTCTCCTCCGTCGGCACGACGAACGCCGCCTCGGGGCCTCGACGATTGGCAAGCCCGAAGGCCGTGTCAGCGCGCGCCTGGAGCCTGGGCGAGGTGGCAACAAGGTCAGCGACCCGGGCTGCCAGCTCTTCGTCGAGCTCACCGCCGACCCAGGCCTCGAGTAACTCCGTTTCGCCCAGGTCGAGCGAATCGGCGAAATTATCGTCCGTCAGCAGCCGGTGCTCGAAGTCGGTAGCCGACTGCTCATCCAGCCCACCGGTGATGTACTCGCGCAGTATCCGCGCTTCCTGGTCGTCGGTCATGCTGGCTCCCCTCCCCTGCCGGTCTCGAGCATCCGTTCAAGGCGCTGGCGAATGCGGTGCACCCTGACTCGCAGGGCACCCGTCGTAGTGCTCAGCTCGTCGGCGATCGCCCGCCGTCGCGCGATCCGGTCGCGACCGGGTGCGTGGTAGCGGAGAACCAGCTCGCGATCGTCCGGGTCCAGGCGGTCAAGAGAATCCTCCAGTTCTCGGAGACGGAGATCTGTGGTCGAGTACGTCCCTCGTACGAACGGCGCGCGTTCCGTGTCGGCCACTCCGGGTTCTTCGCGTTTCCGCTCCCGCAGATACTCGAAGTGCACCAGGCGCGCCACCCCCACAGCGAATCCCGCGACGCGATCCGGAGACACTGTCGCGCCCTCATCAATACGGCGGACGACCCGGTTGATGACACGGTCTGCGAGCGCGGCTGCGTCGTTGCAACCGCGCCATTCGAGCAGCCGAATCAGTCGCTGCCGCAGTTGCTCGTACTTTCGACCCGCCTCTGCCACATCCGCGTCGAGCAGTAACAGGAACCGGCCCAGCGACTCCGGCTCCAGGGTCCAACGGGCTGCACGACTCAAGGGGCCTCGGCTGCTGTGAGGCTGTCCTCGATCTCATCGATTTGTCGGAGCGTCCGATGCCAGCCGCCCTCCGCGGCACGAGCGCGGAGCGGGCCAAGAAGCGTGCGGGCATCGTCGGCGTCGCCGGCCTCGTACAGCATGCGGGCGTGGTGCAACACGGCTTCAGAGTAGGCCCACACGAGACCGAGCTGCGCCGCCTCTTCCGAAACTCTCGCTAGTGCTGCTCTGCCAGCCGCTGGATCGCCTCGGAACGCCGCGCAGCGCGCCAGCGCAACCCGCCCAGAGAGTTCCCAGACCTTGTACTCGATTGTTGGGACCAACTCGCGGAGCGCATCGCAGGCTTCCTCGACCACCGCGTCGTTGCCGCTCGCGAGTCCCGCGTGAACGCGCTGCATGTCGGCACCCGCGACGACGTACATCGAGCCGCTATTGATCGCCCGTAGTCGCGCGGCTGTGGCCATTTCGATGGCCTGTCCATATGCCCCACGATCGACATCGAGCTCAGCGAGCATCACCTCGGTCTCGGCCGCATCGACCTCTAACTCATCGGCGTCGTAGCGCTCGAGAAGGCGTCGAGTCTCGGCTACGGCGCGCTCGAGATTGTCCTCGGTGATGTCGAGCCACGCGATTTCGTAGTCCGCGTAGATTTCGAGCCCACCTTCCGGCCGATCCGACGAGTTCGCGCGCGCCTGACTCATCTCCTGCCGTGCCAACCGCACCTCGCCGAGTTGGCGCCACACGCGACCCTGGTGATACGGCACCCAGGCAATTCCGATCAGATCGCCCAGCCGGGCAAACTCCTGCCCCGCCTCATCGAATCGCTGCAGACTCTCGGCCATCCGGCCCAGCTTGAAGAGTGAGATCCCCAGGTTCTCGAGAGTGATCGCGGCACCCATCTTCACGTCGCGCTCACGATAGTTGGCAAGCGCGCGCTCCTTGAGATCCGCACCCGCGGCGAGTTGCCCCATCACATCGCGCGTAATCGCCAAGCTGGTAAGCGCCCGCGCCAGCGTTCGCTTGTCACCGATCCGCTCTGCCTCCGCAACGGCCCGACCCTGGTCTTCAGCCGCGCCGGCAAGATCACCGCGGCCGAACGCCGCGTCGCCTCGCAGCAACAGGATCATGATCAATCCCTGCGCGTCACCTATCGCTTCGAAGAGCTCGCTCGCCTCGGCGAGCAACGGTTCGCGCTCCGACCACGGCACATCTCGCTCAAGCAGTTCAGACCGAAGTTGAAGGGCACGTGCAACCTGCGAGCGTTGCCCCAGTCGCCGGGCCGAGATCTCGGCGCGCTCAGTGAAAGGCACTGCGCCAACATGGTCACCTTGATGGAAGCGAACCCATGCTTCGGTGAGATCAATCCGCGGATCCTGGCCGGATGGCGCCGGAAGTTGTCGCAGTCGGCCGAGAGTTTCGAGTGCGGCCTCCAGTCGCGCGCCACGATCCTGCGACTCTGCCAGCAGGAGGCCGTATTCGAGATCATCGGGGTAGAACTCGAACAACGCGGCGTACGTCTGCTCTGCCACATCCCACTGATTCGTAACGATGGCGTGGCGGCCTCGTACTTCGAGTTGCCGTGCGCGGTCCAAGCGTTCGATTCCGATGAGCGAGGCCTCCGCCGCCTCGCGCGCCGGGCCCGGGCGGCCGGCTGCTGACCACGCCTCCGCAAGCCCGAGGAGCACGAGCGGGTGTCCGGGCTCCTCGGCGGCGGCGGCTTCGAAGTGTTCGCGCGCGGCCGCATAGTCCTGCCGGCGCATGGCCTGTTTGCCGAGTGCATGACGACGAACGGCCTCGGGCGCGGCGGCGAACTCAGCAAGGGTTCCGGCGATCTCGCCGGACGCGGGTCTCGACAATCGGAGCTCGGCGCGGACCCACTCGCTGCCTTGACGGGCGATCGACGGCAGGTCGCCGATGGGGCCGGTAAAACGAGAGGACACAACACGCGCGCGTGGCCCTCGAAGTACCAGGTCCAGGTGCAACTCCGGACGTCCGTTCTCGCTCTCACGAATGGTGTAGCTCCCTCCGAGATTCCACTGCACGCCGGTTTGACTGCCAATGAGGCCGGACACGCGCGCTGATGGCGTCGATGCCGACGCTCCGAGATCGACGGCGAGCTGCTGAGTTCGGGAGGGCGATATGACCCGGAGCTCGTCGCCAACCCCGAGCACTGCCGCGAAGCGATCGGCAAGAGCGGTGGCCACCCAGTCCCAGTCCCCGCCTTCGGCGGCAAATCCCACAAGCGCGATCCCCGGACGACCTGGAGCGCCGGCGCTCGTGGGCACCTCGCCTCTCACCGGTACGGCGCTCGACAATTCTCCCACGCCATCGCCGAGTGCGAACGCGGCCAACCCTGCGAGCACGAGGAAACCCGCAACTCGTTTGGCTGGAGAAATGTTCGGGATAGCGGGACTGAAGTCCGACCCCGCTAGCGCCTCGAGCTGGCCGCGCAGCGCGCCACCATTCACCGGGCGGGACGCTGGGTCGCGCGCCATGCACCGGACAACCAAATCGTCGAGCGCCGCCGGCACGCCAGAACTCTGGGCGACCGGCCGGGGTGGTGGGCTCTCGATTCGCTCCAGAGCAGTCGCCAGGGGCGTTGGGCCACGGAACGGCCAGTCGGCCGTCAGCATGTGGAAGCAAACGACGCCGCACGCGTACACATCAGCGGCCGGCCCCACCGAGTTGCCCTCGATCTGTTCGGGCGCGATGGTCATTGGGCTTCCTGCAAGACGAACGTCGCGCTCTTCCTCCGGCTCTTCACCCGCAGCCAGACCGAAGTCCGCGATCACGACACGCGTGGCCTCGCCGGCCTTCACGAGCATGATGTTCTCGGGCTTCAAATCCCGATGGATTACCCCGATGTCGTGAGCGGCTGCCATGCCAGCCGCCAACTGGGTCGCGAAATCGATAACCGTGGCGGAGGGCAATGGTCCGGTTCGCCGAACGTGCTCGGCCAGAGACTCGCCCGCGAGGAACTCCATGGTCACGGCCCAGACGGGCTCCCCGTCATGCTCGGCCACTGGGACGATGTCGAACACTCGGCACACGTTCCTGTGGGCCACGCGCCGAGCCAGCTGAACCTCGTGTTTCAGGGCCTGGGCATGGCGAATCTGACGACCCGGCCGGCTAGATAGCGTCTTGAGCGCGATGCGCTGGTCGAGTTCGAGATCATGAACTTCCCAAACCTGACCGCTGCCGCCGCGACCCACGAGGCGCTCGACACGGTAGCGATCGGCCACCACTTCGCCCACCCCGAAGGGGGTGAAATCGGCAGCGTCGGCCCGCCGCTGGAGGATGTGCGCCACCGGGTCGCCTGCGGCGGACTCCGACCCTGACTTGCGCTCTTCGTCCTCGTCTCGCCTCGGCCCGCTCATAGCGAAAGGGAGTGTGACACGGCCGGAAGCAAAATGCGGCTGTAACGGAATCTCCGGTATGGGCATTCCATATCGAGGGGCCGCTCGGCCCCAGCTTTCGACACCAACGGGGGCCGCCATGGCGACCAAGAGACCATCAGTGGGGTTCGCAGCCTGCCTGCTCGCGCTCCTGGCGATGAGCTGCGGTCCGGCGTCCGAAGACAGCGTCGCACCCGAGAACGCCCGCGCAGAAGCGGTCCCAGCGGCGAGCGCATCGTTGGATCTCGATGCGCTACTGGCCGACGACGAAGCACTGCTCGCCAACTGGACGACGGTGTTCGAACAGATCAATCAGACGCTCGACGGGGTAAGCGACGCGGCCACAGCCGAGACCGCCGTACCGACTCTTGACGCGCTCGTGGACGGCCCTCTGGCCCGACTGCGAGAGCTCCGCGAAGACGGTGTGTTCCGGCCGGACTCCGGCGTAACCGCGGTGGCCTGGCTGCGCGAGCACAACCGATTCGTCGGCAACGTCGTTCGGCTTGGCTCCAACTCTGCCGTTCAGCCCGTGCTCAAGGAGCCGCTCGAGCGACTCATGCGCTTCTTCGAACCAACCAACTAGGGGAAATCACCATGCGACTACGCCCCTTCGCACTCGCGGCGCTTTCCGCCGCTCTGGTCTTCGCGCTACCAGCAGAAGCGCAGCTCGGGAGTATCGTCAATCGCGCCAAGCGCGAGGCGAGCAAGGCGCTCGAGGAAATGGTCGAGGGCGCCGTCACCTGCGCGGTCAACGACGACGAGTGCGTCGAGGAAGCGCGCAAGGACGGCAAGGACACGGTGTTCGTTGACGAAGACGGTGAACTGATCACCGATGCCAACGGGAATCCGATTACCGACCCCGAGGAAGCGGCGCGAGCGTCTGAAGAACCCGGCGACGGCGTCTGGCGCAACTACGACTACACACCCGGCCGACGGGTGATCTATGCGACGGACTTCTCCGGGGAGCGCGTTGGGCGCTTCCCGGCGCGCCAGCTCGAATTCGTGGGCGGCAACATGCAGATCGTGGAGATGGGCGGCCGGCGAGTGCTCGAGGCAACGCAAGGCAGCGTAGTCCGAATCCAGCTCCCCGAGGCGCTAGGCGACGATTTCACCGCTGAAATCGATTTCCGTTCCGCGACGGCCAACGCAGCGGGGTCGCTCTACTTCACCAAGGACGGCAACCGCGCCGACGGCCACTACGTCTCGATGTCGCGCCAGCCCGGCATCTACTCGCGGGACGGCGGACCGCAGTCGAGCGCCACGGACACATCGAATCCACGCGGGGAGATCGTCTCGTACCGTCTGCAGGTGGACGGCGAGCCGGACCTCGACACCGACTACGCCATCTTCTACGCCGGCTCTACCCGAGTGGCTCAGGTGCCCAACGCGAAGTTCCCGCGCAGCGATGTGCTCGAGTTGCGCATCACGGCAAACAGCAACTACCCGGCCTATCTCGCCTCGATCACCATTGCCGTCGGCCTCGACCGTCTCTACGACGGGCTGATGGAGACCGGCGAATACGTCACGCGCGGCATCTACTTCGATGTTGACAGCGACGTGCTGCGGCCCGAGTCGACCCCCACTCTCACGGAGATGGTCGAGACCCTTGCCGACCACCCGGAGATCGCACTGATCATCGAGGGGCACACCGACAGCACCGGCGAGGACGCGCACAACCTGGAGCTGTCGCAGCGCCGAGCCGAATCCGTCGTTCGCTACCTGACCGACAACGGCATCGACGAGAGTCGCCTACAGGCGATGGGCAAAGGCGCCGGCGACCCGGTCGCCGACAACGAAACCGCGGCCGGGCGTCAGGAGAATCGCCGGGTCGTTCTGCGCCTCAATTCCGCCGAATAGCCGAAACACCGAGGGAGATTCGAGATGAACTTCACGCACTACACAGTCGCAACCGCCGCACTGGCTCTTTCGCTCCCGGCGCTCGGTCAGGAAGTGGCTCAATCGGCCAAGGGTCACAAACCGATCAGTAGCACCGTGCAGATCAACGTCGTGATCGAGAACTCGGAGGCCATCAAGGACCTTCCCAACAAGCACATCCGCTGGTATCCGCCGGTGCATGAGTTCAGCGACCGTTCGGAGAACTTCATCGACCTGGTCAAGAACGTGCCAAAGAAGAACCTGCAGATTGGCTGCGCCGGCGGCTTCAGCCAATACCCGGACACGAGCAAGCCGGCGCAGAACACGCCCACCAGCGTCACGGTGGAGATCAAGCAGGGGACCAAGACAAAATCGAAGAAGTTCGCCACCGTGACGGGCAATGTCGTGGCCTTCACCGGCGTGTGGATCGGCCTGGTGCAGAAGAAGATCAAAGCCAGCACCACCTACTTCGACTTCTGGATCACGCATGCGGGTACGGGCAACACGAACCCGAACATGCTGATGAGCTACAACTGCGGTGTCTTCGCCATCGACGGCAAGGGGGGCGCCGTGCCCTACGGCACCGTCGAAGTCATCCGCGACTAGCGTCAGCTGCCGACGGGCTCCGGCACCGAAACGGCCGGGGCCCCGGCGTCGAGCGCACGGTTCATCGCGTCGACAATCGCGAACACCTGTTCGCGCGTGACCTTCGTGCCGGGTCCATGCGTATGTACGGCTTCCAGCGCCGCGAAGGCCAGGCGGACGGGCAAGGCGCAGAAGGCGACGATGCCGCGGGGCGCCGCAGCGGCCTGCAATTCATTGGTGTAGTCCGCGGCGATTTCGAGATCCGCGCGGGCAAGCGCGAACACTTCGTCGCGATCGACCTCTGCCGGCAAGTAGGTGCGCCCTTCGCCTGCGTCGAACGCGGCGTCCTTCAGGATATTCACTAGCTGAAGGGCCTCGCCGAACCGTGGCGCGCGCGCCCGCAAGGAGTCAGCAATGTCGGTGAGAGCCCCCCGCCCCAGAACGAAGAGATCGGTACTCAGTTCTCCTACGATTCCGGCGACGACGTAGCAGTAGTCGCGGAGATCCTCGAGATCGTTGAGCCGCAACTGGCCGGCCACAGTCCGATCCACGAAGCGCGCCATGCCGCGCGCCGTTCGCAAGGTATGGCGACGAATGATCTCGCGCGCCTCGGGCTCAAGTTCCTGAAAAGCTTCGATAACGGCGGGCGTTTCCCTGAGTAGATCCAGGTAGCCCTCGTGTTCGATCGGACGCCCGTCTGCCCAGGCGGTGCCCAACTCGAGCGCACGCTCGGCGGTGCCATTCTCGAGCAGATCTTCGAACTCGCCCAACGCCTCGATGCGGCGCTCGTTGGACCACGCAGTGGCGTCCTCGAAGGTGTCCGCGATCCGGAAGAGCAGGTAGGCAATGCCCAGCTGCGCGCGCGTCGGCTCCGGCAACAGCGGGATCGACAGGGCGAAGGTCCGGCTCGTGGTTGTCAGAAGCTCGTCGATGCGGGACATAGCAGGCTCAGGGGTCAAGAAGCAGAGGGAGCATTATGTCCCCAGCGCGACTACGGGTCATCCCCTTCGCGCTGAAGGCTAGCTGACGACCCTGGTTCCGCCGCGGTACTTGCCGATCAACGCCTCCGGCAAGACGCCCGGAGTCGCGCCGTCGAGAATCCAGGAACTCACACCGATCCGCGCAAATGCAACGGCGGTATCAAGACGATGACGCATCCCCCCGGTCACGTCCGTATCCGCAGAGCCACCAACCGCGCTGGCAAGGGCCGGCGCCTGCGCCGCTCTGAGGCGATTCACCGTGGCTCCTGTCGCGTCGTACACACCGTCGGTGTTGCCGAACCAGTACGCGTCACGAATTCCGACGCCGCGGGCCCGCAAACGTCGACAGTACGCCAGCAACGCGGTCTCGGTGGAGCAGATCGCATGCCCCTGGTTGCGATCCATCACAACGTCCCCGTAGGTCACCGCAACCAACTTCGATTCCAGCGCGGCCTCCAACCCCTCGAGGGCTACCGCGGCCGGCCGACCGTCCTTGGTAACGATGCTGCTCGACGGAGCGACCGACCAGGTTGCCAGGCCAGCTTTGCGCAGGGCGTCCAGGACAATCTCGTGGAGTTCGCGAGCGACTCCCTGGGTGGCAGAAACGCCGGCTGCACTCGCCTTGCCTTGGTGGACTCCATGCTCGGACGCAGTCACGTGTCCGAACGAACCGCTCCCATGGCCGATCAAGAACCGCCGTCGACTCCGACCGATCGCCTCAGCCAGCTCATCCGCCAGCCGAGCAAGATCCTTGCGGCTAACGGATCGACGGCCGCCCTTGTTCGTAATCAAGCTGCCACCGAGTTTGACTACGGCGAGCTTCATGAACTGGTCACCGCAAAGAGAGAGCGATCGAGTCGCTTGGGCCCGCTGCCCACACGATCTCTGAGCACGCCGTGTACGCCGTCCAGGTTCTCCATCTCGGCAACCACAGCCTCTTCAGCGGCCGGCGCACAAATCACGTGAACATTCGCGCCGGCATCCAGCGTGGCCCAGGCCTCCACACCGCGGTCGCGCAGACGCCGAACCGCCGCCAGCACTGTGAGACTCGCCGGAAGCCAATAGAAGATGGGCGGTCGTGACGACATCGCGATCAAATGAAGTTCGATGGCGTCCTCTTCGATGACCGGCCCGAGAATGGCCAGGTCGCGCGAATCGATTGCGGACCGAACCGCTGCGAGCCGATCCGGTAGGAGCTCCTGCCGACGCTCGAAATGAGGACTGGAGGGAGCCCGACGGTGTCCGTCGAGCGAAGACACCTTCTTCTCGTCTTGCTGCACGAGCACCACGACGTCGCGCAGATCCCAGTGATCCGCGGCCGCGAGCTGCACGGCAGGTCCCTCAGCATCCTCGCCATCAGGCCACTGCACGTAGCCGCCCATCACCGATCGCGACGCCGAACCAGAACCTGACCGGCGTGCCAGCACCGAGAGTTCGGCAGCGGGAACCTCTTTGTCGAGAGCGCCGAGCGTGGCGACCGTGAGTGCGGCAAAGCCGGAGGCCGATGAGGCAATACCCGCCGCCGCCGGAAAGTTGTTGCGCGTGGCCACCGCGAGTCCATGATCAACCCCTGCGTACTCGCGGAGGCGCTCTACGTGGGCCAGCGCGCGGTCACGGAACGCCCCCTCCGCGGCCACCAGGCCGTCGATCCCGGCGAGCCAGATCTCATCGGGCTGACCGGGCTCGAGACAGCGCACGGATGTGGTGCTCGCGCACTCGCTCATGGTCATGGAGATCGACGCATTACGCGGCAGCGCGCTATCCAGGTCCGTCGCTCCCCAGTACTTGATGAACGCGATATTGGGGGCAACCGCGTACGTACATTCGCGCGTCATGCTTTCTGCTCCACTCGCATGCCTTCAGCGGCCAACGGCGCCACGACTTCGTTGAGCCCATCCATCAGGTCATCACCATCTTCGGGCAACAGGACCAACAAGCACCCGGCGCCGCTTCCGCTCAGGCCACCAGCGCCCGACAGCTTGGCCGCCCCGCCACGACGCTCGATCCGACGAACCAGCTCAGCCACCGGGCCGGGCACCACTCCGATTTCCTCGAGAGTGCGCTGATACACCTGAATCGGGTCGATCAGGTCCTCGGCGACGGTCTCGGGCGCGATCAACAGTCCTTCGAACCGCCCGGTAGTGTCGGCCATCGTGGTGAGCATGGTCTCGAACCACTCGCGTGCGGTCCTCCTGCGTTCGCCAACAGCGGCAACCACGGTGCCAGTTGCCTCGGCCGGAGTTCCGGTGTGGACGACACGAAACTCGCGGAGCAGATCGGCTCTCGCCGTCAGCGGCTCAAAGGACAGCTCGCCCTCGTGCCGCATCGCCGCCAGTACGCCCCCGTGAAACACGGTCGCAGCGTCGACACCTGAGGGGGAACCGTGCTGCCGTCGCTCGATCTCCATGGCGATCGGCCCCACTGCAGACCAGCGAACGTCGCTGCCGCCGAGGGCAATCGCCGCGCTCGCGACTCCTACGGCCGCGGCCGCGGAACTGCCAAACCCTGACCCGATCGGCAGATCGGACTCTACGCGCAATCGGGTGCCGGGCAGTTCACCGAGCTGCTCCGCGCACTCCCCAAGAGCAATCCGGGCCAACCGCGCGGGCTCACCGTCCTGCAACGCTTGGTAGTTGGCGGCGTCCGGCTCAGCCGCGAATGCCTTCCACGCGGTGCGCTGCTCGGCGGTGTATTCCAGCAGTCGCTCGGCATCAATGGTCTCTTCGTGATCGAGTGCCGGCAGTTGCAGCTCTACCGCGGCGCTCGCGGAGCGCTCGAGATCCGTCCGCACTCGGAGGCCGACTGCGGTGACAAGTGCCGGCGCCCCGTAGACCGCCGCGTGCTCGCCCATCAGGATCAGCTTGCCCGGGGTAGAAGTTCGGGCGCGGCGATGCGACGTCATCGTACGATCAGCTCTGGGCGCTGCGACCGAGGCGCTCGTGAGCTCCTGCGAGATCCTTCGAGGTGAATGCGGCCATGAGCGAAAGTTCGCCGGCCAACACGGTCGCCCCCAGTATCTCGGCAAGCCGCAGCGCTGCCACGCCCGGACGCTCCGGATCGGCTTTCACTCCCAAGATCGCCAGTGCCTCACGTTGGGTGTCGAGCGTTGTGCCACCGCCGACCGCGGCAATCGGAGTATCGGGCAGAAACACCGACACGATCACGCCGTCGTCGCCGTGAGCTTCGATGGTGGTGACTCCCATGGACGCTTCGGCAACATGGGCGGGATCCTGCCCCGTGGCCAGGAAGAACGCTGCTAGCACGTTGGCGAAGTGCGCGTTGTAACCCGTGGCGCCGGCCGCGATCGAACCGAGCAGGTTCTTGCGGTATTGCACCTCCACGAGATCGGCGGCATTTGTCTTGAGTTTCCGCAAGACGCTCGCGTCGAGAACGACCTCGGCCTGCACGCGCTTGCCGCGCCCGTGCTGGAAATTCACCGCGGCCGGTTTCTTGTCCACGCAGTAGTTGCCGGATAGTGCGATGCACTGAACACCGGTCTGAACTTCGACGAGTTCATGCACGACACGATCGCACGCAATCGTGGCCATGTTCATTCCCATCGCGTCGCCTGAAGAGAAGCGGAAGCGGACGAACACGGTGGTGCCTATGGCATATGTCTTCACATCCAGCAGCCGCAGGTAGCGACTAGTCGCCTCCGCCACCTCGCGCATCGCGTCTTCGTTGGCCACGACCCAGGCCAAAAACTCTCGTGTCTCGGCAAGCCCCGAGGTCTTGAAAACCGGCGCTCGCGTCATGCCGACGTCTTCTACGTGTACCGAAGCACCGCCCGCCGCCGTAATCGCGTTCGCGCCCCGATTGATCGAAGCCACAAGCGCGCCTTCCGTGGTTGCCAACGGGACGTAGAAGTCGCCGTCCGCATAGTCGCCGCGCACACTCAACGGGCCCACGACGCCAACCGGAATCTGCGTCGCGCCGATCATGTTCTCGCAGTGCCGATCGGCTGCCGCCTCGGCATCAAGCGTGTATTCGCCAGTCTTCGTGAGATCGGCCCCGAAACGCTGCGCCAGGGCCGCACGGCGAACGGCGGCCCGCTCGGTTGCGTTCAATGAATCCGGGAGCGCGTGGAACCGACGTTTTCCTTCGGCCAACTCGCGAACCAGGTCGTCGTGGGTCGCGTCGAGATCGTTCAAGACGTCCCCTCTTCGAGCAGTTCTACCTGCTGCAAGTCTGCGACGGTTCGTGCTCCTGTGCAGAACATGCAGATCTGCAACTCGCGCAGCATGCGCCTGAGCTGCGTCTCCACCGCGTCGGGGGACTCTGTGGCAGCGCGTAGGAAGGGATAGGCCAATCCGACAACGTCGGCGCCGAGAGCAATTGCCTTGGCCATGTCCATGCCGTTACGAACACCGCCACTGCCGATCACAGTCACGTCGTCGAACGCGGCGGCAGCGCGAATACTCACCGCGGTGGGCACGCCCCAGTCCGCAAACAACTCGCCGATCTCCAAGTCGTCGGCACGGGCAGCCTCGATACGAGCCCAGCTGGTGCCGCCGGCTCCGGCTGTGTCGATAACTCGCACGCCGACCCCATGCAGGGCCTCCGCAACCGCACCCGAAATCCCCATGCCGATTTCTTTCACGACCACCGGAACCTCGAGTTCGTCCACCGTGGCGCCGATGCGCTCCAGCAAGCCGCTGAAGTTCCCGTCACCTTCGGGCTGAATCGCCTCCTGCAGCGGATTCAGATGGAGCACCAGAGCGTCGGCGCCGATCATCTCCACGGCCTCGCGGCACTCGGCCAGTCCATACCCATAGTTGAACTGCACAGCGCCAAGATTGCCGAGCAGAGCGACGTTGGGCGCAACGTCGCGGACCTGAAAACTCTCGCGCGTAGCCGGATCCTCGATGGCCTTGCGCTGCGATCCGAGCCCAAGTGCCACTCCGACGCGCTCGGCGGCGATCGCCAAGTTCCGATTAATCGCTTCCGCTTCGTCGGTACCGCCGGTCATGCACGAGATCAGGAGAGGCGCCGACAGCGTCTTGTCGAGAAAACGCGTCGACATATCGACCTCGGCGAGGTCGATCTCGGGGAGCGCGCAATGCATCAACCGGAATCGGTCGAAAGCTCCGCCTGTTTGCATACGCCGGTCGAGCGCCAATTGGATGTGTTCCGCCTTGCGGTCACGTGCGGGCGCGCTTGCCGACGGCGGGTTCGTCGTGGCCATCGGCGGAGTGTCCTTGACGGCCCGGTGGCTGTCAACGCGCTTGAGTCCGGAGGCGGCCCTAATCAGGCGACGCCCCCGACCAGATCCTCGGCAAAGTCAGCCAGCACAACGGCGCTCTTTTGCACACGGCCGCGCAACCTGAATAGCGGCAACCAGGACTTCGGTCGCCAGAACGCCTTCCAGCGCACTTGCCGCTTGTCAATGCTGCCGTCCTGGGCGCGGCAGTCCTCCAGGAAGTCTGGCAGCGACTCGGAGACGTCGTCGCTGATCACCCTGGCAATCAGATACGGAATGTTGAACGCGATCGCCACCCGAGCAAAGCAGGCCGATTCCATGTCGGCAGCTGCCGGCTGGTCGCGCCACGTATTCCCCCATAGCGTCCGCTTGCTGTCCGGGGTCGAGAGGATTTCGTCGACTGTCACCAGACGCCCGAGGTCGTACTCCGTGGCGATCGTCGACTCCTCGAGCCATTGCAGATCGGGCCAGGCGAGCGTCCGCTCGCCCTCCAGCACCTCGCTGGACACCAATAGATCGCCCACGACCAGGTGATCAGAAATTGCCCCGGCCAGCCCGATCGCCAGAATGCGTGTTGGAGACAGTTTCTGGATGAGCCGACGCACCCCGAGGTCAGCGTTCCGTTTACCGTCGCCAGTGGCGGCGACAACGACCCGCGCGCCCCGGAGCGTGCCCACGTGATACCGACGAGGCCCGTCTTTGACCTCTACGGCATTCTCGAGCCGTTCGCGCAGGGGTGCTATCTCGTCGTCATTGGCGGCGACGATAGCGGTCAGCTCGTCAGTGTCGTGCATTCGTGAATTGTACGCCCGTTACGCGCTCGTCAGTTGCCGGGCTTCATGTCCCAGAGGACGTTCACGATCAACCACTCGCCATCAACGTGGGCGATGTGCATGTAGTCCACCCAGTCGCGCATGGTGAGTTTGACGGTCGCGACGTTGCCAAAGTAGTCGAGAATCTCGACATCGGCCTGGCGTTCGTCGTCGGGAGTCTGCTTGCCGTAGCCGCCAGCAGTCGCACCTGCGAGCTGATCGGCCGACATGAACTCGATGCCAGAGTCACCCGGACGACGCTTCGCCAGCTCCGGGTGCAGCGCGCCGCGCATGCGATCGCCGTCGCCCGTGTACCAGCCCTCGGCGTAATCGAGCGCTGTGGCCGTGATCGCGTCACGATCCGCGCGCGGCACGGTAGCGGACGCAGGGGCGAGGAAGGCCGCAACCAAGGCGGCAGCTAAGACGAATCCGACAATACGAGCAGTGCGCATGGGAGCACTCCGGGGATTTGCAAGGGAGCCCGAACAACGTACGGTTTGAACGTTCGCCGGGTCAAGGACTCAAGGTAAACCGATGTTGAAACCGCTGCTCATCACGCCGTTTCTGATGCTGGCCACGATGCTCCTCGCACCGATACTGATACGAGTTGGTCTGATCAGTCCACTCGGCGGCTTCGGCGCAGCGATCGGAGCATGGCTCGTAGGTGCCGGATCGGGGCTCATAGCGGGCGCCATCGGCGCATGGAAGCCCGACACTCGACCGCTGGCCTGGGCCGCATTCGGAGTCGGGGTCGTGCTGGCAGTCGCTCTCGTCGCCGTGTTATCGCGGGCACCGCGCGCACCAATCCACGACGTCACCACGGACTTCGACGACCCACCACAGTTCTCCGTGGCCACGGATCATCCGGACAACGCCGATCGTGACCTCGCCTATCCCCATGGCCATCCCGACTCGACGGAGATCCAGCGTGCCGCGTTCCCGGACATCGAAACGCTGGTCATGTGCGACATCGATCACGAGATCGCCTGGAGCGCCGCCATCGCGTCGGCTGAAGAAATGGGATGGGCCGTCACCTGGGCCAATACTTCTCAGGGCTATTTGGAGGCCGAGGCCACCAGCCGCCTGTTCCAGTTCGTCGACGACGTCGTTGTGCGCATCCCGCCGTCGGCGAATCGAGGGTGCCTACATGTGGACGTGCGTTCCGTCTCAAGAGTCGGTCAAAGCGACCTCGGAGCCAACGCGGCGCGCATCCTGGCTTTCCTGGAAGTGTTCGGGGCCAACGCCACCGCCGCTTGGCGCGAGTCCGCCGAGACCGCCCGCTAATCGTCCGGTTCGATCGTGTGACGCGGGCGGAATACGCCAATCGAACTCGTGTAGCCGTGCAGGAACGTGCGCTGATCGACGGGGCCGATCTCGCCGTTGCAGAAGAAGCCGCCGATGGGCGTCGGGCCCAGGTGACCCGCGATCGCACGGCAGTCATGATCGGGTTCGCCGTACAAAGTCTCTCCGCGGCCGAGACACGAGAACAGCAGAATCCCGGACACCTCTCCCGGGCTCTCTACCTTGTAGGCGTCGAGCGCACTCTCGAGATCCGCCGCTGAGGTCAACGCGTCGCGCACGTGGAACTGAATCACCTGGCCGGGTCTGAGGACCTCGCCCACGGTCAGGGTCCCAGTTTCGGGATCCACACCCACCACGTTGCGGATGAGGAAGTCACCATGGCCGTACTCGGAGCGGCCTTCGTTCATCACGACGCCGACGAACAGGCTCCGCCGGAAGAGATCACGATCGCCGGGCTCGAGCTCGTGGAAGATCTCGGCCATCACCTCGGTGGGCCGACGACCGTCCAGCTCCAGAACCCTGTTGCGGGCGGCGGCCGTGACGAACAGTGGTCCACCAACTGGCCGGCACCCCTGCGCAACGATCGTGTCCATGTCGATATTGCCATCGAGGATCAGGCCGACAGCGCCATCCGGATAGACGTCATCGCCGACGAATAGTGCATTCTCGCCCGGGCGCGTGGCACCGGACGCGAGTCCGCCGATCTTGCCGCTATCCGGGAACGCGACGTCGAGCGAACGCAGCAGTGCTGCTGCATCGCAGCTGTAAGGGTCCGGGAACAGCACGAAGTGCGCCGAATCGTTGCCATGAATCTGGACGCGCTCGTACCAGGCCGATGGATCGGCCCCGAGATCATCCGCGTCCGCCGGCTCTAGGTGGAAAGGCTCGACACGAACCTCGGGAAGCCAGGCGGCCGTGATCGACAAAGCTGGACTGTGCTCGACCTCGCGTCCCCCGCCAACGACGCCGCCGCCGGAGCACCCGATGATCGCGCTATCCGGGAAAAAGCGCCGGATTTCCTCAGGAACTACCGGGTAGTCCTCTTCGTGGTGCGGAGAGACGAAGACGAACAGGAGGTCTGGATGACAGCCGTGCATCTGCTCGAGCACTTCCTGAGACGCCTGGTGCGTCGCGACGGAAATGTCCGGTTCCTCTGATACGAAAGAAGCCCACTTCATGAGCGGAGTGTAACCCGGCCGCCTTGGGCCGCTCGCGCTGTCGCCACAAGGCGAATGCGGTCGCCGCGACGGCATGGTCATTTCCGGACGCGAATGGCGCTCGCAGGGTCTCAGGCGTTGCTACAATCCCGGAGCCGCCTTTTTCTCCGTGGGAGTAGTCCGTTGTTCAAGGCTTGGAAACGCGCCCAACGCCGCCGCAAGTACGGCGAACCCGTGATCATCGTGTCGGGTCTACCGCGCTCGGGCACGTCGATGATGATGCGCATGCTCGAAGCAGGCGGTCTCTCGATTCTGACCGACGAAGAACGCACCGCCGATGAAGACAACCCGAAGGGGTACTACGAGTACGAGCGCGTGAAGGATCTCGAAAACGAGACCGACAAGAGCTACGTCGCCCAGGCTCGCGGCAAAGTCCTCAAGGTGATTTCCCACCTGCTCAAGGACCTGCCGAGCGACAACTACTACCAGATCCTCTTCATGCGTCGGGACCTCGACGAGGTCGTCGCATCCCAGAACAAGATGCTCCAGCGCCGCGGCGAAGAGAACCCGCTCGATGACCAGGCCACGAAGGACTACTACCTGAAGCACCTCGTGCAGTGTCGATTCCTCGTCCGAAATCGCGAGTACATCGACATGATCGAAGTGAAGTACGGCGAGGCACTCGCCGAACCCGAGCAGTTCGTGGCTCAAGTCGATGCTTTCCTGGACCACGAGCTCGACACCGCGGCGATGTCAGCTCAGGTAGACAAAGGGCTTTACCGCAATCGCGGACACAAGCTCCGGGCCGACTCGAAAGGCTAGAACAGCCCTTCCGGCCCCATTCCGAACGCCTCCGAACACTTTGAGGGGCGTGGTGCGCGAATCACCCAAACCCATTGCGGACGGGCGGCGTATCTTCTGGTGAACACTCACCGGGAAGGCCATGCGCGTACGACTCAAGACTGACGAACTCGGCGACATTCTGGCCCGCAGCAAGCGGAGCCAGAACGCCTGGGCTCTACGAATCGGTATCTCGCGCGGGCACTGGTCCGATCTGGTCAACGGCAAGCATCCCTACCCGTCGCCGAAAACGCGCGAGCTCATGCTCGACGCGCTCGGCGCGGAATTCGATGCCATCTTCGAGGTGGAGTCGGCCGCGCCTGACTCCGGAGTCGTTGGCAGTAGTCTGGACGAGCGCTACGTCGTCGACCGCGTAGTCGGGGAGGGTGCAATGGGAACCGTCTATCTGGCCCGCGACCTGCGCTTCGGTCGCCGCGTGGCGATCAAGATGGTGTCGCGCGAAGCCATCGCGGGACTCTCCGAGCGCTTCATTGCCGAGACCCGCAACACCGGCCGGCTCCAGCATCCGAACGTCCTCCCGCTCCTCGACGCCGGCACGATCGAAGATCAGCCGTATTACGTGACGCCCTTCATTGAGGACGGCTCGCTACGCGAGCGCCTCGATCAGGGGCCACTTCCTCTGCGAGAGGCACTCGGAGTACTCCGCGACATGGCCGCGGCGATCGACTACGCCCACGGTGAAGAGATCCTGCACTGCGACATCAAGCCCGAGAACGTTCTCCTCGCTGGCGAGCATGCTTATGTAGCCGACTTCGGGCTGTCGCGCGCGATCCACATCGAGGCCGTGCGCGAATGGGATCGCCCGCCGGAAGTGGATATCGCGGCTGGGACCCCGGCATATGTGAGTCCAGAGCAGGCGCGGGCCGAATTGAGCCTCGACGCGCGCTCCGACGTTTACTCGCTCGCCTGCGTCGCCTTCGAGATGCTGACCGGACGGACCCCGTTCAGCGGTGGCAGCACCACCGAGGTTGTAAAGCGGCGCTTCGACTCGGTGCCGCCCGACCTACGCCGCCTCGCGCCCGGAATTCCCGAGGCGATCGCATCGGTGGTCGCGGCGGGCATGGCCCTCGATCCCGCCGATCGTCCGCGAAGCGCGTCTGAGTTCATGCGTCGTCTCGAACTCGCCACCACCACGGCGCCCAGTTCCGATTCATCGGCCTCAGCTTCGCAGCAGGCCTTCCAAGCGATCACAACCTGGGCGCTCGCCCGTGCCTCCAATCCCCGGCCCAACATCATGCGCAACCTCATCGAAGATCTCCGCTTCTCCGTGCGTTCGCTGATGCGGCGCCCGCTCTTTGCGATCGTCGCGATCGTCACGCTGGCCCTCGGCATCGGCGCCAATACGGCGATCTTCTCCGTGGTGAACGCGGTGGTGCTGCGCCCCCTGCCCTATCCAGAGCCGGAGCTGCTCGTTCGGATTTCGTCGCAATACGAAGGCCGCACCTGCTGCCCGATTTCCACTCCGAACTTCCTCGACCTGCGAGAACAGACCACTCAACTCCAGTCGATGGTCGCCTATTCGAGCGGCATGGCAGCAGTTTCGGGTTCTGGCGAACCGGTCCGATTGCGAACGATGCGCGTCAACGCCGGCTACTTCGAAATGCTGGGCGCCGAGCCGCAACTGGGCCGATTCATCGGAACGACGGAAGACACCTTCGGCAGCGAACTTGTCGCGGTGATTTCCGATCAGCTGTGGCGCGACCGCTACGAGGGTCGCTCCGATGTCATCGGCGAGACCATCCGCATGGACTCGCGAGTTCGCACGATCATCGGAGTGGCGCCGCAGGAGTTCCGAGAGGGCAGCTCCACGTCGATATATATCCCATTCGCATGGGACCCCGAGAACCTGCCCAGCCGCAACCAGAACGCGAACCTCACGTTGGCTCGCCTCGCAACCGGCGCGAGCGTTGAGTCCGCCCTGGCAGAACTCAGAACACTCTACGGCGAAATCGTGAACCTCTATCCTGATCAGATCGCCAACAAGGGGATCGACGTGGAGCCGTACTCGGACTTCATCGTCGGGGACCGCCAACGGCGACCTCTGTACATGCTCTGGGGGGCGGTCGGCATGGTCCTGTTGGTGGCCTGCGCGAATGTCGTCAATTTGATGCTGGCCCGCGCCGAAGCGCGTCACCGCGAACTGGCAGTGAGGTCCGCCCTTGGTGCGACACGTGCGCGGATCCTCTGGCACTTCCTCGCCGAGTCGTTGATGGTGTCGCTGGTGGGCGCCGCTGTGGGAATCGCGTGCGCCTACGGGAGTCTTCAGTTCCTGCTCAGTAACTTCGGCGGAGCGATACCAAGATCGGGCGCGATCGGCATCGACAGCGATGTGCTGCTCTTCAGCCTCGCCATCGCGGTTGGCACAGGCTTCCTCGTAGGGTTGGTGCCCGTGATCTGGCAGCGCTCGGGAGACGCCTCCGCCGCACTGGGCGAGAGCACGCGCGGCCAGACGGGCAACAAGCGCCGCCTGCGCGAAGTTCTGGTAGCGCTGCAGGTTGCCGTTGCGTTGATCCTCGTGATCGGCGCTGGCCTCATGCTGAAGAGCTTCTGGCGGCTGAGCCAGGTTGACGTCGGAGTCGACCCGGAGCGACTCGGCACGGTCAGAATCTCGCTACCCATCAGTGACTATCCCGAGGCCTCCGACCGGATCGACTTCTTCAACGCACTGCGCGACCGCGTGGCCGAACTACCGTCGGTGGAAAGTGTGGGGCTCGCCAGCGCCGTCCCGTTCACGAATACGTTTAGCAACTTCTCCGCGATGTGGCCGGTAGGGAATCCCGACCGCAAGGCGACGTTTGTGGAATCACGAACCATTGATCCGCACTACTTCGAAACGCTCGGCCTCAGCGTCCGCCTCGGAAGGAACTTCAGCACACTGGACCAACCAGACACAGCCGCCGGGATCATCGTGAATGCGGAGTTTGCCCGACAGTTGTTCGAGGACGAAAATCCCATCGGTCGCGCCATCACGGCGGGCCCGGGCAGCGAGTGGGAGATCCTCGGTCTAGCTGAAGACGTTCGGGAACACGGTCCCGACCGCCGGGTCCCGCCCACTGCCTACTTCAGCCACTCTCAGACGGGGCGAACGAGCCTGGCGTTGACGATCCGATCGGACGGAGATCCGCTCGACGTCATGCCCGACATCCGTGGAATGGTCCGCGAACTCGATGCCGACTTGCCGGTGTTCGGCATCAACCGCTTTGATCGCCTGATCGCCAACGGCTTCGGCAGCCGTCGGTTCACAATGAGTCTGCTCGGCACATTCGCCGCGATTGCCATGACCCTCGGCGCGATCGGCATCTACGGCATGATGGCCTACAGCGTCGAGTGCCGAACTCGAGAGATCGGATTACGCCAGGCACTCGGCGCCTCCCCCGGCTCGGTCCTCCGCATGGTCGTCGGCCAGGGGACCGCGACGGCACTGGTGGGAGTCGCTCTTGGGGTCGTGGGGGCGTAACTTCTTGCGTCAGAGCCTGAGCAACCTGCTCTTCGAGGTTGAAGGATTCGACATCGTGACGTACTCCAGCGTCGCTGCCCTGCTGATCCTGGTCGCGATGGTTGCGTGCAGTCTGCCGGCTCAGCGAGCCGCTTCGATCGATCCCATGGACGCACTCCGCGATGACTGACCCGCAGGCACCGGCGACAGAACGTTCGCGCCGTCGAACACAGCGCGGCCAGCCAACAGAGTGAGCAACACGCGCGCCCGGCCGATCCGAGCCGGTGTCTGGGCGAACAGATCCCTATCAAGCACCACCAGGTCGGCCTGCTTGCCAACCTCGATAGAACCCGTGATCTCGTCTTGTCCAAGAACGCGTGCGGCATCGAGCGTCAACATGCGGATCGCGTCCTCGAGCCGGCGCACCCCCTCGCCGCGTCGCGTGAGGGCCCGCTGAATCGTGCCGAGTGGCGACAAAGGACCCGCGTCCCAGTCGCTGCTCAGCACGGTAGTCGCCCCTGCGCCCTGTATCGACCGCGCGGGGAGCAGAGCCGCGGCCCGCTGGCGCCCGATGATCCGCTCCAGTGAACGCGCGTAGCGAGGGTCGATCGCGTCCGGTGAGAACTGAAGATCTGCCGCGACGCCCAGTGAGGCAAACCGCAATCGGTCCGCTTCCTCGACCAAATAGAGATGCGTGACGCGGTGCGATGGCGTCTCTGCCCGGACCGCAGTGCCGGCCGCCTCGATAGCATCGAGCGCCTGGGCCACGCCCGCGTCGCCGGTCGCGTGGAAGTGCAGGTCGAATCCCGCCGCTGTGAGTTCGGCCGCATAGCGATCGAGCAAATCGGAGCCGAAATACTCGAATCCGTGATCGGGCAGATCCAAGCCCGCTGGCGAACGCAGGTACGGCTCGGCCAGCAACGAGGTGCCTAGATCGAGAATCCCATCGACATAGATCTTTGCGGTGTTAAAACGCAGCAACGACCCGGCACGATTGGAGTAGAGCGTCCGCAGGCGTTTGAGCTGAGCGTCGAGGCCGAGGTCCGGATAGACGTAGAGCGCGTTCGTTGCCCGTACGGTGAGCTTCCCGCGCCGCAGCGCTCGGGCCCATGCGGTGTGATGCGCTCGCGTCCAGTAGCCGCCCGCGTCGCTAACCGATGTAATGCCGTTCCGATTAAGTTCCTCGAGGCTGGCCAGAAGGCTCGAATAGGCGAGATTCCGGGTCTGCCGATTCGGCGGCCAGGCGGCGTCACGCAGCCGTTGCTGTGCGTTCTCGAAGACGATGCCCGAGAGTTCTCCCACGGAGTCACGGTGCAGTATTCCTCCGCGCGGGTCGACGGAACTTTCCTCGTAGCCGGCCGCGCGAAGCGCTGCTGTGTTCGCCCACGCGCCGTGTCCCAGATCATCGAGGATTAGTGCGGGACGATCGGGGATCGCGCGATCGAGCACATCGATGGGAGCCTCGGAGCCACCAACAAGATCAGCGACGAACACGCCCGCGCCGAGCACCCAGTCCGCGTCAGGGGCATCATCGCCGCAGGCCCGGGCGATCTGCTCGTAGCGACGGAGCGACGCGGAACTTGGAAAGAAACAAAGGTCGGCATTGATGCCAGCCTCCACGGCGTGCACGTGCACGTCGTGGAAACCCGGAAGGATCATCTGGCCGCCAAGGTCTCGAACGATCGTTCCTTCTTCGGCAAGAGCCAGGACCTCCGCATCGTCGCCAACGGCCGCAACTACGCCACTTTGAATCGCGACCGCACTGGCCCACGGCCGCGACTCGTCCATCGTGTAGACGCGCGCACCGTGGAGGATCAGATCTGGCCCGACCTGGACCCCGCCATTCCAAAGAGCTATCGCCAGAAGAGCGAGCGATACCGCGCCGAACGCCTGCCGCATAGAGACTCCTGCTACCGCGGAACCCGCGAGCTGGATGCCGCCGACGGTTCGCTCGTTACTCGGCGGTACTCGACCTGAACAACCAGACCGTCATCACCGCCATCACGATGATCGTGGCGAAGGTGGCCGCAACCGTCAACGTCGGACCGCCCGCCTCGGAAAGGAGACTCCCGAGTCCGGCGCCCGTGGCTGTGAACACCAGCGCGCCGGGGAGAATCCCGACGGCCGTGGTCCAGAAGAACGTGATGCGGCGCATCCGCGTTAACCCAGCGCCCCAGTTGATCGCAGTGAAGGCGACGGTGGGCAGTAGCCTGAGACCTAGCAAGAGCGGCCATCCGGCTCGCGTCACCAATCGATCTGTTTTCACCAACGCAGCGTCCGGGATGAAGCGCTCAGCAAGCGGTCGACCAAATCGCTGCGCGAGCTCGAAACTGATCTGAGCTCCGGCCATGGCGCTCATCCAGGTCACGAGCGTGCCCCAGTAGGGGCCGAAGGCCATCCCGTTGAGCATCGCCGGAATCTCCGCCGGAATCGCCACCGCCACCGTAAACAACGGCGCAAGCAGATAGACCGCGGGCCCCGAGGCTTCGATCCAGGCGACAAGTGCTTCGAGCATGGTGTTTCACGCCGGGGATGACCACACCGGTTTAGCAGATCCGGCCCGCGTTGACCATGCTAGGCTGCGCCGATGCATCAGAAACTGACCGCTGTAGTCTGGGACTTCGACGGCACTCTAGTCGATACCCGTCGCAAGAACATGAACGTCGCGCGGGCCCTCGTGAAACACATCACGGGGAGCGATCCCGACGAGTTCCAGGCCTTACAGGATCTTGCCGGCTACGAGCCGGCGCTCCATCGCCACAGGCACTGGCGCGATTTCTACCGCCAGGAACTGCGGATGGGCGAGACCGACATCGATCGGACCGAGGAGCACTGGCTCGAGTTCCAGATCGCGGACGAAACCCCGGCCGAGATATACGACGGAATTCGTGAAGTTCTCGAGACGTTTGCCCACCTGCCACAGGGCATCGTCTCGCTCAACATCCGTGCCAACATCACGCGGTTCCTCGCCCAGCTGGAGATCGACCGCCACTTCGGAAAAGTCCTCGGCGCCGAGGATGTCGAAACCGGCTATCAGAAGCCGCACCCGCACGCACTGGTGCGGTGCATCGAGCAACTCACCTGTGCGGCACCCGGATTGGTGGTCTACGTGGGCGATCACGAAACGGATGTCGAGTGCGCCCATCGCGCCAACGATCATTTCCAGGCTGCGGGAACCGACATCCGAGTGGTCAGCGTCGGTGCGCTCTACGCGCCGCACCTGACAGACGATCACTGGGACGTGGAGCCGGACGGCAAGGCAACGGCTCCACGAGAGATCCTCAGTGAGCTGACCCGGATCTTCGCCGCGCTGCCCTAGTTGGTGGCGCCGTCCGTCCCGGAGGTGTCCGCCGCTGGCGTCGGACTCGCGGCTGTCGCGGCAGTAGGAGCCTCGCTTCCGGCCCAGAAGAGCAGTCCGGCCACGGCTCCCTCGAAGATGCCGGCCGCCAACGTATGCATGGAGAATCCGTCCACCCCGAGGCTCACGAGTCGACCTGCGACGAGACCGAGGTACATCCCGGCCACGGCCCAGAGCCAGTGGCGTCCAGCAGCGCCGCCGAGCGCGCCGCGGGCGATCGCGATTCCGAGAGCGATAATGAGTCCGCCGAAGATGGCGCGAATCTCACCGTGTGCGCCCGGGGTCGTCAGTTCCAATCCGGCCCACGGCGCCAGGGTCTCCGGCGAGTAGAGGCCGAACACGACGTGCGCCGCGGCAAGCGCCAGCAGGGTGGGGACAAGCCATTTCATGGGGAGCCTCCGCCAAGTTCGTTCAGAGTGACTCGACGATAGCTCACCAGACCCACAGGGGTACAAATCGAGACCACGTAGGCCCCATCCAACTGCACTGTCTCCAGGTGCCATGGACCGCGATCGCTCAGGTCGCCCGGCACTTCGCGAAGCTCCCCAAGCGCCCCGTCAACGCGGATATCGAAGGCTCGGGACGACATCGAAAGACCGGTACCCACTGCCTTCAGGTAGGCCTCTTTGAGAGTCCACAGGCGGTAGAACGCTTCGCGGCGGTCATCCTCGCCGTACTCCTCGAACCATTCGATCTCGCTCGCTGCGAAGAAGCGACGCGCCAAGCGGGCGAACGGTCGCCGAGGCGCCATCGCCTCAATGTCGATTCCAATCGGCCCTTCCCGGGACAACGCCAACACGGCACGGTCGCCCGAATGCGAGAGGTTGAAGTGGAAGTCAGCACCGCACACTTCGGGTTTGCCGTGTTCCCCCAACTCGATCGCGACCTCCGATGCGGACCGGCCGAGAAGCTGTCCAAGCGCCCGGCGCATCGCGTCGCGGCTCACGATGAACTCACGACGCTTCGCCTCTGAGCGCATCCGCGACAAGCGCCGACGTTCGTTATCGGCAAGATTCGCATCGCCCGGGACGTCGCCGTCCAACGGAATCTCGAGGATGACGACCTCGCCGGCAGCTGGACTCAACACGAGACGATTCGCGTCCTACGCGTCCGGCCGCACGGCAACGCAGTCGATCTCCACCTGCGCCCCGAGCGGTAGGCTCGCCACGCCGATGGTCGTACGCGCCGGGTAGGGCTCTGTGAAGCGTTCCGCGTAGGCCGCGTTCATTTCTGCGAAGTCACCCATGTCGGTGACGTACACCCGGACCTGGACGACGTCAGACGGGCTCAGGCCTGCTGTCATGAGGACGTCGAACAGATTGTCAAAGCACTGGTGCGTCTGCGCGCCAACACTCCCTTCGAGCAGGCCGCCCGTGTCAGGGTCGATCGGCGTTTGCCCCGACAGGTACACGGACCGTCCGTCGTCGATCGCATGCGAATAGGGACCGACGGCAGCGGCGTTGGGGCTGGTTATTGGTGTGCGACCCACGGCTTCACTCCTGGCTATCTGGCGATCGAACCCAGCGGTCCAACGCCTCGCGGACCGTTCTGGGGTCCGAGGTTCCCACAAACTTCTGACGGCCAATCCAGAACGTTGGCAACGATCGCACTCCCACCTGGTTGGCGAGGTTGAGGTCACGCTCGAGTCGCGCCGTGGTGGTGTCCGACTCCATGCAGGCGCGCAAATCGTCAACATCGAGCGCGAGCCCGGCCGCTATCGACTCGATTACGTCGGTCGTGAGCTCGGGCGCGGTGAAGAGTTGATCGGCGAACGCCTTGTAGGTTGCAGGCACGCCGTCGGTCTCGACGCAGATAAACGCGCGCGCGGCCCCATCAGCGCCGGTGTGCTGCGGAAGCGGCGAGTGCATGTAAACCATGCGCACGTCGTAGTCGACGTCGGCCAGCACTTCCTTGAATACCCCGTGCTGATAGCGACAGGCCGGACACTCGAAGTCGATGTACTCAACCACCGTCACGGGACTTTCCGCCTTTTGCTCCCTGGCCACAGGAGCCGGCAGCTGCTCCGGCGTCTGCTCGACCACGCTGGCACCCATCGGAGCCAGCACCTGGCTCACGCCGATCATCCCGAACGCAACGAGTGTGGCGACGGACAACGCCATCGTCCGCTGGGGAGTCAACGGTGGGGTCACGCCATCGCGCCCCATCCAGGCCAGCACGCCGGCAGCTAGCGCCGAAAGATCGACGACCACGCAGAGCGAACAGAACGCGCCGATCACGGCGCCCTGGATCACCAGGAACGTGGCGCCGGCAAGCGCACCCACGGCAGCGAACGGAAGAAGCGCCGAACGCAGTCCCGGCAGTGCCGCCACGGCCAGCATCACCAGGAAATAGACGACGCCGATGGTCGGAAGAGGCACACCTTCGATCGAGGAGTACTCGGAGGCGCGAACAAGATCGCAGCCGCCACCGGGACCGCACAGCAGTCCCGAACTCCGATACTCCCCAAGCAGCAGGGCGCTGAACGCGAGTCCAACCAGCAATGCGGCCAGCAGGCCGCTGTGAACTGTCCCGTGCGCAGACTCTGCCTCGGGCTGTCGTTGCTTGCCTTTCGAACTCATCGCGCCTCCTGGTCTTCGTAGCCGATCGGGATCAGTGCTGTTCCGGCTCGCCCGTTGCCACTCGTTTCTTCTCGTCGTCCAGATCGTCGATCGCAACACCTTCGGTGATCCAGGCGGGAGCCGGGTCGCCCTTCAGATAGTGACCGAACCACTCCAGGATGCGGCGGTGATAGTCCTTCTGGTTAGCTTCGTTACGGAAACCGTGATCCTCGCCCTCATAGACGAGCAGCACCATCTGTTTTCCGGCGCGGCGAGCGAAGTTGTAGAACTCCGTGCCCTGATCCCAGTCGACGACACCGTCAGCATCTCCGAACGCCATCAACAGTGGCGTGTTCATCTCGTGGACCTTGTGAATCGGTGAGCTGCGGTGGTGCGCCTCCGGATCCTCCCAGTACGGCACCTCCATGCGACCCTGACCCGTTTCCCAGTGACTCAGCTCGGCTATGCCGGGATTCCAGTGCAGCTGGCCCATGAAGCTGACGAAATCGGTGAGCGGAGCGCCCGCCACCGACGCGGCGAAGGTGTCGATTCGAGTCGGCAGGTACGTGGCCTGATAGCCACCCCAGGAATGGCCGATCAGGCCAACGCGATCGCCATCCACGAGCCCGCGGGCGACAACGCTCGTCACGGCGGCGCGCACGGACTCGATCGCGCTCTGTCCCGGCTCGCGCCAGGTGTAGACGATGTCCGGTAGGAGCACGAAGTAGCCCTGCTGAGTCCACGCCGTGAAGTTGTAGTAGTTGCGTTCGCTGGGAACCTGGAAGCCATGGATCTGCGGCGCGAGAATCTCGTACGTGTACACGATCATCGGATACTCGCGCTCAGGGTCGTAGTCGGCTGGATACAGCAGCGCCGCCTGAAGATCGCGCCCCCCTTCGCTGACGAAGTCGACCAGTTCCGACCGCGTCCAGGCATAGTCGCCGAGGAACGGATTGGTCTCGGTGACCTGGGTCGCGCCGACCAGTCCAGCATCGCCAAGAAAATAGTCAGGCGAGTCGTCGCGAGCCTGGATGGAGTACGCGAAGCGGTCCGAGTCTCCAATCTGCCGGAGCGAGGAGATGAGCTGATCCTCGAGCATCAACCTGGTGGCTGAATCGCTCCCCACGTCGAGGCGCGCGTAGCCACGCTGCTCGGTGTCCTCATTGCGAAGACTCATGAAGAGCACGCCTGTCGGATCGAACGGGTCGGCATTGAAGAAGCCTGCGGTCGGGTCTACGCGGGTCATCCGGAAGATTGTGCTGTCGGCGCGGCCATCTGTGAGCAACGCGGCGCTTCCGCCGTCCGGGGCGAGGCGCCAGATGTCGAACTGGTCGTACACCAGAATCGCGGCGTCCTCTTCAAGCCAACCTCCGACACCGTGCGGAGGCAGCAGATCCGTGGGCGTGTCGGAGTCGACGTTCTGGAAATCCACGTCGATCCCCGCCGTCAGGTTGGTGCGGTTGCCGTCGCTGGTGCGATACGACCAGTAATCATCCCCGTCGAAGGTGACGGCATATCCGCCGTCCGGCGAGACGTACGCGTAGCGGACCTGCTCGGCAATGCGCTCGCGCTCGCCGGTCGACCCATCGATCTTCCAGAGATCGAAGTACGGGCGTCCGAACATGGCACCCCAGGGATACGGCGCGGCAACGCGCTCGAACCCGTAGCTCCAGTCCCCCGCCAGGCTCGCGCTCTCCATCAGGTCGCTGCCGATCTGAGCCACAGCGCCGCTATCGAGATGCCACACGGAGAGCAGTGTCCGGCGAGCATCGCGACCCTCGGAGACCTTCTGGGCCGGGTAGAGCCGCACGTCCGAGGTATGCCAGATCTGGACACCGGGAAGCTCCGGTTCTTCGGTCGGAGCGGAGTCGTCTGGCTCTGATTCCTCTTCCTCAGACTCCGCGCCCTCTTCCGCAGCGGCGTCTTCCATCTCATTGGCCTCGGCAGCATCGCCGTCGGCTGTTTCGGTGGGCCGCAGTCCGATCGCAAGGCGCGAGCCGTCCTCCGACCATTCGATGCCGCGGTGGCGAACAACTTCAGTACCGGCGGGCAACGCGTCGGCGCTGGCCGCGAGCACAGTCGCGCTGATCATGCCGCCGTCGAGGCCGCGCCAGGCGAGTACGTCGTAGCCATCTCCAGGGTCGCTTGCCATGCCCGCACTGCGGTACACCGCAAGATCAGCGGCGTCCTCCCGCCAGGACAGCCCTCGATAAGCGGAACTCGAGGAGTCCAGCGGAGCAACCACGCCGCTCGCCGCGTCGTAGAGCTGCACCCCGTTGCCCTCGTCGGCGCCGGTCGCGACAATGACGGCCAGCCGCGACCCCATGTCGGTCCAGGCGTACTCGGCTACATTGCCGAACGTCATCGTGGTGCCAGCTTGCAGGTCCATGACTCGCAGGTCAGCGCCCTTGCCGCGGGGCTCTTCCGGAGCATGCCCGAGAATCGCGAGGTACCGCCCGGTGGAATCGAACGCGCGCGACGCCACTGCTTCGAACACCCGCTCATCGTCGGCGCCCATCTCCAACAGGGCCAATCCAGTCCGGACCGGCTCGCCTGCCTCGCGCATTCGCGCGGCCTCATTGGCGGGAACGCCTACCGTCCAGGCCAGCCAGCGACCGTCCTCGGAGAACTCCGGACGCTGTCCGTTCTCGAACGCCTGCTCCGTGGTGGCGTCGGATGTAGCCCGCAAGCGGAGTTCGAACGAACCATCCACGCGCGAGATCGGATACGCGATCCACGCTGCGTCAGGCGAGAAGGCCGGCGAGCTCAAGGACTCGAACTTGCCGTACTCGTCGGGTTGGACCGTGGGTCGATCCTGTGCGAACGCGCCGGTCGTGCTGAGCGCGAACAGGAGCGTCGCTGCGACAGAGCGAGGAATGCGGTGCATCTTGGCGGTCGTCATTCGTTCTAGCCTCATGGTCAGCGCGTGGCACGGGCCGCGCGCAAGGCGGGGATCAGATTTTCGTTACCTTCAAGGTCGAGGAATTCATCCCATTCCAGGAAATAGCCTTCAGGATCGTATCCAACGAACACGCGCACGAGACCGCTCTCGTCGCCGATCGCGTCGCTGCGCCATTCGAAGTCGTTGATTCCGCGCAGCCGGTCGTACCAGGCCTCGATGTCCCAAACGATGAAGGACATCGTCACGCCTTTCTCCTCGGTCGCGCTATGCAGTCCTCGGGCTCCGTCAACGATCCCGAGGAACCCAGAGGCGGAAACCTGAAAGGCCCAGGCCCAACCCTGGTCGAGAAGCGCGGGCTCGCCGAGTACTCGGCCGTAGAAATCGAGCGTCGCTTCGGTGTCGGCGAAGTAGAGCCATTGCACGATGCCGCGAACGCCGAGATGCGCGGGCCGACTGGTGAGCGCGCCTGTTCCTGGATAGAGAGGCTCGACGGACTCCAGCAGTGGCAGCAGTTCGTCGTTCTCAGGATGTGGCTGGAATCGCTCGAACTCGAGCAAGTAGCCTTCCGGGTCGACAGCAACGAAGCCGACATGCGCGGCCTCTGGGTCGACTTCGCCCAACTCGTGCCGCATGGGAACTTCGTGTTCCTGCAAATGCTCGAACCACTGCTCCACCTCATCGGTGACGATGGCCAGTGTGGCCGTCTTCGGCTCTTCGGCCGAATGCATGCCACGGGCAGCCTCGACGAGGGTGAGGTACGACGCTGGGGCCACGCGCATGATCTTCGCGAAGCCGTAGTCGGCCGCCGTCTCGAACCCGAGCACGTCGCTGTAGAAGCGCCAGGCTGCCTCCACGTCCGCGTAGTAGTAGAAGGCGTTGCTGGCGAGAATCTCCGGTGCTGGCGCGGCTTGCTGTGAGGCGGGCCGGGCGGCGACGATGCCAGCGTTACTCGCAACCAGAGCCGCCATCGTCAGGGCTAGGAAAACAGCGGAGCAGCGTCTTGTGGGCAACTTCACGGTGGCCTCCCGGATCGTTGATTCCTCTCAGCTACAGCAGGGACACTCTTTCCCGCGTACAGCGTCCCAGCCTTCGCGAGCAATAATCGGCGACATGGCGAGCGCTGCCAGGGGGTCAGCCCACCACCAGCCCACTGCCGAGTTGAGCAAAAGCCCGACGAGCAAGATGGCAGAGAGGTAGGTGCACAACATGGTCTGGGTCGCCTCCAGATGGAGAGCCCCCGACCTCATGGCGAGCGCGACCTTCGTCTTAGCTCGCGCCAGCACAGGCATCACGACCACTGCGGAACCTGCCACCGCGATCCCGAGCATGCTCTCCTCGGGGCCGGTGGCGCGCCAGAGCATGGCCAGCGCCTCGTAGGCAACATATGCGGCTAAAGCAATGAAACTGAACCCGATGACGCGCTGAGAGACGCGTTCGCTGTGCTCGCGCCGTCCCTGATCCGCATCCGAATAGAGGCGCCACAAGGCAACGCCCGAAGCCAGCATCTCGATCGAGCTATCGACACCGAACGCCAGCAGCGCCACGCTGCCGGCCATCATCGAGGCCGTCAGCGACAGTCCAGCTTCCACGAGGTTGTAGCCGATGGTCAACCAAGTGAGCCAGAGGCCGCGGCGCACGAGCGCGCGGCGTTCGTCCTCCGCCGCGAACGGCGCGGCGGTCGAGAGTTCTTGCATCCGGGAAGTGTACGCCCAGCGCGTCCTTGAGACCTGCCGGAGCGAGAAAAATGCCAGCTAGCCCGAACTCAGTTCTTGGCAGCGCCAGCCCTAGTCGCTCGCCTGTCGATCGCCGAGGAAGATCTCCTCGATCGGCAGACCGAACGTCCGCGCAAATTCGAATGCCAGCGGCAGGGACGGATCGTATTTCCCGGTTTCCACCGCATTCACGCTCTGACGCGAAACGCCCACGCGTTCCGCAAGGTCTGCCTGGCTCCAACCCTCGGCGGCTCGGAGTTCTTTGAGTCGATTGCGCACGTCCGAGCGGCTCAGACGTCGCGACCGCGAGCGTACGCATTCTCGGCACCACGCATGAATAGCGCAGCGCAGAGCCAGAACTCGGGCGGCCCAAGGGCCATGACTATGAACAGATTGTCGAAACCGATCAGTAGGAAGACGGTGCCGGTGAACAGGACGAACCAGACCGCGATAAACCCTGCGGTGGCCAGCGACCGATATGCGATGAGTTGTTCGAACTCGTCCAGTGCCCTAACCCGAGCGACGGTGTGGCGCATCATCGCCAGGAATGTCACGAGGAGCACGGCGGCCAAGAGGATCCGCAGCCACAAGGTTGTTGCCGCCATAGCAATCGGCGCGGCGCATGCGGCGCTGACCATGAGATACACCACGATGACCATGAGGTGACGTTGACTGACGATGGATTCGTCGGTGCTGCGAAACAGGTCCGCCAGCGCCTTGATGTCGTTCCTTGCGGTGCTCCCCACGTTCCTCGCTCCGTTCTTGGATAGTCCATGTCAAGTACGCTTGACTGTGTACGAGGTATCCACTCATGTCAAGGACACTTGTCATGGATCCATCGACGGCACCCTGTGGCGGACGCCATTTCGGACGTGTCTGTCGGCGTCAATTCACCGGACACGCCATTTCGGGAGGCTGTGCTATCCTCTGAAGCTCTGACGAGCCGTCACGCGAACTCCTTGCAGGGCTTCGGCGCGACTCGCCGCCTCCAGGGTTCGGCTCACTCAAGCAACTACGAGTTTCATCATGGCTAACAAGTGCGCCATTACCGGCAAGGGCCCGCGTTCGGGAAACAACGTCTCGCACGCGAACAACCGCACCAAGCGGTGGTTCAAACCCAACCTGGTAACCAAGCGGATCTGGGTTGACGAGCTCGGCCGTCACATTCGCCTGAAGGTCTCCACCAAGACCCTCAAGGCAATCGATCGTGACGGTCTGATGCGCACCCTGAAGAAGAACGGTCTGGAGCTCAAGGACGTCACCTGAGTCCTGGGGCCGCCCTCTCATCTTCGCCGCCTCCTTACCGCCGCGAGCCGCGGCACGCACCACCCGTGCGCCTGGGATTGAGCGGCGGGCGCCGGGCCTGCTTGGCACGAAGTGTGGGCAACTGTCGGCCGGCCCCCCTTTCGCTCAAATCCGAGCTTGACCCTCGCCAGGCGAAGGACTATTTTTAGCCTCGACTAACATTTAGCCGAGACTAATTCTTTGAAGAACTCTTCGATCTTTCGCTTCCTGTGCTGCGCGCTGACCCTGGGCGTCGCCCTTGCCCTGTTTGCCGGCAAGGCCTCCGCACAGGAGAGCCCGACCGTGCCTCCGGTTTGCGTGCTCAAGGGGACGGTGAGCGATATCGTCGGCCCGCTCGGAGACGTAACGGTTTCGCTCGAGCCGAGCGGCGAGTCCACTCAATCAAAGGACGACGGGAGCTACTGCTTCACATCGGTACCGCCCGGCAACTACACGGTTCTCGCCGAGAAGCTGGGGTTCGCCGAGGTCGGCGTCGTGGACGTGGACGGATCCGACACGGTGTGGGTGCTCGACCTGCAGCTGAACGCAGAAGTTCGCGAGAACGTGGTGGTTACCGCCACCCGCACGCGCAAGGGTCTCGAGGATGTTGCGATTCGGACCCAGGTTGTGTCGAAGGATCTCATCGAATCGACCTCGGCGCGCACTCTCGCTGACGCAGTGGATTACACGGCAGGCGTCCGGGTGGAATCGAACTGCCAGAACTGCAACTTCTCGCAGATCCGCCTCCTCGGCCTTCAGGGGCCGTACACCCAGATCCTCATGGACGGCCAGGCGATGATCTCTTCGCTGGCTCAGGTTTACGGCATCGAACAGATCCCGACCCGCATGATCGATCGCATCGAAGTGGTGAAGGGCGGAGGCTCGGCGCTCTACGGGCCGGGTGCCGTGGGCGGGGTCGTCAATGTCATCCCGCGCGAGGCGCCACGAACGGGTGGCGGGTTCACAACCGACTTCGCGGGCATGGGCGACGACACGTTCGGTGATCAACCCAGCGTCAACGCAGCGGGCTCTTTTGACTGGGTTTCGCGCAACAACATGACGCGGTTCACGGCGTTCGGTCAGCTCGACCGCGTGGCGCCGTTCGATGTCGACGGGGACGGCTTCTCCGAGGTGTCTCAGCGCGACCTCGATGCGATCGGGGCCCGTGTGAACCACTACGTTCTCGGCTACGACGGCAAGCTGACCTTCGACTTCAACCGTATGAGCGAGTACCGCCGTGGCGGCGATCAGCTCGAACTACCGCCCGATCAAGCATTCGTCGCCGAACAACTCGACAGCACGCGCAACGCCGCTTCGGTGGGCTGGGTCCACTCGCCGAACCAGAGTCACGACTACATGCTCACTGCGTCGTGGTCGGGCATGGAACGCGATAGCTACTACGGCACGTTCATGGATCCGAACGCGTTCGGCGACAGCTCCGACTCGCTGGTCGTGCTGGACGGGCAATCGAATCACTACCTCGGGCGCGGGCATCTTGTTTCGTGGGGCGGCCAGTTCAGCTCCGAGGCGTTGCGCGACAACCAGCCTGCCTATGACCGCTTCATCGACGAGACCTACAACAACGTCGGTGGCTTCGTGCAGTACGACTGGGCGTTCGCACGTGGCTGGCAGTTGCTGGCCGGGGTTCGAGCAGACAAGCACTCAACCGTAGACTCGGTGATCCCCTCGCCGCGCCTGGCGTTGATGTACTCCCCGCAGGAGAACATCGACATCCGGGCGTCGATTGCCACGGGCTTCCGCGCACCGCAGGCATTTGATGAAGACCTGCACCTGTCGGCAATCGGCGGCGAGCCCGCTTTGATCTTCCTATCCGACGACCTCCGCGAAGAACGTTCCGCCAACTTCATGTTGGGAGCCGAGATCAAGCCGGTGATCGGTACCGGCCAGGGCCTGTTCGAGGTCAACGGGTTCTACACGCGACTGACCGACCTGTTCCACAACATCGAGGACGACAACCCGGACACGCCGATGTTCGAGTTCCTGAAGGTCAATCTCGGTGGCGCGCGGGTCTACGGCGTCGAACTGAACATCGGCTGGGGCATCGAGAACGACCTGGTCTTTCAGGGTGGCGTCGTGCTGCAACGGTCCTACTTTGATGAGCCCGAGCCGGATTTCGGCAGTGAAGAGTTCTTTAGAACGCCCAACGTCTACGGAAACTTCTCGGCAACCTGGAATCACCAGTGGGCGAGCCTGTTCGCAGGCCTGCGCTACACCGGCCCGATGAAGGCTCCGCACTACGCTGGTTTCGTGCCGGAGGATCGGCTCGAGACCACACCCGACTTTCTGACGCTTGATATGTACGCGGCGAAGCCGTTCGTGTTGGCCGGACGAGCGCTGTCGGTGACCCTCGGTGTCCGCAATCTCACGAATCAGTTCCAGCCCGACCTCGACCGAGGACCGCTTCGCGACGCAAGCTACGTGTACGGACCGCGATTCCCGCGGACCGTGCGCCTGGGGCTACGCGCGGAGTTCTGATGTCGAAACGTTGGGCCATCTGGTTCGCTCTCGCTGCGCTGATCGCGGTGCCGGCTGCGGCCGACGCACAGTCGAAGAACAGCGCCGAGGTCGTTCGCGCTCTCCTCGCTCTCGACTCCGAGGATCTCGACGGCAGAACGTGGAATCATCGCGAACTGCGCGGTCGCATCGTGCTCGTCGATTTCTGGGCGACCTGGTGCGCGCCATGCCTACGCGAACTGCCCTATCTGAAGGAAGCCCGCGAACGCTACGGCGATGAGTTCGAGGTTCTCGGCGTGAGCCTGGACACGTTCAGCCGACGCGAACTGCGCAGTTGGATGGCTCGCCAGGGCGTTGACTGGCCTCAGATCCATGCCACGGGCGGTTACGACGATCCGCTCTCGATGCGCTTTGGAATCGACCGACTGCCGATCAACTTCCTGCTCGACCAGAGCGGCCGCCTCCGCGCAGTGAACGTCCGCGGCGAGGCGCTCTTCGGGGCGATCGAAGAACTTCGCGCGCCGGCCGAAGATACGCCGTCTCGTTAGACGCGTCGATAGTCCCGCTTTACGTCCGAGGGCGCCCTCCCCTGCCCAGCGATGCTGGATTTTCCAGATCGACCTATGTAGATTTAGACTTACATCGACCTAGACACAACCAGGAAGGGAGCGTGCTGTGCGATTGACCTACGCGACCGCGGCGGTCTTGCAGGCCCTTGATGCCGGCTGCCGTCACGGCTTCGAGATCATCGAGGCCGTCGGAGTGCGCAGCGGCACTGTCTACCCGGTTCTCCGCCGCCTCGAGGAAGAACGTCTAGTGCGATCACGCTGGGAGCCCGTCCACGAGGCGCGCAACGCGGGCCGGCCACCGCGCCGCTACTACGAACTCACTGCGGCTGCGGAGCCGCTGCTCGAGCGGGCCCGATCTACGTATCCGGCCGAACGACACCTTCCCGCCCTGGGTGATGCTCGTGGCTGAACGAGCTCCGTTGTTGCTGCGACTGCTAGCCCGCTTCGTTCCACTTTCTCGCCGCGAACGCTGGCTTCGCGAGTGGCATGCCGAGATGACGTCGGCCAACGGCCGCGTCGCGCGGCGATGGCTAGACGCCATCGAGGATGCGTGTCGCCTGCGCGCTGGAGCGGGAATCCTGGCCCCCTTCGCAGCTGCTCTCCGCGGCACGGGCCAGGACGTGCGCTACGCGGCCCGCGCCCTGGCTCGCCGACCGTCATATGTTGCCGCGGCGGTGTTGGCTTTCGGCCTCGGAATCGGTGCCAACACTGCGATCTTCAGCGTCGTGAACGGCGTCTTGCTGCACCCTCTTCCGTACGAAGACCCCGAGGACCTCGTGGTGATCTGGAGCGACGGAGCACGACGCGGGCTTGGACGGGCCGGCACGCCGCCTGCCGACTATCTGGAGATCCGCGACTCCACGACCACGCTCTCGGGGATCGCCGGACTCTCCAACAACAGTCTGGGCTTCAGCGAGCGCGACGAACCGCTGGTGCCGCTCACGCATGCGGTGACGCCCAACTTCTTCGATGTCCTGGGCGTCGATGCTGCCTACGGTCGCACCTTCGCTCCGGGGGAAGACGCCGCCGATCGCGTGGTGATCGTGAGCCATGAGATCTGGCTGCAAGCGCTCGAGGGCGATCCGCAAGCGGTCGGTCGGAGCGTCGTGCTCGATGACCAGGAATACGTCGTCATCGGTGTCATGCCCGCCGACTTCTACATCACCCATCAGCTGCCCGTTCAGCCCGGTCTGTGGATACCGACGACGTTCGTAGGGCAAACCGGGAATCGGCAAAGCCGCGCCATGCTCATGTACGGCAGGCTCGCCGAAGGCGAGACCGTGGCTAGCGTGACCGAGGAGCTGGAAGTTCAGGCGCTCGCGCGCGAAGAGCAGTTCCCGGCAACACACACCGGTTGGGGCGTCTCGGTGGTGCCAATCCGCGACAACGCCGTTGGTGCATACGCCCCCGTGTTGGGTTTCATGCTTCTGGCAGTAGCACTGGTACTGCTCCTGGCGTGCGCCAATGTCGCCAACCTGGGACTTGGACAAGCTGTTCAACGGTCCAGCGAGGTTGCGCTCCGATGCGCGCTCGGCGCCGGACGGACGCGGATCGTCCGGCAGCTCGTCGCGGAAGGCGTGCTGCTCGGCCTCGGTGGCGCAGTGGTGGGCATCCTCGTGGGCGCACTCGCCCTCCCCTGGCTGCTCCGAATGATTCCTGGAGTCGGCGGCGGATCTTCGAGTGTGGGCGGCGCCGCCGCCGTTCCGTTTCTGGACGACGTGAGTATCGATACGACCGTTCTTCTCTATGCCATTGGCGCGGCGCTCGTCACAGGGATGCTGGCGGGCTTGGCGCCGACTCGAATGGTGCGCCCAGGCGCGCTGGAGTCGGCGCTCCGCGCCGGTGGCCGCAACCTTGCTGGCGCGCGGTCCACCGTGATGCGACATGGCCTGGTAGTCGCCGAGGCAGCTATCGCCGTGATCCTGGTGGTCGCTGCACTCACCACGCTGCAGAGTGTGCGCGAGCTCAGCGCGATCCACCTCGGCTACGATGCCGATCGTGTTCTCACCGTGCGGAACTCGATACGGGTGGGGATGGATCGCGAGGTGTGGCGAACACACTTCGAAGAGGCACGTGCCGCGATCACGGAGATCCCCGGCGTGCAGACCGCAAGTGGGGTGAATTTCGTGCCGCCGGAGTTTCCGAACTCCACAATCGGTTTCCATCTGGCAGACGAGATACCGGACCCGGAAACGGCCCAGCGAGTTGTTTTTCGTCTCGTACTCCCGGGCTATTTCGAGACGATGGGTATCCCGATTGTCGACGGCCGCGCGCTGGACCAGACGGACGAGGCCGACGGCGCACCAACGGTAGTAGTCAACCGGGCGTTCCAAGAACGCTTCCTGCCGGCGACGTCGTCACTGGGCGAGACACTCGTACCAGACACGACGGGCATGGCCTTCCCGATGCCCGGACTCGGCGGCGTGTCTCGCGAGATCGTTGGGGTTGTCGGCAATGTGCGGCCCGCCGGCCAGGATCCGGCGCCGATGCCGATTGTCTATCTGCCCTTCCTGCAGCACCCCATCGGCATCATGAACCTCGTGGCGCGCACCGAAGGTGAGCCCACGGCGCTCAGCGCCGAGGTGCAGCGAGCCGTCTGGCAACTCGGGCGCAAGATGAATATCTACAACGTCGAGGCCCTCGATGATCGCGTCGGCAACCTCTCCTGGCAGCCGCGCTTCGTCCTGCTGCTCCTCGGCATGTTCGCAGTCCTCGCCGCCGCTCTCGGCGCTGCGGGCGTCTATGCGGTCATCGCCCACGCGGTAGCCCAGCGACGGCGCGAGCTCGGCGTGCGAGCAGCTTTGGGCGCCACGCGGACTCGCCTGCTCACCTCCGTTCTGAGGTCGGCCATTACGCCAACGGCATTCGGGCTCGCGATCGGCATTCTCGGAAGCTACGCCACAAGTCGCTGGCTCAGCAGCCTGCTCTTCGCCGCGAACGGTGTCGACCCGCTAGTGCTCGGCGCGGTGGCGATCGGCACGCTTGTGGTCGCGTGCGTTGCCAGCCTCGGCCCAGCGTGGAAGGCCTCGGCAGCCGATCCGGTCGAGACGCTTCGGAACTAGAAGCGACCTACGGCCACAGCCACCCGAAGACACCGGCGGTGAGCAGCGCGTAGATAAGTCCATCGGCAATCGACTTGATCGCCGCGGATGGCGCAGCGCCCCACCAGATGACCTCTTGCCACACACCGCCGGCATAGCCCAGGAACGCCGCGGTCCCCACGATCTGGAACACGCTCAGGTAATCCGTGCCGGGCGCCAGGGTTGCCGCGGCCATGTATCCCGCGACGAGATTCACAACAACGCAGTAGAAGAACCAGTGGAGCATGCGCTGCCCCATGTTGATCGCGCCCTTCGGGAAGACAACCATCCTCCCGGACGGTCCTTCCGCGAACTTCTCCTGCATCTCCGGGCTCATATTCTTGCTCGGATCTTCGTGGCACGGGAAGAAATACGTCCCTGCATCCAGGCCCGCTTCGCGCATTGTCGAGCGAATGCCGTCTTCGTCAGGCAGCTTCTTGAAGTCGCTGTTGTGCCAGCGCAGCACCATATGGATCAGGGAGCTACCTATGAACACCGCAACCGCGGACAGCAGGATCGGCAGCCACAGCGCCGTCAGGGGCACCATCATCACGACCTCCTCGGAGCATGAAGGGGGAGATGCGAGGACGCATCGACGAGGCGCAATCTAGACGGACTCGCCCACTGGACACAACCGAGCGCGAGGGTCGGAAGGCGCTAGTCCGTGATGAGGATGTGCCGCGGCTGTGCCGCCACGCGTTCGCACCAGGCAGCAACGCCCGGATACTCCGCGAGATCGAACCCGGCTTCGCCCGCGGCGTGCGTATACGCGTAGAGAGCGATATCGGCGACGGAGTAGCCGTCGCCCACGAGGAAATTATGCCCGGCGAGCCGAGTCTCCATCGCGGCCAGCGCCCGGCGACCACCTTCTTGCTTGGCGACGATCACCTCGGGGTCCGGTGCCTCGGCGTAGTGCAGCAGAAATCGCGCAACCGCGATGTTCGGTTCGTGATCGTATTGCTCGAAGAAGAGCCACTGCAGGACCCGCGCTCGCTCGAGGCGCCCCTCGGGCAGATATTCAGTGCCCTCGGCGAGGTACATGAGAATCGCGTTGGACTCAGCCAGCGTCGTGCCGTCGTCGAGTTCGAGAACGGGGATGCGAAGGGCGGGATTCTTGCCGCCGATGACATCGGCCCGATTGCTCCGATCCACCACGCTCAACTCGATGCGCTCGAAGGGAATGTCTAAATGCGCCAGCAACAGTCGCACCTTGTAGGCATTGCCGGACACGGAGCTGTCGTACAGGCGCATCTAGTCGTCTCCAAGTAGCGGGTCCAGGCGACCTGCCATCGCCTCCGCGAAAGGCCTGGTGTGCTCGAGGCGCCCAAGGAAAATCTGGATGATCGCGGCGAGCGGTGCTGCGAGGAACATGCCGACAACGCCCCAGAGCGTGCCCCAGAGAACCAACGACATCAGCGTGACCACCGGATGCAGGCCCAGCGATTCGCCGTAGATCTTGGGCTCGATGAAGTTGCCCATCGTCATCTGAATCGCGCCAGGCACGACGATCGCGAGGACGGCCGTCGTTGAACTCAACGAGGGGTCCACCATGACCACCGGCAGCGGCAGCAGTGTCGCGACGATCGAACCCACCGACGGGATGAAGTTGAGCATAAAGGACATCAGTCCGAACATCAGCGCGAAGGGAACGCCGAGTACCTGGAGCACGAAGCCGACCGAGAATCCAGTGACTAGCGAGACCAGGAACTTGATACCCAGATAGCGCTGCACACGCGTCTCGACTTCATTCCAGGTACTGCCGCGCGGCCCGGCCGCGGTGCGACCGATGAGCAGAAAGATGACGAACACGACCACCAGAATGCCGTTGGACAGAATGTCGATGACGGCATTCCCGACGCCGACCACCGCGCCGCCAACCTGCGCCGGCACGAGCCCAACTAACTGACTCTCGTCGATGCCCCACTCGTCCAGGGGCAGGCTCTCCAGCGCATTCGCCACGAACAGGCTGATCTGCTGCTGATACTGACGTGCGTTCTGGATCATCCCCGCAACGGTGACCGACGTGATGATGCCAGCGAGCACAAGGACCAGCATCGCCACGGAGATCGACGTCATGATCGCGACAGTGCGAGGAAACTGCAGTCGCACGATCTGCACGTGAATCAGAGGCGCCAGCCCCATGGTGATGAACAGTGCCAGGACAAAGGGCACGAGGACCGCGCGGAGCTCGGACAGCACGACGCCGGTGGCGAAGACCGTAAGTATGAGCAGGCAGATCGTGATGATCCGCACGTCGCGATCGGAGGCGTTCATTGATCCGATTCTACGCGATCGACCTGCAGCGCGAACGTCCGTCAGGCGAGAGGCGGCCGCCGCAGGTGGAAATCGGTGGCCTGCTGATAGGCATGAGCAATCTGCAAGGCCTCTGCGTCCTGATACAGATTCGCGAGGAACGAGATGCTCAGAGGCGTGCCTTCATCGGTGAACCCGTTCGGAACCGCAACGCACGGCTGACCCGTGAGGTTCGTCGCGCCGAGAATCCCGAGTCGATACGACGGTGCGACGACTACGTCGACGTCGCGGAAGGCGTCGGCGAGCATCACCTGATACATCGCGCGGGCTCGATTCGCCTGGATGTACTCCACTGCGGGGATCATCCGCGCGCTTCGGAAGATGTTCGGCCAGGCGCCGCTCCCCTGGCGAGTGAGCTCGTCGTCGCGACCCGAACGGGTAAGTTCGTCGAAGGCCGCCGCCGCCTCGGCGGTCAGGATGAAGCCGAGGGCGTCGATCGGAAAGTCGGGTAGATTCACCGGATGCAGTTCAAGGCCGAGATCCTGGCGCAATACGCGTAGCGTCTCGAGGTCGTGGTCGCGGTTGGCATAGCGCTCTCCGGCCTCGAATGCCCGTTCCAGAAAACCGACGCGGATCTCGCGCGGATCACGCCCGGCATCCCATCTGAAGGGTGTGGTCCGGGTGGTCGGGTCGTGGCCGTCGGCCCCGTGGATTGCGGCGAAAACCAGCGCGCAGTCCTCGGCCGAGCGGCACATGGGCCCGATCTTGTCCATGCTCCAGGACAAGGCCATCGCGCCATGCCGGCTCACGCGCCCGAAGGTGGGGCGGAACCCTGTGACCCCATTGCGGGTACTCGGGGAAACAATGCTGCCGCGCGTTTCCGTCCCGATCGAGAAGCCAACGCATCCGGAAGCTGTGGCCGATCCGGGCCCGGCGGATGAACCGCTCGAACCCTGTTCAGTATTCCAGGGATTGCGAGTGCGGCCGCCGAACCAGACATCGCCCATCGCGAGCGCACCCAGCGTCAGCTTCGCCACCAGGACCGCGCCGGCGTCGTCCAGTCGCTGCACCACGGTCGCATTGCCCTCGACGTGTTGATCTCTATAGGGCGCCGCACCCCACGTTGTCGGATATCCCTCGACCGCGAAGAGGTCCTTCGCCCCCACGGGATGCCATGAAGAGGGCCTCGAGAGTCACCCGCGGCGAGCTCACGATCGGCCACGGCCGCCTGCTGGCGTGCGCGATCTGCCGTCGCATTGACTTGGAACATCAGTTCAGGGTCGTAGCGCTCGAGACGCGCCAGGTAGAGCTCCGTAAGCTCGGTCGCGCTAACCTGCCGCGTCGCAATCAGGCGAGCCAGCCGTGCGATACCAGCGAATGCGAGATCGTCGTCGGCCGGCCTTGATGACGCCGCGGGAGTCGAGGCCACCACGCGATCGGTACCTTCGGGAATCGGTGCGCCTACCCCGGGCAAGTCGGGCTCGAACAGCAACGCCGGCGCCACGCCGTTCGGGATCTCGATCTGACGGATCGCTTCGTAGGCCTCGCTGTTGCGCGCAAGGCTGGCGCGCATCATCTCGCGCTCGTCGTCAGAAAATTCCAGTCCTGCCACGTCCGCCGCCGACGCGATCATCTCAGCAGTAATCGGCGATTCGGGCGCCTGCTGTGCCTGTGCCAGAAGTGCTTCCGGGAAGCCTGTGCCTGCCAGACCGAACGCAGCGCAAACACCGAGGAACCGGCGGCGATCGGACGAGGGTGGCGTGGGAGTCACTTCTTCCAGCCGAGTTGCTTCCGGGTCCACTTACAGATCGGGGCGCTGTTGTCCTTCATCACGCACGAAGCGGCGCTGCACGCGGCGCAGTTCTTGTTCTTGACGCCCTTGGGGTTGGTTTCGCCACATGAGCAGCCCGAAGACGCGTACTCATCGAGAGCCTCACCGGTGAGATGACCGTTCTCATGCGCTTGCACCAGATTGAAGCGCTCTGGCCCCCAGCCGTTGTTGCCGTAGGTCATGACAGTGAACCAGCCGCCGAGATACGCGTAGCCGAAGGCGCCGTCTGTGAACTTGTGGTCCGCATCGTTCTTGCTCGCCACGACAAACTCGCTCACCGCCCCGCCCGTCGTCTTGAACTTCTTTGCGAGCTTCGCGTTGTGCGCGAAGACCTGGTCGAAGTAGGTAGCGCCCGAGCCGACACGAGAATCGGGGAATCCCTTCTTCGTCATGAGCTCAGAGATCCACAGGCCCTCCTCGCTCGACGACCGGTTGATCGGTTCGTAGCTGACTTTGGCCTTCTTCGGCTTGGTGAACTTCAGCACGAATTTGAGCCCCTCTGACTTCGGTGCGTTCGAAGTCCAGAACTTGAGACCCGTGACGACCTGTTTCTTGATCATCTTCCAGTCATTGCCCCAGTTCTCCGTCTCGGGGTCGATCTTGCCGTCCGACTCCACGAAGAACACCATCAGAGCGATCTTGCCGCTCATCTTCGGCGTCAGGACCTGCTCGGCATTGAGCCGGGCGCGGAGCGATGGGTGCATCGGGGGCGCCGGGCGCGCGGCGCCCTCCATCATGAAATGCTCGAGATGCTCGGTGCGCTGAACCGGTGGAGCCGTCACCAACTCGTTCCAGAAATCGATCGCCGTGCGCTCCTCCGAATTCGGGCGCGCAAGGCCAGCACGCGGCGCCACCTCGCCGAACTCGACTCCCTGGATCGTGTCGTCGCGGCGCAGCTCCGCGACGCTCGCCCGGTCGATCTGACCGATGATCACACGGTTTGGGAAGATCAACTCCACCCGCCCGCCGGCAAGCTCGATCGCCTCCTCGGCACGAAGGGTGTCCTCGTAGCTGGAGGCGTCCAACACGAAGAGCGCATCGATCTGCTCGAACGCCGTGGAATCCCCGGGATGGAGCCCCCACGCCAGCGCGAAGATCAGGCAGGACAAGACGACACGAGTGGGTTTGCGCACGAGTTCTCCCCTGGGGTCTCTTGAAGGCGACTCCCGCGACTCTAGTCTCGCGCCTGGCCTCTTTCCACCCGCCCGCCGGATCCGGTGTGGCCGTGGCAGCTCGCGGACTGGTTGGATTTGATATATAGACATTTTGTCTATACACATGGTGTGAATACACACTGCGATGGCGCCGCTAGCAATGGACGAGTCAGGAAGATGCCCACCGAACCGGAACGCTTCACCCCTCTCAAGCCCGATGTATTCGCCGTGCTCCTCGTGCTTCTGCGCGGCGACGCCCATGGCTACGCGATCATGCGTGATGCACCTGCGCAGTCGACCGGTACTGGACGCCTACAGGCTGGCGCCCTCTATCGAATTCTCGCGCGTCTGCTAGATGACGGCCTGATCGGAGAAGTCGAATCGGAGTCCTCCGCCGAGACGACTGACCAGCGGCGACGCAACTATCGCATCACAGAGTTCGGCCGCGAGGTCGCCGCCGCAGAGGCCCGGCGAATGTCGGAGATCCTCGCTCTCGGCCAGGCCAACGAACTCCTGGAACGCACATGACCGCACCGCGGCCCACAAGCGTTCGGCTCGGGGCGCGGCTCTACCGAATCGGCCTGCGCCTCTACCCGCAAGAGTTCCGCGCGCGCTTCGCAACGGACCTTGCGATCGCCGTCGAGGACAACTTGGAGGCTCGATGGCACCTGCGCGGACTGCGCGGCGTGGTTGCCGCGATGGTTCCTGTTGCGCGCGATCTCGTAACCGAGTCCATTCGCGCCCGCCTGGAGCACGCCGGCATTCTCCAGCCCACGCCCTTTACAGCCGCCCGTCGCCCCGACTCCCCACCCCGGAAACTGTCTCGCATGCTCACCAGTCTTCGTGAAGATCTGCTGTTCGCCATCCGCAGCCTCCGCCGCGCCCCGGCGTTCTCAACAGTCGTGATCGCCACGCTCGCATTGGGCATCGGCGCCACCACAGCTGTATTCACCGCGGTCAACGCCATCGCTCTTCAGCCACTTCCCTTCCCCGAGTCGGGGAGCCTGGCCTTCATCTGGCAGGTCAGTAGCGAGTCCCCCGGCGAGCGCGGCGCCGTGGGTGCGGTGAACGCGACCGACTGGGCCGCGATGAACACCACTCTCGAGGGCGTCGGTCTGTTCCGTGGCTGGCGAACAACCCTCTCTGGTGTCGATCAACCCGACAGCCTCGTCGGCGGGCGCGTGTCCTACGAATACAGCGACCTGCTGCGGATCAGGGCCTTGCACGGCAGACCGTTCGAACGCAACGACGACGCGGTGGGCGCACCGCCTCGGGTGATGCTCAGCTACGACCTATGGCAGAACGTGTTCGGCGGGGATCGCGGTGTCGTGGGAACTCACATCCGTCTCGACGGCACTGACTGGGAGGTGATCGGAGTCCTCGAGCCCGGTTTCGGCATGCCGCAACGGGACACCACTCAGGTGCTCTCGATGCTCCGCCTCGACATCACGCAGCACAACCGCGGCAGCTACAACATGAGCGCGCTGACCCGACTGCGGCCGGGCATATCGTTCGCGGAGGCGAATGCCGACCTGACCCGGATCAGCGAAAGCCTCGCGGCCGACTACCCAGATACCAACGACGGTGTGAACGCCTGGGTCCGCTCGTTGCACGAGGACACGATCGCCGAGGTTCAGGTGTCGTTGTACGCGATGCTCGCAGCTGGCGGCTTCGTTCTCCTGGTAGCGGTTGCCAATGTCGCCGGCCTCTTGGTGGCTCGCGCCACAACACGCGAAGAAGAGCTCGCCTTGCGCGCAGCGCTGGGTGCGGGCCGTGGACGGATCGTTCGGTTGCTCCTGACCGAGGCCATGCTCCTGGCCACCCTCGGTGGCATCGTCGGACTGATCCTGGCGGACTGGGGTACGCGAGCCCTGGTCGCTCTGGCACCGGCCTCGATTCCACGGCTCGGCGAGGTACGACTCGATCCCTGGACGCTGACTTTCGCAACCGTTGCCACGCTGGCCTCCGGCGCGCTCTGCGGCGCAATCCCAGCGCTACGCCGACGTCGGAGCGCGGAGGGGCTACGAAGCACGCGAGGCAACACTGCGCAGGGTGCCGAGCGCATCCGTTCTCTGCTGGTAGTCGGGCAGGTCGCAGTGGCGCTAGTGCTGATGGCCGGCGCCGGACTCCTGATCACCAGTTTCCTCAACCTACTCGGTGAGGACCCGGGGCTGGATCCTGACGGGATCCTGGCGGCCCGACTGGCACTCAGCGACGAATACATCGGCAGCGAGTCGCATCAGAACTACTTCGCCAGCCTGCTGGACCGAATCGAAGCAAGCCCCGGCGTCGACGCGGCCGGCTCCGTATTGCTGCTCCCGTTCGCCGGCGGTTCGGTCGGTGGGAGCTTTGGCCTCCCGGGGCGACCGGAGTCGGAGGACGGCAACAATCCGTCGGCGTACGTTCAGCCGGTAAGCGCCAACTACTTCGACGTACTGAGCACGCCAATGGCTCGCGGCCGCGGCTTCACTGCGCGGGACGACTGGGCTGGCGAGCGTGTGGCGATCATCAACGAGGCCGCCGCTCGGTTGTATTGGCCCGACGGCGACCCTGTCGGGGAGCGCCTCCAGCTCTTCATCTCGCTCGACTCGCAGGAGCGCGATACGGAGCGCACGATCGTCGGCGTCGTACAGGATGCGCGCCAATGGACTCTCGACCGGGACCCGGAACCGTTCATCTATGTACCGTTCGAACAGTACCCCGTCAGTTCGATGTACCTGATGGTCAAGACCGCCGGCGATCCCACGGCGTTCACCTCGACGCTGCGGGAACTGGTGCGCGACTCCGATGCCGAGCTCGCCCTCTATCGAATCGGACCGCTCACAGAGTTCATGGACCGCACCTTGGAGCAGCAGCGTTTCTCGATGGCTCTGATCACGGGATTCGCCGCGGTGGCGCTCATCCTGGGCTGCGTGGGCATCTACGGCCTGATCGCGTTCAGCGTGGCTCGGCGCACGCGCGAAATCGGGCTACGCATGGCATTGGGAGCCACCGCACAGAACGTTGTGGCGATGGTTCTTCGTCAGACCAGCCGGATGCTGTTGCTCGGAATCGCTCTTGGAATCGTGGCGACCATCGGACTGACGCGGTACATCCGCAGCCTCTTGCACGAGGTTTCGGCGACTGACCCCGTGACGCTGACGACAGTCGCGGTTGTTCTCGGACTGTTCGCCTTGCTCGCCGGCCTGCTGCCAGCGAGGCGGGCCTCCGCAGTCGATCCCGCCGTCGCCCTGAGATCCGACTAGTCCTTCCGACAGGCGAGTTCTCAGTTTTCCGGCGCCCACTCTGCAATCAGGGTCTCGAGTTCGTTCGCCCGCTGCTGCTCTGTCTTCTCGAGGACAAGCTTCCAGATTCCTTCGTAGTCGACGCCACCACGCCGTTGACTCTCGACTGCTACCTGCTCGACCGCGAATTCAGCCCCCCACAGCTCGACCCAGGTGTCGTACAGAAAGAGGAACAGCACATAGTGGTGGTCCAACTCGGCGTCGTCGGGAATTCGATCACCGATCAGGATGTGGCCAAGTTCGTGCGCCAACGTAGCGCGCTTGGTGGCAACGGGGTATGTCGCGCGCATTCCCATGCTCGACCTGCCGGCCCAGCTCGGTCCGTCAATCACCTGAACCCGCACGGCGCTGACGGGAAACTGCATCCCGCTTATGCGTTCGAGCGTGTCGCCGATTCGGCCCCCCTCGGCATCCCAGATCTCGGAGTATTCGGCCAGGGCGGCATCGAACCCAGCGTCTGCGCTGAATGAGAGTTCCACCGGCTGTTGAACCGGCAGCGCCAAGACCATCGTGGCCAGCACTGCAGGCGCTACACATGCATGCGTCATCGCGTTGTCATCCGCAGTTTAGGGATCGAATCCATCGAGCCTGAATCTAGCGGTCGTCGACCACCGCCGTATTGGACGAATCGGCGGGCAATGCCGGGATTGGCCGCGGCCTTAACGAAAACCGTCGCCGAGACCACCGGTCCACGGTCGCGCTGCGCTCGGACTAGGCGGCGCGCGCCTTATCGGTAGCGGCGAGGCCCGCTACGAGGAAGGCGGTGGCGGACACCGCCAGACCTAGTGAGGCCGGCGACAAGGCGGCCCGAGCGGGCAGATCGAACACGAGGTGCCCGACGAGATAGCCGGTAATGCCGCCCAACGTCGCGACAACCCCGGCGGCGCCGCCGGCCCGTCGCCATAGCAATCCGCCAATCACCGGCACGAAGAGTCCAACCGACAGCAGTCCATAGAAAATCCGCAGAGCAGTGATCACGGAACCCAGGCCGACGGCCAGCGCGGTCCCCGCTACTCCACCGAGAATCGCGCCCACACGCGCTACGCGGAGCACCTCGGCGTCGCTCGCGTCCGGATTCACGAAGCGGCGGTAGAGATCCTCGGACAACGACGTCGAGAACATGAACAGCACCGCATCGGCGGAGCTGATCTCGGCCGAGAAGACCGCGGCCAGCCCGAGCGTACCCAGGAGCAACGGCATGCCCAGGGTCAGCACTGTGGGGAGAGCGAAACTCGTGGCGTCGCCGACCAAGGAGGAGTCCCACACCCGGCCGTACATCCCCAGGTAGACCGGTACAGCCGCGAACAGAAGCAAGGCGATACCGGCGATGCCGACACCGAGTCGGATCGCCCGCGGGTCACGCGCTCCGTACACCTTCTGGAGCAGGCCCGGAGAAACCATGAAGGCGGGAACCAAGAAGATCGCGTAGTGCCAACCCGGTCCGTACGAATGGACCAGCGCGTCGAACTCCGCCTCGAGCCCATACGTCGACACGACGGCCGACCAGCCGCCGGCGCGGTCAGCAACCACCGGAATCGCAACGACCAATCCGATTCCGAGGACCACCAACTGCACGAGATTGACCCAGGCGGAGGAAACGAGGCCGCCCGCCGTGAAGTAGACGGTCACCACCACGCCGGCGATCACCGCTCCCCAAAGAAGCGGCACACCCGCCACGGCGTTCAGGATGAACGCAACCGCGATGAGCTGCGCCGCTAGAACAGCCGGCGAGATCGCCCAGAGCAACAGGGTCGCCGTGAATCGGGCACGGGCGTCGTAGCGCCACTCCAGATAGTCCCCGACCGTGAGCAGATCGTGGTCGCGCGCTGTCTGCCAGATTGCCGGCCCCACCCAAAACGCCAGCAACAATGTCCCGATGCCGGCCGAGCCAACCCACCACCAGGCCGAGATGCCGTACTCGTAGCCGAGGGCTGCGGCGCCCACAGTTGAACCCGCACCGATATTCGCTGCCAGCAGAGTCGCTCCCAGCAGAACCGGGCCCAGACTCCGTCCGGCGACGAAGAACTGCTTCGCCGAACCGACGCGGCGGCCGATCAATATCCCGAGGGCCACAAGGCCCAGGGCATAGCCGAGTACGAGGGCGAGTTCGGTGGTCACGAGTTGCTGGTGTGCCTCGGGGCTCGCCCTGATGGGCGCGATGGAGTCGAGCCAATCTTACCCGGAGCACCGTCGCCTCGGGTTGCCCTTCGCTCACCAGCGGGCAACAATCCAGTCGCTCCGGCGACGGTCATCAGGTCGTAGCGCCCTCCAAATGACGCTCACCGTAGGCGCGGTGAACGTCCCGCCCCTCGTGCATGAGTCTCGGGAGGTTTCGATGCGCAAAAGCGCCGCCCTTTGCCTACTGCTTCTTCTCGCAGTTGCCGTTCCGTCAGCCGCGCAAGACGACGCCACGCTTACCGAAGCGTTCTCGTCCATGGCCTGGCGCAACATCGGCCCAACCAACATGGGCGGCCGCGTTACGGCTGTTCAGGGTCTGCCCGGCGACAACAAGACTTTCTGGTTCGGCGGTGCCGACGGCGGTCTCTGGAAGACCACCAACAGCGGCAACACTTTCGCCGGCCAATGGCAGGACGAAGAGGCCTATTCGGTCGGATCGATCGCGGTTGCGCCGTCCGATCACAACGTTCTCTACCTGGGCTCGGGCGAAGGCGACCCGCGCAACTCCGTTTCCTACGGTCTCGGCGTGTGGCGCTCCACCGATGGTGGCGACACCTGGACCCATCTCGGACTCGACAACACCGAGCGCATCAAGCGGATCAACGTTCACCCGAACGACGCCGATACTGCCTACGTTTGCGCCATGGGCCATGAATGGGGCGCCAACGACGAGCGCGGCGTCTACCGCACGCGCGACGGCGGCCAGACATGGGACCACGTTCTGTCGATCGACGCGGACACCGGCTGCTCCGATCTCGATATGAACCTCAGCAACCCGCGCGAGATCTACGCCGGGATGTGGACGTTCCGACGTCAGCCATGGCATTTCCGCGATGGTGGCGGCGAAACCGCGGTCTACAAGACGAAGGACGGTGGCGACACCTGGAACAAGGTCAACGTCGTTGACGAACCGATGGCTCGCATCGGTATCTCCGTTGCGCAGAGCGACCCCAGCACCGTCTACGTGATCACCGAGACTCCAACCAAGGGCACGCTCTTCCGCTCCGACGATTCCGGCGCCAACTGGCGCGTGGTGAGCGACAACAAGAGCATCAATTTCCGCCCGTTCTACTACAGCGACGTGTTCGCGGATCCGAGCAATCCGGAGATCGTCTGGGCGCTCTCGGGCGGTCTCTACAAATCCACGGACGGCGGCCGCACCTTCAATTCGGTGGGCCAAGGCATCCACGGCGATCACCAGGCGATCTGGATCGACCCGGCAGACGGGGACCGCGTGATCAACGGATCGGATGGCGGTTGGCAGGTCTCGCTAGACGGCGGCGATAACTGGGACGTCATGAAGAACGTGGTACTGGCACAGTACTATCAGATCTTCGTCGACGACCGGGACCCCTACTGGGTCTGCGGCGGCCTGCAGGACAACGGCAACTGGTGTGGCCCGAGCCGTACCATGAATGCTGGCTTCGGCGGCGGCGGCATCCTCGACGACGAGTGGTACACGGTGTCGGGCGGTGACGGTTTCTACACCGTCCCGATCCCTGGACGACCGCATCTCGTCTACTCGAATGCCCAGGGCGGCTACCTGCGGATCACGAACACGCAGACCGGTCTCACGCGTTCGATCGAGCCGTATCCCCGGATGTTCGGTTCGGCCGGCCAGGGCATGTACCAGGCGAAGTACCGCTTCAACTGGGATGCGCCGATCCATATCTCGCCGCATGACCCCAGCACCGTCTACTGGGGCGGTAACGTTCTCTTCAAGAGCAACGACTACGGCCAATCGTGGGACATCATCAGCCCGGACCTGTCGAATGCTGAAGAGGAGAAGCTGCTCGACTCAGGCGGCGAGATTTACTTCGATAACACGGCGGCCGAGTTCCACGCGACGATCTTGACCGTGCGTGAGTCGGGCACCGAGGCCGGCGTGATCTGGGCGGGTACCGACGACGGTAACGTCCACGTGACCCGCGATGGCGGCGACAACTGGACGTTGATCAACGACAACCTTCCGAACTTCATGCCCGAGGCATGGGTCGCGAAGATCGACACGTCGCACAGCGTCAACGGGCGCGCGTACATTGCAGTCGACCAGCACCGTCTGGACGACTTCACCCCGCATGTCTGGCGCTGCGACGACTACGGCGCCACCTGCACCGACCTGTCTGATGGCCTCCCGGCGAACGACTACGCCAAAGTGATCCGCGAGGATCCACGCAACCCCGATGTGCTCTACGTGGGCATGGAGCGCGGTATCCAGGTTTCGTTCGACGGTGGTGACGAGTGGCACGACCTGCGACTCAACTTGCCGCGCGTGTCCGTGCGCGACATCAAGATCCAGCAGCCCTACAACGACATCGTGATCGGCACGCATGGTCGCGGCGCCTGGATCCTCGACGACGTCGCTCCGCTGCAAGAGCTCGCCGAGGTCTTCGAAACCGGCGACGGTTCGATGTCGAAGGACCTCCACGTGTTCTCGGCACGCACTGCCACATGGTGGAACAACTGGAACTCCGACGCCTCGCAGGGCCAGCGCGTGTTCTACGGCGAGAACCCGGCGGCGGGTGCCTACATCAACTTCTGGCTCGGCGAAGACCCTGAAGGTCCGGTGAATGTCACCATCGCGGACTCCGCAGGCAACACCGTACAGAGCTTCCCGGTACAGGACGCCAAGGCCGGCGTGAACCGTGCGGTGTGGAGCCTGCGTCAGGCGGGCCCGCAGCCGTCGAGGTCAGCCGGCGGCGGCGGCGGTTTCTTCGCCCGCTTCTCCCGCTTCGGACCGCCGGCACTTCCCGGCACGTACACCGCCACCGTGAAGGCCGGCGACAGCGAGGGCGACACGACCTTCGATCTGCGCTGGGATCCGCGTGCCGACATGAGCGCGGGCGAGATGGAGGCCCTGGTCAACACCGCTCAGGAACTCGTCGACATGACGAGTGAGGCGAACCGGCTGGTGGACCGTATCTCCAGCCTGGATGGCCAGCTCGACAGTCTCAACGATAACGTCGAGCAGACGAGCCGCACCGACGTCGAGCAGGTGCAGGAAGCGATCGGCACCACGATCGAAGAACTGACCAACCTGGACAACAAGGTCCGCCGACCCGTCGGCGCGATGGGCTACCGCGACTACCCGCGAACGAGCGAAGAAATTCGCTCGGTGATGTTCGGAGTCATGGGCACCCAAGCCCCGCCGACCGATGGACAGCTCACAGTGATGAACGAGCTGCAGAGCGATCTGTCATCGCACAAGGCAGCGCTTCAAGCAATCATCGATGGCTCGCTCGCGCAGTTGAACTCGATGCTGGGCGACCTGCCGGCTGTCATCGTGCCGCAGGAGACCGAAGAGGGCGGACGCTAGGTCCGCCGGTCCTGCGACTGTCGGACAGGGCACAACCTTCATGGCACTCCTTGGACCCGCCGGTCGGGCGCGAGTAGGATGCAGGCATGCAAGGTATATGGATCGCTTTTAGTCGTGCTGGTGTCCGCACGGGACTCACTGACCGATCTCCGGAGGGTCGCCGAAGGTTCCGGCGCGGCCTGATCGGCTTGGGAGCCTACTGCTGTCTCATTCTGGCGATGATGGTGGCGGTGAGCCCCTTCTCCGTGGGAATCGACAGAATCGCCGAGATGGGCGACTGGAACCGCGAGGATGTCGCGATGATCCAGGGCTCCTACGGCTACCGGTTCCTGTTTGCCGTGGCCGAGGTTGACGCGTGGGTCGATACTCCCACCGGACGTGTTCCCGCTCGCGTCGAGATGGTGCTGATCAACCCGTTCAGCTGGAGCGTGAAGAGTTTCGAAATCGGCACGACCAGCGAGACTCTGAGCAACTAGCCCGCCTCGTCATCACCTCATGCGAGGCGGCCTATTCCGAGCGCAAAGCCTCGACCGGGTCGACGCGGGTGGCTCTACGTGCCGGGAGATAGGCGGCCGCGAAGCCCGTGGCCAGCATCACCAGCAGCACCCCGCCGAGCGTCAGCGGGTCTCCCGGGGAGACCTCGAACAGCAGCGCCCTGAAGGTACTGGCGACGGCGCCATAAGCGGCCGCTCCCAATGCACCGCCCGTAACGACGAGCACTAACGCCCGCTTCACGACGATGCGCAACACATCGTCGCCGCGCGCGCCCAGCGCAACTCGGATGCCGATCTCTCGGGTTCGCTGGGCAACGCTGTAGGCCAGCACGCCGTAGAGCCCCATGGCCGCGAGCAACAAGGCGACCGCGGCGAAGGCCGTGAGCAGGGTGGTGAGCAGCCGCTCCATGCTGAGCGAGCCGCTGACGATTTCCTCGAACGGACGGAAGCGAATGATCGGCACCAGGGGGTCGAGTGCAGCGAGTTCGCGCTGAACTGCGGCCTCGGCCTGCCCTCCTGCCGCCCCGCGAACGAGCAAGTTGAGGTACCAGATCGGCTCCTGCCGGGTGGTGAGGTAGATCTCTCCCCACGGGTTCGCGTCTAGACCCTCGACTCGCTCTGATCCAACAACCCCCACGACCGTGAGCCAAGGGTCGTCGTCATCGTCCCCGAAGCGGATCCGTTCCCCCACGGGGTCTTCGCCCGGGAACACCTGGCCGGCCAGCGTTTCATTGATGATGATGACGTCGGGCGTGTCCGGGCCATCGGCCGCGGTAAACGACCGGCCTCGGAGCACAGGAACCCCGAGCGTCGTGAAGTAACGATGGTCCACGATCCGACGATTGAAGATGTACGGCGTGTCGGCCGGTGGACGACCATCGATGAACAAGTCGCTTGTCCACCGCGTTCCTTCGAGCGCAAGTGTGTCTGTGGCGCTGACTCCCACGACCCCGGGCGTCGCGACAAGTCGATCCACGAGTTCGTCGAAGAACGTTTCCACCGCCACCTGATCGCCGTATCGAGAGCCCGGCAGCTCAAACTCCGCCGTCACGAGATTGTCGAGCGAAAACCCGGGATCGACCGCGTAGAGCGCGTCCAGGCTCCGTAGCATCAGTCCGGCGCCAGCCACGAGCACGACCGCCAGCGCGACCTCGGCGACTACCAGCAGGTTGCGCGCCCGCGCAGGCCTCGGGTCAGCTGACCCGCTGCGCGATGACTCGTTCATGACCTCCGATAACCGTGCCCAACCGAGCTGAAGTGACGGGAAGAGACCGAAACCGAGGCCAGTCGCAAGAGTGATGAACAACGCGAAACCCATCACACGGGCATCCATGGTGACCGGACTGGTCGGCGGAATCGCCTCCCCAGCGAGCAACACCAGACCACGCGTCATCAACGCGGCCACCCCGACGCCGGCGGCGCCACCGAGCGCCGCCAGACACACGCTCTCGGTGAGCAACTGGCGAACCAGTCGCGCCCGGCCCGCGCCCAGTGCGCTGCGTACTGCCAACTCCTGACGACGTCCCGTGGCCCGCGCCAACAGGAGGTTCGCGATGTTGGCGCACGCGACGAGGAGCACGGCCGATACCGCGAGCCCGAGGATCAGCAGCGGCCGACGCGTATCGCCGACGACCCAGCGCTGAAGGGAGACCACACCGGCGCTCATCGATTCGTTGGTCTCGGGGTACTCGGCTTGCAAACCCGCCGCGATCGTCTGGATCTCGGCATGTGCCGTGCTCTCGTCGACACCATGAGCCAATCTTCCAACCGGCCAGATGAAATGCGCACGGCGGAACCACGCCGCCTCGACGTTCTCGCGACTCCAGCGGAAGGGCGCCCACACGTCGATCCCGGTATCAGGGAAAGCGAATCCCGGTGGCGCTACGCCCACGATCTCGCGCTCGATCTCATCGAGGGCGATGATCTGGCCAACGACTTCAGGGTCTCCCCCAAAGGCGCGCTGCCAAAGGCCGTGGCTGATCACGACCACTCTCGCACCGCCCCAGACCTCGTCATCGACGAACCCGCGCCCCAGCACAGGACGAGCCCCCATCACCTCGAAAAAGTTGTGGAAGACCGTGGCACCGTCGAGCCACTCGGCGCGGTCATCGGGCCCCGCAAACGCCCACCCCACGCGGAACCCGTGCGCCGTGATGTCCTCCAACGTCGTGCTGCGCTCGCGCCAGCTGAGGAAGTTGGCGGGCGAGGCCTGGTTCCAGGTCCAGCCTCTGGCGTCGTTCTCCTCATAGACCGCGACGAGACGTTCGGGCTCGGAATAGGGCAGCGGCCGAAGGAGCGTGGCGTCCAGGACCGTGAAGATGGCAGTCGTGGCGCCGATGCCCAACGCGAGAGTCAACGTCACCAGGACCACCAGGCCGGGATTCCGGGTGAACGAGCGGAGTGCGAAGCGAACGTCGAGCGATAGATCCTGCAACGGACCACCTCGATCACGTGGGGAGGTTCGAACGGCGGGGCGGCTGCCGCGCCAGCAAGTGACGATCGAGCGGATTGCCTGGCGGCGGTACCAGGCGCCCGCTCTCCGTGGCGACGTGTGGCGCAGGCGCTCACGGAATTCCTCTTCCAGGTCTCCGGCGACGGCCTCAAAGACCCGCCCCGGGAGAAGAAGAGCGAGGAGTCGCGTGGTCAGACGAGGCGGCTCCGCGCTACTCAATGCCGCGCTCCAGGAGGTCGAGATGCTCAGCTTGCCCCTCGCCCATCGCGAGCAGAGCCCGGTAGGCACGATTCAAGGCAGTGGCGCCGGCTGCCTCGACACGATAGAAGCGCTTGCGCTTGCCACCACGCTCGGGCGTAGGTTCACCGAACCAGGACGCTACGTAGCCACGGGTCTCCAAGCGCTCGAGTGCGGTATAGACCGCGCCAGGCGAGAGATCTTGCGCGGTACGGGAAGCAATCTCCTGGCGAATCGCCGTACCGTAAGCTCCGTCGCCGAGACGCAGCACTGCGAAGAGCAGCATCTGTTCGAACTCGCCGAGACGTCGCAATCGAGCCCTCCTCGCTGAGTAATAACTACATTGCAGACATTAATAATAACCACATTGCAGGCATTAACAAGTTACCGCTCGTCGATCCCGTTCACCGATCGAGCAGGCCCGTTGGCCGATCCGCGCGGTGCAGCCCCTTGCCCAGGGCGCTGAACACCCCTGACGATGGCAGCACGCGGCTCCCCCACTCTCGACCATCCTTCTCGCTGGAGCCACCATGGGACACCGTCGCCTCGCTCGCTCACCCCGTTCGTACCGCGTTCTCGGTAGCGTCTGGCTCGCCGTGCTCGCGCTCGCGCTGCCAGGGCTTCCGTCGAAGGCCACGGCTGCTGCGCAGAGCCCCGGGCAACCTGCCGAGCCGCAGCTCGGAGAGCTGGCCTGGCGCTTCGCCACGGACGGTCCCGTACGCGCCACGCCGATGCCGTGGAATGACCGACTGATCGTCGCCTCCACCGACGGGCACGTATACGGGGTCGCCGCGGCCGACGGCCGCGAAATCTGGCGACTCGACGTCGGGAGTCCCATCGCTCAGGCGCAACATGCTCTACTTCGGCGCGGATGACGGTTATGTCCGAGCCCATCGACTGGGCGCTGAAGCGGCGCCGCTCTTGCGCGTGTTCGGTGACGCGGCCGTCGCGGAACGATCGGCGCTAGGCTCGGCGCCATCTCACGCCATGATCACCAACTACTTCACCTCGCGCGGCTACGAGATGCTCGACATGGAGGGGCTCGCGTCGTTCCTTCACGCCCGCATTGCCGATGGCGCCCGTGAGTGCCGTTGTCTTCGCGATCGACGGCTGGACCTCGGCCTACGCGGGCGAGAGCGAGTCTTTGCTGCGGCGCTACCTCGACAACGGAGGGCGTGTGGTGTGGCTGGGACACGCGCCCGGGTTCTTCGTGTCGAACGAAGAAGGTCAGGTCACGGGGGTCGATCGAAGTCGACCAGCGGCAATCCTCGATGTCGACCACTCGGCCTACAACACCGATCAGTACGGCACGTGGCCTACGGAAGAGGGAAGAGCACGCGGGCTCACCTCCTGGTGGGTCGCCGGATCGCGTCTCGACAGCGGCGTGGACGTGACCGTGCTCGCCAGCAATGAGGTGGACGGCACCGTCGCGTGGCTGCGGAGCTACGCCGGCGGCGGTGAGTTCATCCAACTCTACGCAACCGGCGAGACGCGGCGCCTGGACGAAATCCGCGCCGTGACCGAATATGGGCTCTTCCGATCCCCGGATGCCCGTGATGTCGAGGCCGCTCGCTGACTACAACCCGCTGACCATTCCCGGCGTCGCCGTTCTGACACTTGGGTGGTTGGGTGTGGGGCTATTCACCGCTGCCACATGGTGGCTAGCCGCGGGATGGGATGGTCAACCTCGCAACTTCGCCGCGCTGGTGCAGTCGCCGGTGGTGGCCGGGCTCTGCTGGGTGCCGATCACGCTGGTGGCCTTCGCGGCGGTGCGCCGCTGGCCGCTTGGTCCGCGCGTCTCGTCGCGACGGCTTGCGTTCTACTCACTGGCCGCCCTGAGCACGACGTTCGTACTGAACGGTGCATGGGCGCTGACCATGATGGCGACGGGCGCGATCCCGATCGAATACGTGGGGGGACAGATTGTCGCGAACGGACTGCGCTGGCTGCATTTGAACACCGCGGTGTGCGCGGTGCTGATCGCCGCAGCACACTGGCTGCGCCCCCGCTCCCAGGACGACACCGAGGCACAAGAAACGTCCTATCGATCGACGCTCGTGAGCGGCACCAACGGGAGCCGTCGACTGCTCGACGTCGACGCGATCGATTGGATCGCCGCGGCAGGTGACTACTCGACTGTGCACGTCGACGGCGGCGAGCACCTCGTGGGTGAGCGCCTGAAGGAACTCGAGGCGACCCTCGATCCCGCCGAGTTCGTGCGTATCCATCGTTCAACGATCGTGCGTATCGATCGCATTCGTGAGATCCGATCGCTGGGGCGCGGCGACTACGAGGTTCGACTCGAGTCGAACGTGCGACTGCGTGTTGCACGCCGGCGCCGGCAGCCGCTGCAGAACTTGCTCGCCCGCAGGGCGGGAGCCTGATGCGACGCTGGCACGTCGCCGCGCTGCTACTCGCAGGCATGAGCGCGGCGTTCGCGTCCGCCAGTGCTGCGGGTCAGGTTGCGGGATGGGACTGGCCCCGCGCCACCATGCTCGAAGTCGGAATCGACCCCGACCCAATCGAGGCATTCGACGCCGCCATTCGAAACGGACGGTACGGACTAGTCGACCGTCTGGTGATCGTGCGCAACCGCCAACTGGTGGTCGACGCGAGCTACGACAACGACTACCAGAGCATCAGTCGCGGAGTCGTCAACGACCTCGGCTGCGGCTGGGACAGCTGCGACTCCGACGATGACCTGCACGACTTCAACTACCTGCACCCCGACTTCCACCCCTGGTATCAGGGGCGCCGCGTTCACTCGCTGCAGTCGGTAACGAAGTCCATCGCAAGCACTGTGCTCGCCGCCGCCATTCATCGCGGTGAGCTACCGGGAATCGACGCCACGCTGGTCGATTTCCTGAAGGCATACGACTTGTCGACCGTCGATAGCCGACTGCACCAGGCCACGCTCGCGGATCTACTCACGATGCGCAGTGGCATCGAGTGGCACGAACAGGATCGCCCGCTAGGCGACTCCAACACGACGATCCAACTGGAACGATCCAACGACTGGGTCCAGTTCACGCTCGATCAACCGATGGACGCCGCACCGGGCGACAAGTGGGTTTACAACAGTGGCGGCAGTCACCTCATATCGGCGATTGTGCGCGCCGCTACGGGCGTGACGATCGCCGACTACGCCGAACAACATCTGTTCGGGCCGCTCGGCATCACCGACTACTACTGGAAACACACACCTGCCGGTTTGCCCGATACGGAAGGTGGCCTCTATCTCGACGCAACGGATCTCGCCAAAGTCGGATTGCTCATGCTGCAGGACGGGCGCTGGACGAGCGCTGCCGAAACGGTGCGCCTGCTGCCCGCCGGCTGGGCGCGCGAGGCAACTGAACGTCAGGTCGACCGCGTGAACGGTGCCGGCTGGGGCTACGGCTACCAGTGGTGGCGTCCCGACACTGGTGGCGTCGAGGTCTGGGCCGCAATGGGATTCGGCGACCAGTACCTGCTGGTGCTGCCGGAGCATGACCTGATTGCGGTAGTCAATAGCTGGAACCTGTTCGATCGCCCGACCACGCCGGTGCTGCGCGGCCTGCTCAACGCCGTGATCGCCGCCACGCGTTCGAGATGACGGTTCGGGCAACGCGCCTCGCATTCTGACGCGTGCACGCGGTGCATACTGTCGCGATGCACGGCGGACCGACTACGAAGCAACACCATGCACAGCGGCGCCGCGGCGCCGCGCAACTTGCGTGTGCGGCGCTCGCGGCGACCATCGGATTGGGGGCGGCCGCGCAGGATCAACGCCCCATCTTCCGCTCAGGCGTGGATATCACTCGGATCAAGGTGGCCGTTCTCGATGAGGCCGGCCAGCCGGTAGCGGGCCTCGAGCGCGAGGACTTCCGCGTGTTCGAGGACGGCGCTGAACTCGACCTCGATGTGGTACTCGCGCCGTCCGACATTCCGCTCGACCTCGCCATCGTTATCGACTTCAGCGCAAGCGTGGATGCGGAGTGGCCCGACCCGAAGCCCCGCGAGGCCGCCGAGCAGTTCCTCGACTCCCTCGGACCAGATGACTGCGTCTACCTGTTGCCCTTCCAGAGCGCCGTGGGGCCTGGAGTCTGGGGAGCCGCGGACGACCCGGCAATTCACGACCTGGTCAACTCTTATCCGTACGGTTGGTCCACCAGGCTCTACGACGCGCTGCGCGACGCCCACGCAGCACTCGATGCGCGGGCGCCCGACTACAGCTTCATCGAGCCGCCCCAGGGCACAGGTCGTGGCTGCGGATTCCCGCTGGGCGCGGATGATGTCAATCAGCGCCGGGCCGCCATCGTAGTACTGAGTGACGGCGAGGACACCGGATCCGAGCTCCAATACGCCGACGTCCTCCTGGCCAGTCACGAAGCGGGACGACCTGTTTTCTCAGTAGCCGTGGGTATGGCCGGCGACCGTCCGCGACGCAGCCGATACCTGAGCCTCCAGGCCTACCGAGCCGACGCGGACTACGGCGAGTCGCTTCAAGATCAGCTCGCCGAGATCTCGCGAGTATCCGGCGGCCAACTGGTGAGCCAGCGCGATATCGAAGACGGCTACGAGGACGTGCTCGCCCTGCTCCGCGGCTATTACGTGCTTGGGTACCGAACCCCGCAGCCCGTCGAGGAGGGTTGGCACGGCGTCCGGGTCGAGATCGACGCGGACCATCAGGTGGTAACTCAGCCGGGCGTGTATCGCACCAACACCGACTATCGTGCTGTTCGCGGTGCCCTACGCCGCGCTACCGAGCTGCAAGGCAGCGCCCCCGAAGAAACACTCGCCATGCTCGACGTGGCAAGCCAGCTGGCGCCGGATCTTGCCGTCCCGGCCTTCGGCCGCGGGGTACTGCTCGAAAGACTGGGACGACTCGGACCGGCACGCGCCGCCATGGAACGAGCCCTGTGGCTGAGTCCGGGCACTCCCGCGGCCCGGAGCCGACTGGCGGGCCTGGCGCTGCGGCTCAACGATCCATCGGCGGCCTGGACCCACGCGCTGCGGCTGAGGCGAGTCGGCGGCGATGCACGTCGCTTCCTTAGTGAACTGGAGAAAGGCTCCGTCGAGCCTCAGGGCCGAGAGGCGCTCCTGCGAGGTCCGCGACTCGGTCTGCCGAAGCCTCTGGCACCAGATCTCGAGGCCCAGCTCACACTGCGGCCGATCTGGCGCTCGATGGGCCACGCCTTCGAGCAGGACCCGACCGTGACCGTCGCCCCGTACCGAAGCGCAATCGACTTCCTCGTGCGGATGGAGCTACGCGAACTTCAGGTTTCGGAGCCGCGGCGAATGGACCTTCGTCTACAGCTCGTAGACGTCGGTGAGCGCAAGGAAGAGGAACTGCAACTCGTGGTCGGCGACGTAGATGATGCCGCCGAGGTAGCCACCGTCCTGCAAACCGCCGTTGACCAGGCTCTGACCTGGATCCACGACCGCATGGCGCGCCGGAACTAACGCCGAATCTCGGCATCGATGACCATCGATGTGCGTGTTTTCGTTGTAGCCTATGCACTCATCGACTGCACCAAAGTGCATCGCCGGCCGCGCCTCTCCCGCGTCGCGGCTCCAGGATGCTCCGCCCTGGCCCTCAATGAACTCCGACAGCCTCGCGTACGTCGAAAGCCTGTACGCCGCGTATCGGCGCGACCCGAATTCGGTCGATCCGAAATGGCGCGAGTACTTCGACTCGAACGACCCGACCCCGCCGTCCGACTGGCGACCTGTCGCTGCGCCGATTCGCGTGGCCGGCGCCTCGAACGGACACGTGAGCCTGCCCGCTGAGGTGAACGCCTCCGATGCGCTCGCCGCCACTCGGCTGCAGGACAAGGTTGATCAGCTGATTCGCGGCTACCGAGTGCGCGGGCATCTGGCGGCGTCGATCGATCCGCTGGAGCGACCGCGACCCGGCAACCCCGAACTCGAACTCGAGACGTGGGGCCTGAGCGCCGACGACCTGGATCAGCAACTCTCGACCAAATCGATCCCGGGGCCGAACCGCCGCTCGCTCCGCGACATCGTCGATCACTTGCGCGAGACGTATTGCCGCAGCATCGGCGCCCAGTTCATGCACATCGACGACCGCGAGATGCGCATCTGGCTGCAGGAGCGCATGGAGGTTTCGCGCAATCGAATCGACCTGTCCTGGGAACAACAGGTACGGATTCTGACGCGCCTCACGGATGCCGAGATTTTCGAAGATTTCACTCGCCGCAAATTCGTCGGGGCCAAGACGTTCTCTCTCGAAGGCGCCGAGAGCCTGATCCCCCTGCTGGATCTCGCGTTCGAACGCGCCGGCGACGGTGGGGTGCGCGAGATCGTGATGGGAATGGCACACCGTGGCCGGCTCAACGTTCTGGCGAACATCCTCGGCAAACGCGAAAAGAACATCTTTCTCGAGTTCGACGATTCCGCGATCGAGGGCGAAGAGAAGTACGTCGACGACGTCCGCTACCACCTGGGCTATTCGGGCACCTGGACCTGCCAGTCGGGACGCGACATTCACCTGTCGCTGTGCTTCAACCCCTCGCACCTGGAGTTCGTGAACCCAGTAGCTATCGGCAGGATGCGCGCGAAGCAGGACCGTTTCGGCGACGAGAATCACGAACTCGGCATGACCGTGCTAATCCACGGCGAGTCTGCGTTCGCGGGCGAAGGCGTCGTCCAGGAAACGCTCAATCTGAGCCAGCTACCAGGCTACGCCACGGGCGGCACGCTGCACGTAATCGTGAACAACCAGATCGGGTTCACCACCGAGCCTGAGCAGGGCCGGTCCACGACGTACGCCAGCGATGTCGCCAAGATGCTGCAAGTTCCGATCTTCCACGTGAACGGCGAGGATCCTGAAGCCGTCGCGCAGGTGGTCGATGTGGCGATGGAGTTCCGTACCCGGTTCCGGCGCGACGTGGTGATCGACATGTACTGCTACCGGCGGCTCGGGCACAACGAGGGCGACGAACCGCGTTTCACCCAGCCCAAGATGTACACAGCGGTAGATGCGCGACGTTCCGTTCGGCATTCCTACCTGGAACGACTGTCAGGAGTCGCGGGCATCGACGAGCGCTTCGCCGAGGCGCTGTCGCAACAGCGACGCGACAGGCTCGACCGGGAGTTCGACGCGACCCGGACAGAAGAATTCGTCTCGGACTACAGCCAGTTCGAACAGATGTGGGCCGAGAAGATCGGCGGGTCGGAGCCTGACGACGACACACCAGAAACGTCGCTCACCAACGAGACACAGACCGACCTGCTCCTGCGCCTCAGCGACGTCCCGGAGGGATTCGAGCCGCATCGGAAGCTCGTCCGATGGCTCGATCAACGTCGCGCGATGGCGCGCGGCGAACGGCCCCTCGACTACGGCGCCGCCGAAGCCCTCGCCTATGCATCGCTGGCCATCGGCGGCAAGCCGATCCGGTTGACCGGTCAGGATGCGGAGCGCGGCACGTTTAGCCACCGTCACGCCGTGCTCCACGACGTGAACACCGGTGAGTCACACACTCCACTCACGGCGCTCGCGGAGGACCAGGGGCAGGTGATGATCTGCAACTCGCCGCTCTCGGAGGCGGGGGTTCTCGGCTTCGAGTACGGCTATTCGCTCGACTACCCGGACGCGTTCGTGGCCTGGGAAGCTCAGTTCGGCGACTTCTGGAACACGGCGCAGGTCATCGTCGATCAGTTCATCGCCTCAGCCGAGGAAAAATGGAATCGGCTCTCAGGTCTGGTCATGCTGCTGCCGCACGGCTATGAGGGCCAGGGGCCGGAACACTCCAGCGCCCGCCCGGAGCGCATCCTGCAGCTCTCGACAGATCGCAATATTCAGGTCGCCTATCCGTCGAACCCGGCGCAACACTTCCACCTGTTGCGACGCCAGGGTCTGCGACGCTGGTGCAAGCCGCTCTTCGTCCTCACACCAAAGAGTCTGCTGCGTCACCCGCAGGCCGTCTCATCGCTGGACGACGTTGCGCGCGGAACGTTCCGCAAGGTCATCGCTGACGATCGCCCGGACGACGCTCCCACGCGTCGCGTGCTCCTGTGCACCGGCAAGATCTACTGGGAGCTCCGGGCGCGCCGCGAAGAACTAGGCGCTGACGACGTGGCCATAGTCCGTGTTGAACAGCTGGCGCCCTACCCCGTCGAGGAGCTTCGGGCGGTGCTGAACGCGTACGCTTCGGACACACCACTGATCTGGGTACAGGAGGAGCCCCGCAACATGGGGTTCTGGCACTACATGAAGCTGAAGTCGCAGCGTCGCAGCCTCGGCGAACCGCTGCAGGGACTCACGCGAGCCGTCTCGGCCAGCCCGGCCACCGGCTCGCTCACGACGCATCGGCGCGAGCAGGCGCAACTGCTCGATGCCGCATTCGCAGACTGAGCCGGCGGTTGCCGGCTCCAATGGAAGACGTTCGATGAGCGTAGAACTCACGGTCCCGGAAGTCGGTGAATCGATCACCGAGGTACAGATCGGCCGCTGGCTGAAGGCAGACGGAGACACCGTCGCCCGCGACGAAGATCTCGTGGAGATCGAGACCGAGAAAGCGTCGGTGGTGGTGCCTGCCCCTGAGGCCGGAGTACTCAAGATTCTCGTGGCCGAAGGAGCGTTCGCGGAAGTGGGCGACGCGATCGCGCAACTCGGCGAGGGTTCGGGAGAGGCTCCGACCACCGTCCCGATGGAGGCGCGCGAGGAAGCGCCCGCGGCAACGCTGGACGAGCCCGTGATCATGCCGGCTGCGGCGCGACTGCTGGCGGAACACGGCATCGACGCATCCGAGGTCGAAACCTCCGGGCCGGGCGGCCGACTCCTGAAAGAAGACGTTGAACGCTTCATGCAGTCGCGTGACGCGAGGGCCGCGGCGCGCGAAGCCCTGGAAGAGACCGCGGCGCCGGCTCCTGCCGCTGAACCTGCCGCCGAAGCTACTACCGAGCCTGCCGCGACAGAAGCGGCGAACGCGCCGGCTGCCGCCACACCACCGGAACGCGGCGAAGAAGTTCGGCCGATGAGCATGATCCGTCGGACGATCGCCAATCGACTCGTGGAAGCCCAGCAGAATGCGGCGCTGCTCACGACGTTCAATGAGGTCGACATGGCGCCGGTGAAAGAGCTGCGCGCCAAGTACAAGGAACAGTTCGAAAAGCAACACGGGGCCCGGCTTGGCTTCATGTCCTTTTTCGTCAAGGCATCGGTCGAAGCGCTGCGACGCTTCCCCGCGGTGAACGCAGAGGTCCGAGGCACGGAAGTCGTCTACCGCGACTACTACGATATTGGCATTGCCATCGGCGGAGGCAAGGGTCTCGTCGTGCCTGTGCTGCGCAACGCGGAGTCGAAGAACTTCGCCGAGATCGAAACGTCAATCGCGGATCTCGGAGCGCGCGCGCAGGCGAATCAGATCGAACCAGACGAGCTCGCTGGCGGCACCTTCACGATCAGCAACGGCGGTGTCTACGGGTCGCTACTCTCGACGCCCATCGTGAACCCGCCGCAAAGCGGCATCCTGGGAATGCACACGATCCAGGATCGACCGGTGGCCATCAACGGCGATGTCGTTATCCGCCCGATGATGTACGTCGCGCTGACGTACGACCATCGCATCATTGACGGTCGCGAGGCCGTGACTTTCCTCCGCACGATCAAGGACGTCCTCGAAGATCCGGCGCGCTTGCTGCTCGAGATCTAGGACGCCGGACAAACAACGATGGCTAACGAGAAGTTCGACCTCGCAGTCGTAGGCGGCGGCCCCGGCGGCTACGTGGCCGCGATCCGCGCCTCGCAGCTCGGCCTCCGGGTGGCCTGCATCGATGACAACGCGAAGCTCGGCGGCACCTGCCTCCGAGTGGGGTGTATTCCGAGCAAGGCGCTGCTCGAATCGAGCGAACGCTATGCTGAAACCCGCGGAGCGTTGGGTGACCACGGGATCGTGGTAGGCGACGTTTCGCTCGATCTCGACAAGATGATGGCGCGCAAGGAAGGCATCGTCGACGCGCTCACCGGCGGCATCGACTTCCTGTTCAAGAAGAACAACGTCACCGCGATTCGCGGACGGCTGAGCGCACCCGGAACGGTAGTTGTCGATACCGCCGACGCCGAACGCGTAGTCGAAGCAGCCAACGTGATTATTGCCACTGGGAGCCGCCCGGCGTCGCTCGCGAATGTCGAGGAAGATGGCGACCGGATCGGCAACAGCACCGCAGCGCTCAGCTGGGACGAGGTGCCATCACGCCTCGTGGTGATCGGGGCCGGCTACATCGGACTCGAACTCGGTTCCGTCTGGAACCGCCTCGGCAGCGAGGTCATCTACCTGGAAGCGCTCGACCGCGTCTTGCCTGGCATGGACGACGAGTTGGCAGCGCTGGCCCAGCGCGCGTTCAGAAAGCAGGGCATGGCTTTCAGGCTCAGCACCTTCGTGAAGAGCGCCCATGTGGAAGGCGACAAGTGCTCAGTGGAGCTGACCGACGGTGATCCGATCCTGGCGGATCGCGTCCTTGTCGCAACCGGCCGGATACCAGCCACTGCGGGTCTCGGTCTCGATGAGATCGGCGTAGAACTCGATGAACGCGGCTTCATCAGAACGGATGCCGGTTTCCAGACCAACGTGCCGGGTGTCTACGCGATTGGCGACTGCATCGGCGGCGCCATGCTGGCCCACAAGGCCTCCGACGAGGGGGTCGCGTGTGCTCAGGTAATCGCGGGCGGGCACGGACACGTCGACTACGGTGTGATCCCAGCTATCGTTTTCACTCACCCGGAGATCGCCTCGGTCGGGCGCACCGAGGAACAGCTCAAAGCCGAAGGCATCGATTACCGCAAAGGCGTCGCGCCCTACGGCGCGAGCGGCCGGGCGCGAAGCCTTGGGGACACCTCCGGCAAGGTGAAGGTCCTGGCCGACGCTGAAACCGATCGCGTACTTGGAGTTCACATCATCGGCGTCCGGGCGGGCGACATGATCGCGGAAGCTGGCGCGGCGATGGCGTTTGGTGCATCCAGCGAGGACATCGGCCACGTGGTGCACGCACATCCGACGCTGTCAGAGCTGCTTCACGAAGCCGCGCTAGGCATCACGGGCCGGGCGATCCACACCTAGTTCGGATCGGCCGCAGCCGCAGCGATTCTGACCTGTTCGCGAAGACCCGCGGCGATGAAGATCGGCGTGTCGTCGGCGCGGAACAGGTATCGCACCCGCCCTTCATGATCGATCAGGTAGGTATAGGTCGTGTGTCCAAAGATCGGTTCGCCGTCATCGCCTTCCTGCGTTTCGGCCATCCCGGCGTAGCTCGCCAAGACGGCTGCGACATCTTCCTCTGATCCGGTGAGGCCGAGCGCGGGCACGCCGAAGTAGCTCAGATATTCCGCCATTGCCTGTGGAGTGTCGCGGGCCGGATCGATCGTCACGAAGAGCGTGCCCACATCTTCCGCCTCCTCGCCGACGAGGTCGTAAGCCTGACCGAGCAGCGAGAGTGTGGCCGGGCAGAAGTCGGGACAGTGCGTGTAGCCGAAGAAGAGCAAGAACACCTCGCCCCGGTGTTCCGCCAGGTTGAACGTGGAGCCGTCATGCGCCGACAGGGCAAAGTCGCCGCCGATCGAAAAATCCTGGAGGATTGGCGGCGTCCTCACGGCATCGAGATCCGTTGCATCGACGGGCTCGGCCGGATCGGAACTGGCCGCCGGCTCGTCGATCCCGGCACCACAGCCGGCCAACGCGAGGGCAAGCGCGATCGCGGCCCATCTCATCGTGCACCGTCCCGGCGTCGGACAGGCGCTTCGAAACGCACGGCAGTGCGACTCTCGAGAAATAGCGTCACCGTGGCCACTTCGCCATCGGAGTACTGCGTGCTCAGGCGTTCCAGCATCAAGTGAAGTCCCCCGGGGGCCAGTTCGACGGTCCCCTCGGCTGGCAACTCGAGACGCTCAAGTTGCTCCATGCGCATCATGCCATCGACATCCATGGAGCGATGCAACTTGGCTTCGTGGGCCCCTGACACCTCAACGGCGACAATCGCGTCCGCCGGGCCGGCGTTGTAGATCGTCATCCACCCGCCTGTGGAATCCATACCCGGAATCACTTCGCCGATCCAGGGGTCACGCACCTCGACAACCGCTGAGTCGGGATGCTGCAAGGAGACAATGAACATGGCGAGGTCACGGCGACGCTCCTCGCTCAGGTGACGGAAGGCCGGCATCCCTCCGCCGGGAGCCGGCAGTCCTTCCGCTACCGTCCGTGCGATCGCATCGATGTCTGAACCGGCCTGGTACGCGGCAGGGTCCCGATAGTCACGCGGCGGCGGATCGAAACCGGCACCCAGAGCGCCGCGGCCGCTGCCGTCTTCACCGTGGCAGTTGGCGCAACCGTTGCTGAGATACGTATCGCGGCCCGCTGCAACTGCCTCTGGATCTAGCGCCGCAGTGCTGGCGCCAGGATCGGCGCAGCCGACAACCAACAACATCAGCGCGAGCGCTGGTCCCGTGCATCGTCTCATTCGACAGCGGCGACGAAGCGGAGCCACGCTCCGCCCAGCAATTCATGCCTGAGCATTACGCCACGTTCTCGGGGAAGATCGAATCGTTCGCCGCCGTGCCTCGCAAGGAGATCCGCGGCAGCGTCCACGTCCGCTACCCGGAGTGTAACGCCTGCGACGCGGCGTGTGCCGGCCGAGCCGGGTCCCACGAGCAAAGCCACCTCGCCACCGTCGAGGCCAATGCGAGCTCGGGCAGGTTCCACGTCGCACGCTTGCGCACCGAAGGCCTCGAAGAAGTCGTGTTCCTCACCGTCAGGAGACGCCAGATCGACTCCAATCAAGCCACTTGCCGAATTGGCGTGTTCGAATAGTTCGGCCGGGTCGTTGGGGAGCGCATGCACGCTGATCAAGAAGAGGTGATGCCAGCGATGAGAACTCGGAAACGCCAACCAATCGAACGCACGGCCGGTCACCAGCTCAGAGTCCGGAAGCCGCTCGGCCGCCGCGCGGAGATCGGGGCCGCGGAATGCCACGTACGCGAAGCCGGGGCCGTCCGCCAGGAAGTCCAGGTACTGCGCGGCAACCGCGTCCAGCGGCTCGCTGGCGGTAAGCAGTTCCAACTCGGTGCCGTCAGCGAACTTCGCGTGAGAGTTCAGGATCGAGTTTCCATGAAGCCGGCCAGGCTTCAGCGTAAAGCCGAGGTCGTTGGCGAAGAATTCAGAGGCCGCCGCAAGATCCGGCACAGCCAGCACCACGTGATCGAGCGCCAACGTCGTAGTGCTCGGACACACCTGCGCAGAAACCGGCTGAGCCACGAACAACAAGATCGCTCCCAGGCCGACCAGTCGGCGTAGCTGCAGGCACAGCCAGAGCACAGGCAACGCCCCCAGGGTGAAGATCACTAGCGACCCCAGCGGGACAAAAGCCACGGTCACGAAGGCGTTCGCCGAGAACGCTGGCGTTCCACTTCCCTCGGCCAGTCGTACCACGCCAACCGCGACCGAGGGCAGAGTGATGAGTGCCTGGATCGCGAGGTTCTGCGCGCCGACGTCCCCGACACTCTCACCCACCAGGCGCCCGCGGGGCGCACGAACCGCGAACCAGATGATCCCCAGTGCCCATAGGACCGCCACAGTGAGCCACGTCTCTTCCGTGCCAGGTACTCGACCCGGGGGCACCACGAACCGGATCACGGCAACGATCGCTACCAGGGCAACAAAGTGCCGCTCTGCCCGCAACGAGTCCATGGGGCCGGAAGCAGGCCTGGGCGACGCCGAAGACCTCGTTTCAGTCATCCCGATTCATCCCGTCTCTGTATGCCGTGAAGATCTCGCGCAGGTGAACAACTTCTTCAGATTCCAGGTTCACTGCGCCCCCGAGCAGGCGTGACAGCGCAAACTGCTGGGCCAGCGCTTCTACCTCGCGCGCCATTCCCATCGCCGCGTCGAGATTGGGTCCGACGGTAACGGCACCATGATTCGCAAGCAGGCACGCGGAGCGTTGTCCTAGCGCGACAACCGTGGCGGCCGCGAGTTGAGGGCTTCCTGGCGGATGGTATGGAGCGCACTCCAACGTACCGTCGCCTGTCCCCACCATCATGTAGTGAAACGGCGGAATCGTGAGGCGTGCGCACGACACCGCTGTCGCCCAGGGCGAGTGGGTGTGCACCACCGCCCCGATGTCCTCGCGTGCTCGGTAGATCCCGAGGTGGAACCCAACCTCACTGGACGGCCGGCCATCTCGCGGTTCGCCCGAGGCCAGATCGACTGCAACCACGCCCGACGCTTCGAGATTCTCGGGGGACACCCCGGAGGGGGTGATCCAGACCATCTCCTCGCCGGCCTCGCGAACGCTGATGTTTCCCGACGTCCCGACGGTGAGTCCCTCACGGACGAGCGACTGGGACGCCTGGACGACGGCGGCAGCGGTCACGTGTTGACAACGCGCAGCGCACTGAACAACGAGGTGCGCCTCACCGGTCAGTCGGCCTCGAGGGCTGGGTATTGCGGATCCCACACCCAGTCGGCGATGAAGTCTTCGATATCACCGTCGGGCTCGTCGGCAACGCCTTCAGCGATCGCAGCGTCGGCAACAGCGGCGGCGATCGTAACCGTCACTTCACGCAACGCGCCGATCGGCGGGTACAGCGCCCCGCTTGCCAGGTCTGCCGCGGTGACTTGTTCCGCGAGAGCCTGCGCGGCCGCAGTGAACATCCCGTCGGTCACCCGACGGGCACCGATAGCGAGTGCGCCGAGCCCGACTCCGGGGAACACATAGACGTTGTTGCCCTGCGAGATCTTAACCTCGCGATCCCCCACCATGACGGGATCGAACGGGCTCCCGGTTGCCACCAGCGCTCGCCCTTCGGTCCACTCCAACAGATCCTCGGGCACAGCCTCGCTCTTGCTCGTGGGGTTGGAGAACGGGAAGATCGCTGGCCGATCCACCGCCTTCGCCATCTTGCGGATGATCGGCCTCGTGAACGCACCGGGCTGCCCCGTGGTGCCGATCAACATCGTCGGCTTGATGCCTTCGACCACACGCTCGAGCGCCGGCGGATTGTCTGCGCTCCAGCCGTGCTTTTCACAGAGTTCGGTCGGCCATGCGAATTCCCGCTTGTATTCATCGGAAATCGACCGCCCCTCCATCAATAGTCCGCCCGAATCGAGAATCGCGAGGGCCTCGGTGAGCGCTTCGCCCTCCACTCCTTCGCGTCGGAAGGCGTCCCGGAGCTGATGACCGATGCCCACGCCGGCAGCACCCGCACCAAGGATCGCTATGCGCTGATCCTTCAGGGCAACACCCGTGGCGCGGCAGGCCGCCAACACGCCTGCGAGCGCCACGCCGGCCGTTCCCTGGATGTCATCGTTGAAGGAAGGCAGGGCGTCTTGGTAGCGGTAGAGGAGATCGAAGGCGTTGCCCTTCTTGAAGTCTTCCCATTGCAGAATTGCGTTCGGGAAACACTCGCGGACCGCCTCTACGAACTCGTCGACCAGCTCGTCGTATAGCTGTCCGCGCAGCCGGTTGTTGCGCCAACCCAGGTACATCGGGTCATCCAGCAACGTCTGATTGTCCGTACCCACGTCGAGGCTGACCGGCAACGTCTGGGTCGGATGGATCCCGGCGGCAGCCGTGTAGAGCGCCAGTTTCCCAATCGGAATCGCCATGCCACCGGCGCCCTGATCGCCGAGCCCGAGAATGCGCTCGTTGTCGGTCACCACGATCAGCCGCAGGTCCGCCTTGATCTGACCTAGCACCTCGGCGATCCGACCGCGGTGCTCAGGTGTGATCCAGCGACCGCGGCCGCGACGAAACAGGTAGCTGTAGTTGAGGCTCGCCTCGCCTACCGTCGGCGTGTAGATGATCGGCATCGATGCTTCGAGATTGTCCACAACATAGCGGTAGAACAGCGTCTCGTTGCGGTCCTGCAGGTCCGACAGTTCAACGTACTGACTGAGCGGATGCTCCAGTCGCGTCAACGCGTCGATGATGCGCAGCTTCTGCTGATCGATGTCGGTCACGCCGGGCGGCAACAGACCTTCGAGGCGAAGCGCCGCACGCTCGCGCGGCGTGAAGGCCGAACCCTTGTTGATGAGCGGATCGCGCACGATGTCGCGACCACGCTTGGTGACCCTTGCTACGTAGCTACCGTCAGCGTTCTTGGAGAAACGAGAATGCACGCGTGCCTGCTCTTCTGTTGGATTCGATGTATTTCGTGCCGGATCGTACCCTTTCGTGGTCGAATTTGTAGGACATGGCGCCACGAAGGAGTCGGATGAGAAACGTACTGCTGCTATCGACGAGCACCGTGCACGGAGGCGCGTACATGGAATACGCCGGCCCCTACCTTCGCCAATTCCTGGGCAGCACCAAGTCCATCCTGTTCGTGCCCTATGCCAGACCGAGCGGAATCACCCACGAGCGCTATGCCGGTCTCTTCTCTGAAGCGATGGCAAACGCCGGCTTTCAGGCGGAGTCGATTCACACGGCGGCCGATCCTGTCGCTGCCGTGGCCGCCGCCGAGTCGCTGTTCATAGGAGGAGGCAACACCTTCGTGCTCCTCGAAGCCTTGCACCGGCTTGGCCTTGTCGATGCCGTGCGACGAGGGGTCGAGGCGGGAATGCCTTACATGGGCAGCAGCGCGGGTTCGAACGTTGCTGGAATGACTCTCGGCACAACGAACGACATGCCCATCGCGCAGCCCCCTTCGTTCGACGCCCTCAATCTTGTTCCGTTCAATATCAATCCGCACTTCATCGACGCAGATCCCGACTCGAAGCACATGGGCGAGACGCGAGAGACGCGCATCAACGAGTTCCACTGCTTCAACCCGCAACCGGTTGTGGCACTCAGGGAAGGCGCGATGCTGCGTGTCGAGGGCGAGCGCGCGTCCGTCGACGGGACCCGCGGCGGGTGGCTGTTCCGAGCCGGCGAAGAGCGGCAAGCGATCGATACGGGGGACGACCTGAGCTTCCTGCTCTAGCCGTCCCAGCGCTCGGTTGCGGCAGTCTCGAGGTCGCAAAAGTCGAGACTCATATCCTGGCCGCGCAGCCGCAGTCTCGCGACGGTAATCGGCAGAGTGAATCGCCGCGGGCCCGCCGATCCGGGATTCACGAACAGCACGCCCTCACGGACCTCCGCGCTGGGCTGGTGCGAGTGGCCGTAGACAACAGCCGCCATCTCGGCGACCCCTGGGTCAATGTCCAGATCCAGGATGTCGTGCACCACGTACAGCACCCGACCGGCCACCTGCACGGCCGCCGTGGCAGGCCAGACGTCCGCATGCGTGCCATGGTCGGTGTTGCCGCGTACAACGCTGACGGGTGCTATCTGCTCGAGCGTGTCGAGGATCGACTGTGGCCCAACATCTCCGGCGTGCACGATCTGGTCGACGCCCTCGAGCGCCGCGACGGCCTCAGGCCGCAGCAGTCCGTGAGTGTCGGAGATCAGTCCGACTTCGACGGAATCGCTCAATGTCCTCGAGCGGAACCGAGCGCGCGCGGATCGTGAGCGCCCGTCCAGCCTGCTCCGGCCCGTCGCAGCGACGCCGCCACGGCGATATTGAACCGCCCGGGCATCAGCTGATGCCCCAGCGCCTGCATCCCTTCGATCTGAGCCTCGGTAAGGCCTTCTGCTTCGTAGATCAGCATGTCGGGGAGGTGCTGCTGATGCACACGAGACGCCCGGACGGCGTCATGAATCGGCATGCCAAAGTCGATGACGTTCGAGATGACTTGATAGGTCCCCGTGATGATCGTTGGGCCACCGCTTGCCCCGCTCACGATCTCCGCTTGTCCGTCGCGAACCACGACGGTGGGCGTCATCGCCGAGAGCATTCGTTTGAAGGGAGCAATCGCGTTGGCTTCGCCCTGGACGAGCCCGAAGGCGTTTGGCGATCCGGGCTTCGAAGCGAAGTCGTCCATCTCGTTGTTGAGCAGGAAGCCTGCCCCCTCGACGACGACGGCGTTGCCATTGCCGTGATTGATGGTCGTCGTGAGCCCGACCGCGTTGCCTTGCGCGTCCACCACCGAGTAGTGCGTGGTGTGCATCGCCTCGGAGCCATCCGAGCCGCTGGCAGGGTTGATCTCTGATGACGGCGTCGCACGATCAAGTGTGATGCTCGCACGCAGCTCTGCCGCGAAATCTTCCGATAGGAACCGGTCGCGCGGAATATCAATGAAGTCCGGATCTCCGAGCCAGTGGTTCCGCTCGGCGAAGGCCCGTCGCATCGTCTCCGCGAGCACATGCAGATGCTCCGGAGCGTGCCACGGCATCTCTTCGAGGTCGTAGCCTTCGAGAATGTTGGCCATGAGCGCCAACGTCAGCCCGCCGGAAGACGGCGGCGGCATGGAGATCACCTCGTAGCCGCGGTAGTCGAACACCACCGGATCACGCCAGACGGCCTCATAGGCCTCGAGGTCCGCGTGGGTGATCAGGCCATCACCGCGCTCCATCTCGGCGACGATCAGATCCGCGGTTGGCCCCTCGTAGAAGCCCGCCGGCCCGTCGGTGACGATGCGCTCGAGCGCGTCGGCGAGCTCAGGGTTTGACCACGTAGAGCCTTCGGCCACCGCCACGCCATCGGGCTGGAAGAGCGCCGCCGAGCCGGCGAACCGCGCGAGACGCTCATCCGCCGCAGCCTCGGAGAAGTCCGCGTCGGCAACGAAGCCTTCGCGGGCAAGCTCGATGGCCGGAGCAACGACATCCGACCACGGTAGCGAGCCAAAGCGCTGGTGGAGCTCCCACATCCCGGCCACGGCGCCCGGAACACCCGCTGCCCGGTGCCCGACTACTGCATCGCTGCTCACTTCTCCGCTCTCATCGAGATACATGTCCCGGTGAGCCGCGCCGGGCGCCTTCTCGCGGAAATCGAGCGAAGCGGTCGTGCCATCTGCCAACCGGATGACGGCAAATCCGCCGCCCCCGATGTTTCCGGCCACCGGATACACCACCGCCAGCGCAAAACCAGTAGCCACGGCGGCATCCACCGCGTTGCCGCCGGCTGCCAACACTGCAGCTCCGACGTCCGATGCGAGTCGCGCATCCGTGGCGACCATGCCGCCCTCAGATTCCGACGCTTGCGCCTCGTCATAGAACTTCCATGATGTCGGCGTAGACGCGCGCCAGTCGGCAGCCGTTTGGGCCTCCTCGACAGCGGTGACATCTTGGCTTGATCCAGCTCCGCCGCACGCGGACACCAGGAACAGGGACGACGTCAGGACTGCCGTGCTCGCCAGGTGTCTTCTTCGCATCATTTGATTGACTCGTCTGAGGAACGCCACATCGCCGGCTCCGCGAGCACGGCTTCGATCGAGCGCTCCAGGTATTCCCAGTACAGATCGATGTAGGTCTTGTCGGCGGGGCCGGTCATCAGCCACGGGTTCATGAGCGTATGCCGCAGCACAAAGATGTGGTCCGCCTCGGCCCCCACATCACCGGTGAGATCGGCGAAGCCGCTGGGGTCGACGTGGAGGTCGGCCAGGATCCGCACGGCATGGTGCTCCGGCAGACTTCCGTGTTGCAGAGAGGTGTAGGAGCCAATGAACTCCTTGATCTGAATCGGCTGGCCGGGGTCTACCCGCATATGGCTGAAGAGTTTCCTGCCGAACCGGTTCATCGCTGCCAACGAGGTATTGCCCTTCGGATTCAAGCCGAGGCAGACGAGATTTGTGTCTGGCTCGAACGGCACCACCAGATGAACCCGATCGGCCAGGCGGTCGGCCATGGTGAGCGCCGCAGCGTGGAATCGTTCTGCTGCTCTGACGGTGACGCCGAGGAGACGACCGAATCCGGTTCGATCCAACGGCAACACACGATGCGTCACGTAGGCTGCCGCAGCGGCCGCGCCCGACTTCGACCCCTCGAGCACATACTGCCCCAGGTTGTGGAGCTTCTCGCTGCGCGGAACCTCGGACTCATCATCACCGAGATCGAAGACATAGGCCGCCTGCTGGGTGATGAAGTCCACGACTTCGCGATTCCGCGCCACGAAGGCGCCGGCTGCGTATGGGACGTAGCCCAGCTTGTGCGGATCGACCGTGACCGAATCCGTGTCGGCGATGGCGCGGAACGCTTGGTAGACGTGTTCCGATGGGAAGTGCTCAAACCCTTCGCGGACAGTCTGCCGTGGCACGAAAGACTCGTCCGGGTCGCGGAACACCGAGGTCAGATAGCCGCCCCATGCCGCATCGACGTGGATTCCGAAATCCAGCCCAGATTCGCGGCGGGCCGCGCGCTCGGCCACGATCTCGTGCACCGGATCAATCGCGCCGAATTCCGTTGTTCCGAGCATGCCGATGACGCCAAGCACCGGCATCTGATCGCGAGCCGCTTCATCCAGACACTGACGCAGTGCGTCGGTCTCGAGACGCATCGCACCGTCCACACCGACCTTGCATAGATTCGCGGTGCCGAGTCCAAGCACCTTCATCGCCTTTTCCCATGAATAGTGCGCCGACACCGGCACCATCAGGCGGGGTGGCTTGATGCCATGTTCGATGAAGAACGACGCAGCCCCCATGGACTCGAGGCGCGCTTCCCGGACCGCTCTGCGCAATCGATGGACCATGCGAGCGTCTTCGCGATCGTGGGCAGCACGAGCCACCTGCCGACGCAGCGCGATGGTCTCGTCGATCGAGAGATTCGTCAGCTCCCACGCGGAGTATGCCGTCAACGGCTTCTCATCGGGGCCCACGCCGTCCGGATCGAACTCGGCGGCAGCAGCGCCCGCCTGCAGGGCCAGTGGGTAGAACTTCACCGACCGGAAGTTCCACAACGCCTCGTAGTTCGCTACGGTGCCACCGCTGGTGAGATGCCCCCAAGCGCAAGGCTCCGCGCCGTCCTCGGTGGCGAAACCAAACAACCGCGCCAGCTGGATACCAACCCGTAGCTCCTTGTCGAGGGTGACCGGCGCACCCTCCTCGCTGACGTTGTTCGGGTTGTACAGCGTCGTGACGAGCTTGGCGATCAGTCCGGGGAGCAAGAGGTCGGAGCTCATGTGCCCGACATAGCGCGGGTGGAAGAAGGGCACCGCACGCTTGAGTTCGGCGCTCAGCGCGAAGAGTTCTCTACGTGTCCGTTCTTCGAAGTCTTGGAACTCGGCGGAGTGGCGAGCCCCCGGATCGATCCGCTGGCCGTCCTCGGGATGAAAGTTACGCCGCCAGTAGGCGTGATCCCGGAGGAACTCGAGCAGGAGAGCTTCGAGAACGTCCTCGTTCTCGCTCGCGGGGCCCAGGAAATAGGGCCGCAGGAAGTCCAGGTCTGTTTTCATTCGCTAAGAGTACACAGCGATGCCGGGTACACTAGCCTCGGCCCAACCGGCACCCTGCAACCAACAGTTCGAGATCTGCACCGATGACCGACACCACGTTCGACAGCCGCGAGTTCCGCAGTGCGCTAGGCCGTTTCGCCACCGGCGTTACGGTGGTGACGACCGTCAACGACGATGGCAATCCGCTCGGCCTCACCGTGAGCAGCTTCAATTCGGTCTCGCTCGACCCGCCGCTCGTGCTCTGGAGCTTGGATCGATCATCCAGCGCGCTTGCCGTCTTCGAGAAGGCGACCCACTTCGCCGTGAATGTGCTCGGAGCCGATCAGGTAGCGATCTCGAATCGCTTCGCCAGCCGCGAGGAGGATAAGTTCGCCGGACTCGACAGCGCGGCCGGCGCCGGCGGCGCACCCCTCGTGCCGGGCTGTGTGGCCTGCTTCCAGTGCCGTACCGTGCATCGCTACGACGGTGGGGATCACGTGATCTTCGTCGGAGAAGTCGAATCGTTCGAACGCCGGGACGGCGACGCGCTGTTGTTTCATGACGGCAACTACTGCCGCGCGGAACCGCACCCCGAGGCCTGGTAGTTCCCGTGCCCTCGCTCGAGAGCATCGCTGAGTCGATCGGCAACCCCGGTACGCGAGACGTGGACTGAACCATGGCTGTCAGCGTCTTCGACCTGTTCAGCATCGGCATCGGCCCCTCGAGTTCGCATACCGTGGGGCCGATGCGAGCGGCACGTGAGTTCGTGCTCGGCCTGCAAGACGCCGACGTTCTCGCAACGACCTGCCGGGTTCAATCTGAACTCTACGGCTCTCTTGCGTTCACCGGAGTTGGCCACGGCACCGATCGAGCCGTGCTGCTCGGCCTCGAGGGCGAGACGCCCGAGGAGATCCAACTCGACACCGCGCCGAATCGGGTTGAAGCCATCCATGAATCGGGCACGATCCGTCTCCTCGGCGGCCGCGAGGTGCAGTGGGCTGCTGCCACCGACCTGCTCTTCGAGCGGCGGCAGTCGCTCCCGTACCATCCGAACGGTATGCGCTTCACAGCGTTCGGCTCAGATGGCGAGACCCTTCAGCAACGCGTCTTCTATTCGGTGGGCGGCGGATTCGTCGTCAACGAAGAGGCGGCCGGAGCCGACGTCATCGTCGAGGATTCCACCAGGCTTCCGTATCGTTTCCGTTCGGGGGCCGAATTGCTCACGCGATGCGCCGAGATGGGCGGCGGAATCAGCGATGTGATGCGTGCGAATGAGACCGCGTGGCGCGAAGGAACCACGATCGAGTCCGGACTACTCGAACTCTGGCATGCGATGGACGCCTGCATCGAACGCGGCTGTACAACTCGCGGGATCTTGCCCGGCGGTCTTCGGGTACGCCGTCGAGCGGCCGACTGGTCTGATCGCCTGGCGGCGAAGCAGGTTCCCGATCCCCTCGAGGTCATGGACTGGGTCAGCGTCTGGGCTGTCGCAGTCAACGAGTAGAACGCCGCCGGTGGGCGGGTAGTGACCGCGCCCACGAACGGCGCGGCCGGCATCATTCCCGCGGTGCTGAAGTACTACACGCGGTTCGTCCCCGACGCCGATGACGCCGGCGTGGTCCGATTCCTCCTCGCCGCCGGCGCAATTGGGCTGCTCTACAAGGAGAACGCTTCTATCTCGGGGGCGGAAGTCGGCTGCCAGGGCGAAGTTGGATCCGCATGCTCGATGGCCGCTGCTGGTCTTGCAGAAGTTCTCGGAGGCACACCCGAGCAAGTAGAGAACGCCGCTGAGGTCGGGATGGAGCACAACCTCGGGCTCACCTGCGACCCGGTGGGCGGTCTCGTTCAGGTGCCGTGCATCGAACGCAACGCGATGGGCGCCGTGAAGGCCATCAACGCCGCCCGGATCGCTCTGCGCGACGACGGATCTCACTTCGTCCCGCTCGACAAGGTCATCAAAACGATGCGCGACACCGGGCGCGACATGAAGACCAAGTACAAGGAAACGGCCCGCGGTGGCCTCGCGGTCAACGTGCTCGAGGTACCGGTCAATGTCATCGAGTGCTAGGTGGGCACCCGGGGCAGATCAGCTTCGCATTGCAGCCGCGCTAGCTGCGGTGCTCCTTTGGGGCGGCCTGCTGCGTCTTGAGTCGCTCCACCAGGCCTACGGGCCGGTTACCAGGGGCGTCTTGGCGCTGGCCGAAAAACTGGCCGCCGACGTAGGCGGGAATCTCCGCCCTAGCGGCGACTGGTACGACCGCGGCACCTATCCGTACCGCTTCGACCCGAAGAGCTACCTCGATTCTGCGCGCGAAATGCGGCACTTCTACGAAGCCCGCCTGCGGGAACCGTTGTTCGTTGCGGCGACCCGCGTCACCCTGGGACTGACCGGTGACCGCGACGTCGCCGGGAGTCTGGTCTCCACTCTGTTCTCCGTACTCGTCTTGGTCGCTGCGTGGAGACTGGGTAGTGCTGTGGGAGGCACCTGGGTTGGCCTCGCCGCGGCCGGCATTCTGGCTCTCGAAACCGATCTGATCCGGTGGGCTCCACTTGGCTATCGCACCGAGGCGTTCACCGCGTTCACCGCCCTCTTCCTTGCCGCGTTTCTCCGATGGAGCGACGCTCCCACGCGGCGCAGAGGACTGGTCCTGGCAGCGTGGGGTGCTGCGGCCGCATTGACTCGGCTGAGTGCACTCTCGTTCGTCGTCCCGCTCCTTATGCTCGCGCTGTGGACCGTCCGCGACCGGCCGGAAGCTCGTCGCACCGCGGCCTGGGCAGCCGGAACCTGCGCTGCGCTCGTAGTGCCGTTTCTTGTCGCATGCTGGTGGCGTTTCGGAGATCCGCTGTATTCCGTAACCGAGCATTGGTCGTACTTCTACCAAGGACGCGGCGGGCCCGCGGCTCAGGCAGCGGACAGTGTGGGCAGCTGGGCGCTCGGCCAACTTGCCACCCAACCACTGAAGTTCGCTGACTCGATCCTGCTCGGCCTCACGGCATACCCATGGAGCCACAAGTGGGTAGGGCTTCGCCCTTTTCTCGGGGTCGCGGGTGTCACAGCTCTGCAGGTGGCGGCGCTTGCCGGGATCTTCGGCTGGCTCTGGAGCGCGAAAGGAAGGGTACTGCTGGGGGCTGGGTTCCTGTCGATGGCACCGTTCGCGCTGACCTGGGGAATCTACGCGCAGCCAAGATTCACGATGCACGTGTATCCCTTGTTGATCGTGGCTGCAGTTCACGCGCCCGCGCAATGGATCGGCGCTTGGAGTCAGTTTCGCCGGGGACGATCCGACCGCCATAGATGGCTGGTACGGTCCGTGGCCCCTCGAGCACTCCTCACATCTTCTCTGGTACTTGTAGCCATGGTGTGGATGTTCGGGATACCCGTAGTGGAGGCTCGGAGCCAAGCCGCTTCCGGTGTTTCCGGAGTGGCGGCGTCGTGGCGCGATGGCTTCCTGTTCGGGGCTGGCTGGCAACCGCCGGAGCAGGAAGGCAACCAGGTCGTTCGGCACATGTCGGAATCTGAAGCCTTGGCCGCGATTTACGTAGCCGATCTCCGAGCGCTGCATTGCACGATGAAGATCGGCAGCACCGCACGTCGACGACAACATTCGCAGGTACTGAAACTCACGATCAACGGGGATTGGTCGCGACGGTTTCGGCTACCGCCGACGCGCGAGCTCGCCAGCTACGAGTTCCGCGTGCCGCGTGCCGCGTTGCGCGAAGGATCGAACGCGCTGATGTTCACCGCACTCGACGGCGCCGCCGCCGGTGAGATCGCAAGCGCACCTCGGATCCGGTTCTGGTACGTCCACTGCGACTCGGGCCGGGCCAACTAGCTCGACGCATCGGGCTCCAGGTCGCCCCAGGCCGTGAGCGCGGCTCGAGCCACCGCGTCTCCACCTTCCTGCACGAAGTGGCCGAGTTCCTCGAACACCACCGGGGCCGGGCACCCGCGGATTGCCGACGCGACCTGCTCCATCACGGCAACGCCCAACACGGGGTCCTGCGCTCCAACAGCCGCGAACGACTGCCCGCTCCACTGCCGCGACAGCCAATCCCGCGCCTCGCGCGACAAGGCCGCGCCGTCGGCCGCCGGGTCCGTGGGCACCATCTCCGGGAAGCGTCGCACTCCAGCGCGGTACGTGGCATCCGGGAACGGAGCGCCGTAGGCCGCAGCCTCGGCATCGGAGAGGCTCGGACACGCCCGTTGCATCAGGTCAGGGATATCGAAGTGCGGCTGGTCGCGCACGAACTGACGCCAGGCGAGGAACCCCGGCGTGGGTTCGTAGTCACCCGTTCCGAGGGCAGTGTTCATCACCAGGATTCGGTCGAAGCGATCTGGCATCGCCATCGGCAGAGTCAGGCCCAGAAGGCCGCCCCAGTCCTGGCAGACCAAAGTGATGCCGCGCAGGTTGCGCTGTTCGATCAGCGCGAGCAGCGAGCCGCGATGGAATTCCCAGTCGTAAGCGTCGTCATCGACCGGCTTGTCGGATCGCCCGAAGCCGAACATGTCGGGCACCACGACGCGTCCGCCGGCCTCGAGGAAGACAGGAATCATCTTCCGGTAGAGGTATCCCCATGTGGGTTCCCCATGCAGGCAGAGATACACCTGCGGAGAACGAGCGGGGCCTTCGTCGACGAGGTGCATGCGGAGCCCCTCGTAGCCGGGCAGGTTCTCGGTGTAGTTCGGCGGCCAGTCGTAGTCGCTAACCGCGATAAAGCGTTCTTCCGGAGTACGGATTGCACCCGACACGGCTACTGCAGGTAGCCGAGTGCGCGCAGACGGCGTTCTTCTTCGGGAGTCAGGCGAATCGTGCCGTCGGTTCGGACGACGGCCGCCATCTCGGCGAATCGAGCTGTCCAGTCCGTCAACGCCACGCTGAGTCGCTCGACGACGTCAGGGTTTTCCGCGGCCACATCGACGGTTCCCCAGGGATCAGCGCGTAGATCGTAGAGTTTGTCCTGGTAGTACTTGAAGCCAGCGTGGATGAGGGCGCGCTCGTTGTTGCGCTCGGCGACAACCTGCCGCGGCGTGCGCTCTGTGCCATCCCAGATGGGTTGTAGCGCTTCGCCCATAATGTGCTCGGGATGCTCGATCTGGAGCAGGTCGAAGATCGTCGGCGCGACATCAACCAGCCGAACCGCAGCGTCCTCGGTCTGCCCCACCGGAATACCCGGACCGGCGAAGATTAGCGGTACACGCAGGAGTTCCTCGTGGAGCGTGTAGGAATGGCGACCCCAGTTGCCGTGTTCGCCGAACTCCTCTCCGTGATCGGAAAACAGGATCACGATGGTGTTATCGAGCTCGCCCATGGCCTCGAGATCGGCGAACAACTTCGTGTAGATGTCATCGAGGCGCCTCAGCTCGGCGTCGTACAGATCGACAATGTATTGCCGGTCGCGCTCGGTCGTCACGAGTGAGCCGTCGTTGACGGCGTCAACCGTTCGCCGCCTGACGAACTCGCCCTTGAGCACGCCGTCGTAGTCCGGCGCCCACATTTCGATGTATTCCTCTTCCGGCGAGTACGGCAGGTGCACGTCGTAGGAATGCAGGAATGCGAACCACGGCTTCTCGCGCGCGCCGACCCAGTCGGTGAGCACCGACAGGTCCGCAAGTCCTTTGTTGCTCTCGAGTTCGCTCTCGAGGTAGTGCCAGGTCTCGAAGCCTGGTTCGAACGTGCGGCCGTTGAGTTGTGTGAAGGCTCCAGTGGCGTAACCCGCCGCCTGCAGAGCCTCGGGTAGGGTCACCAGATCCGGGTCAGGTTCCTGCCCGTGCTCGAAGACACCGTGCACCGACGGATATAGCGACGTGAGCAGCGACGTGTGCGACATCGCGGTCTGCGGTGCGTGCGAGTAGGCGTGCGTGAAGTTCAGCCCACGCGCGGCCAGGGCATCGAGCGCCGGCGTCGTATCCCGTTCGTACCCGTTCACCCCGAGATGATCGAAGCGCAACGTGTCCGCTGAGATCAAAAGAACGTTGGGCCGCGGCGGCTCGGAGAGCTGCCCACAGCCAGCGGCGAGGCCGCCAACTGTCAGAACGGCGAGGAGAGCCAGAATTCGCTTCTTCAAGATCGTTCTCACTGGTCCGGGCACACTTCGGCCCGTATGAAGGTGGCGAGGAAATCAGTCTCCGATTCTATCGCCATGAGTTCCAGCCGGCGAGCGTCCTGCGAGTGGACGGCCGTTCGCGCCCGGCTCTCGCTGCGCCCGGGCCCAAGTTGCACGCCGGCACCGGAGGTGGTTTGCTGCGGTCAGCCGGCGAATGTCGGCACGGGAAGCGGGTGAGAATCCCGCGCTGCCGCGCAACTGTATTCGGGGACGAAAGCCACCCGAGGTCGTGGAGCTGGAGCGAAGGCGTGTTGCCTTCGAGTCGGTCACGACCGGAACGCCACTGGGAGCACGCTCCTGGGAAGGCGGTGGCGAGTAGAGCGATCCGTAAGTCAGGAGACCGCCACAACCCAGCGTTGTCCCTCGCAAGGAGGGTTTGTCATGAGGCGTTCTGCCTTTGTGTCTGCCGTGGTGCTCTGCACCTTTCTCTTCTCTTCTCCCACGCTCGCCCAGACGTCAGGTAACGAGCAGGACACACCGCCCCAGATTCGGGAATCGGTGACGGTTACTGCCGAGCGACTCGAGGTCCCGCTGGAGCGCAGTGGGTCGGCTGTGACCGTTCTCACCGCCGAAGATCTTGACGCGCTCGGGGTGCACTGGCTCAGCGACGCGCTTGCCACTGTTCCCGGCGTGGTCGTCGCTCGCAGTGGCGGCCCCGGCACGATCACCAGTGTTTTCCTGCGCGGTGCCAACTCGAATCACACCCTCGTCTTGATGGACGGCGTGCGCGTGAACTCTCCCACGACCGGTGCTTACGATTTCAGCGGGCTGCCAGTGTCCGCCATCGAACGCGTCGAGATCGTCCGCGGTTCCCAGAGCGTGCTCTACGGGTCCGAAGCCTTGGGTGGCGTCATCCACGTCGTGACCCGAGCCGGCGGCGGCGTGCCCCAGTTCACCGCTTCGCTCGACGGCGGCGCCTACGGCACCGCGCGGGGCATCGCAGCTGTCGAAGGTGGCGGTGACGAGATCGCCTACGCCGCCACAGTGGAACGCTTTCGTACCGACGGCTTCTCCGCGGCAGACGCGAATACCGGCAACGCCGAGGACGACTCGTACTCCAATACGGCGATCAACGCACGGGTGCGGGCCGGAAGCGGCGAGGGCTTGGGCGCGGAGGCTCTCTTGAACTACTTCGACGGGGAGACGCTGATCGATGGCTTCGATTTCTCGACCGGCCCTGTGGATGATCTCGACCACCTGCAGAGCCGCAGGCAAACCATCGGAGGTGCGGCGCTCACCTACCAGCGCGGCAAGTATTCCGGACGATTGGCCGCGACGATCAGCGACGCCCGCCTCGGTACGGTGAACCCCAACGGCTTCAACACGTCGAGCGAACTCGATACGCAGACGACTGCGATCGAACTCCAGAACGACATCGGCTGGGACGCTTCGAACACGACGGTCGTCGGTGGCGAACTTCGTAACGAAGAAGCTGAGTCAGCGACACAGTCGGCTTTCGGCCCAGGAGGGTTCGACGAGTCGGTCGACACGACCGAGGTCTATGCGCTCCACCGACTGAGTCGTGCAACTGTCGACCTCACCGCAGGAGGCCGCTTCACGGACCATTCGGAATTCGGTGGTCATTTCACCTACCGCGTCACCGGCGGCTGGCAGTTCGCGCCGCAGGTCCGAGCCCGGGCATCCTTCGGTACCGGCTTCCGCGCACCCTCGCTGAATGACCTGTACTTCCCCGGCTTCAGCAATCCGGCGCTGCAGCCTGAGGAGTCCGAGGGATGGGATGTCCGCCTCAGCGCAAATCTTGCGGGCGACACCATCGAGATCGACGCGACATGGTTTCGCAACGACGTCGAGAACCTGATCCAGTACCTGTTCCCGATCGGCATCGTCAACGTCGGCGAGGCGCGGTCGCAGGGCCTGGAGTTCGGCATCGGGTGGGCCGCGAGCTCACAGATCAGATTTGAAGCCAACTACACGTTCACCGATGCCGTGGACGTGGCCACCGACGAGCAGCTACTGCGCCGTCCGCGACACACTGCCACCGGTCAGGTTCGCTATCGCCCAGCCCACAGCGTCCGGCTAGTCGCCGAACTGCGATACAAGGGGCAGCGCGATGACTTTGGCACCGTGGGACGTGTCGAATTGCCGAGCTACACGTTGCTCAATGCGGCCGGACAGGTCGATGTCGGCGCAGGACTCACCGTGCTCGCAAGGCTCGAGAACCTCGGCGACGTGCAGTACCAGGACGTCTGGGGCTACGGCACCGCCGGGCGCAGCGCGTATGTGGGCCTCCGCTACGGAGTCGCGCTGCGCTGACGCATTTGGAAAACGGGGACGCCGCGCCCCTGCGTGGCGTCCCCGTCTTGTTTCCTCGAGGCCGAGTGCTGCTAGCGCGGTAGTGCCGTCAAGAGAACCACCAGAGCCTCGCTGCCGCCGTTCAGTCGCGACGTGCCCACGACAACGGTCTCCCCGACACTGATCCCGAACTGCGAGACCAGGATGGTCTTGGGCTCACCAAGCATGGCTACTCGCTCCCCGCTGCCGTCTTCGCCCATCCAGTTCACGATGCTGTGGGACAGGCCGAATTCGCGCACCAGCAACGTGTCGTTCTGGCGCGGGTCACCGGAGAACTGCAGTTCAACGCCGAACGAACCCGCTTCGCCGAGCGTCGTCCGCCCGTATCCCGATGTCCGTAGCCAGGCGGACCCCATGATCTCGAACCCGGTGTAGGTGAGCATTTCCCGCAGGTCGGCCAGTGCGTCCTGAGCATCGGCGGGCACATCCGGCAACGCACCGCTCTGATCCGCACGCAGCACGATGACTCGAAACTCCTGTGTCGGTGGCGGGACATCACGCGCGGAGAGCAGGTTCGCGAACTCGGCATGGATCTCGGCCGTGGCTCCAAGAACCACCCCCTGATCCCCCATCGACTCGATCGAGCAACGATCGCCCGAACCACACACCTGAAAGGCGAGCGCCGCGGCATTCGTGGTTTCGAGGAACTGAGGGGTGTACACGCGGACCTCGCGCTTCACCTCCTGAGCGTGAGACACGGCCGGTGCGGCAATCACCACGAGAAGGGTCGCGAACAGACAAAGCGTGAATACGGTGCGCGTACTGGACGTTTTCATCGAGGGTCAGCTCCTTGGAAGCGACTGGGGTCGCCATTTGCAGTTTGGGAGTTGTCTCCGAACGCAGGGTCGAGCGTCCAGATGATCCGCGTGCCACGCGGCGCGGTGAGGCGGACGTTGCGTACCGCCGGCTCGGCCGCCGTCAGCAGCGTGACGGGCGGTTTGAGTGCAGAAACGCGAACTGCGTCCAGACGAACTCGATCGGACGGCAGGAGCGAATCGGGTGGCGCAGGCACTTCGTATGTCGGCGCAACGGTAGCCGCCACCGGGCCCGCGTCAGGCTCGACCGCAAGATCAGGAGTCGCGCGGCTGATCAGGAAGGTCAGCGCCAGAACAGCCAGGCCTGCGGCAATGCCGCCGGCCGCCGCCCAGGAGCGACCCGGAGCCACGGGGTCAGCAGAGGCGGCGCGGATGCGCGCCCGGAGCCGGGTGGTCTCGGCTGCAGCCAGCCCCGCCCCGTCATAGGGGTCACTGGCCCGCAGAACATCGCGCCAGTCGGATCGTTCAGTCATGAGGACTTCCTCCGGGGACGGCTGCATCAACTTCAAGGAGCTCGCGGAGTTGTTTGCGGCCCTGGCTCAGATGCCAGCGCACGGTGACCGCGCTCAACCCGAGCAGCGCGGCGACATCGGCGGTCGCGAGTTCTTCGAGCTCGCGCAGAACCACGACTGCGCGTCGTCGCGGCGGCAACTGCGTCAATGCTTCACGTACCACGTCGCGGGCACCGACTGCCGCCTCCGGAGACGGTGACGTGCTCACCGGCCGCATCGCCGCTCGTTGCTCGCCTCGGTAGGACCGTCGTCGATAGCGGTCACGGCAGAGGTTCACGAGGATGCGGACCAGCCACGGTTCACCCGCGGATCCGGACGGAATGCGTCGCGCGCCGGCCGCCCGCAGAAACGTGTCCTGCACCAGATCACAGGCGTCATCGCCCGCTACGGCCATGCGAGTGGCAAGGGCAAAGAGCCGCCCATGGTGCGCGTCGAACAGTTCTTCGAGCCGTTCGGCCCGAGGCCCCTGGTCCGTGTCGCTCACCGCTGAGCTTCGAATCGTGAGTGTTGTTTCCACAGCCTTACATACGTGCCGCGTGTGCAAACCGTTGGGTCCGAGCGTCCAAAACCTGCGCGGAGCGTGAAGGAGTCGGGCCGCGATCGTCGTTTGTCTCAATAGGACTCACCTCAAGCTTCCCACGTGACAAATGACCGCAACCGAGATCCGTCGATCGTTCACGCACCCTGCGCTCGTCGCCGCGACCTGCCTGAGCGCCGTGGCAGCGACAGCCCAGACTGGATCGTTGACGATCGCGGTCGAAGTCGCTGCGCGCGGCGAAGTCGAGATTGGCGGCCGTGAGGGCAGCGGCTCCATCGAGGCACCGGAAAACGACCCGGAAACTCGTATCGATCTCGACTGCGAACCCGGCTCGAGCTTTCAGATCACGGTCCGAGACGACTCCGGCCAGCAGGTCACCTTGGTGGCCTGTGGCACCGGCGGCTTCGTCCTTCCCGACCCAGCGCCGGGCGCGGCCGTAACGGTGCACCTATGAGGCCCCCGGGGCTCTCAACGCGAGCGCGGAGTGTCCTCATATTCGCCGTCTGTGCTGCCGGAGCCGCGCATGCGCAAGACGCCATCGTCGCCGAAGCCAAGTGGCCGATCACGGCATCAGTGACGACTCCCTGCACGATCGACGTCGGTTCGTTGCGCTTCTCGCGCCAGTTCGCGGACCAACCCGGAAACGCCGATCCACAGGCGGAAATCACCGTGCGATGCCCCGCGCGCCTGCCATACCTCGTCGCCCTCGACAGTGGTCTCTCCGCCCACAAGGCGGGCAACCGCCGCGCCGTCGCGAACGGGCCACACACCGTTCTCTACGAGCTCTACCAGGACTCCAGCCGGAGTCGTATCTGGGGCGACCAGAACTTCGCAGCCTCGTACCCGATCGGCACCGCACGGGCCTTCGTAGGAACGGGTGTCGCGGCGTCGATCACGATCCATGCCCGCCTCTATTTCACCGGCGCTCCTGCCGGCACCTACCACGACGTCGTCACCGTGACGTTGCAACTCTGAAGCCTCGCCAAGGAGGAACGCTATGCCGAGAAACCTGCGCGCACCGTTGCTGATCGCGATCGTTTGCTGGTCATTTTCCGCGGAAGTTCATGCTCAATCGACCGTCGCTGCCTCTACATCGATGACGGTCACGGCCTCAATTGCTCCTGGCGGCTGCGGAACCGTGATTCTTATCCCACCCGATGGAAACATCGGGACGATCATCGCTGGCAGCACGACGAACCAACCATGGGGAAGCTCGGTGACCGTCCGTTGCTCGCGGACTCCAGCCAGCCCCGTCGCATTCAAGGTCGGCTTCGGACTGGGCGCCAACAGTCTGAGCGGCCAGCGCCGCATGAAGAAAAGCGCTGATTTCGTGACCTACAACATCACGGATGGTGCGGGCACCGCCATTGGCGACAACGGCTGTGGCGGCTCCACGGGCACGCCTCTGACCGGAACCATCACCGGAGTCGACGCCATCCTCGCCGTCGAACTCCTCGCCAACGTGCCTGCGAATCAGGCCACCGGCAACTACGCCGACACCGTCACCATCACCGTCTGCATGTAGGGGACCGCAACCATGCCCAACCGATCTCGCTTCCCATTCCTCCTGGCTTTGGCGTTCACGACTCTGTGGTTCGCAGCAGAGGCCGAAGCCGGCCAGTTCGGCGTTTCGCCACTCCGCCTCAACCTCGGTGACCACGTCCGGGACACCGAGCTGACATTGACGAACCAGAGTGACCGGCCGCTGAACGTTCAGGCCCGCGCAATGCGTTGGACGCAAGACGCAGCGGGCAACGACGTCACCGAAGAAGCCGGCGATCTGGTGCTCTTTCCCCGGATCACAGAGATTCCGGTAGGCGAGTCGCGCTCCATTCGGATCGCGCTGCGCGGCAGCCAACCCGACGCGGAGACCGCCTACAGGGTCTTCGTCGAAGAGCTGCCGAGCCAGGCGGCGGCCAATGCGCCGGTGCAGTTCACACTGCAGGTCAGCGTCCCGCTATTCCTCCGCAGCGGTCCCGCGCAGCGCCAGGTCGCTGTGAGTGGAGCGCGTTTCGAGAGCGGTAACGTGCTTGTCGATCTGGCAAATACCGGCAACACGTTCTCGCGCATGGGTCAGATCGAGATCCGCGGCGTCGATGCTCAGGGCGGTGAGACTTTTCGGGCGGAGATCCCGGGGTGGTACCTGCTCACCGGCACTACGCGCGCGTTCGCGGCGCCCGTCACAGCGCACCAGTGTCGCAGCACGGCCCAGGTGGAGATCGCCGCGCACGAGGAGACCTTCACGATAGAAGAGTCCCTGGTCATCGCCGCGAGCGGCTGTGCCGCCGAGCTGACGGCAGCACAATGAACCGCCGGCCCCTCATCGCAGTGGCGGCACTCCTGGTCTGGCCGTTGGGCAAAGCGCCACAACCAGCCAATCCGGGGACTCTCAGTGTCGGACTGACGGTACCGTCGGTTTGCACCATAGCCGGGGCCACGCTGGATTTCGGTGCGAGCACAGAGGGGCCCATCGCCTCACAGGCATCCGCCACTGTCAGCTGCAACCAGGGGCAACCCTGGCGCATCTCGGCAAACTCCGGCCTGCACTCCACAACCGGCACGCGTCAGTTGCGTGCCGGGTCCGGTAGCTCCGTGCCGTACCTGCTCTTTATCGACGAGGCGATGTCGGTCGAGATGGGTGACGGCGAGCTGGCCGGCACGTACCCTTCCGGATCACCGATCCATGGCATCGGCACGGGGCAGCAGCAGTCAGTGCCGATCTTCGGGCTGGTGCCGATTTTTGACAGTGGGCTGCCCGCCGGCGAGTACACCGACGAGATCCTGCTCACCGTTCATTTCTGAACCGCGCCGTGAGTGGAAGTCAGGGATGGTCGTGGAGTGTGGCGGCGTTGGTCGCGGGACTCGCACTGGCCGCCGCGGACCCGGCCATCGCCCAGGCACCAGAGAACACGGCGGCGATCCTCGACGCCACGCTCAACGGGGAGCCCTTGGGCCGCCTCGTGGTGGAAATCTCGCCGACGGGCGACGTCCTCATCGCCGTTACGGACTTCCAGACGTTGGAGATCACCGGCCTGCCGCCCGGAGCGGGGCGCATCAGCGGCGACCAGATATCTCTGCGTGCCCTGGCACCTGATGTCACCTTCGAAGTCAACCAAGAGATCTTCGTTCTCGCGATTCGTGTACGTCCGGATCTACTCGGTTCGAGCGCGGTGAATCTCAGACCGAAGTCGTCGCCAGCGCCGCTCGTACGCTCGAACAATGCGTATCTCAACTACTTCGCCACACTCGGGCTCGACGACAGCTTCGGGTTCCGGTCGCTTAGCGCGCCATGGGAGGTCGGGGCCAATATCGGGGAACTTCACGGCGAATCGGCATTCACGTATTCGCTCACACCCACTGAGAGCCAATTCGTGCGCAACCTCACGACGTTTACCTGGGATTCCCCTTCTGCCATCAGGAGAACCAGGGCAGGTGATGTTGCGGTCGCGACCGGGCGGCTCGGTGGCGCGGCCAGCCTCGGCGGGATCGCCGTCAATAGCGAGTTTTCGCTCCAGCCGGATCTGCTGCGCGTACCGACATTCGAAGTAGGCTCGCTCATCGAGACCGCGTCGGAAGTCGAGTTGTACGTCAATGGTTCGCTCATCAGCACCCAGCGAGTGCCGCCGGGACAACTGCAGTTCCTGAATCTGCAATTGCCGTCGGGCACCAGCGATGTCGTGATCGTGATTCGTGACGACGCCGGCCGCGAGGAGATCATTCGCGACGTTTTCTACTTCAGCTCACGTTTGCTTCGATCAGGAATCCACGAATACAGCTACGCGGCCGGCTTCCGCCGCGAGAATCTGGGACAAACCAGCTTCGACTACGGCCCGGCCATGGCCGGTGGCTTCCACCGCTACGGGCTGTCATCGGCGGTCACCGTTGGCGCTCGGTTCGAGATCGGGAACGGGATCGTCAGTGGCGGGCCTTCGCTCGCCACGACCCTTGGGCGCTTGGGCGAGATCGAAACCGGATTCGCATACTCCGGTGGAAATGGGCGCAGCGGCTACGGCGGTTTCTTCGACTATCGGTGGCTGCGTGGCGGGTTCAGCGTGCGCGCCTCTTTCGACGGCAACACGGACACCTACGCGAACCTCTCCAGGCGGGCGATATCCGGCGATCGTCTACGCGGATCGGTCGGCGCGGGGTATTCGAGCCGGGCTCTCGGATCGTTCAGCGTCGATGCCGGCTGGCTGAAGCGTGACGGCACCGAGTGGCTCTCGACGCTCACCGGTCGATAGTCACGTCCGCTCGGTCGCAGCTACAACTTGAGCGTCGGCGTGTCGAAGGCACAGTTCCCTACTCCCGACACGTCCGTCAGCGTCTCGCTCAGCGCATTTCTTGGTGGGTCGCGAACTGCTCGACTTGGCCTCGACCGGCGCCAGGGCAACGAAGAGGTGCGGGCGTCGCTGCAGCAGTCGCAGCCGGCCGGTCGCGGCTGGTCGTATCAGTTGGAAGCCGCGCGACAAGGAGCGTCTACCGGCACGCCACAGCATGCTGGCCGCGCCCTCGTTCAGTATCGCGCGAGGTTCGCCGACGTCGGACTGGACATCCGCGCCAGCGGCAGCCAGCAGCAGGTCGACCTGCGCGCGTCTGGCAGCGTGGCCGCGATCGCGGGCGACATCTATGTGAGTCGGCCGATCACCCAGGGGTTCGCGGTGGTCGACGTGGCCGGGCTCGAGGGCGTCGACGTCTCGTTCCGCCACCAGAACTTCGGCGCGACTGATGAGCGCGGGCGCCTTTTCATTCCGGATCTCGTGCCGTATCTCGGCAACAGCATTTCGGTGTCACAGCGGGGCCTTCCAGTGCACGTGTCAGTAGTCGAGCCCGACCGACGCATCGCGACGCCGTATCGCAGCGGCGGCGTCGTCGGATTCCAGGTTGAGTTGCGCCAGGCCATCGGGGCGCGCGTCGTACCGGAGGCCGACAGTACTGCGGAGAACCTGGAACTCGGCGAACTACGCGTGCGTGTTCCCAACTCCGCCGACCTGGTCACCATCGTCGGCCGGGGAGGCGAGATCTATCTGGAGGGGCTCGGCGTTGGCACGTACGAGGGCACCGTGACGCTCCGCGGCGCAGGCTGCTCCTTGGTGTTGGTCGTCCCGGACGCGCTCGATCCCTACGTGGACCTTGGAGACTTGGTCTGCGCGGCGTCCGCGACTTCCGGTTCAGTTGATGAAGGGCTCTGATGTCAGAAGTCGTTTCTTCAAGTAAGAACCACTTCAACACGGAGCAAACGATGTTCAGGACTCTTCGACCCATGCAGTTTGTGTGTCCAGCTGCACTTGCAATGCTCGTCATCGGGTTTGTCGACGAGGCGCAGGCCCAGACCACCGCGATCATGGGCGTCACGTTCGAGAAAACCGGCAGCTGCACTATCTCGACCAACCACCTGGTCTTCGGATCTGCCAACGAGGCGTTTGCGGTCCTGACGGTCGACTGCCAGGCTGGGCTCGCGTTCCAGATCGGCATCGGACCGGGGAGTCAGTCCGTCGTCAACACCACCCGGAGAATGCTCGGTGCCGACGGAACGAGCCACCTGCCGTACAAAATCTACAAGGATGCATCGCGCACGCAGGAGTGGGGAGACGCTACGTGCGGCGGGCCCAGCTGCGGCTCGCTCGCGACGATCCCCGGCACGGCGTATTCGGGAACTGGAACCGGCTCATTTGAGAGCATTCCGGTGTACGGACAGGTAGTACCCCCGGCCGGACTCCCGGCGCAGGCCTACACGGACACCGTCACGGTCGCCATCGCCTTCTAGCAAGGGCGCCGGAGTGGCCGTGCCTCGGCCGGCCGCGATTGGAGTCCTTCAGTCCTGTCCGTTGAGGATCTCGCTCAGGATCTTCGTGTCGATGTTGCCACCCGAAACAACGCACACGATGCGTCGGGCGGGATCTCCGGCTCGAGTGGTGACACGCCCGGCGAGGATCGCCGCGTTCTTAACCAGGTACCGGATCGCACGCCGGATCTCCGCCACGCTGCTAACCATGGCGCCCTCGAGAACCTGGCGGGCCATCGCCCACATCTCGTCGAACAGCACGGGGCCACCGATGCCGTCGATGAATGTGCGCTCGTGATCGATTGGGACCGGGCGACCCGCATCGAACGCGGCGGCGAGCGGTGCTGCGGTGTCTACTTCGGCCGCCCAGAGAGCGATATCCGGAGCGACCTGACGTAGTAAGGCTGCGATGCCACATGACAGACCTCCACCGCCGTACGGGATGACGACGGCATCGAAATCCTCCAGATCCTCGAGGAGCTCGAGTCCAATCGTTGCGTTGCCGGCCATTACCAGCGGGTCGGAGAAGGCGTGAACGAAGCGCCCCTTCATCCCCGGATACTCGCGCGAGGCGTAGATACGGAACCAGTCATCGAACGGTGCGTAGCAAATCTGGGCCCCGAGTGCCTCGATCGCATCGATCTTTGCCTGCGGCGCTCCCTCCGGGACCACGACCGCGCACGACACCCCGAGTTCACGGGCGCAATACGCCACGCCCTGGGCCATGTTGCCGGCACTCGCTGCCCACACCCCATCGGCAAGGTCCGCCGCGTCGACGGCCAGCATGGCGTTGGCAGCGCCGCGGATCTTGAACGACCGGATCGGCTGGAGATTCTCGAGCTTCAGCCAGATCTCCGTGCTGCCGTCATGTGACAAACGTATGAGGGGCGTTCGTCTCGCCATCCCCTTGATGCGCTCGGCTGCCGCCTCAGCTTCGGCCCTGCCCAGCGAGCTGGGATCGTGCACGTCGCTCAGACCGTGACGATGCCGAGCGGTTCGTATTGCCGCCAGCGGCCGCGCGTGAAGTCGGGGAACGGCACTGGCGCGCTTCCGGCAGCGACGGAACGCTCAGAGAGCTCGGAGACTGCGCTCCACGCCGCCGAGTCATACACATCGATGTCGTACGGGATGCCGGCACGGAGGCAGTGGATCAGACGCCAATCCTCCACGAAGTCCATGCCGCCGTGTCCCGCACCTTCCGACTGCTCTCGCAGTTGCTTCCACAGCGGATGCTCAAACTCCGCCATGTACTCCTGCGCGTCCTCCCAGCCATGCCCCTCACTGCGACCCTCGACTTGAACACGATCGGGATAGCCCTGGAAGATCCCGCGTGTGCCCTGAAGCATGTTGATCCGGCTGTAGGGCCGCGGCAGGTTGGTGTCGTGCACCACCTTGATCGAGCGGCCGTGCATCGTCTTGAGCAGACTTGTGTTGACGTCGCCCAGGGCAAAGGTCTCGCGTCGCTTCGCGTCCCCTTCCGGGTAGTTGGCCTCGGCGAACTCCTGTAGTCCCCGCGACGGCGAGCTCATCGACACGAGGTAGTCGAACTGGTCGCCGCGATTGATGTTCATGCACTGCGCCACCGGGCCCAAGCCGTGCGTGGGATACAGGTTGCCGTCGCGTAGCATCGAGTGGGCACGTCGCCACATCCCTTCGCCCTCGTCGGCGAACTTGATGCCGCGAAGATCGTGGAGATAGCCGCATTCCGCGTGCAGCAACTCGCCCAGCAGGCCCTGCCGCACGAGATTCAGCACCATCATCTCCATGGCGCCGTAGCAGACGTTCTCCATCATGATGCAGTGCCGGTTGTACTTCTCAGCTGCCTCGACGAGTTGCCAGCACTCCTCGAGAGTCACGGCGATCGGCACCTCGCTGGCCGCGTGCTTGCCGTTCTCCATCGCGGCCAGGCACACGGGAACATGCCAGCGCCACGGCGTTGCGGTGTAGACGAGATCGAGATCCTCGTCCTCGCACAGCCGCAGGTAGTCGGTCTCCCCGCGGGTGTAGAGCGTCGGTCGCGGGTGACCTGCCTCCTCGATTACGGACGCCGCACGTTCGGCGTTGGCCTCATCCACGTCGCACACGGCCGTAATCCGGCAGCCTTCGATGCGCGAGAGATTGCGCACGTGCGCTGTGCCCATGCCGCCGGTACCGACGAAGCCGATCCGTACTTCTTCGATGGCGGGCGCAGCGAATCGAACCGCCGGAGCGGGCCCGAGTTCCATGCCTCGGTCCAGTACCTCGACGCCGCGCCAGGTCGGTATCTGCCCTGGCTGCGTGGTGATCTGCCCTGAAGCATTGCGCGGGAACATGGTGCTCCCCACGACCGTGGCGCCGACACCGGCCAGGCCGAGTTTCATGGCGTCGCGCCGTGTTACGTGCGCGCCTGGATTGTTACGAGTTGCCGTCGAGTCAGAATCGTTCTTCACTGCGTCCATCCAAGCTGCTAACGGGTAGAGACCCGCGCAGGATAGCAACTCTCGAGCGGAGATCCGATTGCCAACGCCAAACGACGGCCGACTGCGCGTCTTCGTGGGCGACGTGCACGGGTGCGCGTCAGAGCTAGAAGATCTGCTCACCGCAATCGACTACAGCGCTCAGCACCACGCGCTCTACTTCTGCGGTGATGTGGCGAATCGCGGTCCCCGCTCACTGGACGCACTCCGCATGGTCCGCGACCTCGACGCAGAAATGGTGCTCGGCAACCACGATCTTCATCTCCTCGCCTTCGCCGTCGGAGGCCGCGAGCCCAAGCCTCGCGACACGATGGAAGAGATCATCGAGGCACCCGACGCAGATGAATTGCTCGACTGGCTGCGAGCGCGGCCGTTCATCATGGAATGGCCGGATCTGCTCCTGGTGCACGCAGCGCTCCATCCGCGCTGGTCCAGCCTTTCGGAAGCGAACGATCGGATGCGCTCGAACCTGCGCATGGAGGCGCCGCTCGCGGACGTCGAGATCCTCTTCGCGACCACGGCTCGCTACTGCGACAGTCGAGGCGAGCGCCCACCTCGAGACGTTGCTGCCGTCGCGAAACCACCGGGCGCCAAAGGGCCCGGCACACCGATCCACGCGCCCTACCGACCGTGGGACGACTTCTGGCCAGGGCCGCGCACTGTCGTGTTCGGTCACTGGGCGCGCCGTGGACTCGTGAATCGCCAGTTTGTGCGCGGCCTCGATACCGGCTGCGTCTGGGGCGGCGAACTCACGGCGTGGATCGCGGAAGAGGATCGATTCGTCAGCGTCCCGGCGCGCGATCAGTATCTGGACTTCGCATGAAAGAGCACGCACAGAAGCGCTCGCTGGACGAAATCAACTGGTCTGCGTGGGCAGGCGTTGATCGAGCCACGCTGCTCTTCATCATCAAAGACGGGAAGATCCTCCTCATCCGCAAGAAGCGCGGCCTGGGTGCCGGCAAGATCAACGGCCCGGGCGGCAAGCTCGACCCTGGTGAGACGTGGGAAGAGGCCGCGATACGCGAGGTCGAAGAAGAAATCCTCGTCACACCCACAGACGTTCGAGAATGCGGCGAGCTCCGCTTCCAGTTCGTGGACGGCTACTCCATTCACGTACGCGTCTTCGCCGCGGCCCACTTTGAGGGCGCGCCCACCGAAACAAACGAGGCCATCCCGCTATGGTTCGACCTCGACGCCATTCCCTACGCGGAAATGTGGGCTGACGACGAACTCTGGTTTCCGATGATGTTCGCGGGCACGCGGTTCACAGGCCGTTTCATCTTCGATGATGACGCGATGCTGGACCACGCCTTCGATGGGAAGCCGTGATCGACTAGCGGCGGCGATTCAGGAGGCGGTGGTCGGCGGACAGCTGGCCGCCGCCCAGAATCACAAGCGCAACCATCACCAGAACGAACATCAGCGCGAGCTCCGGGTTCCCCGCAGCACGGAGCGTCTCCTCGTCGGGCGAGATAATCCCCAGCCAGGCTCCGAAGACCATGAGCGCCTGGTGCCGCCAGAAGACGGCGACGCTGAGAGTAAACGCGGCAAACAATGCCGCCCAGCGCGTAAAGAGTCCCAGGCCCACGAGGATGCCTCCCGCGAACTCGGACAGCGCCGCTGCCCAGGCGAACAGTACCGGCATAGGGAAGCCCAGCCGCGCGACCATGTTGATCACTCCCTCGTTACCCGAGGCGAGACCTGAGACCTTGCCCCAGCCATGGCCGAAGGCAAGATAGAGGCCCGCCATGCGGAGGAACAGGAGCGCGTAGTCGGTGCCGGTCAGTCGATTCTTCATGGCGCAAGCATAGCCACTCGAGGCTGGCGCGTCAGGCTGGCGGCCGTGGTAATTTCTAGCCGCCCACCGCTAGAGGAGCCGGACGTGATCGATACAGAGTTGCTGGAAATCCTGGCGTGCCCCGAGAACAAGACTCCGGTGCGACTCGCCGACGCGGCGGAGATCGAGAGCCTCAACGGGCGGATTTCCGCCGGTGGCGTGACCAACCGCGGCGGCAGTCCCGTGAAGGACCCTGTCGACGGGGGACTTATCAGGGAAGACGGCGCCTATTTGTACGCGATCCGCGATGAGATCCCGGTGATGCTCATCGACGAGGCCATTCCCCTCACCGCAAGCCCCGAGGAGTAGCGGATGCTGGCGACTGACGTTTCGAACATGCACCGCCTTGAGATCCGCGAGCACCGATTCCGCCTTCAGCAGCGCATCGGGAAACTCGAAGACGGGCCCGAAAAAGAAGCGTTGGAAGCCGAAGTCGCGGCGATTCAGGAAGCCTGTCCTCACGTCAGCGACGAGGAAGGCGCCAAAGGTTGGCGCTGCCGCGACTGCGATATGAGCCGCGAGCCGGAGCCGGAGCCGGAAGAAGAGGAAGCAGCGGGAGAGCCCGCCGCGGCTGAAACGACCCCGGCCCCGGCAGCCGACTAAAAAGAGGCCGCTTCCCCAGCCGTTTTCCGTGTAGAATGCTCCCTTGCTGCGCGCTCATATTGGGGCAGCGCGGCTCCAGATCTTGAACTACAGCGCCCGAGTCGTGTCCGCGCACTGCGGACCGTTCACGAATCGGAGCTCAGGACGCACCGCGAGGACACCATGGCCAAGGCAGGCAACCGCATTCAGGTGAAGCTGCGCAGCACGGAAAGCCCGCACCGTTATTACACGGTCAAGAACAAGCGGAATACTCCCGACCGGATCGAACTCAAGAAGTACGACCCGGTAGTGCGCAAGCACGTCCTGTACAAGGAAGAGAAGTAGGCGCGTTTCGCCTAGATGAAGTTCACGAACCCGCCGTCCGACGTCATTTTCCCGCGTATCGAGGAAGAAGTCCTCGCGCGATGGAAAGAGCGCAGGGCGTTTGAGCGTTCGATCGAACAGCGTTCCCCGGAGCGCTCCTTCTCGTTCTACGACGGCCCGCCATTCGCCACCGGCCTGCCGCACTACGGACACCTGCTCGTCGGCACGATCAAGGACGTGGTGGCCCGCTATCACACGATGCAGGGGTGTCGTGTAGAACGCCGATTCGGGTGGGATTGCCACGGACTCCCGGTTGAGTTCGAAGTCGAGAAACAGCTCGAACTCAGCGGTCGCCAGGACATCGAAGACTACGGTGTCGACCGGTTCAACGAGACGTGTCGTTCGATCGTGCTGCGCTACTCGGATGAGTGGCGCGAAGTCGTCACGCGTTTCGGCCGCTGGGTCGACTTCGACAACGACTACAAGACGATGGACGTCTCCTTCATGGAGAGCGTCTGGAGCGTCTTCAAGACCCTCTGGGAACGCGACCTCATCTACGAGGGATATCGCGTGGTCCCCTACTCCTGGCGCATCGGAGCACCGCTCTCGAACTTCGAGGCGAACCTCAACTATCAGGACGTGCAGGACCCGTCAGTCACCGTCAAATTCAAGGCGGACAACGGACTCACTCTGCTCGCCTGGACCACGACTCCCTGGACCCTGCCTTCCAACTTGGGCCTCGCCGTCAATCCGGAAGCGGACTATGCAATCGTCGAAGAGGTCGACGACAACGGCGACCCGACGACCGGAGAGCAACTCGTACTTCATGCCGAACGCGTGGCAGCGTACTGGCCGGACGACAAGGGGATCCGCCGAGTCGGGACCATCAGCGGGACCGAACTCGCAGGTCTGCGCTACGCGCCACTATTCCCGTACTTCGCGGAACGCGCCGAAGAGGGCGCGTTCCGTGTCCTGCCTGGCGCGTTCGTCACCGCCGAGAGCGGCACCGGCATCGTCCATACCGCGCCGGCTTTTGGCGAGGACGACTTCATGCTCGGCCGCGAGCACGGCATCGAACCGGTCGACCCGGTCGATGGCGACGGCAAGTTCACCGAGGCCGTGCCCGATTACCAGGGACTCGTCGTAAAGGACGCCGACAAGAAGATCATCGCTGACTTGAAGGCCGCTGGCAGCATGCTGCGCCACGACACCATCGTGCATAGCTACCCCTTCTGCTATCGATCGGACACGCCGCTGATCTACAAGTCGATCAGCGCCTGGTACGTGAATGTCGAAACGTTCAAAGAGCAGCTGATCGCCAACAACCAGAAGATCCACTGGGTGCCGGACCATCTGAAGGATGGACGCTTCGGTAAGTGGCTCGAGGGCGCGCGCGACTGGAACATCTCGCGTAACCGTTACTGGGGCAACCCTCTGCCGATTTGGCGCAACGAGGAAACCGGCGAGACGATCTGTGTGGGTTCGCGCGACGAACTCGAAGAGCTCTCGGGCGTGAAGGTCGACGACCTCCACAAGCACATAGTCGACGATGTCGTGATCCCTTCACCCACCGGACGCGGCGAACTCCGACGCATCCCGGAGGTTCTCGACTGCTGGTTCGAGTCAGGCTCGATGCCCTACGGCCAGGCGCATTACCCGTTCGAAGACGCCGACGCGTTCGAAAACGGCTACCCGGCCGATTTCATCACCGAGGCCCTCGATCAAACCCGTGGCTGGTTCTACACGCTGCTCGTGTTGTCGACGGCGTTGTTCGACAAGCCGGCCTACAAGAACGTCATCTGCTCAGGACTCGTGCTCGCCGAAGATGGCCGCAAGATGTCCAAGAGCCTGAAGAACTACCCGGAGCCGACGAAGCTGGTCGACGAACTGGGCGCCGACGCCATCCGCATCTACCTGCTCGACTCGCCGCTGCTGCGCGGCGAGGAATTGCGCTTCTCGGAGACCGGCGTGCGCGACATGGTGCGCCGCGTTCTTCTCCCCTGGTGGAACAGCGTTTCATTCCTCATGACGTATGCCTCCGTGGATGGCTGGGACCCCGAAACCGATGCGTGGGAAGGCCCGCCAACTCACGAGCTGGACGTCTGGATCCGCGCAAAACTCGAAGAGTTGAAGGAGCAAATCGAGCGCGAGATGGCCGAATATCGGCTCTATCGTGTCGTCGACCCGCTACTCGCTTTCCTCGACGACCTCACCAACTGGTACATCCGCCGATCCAGGCGACGCTTCTGGAAGTCAGAGTCGGACGACGACAAAAGGTCCGCCTACACCACCCTCTACGGGGTGATGCTCGAGTTCACCGAGTTGATGGCGCCGCTCACACCCTTCACATCTGACTACATCTACGAGTTCCTGCGCGTCACGCCTGATACCGCCGCAGTCGACAGTGTGCACCTGCGGGATGTGCCGGCCCGGCGGGATATCACCGACGCCGAACGCGAGCTCGAGTCTCGAATCGATCTGTCGCGCGTCGTCTGCGAACTCGGCCGCAGCCTCCGTGCGCAGGCCAAGATCCGCAACCGCCAGCCTCTACGGGCGATCCGCGTGGGCACGACCAGCCACCAGGAGGCCGAGTGGCTGCTGACCAGCCGCGACGTGATTCTGGAAGAGCTCAACATCAAGGACCTCGAGGTAATCGAGGATCCGACCCAGGTGGCAACCGCCAGCATCAAGCCCAACATGAGCAAACTCGGCCCGCGGCTCGGCGCCGAGGCCCGCCACGTGGCTGCTGGCCTCGCCAAGCTCGATGCCGACAGCGCGCGGAAACTTGCGTTCGGCGAAAACGTCGAGGTCGCTGGAATCGAACTGACGGCTGACGACGTCTACGTGAACATGGAGCCGGCAGACGAGGGGGCACTCGTTGCGGCCCAGGGCAACCTGGTAGTGGCACTCGACCCGCACCTGAACGACGACCTCAAGGACGAGGGAATCGCTCGCGACGTGGTCAACCGGATACAGCGCATGCGCAAGGAAATGGACTACCCAGTGGAAGCACGGATCGACGTAGCCCTGACGGATGCCGACGCCGGGATCGTCGAGGCCGTAGAGAAGAACCGCGAGATCGTCGAAGGCGAGACCCTCAGCAACGTCTCGACGGCGACGCTCGACGTCTCAGAGCTCCGCAAGGAAGACGATATCGACGGCAAGACGGTGACCGTCGAGATCAACCTGAAGGACATCGAGGCGGCGCTCAAGGCGAAGGAAGAGTCCGAGTCGGACGACGACGGCTAGAACTGCCGCTCCTGCATGTTGGGGCCGGGGCTGACGCGCACCAGAACCCAGCCCTCGAGCCGAACGCGTCCGCCGTGCACTTCGTGGCCACCGCCGAGTTCCTGGTAGCGACCGATCTCGACCAGATGGCCGGGGCGCAGTCGGCGCCGACCGTCGCGCAAATTGAACCGCCGCTGGCCATCCGATTCCGGATCGTCGAAGTAGATCCAACCCTTGGCGTAGCGCAGCTCAACCCACGACTCGCTCTCCCCGACGGAGAGCCCTCGTGCGTTGGCTCTCAGCCCCCCAAGGCCCGGTCCCGCGATGCCCAGAGAGTCTGAGTATCGCAACCGCATCGCGCCGTTGGAGTCAGCCAGCTCAACGATCTCACCGCCGAACCACGCATCGAGCCCGAAGTAGTTCTCGGGCGGTTGCGGTACCTGCCGCTGAGCTGCGCCCAACAACGCAATGGCGAGAAGGGTGACTGATGGTCGGAAAACCATGCGCGGTCCCTTACTCATTTGTCACCTCGACGGTAGTTCCGGACGACAACCGATCATCGGGCATCACCACAACGATTTCAGCTTCCCCGGCAGGAACGCTGGCCGGAACTTGGACCCGCGCGAAGAACTGTACGACCTCGCCCTCCCCGCGGCGCTCGAGCGACTGCACCCTCAAGGCGACTTCGGCGTCGCTGGTGTAGAGGAGCAATGCGGGATCTTGCTCAGCCAGTCCCGTGGCGGCGAACCAGATGATGACTTCGCCGCCGCGCGCCAAACGCGGCCGCGCGACCGGCAACAGCTGGCCGCGCGCTGGTGATCCGGGCCCGATCGACAACCTGGCCCGAGGCGCCGGGGCCTCGACGAGAATCACCGGCCTGGAGAACTCTCCGCTGCCGCTCCGGCTCACGTGGGGCAACGGTCGTGTCCGCGCGGACACCTCACCAACGGCCGACTCCCTGACCATCCAGCGCAGGCGTTTGGCCTCTGCCGAAACGACCAGGTTGCGGCGCCAGCGCAGCGGCAACGCCTCGGCGTTGCGACCGGAGGTGTGTACGACCTGCTCGCTGAATACCTGTTCGAGCCCACCGTCTTCGGCAGTCACAAACGCGGCGAAGTCGAGTTCAACCACCCCTTCGCCGCGCATGCGCCTCAGGCGATCGATCTCATGAGCGGGAATCTCGATGAAGCTCAGGAGGCGTGATTGCCCAACCGGCGCCCCCGGCAAAGCGACCAGATCGGCGTCTGCGAGCACGCCGAGCACATCGTCATCGTGCGCCAGAGCGTCGGTCACTACCAAGTTGCGCTGCAGCTCGCTCATCTGCCGATACGGAGGCGGGGGGCTGAACTCGCCTGGTGCCTGGACGCGGAAGTCCTCCTGCTCGGGAACCGCGATGTCCAGTCGAACTGCCTCCGGGTCGTCCGCGGATTTATCGTAGGCGAGGACGTAGTAGTGAGCCGTCGCCTCTTCGATGGTCTGCAGCGCCGGCCCCACGCGGTTGTTGTTCCAGTGGGCGCTGCCGCCGGTGCCGTCGGCAAGATAGGACAGCGACTGCCGGCCACTCCGCCGGAAGCTCCCGAGCCGACGCGCGTCAACCGCGTGCACTCGGGCGTCGGCAGCGCGGAACGACTCCGCCACCCGCTTGATGCCATCCCGGACCTCAGCAGACCCGGAGTCGGCTTCCGGATCGCCGCCCACCGCGATGCCGCTCAGGCCGCCCCCGGCGCGATCCTCGGCAGCGCTCGATAGTTGATCGAGCCCGCCTCCCACCAGCACCTGATCCGAGAAGCCGGTTGAAAACAGGATCACGTGTTTCGTGCCCTCTACTGCACCCAAGATGCGCCCGTACTCCTCGAGTTGCGCGAGGTAGTTGGCGACGAACGCGACGTACGCCGAGAAGTCGTCCGCATCGAACGGCTGTGCGTCCGTTGCATCGCTCATCCCGATTTCATCCAGCACCGCGCGTGCACGCGCATGATCAGCGGTAAACGGCAGGCGTTGCTCGAACCCGAAGCGATTCGCGAACGCAACGGCGATCAAGTCGCCGTCCCTGACGGTCTCAGCTACGAAATCGCGGGCGCCGCGGAGCGCCTCGTTGAACGCGCGCCGCCCCAAGTCCGGTAGTCCTTCTCCATTCGACACGCGGCCGTTGAAAGCGAAGTCGAAGAAGATGAGAAATCGACGCCGTGCGGCCGCGGGGATTCCGACGGGCACGGTCGCCCCAGAATCAGACGCGGTCGCCGCTCCGGGCGCGCGCCGCAAATCCACCTCGAACGCATCGCGAACCGGACGCCGGTTCCCGTCGACCAGCAACTCGAAGTCTCCAGCGCCCAGCCCCTTGACGAAGTCCCCTGCGTCGTCGCGCACCGCGACCTGGATCCGCACGCGCTCCACCGAAGTAGCGAAGTCCGCCTGCTGGGGTGAGCCTTCGCGTGCAACCAGACAGGTGGCCGCCAGCACGAATACTGCGAAATGCCGAGATCGGTCCATGCTTCGTACCCCAGGGGCGTTGGGATTAGAACCTACAAGAGCCCCAGTTTACGAAGCATTGCCCCCTGCCGTCCGGTGCACGCTTCCGCCCTCTCCCTAGGGCTTGGGCGAACCCCGCCATCGATCTGGCCAGCGCAGCGCCAGGACGGCCGCGGCCACCACGATCTGGGGCGCCACCTGCATCGGGCTCCCGATGCCGGTCGACAAGTGCGTGTAGGCGCCGCCAAGCATGATCGCTCCGATCAGGCCGGCGCCGTAGGCTGCGAAACGCGGCACGAGAACCATGACGCCACCCAGCGCCTCCAGAACGGCGATAACGCCCAGAAACCAGGGCGCGTAGCCCCACATCTCGAAGCGGCTCACCCAGCCGTCCCACTGGGCGAACTTGCCGACCCCGACCAGCACAAAAAGAGGCCCGAGCAGGATCTGCAGAAGCCAGGTGACGATCACACGGACACGTTTCATCGTTCGATTCCTCGGAGTTGACACGGTGGAGGGCGATTCAACCATCCGCTCGGTCACCATCGGACCGCGCTCCGGACGGCGACGTGCTCCGCCAGCGATCGCGCCACCGCAGCGCGACTACGGTCATGCTGAGGCCAGCCAGGATGATCACTCCCCACGGAGAACCGTCACCTGTTCGAATGTGTGTGAACGCCGCGCCGAGCATGATCACGGTCGTGAGACCGGCGCCGAAGACGGCTGTTCTCGGTACGAGAATTAGCAAACCACCGAGCGCCTCGGAGACGGCGACTATCGCAAGGAACCAAGCCGCAAGGCCCCATGGGTCGAAGCGATCCGCCCATCCGTCCCACATCTGAAACTTGTTCGTCCCAGCCAATACAAAGACGGCCCCCAAGAGGATCTGCAGGAGCCACGTCAGGATCGATCGAACGCGATTCATCGGATATCCTTTCAGCTTAGATCACTATAAGTAACATAACTGCACATTATGTTACTACGGAACCTGAACCCGATGCCAACACCACGATTGTCCAATCTGCAGTTCCTCGTGCTCGGCACGCTCCGTTCTGGGCCCCGAACGGGTCGCGCGATACGCGAAGAGCTCGAGAGTTTCGATGTGCGCAAGAACGGGCCTGCCTTCTACCAGCTCATGTCGAGGCTGGAAGCCTCCGAACTGGTTTCCGGCGACTACCAGCAGGAAATCGTGGCGAGCCAGATCATCCGCGAGCGTCGCTACGAACTGCTCCCGGGCGGTCGCGAGGCCTGGGACCAGAACCGCGACTTCCATCTGGAAGTGATCCGGCGGTTCGGCGCCGCAGAGGGCTCCGGTGCCTGAACGGCGCCCGTGGTGGGCCGCCCTCGGCCGCCTCCTCCCACGGGAAGTCCGCGAGCGCGTGTACGAACCGGCGTGCTACGAGCATCTCCGGAATCAACTCGAGGCAGGTCGCGCCGGCGACGTAGGATTCTACGCAGTGAGCGCCTTCATGAGTACGGCGGCCCGCAACCTGCCGCGCGTATGGTCGACGGGTGGGCGCTGAGCGGACTGGGGCGACTAATGCTCATCACCGGCGTAATCGTTGGCGGCCTCTGGCTGGTCCTGATGCTCGGCTACGCCTACGCGTACTAGTCCGCTACTCCTGGCGAGCTCGCACGTACTGGCCGTCAAAGACAGTGCTCCATGTGGTGCCGTCGTCCGTACTCGTTTGCCAGACCTGCTGCACGCTTCCGTCGTCGTGCGGAGTCCAGGTCACGCGATTCGGCCCATCGCTCATGACCATCGCCTCGCCGTTCCAGCCGCCCTCCAGGTAGAGGGCCGTGCCGCTGGCGTCGATCCAGGTTTGATGCCACTTGCCCGCCTGAGCGTCAAAAAACGAATAGCTGTGGCCGTTGCCGGTAGGGCCACTAGCCGACTCCCAACTCTCGTGCAGCGTGCAACCGTAGAGCTTGAGCTCGAGCGTGTTGCGACCCACAACGTCGCCCTGCGGGTCATAGACGACCCATTGGCCCACCCAGAAGTCGAAGGCGCGATGATCCGGGGTCGCACAAGGGCCCTGCTGAATGGCGGGCGCGGCGGGCTGGAGTCGAGCGTTCGCGTTCTCGATGAATACGAGACCACCTGCCACGAAGGTGATCGTCGCCGAGGCAGCGAGAAAGCCCGCCATCTTCAATCCGCGCATTGATCCGTCCAACCAGGGGAGGTTGCCAGCTGCCGCGCCACTGTTGCCGGCGCGACAGACTCAGTCTGCCATAGTGGCGACCATCACCGCCTTGATGGTGTGCATGCGGTTCTCGGCCTGTTCGAACGCGATTGCGTGCGGCGATTCGAAAACCTCTTCAGTCACTTCGATGCCGTCGAGGCCGAACTTCTCGTACACCTCGGCGCCAACCTTGGTGTCCCTGTTGTGGAACGCCGGCAGGCAGTGCATGAACTTCACTGCAGGATTTGCAGTCGCAGCGAGCACGGCACCGTTCACCTGAAAGGGCTTCAGGAGTTCGATGCGCTGCGCCCAGACGTCGTCGGGCTCACCCATCGACACCCAGACGTCGGTGTGGATGAAGTCAACGCCGGCGACCCCCGAGGCAACATCGTCCGTGAACGTTAGCCGTGCGCCAGTTTCGGCGGCGATCGCTTCGCACGTGGCGCGCAGTTCGTCCTCCGGCCACAGGCTCTCCGGCGCAACGACGCGGAAGTCCATGCCGAGCTTCGCGGCGCCGACGAGCAATGAGTTGCCCATGTTGTTGCGGGCGTCGCCCAGGTAGCAGTAGGCGATCTCCCCCAGCGACTTGTCCGTGTGCTCCTCCATGGTGAGCACATCGGCGAGGATCTGTGTCGGATGAAACTCATCAGTCAGCCCGTTCCACACCGGAACGCCCGCGAACTCGGCGAGCTCCTCGCAGGTGGACTGCTTGAAGCCGCGATACTCGATGCCGTCATAGAGCCGGCCGAGCACACGGGCGGTGTCTTTCATCGACTCCTTGTGCCCGATCTGCGAACCGCTGGGGCCCAAGTAGGTCACGTGGGCCCCCTGGTCGTAGGCCGCGACCTCGAACGAGCAGCGCGTCCGCGTAGACGTCTTCTCGAAAATCAGCGCGACGTTCTTGCCCACCAGTTGCTTCGCTTCCGACCCCGCGGCTTTCGCCGCCTTCAGGTCGCGCGACAGCTGCAGCAGATGCCGGATCTCGTCCGGACTGAAATCAAGAAGCTTTACAAAGCTGCGCCCACGCAAGTCCACTGCCATACCCCTTCACTGATCAGCGTCCGAGTTCGTATCCGCGGATGTTAACGGATCACCGCACTCCCTGAAGAAAAGTCCCAACGGGCCCGCGCGAACTCAGTCCCGCGTTCCTTCGGGCTCTGTGGGCGCCATCTTCTCCAGTGTGGGCCACTCGATTCCTAGCTGCTCCAGATACGTCTCGAAGCGCTCGGGGTCGTAGCGGAACTCTTCGAGCAGCGGGCGGAAGCGCGACATCTTCTCGGCGTTGATGTCGATCGGCGGCACCTCGTCGAGCGGGATGAGCGACTGCCACTGTTGCTCGGCCGTGGTGACCTCGCGGTGGTACGTCCACGCTTCTTCGACCTTCTCGGGGTTGGCCACCAGGTCAATCGCAGTCATCGCGATCACGCGGGCCCCGTAGTTGGCGCCCTTGTGGGCGATCGGAGTGGCCATCGAGATGCCAGCCGACCAGTGGTGACCGGTCACCCCGGCGATCTGCCCCGGGTAGTAGAGCCGGATCGTGGGCAGGTTCCAGGACACCTCGGCAATGTCGTCGGAGCCGCCGCCCATACCCTGATCAGACTCGACCAATTCCTCGCTCAGGAGCGCCTCGGGCAAGCCGTCAACCGGCTCACCGAACCAACCGGTCTGTCCCCGTGTGCCCATCATGTCCTGCACCGCGCGGGCAAAGGCCTGATCCTCCTCGGTCCACTCGGGCATGCCCACCTCGAGGATGTTGGCATGCATGACCTCGGCGAGGGTCTTGTTCATGTTCGAGGGCCACGCCGCGCCCAACACGCGCTCGGTCATGGTGGTGCCGGTCATCATCGCTGCCGCCTCGGCCATCGTGCGCCCGAGGTCGTGGAGGCCCTTGATCCGCTCATAGTCGAGCTCGCGGAAGTAGTACCAGACACTCGCCTCGGACGGTACGACGTTGGGCTGGTTACCGCCGTTCGGGATCATGTAGTGCGAACGCTGGTGCAGCCGCAGGTGCTCGCGACGGAAGTTCCATCCGATATTCATGAGTTCGACAGCGTCCAGCGCAGAACGACCATCCCAGGGCGAGCCGGCCCCGTGGGCTGACTTCCCGTGGAAGGTGAACTGCGTCGAGACCAGGCCCGATCCCGAGATGCCCCAACGTGTTCCGAGCGCTCCGCTAATGTGGGTCGAGAGCATCACGTCCATGCCCTCGAAGAGACCCGCGTTGACCATGTACGTGCGCGACGCCACGAGTTCCTCGGCCACACCCGGGATGACCTTCAGCGTTCCCTGGAGACCGTGCTCCTCCATCACCCGCTTGGCCGCGATCGCGCCGATCACGTCGACCGCGGCGGCACTGTTGTGGCCTTCGCCATGTCCCGGACCGCCGGCGATCAAGGGCTCCTGCCACGGGATGCCCGGCTTCTGAGACGTTTCGGGCAGGCCGTCGATGTCGCCCATGAAGCCGATCACGGGATTCCCGGAGCCCCAGGTGGCGACGTAGCAGGTCGGCATGCCAGCGCAGCCCATCTCGATCTCGAATCCCTCCTCGCGGAGGATGTCGGTGATGTACTCGGCTGTCTCGAACTCCTCGAACCCCAACTCCCCGAACGAGAAGATGCTGTCGACCATCACCTGGGACAGCTTCTGCATCGAGGCGACCTGTTCAAAAGCCTCGTGCTTGAGCTGCTCAGGATCGGCCTCCTGCGGCGCGGCAGGGGCGGGACTCGCCACGGCGAGCAGCAGTAGGCCGGTAACGGGAGCTAAGAGGAGAGAGCGCAGCGAACGTCGCATCGGGGACTCCGGGCATCGAGGACCAATCCTGGCGGCTACCAGGCCGCGTCGAACTCGCGGGAGCCTCCCGCGCCCCATCGTTGCCTGTCAAGCGGTCCACGTGGAGGCGCCGCCTCGTTCCCGATAGACTCCTGCCTTCGCAGATGTCTTTTGGTACCGCCCCATGCTCGCTCGCACCACAGGAGCAATCCTCATGCGTCTCACCAGTCGCGGCGTAGCTGTAGCTACGCTGGCGGTGGCCCTACTCCTTGGCAACGCCACGAGCGCTGCCGGGCAGGCTCCCCCGCCCTACTTCGCCATCACCGGAGCCCGGATCGTTACCGGCGCCGGCGACACTATCGACAACGGCACGATCGTCGTCCGCGACGGCATCATCGAGTCCATCTCCGCGGGCGGCAGTGTTCCCGACGGCGCGTGGGAGCTCGACGGCGCAGGCATGACGGCCTACCCGGGCTTGATCGAAGCCTGGAGTTCGCTCGGTGTTCCCTCGAATCGCCGCGCTGCTCAGGGCGGCGGTGGCCGCCGCGGCGGCGGCGGGCCAGGCGGTGGCGGCGGTGAACAGGCCGACCATTCCTGGGGCCCCCAAGATCGACCCGCGACCTTCACCTGGGTTTCCGCGGCCGACGAGTTGGACCCGGAGGACTCCCGTCTGGAGCGTGCGCGCCAGGCAGGGTTCACGACGGCGATCTCGGCACCAACTCTGGGGCTATTCCCAGGGCAGGCAGCCGTAGTGAACCTGGCGGGTGATCGTCCGAACGACATGGTCGTCGCCACGCCGGTGGCTCTGAACGTGACCTTCACGAAGGGCCGGCAGTTCCCGGGCTTCCCGAACTCGTCGATGGGCGTGATCGCCTACGTGAAGCAACTGTTCCTGGATGCTCAGCACTACGACGCCGCCTGGAGCGTTTACGACACCTCGCCCAGCGGCCGTGAACGACCGGACTACGACCGCGCGCTCGAGCCGATGCGCGCGGCGGTCCGCGACGACTGGCCGGTGCTGATGCCGGGCGACATGGCGAAGGAAATGCGCCGCACGATGCGCCTGGCGCGCGAGGTCGGAATTCGTCCGATCATTTATGGTGCGCGCGAGGCGTACGCGCCCGGCATGGCCGAGGAGCTGGCCAGCACCGGGGTTCCGGTGCTCGTCAACCTCGACTGGCCCGCGAAACAGAGCGACGGTGATCCCGAAGCCGAGGAGGCGCTCGCCACACTGCGCTTCCGCCATTGGGCGCCGAGTTCTCCCGCTGCGCTCGCCGAAGCGGGCGCAACTTTCGCGTTCTACTCCGGGTCCGGCAACGCCGGTGATGCCATTCGCGGGGCGCGCAAGGCGATCGCCGCCGGGCTCGACCCTGACGACGCTCTGCGTGGTTTCACGCTCGGACCGGCCGAGATCTTCGGCGTCGACGATCGCCTCGGAAGCCTCGAAGAGGGCAAGATCGCGAACATCGTGCTCGCCGACGGCGACCTCTTCGCGCCAGGCACCACGATCCGCACGACGATCGTCGACGGGTACCGCTTCGCGCACGAAGCCCCCGACGAGGACCGCGAGGCACCGGCGGCCGCGACATTCGAAGCCGTAACCATGGCAGCGCCTCTCGGGCCAGCACGCAGCGACGCCGCGACTGTGATCCGAAACGCTACGATCATCACCGCCAGCGACGCCGGCACGATCGAGAACGGCTCGGTGCTGGTGCGTGACGGACGCATCGCTGCGATCGGCACGGACGTAGACGTCCCCGCGGGGGCGCATGTCATCGACGCCGAAGGGCGCTTCGTCACGCCGGGCATCATCGATGCTCACTCGCATATCGCCGCGGAGTCGATCAACGAAGGCTCCGTTTCGGTCTCCTCGATGGTGGGCATCGAGGACGTGATCGATCCCTACGACATCGCGATCTATCGCGGTCTGGCTGGCGGGGTGACGACGGCGAACGTACTGCACGGTTCGGCAAACCCGATCGGCGGCAAGAACGCCGTGATCAAGCTTCGTTGGGGTCAGGACGCCGCCGGCCTTCTACTGCAAGGAGCGCCTGCGGGCATCAAGTTCGCGCTGGGTGAGAACACCAAACGCGACCGCAACCCGGATCGCTATCCGAACTCGCGCATGGGCGTCGAAGACGTGATCCGCCAGGCCTTCCTTGAGGCTCAGGCATACCAGGCAGAAGGCCGCCGATACGAGCAGGCGCTCGCTGACGGCGTCGAAGGCGTGATCCCGCCGCGGCGTGATCTCAAGCTCGAGGCGCTGGCGGAGATACTCGAGGGCACGCGACTGGTGCATTCGCACTCGTATCGCGCCGACGAGATTCTGCAGCTACTCCGTACCGCGGAGGAGTTCGGCTTCCAGATCGCCACGCTGCAGCATGTGCTCGAGGGCTACCGCGTGGCCGATGAGATCGCCGCGCACGGGGCCGGCGCGTCGACCTTCTCGGATTGGTGGGCGTACAAGGTGGAGGCCTATGAGGCCATTCCGCACAACGCTGCCCTGATGACCGAACGCGGAGTTCGCGTATCGATCAACTCCGACTCCGGCGAGGAGATGCGCCACTTGAACCAAGAGGCCGCCAAGACCATCAAATGGGGTGGCGCCGATCGCGATGCCGCGCTCGCGATGGTCACGATCAATCCTGCGATCCAACTTGGCATCGGTGACCGCACGGGTTCCATCGAAGTGGGCAAGGATGCCGACCTCGTGTTGTGGACCAACGACCCACTCTCCGTCTACGGCCGCGTTGACGCGACCATGATCGACGGTGTGCTGTGGTTTGAACGCGAGCACGACGCCCGAATTCGCACGGAACGCGCTGCCGAGAAGGCGCGGCTCATGGAACTCGACGCCGCGTCCGGAGAAACGGGAGGCGGTAGACGCCGGCCCACCTCCGACAACGCGAGCGACCAGGAGATCAACCGATGAAGCGCTTCAGTCAGACATTCGCGGTGCTCGCGCTGGTGATGTTCGCGGGAGCCTTTGGCCCCGCCGCGGCCCAGGACTCCATGCTGGCGCTGCGCGGCGCGATGATTCACACGCTCGTCGACGGCGAAGGCCCGATCGAGAACGGCGTCATCGTCCTGCGGGGCAATCGGATCGCGATCGTCGGAGGCCCCGACACGGAGATTCCACGTGGTGCGGAGGTGATCGACGTCTCCGGGCAGCATCTGTATCCGGGGTTCTTCGACTCGGTCACACGGATCGGCCTGACGGAAATCGGACAGGTGCCGGTCACGTCGGACTTCCGTGAACTCGGCGATAGCAACCCGCATCTGGAAGCCGCAACCGCCGTGCACCCGGCCAGCGAGATCATTCCGGTGACCCGCGCGAACGGCGTTACCCATGCGGTCGCCGCGCCGCAGGGTGCAGGAATCGCGGGCCAGGGATCGCTGATCCATCTGGACGGCTGGACCGTGGAGGAGATGTTCGTTTCCAACCTCTACATGGTCGTGCAATGGCCGAACCTGCAAACGCGCGGATTCGACCGATCGACCTTCACGGCATTCAACCGGTCCTTCGCCGAAGCGAAAGAGGAGTACGACACCGCCATCGCCAACCTCGAGTCGCTGCTCGATGATGCTCGACGCTACAGAGCAAGCGACGCGAACTCCGACCCGACCCAGCGCAACTTCAAGCTCGAGGCGCTAGGCCCCGTGCTGGCCGGTGAGCAGCCCATGCTGATCACCGCGAACGCGGAGCGTGCGATCCGCGACGTCATTGCATTTGGCGAACGCAACGAAGTCTCCGTGGTGATCGCGGGCGGCCGCGAAGCGTGGCGCATCGCCGACGAGGTGGCCGCCTCCGGCGTACCCCTCATCATAGGTGCCACCCAGTCGTTGCCGTCACGCGAGGACGATCCGTACGACGCGCCGTACGCAGCCCCAGCGAAGCTCCACGCTGCTGGCGTGAAGTTCGCCATCTCGACGTACAACGCCTCCTCGGCGCGAACCTTGCCTTACGAGGCAGGCACCGCCGTGCCCTACGGTCTGCCATACGACGAAGCGCTGAAAGCGATCACACGCTACCCGGCAGAAATTCTGGGAGTGGGTGACCAGATCGGCACGCTCTCGCGCGGCATGGTGGCCAACCTGCTGATCGCAGATGGCGATCCGCTAGACATCGCGACCCAGGTGACCCACGTTGTCATCCAGGGCCGCCTCATCGACCCCTACGACAACAAGCACGACAACTCCTACGAGAAGTACCGAGGTCGCCCGCAGCGGTGATCTCGGTCCATCGATCGAGCCTGAGGGCGTCGGCTGCGCGTTTCGTCGCGGTCGGCGCCCTCGTGCTTTCAGTCGCCTGCGGACAAGCCGGTTCGCCGGCCGGTGGTAACACCGCTGACGCGCCGGACACCGCCAACTTCGTGCGCGGCACGATGGTCACCGGCGAGACCTGGCAATTCCGGGCATGCGATCGCGACATTGAGCTGCCACTGCACGCGGCGGACATCGTGGTGCGCAACGTGCTCGACGAGCTCAGCGCTGGCGGAGGCGAACTCTACGTGGAGTTCAACGGACGCGTTGGTGGCCGCGTACCCGCCATGACGATGACGCGCTTGCACTACGCCGCGCGCGACACCGCGGGCTGCGGCGCTGACGCGCTCGCCGAGGAGTATCGAGCTCAGGGCAACGAGCCATTCTGGAGCGTGACAGTCGAGGCGGAGACCGTCACGTGGCGCACCCCCGAGCAAATCGATGGGGTCGAATTCACCCTCGCAATGCGCGAGCTGGTTGGCGACGGTCTGCTCCTGAGGGCCGAGAACGTCGACGGCCAGCTAGAGGCGTCCTTCGCCGCCACGGCATGCCGCGACACGATGGCGGATGCCTGGTTCGGTTACACGGTCCAGGTGCAATACGAGGGCGAAGTGTTCTACGGCTGCGGCCGTCGCGGCCGCGGACCGCGATAGGCGATCGGGCGCGCGCTATCGGTTGAACGGGTACTCGTTGACCCAGCGGAAACCGCGTTCCGTCAGGAGCGCGCCCGCGTCATCCTTCCGCAGGACGATCGTTGTCGCCTTGCCTTCGAACTCGCCCACCAGCTGGAGAAGTCCAGACTCGGGTGTGATGAATTCGAACATGGGCCGTCCGGGAGGCTGAGCGCCGCGGTCGTAGACCGACAGCGTCGCTGCTTCCTCGTCGAGCACCACGCGCATCCGCACCGCGTCGCCGGAGGCCCGCTGCACCGTAGCCGCGAACGCACTCAGGCCGAACCGGACCCAGCGGTCTGCGTCCTCGTTCTCGCGGTCCGTCAGGCCTTCCTGCTCGAAACGCTCGACGCGGTAAATCCCGTGCAGGGGGTTGGGCTCCGTGAGAACCCCGCGCGAGCGGCTGGCGGCGATACCGCCGTTCACGTGCGCCGTCGTCAGCGCGGCGATGCACAACATGTGCACCGCCATCACTCGCCCTCGGCGCCAGCCGCGAGCCATCCAGAAGGGAGTTCGCGGACGCGGCATCGCCGGCAGGTCGGTGAGAAGCGCCGCCCCCAAGCGTGGCAGATCGCTCACAATCAAGAACACCGCGACCAGCGCGAGGTGACCGGAGAAGAGCTTCACCGGCACGTCGAAGAACAGGTTGATGGCGAAGACATTGCTCATCACGGCAAAGCTCACCAGGGCGCCGAGCAGTGTCGTCCTGCGCCAGAGCAGCAGGTAGCCTCCGAGCAACTCCGCGAGCCCCGCGAATATCTGATAGCCGACGCTGGCACCAAGAAAGGTCCACGCCAGTCCCATCGGCGAGGAGTCGCCATACGGCTGGATCATCCGATCGGGGCTCGGAAGCGGAAACTGCAGCGGGAACGCCTTCACCCAGCCATAGGTGAGCAGGAACGTTCCGAGGTAGTACCGCGCCACGGTGCGCGAGACGTCCCAGGTCGTAGCGCTGACCGCTATGCCGCGTTTCTGAAACGCCCAGATCGCCGAGATCACCACCGCCAGCACAGCGTCGACGAGGAGGTCCAGGTGGTTGAACGTCGTATCGCCGCTTCCGGTGAACTGCGGCGACGCGTCGACGCCGAAGACCGTCACTCCGACCTGACTGGCGATCGGATTCATGATCATCGAGTGCAGGCCCGTGATGAACCCCACGACCGCCGTGAGCCCCGGAATGGCCGCCACGCCCGGAATCTGGAGCAACCAACTCAACAATGTGAGCGGGAACGGAGCGATGTAGACCAACAGGTAGGTGATGGCCAACCGCGGCAACCATGTCGCCAGCCAGCCGGGGGGCGCGGGTACCGAGGCGATCTCCGCGATCACCGGACGCGGCTCGTCGGCATCCAGGAACCTGCCCGCTACCTCGGCCGTCGGCAGCATGCACGTGCTCTCGCGCCCGAACCAGCGATAGCGGTTGCGCGCCACGAGACTGTAGATCGCGTCGCGGATTGCAGCCGGGACTACTCGGGCGGCGCCCAGGAGCGAGTACGGCAAACCCAGATGGGTAGCAACTCCGAGAGCGGCCTCGGCGCGCGTACGCACGCCGTGTTCGTCGATGAGTACGAAACTGTCCGGGAGCGAGTCCGGGTCGACCCCCGCGGTCTCGATCGCATCGCGGCCAGCCTGCGACTGCAGGGAGGCGAAGTGAATCTTGCCCGCGCGGTCACGCGCCAGAACCCACTGCACAGCCGCGTTGCAGAGATTGCAGACGCCATCGAACAGCATCAGCGGGTGTGACGCGCGATCGGACTCCTCTGGCTCCACTCGGACCTCCTCTGAGAACGCCGGCCCAATGCCGGGAACCCGTGCGGCGGAGGTCCGAGTCTAGCGGTTCAACTCAGTCCTGGCGCAGGGCGCGCACAGGATCGATCCGGGTTGCTCTGCGCGCAGGCAGCCACGCCGCCAATATCGCCGCGGAGGAGAGCACCACCACGGCGGTGAGATAGACCACCGGGTCCGTGGGATTCACGTCGTAAAGTTGGCTCGCAAGGAGCTGACTCAGAGCGGCGCCCGCCGCCACTCCGAGCGCAACTCCGAAGCCAACCAACGATAGCGCCTGCCGAAGGATCATGCGGAGCACGGCCGCGCCTCCCGCGCCCAAGGCCATCCGCACGCCAATCTCCTGATTGCGCTGGCCGACCGAGAAACTGATCAAGCCAAACAGCCCGATCGCGGCAAGCAGCAAGGCGCTGCCGGCGAACACGCCCAGCAAGGTCGTCACAAACCGAGGCTGCTGCACGGAACCGTAGATCACATCCTCCATCGATCGGCCTCCGCCGGTCGGCTGCAGCGAATCCACATCGGCCACGGCGTCTTCCACGATCCCGGCCAGGTTGGTGTCGCTCTCGTGCCCCCGAACCATGAAAGTTCCGAAGCGCCACGGCATCTGCTGCTGCGGGATGTACACCTCGGAGGGCACATCGCCACCGTAGCCAAGATGCAGCACCGACCCCACCACACCCACGATGGGGACAGGATCGAAGTCTCCAAAATGGAGGCTCACCTCGAGGGGATCCACGTTCGGCGGCAACCTACGGCGGACGAACTCCTCGTTGACGATCACGGCCGGCGCACCATCCGAGTTGTCCGCCTCGGTAAAGTCGCGCCCTCGGTTCAGCGGAATGCGCATCGTCTGGAAGTAACCCGGCGTTGAAACCTGGAACACAGCGCGCTGATCGAGCGTGTCATCGGGCTGTTCATCGGCTACGAAGACATCCATACGCGCCGCACTCCCGGAGAAAGGAGTGGCCAGAACGACGCCGGCGGATTCCACCTCTGGATGCGACTGAATCGCCTCGAGCGAAGTGGCGAAGAACTGGCCGATCTCAGGGCTGTTGTCGTACCGAGCCTCAGGCAGGGCAAGGCTGACCGCCACGAGATTGGTGGGATCGAAGCCAGGTTCGGCCGCGATCAAGCGCGAAAAGCTCTTGAGCATGAGGCCAGCGCCGACCACCAGAACGAGCGCGAGTCCGATCTCTGCGACCACCAGGAGACTCCGCGTACGTCGCGCGCCGACTCCTTCGGTCGTCCGTGTCGAGCCGAGCACTCCCCGTACGTCCGCGCGGGCGGCCTGCCAGGCTGGCGCAGTGCCAAACAGAAGGCCGCAGACAGCCGTCACGCCGAGACTGAACGCCAGGATTCGGAAGTCGGGCGTCAGGTCGATCGTGCGGGGCAACTCCGGGAGGAGCGCCACCACGAACTCGGCGCTCACTGCGGCCAGAACGATTCCGACAACGCCGCCGAGAATCGACAGCACCAGGCTCTCCACCAGCAGCAGTCGGAACAATCTTCCGCGCGACGCGCCCATGGCCTCTCGAATACCGAGCTCGCGTCGTCGGGCGCTAGCGCGCACGAGCAGGAGACTCGCGATGTTGGCGCATGCAATGAGCAAGACCAGCGCCACCGCCCCCACCAGCCCTCCGAGCGGAGCGCGCACGTCGCCCACCGCGTACTCGTGCAGCGGACGCACGAGAACGCCGCGATCGCTCTGGTCCACGGGTTGTTCTTCGCTGATGGCCGCAGAAATCGCGTCCATTTCCTCAACCACCTGCGAGTACGTTGCCTCGGGCGCAATCCGACCGACCACTCCCAGGTAGCCCAGGCCAAAGGACGCGGTGTAGTCGCCACCATCAGAGATCGGCGGACGCGGGATATCGCGCTCGGCGGCCAGCCAGACATCCACGTCGGACCCGAACGTGAAACCCTCGACGGCAACCCCGACGATTCGATAGGGCTCCTCGTCGAAATACAGTTCCGACCCGATCACCTGATCGCCACCGGCGAAACGGTCCTGCCAGATCCCGTGGCTGACGACGATCTCGCGCTCGGTACGATCCACAACAGGCGAGAATCCCGGCCCCAGCGCGGGCGGTTGTCCAAGCACATCGAAGAACGTCCCCGACACCCACAGACCGTCTAGCTGGTGCGTACGATCGTCCGTCGTCAGGTTCAATGTGGCGGCGTGAAGAGCGGCCATCTCGCCGATCAACTCGCTCCGCTCGCGCCAGGTCCGAAAACCACCGGCCGTTACGTTTGCCGGCGTCTCGACGCCGTCAACCCGCGCCGTTTCCGTGAGGAAGATCAACCGATCGGGCTCTGGAAAATCGAGCGGCCGAAGCACGACCTTGTCGAGGATCGTGAACACCGTCGTGTTGGCTCCAATACCGAGCGCCAACACCAGAACCACGGCCAGCGTGAATCCGCGACGCGACATCAGTGCGCGCCACGCGAAACGCGCGTCCTGTATCCAGGATTCGAGCGGATGCGGCGGACGCGCGGGCGGCAGATCGCTGCGCTGCCCGCCAGCGCCGCTACTCCCGCCGCCGAACTCCAGACGTCGATGGGCTAGCGTGGTGCGTCCCCGCCACAACCGCCAGACCTCCACGATCGCAATCTGCCAGCACTGCAACAGGAGCAGTAGCACCTTCGCTGAGCGAGGAGCTCCGCCGCCGCGCGTTTGGCTCAATACGTCGTGGAGCGCAGGCTCGAAGACTCGCTCACGGCTCCAGGTAGGTTGCAGCCTGCGACCCCAACGAATGGCGAGTGGCACGGCAATGTGTTCAGACACCGTCGCCCCCTTGCGGTTGTGTCGCGAACTGGCCCTGGTAGAACTCGCGCGTCGCCTCCCAGGCGCGTTCGCCGGCCGGCGTGACCTCGTAGCGGCGTTCTTTGATCGCCTGGCCGTTATCCACCCGCGTCTCGTAGCTACCTGCAACGAGCGTTGCATCCTCGAGTCGAGCCATCATCTGGTAGAAGGCCGGCGCACTGCGGCGGACACCGTGATCGGCGAGAAGGGCCCGCAAGTCGCGCCCGGCTCGGGTGCCGTCGCGTAGGCCGCTGAGAACAAGAAACTGAAGATGCGTGATGTCAGGTAGATTCAACGATTCATCCATGTAACTCGATACAACATAATGTGACATTACATGGAAGAAGATCCGTCGTCCAGTCGCCTCGGTCATGGAAACCTGGCCCGCGGATAAGTAGCCTCAACGGATTACTCTCCGCCAGGGGCGAGAACCAAGGGATGAACATGCAGCTTCGCCGATCAGCGGTGGCCGCCTCGATGGCCCTCTGCCTGAGTGCGTCCGCACAGACGACCGAGTATCCGTGGCAAGTCGAAGAAGTGGCCGCGGGTGTCTTCGCGTTTCTGCAACCTCAGGAACGACGGTTCGACGACTCCAACACCCTCGTGGTCATCGGGCCGAGCGATGTTGTCGTGGTGGACTCACAATCGGACCGACGCGCGACTGGAGCGATCATCGATTGGATTCGTGAGCACACCGATGCGCCCGTCCGGACGGTGATCAACACGCACTGGCACAGCGACCACACGCAGAACAACGTTCTGTATCGCTCCGCGTTCGGCGAGGACGTGGAGTTCATGGGGCACACCAGCCTTGGCGAGGACATCGTGGAGCGCGCGGCGGCCTCCGTGCAGGAGCGGGTCGAGTACTTCGACACCGAACTTCCCGGCGCACGCGAACGCCTGGAGCGCGGCGTGTTTCGCGACGGCTCCGAGATGTCGGACGAAGATCGCGGCGAACAGCGGGCCACGATCATCCAGGCGGAAGCATGGCTGCAAGAGAACCGCGACCTGCAGTGGATACTTCCCAATCGACCTTACGGGCTACGACAGCGACTGCGGCGTGCCGGGCAGACCATCGAGTTAATCCACTTCGGCGGGCACACCCGCGGAGACACGGTCGTTTGGCTGCCCGAAGCAGAAGTTGTGGCAACCGGCGATCTCGTCGACGACATGCCGTACGCGGGCCACAGCTACCCCAAGGGGTGGGTAGCTGCGCTCGAACGCATCGCGGATCTTGGCGCCGCGGCCATCGTGCCAGGACATGGCACGGTATTCCGCGATCAGACGAAGCTTGAAGCCATCGCGGACTTCCTGGACTCGCTGGTTCAACAGGCTGGCGCCGCCGCCGAACGCGGCGACGACCTCGAAACCACGATTGCGTCGATCGACCTGAGCCCCGCCCGGGCAGCGCTGGCGTCCGACGCGATGTCCGGCAACTTCTTCGACCAGGTCTTGCCGGAGGCGATCGAACGCGCCTGGCTCGAAGCCCGCGGCGAGATCGAATAGCCTCCCGCTAGCCATTCGTCGGCGCCGACGCCCGTAGGCGGCGTGCCCAACAACCCTTCGACCTCCGCCGGACTGCCTTCATGAAGATCCTTCGCGCCCTCCCGATGCTGTTCCTCATCTGTGGTGTTGCCGTCCTCGTGCTGCCCGCACCTGCGCCGGCCCAGGAAGAAGCACCCACCGGATTCCGGCCCGAACGCGTGGCCGGCCAGCTCAGCTGCGAGGCGCAGCTCAAAGAGATCCCGCAGCCGGAACAGTTCCGAGAGCATCTTCGAATCATCACGCAGGAACCGCATCCGGCGGGCTCGGAGGCGCAGCGACGCGTGGAGCAGTACCTGGTCGAGGTGATGGAAGGCGCGGGCCTCGACGTGGACCGCTACCCGTACGACGTCTACCTGCCGCAGCTCACCGATGACGTGACGGCAGAGATCATCACGCCGGAACGCATGACGCTTTTGACGCAGGAGGGCGAGCTCCCTGAGGACCGCTTCTCCGGTCACCCCGAGCTGCTCAACGGATGGAACGCCTACTCCGGCTCCGGCGATGTCACGGGGCACGTGGTCTACGCGAACCAGGGACGCAAGGAAGACTTCGAGCAGCTCCGTGAGATACCCCGACGGCCCGAACATGAACTCCACCACGATCCAGCGTGGTTCGGTGCTGACTCTCGACTACACCGGCGACCCCCTCACCCCATTCGAACCGGCCTACACCAGGGACTCCGGCAAGCCCGTAGAGCGCCTCGATCCGAGTGACGTCGATCTCCACAAGATCCCCGTGCTGCCTATGGGCTACGGCGCAGCGCGCGAGATCATCGACCGCATGACCGGCGAGACCGCGCCCGAGAACTGGCACAGCGGCATCCCGACGACCCATCGCATCGAGGGCGGCGACGAGTTGACCGTGCGCGTGCGCGTGAACCAGCCCAAGGCGCTGACCCTCGCGGTTAACGTCGTCGGCACGGTGCGCGGCACCGAACTGCCCGACGAGTGGGTGATCTTCGGTGCCCACTACGATCCATGGGGCTTCGGGGCGATCGACCCGAACGGCGGCACGGCGATGCTGCTCACCATGGCGGAAGCGCTCGGTGAGCTCGCGGCCAACGGCTGCGCTCCGCGGCGTTCGATTCTGATCGGCCACTGGGACGCTGAGGAGTACGGCATCATCGGCTCGGCCGAATGGGTCGAGGAGCTCCGCGACGAACTCAACGCCAATGGCGTGGCCTATATCAACGCCGACTCGGCGGTTTCCGGCCCGCGCTTCGGCTCGTCCGCGTCACCGTCGCTCAAGGGACCGATCATCGAGGCCACCAAGACCGTCGAGTACCCGGGTTCCGGGATGTCCGTTTACGAGCAGTGGCTACAGGCCAACGAGCGTGAAGACGCGCCCATGGGGAACCTCGGTGGCGGCGGCTCGGATCACGTCGGCTTCTACTCCCACATCGGCGTGCCCTCCGGCTCGCTCGGGTTCGGTGGCAGCGGCGGCGTATACCACTCCAACTACGACAACTTCGCCTGGTATGAGCGGTTCGGGGACCACGAGTTCATCTACGGCCCGACGCTGGCCAAGGTGAATGGCGTGCTCGCCCTGCGTCTCGCCAACGCGGACGTTCTCCCCTACGACGTGGCGCGCTACGCCCAAGATCTGAAGACCCACACCGAGACCATCGAGCGCCTGGCGGCTGATGCCGGTATGGCCATGGAGCTCAGCGACCTGCACGGGGCGATCGAAGTGCTGGCCGACGCGGCCGACGCCTACGAGACCGCGCGTGACGCCGGGGTCCGCGGCGAGGACTTCCCGGATGCCGAACTGCGCGCTATCAACCAGCTGCTCGTGGCGCTGGAAAGGGCCTTCATCCACGAGGAAGGTCTGCAGGGCCGACCCTGGTTCCGCTCGCTCTACGCCTCCCCCGATCCGTTCAGCGGCTACGCGTCCTGGATGCTTCCGGGCCTGCGCTACGAGATCGAGACCGACAACCCCGAACAACTGGAGTTCTGGGAAGGCGTGTACTCGGAGGCTGTCGGAGAACTGACCTCACGCGTTGAGGCGCTACGCGAGCGCCTCAACGACTGAGGCAGAACCTACTGCAGCAGCGGTTCGGCTTGCGCAGGGCGAGCCAGTGGCATCTCGAGCGGCAGCCGATAGGCTGCCGCTTCCTGAGCGTTGCGTACGACCACGACGTCGCCGTAGAGCGCGAAGGTGTTCCAGGTGTGCCCATCGATCGCCTGGATCTGGCCGAGCACGTTGTTGCGGCTCTGTGGCGTACCTTCGACCAGGAAGAGCTCGCCATCTTCGCTCAGTACCAGCAGCAGATCACCGACCATCAGGATCTGCCCGTGACCGTAGCGGCCGGCCTTCCAGACGCGCTCGCCCGTGGCGAGGTCGACACACTCCAGCACGCCCTCTGAAAGGCCGTAGACGTACCCGTCGTGAATCGCCACGTTCGTGAGCTTGGTGCGGAGAACCCGGGCCGAGTGCCACTCCTGCTGGGGCGTGAACGTGCCGTCACCGTTGGCGACGAGCCGGTAGAGCGCGGCCCCGGAGCCGTAGCCCTTCGATACGAACACCTTGTCGGGAGCCACGGGTACGGCCTGCGAAACATTGGAATCCGCGGCCGTGATACCCGGCCAGTCGAACTCCCAGAGCACCGCCCCAGTTGCGGCGTCGTGGCCGGTTACAAAATTCTCGTTCACCATCAGGATCTGCGGCACGCCGGCGAGAACGCCGTAGCCGGGAGAAGCCATGCTCACGTTGCGGTTGCCACCCTCCCAGGCCACTTCGCCATGCCCGCGTTGATAGGCGACCACAGAAACACGGCGCTCGGCAGACCCGCCGACTCCGACAACCAGACTGTCACCCACGACGAGCGGCGAGGTGGGCCGCCCATAGGCGACGTTCGCGTCTTCCTCGGCGAGGCTGATGCCGTAGTCGCGCAGGACGTCGCGTTCCCAGACAAGTGCACCGTTGGCTCCGTCGAGCGCAACGAGATGGCCGCGTACACCCATCGCGTACACGGTGCCCTCATGAATCAACGGGGTGCTGCGCGGCCCCTGTCCGCCAAGAGGGTGCGCGAACGCCTCACCAATCTCGGTGGCCCACTTCAGATCACCAGTCTCGACATCGTAGAGCGTCACAATCTCGACGCCCGCCCGCTGCTCGAGCGTGGCAGCGTGTCCGTTGACCACCGCGAATCCGCCCCAGCCTGAACCGATCGGCTGCTTCCAGAGCATCTCCGGCTCGGCTGCGCTCCAGTCGCGAGCGAGCTGCACGTTGGCGATCGTCAAACTGCGATCCGAACCGAGATAACCGGCAAAGTCGTAGGGCGTCGTGGTGAGCAGATCAACACCCCCCGTCCCTCCGCCCGCCATATCGATCGCCGGCGCTCCCCCGCCACGCAGACCAACGATCGGCACCATCGCACCCGACCAGCCTCGTAGCTCCAGCGTGAAATTCGCCAACAGCATGACCACCAGAATTGAGCCAAGCGTGATCAGGCGCGTGCGCACCGGATGGGCGGATCGCACCAGAAACCAACCCAGTCCGACGATGGTTGAGAGAATCACGAGGGCGTAGGTGGCGATGTTCATCAGTCCGACGTCCGGCATGTCGAGCACACGGCGCATCAGGACGATCAGAACGAGGGCAACGGTCCAGAAGGCCCAGAGCCAGCGCGGAGGAGTGGTACGTCGAGTCATCAGGAGACCTCGGATATGTGGAGCTCGGAACCGCAAGTATCCGCGCGCTACCCGATCACGGTCAATCGGCAATCCTCGGAGTGCGTCAGCCCGACAGGCCCCTAGCGCCCGAGATTCTCCACAAGCCAGCGGAAGATCCGTGGAAACGGGTCGTGTGGCGCGCCGGTGAAGACGTTACGCATGCCGTGCCCGACCTCGCGAACCAGTTCGATCTCGACGGCGTGCCCTCTCCGCGCCAGAGCCTCGAGCCGTCGGACGGTCTCCGGAATCGGAATACTTCGATCGGCCGCCCCCAGAACCCACAACGAAGGGCTGTCGAGGCGCTCCAATGTGCGCATGGGATCGAACCCATGGGGACCTTCGAATTGCGCCAATCGCGCCGAGAGTTGCCGTGGTTCGCCCTGCGCTGATGCGCCCTCTGCTTCGCCAGTGAGGTTGCTGTAGAAGATCTCTTCGCCAACGCTGACTGTGGGGCCCGAGACGATCACCATGAAGTTCAGCAAATCCGACTGGCTGAGCGCGATCGGTGCAATCCAGCCGCCCTGCGAGACGCCATAGACCCCCACGTGGTTGGTGTCGATGTCGTCGCGACGTGCCGCCGCTTGCGCCGCGGCCACGACGTCGGCGGCCAGCAACGACAGCTGCGCCACACTGTTCTCCGGCCCGACCCCCGAGTACACGCCCTCGGACGCGCCCACGCCGCGCTTGTCGTAGGACATGAACGCGAACCCATTGAGCGCGAAGGTCTCAGAGATCCCGGCGTACCCGTCGACCCTTGCGCGCCCGGAGCCGTGCGCGACAACCAACAACGGGAAGGGGCCGTCCCCTATCGGCAGCCGCAGCCGCCCGAAGAGACTCGTGCCATCAGCACCGCGGAACATCACTTCTTCGTCGCGAAAGCCGAACTGCCCACCGTCCTCGGGCTCTTCATAGAACCACCAGACTCCGAGAACCGGCAACGAGCCGACCACGATGACGACGGTGGCGATCACTGCACCCAGTTTCGCGAGCCGCAGGAGCTCGCGACTGAACGGCGTGCCGCGGCGTTTACGCGGGCGGTCCATCTGCGGCTGGCTCATGCGTGCTCCGGCAATGACGGGTCTTATGCCCCTGCAAGAGAGCAACGATCATGCCAGTTGTTCGAGGCTATGCGAGCGCCGTCGCCCCCGCCTGCAGCCGGTCGATTCCGGGACGCCCGTCCCGCTAGCGGTCAGCTCGGCCGACGGCAGCAATGAAATCGTCGAGCTTGCTGGGGTCCAGGCTGCCGTCGGTGCGCACGCCACTGCAGATATCCACTCCGAAGGGCCTCACCGCGTTGATCGCTTCCTCGACGTTGGAGGCATCGAGCCCGCCGGCCAGAAACAGCGGCGGGTCGATGGCATCGCGAATTGCACGGCTCACGGTCCAGTCGTGAGTCCTTCCGGTACCCCCGAGCTCCTTGGTCGCAAGACCCGGATTGCCGGAGTCGAGCAAGATCGCATCGACATCCGGTGCCAGGGCGATCGCTTCGTCGACCGACTCGGGGCCGGTGACATGGATCACCTGGACAATTCGGATGCCTGGAAGCACCCGCCGCAGAATGGCGTGGACCCCGGGTCGCACCGCGTCGACGAGCTGCAGCGTGCTCGTTCGACATCGGGTGTGCTGCTTCAAGATCGGCTCCGCCTCGAGTTCGCTGGTCAACAGGAAACTCGCGACGACCGGAGGCACCTTGCTGGCGATGGCCGCGATGTCCTCCTCGCTGATCACACCAGGGCCGCTGGGCATCGCCGAGACCAATCCCAGCGCAGACGCCCCCGCTGCCACGGCGATCTCTGCTTCCTGGGCGGTGCTGATGCAGCAGATCTTGATGCGGGTCAACGCGACTCCGGGCGACCGCGCGCGTGGCGGGGCAGATCATCGCCCATCTCGAGCCACGGGATCTTGCTGTCGATGTAAACGTGATGCGCCGGCGAGACAGAAGCGGGATCGTCGAGACTGCCCACACTGACATCGAGGAACTCGGAGTCCGCTCTCTCGTAGGTGAGCGAGGTCCCACACTCTCCGCAAAACGCGCGCGTGATCTCCGTCGGCCAGTCCGAGTCATGCTGATGCGCCGCCGGGGGTTCGGCTGTCCAGGCAAACGAAGCGCGCGGCACCTCGACCCAGGTCATCAAAGTCGCGCCGCTCGACGCACGGCAGTGCTTGCAGTGGCAATGCGCCACCGACTCCGTGTGATCGTCCGCCCGATAGCGAACCTTGCCGCAGAAGCAACCGCCCTCAAGTGCCATTCGAACCTCCTCTGGGGGAGGCACGATTCTAGCGCAAGGCATGCGCCAGGCGGACTACATCAATCGGCTTTCGAGCGCGGGCACCGACGCGAGAATGTGTGGTTCGGGCAGTCCCAATGCGATCCACTCGCGGGCGTCTTCCGCATCGTGGCCACAACCTGCCCACACCGCGGCTCGGCGGCCACTTATGTGCCGCGACAACCATGGGGCAGCTTCCACAGGCGTGAAGCCACGCCACATGAAGCCCGCCGCCAGCATCGGATCGGCTGCGCCAACAGCCATCCATTCCGCAGCGGTCGCGGGGGAGTGCCCGGCCGCGAACCAACGCCCCGCATCGTGCGGACCGAACCCGGAGTCGAGCCAGGTCTGGATGTCCTCGGCGTCGATGCCAACATCGGCGAAATCGAATACGCCCGTATAGAGACTGAACGTGTGGCAAATCTCGACGACGCGCTCCGCTACCTGCGCGGCCAGGAGCAACGTGTCATCGAGAAACTGCTCAAGCAAGTCGAGGCTTGGCTCTCCGCGTTGCTCGCGGAATGCCGCCAACCAGCGATCGGCTTCCTCCACCTGCACGGTGCAGGCGAGAAGCCGTTGGCGCCATGACTCGGCGCCCTGCTCATCGCCCATCGCGGTCATGCAATCGACCATGCCGCGAACATGAAGTTCATCGGCCCTTGCGCACTCAACCATCGCTGCAACTCGGACGTGCCGTGCGAAGTCGTCGTCGCGCAGCACGGCGATGTCACTGGAACTCATGAGTTCCTCGATGAGCGATCGCAGACGCCCCTCCGCAACGTGCAGAAGTCGCCAGGCGCGGGACGAATCATCGTCCAGCACTGGCCGGTCGCCCTGACGGAAGAGCGAGCTGCCGTGATCGACACGACGGTGCCAGCCCTGAAGCCTCATCAAGACCTGTTCGGCACGGGACAGCTCATCTTCCCGATCCGCCGCAGGCTCGAGCGCGCGTAGCGAACGCTCGAAGGCCCACATGCCGCCGTACGACGCGTGCAGCGACGTGATGAAGGCGTGCGACAGCCCGACATCGTCGAGACCGTCGACCGGATTGTGGTTTTGCTGTCTCACGGGCCTACAAGGCTCCTCTTGCACGTCCAGGAATCTTCGTAACGATAATTGACTACTCAAACTCATCTAAAGTCAAAAATATGTCACTTATGCACAAAGTTAACCAGCCATGACCGCATGTGTCCACTGTGGGCAACCCGGTTTCCATGCTCATTGGACGCCGACAAGACCTCTGCCGTTGTGGCCGAAGCACACAAAAAGGGCCGCCGCCCGGTGAGGCGACGACCCTTCAGAAGGTGGAGGTGAGCGCTAGCGGAGGCCCGCGCCGGCGTCCGGATCGTAGCTGCCGTCCCAGTACATCGAACCGAGCTCGCGCTGGCGCGGCCACTCCTCGGTGAGCGTGTCACCGTTGTACAGGCGACCGTTCTTCATCACGTGGCTGATCGCGCTGGTGTTGCGGATGTCATCGAGCGGGTTGGCGCTCAGGATCACCAGATCGGCCATCTTGCCGACCTCGATCGAACCGAGGTCGTTGCCCATGCCGATACCCTCGGCGCCGTGGATCGTCGCGACCCGTAGCGCGTTCATCGGCGACATCCCGCCAGAGGCGATCTGCCAAAGCTCCCAGTGATAGCCAATGCCATCGAGTTGGCCGTGGCTCCCTACCCCGCCGCGGCCGCCAGCTTCGACGATCCGGTTGAGCACCTCGGCGTGACCCTGGAAGGCGTATTCCTCGTCACGGAACCAGCCGCCCGGCCCGGGGCTACCGCCGCCGCCCTGACCGCGCCGCCGTGCCTTGGCCGCGAGTTCGTTGTACGGCCAGAATCGCTGCATCTTCGGGTCGTCGTACGGGTTTTCCTTGGCGTAGTAGTAGTTCTCACCGAACGGACCGCCGTAGGTCACGAGAAGCGTCGGCGTGTAGACGAGGCGCTGCTGCGCGAACAGCTGCACAACGTCCTCGTACAGCGGGTAGATCGGCAGGTTGTGCTCCTGACCGGGGTACCCGTCGACCGCCATGGTCAGGTTGTACTCGAGATCGAGACCGCCCTCGGTAGTGGGCATGATCCTCTGTTCGCGGGCGGCATTGATGATCCACTGCCGCTGCTGACGGTTGCCCGCCATGTACATCTTGATCGTGTTGGTCTTGTAGTACTCGCTGTACCGCTTCATGACGTCGCGCACATGGTCTGCATCACGCCAGCGCTCGCCGGAGAACACACCCGGGCCGGTGGAGTACACCCGCGGGCCGATGAGTTCGCCTGTCTCGACCTTGTCCGAGTACGTGAGCACATCGGTGGTCGCAGTCTGCGGATCGCGCGTGGTGGTCACGCCGTAGGCGAGGTTCACCAGGTACATCCACACCTGCGACTTGTGCAGGCCCCAGTTCGGCCACATGTGCGCATGGGTATCGACGAAGCCCGGCACGATCGTCTTGCCTGTCATGTCGATGCGCTCGGCGCCCGAGGGAATGTCTACCGAGCCGGTGGCTCCCACCGCCACGATGCGGGCACCCGAGACGACCACGTCGCCGCGCTCGAACACCTCGTCGCCATTCATGGTCACGATGCGCGCACCGGTGAGCGCCACCGTGCCATCCGGAACGTCGCGTTCCGCCATGATGACGACGCGCTTCTCGAACGGCTTGTAGGACTTGTCTTCCTCGTCCTCGGCCTCGTCGTCACCCTCGTCCCCGGGCTCATCGCCCTCTTCGGAGTCGCCATCGCCGGCCTCGTCGCTGTCTTCCTCGGCAGCCTCGGCGGCCTCTTCAGCTTCCTTCGCCTTGCGCTTGGCTTCAGCTTCGACCTCGTCATCGACACGCTGCGCCTCGGCCAGGTCGTACACCACGTGGGCATTGCCGATCGACCAGTGGATCTTCGTGCCGTCAGATCCCCACGCCTGGAACTCACCACCGATGTCGGTGAGCTTGCGCACGGGGACCGGGGCGGAACCCGGGCTGGCCACCGAAATGGTCGGCGCCTCGCCGATCATTGGAATGGTTTCGATCGAGTAGAGGTCCTGGCCCACGCGAGCCAATGCCTTGTCGCCTGTCGGTGCAATCCGCACCCAGGAGGCGCGTGGCGGGGGCCCCGAGAATCCGGGGATCGGCGGTCCGGTGACTTTCAGGTGCTCTTTCTGGTCAGTTCCGTCCCACCGGATCGAAACGAGCCCGTCGCGGCCGTACATGTAGATGCGATCGCTGCTCGGGCCGAAGTGCGGGTTGCCCCGGCCGCTGAGCGGCGAGATCAGTGTCCAATCGCCACCGGCAGCAGGGATCCAGACAAGGTCGTTCGCGGCGCCCGACGCAAACGCGCCAGTCGCCTCCTGGAAGGCTCGGGCAGGTCCACGCACTGCGACGATACGTTCGCCGTCGGGCGACCAGGCCGGGAACTGGTAGGTCCCGTTCTGGGTTGTGAGCCGCGCGGCAGCACCACCGGAAGCAGGCACTTCGTAGATGTGTCCGCCCTCGATCTCGTCCCACGTCACGAATGCGACCGACTCGCCATCGGGCGACCAGATCGGCTGCGCCTCGACGAAGTCGTGGCTGGTGGCCCGCTGCGGCGTGCCGTCCGGCCAGTCCATCAGATAAAGCCGATCGAGCGCGGTGAACGCGAGCCTCGAACCGTCGGGAGAGGGCACGGCATCGCGAATCTGACGAACCTCGAACTCGGGCGAGTCTTCGACCGGGTATTCGAACTCGAGCATCGAGCCGACCTCGAGCTCAACATCGGCCGTGAAGGGAACCTCCATCGCATCGCCGCCGGTCACCGGAATCCGCCAGATCTTGCCGCCGTAGCTGGCGACCAACTCGGTGGAGTCGGGGGTGAAGGCCATCCCCGGCAACACATCGCGTGAGGCCAGTGACTCCTGGTCGTCGCGCTGCACCGGGTACGCCAGCCAGGACTCGTCGCCGGTGCGCAGGTCGCGGAGACGGAGACCCGTCTTTTCCTCGTGACGTGTGCCGTAAGCCATCCAGTTGCCGTCGGGCGACAGCGCCGGACGGAACGCCGATCCGTGACGCGAAGTGCGAACGCTCGTCTCGCCCGTCTCACGGTCGTACACGGCGAGCTGGTACTGCGGCAGGATCGCGTTGTATGTCCAGGCGCCGGTGCGATACGCGTACCAGACCCAGCGGCCGTCAGGTGAGACTGCGGCGCCCATATCGCGCCGACCTGCCGGCTCGCGTGTGAGCTGGAACCCTGAGCCGCCCTGCTCCGCGTGGATCATGTGGAGTTTCTGCGTGCCGAAATTGCCCGAAGCCCGCGACGCCACGACGTATTCGCCGTCGGGAGTCCACGTGGGCGACGCAAAGTTGTTGTTACCGCCTTTCGTTACCTGACGAAAGCGTTCGTCCTCGTCCTCTTCACCGGGACTGACGGTCCAGAGATTCTCGGAACCACTCCGATCGGAGACGAACAGGATTTCCTCGCCGTCGGGGCTGTAGGCCGGCATGGCGTCCCAGGCGAGCCCGTCCGTGATGCGCGTCGCCGCGCCACCGTCGAGCGGCACGGTGTAGAGGTCACCGAGCAGATCGAAGACCACCGTGCTGCCGTCCGGGCTGACGTCCACCGACATCCAGGAGCCCTCGGTGGTCGAGAACGAAACCGTTGCGTCGGGGTTCAGGGGCAGATCTTTGCCGTCCCAGTCTTCGTCCGACTCGTCCTCGTCATCCCCTTCGCCGTCCTGACCGAGGAAGAAGAGCCCGATAGGCAAACCGGTGATCGGGTCGATCGGCAGGTCGTGGAACTGCCACGGCATCCGCGGCGCGTCCTCGTCCTGCTGCTGAGGCAACTGGCTGCCGACGACCGAGACCGGTGCGACGAGCGCAACGAGAGTGAGTAGGGCGATCCAGTGACTGATTCGTCGCATGAGATTCCTCTGTTGGGCGGAACTGGCGCGCGTTCGCGCCGACCACACTAGCTGAAGCGGGGCACGAACCGCGGCACGCGGGCTGCGTAGTCGCGATAATCATCCCCGAAGCGTTCGCGAAGTTCCCGTTCCTCGAGCAGCACGATGCCGTACAACGCAGGGAACATCAGGATCGTGACAATCCAGAGCGAGTAGTAATTGCAGAAGAGCGCGGCCGCGAGCATTCCGAGCGACACGGCAACGTAACGGGGGTGACGGATGCGGCCGTAGATGCCGCTCTGAAGCAGCTGTCCGCCGTCGTGAGCGTTCACTTCGGGCGCGCCGACCAGGATTCTGAAGGTCAGGTGCCGCCGACAGACTCTGTCGATCACCGCGGCAGTCAAATAGAGCACGCCGGACACAGCCCGTTGCAGGGGCGCGACCGCAAATGAAACCGCAAGCAGAGGCTCGCGGAAGAACGCCACCACGGCCACGTTGACGAGCAGCATCAACACGGCGACGGCGCCCACACCCCAGCCGCCGAATCGGCGCCAGAACCTGGCAAACGGATGAACCGCGTACCAGTAGAGGACGGCGAACGGCAGCGTGGCGAGTGTCAGCCAGGCCAGGTAGTAGCGAATGGAATCGAGCATAGGTGTCGCCGGGGAGGCGCAAGGCTACCGCGTGCGACCCGTTCACGACAACGTGACTAAGCGCCACCGGCTAGCCCGACGAGGTGAGCCAAAGTGAAGTCCGACATCGAATCGAGAACCAATTCGGCCTCCTGCATCTCGGGACGGTCGCGCTGATGTGCGCCGGGCACCACGACACACTGCATCCCAGCCCGTTGCGCGGCATGCAGACCGGCGACGGAATCCTCGAGCGCGAACGCCTCCGCCGGCGCCACCCCGAGCCTGGCCTGAGCGGTGCGGTAGACGGCGGGGTCTGGCTTGCCGCGGGGCTCGGATTCCGCGGAGTGCACCACCTCGAACGTGTCGCTGAATCCGAGCGCGCCCAGCGTCACTCGAATGATTCGCAGCGGCGACGATGACGCGACGGCCAACCGCAGGCCTTGGGACCCCAGCAACTCGATCGTCGCCTCGACTCCCGGAAGGGCGACGGCCTCCGACCCCAGCAACGCGATCACTTCGTCAACGATCGCACGCTCGACGGCCGACGCGGGGTGGGCGTTCGTGTCCCACGGGCGCCGGGACCGCCAGTACTCCACCACCTCGTCGACGCGCAACCCGATCGTCTGGCACACATCGCGCTGCGTGAGGTCGAGTCCGGCCGCGCCGAAGGCCGTGCGCTCCGCCTGTTGCCATAGCGGTTCCGAGTCGAGCAACAGCCCATCCATGTCGAATACCGCGGCGCGGAACAACGGCTAGGATCCTCCCATGGGAATCAAACGGTGCGGATGGGTCGCCAAAGCAGGCCCGCTCGACGTCGAATACCACGACACCGAGTGGGGCGTGCCACTGTACGACGACGACCGCCTCTTCGAGTTTCTGATTCTCGAAGGTGCGCAGGCCGGTCTCAGTTGGTCAACGATCCTCAAGAAGCGTGAGGGCTATCGGCGAGCGCTGCACGGCTTCGACGCGCGCCGCATTGCGCGCTACAACAGCCGCTCTGTGGAACGGCTCATGAACGACGCTAGCATTGTCCGCAATCGCCTCAAGATCGAGTCGACGATCTCGAACGCACGCGCGTTCCTGGAGACCCAGGCTGCGGAGGGCAGCTTCGCAGACTACGTCTGGGGCTTCGTTGAAGGTGCGCCCCTCGACAACTCCTATCGACGTTCGGGCGACCTCCCGGCGAAGACGGAACTCTCAGACGCGCTGAGCAAGGACCTCAAGCGCCGCGGCTTCCGATTCGTGGGCAGCACGATCTGCTACGCGTTCATGCAGGCGGCCGGACTGGTGAACGACCACACGACGGACTGTTTCCGATATCGGGAAGTGCAGCGCCTGAGCCGGCAGCGCCGACGTTGATCGGGCGTACCGCGGCCACCCGCCTTGCCGTCGCCCACGCGTCGGTCTGGCTGATCTGGGGCTCGACGTACTACGGGGTGCGGGTTCTGGTGCAGACGGTGCCGCCCTTCTTCAGCATGGGCTCGCGCTTCCTGATCGCCGGCATCGCGGTGATGGTGTGGCTGAGGGTCATGCGGAAGGAACACCCGCTGACCGGCGAGCAGTGGCGCGTTGCTGCGATCGGCGGCCTGATGCTCGTCGCCGCCGGCAACGGCGCGGTGGCGTACACCGAACAAACCGTCCCCTCGAACCTTGTCGCCCTCACCGTGGCGCTCATGCCTGCCTGGATGGTGCTCTTCGACCGCATCATCAACGGTGTGGTGCCGCCACGCAGCGCGATGATCGCTCTCGCCGTGGGTTTTGGTGGCGTGGCGGTGCTGATGGGCCCGAGCAACCTCGGGGCCGGCGAGATCCCGGTTGTGGGCGCCCTCACAGTGACCGCCGGCTCCATGTCATGGGCACTCGGCTCGATTCTCACGCGCGGCCAACCGCGCCCCCGTTCCGTCATGCTCGGCACGGCCGCCCAGATGATCTGGGGCGGGGTCGCGCTTATCGTGCTCAGCGGAGTCGTGGGCGAGTGGTCACGACTCGACGCCTCGATGATCAACAACGAGACCGTCACCACCTGGCTATACCTCGTGATCGCCGGCTCGATCATCGCCTACTCGGCATACGTGTACCTGCTCCACAACACGGTGCCGGCGAAGGCTGGGTCTTACGCCTTCGTAAACCCGATCATCGCCGTGATCGTCGGCGCCGGCCTGGGCGGCGAACCCCTCAGCCCTCGCGTCGGCATCGCCGCCGTGATGATCGTCGGCGCGGTCGCCCTGATCGTTCGCTACCGCCAGTAAGTCGAGCGGTAGACCAGCCGGAAGCCCGGGCGGGAGCGGATGCGGACGGAGCGCTCCTGCTCGCGCTCGTCGCCCTCGGGTGGCAAGTAGCCGATGAGATAGGACGCGCGCAGCATCACGACGACGTCGGCAAACGCGTCTTCGAGCCGGTCGGGCGTCTGGGCATCCACGGTGGCCCCGCCAGTCTCCCCGGCCATGCGCTCAAGCAGTGCACGGAGCCGATCGTTGCGCTGAGCCTCGCCGTGCAGCACCGGGAAGATCGGAATGGCGGTGACGTCGGCCACATCGAGAACCTCGTCGTAGCGCGCCTGGCTGTGCTCGTCAGCGCCGTCGGTCATGAGCACGACGGCCCTCCGTCGCGCCGGGCGACCGGAGTCGGCCAACTCGATGGGATTGCCGCAGCCGGTGTTTGGAGACGACTCGATCGTACGGTTGAGCACGCCCATCCCATGAACCAGCGCGTCGTAGAGCGCGGTGCCGCCCTGCATGAAGATCCCATCGACGCGGCGCGGCATAAGTAGGCCGCGATCCCATGCGCCGGGGCCTACCTCATCGTTGAACGGCAAGAGATAGACGCAGTCGAGCGGCTCCAGGGCCACGAAGAACGATCGCGCGGCGATTCGCACCAGGCGCGCGTACTGCGACAGACTGGCGCTCGAGTCGATCACTGTCGCGACATCGAGCGGACTTTCGTCGGGCGAAAGAAAGACCGTGATGTCCTGCTTCTCTTCGGCCTCATAGACCGCAAAATCCCCGCGCTGGAGCCCACGCACGGGTTCGCCGTCGGGCCCGAGGACGGCGACAGAATGGAGAACCATCTGCACGTCGGACCGAAACGACGGCTGCTGGGCGTCCTGTCCGTCGGCCTGCTGTGCGGCCGCGGAAGAAGACGCCACGCCGATCAGGGCCGCGAGCCCCGCTGCGACCCCCTGGCGAGCGATATGCATGCTTCCACGGTACCGAGGGCCGCCAGGCGCCGCAACGACTTCTGACAGCTATTGGTTCTGATCGGGTACCTGCGTGAAGGCGCCGTTGGTGACAACCAGGTCGGCCTCGTACGGCTCGGCTACCCAGGGCATCGGTGCGGCCGGCCCGCTGGAGCCGTCGAGCCCGTAGCTCGTGAGCGTGTAGCTCGAGTCGGATGGACTCTCGTAGCCCCACGCGTTGCCCCACGCATCATCGGGGGGCACCGGGTTCAGAAAGAGAGGGACGAGGTCGCTGAACGCGGTGGCGTAGCTACGGAAGTCCACCCGATAGGTGGCGTTGGCAACTGCGATCGAACGCATGTCGGCGATCGAGGCTCGTTGCTTGGAGCGGCCGTAGGCGTCGATAAGCTGCGGCACCACGATAGACGTGAGTATCCCCAGAACGACGACCACGATCAGCAACTCGATGAGACTGAAGCCGTGATCCCGTGTGCGCATCGCTGAATTCCCTCAGACATGCGCTAGACCTGCGAGCACACAACCACGGCCCGCCGGGTGCAACAAGGGAAGCACGCCGCCTGACGACAGCCTGGGGTGTCAGTCGGGGACACCGGTGGGGCCGGATGCTCCCTGTCGCGTGGGCTGCGGCACCTGAGTGAAGGCACCGTTGGTCAGCACAAGATCCGCCTCGTACGGCGAGTCGAACCACGGCGAAGGAGGCGCCGGCCCGGAGACGCCGTCGGTTCCGAGACTCGAGACCTGATAGTCATCCTCGCCGGAGGCTGCATAGACCCAGGCATTTCCCCACGCGTCAGACGGCGGAACCGGGTTCAGGAAGGCCGGCATGAGATCCTCGAAAGACGCGGCGTAGGATCCGCTATCCGTGTGGTACGTGGCATTCGCCAGGGCGATCGACCGCATATCGGCAATCGAGGCACGCTGCCTGGAGCGATCGTAAGCCTCGACGAGCTGCGGCACCGCAATGCTCGCAAGCACACCGATCACAACGACTACTATGAGTAGCTCGATCAAGCTGAAGCCGTGTTCACTATTTGCCATTCTTGAATACCATTAGTCACTTAGAGTCCTTAATAGGCAACAGAATCATGTCCGAACGCGGCGAAACAACCCCGAACCGACTCGCGAACGAAAGCAGTCCTTACCTGCAGCAGCACGCTCACAACCCGGTGGACTGGTATCCCTGGGGTGAAGAAGCGCTGCAAAGGGCCCGCGAAGAAGATCGACCGATCCTGCTCAGCGTCGGCTACGCGGCGTGCCACTGGTGCCACGTGATGGAGCACGAGTCGTTCGAGAGCCCGGCCATTGCCGAGCTCATGAACAAGCTCTTCGTCAACATCAAGGTAGATCGCGAGGAGCGGCCGGACGTCGACGACGTCTACATGCGCGCTGTGCAAATGATGACCGGGCGTGGCGGCTGGCCGATGACCGTGTTCCTGACGCCCGAACTCGAACCCTTCTTCGGCGGCACGTACTTCCCGCCCGAGCCGCGCCACGGCATGCCGGGGTTCCCGGACGTGCTGGCGGGAGTCGCCCAGGCCTACGCCGAGCGCCGCGACGAAGTGGCCGCGACGGGAGCACAACTCCGGGAACACTTGCAGCCCCGCCCCCAGCGCAGCGAGGAAGCGCTCGGCGCGCGAGAGATCTACAAGGCAGTGATGGCCCAGCACGACAACTTCGACCCGAACTACGGCGGCTTCGGCGGCGCGCCGAAATTCCCGCACACGACCGGGCTGATGCTCCACCTGCGTTACGCGGTTGGTCAGGGCGATCCTGAGCTGCTGCAGGAGGTGATCTTCAGCCTGCGCCAGATGGCCGGAGGTGGGATCCGCGATCACGTGGGTGGCGGATTCCACCGCTACGCTGTTGACGCGCAGTGGCTGGTGCCGCACTTCGAAAAGATGCTCTACGACAACGCCCTGCTCGCTGTTTCCTACCTCGAAGCTTTTCAGCACGACGGCAGCGCAGACCTCGCCGCGGCGGCGCGGACCACGCTCGACTGGGTGCGACGCGAAATGCAGGACGAGCGCGGCGGCTACTACTCCACCCTCGATGCGGACAGCGAAGGCGTCGAGGGCAAGTACTACGTCTGGAGCCTGGCGGAAGTGGAGGAGCTTCTGGGCGACGAGGCGCCGGCGTTCGCCGCGGCGTATGACGTCACCGCCGAGGGCAACTGGGAAGGGTCCAACATCGCGAACACGCCGCGGCCGTTGTCGGTCGTGGCAAATGAACTCGGCCGCGACGAGAACGAACTCCGAGAGCAGCTAGGCGCCAACCTCGAGACCCTCAGGCAAGCCCGCGAAGCGCGCATCCGCCCGGGGCTCGACGACAAGATTCTGTCGGACTGGAACGGACTCATGATCGCCGCCATGGCGCGTGGTTACCGAGTGCTGGGCGATCCAGACTATCTGCAGTCCGCCCGCGACGCCGCGGACTTCGTTCTGGAGCACCTCACGGACGAGGGCCGGCTGCTACACAGCTGCCGCGGCGAACAGATCGGTCAACGGGCCTTCCTTGACGACTACGCCAACATGCTCTGGGCGTGTATCGAGCTGTTCGAAGCAACCTTTGAGCGGCGCTGGCTCGCGGAGGCCCGTCGCCTGGCCGACGGCATGATCGAACTGTTCTGGGACGAGGAGGAAGACGGGTTCTACTTCACCGGGAATGACCAGGAGATTCTCATCGCACGGCCCAAGTCAGGACACGACGGCGCGACGCCGTCCGGCAATGCCATCGCCGCCACCTGGCTGGCGCGCCTTGCCCGCTGGACCGGCGAGCCTACCTACGCCCGGAAGGCTGGTGCGACAATGCAGGCCTTCGCCGAAGGTGTGCGGCGAGCGCCAACAGGGTTTGCCCAGTTACTCCTGGCGGCAACGGCGGATATCGCGGAGAACCGTGAAGTCGTGATCCGTGGCGCGGACGGCGCCCAGGCTACCCACGAAGCGCTGCAACAGCTATGGACGACCTACACCCCGGACACGCTGATTGCCTGGCTCGATCCAAGCCGCGAGGACGTCTCCGACTTCATCGCCGAGCTACCTCTGCTTGAAGGGAAGCTAGAAGCAGAACCGGGCGTCGAGGGTCTGATGTACGCGTGCCGCGGCTACGCGTGCGCAGCACCCACCACCGACGTTGCCGAAGTCATCGCAGAACTCGGCGCGAAGGCCAACTAGCGGTAGAGCCACTCGCCTTCCGAAGCGCGCATCGGCTCATACATCTCGGCCACCCAGTCGCCGTAACCGTTGTAGATCTCCGTCGGGTAGATATCGCCGGTATTGATGAGCCACTCCTGCGCCTGTGACCAGCGCGGGTGCGGGACCTCGGGGTTGATGTTCGCCCAGAAGCCGTACTCGCGCGGCTGGAGCTTGTTCCAGAAGGTCTCGGGCTGCTCTTCGGTGAAGTTGAACTCCACAATCGACTTCACCTGTTTGAACCCGAACTTCCACGGCGTGATGAGCCGGATTGGCGCGCCGTGCTGCTTCGGCGCGGGCTTGCCGTAGGCGCCGGTAACGAGGAAGGCCAGTTCGTTGCGCGCCTCTGCGAGGGTCAGGCCGTCGAAGTAGGGCCATGGATACCAGCTCTGCTGCGGAATTCCGGGCATCTCGTTGGGCCGGTAGGCGGTCTTCATGGCGACGTACTTCGCCTTCACCTGCGGCTCGAAGTAGTCGAGCAACGCCGCGAACGGAAACCCCGTCCAGGGCATCACTGACGCCCAGCGCTCCACGCAGCGGAACCGGCACACCCGCTCCTCGAGCGGCATCTTGCGCAGGAGTTCTTCGAGGTCGTACTTGCCGGGTTTGTTGACCAGACCCTTGACCTCGATCGTCCAGGGTTCGGTCTTGAAGTCATCGACGTTCTGCCAGACACCTTGCTTAGGCGTGAAGAACTCGTAGAAGTTGTTGTAGGCGTGGGAGTACTCGGGCGGGGTGATCGGGCGGCCTGCGTCGGCGGCCGTGAGACGATCGTTCTTCATCGCGGGCGGGTAAAGATCTCCCGCAGGGCCCGACGGGTACTTCACCGAATCAGGAAACGGCTGGAGCCGCTCGGCTTGCAGGCCGCCAGTGGCGAGAGCCGTCGATGTGGCGCAGGCGCCGGACAGACCTACCCCTGCGATCCCGAGACCGCGCAGGAGTTCGCGCCGGTTGATGTAGACGGATTCGGGAGTGACTTCTCGCTCTGGAATCTCCCAACCGCGACGCTTCTTGATCAGCATTTCCCACTCCGCGCTTGCTATTCGCTACTCCGGCCGCGAAGCCGGACTCGACTGTACCAGTCACATCGTTGTTCGGACCGAGGGCCGCTTTGGGTTCGGCCGGCTTGAGTCGATCTTTTTAAATGATTTAATAGGATGATCTTAACTGATTTAGGGCGGTACACCCCGGTCTTGGCTCGGATGCCCGCCCACGCCCGCAAGGTGGGTCCATGGCAAACGACAAATCGTCACCACGCGTCGAAGGGATCCTGGTAGCGATCCTGTTCATCGCGATCGGTGTCGGCTACGCCATCTACGGCGCCCGTAGTTGGTTCCCTGAACTCGCATCGCGCCATGGCAGTGGCATCGACGCGATGATCACGTTCGTGCTGGTCGCGACCGGGCTGATGTTCCTCATCGGTCACCTTGTGTTCGGGTGGCTGATCTGGCGCGCCGCGGCGCGCGACAGGGTCACCTCGCGACTCGCGGAGCCTCGCGCCGAACGTCGAATCTCGATCACGGTCGGCATCGTCATCGCACTCGCCGCCGAGGGCGGCGTCATCGCGATCGGGCTCCCGGTGTTCGGCGAGTACTACGGGGATATTCCGCTGGATGCCGTTGACATCGAGGTCACCGGGCAGCAGTTCGCCTGGAACAACCACTACCCAGGCGCGGACGGCGTGCGCGGCCGCACCGACGTGGCTCTGATCACACCGACGAATCCGGTAGGCCTCGACAACAACGATCCGGCCTCGGCTGACGACATCGTCGCCGTGAACCAGCTGACCGTACCGGTTGATCGACCCGTGAAGATCACCCTGCGGGCCCTCGATGTGATCCACAGCTTCTACCTGCCGCACCACCGGGTGAAGCAGGACGCAGTCCCGGGTATGAGCATCCCGGTCTGGTTCATACCGACGCGCGAGGGCCGATTCGAGATCCCCTGCGCCGAGCTTTGCGGCCTGGGTCACTACCGCATGAAGGGTTTCCTCAACGTCGTTTCACAGGCCGAGTACGAAGCCTGGCTCGACGAGCAGGCCGGGAGCTGACGCAGGATGTCTGAACCGCAGAGCTTCATTCGAAAGTGCGTCTTCAGCCTCGACCACAAGGTCATCGGCATCCAGTACATCGTGACCGGATTCGTGATGGCCATCGTGGGCGGTCTGCTCTCGTTGCTCATCCGGCTCCAGCTCGGCTGGCCCACGACGCTATGGCCGATCCTCGAAACGCTGATGCCAAACGCCTATCAGAGCGGTGTCATGTCCCCCGAGTTCTATCTCGCGGCGGTCACAATGCACGGGACGATCATGGCGTTCTTCTTCGTCTCCTACGTGCTGGTATCCGGGTTCGGCAACTACCTCGTGCCACTTCAGGTCGGCGCCAAGGACATGGCGTTCCCGCTCCTGAACATGCTGTCCTACTGGATCGGCCTGCTCTCGGCGATCGTCATGATCCTGGCGTTCTTCGTCGAAGGTGGGGCCGCTGCCGCCGGCTGGACCGCCTACCCGCCGCTGTCCGCGATCGCGACCGCCGTCCCTGGCTCTGGCCTTGGGCAGACCGTGTGGCTGCTCTCGATGGCGCTGTTCATCGTGTCGTTCACGATGACCGGCATGAATGTCGTGGCGACGGTGTTCTCCATGCGCGCCAAGGGCATGAGCATGATGCGCATGCCGCTCACGGTGTGGTCCTACTTCATCTCGGCTGTCATGGGCCTGCTCGCGTTCCCGCCGCTCACGGCCGCCGCGATCATGCTGCTGTTTGACCGCCACGGTGGCACCGCCTTCTTCCTCCCTGCCGGATTGAGCGTCGGCGGTCAGTTGATCGACGTGGGCGGTGGCTCGCCGCTCCTGTGGCAGCACCTGTTCTGGTTCCTCGGCCATCCGGAGGTCTACGTGCTGATTCTTCCGGCGCTGGGGATCACGTTCGACATTCTGCCCGCGTTCACCCGCAAGCCGATCTTCGGCTACCGCATCAGCGTGTGGTCGCTCATCATCGCCGGCTTCCTCGGCCTGATCGTCTGGGGTCACCACATGTTCGTGTCGGGCATGAGCCCGTTCACCGGCGAGTACTTCTCGCTGGCGACACTGCTGATCACCATCCCGATGGCGATCGTCGGTGTCTGCATGCTGGGCAGTCTCTGGGGTGCACAGCTCAAGATGGCAACGCCCGGATTGTTCATCCTCGGGCTTATCAGCCTGTTCGGCACCGGCGGTTTCGGCGGCCTGTTCCTGGGCAACGCGACCGCGGACATCCAGCTGCACGACACATACTTCGTTGTCGGTCACTTTCACCTGATGATCGGCGGCGTGACGGTCTTCGGCCTCTTCGCAGCGGTGTACTTCTGGTTCCCGAAGATGTTCGGCCGGATGATGAACGAGCCCTTGGGGCGCGTGCACTTCTGGGCCTCGACGATCGGCTACTACCTGGTCTTCCTCACGCAGCACTTCGTTGGGCTACGGGGCGCGCCGCGCAGGTACTACTCATTCGCTAGCTACGAGTACCTCGAGGGCATCGCGACGTCGAACATGTTCATCTCGACCGTGGCCTTCATTCTGGGCGCGGCCCAGCTGCTGTTCCTGTTCAACTTCGCCTGGAGCGCCTTCAAGGGGAAGCGTGCCGAGGCCAACCCCTGGCGCGCCACGACTCTGGAGTGGACCGTCCCGTCGCCGCCACCGCACGGCAACTTCGCCGAGGAGCCCGTGGTGCATCGCTGGCCCTACGAGTACAGCCCTGACGGCGCGGATGAAGACTTCGCCGGCCAGGAAGTCGATGGCTCGACCGTTCCCGTGACGGCCTAGGAGAACACGATGACCGATACAACGATCGATCAGTTCGAGGGAGTCTCCCGCGCAGACCGACAGCACCGGGACTATCAGCTGCATCTCGGGATGGGGATGTTCCTCGGCACGGTGACGATGCTCTTCGGCGCATTCAGCAGTGCCTACATCGTCCGCGGCGCCACGTCGCAGGACTGGCAGGCGGTTCCCCTCCCCAGCTTCCTCTGGTGGAACACCCTGGCCATCATCGTCAGCAGCGTCGCGCTCGAAGTCGCGCGCCGGGCAGGCGGTCAGGACAACTGGCGCAGGGCCGGCATGTGGATGGGCGCCACGCTGGTGCTCGCGATGCTATTCCTCGGCGGACAGTTCGCTGCCTGGCAATGGCTGTGGGCAGCGGGCATCGGAGTCCCCACGAGCCCGCACGCATCCTTCTTCTTCATCCTCACGGGAGTTCACGGCCTGCATCTGGTCGCGGGGCTGGTCGTTCTGAGCGTGGCCGGCCTGAGGCTGTTGAGCGTCGATGCCAACGACCCCGCGAGCGCGCACCGCGCCTATCTGCCGATGTCGCTGGGCGCCATGTTGTGGCATTTCCTCGCGGCCCTGTGGGTCTACCTGATCATCATGCTCACGCTCTTCGCGTGACGCACCGCCGGAGGTAACGATGACAACGACTACTGCTGAGAGTCGCTGGATGGGCGGTGAGTGCCCGTTCGCCGCCGGATGGAAGAAGGTGATGATGTGGGTATTCATCATCGGCGACGCCGTCCTGTTCGCCGGGTTCCTGTCGAGCTACGGCTACGCCCGCACCATGTCGGCCGACTGGCCCCCCGCCAGCGAGGTCTTCAACCTTGGTCTGATCGGGCTCATGACCTTCGTGCTGATCAGCAGTTCGGCCACGATGGCCGCCGCGGTCGCCATGGCCAAGAGCGATCGTGCCCGAGCGGCCCGCTTCGTCTGGATGACCGTGGTGGGCGGCCTGATCTTCCTGGGGCTCCAGGCCTACGAGTGGTCCCACTTGATCGCCGAGGGCGGCCGCCCATGGGCCAACCCCTGGGGCGCCAGCCTGTTCGGGGCGTACTTCTTCATGATCACCGGGTTCCACGGCACGCACGTGTTGATCGGCGTCATCGTCAACATTGTGACGGCGCTACGCACCGCTTCCGGAGTCACGCCCGCGGAGAACGTCGAGATGGCTGGGCTCTACTGGCACTTCGTCGATCTGGTCTGGGTGTTCATCTTCACCCTCTTCTACCTGCTCTAGGAGCCCAACATGTCGACCGAAACCGCAATGAATCTCGGCGTCTACTGGCGCACCTGGGCACTCCTTCTCGTACTCACCGCCGTCATGTTCTTCCTGGACACGCTTGCGATGCCACGCGGCATTTTCGTGACCGTGATGCTGACCGCGATGATGATCAAGGCGACACTGATCGCCATGATCTTCATGCACTTGTCCAAGGAGAGCACCGATCTGGTCGTTACCGTCGTGGTCTGCTCGCTCGGCTTCGGCGCGCTCCTCTATGAGCTGATCGTCGTGGACGCCGGGCGCATCTACCAGATGATGCAGGGCGTCTTCGTAAGATGAACCGTCGCCTGAACCCGCGCGCGCTGACGCGTAGCCGGCGGACATGGACGGCCATGGCCGCGGCGGTCGCGTTTCTAGGCGTCCTCATGTGGCCAGAAGCGGCCGAAGCACAGTGCGCCATGTGCCGGCGCGCCCTGGCCGACAGCGAGGCTGGTCCGCTGATCTCAGCGCTGCGGAGCGGCATCGTGTTCCTGCTCCTTGTGCCGATCGCTACGTTTGGTGCGATCGCCTGGTTCGCGGTGCGCGGCCGTGATCGCGCACTCCAAACGGACGAAAGCTAGAATCTAGGCGCCTCATTCCACAACGGAGACGCGCCATGAATCGGTTCACCTCGTCCTCGCTTCGCGAACGCGCATTGGCGACCCTCCTCTTGGCAGCAGTTGCTGGATGCGGCGCCGCCGGTGAAGAGGCCGCGCCGACTCCCGACCAGGCGCAAGAGCCTCAGGGCGAAACGGTCGCGCAAGCTGAGGACGGCGCACTGGTTCACTACGGGAGTGAAGAGGCTGCGCGTCTCCGTCTCAGCGAGCCGTTCACCGGCGATTTCGAGGCGATGCTCGAGCGCCGTCATGTCCGTGCTCTCGTCGCCTACAGTCAGACGTCCTACTTCATGGACGGTCTCCGACAACGCGGCGTCGCATACGACCTGTTGAAGCAGTTCGAGGAGTACATCAACGAACAGCACGGCGGTGATGTGCCGATTCTTGTGATCCCGATCCCGGCAACTCGGGCGGAGATGATGGCGGGCCTCGCCGCCGGTCGTGGCGACATTGCGCTAGGCGGCCTCACGATCACGGACGAGCGGGCTGCTGTCGTGGACTTCAGCGATCCGTTTATCGGCGATGTAGCCGAGATCATCGTTTCGGGTCCGGCTGGGGCGCCGGTCGACACGCTGGACGATCTGGCGGGACGCGCGGTGTACGTGCGGCCGTCGAGTAGCTACTTCACGAGCCTCCAGGCCCTCAACGAGGACTTCACCGCGCGCGGGCTGGCGCCGGTTGAACTCATCGAGGCAGAGGAGCACCTCGAGGATGAAGACCTGCTGGAGATGGTCAACACAGGTCTCGTCGAACTCATCGTCGTCGACGAGTACAAGGCCGAGTTCTGGGATCAGATCTTCGACAGTATCCAGCTGCACCCCGACGTCGCCCTACGTACGGACGGTGAAATTGCCTGGGCATTCCGACAGGACAGCCCGCAGCTCGCCGGATTCGTCAATGAGTTCGTGAAGGATCACCGCAAGGGCACGTTGATGGGCAACATGCTGTTCAACCGCTACCTGCGCGACACCAGGTACGTCGAAAATGCGATCGCCGGTGACTCGCGGGAGCGGTTCCGCGACACGGTGGAGCATTTTCGCGAGTTCGCAGCGCAGTACGACTTCGACTACCTGATGATGGTGGCGCAGGGCTACCAGGAGTCGAAGCTGGATCAGTCACTGGTGAGTCACCGCGGCGCCGTCGGGATCATGCAACTTCTGCCGACGACGGCGGCCGCGAGACGGTCAGCTACGTCGAGAACATCTACAAGTACTACGCGGCTTACCGCCTGATGCTCGAACAGGAGCGGATCCGCGACGAGAGCCAGTAGCGAACCCCGCTCAGCGGCTCCGCGCCTTCTCGCGGTTCATTTCGGAAACATCGACGTGGTCCGGAGCATCACCCAGCAGGTGCTCGGCGAAGTAGTCGGCGCGCAACCACTGCCAGTATTCCGAGTTCTCACGGTAGCCGTGGCGTTCGCCCGGGAACAGGAAGAAGTCGAAGCGCTTGTTGGCCTTCATCAGCGCGTGCGCCATGCGATAGGTCAACGCCGGGTGCACGTTGTTGTCGATATCACCCGTGGTCAGCAGCAGCTTGCCCTTGAGGTTCGCCGCCAGCTGCGAGTTCTTCTCGATGTCGTACTCGAATGTGACGTTCCCTTCGGAGTCCGTCACTTCCTTCACGCCATGATGCTTCTCGCTCCACCAGCGGTTGTAGATCTGGTTCTCGTGATTGCCGGATGACGACACGGCCACATCGAAGAAGTCCGGATACACGAGCATCGCGGCGGTCGACATGAAACCGCCGCCCGAGTGGCCGAAGATCCCCACCCGGTCGACGTCGACCCAGTCGTACTGATCTGCCAGCTGTTCGATTGCGGCCTTCTTGTCGGCCAGACCGTAATCGCGCAGATCGCCGTAGCCATAGGAGTGGTACCACTTCGAGCGCCACGGATGGCCGCCACGGTTGCCGATCTCGACCACGATGAAGCCCATGTTGGCGAGGTGGATGTTCTGCGCGCGCGTGACGAACTGCTTGGCGACTGCCTCGGTCTGCGGACCCGGGTAGACGTACGCGATGATCGGGTACTTCTTGGTCTCGTCGAAGTCGAACGGCTTGTAGATGACGCCGTAGAGGTCAGTCACGTTGTCCGCGCCCTTCACCTGGTAGGGCTCCGGGAACTGATACCCGGCGGCGTTGAGCAACGACATGTCGGCCGACTCGAGATCCATGATCTTCTCGCCGTCGGAGTCCATGAGCGCGTTGGCAGGCACCGTGTTCACCCGCGAATAGCCATCCACGAAGAATCGCGTGGACTCGCCCATGGCGGCCACGTGATCGAAGTCGCCCGAGTTGAGCAACGTCGGCTGCCCGCCGTCCAGACCCACACGGTAGAGGTGGCGGTAGTAGGGATCTTCAGCGTCCTCACGGCCATTGGCAGTGAAGTAGAGCGTGCGGGACGTCTCGTCGATGCCGGCCACGCCACGACCCGAGAACTCACCCTGGGTAATCTGACGCACCACGTTGCCGCTGGCGTCATAGAGGTAGTAGTGCCCCCAACCGTCACGCTCCGACCACCAGACCATCTCGCCGGAATCGAGTAGCTCGAGACGCTGCGTCTCAACATAGGGGTTGAGACGCTCCTCGATAAGCGCGGTGCTCGTGCCCGACGACAGGTCTGTGACCATCACGTCGTAGCGCTTCAGATCGCGGCTGATCCGTCCCCAGTAGAGGCGATTCGAGTCGGGCGACAGCCATTCGCTCGTGCGCGGCTCCTCGCTGTCCGGGTAGAAGAACCGACGGGCGTTGAACAGGTTGATGGATTCATCAACAAAGCCGCCGTCGGCCTCGACCTTCTGGCCGGTCCGACTGGCGACGTCGAACCACCACACCTCCGACTGCGTGACGTTTTCCTCGCCAGGCATATCGTAGGCGTAGGTCTCGAGCGTGGGCCGCGGCTCCGCCACCGCGTTGATGACCCAGAGCTTGTCGACCTCACGCTGGTCGCGGCGCACCATGGCGAACTTGCCGGAGTCCTGCGACCAGGTCACGAAGGCGGGCTGGCGCTTGCCAGCGTTCTCTTCCTTCTCCTTGTCGGTCCAACCGCGGGTGCCGCGCCCGTACGTGTAGTATTCCTCGCCGTCCGTGGTCAGCCGGATCTCGTCGATGTCCTCGTCGACATCGCTCTCGGCCTCGTCATCGGAGTCGTCGGAGTCCTCGTCGTCGTCTTCCTTGGCCTTCTCTTTCTCGAGCCACTCCTCGTACTCCGAGTAGCTCATCATGTAGAGGTCGTGGTCGCGCGAGAACACCACCCACTGCTTGTCGGGCGAGATGTTGGCCCAGTTCGGATGGTCATCGGGCTCCTCGTAGTCCTGCAATTCGCGGACCTGTCCGGTGCCAAGGTCGTATTCGAAATGGAAGACCTTCTTCTCGGGGCGACTCCGACGGCCTCGCGACTCCCCTTCCTCCTGGGAGTCGCCCTCTTCCTCCATCTCTTCGTCTTCCGACGAGGTCACATCGAACTGGATCGCCGTGTTGTCGTTGACCCAACGGATGCTGTCGATCGGCAGATTCTGAGTGTCGTAAGGGTCGCGCGTGAGCAGCGTAAGCTGCCGGGCCATGTCGGCGTTGTCGAAGATCAGTTCTTTCGAGCGGGCCGCCGGATCCACGATCCAGTACGTCTTGCCGCTCGCGTCTTCCCACGTGTACCAGAACCGTTCAGAGCCCTCGAGCCAGCGCGGCCGGACGTAGGTGCTCTTGACCATCTCCGTCATCTTCGCCTGCGTAAAGCGGGCGGCCAGGCCACGATTCGCTTCGCGGACCCGGTTGTCTCCATGGCCATGCGGCGTCTCTTCCTGTGCCACGGCAAGTGCCGGCAACAGGAGGACGGCGGTCAGGGCAAACGAAAGAATCCGCACGACGGCGGACGACAGCAGCGTGCTTCGCATAGCGACCTCTCGAAATAGCTGCCGGGCCTTCGCCTGCGGCCCCGGCGGGCGGAACGTGCCGGTGTTCTATCAACTCAGGCGACCCAGCGCGACCCGGTCCCTCTCCAGCCGCCCTGAGCGGACCTCGGTCGTCGCCGTTGTGGATCGTCACCCCGCGCACGTAGACTGGAACGCCATGCGAGACGAAGGATCTGACCTCCCCGGCCTGAGGGCGACATTCGAGCGCGAAACACGGGCCCCGCGCCCCGTCCTCGCGGACGCTCTGGCCGATCGCATGAACGTCGCCGCGTTGCTCTGGGCCTGCGGAAGTGTCGGGCTATTCATGGAGCCCCTCGACGGATCCTCAGCGTTTTTCGATGGGCGCATGCTCTCGTTCATGGCGCTGGTTCTGATCTGGGTTCCGCTGTTCGCCGTGATCTTCCAGGCCGTGGGGTGGCGCCTCGTCGTCCCGCTCACGCGCTCGCTCAGAACCTGGGCGCTGCCCGATGCGCCGCGCTGGACACGAGCCTTCGAGACAACCGTCGCTTCGCTTTGGCCTCTGTCACTGCCCTACTGGCTGGTGACTGCCCCGTGCCTGCGAGCGCTCGATCAACTCGATACAGCCGAGCGCTAGTTGGACCCGCTCATCGCGGGCGACGCCAGCCAGTATCAACTGCTGCACCGACGGTGCAATCCGGCTTACAGGCTGTGCATAAGGGCCCAGAGCCTGCGTCCGCTGCAACGATTCACAGACTTTTCCACACGTTCAGTGAGTAACGAGTTCACCGAACATCGGCCGCGACCAAAGTTCAGGAGCGGCCGAAGCGCAGACGCCAGGGAGTCCAGAGCGATTCGAGGAAGACGCCGGCAGAGAGCTTCGAGCGGCCGTGGCGACGTTCGACGAAGATGATCGGTTCCTCGGCGATACGCAGGTCGCGTCGGTGGACGCGGTAGAGCATCTCGACGAGGAATGAATAGCCGCGCGATCGCAGGGAGGCGAGCTCGATCTGAGCGAGCGCCTCGCGGCGCCAGCAGCGGAATCCGCTCGTGGCATCGTTCACCGCGATTCCGGTGACGAAGCGGACGTAACGGTTGGCCCCGAGGCTCATCACGAGGCGGCGCAACGGCCAGTTCACGACGCTGATGCCGTTGACGTAGCGGGAGCCGACCACCACATCGGCGTCCGCGGCTCGCCGCACCATCCCGGGAATCGAACTCGGATCGTGCGATAGGTCGGCATCCATCTGACAGATGAATCGGGCCTGCGTCTCGAGAGCCTCAAGCAGACCCGCCACGTAGGCACGACCCAGGCCACGATCTGTGGTGCGGTGCAGCACCGAGATCCGTCCATCCGAGCTGGCGGCCAACTCGTCCGCGATCTGGCCCGTGCCGTCGGGTGAGTCGTCGTCCACAACGAGAACCTTCAGGCCGTCGATCCGCATCAGATGCTCGATCAGTACGGGTAGCGACTCCGCCTCGTTGTACGTCGGCACCACTGCGAGCGTGTCGTGTGCCACCGCCGGCTCGTTGTCGAAGCTAGTCACGGTTCCCCAACCTTGTCGCCACGAGCGCCGCCGCGCCTACGATGAGCGCCGGATCGAGTACCGGCACACGGAAACGTTCCTGCGCGAAGAACACGAGATTGATCGCCACGGTCCCCAGGATCAACAGCCAGAGCACCGCGGGTTGCCGTTTTCGGTTTCGAACCAGCCACCACCACCCCGCAACACCAACGAGCAGGAGTGGAACATACGACACCCAGGTTAACCACAGGAACCGGCCGGAGTGTTGGAGATATGAAGGGCCGATGGGCAGCCAGGTGTAGATGAATTTCCTGACTTCCAGGACGAGCCAGTCGAGGGGATTCTGCAGGACGTAGTCGATCGCCAGGGCCCGGTAGACGTGGTCCATCTCGTCCGGGTTCTTGCCGACGTGCTCCGCACGAATCTCCTCGTTGCGGGCCTCGATTGCCGGATTCGCCGACATGTCCCCGTCGCCGATCGCCAGATCGTTGTTTCCGGTCCAGAGAGTGATACCGCCCTCGGAGGCAATCGGCACAAACCCATCTGTCGTCACGCTCTTGACGACCGTCCACGGGACGGTTGCGAGGGCTGCGGCGATGATGAAACTCACGGCCGCTGTGCGGCGATGCCGTAGGACAAGCCAGCCGGAGATCAGCACGATCAGCGGCAGCGCCACCGGCCGAACCAGCGCCGAGACTCCAATCAGCAGGCCGGCAAGACCGAAAGTTCGCCAGTCCGGTGCCTCCGGCTCCTCGTCTTCTGCAGTACGCCAGAGCAGCGCGGCACCCCAGAGCACGATCGCTGCATACAACGTCTCGGAAAGGACTCGCGACGGCATCCAGATGAGTGGCGGATACAGCGCCGCCATCGAGGCAGCCACCAACCCAGCGCGCCGACCCGCAGCCTGCGCACCCAGCGCGCCGATCGCCAGAATCGTCAGGGCCCCGACCATGCTCTGGACGGCGCGTACCGCGACGTCGCCACCGCCGACACCGAAGATGGCCGCCAGGAAGACCGGGTAGCCCGGCGGGCGACCAAAATGCTCGAGGCCGTCGTCGTCGTAAACCATCCCGCGGCCGGCGGCGAGGTTGTGGCCCAGCGTTCGGTACTCGAACTCATCGTGGGTGAACGGCTTGTCGACCCAATAGAGAAGCGAGAACGCCAGCCGCAGCAGCAACGCGATGGCAACCGCGGCCAGGAGCCACTTCTTTTCGAACGGGGAGAACGCGGTTTTCATTCGCGGCCGGGAGCCTCGCAGCACTGTGAATCAACAGAGCGAGAGCATTCTGTACCAGATCGCCGGATTGCGGCGCCGGCTTGGGCAAGCGCTAGTCGTCCAACGCTGGCACTGGCTCGGACGGTTCAGCGAAGAGCAGTTCTCTCGCGGCGGCTCGCGGGGTGAGCTCGCCGGCCAGAATGCGCTGCTCGACGGACGCCAGCAGCCCTGTCGTTGCGACTGCCCGACGGAAGTCGCGTACCAGGGTCTCTTCGACCAGGCCCCACATCCACCCGATCCGCTGGCGCTGGCGACGCGCTTCGAGTTCTCCGCCATCAGCCAAGGCGGTGCGGTGCGCCGCAACTTGTTCCCATAGTTCGGACAAACCATCGCCGGTCTGGCCACTCGTCAGAACCGCACCGGGGGTCCAGTTGGCACCAGCGCGCCGGGAGTAGCGGAGCGCGCCGCTGTATTCGGTCACCGTTTCTCGCGCCGACGCCAGACTCGCGCCGTCCGCCTTGTTGACGGCGACGATGTCGGCGATCTCCATGATGCCCTTCTTGATGCCCTGCAGCTCATCGCCACCACCCGGCAACAGCAGCACCACGAACGTGTCGACCATATCGGCGACCAGCGTCTCGGACTGGCCCACTCCAACGGTTTCGATCAGCACCACGTCGTAGCCGGCAGCCTCGCAGAGCAACATTGCCTCGCGGGTGCGCGAGCCGACTCCTCCGAGTGTCTGCGCCGAAGGCGACGGCCGGATGTAGGCGTCATCGAGTCCGCCGAGACGCGCCATATGGGTCTTGTCGCCAAGGATGCTTCCACCGGAGACCGTTGACGACGGATCGACCGCCAGCACCGCCACGCGATGCCCCTGCTGAACCAGCTGCTCACCGAGCCTGTCGATGAGCGTGCTCTTGCCGACACCGGGCACGCCGCTGATACCTACGCGATGACTGCCACCAGTGCGCGGCTCGACAGCCGCAAGCAAGCGGTCGGCTTCGGCCTGATCTTCCGGGCGCGTGCTCTCGATCAGGGTGATCGCCTGCGACAGCGCGCCGCGATCACCCTCGAGAATTCCTGTCGCGAGGGACTCTCCGCTCAGTGGCCGACCCGTGCAGCGAAGTTGCTGTTGTAGAGCTTCTTTTTGCCCTTCTTGTCGTCGCCGCCGTAGGTGATCTTGCCACCCTGGCAGGCGGCCATGCTCACCGACGGGAACATGAGGTTCACGTTCTTTGTCGAGTGTCCGAGCCCCATGGCATGCAACAACTCGTGGTTAAGCACGTTGTGGTAGCAGGTCTTGTTCTGCATCAGGCCGTCCGCCGTGGAGCCATCATTCATCACGACAAACCCGTTGCAGGCCTTGGAGAAGCCCCGAATGAGGATGTTGGTGAAGAAGAAGGCACCGCCGATGGCCAGCGTGCCGTCGTTCGCGATCTCACCCTTCGGGTCGCGGTTGAACACCACGTTGTCCATCGCGCAGGCCGAGGTACGCAGGTCCGACCCGACGATTGAGCCCTTGTACTTGTTGCTCTTCTTGAAGACGGGCAGCGTCTTCTTGATCGCGTTCTGGGCCTTGACCGTGTCCTTGATCTGCTTGGCGCCCGTGCCCACCTTCGGCTGCTTCGTCTTGCCGAAAAGCGTAGGAATCAGCGTGCCGGCGAACACCTCGTGCCACGAGAAGCCGAGGAAGGCGATCTTGTGGGCCACAGGGTTGTCGACCGTGTTGACCGGAGCCGGTGCCTCGGGCGGCGTGAACACGATGTCGCTATTCGTCACATCTCGGACCGTGGCCATGGTCGTCTGAGTGACGCGTTCGAGATCCGCCAACGCAAGGCGGTCATGCAGCAGCGGAGTGCCGTCGTCGTCGTCACCAGCGTAGCGAACAGCCTCGGTTGTTCCGGTAGCGGCGTCGCGGGAGACCGCCCACTTACCTTGCCAGAGCACCGATGTCATCAAGGTGTTGTCGCGGGGTCGCAATCCCAGGAAAAGCATCACTTCTTCACCCGGGACGAACGCGGCCTGTCCGGCGATCGCCAGCCCCATCTCGCCAACGACTCCGCCCAGCTGCTTGATCGTGATCCGTGCTGGAGCACCGCCGCGAAAGACCTCGGACACGTCAACGGTCACATACGTGTAGATCGTGCCGTCCTCCCAGGCCGCGTCAACCGAATAGACGTCGCCGCGGACAATCACCGGACTCACACGCGTCAACTCGTCGAGCGGTTGCAGTATCGAGAGATCCGCGATTGCGGGGGTGCTTACTGCGAGCACCGCCAGGGCAATGGCGAGAACGGGAAGTCGACGGGGCAGCGCTTGCATGCAAATCCTCCAGACGCGGAAAGCGTGGGTATCCGGGTCGAGTCTATAACGAGCCCGCCCGGAATCGCATGGGGTGGCCGCGATCCGCCGTTACGCCGGCCAGGCGCGGCTACGAGTCGCCGCCGAGGCTCTCCAGGAGCTCGCCGGCAACCTTCGGTACCGGCGTTCCCGGGCCAAAGACTGCGGCGGCACCGGCTGCCTTGAGTGCGTCCAAATCCTGCGGCGGCACGACGCCACCGACCACGATCAGAATGTCGTCGCGCCCGTGTGCATCCAGCGCCGCCCGGAGCTCGGGGACCAGCGTGAGATGCCCGGCTGCGAGCGAGCTCGCGCCCACGATGTGTACGTCGTTCTCGATGGCCTGACGGGCGGCTTCCGCGGGCGTCTGGAAGAGCGGCCCCACGTCGACGTCGAATCCTAGATCCGACAGAGCCGTCGCAATGATCTTCTGGCCACGATCGTGGCCGTCCTGCCCGAGCTTGGCGACGAGAATCCGCGGACGCCGACCCGCGCCCACGGCGAACTGCTCCACCCGCTGGCGAACCTCCTGCACGGCTGCGTCATCACCCACTTCGCCACTGTATACGCCGGAAATCGAACGGATCGTCGCGGCATGGCGACCGAAGACGCGCTCCATGGCGTCGGACATCTCACCGACAGTGGCGCCGGCGCGAGCCGCTTCTACTGAAGCTGCCAGCAGGTTCCCTTCCGCGCCGGCGGCAACGCGTTCAAGCGCGGCGAGGGCCGCTTCGCAGGCGACGGCGTCGCGGGTCGCTTTCAACTCCTCGAGTCGCGCGACCTGCGAGCGTCGGACTTCTGCGTTGTCGACCGCCAGCACTTCGAAATCCGTGGCGTCTTCCGTCTGGAAGCGATTCACACCAACGATGGTCTGCTGCCCGGAATCGATGTGAGCCTGGGTCCGAGCGGCTGCCTCCTCGATCCTGATCTTCGGGATTCCCGCCTCGATGGCCCGGGTCATTCCCCCGAGTTCCTCGACCTCGTCGATGTGCTTCATGGCGCTGTCGGCCAACTCATGGGTTAGCGACTCCATGAAGTAGCTACCGCCCCACGGGTCGACCACATCACAGATCCCCGTCTCGTGTTGCAGCACGAGCTGCGTATTGCGCGCCACGCGCGCCGACTCGTCACTCGGGAGCGCGAGGGCCTCGTCGAAGGCGTTGGTGTGCAGCGACTGGGTTCCGCCGTGCACTGCCGCCATCGCCTCGATGCAGGTTCGGATGACGTTGTTGAGCGGATCCTGAGCGGTCAGCGACCAGCCGCTGGTCTGGCAGTGCGTGCGCAGCCGCGACGAACGTTCGTCCTGCGGATCGAACTGCTGCATCAGCTGCCACCACAACATACGTGCCGCCCGCAGCTTCGCGACCTCGGTGTGGTAGTTCATGCCGATGCCGAAGAAGAACGAGATCCGCGGCGCAAATGCGTCGACGTCCAGGCCTGCTGCGATGCCGGACCGGACATACTCGATTCCGTCAGCCAGCGTGTAGGCGAGCTCGATATCGGCCGTCGCCCCGGCCTCCTGCATGTGGTAGCCGGACACCGAGATGCTGTTGAACTTCGGCATCCTCTCGGCTGTGTAGCCGAACACGTCGGCCACGATGCGCATCGACTCGGCTGGCGGATAGATGTAGGTGTTCCGGACCATGAACTCCTTGAGGATGTCGTTCTGGATGGTCCCGGTGAGCTCCTCAGTCGCAACGCCCTGCTCTTCGGCCGCGACGATGTAGAGCGCCATGATCGGCAGCACCGCGCCGTTCATGGTCATCGACACGCTCATCTGATCGAGCGGGATCCCGTCGAACAGAATCCGCATGTCCATGATCGAGTCGATGGCGACTCCAGCCATGCCGACGTCGCCGGCTACGCGCGGATTGTCGGAGTCATAGCCGCGATGGGTCGGAAGATCGAACGCGATCGACAACCCCGTCTGGCCGGCCTCGAGGTTGCGCCGATAGAAAGCGTTCGATTCCTCGGCCGTCGAAAAGCCGGCGTACTGCCGAACCGTCCACGGCCGCTGGGTGTACATGGAACCGTAGGGCCCACGCACGTAGGGCGGTTTGCCGGGTTCGCTGTCGAGATGATCGAGCGCGGCGAGATGCGCTGCCCGATAAACGGCATCGGGCTTCCTATCATCGCTCATTGGGCCCCGCTCCAGATATCACCCACCGTGAATCCGTTGGGGAACGGATCGTCAGAGTCCACGACGTACTGGGCCATGCCCGTGATCCATGCGGTGCCGCGGATCGTCGGAACGATCGCGCGAACGTCGCCAAGCATGGTCTCGGCGGACACCTTGCCGAGAAAGGTGGTGCCGAGCACTCCTTCGTGAACGAACTCGTCGCCCACCGCCAACGCGCCTTTCGCCCAGAGCGCCGCCATCTTGGCAGATGTTCCTGTGCCGCACGGTGACCGGTCGAGACAGCCGGTCCAGGTTTCGGGTCGGTCCCAATCAAGGTTCCCGGTCGACACCACGACAGCGTTCTTGCGGTGCGCTCCGGGGGCTGTCGGGAGGCCAGAGATCTGACCGATGGTGATGCCGCGAATCTCGGGGTTGCCCGGATGAACTGGCGGTTCGAGCTGCTCCTGGGCTGCCGCCTTGATCATCTCGCCGGCACGGGCAAGTGCTCCTGCGCCATCGGCCGTGAGTTCCAGGCCGAGCTGCTCCGCATCGGCGATCACGTAGAACATACCGCCGTAGGCCACGTCGACGGTCACCTTGCCGAACTCCGGCACGTCGACCTCAACGTCGAGGTAGACCGGGAAACAGGGCACGTTCTCGAACGTGACTCCCTTCACCTTGCCGTCCTCGACCTCCGCAGTGATGCCGATCAGGCCCGCCGGCGACTCCAATGTGAGCTCGGTGATCGGCTCGGTCGACGGCACCATCCCGGTCTCGATAAGAACCGTGGCCACCGCGATCGTGTTGGTACCGGACATCCCCGGATACTCCACGTGTTCCATGATCACGTAGCCAGCGTCCGCGCGCGGATCCGTCGGCGGCAAGATCAGGTTGCAGTTGGACGCCGGATAGCCGCGCGGCTCGTTGAGCATGCGCTTGCGGATGTGATCGGCGTGCTGCTCCAGGTGCTGCATCTTCGCGAACATGGTGTCGCCAGGCACGTCGAGCACGCCACCCACGATGACTCGAGCGGGCTCACCGCACGTGTGCGCATCAACCGCGTGAATAACTTCCGAGAATCGCATCGACAATTCACTCCGGCGGGATGCTGGCTAGCTGAGCGCGCTCACCGCGAATCCGGCGAGCACGCTGCCGCCAAGCACGTAGAGCATGTTGATCTTGAAGCGTAGCAGCGCAAGCGCTGATGCGGCAGCGATGACAAGCGCTGCGAGATCCAGCGTGGCCACATCGGGAACCGCGAGCCGAAGCGGCCCAACGGCCGCTTCGTTGACCACGCCGAACAGCGTCTGCACCGCGAACCACACGGCCAGATTCAAGATGACGCCGACCACGGCCGCGGTGATGCCCGAAAGCGCAGCGGCAATCGTCTTGTTGCCACGAAGCGACTCGATGTAGGGCGCGCCGGCAAAGATGAACAGGAAACAAGGCGCGAAGGTCACCCACGTGACCACCACTGAGCCGATGATCGCAGCCCACATCGGGTCCAAGCCCGCGCCGTCTCGATAGCCCCCCATGAAACCAACGAACTGCACCACCTGGATCAGCGGACCCGGGGTGGTTTCAGCCATGCCCAAGCCATCGAGCATCTCGCCCGGCTGCAGCCATCCGTGGACCGCCACTGCTTCCTGGGCGACATATGCAAGCACGGCGTAGGCGCCACCAAACGTGAACAACGCGGCGCGCGCGAAAAAACGTCCGAGCTGGACGAACACGTTGTCCGGACCGAGAGCGAAGTTGAGCGCGGCCAGCGGAATCAGCCAGATCGCCGCCCACGTCGCCACCGTGCCCAGAGTCTGTCCTAACGAGGGGTGCTTCGCCGTGTTTGCCTCGTCCTCGGCATCGACCGGCAAGGCCATCATGCCCGCCCGCGACGCCACTACTCCAATGGCAGCTGCGGCAACGATGATCAGCGGGAAGGGCACGTCGAAGACGAAGATCGCGATGAAAGCGGCGGCGGCAAGCGCAACAGCCGGCGCGCCATGCAGCGCCTTCTGTCCGATGCGCACCAGCGCGCCAATCACGATGGCCATCACTGCGGGCTTCAGGCCGTAGAACAGGCCGGCTACGAGCGCGAAATCGATGAAGCGCACGTACAGCACGCTCAGCGCCAGAATCGACAGGAACCCGGGCAAGATGAACAGCAGGCCGGCGGTGAGTCCGCCGCGCCAGCCGTGCAAGAGCCAGCCGGAGTAGGTCGCCAACTGTTGCGCCTCGGGTCCCGGCAGAAGCATGCAGTAGTTGAGCGCGTGCAGGAATCGTCGCTCCGAGAGCCAACGCTTCTCTTCCACCAGGATCCGGTGCATCACCGCGATCTGGCCGGCGGGACCACCCAGGCTATAGGCCGCAATCTTGATCCAGGCGCCCAACGCCTCACGGAACGAAACGGCGCGTTGGATGCGAGCGGCCCCCTCAGCCACCCGCGATCTCCCGCCGACACACGTCGTCGACTGCCAGCAGCGTGCTGCGGATCTCGTCGCGAGTATTGAAGAAGTGAATCGCGATCCTCAGGTCTCGCTCATCCGTTACCGGGGACGTGTACGCACCTTGCAGTCGCAATGCTTCGTACACCGGCCAGGCCGTGCAGCCTTCGGGCAGCCGCGCCACGAACACACCTGAGCGATCCGCCTTCGCCCGAGGCGACGTCACGTCAAAGCCGGACAAGCCGTCGGTGGTTTCGATGGCGTACTCGGTGAGTTCGTCGATCCGACTCAGGACGCGATCGACACCGAGAGAATCGAACCAGGCGAGAGCGGCATCGAAGCCGGCAAAGGTAGCCAGGGCACGAGTCCCGAACTCGAAGCGGCGCGCCTCGGGAATCAACTCGTAGTTCCCGTCGTAGTCGAACGCCGTGGTGCTGTGCGATCCGGTCCAGGTCAGAGCCGTGGCGTCGAGCATGTCGGCGCGAACGAAGAACGCGCCGGTTCCCTTCGGCCCAAGCAGCCACTTGTGACCGCACGTGGAGTAGTAGTCGCACCCGAGCTCGCCGAAGTCGAACGGGACACACCCGGGGCCCTGGGCTCCGTCCAGATGGAATCTGACTCCGCGCTCCCGCAACCATCGAGCAACCTCGGCGACCTCATCGGTGCGGAGCGCACGGCCGTTGTTACGCGAGACATGGGGCACGCTGACCATACGCGTCCGGGTTCCGACAGCAGCTCGGATCTGCGCGCGAAAATCAGAGCCCGCCGAAAGGTCGATCACCCGCAGAACGACGCCGAAGCGGCTCCGCAGGTTGTACCAAGGGATCAAATTGGCGGGATGTTCCTGATTGCTGATCACCACCTCGTCGCCGGCTTTCCAGTTCAATGCCCACGACGCGATGTTGATCCCCTCGGAGGTACTGTGGGTGAGGGCGATCTCGTCAGCGTGGGCACCGGCAAACGCGCCAAGGTGCGACCTGAGATCCGGCTCGATCTGAGCCATGCGATCCGCAATGCCGGTCGCAACGGGCCCCTCGTTCTGGAACTCGAGCCGCGATTTCACTTCATCGATCACCGACCGCGACGACGGCGCGATCCCGGCCGTCTGGAAGAAGCGGTCACGAGTGGCAGGAATCGCGGCGCGAGCGCCGGCAACCCAGCGCGGCAGGTCGCCGCCCGACTGGCCTGCCGCACGTGCCAATGCGCCGACGTTCAACATCGGTAGCAAGGAGGCGCCGGCAACGACGCCAAGCAACTCGCGGCGAGAAGTAGTCATGTGAAAGCGGGTCGAATGAGCGAGACCCGAGATCCTACATGTTGCGCCGGTACTGACCGCCTACGCGGTAGAGCGCGTCGGTCATCTGCCCGAGCGAGCAAACCTTGGCAGCTTCCATCAACGCCGCGAAGACGTTGCCCTGTTCGACGGCTGCGCGCTGCAGCGCACCCAACGCGGCGTCCGATGCGGACTCGTTGCGCAGCTGGAATTCCTTGCGCGACGCGATCGCGTATTCCTTTTCCGACTCATCCGAGCGGATGACTTCCTCGGGAATGATCGTCGGCGAACCCTCGTCATCGAGGAAAGTGTTCACCCCGACCACAGGGAGCTCGCCCGAGTGCTTGCGCGACTCGTAGTAGAGCGACTCTTCCTGGATCTTGGAACGCTGGTACATCCGTTCCATCGCGCCCAGCACACCGCCCCGCTCGGAGATGGCGCGGAACTCGGTGAGCACGGCCTGCTCAACCAGTTCGGTGAGCTCTTCGATAACGAAGGCACCCTGCAGCGGGTTCTCGTTCTTGGCCAGGCCCAGCTCCTTGTTGATGATGAGCTGGATGGCCACGGCGCGACGCACGCTCTCTTCGGTGGGCGTCGTGATGGCCTCGTCGTAGGCGTTCGTATGCAACGAGTTGCAGTTGTCATAGATCGCGTAGAGCGCCTGCAGAGTGGTCCGAATGTCGTTGAACGCAATCTCCTGCGCGTGCAGCGACCGTCCCGAAGTCTGGATGTGGTACTTCAACTTCTGCGAGCGGGCGTTGCCGCCGTAGACGTCGCGAATCGCTTTGGCCCAGATCCGTCGCGACACGCGCCCCATCACCGAGTACTCGGGATCCATGCCGTTCGAGAAGAAAAACGACAGGTTGGGCGCGAAATCGTCGATGTGCATACCGCGCGACAGGTAGTACTCGACGTAGGTCAGACCGTTGGCCAGCGTCAGGGCCAACTGAGTAATCGGATTGGCTCCGGCCTCGGCAATGTGGTACCCGGAGATCGACACCGAGTAGAAGTTGCGCACCCCGTTGTCGATGAAGTGCTGCTGGATGTCGCCCATCAGCCGCAGGGCGAACTCGGTGGAGAAGATGCAGGTGTTCTGCGCCTGATCCTCCTTGAGGATGTCGGCTTGCACGGTGCCGCGGACCACCTTGAGAGTGTCGGCACGGATGCGTTCGTAGACCTCGGCGTCGAGCACCTGGTCGCCGGACACGCCGAGCAGCATCAATCCCAGCCCGTCGTTCCCCTCGGGCAAGTCCCCCTGGTAGGTCGGACGGTCGACGCCCAGCTCAGTGAAATGGTCCGCGATCTTCTTCTCGACCTCGTCCTCGAGGCCTTCGCGCTGAATGTGCAGCTCACACTGTTGATCCACCGCGGCGTTGAGAAAGAAGGCGAGCACCATCGGCGCCGGACCGTTGATCGTCATCGACACCGACGTGGTGGGGTCCGCGAGGTTGAAGCCGGAGTACAGCTTCTTCGCGTCGTCCACGGTGGCGATCGAAACACCGGAGTTGCCGACCTTGCCGTAGATGTCGGGACGGCGATCGGGATCCTCGCCGTAGAGCGTGACCGAGTCGAAGGCGGTTGATAGCCGCTTGGCAGGCATACCGCGCGAGAGATAGTGGAAACGCCGGTTCGTCCGCTCGGGCCCACCCTCACCCGCGAACATGCGCGTGGGGTCTTCCTCGCCGGTGCGCTTGAGCGGGAATACGCCGGCTGCAAACGGGAAGTCGCCCGGCAGGTTCTCGGTGAGAAGCCAGTGCAGCACGTCGCCCCAATCGCGGTAGCGCGGCACCGAAATCTTCGGAATCCGCAACCGCGAGAGCGATTCTGTGAACAGGCTTCGTTCGATCTCGCGATCGCGCACCTTGTAGGTGTAGACATCGGCGCGGTAGCGCTCGACCGTCGCCGGCCACGCCCGCAGGAGCCGACGAGCTTCCGGGTCGAGCTGCTCTTCAAGGTCGTTGTAGCGATCGATGAGCTCACGCACGGAGGCCGAGGCATCGTCAACAGCATCGAGTGGCAACCCAAAGGCGTCATCCACCGAGGCGACTCCGCGATCTGTCGCCTTCAACTGCTCGATAGCACCCCGCAACTGGTACATGCCGCGGGCGAGCTCGGCCTGGCGAGCGACGAACTTGTCGTAGCGATCGCTGTTGTCGGCGATCTCCGCCAGGTATCGAACTCGATCGGCCGGAATGACCTGAACCTTCGAGCTGTCGCCCGTCGGGAGTCCCAGATCTGGATCCAGCGGCGCACCTGTCTTCTCGGCCACGTGCTTGAGCAGTGCCTCATAGAGCCGGTTGGTGCCCGGATCGTTGAACTGCGACGCGATGGTGCCGTACACCGGCACGTCGTCATCCGATGCGTCGAACAGGTGGTGATTCCTCTTGAACTGCTTGCGGACGTCGCGCAATGCGTCGAGAGATCCGCGCTTGTCGAACTTGTTGATCGCCACCATGTCGGCGAAATCGAGCATGTCGATCTTCTCGAGCTGTGTCGCTGCGCCGTACCCGGCGGTCATCACGTAGAGCGAGACGTCGGAGTGATCGACAATCTCGGTATCCGACTGACCGATTCCCGAAGTCTCCAGAATTATCAGGTCGAACTGCGCCGCCTTGCAGATATCGAGTGCGTGGCGCACGTGCTTCGACAGCGCAAGATTCGATTGGCGAGTAGCGAGCGAGCGCATGTACACGCGATCGGAGTCGATCGAGTTCATGCGGATACGGTCGCCAAGCAGGGCACCGCCCGTCTTTCGCTTGGACGGATCGACAGAGATCACGGCAACGTTCTTGTCTTCGAAATCGAGCAGGAAGCGGCGAACGAGCTCGTCGACGAGCGACGACTTCCCCGCGCCGCCGGGCCCGGTGATTCCGAGAACGGGCACCTCGGCCTCGTCCGTCATCGCCTCAAGAGCCGGCACCAGGTCGGCTTCCGCTTCTGGATAGTTCTCGGCGATCGAGATCGTCTGCGCGATCATCTTCGGCAGCCGATCGGGTAGCGCGGCGAGATGGCCGTTGAGCGACGCGCTCACCGTAGCGAAGTCGGCGCGCTCGAGCAGGTCGTTGATCATGCCCTGCAACCCGAGCTCGCGACCGTCATCCGGTGAGTAAACCCGCGTGATGCCGTAGTCGTGCAGGTCGTCGATCTCGGACGGAAGAATCGTGCCGCCGCCGCCACCGAATACCTTGATGTGATCGGCGCCGCGCTCGCGCAGCAGGTCGAGCATGTACTTGAAGTACTCGACATGGCCGCCCTGATAGGACGTCACTGCGATGGCCTGCGCGTCTTCCTGAATCGCGCAGTCCACGATCTCGGCCACCGAGCGATTGTGTCCGAGGTGAATCACCTCGGCGCCGGAGGCCTGCAGAATGCGGCGCATGATGTTGATCGCGGCGTCATGACCGTCGAACAACGATGCAGCAGTCACCACGCGCACATGGTGCTTCGGCTTGTACGGTTCGATGCGGGTGCTCATCGACCGCGATTCTAGCCCAGGGTGGCGTGTTGCGACTGTCTTGGCCGGCCTCAGCGGGCTCCAGCGCAGGCTGAGCGGTCAGGCATTGGCAGCGCCGTCGGAAGGTAAATCGCCGAACTTCCGACGATAGAACTTCTCCCAGTAGCTGCCCCCGATCGTGCCTATCACCGCCGGCAGCACCCACGGCACCCAGTTGAAGGCGCCGAAGATCTGCAGATCGATGACCACGCGCGACCCGAACACGAGGAACGCCGTGTGGAAGGCGATTCCGGCGCCCAGCATCGCGCCCATGTGTTCGTACCACCAGGCCATCTTCTCTGGAGGCCGGTGGTACATGTACTTGTATATCCCGTGCGCTCCGAGCAGGCCGACCGGCGACAGGGCCAGCAACACCGGCGAGACGCTCGACCACTGCGTCACGGCCCAGGTCACGACGGCGAGACTGCCCACTCCCATGAGAACCGCGAGTGCCTTCAAGAAGGGCGTCCGGATGGAGTCCGGGTCGTTCCTCGTGCGGATCACGCGAACCGCCTGATGAGTGATGCCGATCGTGACCACGCCGAGGTACGCCAGGAAAATCAGGAAGCCGAAGGTCTCCGGATTCTGGGTCACATCGATGCCTTGCCACAGCGCGTAGCCCATCCGCATCGACACCCCGGCTAGCGCGGTGGTTCCGATGATGTACGCAGACAGTGCGAACAGCTTGCCGAAGAAGACGTGCTGCTTGCCGCCCTTTTTGGTCAGCACCGGGACCCACCAGGCGGCGAGACCGGTGAACCCGACAATGATGTGGAACCAACGGTTGGCTTCGATCAACAAGTCCATCAGTCGTTCTCCTGAGCCGGTGTCGCAGCCGCGCTACCGACTCTCGTTTCGAGTCTCTGTATCGTTTCGTCGCACCAGGCCAGCTTGGCTCGCATGAGATGAAGTCCCGTGCCTAGCGAAGCCCTGGGAAAGAAGTCGCACGGCTCGAGGTCCTGCCAATCGCCGGACTCCTCCACGACCGCCCGTTCGATGTGCTCGAACAGCGCCAGACTCTGCCGCCAGCGCGCCTGCATCTTCCGAATCATCGCGAGACCGGCCTCGAAATCGTCCAACGCACCCAGGTAGTAGACCTGCGCGATATAGGCGAGTCGCTCGCGCCCAATCTGTGGCCCCTCGGTGAGCCACTTCCGTAGTTCCTCGAACCCCGCGTCGGTGGTCGCGTAGACCTTCCGCCGCGGACCGCGCTCCGACGGCTGCTCCGAGCACGTCAGCCATCCCTTCTGCTCGAGCTTCTTGAGCGTCGGATAAATCTGGCTGCGTTCAGCCGGCCAGAAGTGCCCGGCCCCGTCGTCGAACTCCTTGCCGAGTTCGTAGCCGGTCGATGGCTGACGTAGTTGCCCGAGAAGAATGTGTTCGAGACTCATTGAAAGGTTGTTTTGTTATGGCACTAGATAATTATTTATATAAATATTTATCTAGCGTGGCAAGCAACCGCGTAAAAGCTCGTTCCGGACTACGGGGACGGACGCGCGAACGGCTGCAGGCGCCAATAGGTCAACGACCGCCAGGCCCACTCGAACGGCCCAAACCGGAACCGCGCCATCCACCAGGGCGACCATGCCAACTGCAGGGCCCAGACCGCCAGCACGACGCCCGTCTGCTGGAGCCGGGACATCGTCTCGAACAGCCCGAGGCCGTGGCCGTAGAAGACGAAGGTGCAGATGAGCGTCTGGGTGAGGTAGTTGGTCAGGGCCATCTGGCCGCACGAGGCGAGGCGCTTCTGCAGCCCGGGCAACCATCCGGAGGTCGCCACCAGCATCACCAATCCGAGATATCCGAAGCTGACGGCGATGCTGCCCCAGTAGTTGAACACTCCTCCTCCGAACATTGAGTGTTCTACCGCGAACCCGGCGGAGAGGTTGTAGCGCGTGCCGTAGGCGACCAAAGGCAGACCTAGGCCAAACCCCAGAACCGCCATCCGCGCGTAGAAACGTCGGCTGCGCCCGCCGGTGATGATGCCCAGTTGAAAGAGCGCCATACCGATCAGGAACAACCCGCCAGCGCGCCAGATGCCCCACACCAGGAACACGACGGTATGGAAGCCCAGAGTTGCGGGAATACGGTGGGGCATCTGCGACAGCCACCCGCCGCGCATCGCGACGATCTCCTCGCTGATCACCACCTGCGAGGGCGCCCAATCTGCTCGGAGGGCCTCCAGATCATCCGCCGGCCACTGGGGCAAGCTGAGTTGGGCCCCCATGGAGATGAGAGGAGCCACCGCCAGCACGAGCACACCGAGCACAATCTGTGTCCGCGGAGGCAAGCGTCGTAGCCAGACAACCCAGAAAGCGCTCATCGCGTAGAGCACGAGGATGTCACCGGACCACAGCAGGTAGGCGTGGGCGAGCCCGATGAGGAGTAGCCAGAAGTTGCGCGTGTAGTGCAGCCTGAGCGGCGCCCGGCCCGTCGCTTCGGCACGGGAAGTCATGAGGACGATGCCGGCACCGAAGAGCATCGTGAACAGCGTCATGAACTTCTGATCGAAGAAGATGTCGGTCAGCACCCACACAAAGGTGTCGGATCCGCCTATCCGCCCCGATGCCGAGGGGTTCATGTAGGCGGCGCCAATCATCGCGAACGACTGGATGTTGACGGCCAGGATCCCGAGGATCGCGAACCCACGCAGAACGTCGAGCGCGACGATGCGCTCGGCCTTGGCAGTCGGGCCCGTGCTCACTTCGACCGGCGAATCGGTTCTCATGACGCCGATCCTAGTGCCCATCAACGAAGAAAGCCCGGGCGCCCGAGTGAACGGGCGACCCGGGCTTCGAGCGGTCGCCTAGGACCGTCGAATCGCGGTGACTACATTCCCTTACGGAACTTCAGCACCATGCGATCGGTGTTCGTGCGCCCGGACGCGCCTTCCCACGTGCCGAAGTCATCGTCGGCGTTGGCGAGCATCTCGGATGCCTCGACAAACTCGAACCCGGCCGCGGTGACCAGATCGATGACGTGCTGCTGGTTGATGCGGTGGCTGGAGTCGTCGTAGCCATCCATGTTCGTGCGCGCGTCGACCACGCCGAAGGTACCGCCGCTCTTCAGCACTCGATGCACGTTTGCCAGGATGCCCTCCGTACGACCACCACCGACAACGTCGTGGAAGTTACGCACGGTGACTACGGCATCGGCGCTCGCGTCAGGCACATCCGCTGGGTCGCCGAAGATCTCGACATTCGAAATCGGGTTGGCCTGGAGACGCTCGGTGAGTGCGTCCCGCGGCGGTCCCGCGTAGACCATGCCGCCATCGCCAACGAGGGCCGCTAGCAACAGGGTGTTGTAGCCGCCACCGGGAATCAGATCGACGACCGTCATACCGGCCTCGAGGCCCCAGAAAGCGTAGACATGCCCAGGCTTGCTGCCCGCGTCGCGCGCCCGCTCGTCGTCAGTGCGGTTAGCGACGGAGGAGAGGTCCTGGGCGAAGACCGTCTGAGGCACGGCGACCGCGGCAATCAGTGCCAGCGCCGCAAGGCCCAGCGTCCACTTGGGTCGATTCATATCGGAACTCCTGTTGCGCGTCGCCACTGCGCCTCTTGGCGTGGGCGACGTCACGGGGATTGAGGGGAGTCAGAACAAACTACCGAGCCGCGCTATGCGGCGCCAGGCCAGTAGCGTTGATGCTGTTAGCGGGCCCCCAAGCGATCGAGCGCGTCCTTCGCGCGGCCGTTGCCACGTCCGGCACTGTCCCGGTACCACCGCAGGGCCTCTTCGCGGTCTGCGGTCACGCCCTCGCCGCGCTCGTACATCTGGCCCAGCCAGAACGCCGGCAGTGCGTCCCCTTGACCACCTGCACGGCGATACCAATAGACCGCGATCCCGTCGTCACGCACCACGCCGTCGCCGGCCCGGTAGGCGTTCCCGAGGTTGTGCTGCGCCAGCACGTTGTCGAGATCCGCGGCCCGGTGATACCAGGCAATCGCCATCGCCTGATCGGCCTCGACGCCCAGACCTTCCGCATAGGCGGTACCCATGAGGAACGCCGCTTCGTGATTGTCGGCCACGGCGAGCTCGGCAACCTGGTCGATCAACTCGGAAGCGATGGCTCGCGCCTGCTCCTCATCGCGATCGAAGAGCATGCGGCCGCGGGAGTAACAGCGGGCGAGCCACATCCTCGACAGCACGTCACCCGTCGCGGCCGCCTCAACCAGGAGATCGTGAGCCCGCGGGTCATCCACCGTCCCGGAGGTACCCGTGTAGAAGCCCACGACGTCTTGGAGCATCGCCGACGGATTGGCCTGTTGGCCGTGAACCGCGCCTGCCCCGAGCGCGAACACCAAGCTGAATGCGAGTGCTCGGATCGGCGTAGCAAGACGAACACTCATCGTCCCTTCTTCGGCATCTTGCGGTAGTCCTTGTGGATCTGCTTCCAACGGTTCCTCTCCGCTCTGGCAGCCCCGGCGTCGCGTCGCCGCACTTCAAAGGCCGCCTCTTTTTGTAGTTTCGCGTAGCTTTCCCGGCGATCGCGAGTGAGCGAGCCGTCGGCCAACGCCGCCTGCACCGCACATCCCGGTTCCCGGTCATGGCCGCAGTCTCGGAAGCGGCACATCTTGGCTACCGCTGCGACTTCGTCGAATGTCTCATCGAGACCGTCGTCAGCCTCGACTAGCCCGAGTTCCCGCATCCCTGGTGTGTCCAGAACGAGACTTCCATCTTGCAACAGGAAGATCTCGCGATGCGTTGTTGTATGCCGTCCCTTGTCATCGGCCTCACGAACGTCCTGCGTGAGGAGTAGGTTCTCGCCGGCCAACGTATTCACGAGCGTTGACTTCCCCACCCCGGACGAGCCCAGCAGAGCCACTGTCTTGCCGGGCGCGAGGTAAGGGCGCAGTCGATCGAGCCCACTCCCGTCAACGCTGCTCACGGCAACCACGTCTGCACCGGAGGCCACCGCCTCGATCGCAGCCACGATCTCCGCGGTGACCGCGGCCGCCACGAGGTCCGCCTTCGTGAGCACCACCACTGGCGTAGCCCCCGAATCCCAGGCGGCCACCAGATAGCGTTCCACGCGACGCAGGTTGAAGTCCTGGTTCAACGAAGTCATCAGGAAAGCGGCGTCGGCGTTTGCGGCGACAACCTGTTCCTCGTTGTCGGTTCCCGCACGCCGTCGGACAAACGCACTCTGACGCTCCAGGATCTCGATGATCGTCGCGGGCCCGTCAACAGCCGGTTCGACGAGCAACCAGTCGCCTACCGCGGGCATCTCGCGCCCGCGCGAAGCGCGGTATTGCATGCGCCCGGGCGCAACACCGATTGCGCGCCCCCAGGGAGCTTCGAGCACGTACTCGCCGCGATGCTGAGCTACAACTCGAGCCGGGGCGAGCACACTGCCCGACTCGTCGTAGTCGAACTGCCGAGCCGACGTCCACCCCCAGCGCACCAGGGCCTCGCTCATCGGCGCCGCCCCACTCACGGACTCGTGAGCCCGCCCACGAGCAGCGCGTTGAACAGGACTCGGAATGTGCCAAAAGGCTGGCCGCGCCACTGCGGGCGGAAGCCGAACATGATGACCTGGCCGTCGCCGTGTGGAATGGATAGGGCCGCCGCGTGGCCGTGCAAGTGCTCCGCCCCGAGCAAGTAGCCCGACAGCAACGGGTCACCCGCCGTGGGATATCGCATCAATACCTGACCCGGCGCGTCCTCGGGCAACTGCCACACCGGACTGCGCGACGCGGTCACAGAGGCCCGGCTGGGCATCCCGGCCATCACCGGGTGCGCCTGAGGTTCCACCTGCAACAGCGAGATCCCGGTGAAGAACTCGTCGCGACCCAGGTCGCCAACGACGTTCTCCACCTGGAGGTTGAACCGGTCAATCGGGAGCGCCGCGCTGCTGTTGAGCGCCACCAGCGTGCCGCCCTCGCGCACGAAGTTGTCGAGCGCCCGGACGCCGTCTTCGCCAATACCGCCGGTGAAGCGCGCCGGGATCGTACCCGGAGCGTGACCAGCGACGATCGGGCCGGCACGGGTGTCGGGTAGAACGATCACGTCGTAGCGGTCTATGAGTCGTCCCGCGCGGATGTCAGCGTCGTAGACCGAGACGAAATCGAACTCGTACCGCTCCAGAGTCCAACGGGTCCACCCCTCGTCAATGCTTGCGGTCCACGGCCGATACAGACCGGCGCGCGGCTTGGTGATCTCAACCCCAGCCTGGTCGCTGCGTTCAGCCTGCAGGGATAGTTCTTCGACCAGCGCATCCTGCGCAGCCGTCGACAACCCGCTCACCACGTAGCGCGGCGACTCACCGCCCACGAACCGCACGGTCCCGCCGTTCGCCCAGGCTCGGTTCACAGCGCGGAAGGCGTTGTTCTGACCCGGATCCAGCGCTAGCGCCGATCCGGAGCCGGTCACTCGACCGGGTGGAGGCACGATGGCTGCGGCCACGGGGTCGGTGTCGAACCCGATGCCCGGCGCCGAATCAAACTTGGCGATATCCAGCGCTTCTGCCTCTTCCGCGTTGGTGACTCCGCGGTCCTGCCACCCAACGGTGTCGGCTGTGAGCATGGTCACCGCGTCGCGCACCTCCGGGCTCAGCGGCTGGGAAGCCGCCACAACCTGCACTCCCATCTGGTAGGGCAACGTCCATCCAGCCGCATCGTAAGGTTGCTCAGGCGGGCCTTCCGGATACTCCCGAAGATCCGGGTAAACCTGGACCTCCAGTACCTGAGCGGCGAGCTCGGCCATCTCCTGATCCATAGGGATCACCCACGTACCCACCGGGTAGTCCATCGACTCCTGTCGCACAGGCGACGTCAGCTGGCCGATTCGTATGCCGCTGAAAGCGAGTCGCCGCAACATCTCGACGGCGGCCACCGGGTCGCGCTGATCCTGCGGCACGAAGTAGGCGTATGGCGGCTCCTCTCGGTACTTCTCGGCCGTATCGCGGCCGGCCTGATAGCGGTTGTAGAGCAGTTCGAACCGGTACTTCGATGCGTAGTCGAGCGTGGCGACCGACGCGGTCAGCATGTAGTCCACCGCATCGCGGAGACGCCACCAGCCGCCCTCCCAGGGCGAGGAGTAGAGTGACTCCGGCCGCAGGTCGCGGGCGTTGGGCGGGAAGTCGCGGAGTGTGTAGTAGCCCGGCGTGGCGTACCGGTAGAGCGCCGTCTCGGTCCACCAGGCCGCGATGTTCCGCAGCATGGGCGTGTAGTCGACATAACCTGGATACCAGGCATCGAATCCACCCATATGTGTGGCGCCCGGCTGGCCGCGCTCCTCGAGCGACCGGGCAATCAGCATCCCGATGGCGTTGACGGTCCGCGACATCAGCGGATGCACCTGCGTCGCGATCGGCTCGGCGAACGGCGGCAACCAGATACGCGTCGGGAACGGCGATGACTGATGGTGCACATAGATGATCTGTGGCTCCCAATGCCGCCACGTCCGCGCCAGGACGCGTGACTCGATCATGTTGAGCATGTAGCCGTCGCGGTTGTTGTCGTGCCCGACGTACTTCTGGTAGAGCCACGGCAGCGAGGCCACCTCGTACGGGCCGCCCACATTGCCGCGATACCAGTCCACGACCATGTTCTGCCCGTCAGGGTTCACCGACGGCCACAGCATCAAGATGACCTCATCGAGGATCGCGGCGGTGGCCGGATCACCGGCGCCGATCACGAGATCGTAGGCAAGCTGGATCGTGTGCTGAGCGTGGGCCACTTCGGTCGCGTGGAGGCCGCCATCGATGTGCACGAGCGCTTTGCCGCGCGCTGCCAGATCCCTGGCCTCGGCATCGCTCAGTCCTGCCGGCGCCGCCAGGCGCTGCGCGATCTGGCGGTATTCCTCGACGCGCGCCAGGTTCTCCGGCGTCGAGATCAGTGCCATGTACCAGTCACGCCCCTCGGAGGTCTGGCCGACGGGCACGAGCTGCACTAGATCGCTGCTCGCCGCCAGCGCCTCGAAGTAGGCCAGCGACTCATCGTACGTCGCCAACTTGAAGTCATCACCGACACGGAACCCCAGAATCGACTCGGGAGTCGGGATCTGAGCCAGGGCGACTCCGGAGCTCGTCAGAACTCCAACAGTGAGCAGAACTAGGACGATGCGGCGGAGACGAGTAACGGGAGCAGGAGTATTCATCGCCGGAAAGTACCAGAAAGGCGCCGGCTGGCACGAGCGACGCGAGCGGGTCAGAATGCCGGCACCCTAGACCGCCGCCCCGCCACTTCCAGAGATGACGCCATGACGATCCGCTCTCGAGTTGCCGCTGCCGCCCTCGTTGCCTTCCTATCGATCGCGCCACTTGCCGATGCTCAGATGGCGATGCATGGGCAGGACGACTGGGAGTTTTATCCCGAGGCGGCCGGCTTCGATCCGGCGATCCCGACTCTGGAAGCAGTCGTCGGCCACAGTTGGGGCGAGCGCATCACCTCTCCTGAGGAAGCACTGCGCTATATCCACGAATTGGCAGACGCTTCGGCCAAGGTAACGGTGCACGAGTACGCCAGGAGCTGGGAGGGGCGACCGCTCGTCTACGTCGTCGTTGCCTCGGAGGCAAACCAGGCACGCATCGGCGAAGTGCGTGAGAACAACGTCGCGCTCACCGATCCGCGAACGACGGACGCGGCTGCGGCCGACGGCATCATCGCGGACAACCCCGTAGTCACCTGGCTCGCATACGGCGTGCACGGCAACGAGATCTCGAGCACGGACGCGTCGCTGTTGACGATGTATCACCTCGCGGCGGCGACGACGGACGCGCTCACCGACACGGTGCTCGGCAACAGCATCGTGATCATCGACCCGATGCAAAATCCTGACGGCCGCAATCGGTTCGTGAACCACTACCGGCAGTCGAAGGGCAAGTGGGCAGACTCGACCGTCGGCTCGGTGGAGCTGAGTGAGCCCTGGCCCGGCGGGCGCACGAACCACTACCTGTTCGACCTCAACCGCGACTGGTTCGCACTGACGCAGCCCGAGACGCGCGGCAAGGTCGCCGCATTCATGGAGTGGCGGCCACAGATCTACGTCGACCTGCACGAGATGGGTGCGAACTCGACCTACTATTTCCCGCCGCAGGCGCTGCCCTACAACCCGAATATCGCGCAGTCGCTTCTCGACTGGACCGAGAAAATCGGTGAGAACAACGCCCGCTGGTTCGATCGCATGGGCTTCCCGTACTTCAACCGGGAAGTCTTCGACGCCTACTACCCCGGATACGGGGCGAGCTGGCCGACCTACCAAGGTGCGATGGGTCTGACCTACGAGCAGGCCTCCTCACGCGGCCTGAAACAGGATCGCTCGGACGGCACGGTGCTCGAGTACCGCAACACCGTCCACGGCCATTACATCGCATCGATCTCCACGGCCGAGCTCGCCGCGAACAATCGCGAGGGCATCCTGCGCGACTTCTACGGCTACGGCGTGGCCGGCATCGAGGAAGGCCGCACCGACGAGATCCGCGAGATCATCCTGCCGCCGGGCGCCGACCCGGCGCGCGTGGACAAGCTCATCGCCCTGGTGATGCAACAGGGCGTCGAGGTTGCTCAGGCGGCTGAGCCGTTCGGCAACGTCGTGCGCGACTACCACGGCAGCGAGCCCGCTGATCGACAGTTCCCGGCAGGCACCTACCGCATCCCGATGTCGCAGCCGAACAAGGCGTTCGTGAAGGGCCTGCTTGGCCCGGACGTGCCGATGGACGAGGAGTTCCTGCGCGAGCAGCGCCGCCGCTATGCGCGCCGTGAAGGCGACCAGATCTACGACATCACCGGGTGGTCGTTGCCCCTGCTATTCGACCTCGAGGCGTATACCGCCAGCGAGCCCTCGACCGCCGCCGAAGTGCTGAGTGCAGACCTGCTCAGCTCGGCGCCGGCAGCGGCCGCGACCGTGCACGGCGGTGAGGCCACCGTTGCCTACCTCGTGCCATGGGGCACGCAGGCTGCCGTGGAAGGACTGGCCGCGCTTCATCACCACGACATCCGCGTGCATGGCGCAGGCGCCGGGTTCACGATCGGCGGCCGGGAATACCCGGCAGGATCGCTGATTATCCGCGTGGCTGAAAACGCCGACGATCTACACTCGCAGCTGCAGATGATCGCGCAGCATCATGGCGTCGACTTCCACGGCACGAACACGTCGTGGGTCGAGGACGGCATCAGCCTTGGCAGCAACCGAGTCCGCTATCTCAAGAAACCCAAGATCGCACTCGCCTGGGACCGGCCGACGGGTGCGTACTCTGCCGGCTGGGCGCGCTACCTGATCGAGCAGTCGTATCACTACCCGGTGAGCATCATCCGGACCGATCGTCTCGCCAACATGGATCTGTCGGACTTTGACGTTCTGATCCTGCCTGATGGCGGGTTCTTCGGGGGTGGCTACAGCGGCACATTCGGCGAACGTGCGGTGGGCCGGCTGCAAGACTGGATTCGAGGCGGCGGCACCCTCGTAGCACTCGGTGCGGCAACGCGCTGGCTCACAGAAGAGAGCGTGGGCCTGCTCGATACGTCACGCAAGTCCAAGGCCAATGCGGAGGACGCAGAGGCCACGGTCACGGAAGACGGCGTCGCGACGGGACTCCCGGAAGGTGTCGTTCCGGATGAGGAACAGCCCAGTGGACTCCCGGGCCCGATCCTTCGCGCTCAGCTCGACCCTGAGCACTGGCTTGGCTTCGGGTACGGCAACCACGTCAACCTGATCGCGCAGTCACGCAACATCTACGAGCCGCTCACGATCGACAACGGCCTCAACGTGGCGACTTACCTGCCGCTCGACGAGGTTCTAGTGACCGGCGTGGCGTGGACGGAAGAGCTCGAAGTCATCGCGGGTACGCCGTACTTGATGTACCGCGGAATGGGTGGCGGACACGTCATCGCATTCGCTGAAGATCCGAACTTCCGTGCCTACTTCGACGGTCTGAACGGACTGTTCATGAACGCGATCTTCTTCGGACCCGGCTACTAGCTCGGCGGCCAACCCGGCTGACTTCCCCACCCAGCACCATCGCGATGAGTTCCAAGCTGCGCACCTTTGTCGCCGTCGTCACGGTGTTCACAGCCGTGGCATTGTTGGCGACAACCCTGGGTTGGTTATCGCTTCGTAACGCGGGGCATGACGTCGGTTTCGGTGCGCTTCTCGCAGCGCAGCTCCTGTCGTGGCACCTGTGGACGATGGCGACGCCTCTGATTGCCCGGCTTGGGCAGCGATGGCGTCCGCACGCCGAGACCTACACCTGGATCGCTCCGCACCTGTGCGCGGCGATCGGACTGTCGATCGCACGCACGCTGATCGAGCTGCTCTATCTGATTCCATCCGAGGGTCTGTCGATCACGCCCGCCACGTTGTGGCTCGGACTCCGGGGCAACCTTCCCTTCGGCCTGCTACTCGACCTGACCGTCTACGCGGTGATTCTCGCGTTCGGGCATGTGTTCGCGGCGGCGGACGGCCGCACGGGCTCATCCGGCGACGAATCGCCCGCCCCGCTCGACCGGATCCCCGTGCGGGACCACGGCCGCACGGTGTTTGTGGACGTCGAGACGATCGACTGGGTAGAAGCGGCTGACTACTACGCGTGTCTGCACGCGGCCGGCGCCCGCTACCTGGTGCGCGAGTCGCTGGCGAAGCTCGAGAAGCAGCTCGCACCGCGGCAGTTCCTGCGTGTTCACCGGTCGGCGATCGTAAACCTCCGTCGAGTGGCGTCGCTTCGGCCGCATGGGCGCGGAGACGCGGTCGCCACCCTCGCCGACGGCACGACGGTGAAGGTCTCCCGCACGAACGTCGCGTCGCTGCGAGCAGCGATGGGCGGCCCCGACGCGCTGTCCTCCGAATCCTGACTCGGTTCGCTGCGGCCAGGTGACGATTCGCTGAAATCGGCGCCTCCCGGACGTTTCAACCGCACCGGCGCCTCGTAGTGTCGACCAAGTGGCGCGAGCTCCGCGTCCTGACGACGTTCCCCACGAGGTAATCCTGTGTCCCGTACCCGCCGCTATTTGTTCTCAATCGCAACTCTCGCGCTTTCGCTCCTGGTCAGCGCGGCCGCCATCGCTCAGCAGGAACCGATCCGGCCGGGCGACGATGCCGTCAACCCGGAGACGATCCAACCATTTCACGCCAAGTACGAGCAGATGGGGACGCCCTTCTGGCTCGACCTCCGGCGCGTGGACGGCGAGCGCCCGATCTTCAGCGCTGTGATGACGATGCAGTCATTCCTCGGCGGGTTGGCAGTCGACCACGCCGGGTTTTACGCCGACAACCTCGGGTTCGCCTACCGCAAGACGACGTTCGGCCGCTGGGGCGTGGAATATCTCGACATCGCCGAGCAGGACGGCGAGATCCGCATGGCACGGATGTCGCTGGACGCCGATGGCTATGGCGAGCGGCGCTGGGTGAGCGAGCGCCCCGCCGGGCTGATGTTCGAGGGCACTCTCATGTACTGGCTCCTCGGCGCCCTGCCGCTTGGCCAACTCGAAACGCTAAGCGCCGCGACGCTCGGGTGGACCGAGACGGGCTTTGAAGAGTCGATCGCAGACTTCCGCGTCGAAGGTCGAGAAGAGGTCGTGGTCGATGGAGTCACCTACAACTGCATGGTGGTGGTCACCGGCAACGACCAGTTCGACCTCAGAAACTACGTCGCTCATCGCCCGCCCTACCTGATCCGTCAGGTGGCGGTGCAGGGCGACACGGAACAAACCGTCATCGAGCTGCAATCCGTGCAGTCGGACCAGTAGGAACCCGGTTCGCGGCGGGCTGACGGTCGCGCACGCGGCTGTCAGCCCGGCTAGAATCGAAGGCCCGCGTTCCGCTGCAACGGCGCCCGTGCGCCTTCGACCGATGACCGACCTGTCTCACATCCGCAACTTCTGCATCATCGCGCATATCGATCATGGCAAGTCCACGCTTGCCGATCGATTGATCCAGGAGTGCGGCGCCGTTACGGATCGTGAATTCCGCGACCAGCTGCTCGACTCTATGGAACTCGAGCAGGAACGCGGCATCACGATCAAGAGCAATACGATCACGCTGGATTACACCGCGGCCGATGGACGCGAGTACAGGCTCAACCTCATCGACACCCCGGGCCACGTCGACTTCTCGCACGAGGTGCGCCGGTCGCTGATGTCATGTGAGGGTGCGCTCCTGCTCATTGATGCCGCGCAGGGTGTCGAGGCACAGACGGTTGCCAACCTCTATCTGGCGCTGGAACACGACCTCGAAATGTTGCCGGTGATCAACAAGATCGATCTGCCGGCCGCCGATCCCGAGAGGGTTCGCGAACAGATCGACGAGGACCTCGGACTCGACCCGTTCGAGGCAGTTCTGACTTCCGCCAAGAAGGGCACTGGCGTGCCGGAGCTGCTCGAGTCGATCGTCGAGAAACTCCCGGCTCCCGAAGGCGAGGCCGAGAAGCCGCTGCAGGCGCTGATCTTCGACGCCGAGTACGACCCGTATCGCGGCGCGATCATGCTCGTTCGAATCGTCAACGGCAGCCTCAAGTCCGGCGAACGCATCCGACTCATGCACACGGACGCTGAATACGACGTCGAGGAAATCGGCGTGGTGCGACTGAAACGCGAAAAGGGCGAATCGCTCGAGACTGGTGAAGTCGGGTACGTGGTCGCCGGAATCAAGTCGGTCTCCGATATCGAAATCGGCGACACGATCACGCTGGCGAGCGACGCCGCCCCCGAGCCGCTCCCCGGCTACGTGCCGGCGAAGCCGGTGGTGTTCTCATCGATCTTCCCGATGCAGTCGGACCAGTACGTGGACCTCGGCAAGGCGCTCGACAAGCTGACGCTCAACGACGCTTCGTTGACGTTCACGAAGGACTCCTCGAGCGCTCTTGGCTTCGGCTATCGGTGTGGATTCCTCGGCCTGCTGCATCTGGACATCGTGCAGGAGCGTCTGACGCGCGAATATGACCTCTCGCTGCTGCTCACCGCGCCATCGGTCCAGTACCGCATCACGACGGCCGATGGCGAAAATCACGTCGTCGAGAATCCGTCGGAGTATCCGGACCCGGCGACGATCGAGCATGTCGAGGAGCCCTTCATCAAGGCTTCGATCCTGATGCCCGACAAGTACCTCGGCGCGGTGATGGAACTCCTACGCGACAAGCGCGCCCACGACATTCAGTTCCACTACCTGGCAGTCGGTCGCGTCGAGATGAAGGCCGAGCTGCCGCTCGCCGAGGTTCTCTTCGACTTCTACGACCGCCTCAAGTCCATGACCCAGGGCTACGGATCGTTCGACTACGAGATGTTCGACTACCGGCGCTCGGACCTCGTGAAGGTCGACATCCTGGTGAACGCAGAGAAGGTTGATGCGTTGGCCATGCTCGTGCACCGCGACAAAGCACGCGCCCGGGCCATGCATGCATGTGAACAGCTCGAGAAAACTATTCCGCGGCAGCAGTTCAAGATCCCCATCCAGGGATCGATTGGTCGCGACATCATCGCCCGCAAGACAATCAACGCAGTGCGCAAGGACGTCACCGCGAAATGCTACGGCGGCGATATCACCCGGAAACGCAAACTGCTCGAGAAGCAAAAGAAGGGCAAAGAACGCATGCGTACCTTCGGCAACGTCGAGATTCCCCAGGATGCATTTCTCGCGGTACTACGCACTGATCAGGACCAGTAGCTCCGGCTGCGAGGTCGGCTCATGAGCACTCGCGCACATTTGTGGATCGCGATCCTGATTCTGGGAAGCGCGAGCGCGGTGGTCCGCAAGATCAGCGAACTCGGCGCGCTCGATGCCGTCGCCGGCATGAACCCTATCCAGTTCTGCAACGTGCTGTTTGCCGGCAATCTAGTGGCGTTCATCGTGCTGTTCGGCGCCCGTCGAAAAGAATGGACGCGCACCAACGTGGCCGCCATCACGGGGCGTGAATGGATCGCGCTGGTCGCTGTGTCCGTTCTCGCGGTCGCACTCGCGCCGGCGCTGATCTTCACGGCGCTCGAGCGCACTTCCGTGACGTCGGTCGTTCTTCTGGGGCGGATCGAGATTCCGATCGTTCTCGCGCTAGGAGCGCTCGTCCTCGGTGAGTCCCTGTCGGCACTCAGCGTGGCCGGCGCCGCGATCGCTCTTGGAGGAGTTGCCGCATCGCTCCTGCTGGCCCCGATGATGGACGGGTTCATGTTCGGCAGCGGCGAAATCTACGCGCTACTCGGCGCCGCGTGCCTGGGCGCCGCCACGATCCTTGCGAAGGCTGAACTCGGTGCCGTCCCGTTGGGGATCTTCGCGGCCTTCCGCACGCTGGTGGGCACGGTGCTTTTCGCCGTGTGGGTGCTGATCTTCTTCGGGCCGCACCACTTTGCCGATGTCCTCTCGCCCACGCTGTGGCGGTGGATGCTCCTATACGGAGCTGTTGTGGTCGCGGGCGGCCAAATGCTCTGGTACTCAGGTCTCCGTTCGACCACGACGCTCCAGGTAACCCTGGCCTCGTCACTCAGCCCGGTCATCGGCGTGGCCGCGGCATATCTGGTGCTCGGCGAGGTCCCGATGCGCGCCCAGTTCATCGGCGGCGCCATCATCCTGGCAGGCATCGCCCTTGGCATACTAGCATCGCTTCGCAAGGGCGAACAACCGGCCGGTGCTCCCTGCATGTCCACGGCCGAGTTCGACCGCGGGGTCGGCTTCAAGGGCATCTAGAACAGGGAACCACCGTAATGACCGGATCTAACCGTTTCAGGGCACTCGTCTGCGCCGCGCTCGCCGTGGGCGTTCTCAACACGGCTGAACTGGCAGCGCAGACTTCAATGGACTTCGAGCCCGCGCCCAACTCCGCCACCGACTTCTCTTTCCTGGTCGGCACGTGGCACCTGAGCGAGGTGATCTGGCCCGGGCTCGACAACGAGTACGTGGAGAACTCGATTCGCGTGTGTGAATGGGAGGTCGCCGACACGTACGTGGTGTGTCGCTCGTACTCGGCGGCGAGGGGTCGGACGCGTGAGTCCTGGATGATGTGGAATGCTCCGGATGGTGAAGGAACCATCGAGATGGTCGGCATCTTCAGCAACATCACCGGCAAGAGCATCTACAAAGGTACGTTCCTCCCCGACGGCTCCGGGATCGATCTTCGCAATCACGACATCGAGGGCGACCGCATTGTGCCGGGCCGGTTCCAGCGGCTGCGTTTCGTCAGTCCCGATGAGTTCGAGTGGCACATCGGCATCGAGAACCTCGATACGGCCGAGGAAACCGTGATCGGCATCGAACGCGCCGTACGCATCTCCCACGATGCACTTCGTTGAGGACATGATCGATGTCTGAATTCACCTTGTACCGCGGCAACCGCAACTACTCCTCGTGGTCGATGCGCGCCTGGCTGGCCTTGCGTGCCACGGGAGCGTCGTTCAGGGAGATTCCATTCCATCTCGGGGCACCCGACTACGCCGCCGCCATCCGCGCAGAGTCCCCCGCAGGGAAGGTCCCCGCGCTTCGTCACGGCGACCTGCTCGTGTGGGACTCCCTGGCGATCACGGAATACCTTGCCGAACAGTTCCCGGATGCGGGCATCTGGCAGGTGGACTCGCACACCCGGGCCGGGGCACGCGCGGTTACCGCCGAGATGCACTCCGGATTCCCAGCGCTTCGCGCCCACATGCCGTTCAACGTCCGCCGATCGAGCCCAGGCGAAGCTAGAGGTACGGACGTGGAAAGGGACGTTGAGCGCGTCATGGAGATCTGGCGCACGTGCCGCAAAACCGCCGATGGCCCCTTCCTCTTCGGCGACTGGTGCGCTGCCGACATGTTTTTCGCCCCTGTGGTCAGTCGCTTCCGTTCGTTTGGTGTGGAGCTTGATCAGGTCAGCGGCGACTACGCTCTGAGCGTGTGGGAGCATGCGGACGTGGCCGAATGGATCGCCGGGGCGCAGACCGAATCGGAGACCGTGCCGCACTACGACGGCTAGTCGAGAAGTTCCGCGGCTCGCGAGAACACCGCGGCCAACATGGGTCGCGTGAGTTTCCCCGTGAAGGTGTTCTGCTGACTTGGGTGGTACGACCCGAGCAGCGTCAGATCGTTCCGCGGGAACCCTTTGTGCCCACTCGCGGGCGCAAGGATCTGCGCCTCGGCGAGATGACCGAACTTCGGTTTCGGCTTCGGAATCGCGCAGCCTCGCTCGCGGAGCACACGAATCGCCTGATCCCATCCGAAGGAACCCAGTGCGATAAACACGCGGACCCCCTCCCCTTCGGCATCGAGAAGCTCGAACTCGCGATCCAGAAACGGCCGGCACAGATCGCGTTCGATCGTCGTGGGTTTGTTGGCGGGGGGCGCGCATCGGTTTGCGGCCGTGATGAACACGTCGGTGAGTTCGAGTCCGTCTTCGGCGGCAACCGATTCGGCCTGATTCGCGAAGCCGGCTTCGTGCAGCGCTCTATAAAGCCAGTCGCCCGAGCGGTCGCCCGTGAACATACGCCCGGTCCGGTTGGCACCATGCGCCGCGGGAGCCAGGCCAACGATCACGATGCGGGCACCACGATCGCCGAACGCTGGCACCGGCCGACCCCAGTATTCCTGGTCCTTGAACGAGGCGCGCTTCACACGGGCCATCTTCTCGCGATGCTCGACCAGGCGCGGGCACAGTCGGCACGTCGTGATCTCACGTTCGAGCGATTGCCATGAGTCCGTCAACGCAACTCGGCTCCCATGGCCAACCGACGCCCCTGCCAGAGATACCAGGCGGCAACCGAGCGATACGGCCGCCAGCGCTCCGCAAACGCCCGCAGCTCGTCGGGGGCAGGCCGCGCCTTCATGTCGTACAGCTGCCGCGCCCCCTCGAGCAGACCGAGATCGTCCGCGGGCATCACGTCGAGTCGACCCAGTCGGGACAGCAGGAACACTTCAGCGGTCCAGATGCCGATGCCCTTGATGGCGACTAGCGCGGCGATCGCCTCGTCGTCCGGCATCGATTCCAACTTCGACACCACGAATCGACGTGAGGCGACGCGCTCTGCGAGATCGCGCATGTAGACAATCTTCGGGCGTGACAGGCCCACACCGCGGAGTTCGTCGTCGGTTGCCGTCAGGAGCCGTCTCGCAGACGGGCTGCGGCCGCCGAAGAGCGCCTTGAAGCGACGGTGAATCGCGGCTGCAGCGTGGATAGAAATCTGCTGTCCGATCATCGTTTGCACGAGAGCCCCGAACGCATCCCGACGCCACTGCGCGTCCAGGCTCGCCGGCCCGGCCTCGCGAATCACAGCACGCAGCACGGGGTCGCGCCGCGCGAGGCTGCGCTCTGCGCGACGAAGATCCTCGGCCGTGGTCGATCGGTGTGTCCGCATGTTCGAAGCGTAACCGTTCGCATCGCACTGCGCGCTTGTCCCAGACCGAGACCGCTGCTAGCTTCGGGCCATGGCTGATTTCTTGGGCTTCGACCCCAGCGCGATCGACTTTCAGGCACTGCTCGCTGAAGCTCGCGAGTTCGCCGTGCCGCGGCTCGCGCAGAGCGTGCTGCAGGTGCTCGCGGCCGCGTTGGTCTTTGTCCTCGCCCGCTGGGTTCTAGGTCGCGTCCAGACGCGTTTCGCGAGCAAGACGGAGACCATGGTCGACGACTACGTCGTCGAGGCCGGCCGGCGCGCGATCTTGATCTCGGTGGTCTTCTGGGCCAGCTGGCGACTGGCGCATATCTGGACGCTTCCCGGACTGGCTCGCGTCGTGGGCGCCGCATGGCTCGTGGCGCTCACATTCCCGGCGGCACGCCTGATCCAGAAACTCTTGACTGTTCTGCAAGAGGGCCTTGTCAGCCGGACAGAGTCCAAGATCGACGACACCGCCCTCCCGTGGGTCAACCGAATCCTGTCCTGGGGCGTTGTGGCGATCGGGGTAGTGCTCGCGCTGGGCCAGCTCAACGTTCAAATCGCCCCATTCATCGCGGGCGCCAGCGTCCTCGGCGTGGCGCTTTCGTTCGCTGCCAAGGACACGCTCTCGAACCTGATCGCGGGCGTTCTATTAATCGTCGACCGACCGTTCGAAGTGGGCGACCGCATCGAAATCTGGGGCGCGCCGGCCCGCCAGGCAAACTGGGGCGACATCGTGGAGATCGGCATCCGGGCCACCAAGATCCGGACTCCCGACAACATCATGGTGATCATCCCGAACAACGAGATCATGCGGCGCGACATCGTGAACTACACCGCTTCGGGCACCACGATTCGACTGCGCATTCCGATCGGCATCGCCTATGACGCGGATGTCGAAGCGGCCAAGGGTCTATGCATCGAGGCTGCCAACGCCTGCGAGTTCGTCGAGGCGAACCCGGAGCCCGTCTGCATCCTACGCGCATTCGGCGCATCGTCCGTTGATCTTGAACTCCGGGTCTGGCTGAACGACGCGCGCCAGCGTCGCGCCGCCGACGACTGGATCACCGAGCGCGTGAAGAATCTGTTCGACGCAGCCGGAATCGAGATTCCCTATCCGAAGCGCGACCTCTACATCAAGCAGGCGCCGGCGAACTCACCCTGGCCGCCGCTCGACAACCCTGATGAGGAGATCCTGCCGTGACCGACAAAGGACTTGTGAAGCCCGTCGGAGAACTTGCCCTCAACGATGTGGCAGCTGGCACGGCTACTCAGAACCAGGTCCTGCTCGGCGAAGACGACGGCATGCCAAACTTCGCGATGCGCCGCTTCGTGATGGGCGAAGGCGGCGGGATGCCGCTGCATACCAACCTCGTGGAACACGAGCAGTACGTGTTGAGCGGACGCGGCCGGGTTCGAATCGGAGATGAGACGCACGAGGTAAAAGCCAACGACGCGGTCTACATTCCCGCTGGGGTCGCGCACTCCTATGACGTGGTCGAGGCTCCATTCGCGTTTCTCTGCGTCGTGCCCAACGCGCCGGATCGAATCGACCTGGTCGAAGCGGACTAACGCTCGGCCACGAAGACTGTGATCGGCGTCGCTCCGTAGATAGCTTCGGACGCTCGCGTGATCTCGAATCCCGCCGCGGTCAGAGATTCCGTCATCGACGCCGCGCGCTCCGCGAGCGTGACCACCCGCCGCACATCGGCGCGGGCCCAGCTCTCAGCGGCGCCGCGATAAATCGCATCTACCTGCCGGGGACTGGCCACGCGGCGGCCAAAAGGTGGATTGGTGACCACGAGACGGTCACGTTCGTCACCGTCCACACGCGCCGGCAAGAGTTCGTGGGTCTCCTCGGCAAGTCCTGAGTGGACTACCACGTGGTTGGTCATGCCCGCCCGGCCGATGTTACCGACGGCTCCGTGAACATGTCCGGGAAAGCGTTCGACACCATGGGCAAGATGGCCAGCATCTGGCGAGCGCTCGGCGGTGGCCGCGATCGACATAGCCTCGATCAGAATCGTGGCACTGCCGCAGAACGGGTCGATCAACTGCCAGCCCGACAGATCCGTGTCCCGACGCCATCCCGCCAAGCGCAGGAGCAGGTTCGCGGCCATCGGTCTCATCGACGCCATGTGGGCGTACTCCCGATATGGCCGATACGACAGATCGCGATCGCCAACCGCGTCGACCCACAACAGGAGCTGAGTGTCGAAGAGCTCCGCGCGCACGATCACGTCGGCTGTATCCAGGTCGACAGCGGGTACCGGGCCGCCGCGCTCGCGAAATCGTTGCAGGATGCCTGCACCCACGGCAGCGCCCAGGTCCTGCCGGTTGAAATCGTGCTCGCCGCGACGCGTGTAGCGCACACCGAAGCTCTGCTCGCTGGACAGGAATCGCTCGACACGAATGCCGGCAGCAACTTCCTTCGCGTCAGCTAGCGTTGCTGCGCCTGTGTCCGCGAGGAGCACTCCGAACCGGTCACTGCAACGCACTCCGGCACCGAGCGGCTCCAACAACGGCGCCGCTGACGGTACCGCGGCGACGAGGCGACCTGACGCGACCGCATGTGGCAGTACCCCCACCAGGGCGTCGACTTCCTCGGCCGCAACATCTTCCAGGCCCTGCATGGTTTCGAAGATGATGTCCATCAGGGCATTATCTCCGTCCGTCGTCCCACGCTCGCTCACGATCCGAGAGGAACCCATGCGCAGACGCTTGAATGGCCATACTTTCCCCGCCGTCTTGGTCGCGCTCGGGTTCGCCACGGTGATAGCCGGTTGCTCGGCTTCCGTCGAGCAGAACGCGCCGATCGAGAGCACCGAAACGACGGATCCCTTCGCGGGCTACGAACTGGTCGACCTCTCCCACCCGCTCAGCCCCGACAGCCTCTATTGGCCGAACGGATCTCCCTTCGAGTACGAACGCCAGGTCTGGGGCACTCGGGAGGACGGCAAGTGGTACGCGATGGGCTATTTCCGGACGCCGGAGCATCTCGGAACACACCTCGACGCACCGATCCATTTCGCTGAGGGTCGCTGGACCAATGCCGAGATCCCGGTTGAGAGGTTCTTCGCCCCGGCCGTCGTGATCGACATCAGTGATCGGGCCGCTGTGGATTCTGACACCACGCTCCTCGCGGAAGATGTAGACGCCTGGGAATCCGAGCACGGCGATATCCCGGAGGACGCGATCGTTCTCGTGCGGACGCGCTGGTCCGAGAAGTGGCCGGACTGGAACGCGTACTACGGCAGCGACGACCCGTTCGACACGACCACTCTGCATTTTCCGGGAGTATCGCCAGCTGGCGCGGAGCGCGTCGTCGCAAGCGGCGCCGTCGGCATCGGCATCGACACAGCGAGTATCGACCCCGGTAACGACGCGGCGTTCGATGCGCATCGCGTGCTCGCCGAAGCGCAATTGTTCAATCTTGAGAACCTGACGGATCTCGGCGAACTGCCCGAGTCGGGAGCCTACCTGATTGCGCTACCGGCCAAGATCGAAGGTGGCAGTGGAGCACCGGCAAGAGTTGTCGCGCTGGTTCCCCGGAACTGACGGCGCGGCGTCCGTCTCCCCCACCTGGGCGCGGGGCAAGATGTCTCAGGCCAACGGGCCGTCCCAGTTGAATGCCGCTCGAGTAAACAGCCACGCGCCGGAGGCGCGAGTGGCGGTCGCAAGGAACTTGCCCTTGCCTCGAAGCACCGTGTCGCCGTCCATCAACGCCGCCTCGATCGTTCCGCAGAGCACAGCCAGGGCGCGGCTACCGGAAACATCGTCCAGCGTCTGTCGCGCGGACTCGACCGGCGGGAAGGTGTCGAGAAATCCCACGACCTGCGAGTGTCCGTCGAGTCGGGGACTGTCTTGGGGCAAGTAGATGAAGTCCGAGCTGCAAAGCGTGGCAATGGTGGCCGTGTCTCTCTCGATGACCGCGTTCGTCCATTCATCTTCGGCCATGGCTCGCAGCCGTTCGCGATCATCGGTAGTTAACTCATCCATGGGCCATGGCGCTCCGTTTCGGGGACCTGCGGGTGTCTCGAAGTACCAACCGAGCGCCGGCGCGTTTTCCGAACCTGCCGAGCATCGGTGGGACTGTGCGCCGCCTAGTACTCGCGGAAAATCCGCTGAATCTCTTCCGCTTCGCTGGTGTGCATCAGCGCGACCATCAGAAGGATGTGTGCTTTCTGCGCCAGTAAATCGTCGCCCCCGACAAAGGTGCCTCGCCCCCAGCTCCCGGCCGATCCCGAGCCGACGCGACTCGTACGCACGAGCCAGGTTCCTGCCTCGGCAAGTTCACGCAGCGTTTCGCCGAGCTCACGCGACGTGCCGCCGCCGCCGGACCCGGCGATCACCAGGCCAGCCGCACCCGCGTCGACGAACGCTTGGGCCCCAGCCCCGTCCGCACCGTTGTAGCTGTACAGGATGTCCACTCGCGGGAGATCCTCGATTGACTTGGTTGAAACGTCGAACTCGAGATCAGCGCCCTGACGCTTCTCGGACCGCCGATGGTAGGTCACACCTTCGCGGCCTACTCGGCCGAGAGGTCCCCAACTGCGCGATTGGAATGTCTGCACCGAGCGCGTATGCGTCTTGGTGGCGTCACGCGCGTCGTGAACTTCTTCGTTGAGCACGATCAGCGTGCCTCTGCCCCGCGAATCATCCGCCGCAGCCGCCTGAATCGCATGGATCAGGTTGATCGGCCCATCCGCCGAGACGGTGCCGGGTGGCCGCATGGCGCCAACCACCACCACCGGCTTGTCACTGGCGACTGTCAGGTCGAGGAAGTAGGCCGTTTCCTCGAGCGCGTCGGTGCCGTGAGTTACCACGACGCCATCCACTGCCTTGCCGTCGACTCCCTCCGCGAAAATGGTATTGACCCGCTGCGCCAGGCCGAGCCACTGCTCGGGGGTTACCCCCGTGGATGGCAAGTTACTGAACTGTTCAGCGCTCACCTCGGCCATGCGGTCCAGGCCCGGAAGATCCACGAGTAGATCCTCGATCGGAAGCGAGCCTGACCGGTAGCCCGCACCAGCCTCGGCCGACTGCGCCCGCCCGGCAATGGTGCCGCCTGTAGCCACGACGCGCACGTGCGGCAGGTCCTCAGGGAGCTGATCTTCTTGAACCTGGCCGGATACCCCACCGACGACGAGAATAAACGGAACGAGCAGCCAGATTCGTCGGGTCATGGGCGGCCAGGTTGAGTGTTGGAAAAAGGCAGACGGATGCTACAGCATCCGCGTATTCGACCTCATGAGCTGCCATGCACGCGCGTGATTTGCTCGACGAATGCGGTGGCCTTCTCAGCGGTCGGGAAGAGGTCCGCGAACTCGTCGATCACGCGGGCCGCGATCGTCTCGCGCCTCGTCGTGCCATCCATCGCTCCGATCACGAAGGCGACCGCAGCCGCGCGGCGAGTCGCGGCGGGGGTGTCGCTCCGTCGTCTTGTGGACAGCGATCCCAAGGGCCGCGCGAACCGTGTGGATCCCTGCCTGGTCAAGCCGCCGTGTTTGTACTGCCAGACCCAATCGCCGTGCGGCGGACGCATGATGCGGAGAGTTCCGGTTTCGCCGCGCTCGACATCGAGCGGTGGGTCCAGCGGAATCCACGCCGGCGACCAGTGCACCTTCGGATCGAATGGGCCAGTGGAGAGCCATTCATCACCCAGCTCCATCCGCAGCCACGCCCCGACCCCGTTAGCGCGTCCTGACTCGGCTACGGCAAGTTCAACTGTGGCATCCAGTTTTTCGTAACTCGCTGACGTGAGATCCATCCGAAAGAGCTCGGCGGGCTCGCCGAGCGCCTCGGCGTCGCGAAGCGACGGCTCGCGGAACGCGATCGAGTTGGCCGCGTATCGGCGAGGCGCGGACATATCAATGCCGAGATGAGGTCGCGCCCAGCTCTCCAGCTGGCGGTCAGCGATCTTTGGAGACTGCACCAAGACCGCGTCGATCGCGGCCGCGCTCGGCACCATCATCCCGTCGGGCTTGAGGAATCGATCGCGGGCGTTGAACAAGGTGGGGAGCAGATCTTCGTTGAACAGCAAGTTGCCGGTCATGGCGGAGACGATGACATCCACCTTTTCGGGCAGTTCGATCTCTTCGATCCGGCCGTGGAGAACCTTGAGCCTGTCGCCCCAGCCGTTTGCCGCGGCGATTTCATGGGCAAGCGTGCCTATCGCCTGAGGCTCAACGGCATATACCTGGCGGGCGCCATGCTTCAGGGCGAGGAGGCCGAAGATCCCGATCCCAGCCCCAAGGTCAAGGACCGCGGAATCAGTATTCACGCACGCCTTCAGGGCGCGCTCGTACACAGGATTGCGCGTGGCATCGAGTGCCATCGAGCGCTGTCCCTGCAAATTCGCGTAGCTCATGGCGCGGCAGTCTACTGTGTCGAGGACTGGCCGCCTTGCAGCCCTAGCCCAGGGTAATTTCTGCGACCGGACTCACGACATGGTCGGGCAGTCGCGTGGCGCGTGCGAAGTGGATGTTGTTGCCCGTACCCAGGTTGCACGAGGCAACGTCCAGGGCAGTGGCAGCGAGTGCGATGTTCTGAAGCAAACAGCCCGCCGTCTTGAGAACGAGGCTGTAAGCAATTCCCTCATACTTCCAGGCGACGCGAGCCAGCGGAATCGCCAACGTCAGCAACATTGCAGGTCGGGTTTCGCGGCCCTGACCTCTGCCGGCCGCGTCGAGAAGCGCGTCGACGTACTCGGAGTCGCCGTGGACACGCTGCAACACATGCGCCGAAGCGTCGTATCGGTACATACCCGGCGTAAGCCCGTCGCACCTCTCGGCAGCGACGTAGACATCGAGCGCACCCAGGCCACCGGGCGTCGGGTACGTCATGCGTCGTGTTGTTCCGTCGACTGCGGTCTCGGTTTCACGGGCGGCGTGATACAAGATCTCGCCCAACCGAGACAGCGACACCGTTTCGTTCTCCGGTCGCACGGATCGTCGGGCATCCATCACCGCAAAAAGATCGGCGCCTGGACGTCCGGACAGTCGCGCAAGTGGAACTGCCTCGCCTTGTTCTCGGCGCTCCGGAAGCGGGGCCGGATCTCCCGCTTCCGCAAACCGGTACGTACCGCCGAGAGTCCCGCTGTGACCATCGCGCCGACTGCGCCAGTGGAAGAGCCTGTCGTGAAACTCCCAGGCACTGCGTGCCGTTTCGCCTTCCGCTGAGCCGGCGTCAGATTCTGTGAGCATTCCTGCCTCGGCGAGGAAGCATGTGCCCGGCGCCTCGACGGATTCTGCAGCCGCGTCGACGCCTCCTAACCAAGTGGTGGCTCGCGAGGAGAGCAGGCGCACATTCCAGTGCGACTCGGGTGACTCCATCACGAGTTCGGCGCCTTCACGACGGACGTACGCGAATCGCGATAGCTCGTACGCGACACCTGCGCGGAAAGGAGTCGGCCGAAACGCCGGAGACGTTACGCGGCGGCGTGCATGCTCGACGTCGCCAATCCACAGGCTCTCCTCGATTCGCCCACGAGACTTCAGCTCCAGCATCGCGGCCAGGGCCAGCGCCCCGTCTCCTCCCGGCAACTCCCGCGCCATGCTCGCAAGGCGCGTCTCGTCGACGCCTGCGCGTAGCGCGTCTTCGAGGGACTCAAGTGCCGGAGGAACTCGCTTCCCCACAAGGCGCGCGTGAATGCTCGGGCACTCCGCGCCGCTGCTAGCCATTAATCAGCACTTGGTTGATCTCGCTCTCGGTGAGCGGGTTTTCACGCCAGCCCAGCTTCACTGGCACGTCGTACAGACGGCCGGGAGCGAACCGCGGCCAGAAGTGGCGCATTCCAGGCACGACAACTTTCACCACCGGCAAGCCGATATCGGGACGCGTCAGGTCATGGACCAGCATCTCGAGCCCCGCACTCTCCACCGCCAGCTGGCAGCGCCGCACGATCTCACCCAGGTCATCTGCCTCGACGGCGGCCATGTCGTCGACCCGAAGAAGCGGCTGAGCCGGGTCCGGGGTCAGGTAGGGCGTGTTGTCGACTTCAAGTCCGAAGGATGTCCCTTCAGCCGTGAGTTCATCCGGCAGCCGATCGGATCGCTCAACCTCGGTCAACGCCGCCGGCATGAGCTGGTTCATCTCAGCGATCGCCCGCAGAACGGCGATTCGTGGATCAACGTGCGCGCCGAAGCCCATCGTGACCTCATCCGGGCCGTCGTGCACCGAATGGCTGACGCTCACGAAGGCCGGCACACCGAGATCCGCCGTGAGATCGAGCACCCAGAAGTCGCGGCCGATGCGGCTGAAGTAGTCCCGCAGAGGTTCGATGTACGCGTCATCGATACCGTTGAGGTCGACACCGCGGCGAGGCTGGGCGTTGTACCACCACAGGGCAATGCTGTCGCGCTCGACCAGTTCGAGAAACCCCTGGAGGATCGCGTCTTCCATCGAAGCGCCGGCTGCATTGCCGTTCGACTCGCCAACAAGACGCCACGTCGCTTGCGGTGCGCCAGCGTAGACATAGGCGGTCGGCGCGTTGCTCCAACACTCGTGGCTGAGCGACCAGATCTTCGACCATGCGATTTGGCCGCCGTCGTACGGCTTCGGAATGCGTTCCTTGAACGACCGATCGCGCGCGTTAATCGCCTTCCGATCGGCGTACTGCGTTTCGCTGAACAGCATGCATTCGGCTGGGTGCAGTACCGACTCGTCGCGATCAAGCATCTCGTCGTAGGTGGCCACCTCGTGAAGCTCGGTTCCATGCCAGCTTGAGCAGTAGCGTTCCAACGACTCGCCGAGAGCGCTAGCGCGCGCCTGGATCGCCGTCGTTCCCTTGCCACCCGCCGCGTTCCGGCCGCTGGAAAGGAAGGTTTCCCAATCGGGCGCCGGGCGCGTGGACATATGCGGCGCACGTGCCACGTGCACGGCGTCCTCGTCGCCAACTCGCCAGATCCCGTTGACCACCCCGGTGATAGGGCTTACATGGTGAGCGTGCTGCTGAAGCACCTCTTCCGGCTCCACGGCGCGGAAGCCCGACTCGCCATCACCAATCCGCGTTCGGGACCCGATCTCGATTGGCTTGAGATCCGGTGACCAGTCGCCGCACTGCGGGCACTGCGGCCTGCGCGTCACCTTGTGCGTGCCCGTTTCAAGGGTTCGCGCGTCCAGCGCTCGCAGCGTTCCGCGCAGAGGGTGCTCGCCGGGGGCTGAACGAAAACTCTGCGCTTGTCGCACGATGATGTCCGCCAGCCACCCAACGCTCGACTCAGGAGACTCGCCGAACAGACGCTGGGCCTCTTGGTTGCGACGGAGCCGATGCGCCATGCACTCCAGGCACGCTGTCTCGCCCGCAACGAGCAGAGGTCCTAGCCATGCGGTCTCCGCGCACGAACGGACCAGCAGAAGAGGCCCGTTCACATTTGCCGCGATATCGGACACGGCCTCGGCGAGGTAGTCGTTGGCCACGACAATCGTGAGATCAGGCGCCGTGCCGGAAGCGACTACTTCGAGTCCCTTTGTCGCAACGATCGCCGACTCGACACGGTCGGATGGCTCCACGCCTGAGTACTTCACAGCCAACGCGAGCGGCGGCCGGACCACCTCCACCCACTCCGCCTGCTGTAGTGCCAGGATGGCCTCGACGACCTCGAAACTCGTGGCGACGCCGGTGAGTTCGGCCACGATTTGTGCGCCCGTGCGCTGGCCGTCAATTCGTGCGAGCGTCGCCCTTTCGGCTTCCTGTCGGAAGGCACGTACCGACGGACCGTCGCCGAGCACAATCGCTTCGTCGCCAACGGTCACTGTTCGGACCCCGGCGCGAAAAGCCAGCGGGTGAGCAAGGAAATCGAGGCCGGTCGTGGGAGTCATCGATCAGTCGAGGGTGGCGTCGGAAAATGCCAGCCACGCGGCCCGCGAGCTGCCCTGCACGGTGGGGCGAGAACTCCCCTGCGCTGCCTGCGCCATGGCAGATCGATCGTTGTCGTGTCCATCGAGGAACGCGTCCCAGTCAAGCAAACCTGCCTTGCGGACCTGCTCCTCCCGCGCGAGCAACTGCAGGCGATGCATCTGGCGGGCCGGCTCGAAGATGTCGCGGCCGCCGGCGACCATCGCGGGGTCACCCTTGCGCTTTTTCCACTGAGCGACAGCGGGCACCAACCCTTCCATCGATTTGCGGAACGCATAGCGCTTCCAGCCGTTGTGAAAGAACAGCCAGTCGGGCGCGCCCAGCGAGAATTCCACAACGCGGCGGTCGAGCACCGGAAAGCGATACTCGATGTTCAGGTTCGCGCCCCAGTCGTTCCACGATTCCGCCCTATGGTTGAGATGCCCCAACTCGAGGAGGACATGTTGCATGTGACGTCGACCGGGCCGCTCGCGTCCATTCCGAATCGGCGGATCGATCGCCTCGAGGCCGGCGAGAAACTCGGGCGCGAGACAGTTCGGCAGCGATTCCTCATTGCGGCCCTTCGCGTGGCCTGGCAAGAACGTCCGGAGCATCCAGTCCGACATCAGCGGCATGATGACCTTGCGGCGGAGTCCCCACATAACCACCGGATGAATGTCGGAGCGGAGCTTCAACTCTCGTGCCAACTCGATCCAGCGACCCCGCCGGGCAAGATCTGAGAAGTAGCCGCGACCGTTGAACGCAATCGTCTCGTCTCCACCCCAGCCGGACAGGATCACGCCGACCCCGCGGTCCGCCGCCTCTCGGCTGGCGCGATACTCCCAGCGGAGCGTCGTGCTGGGGTTGGCGGTGATGTCCACGGCCCATCCATCCGCAAGATCCGGCGCCGTGAGCGGGGTGTAGCACGACTCGATGTTCGGCTCGGCGTCAACCAGAGCCTCCACGACCGCGCGCTCATCACCTTCCGGATCAAGTGGGAGATCTTCCTGTGTGAAGGGAGGTGCCCAGTTGATGGCGGTCATCGAGCGCCCTGAATCTCGCACCGCACGTGCGGCGAGTACGGCAAGGGTCGATGAGTCGAGACCGCCACTGGCGTGGGCGCCAACGCCGCGCGTGGAGCGGGTTCGGCAACGCGTGGCCTCGGTCACCAGTTCCAGAACCCTCTCGACCGTTTGATCCTCGCTGCCCGGATCAAACGACGGGACATCCTCAGGTCGCCAGTAGCGCTGAATCCGTGGCCCGGAAGCGTCCACCAGCATCAAGCAACCCGGCGGGAGCTTCTTGAGTCCGTGGAAGAACGTGCGTTCCTTGTCTTGCATGGAACCTGAATAGAACTGGGTTCGCGCCGCGACCTGATCAAGGCGACGCGACAGGCCGCTCACTTCGAGTGCGCCGGAGACATCGCTGGCGAACGCGAGCCGCTTGCCGTCGATCGCGTAGTAGAGCGGCCGGATCCCGATGAAGTCCCGGGCCAGCAACAGCCGTTGACGGTCGGCGTCCCAGAGCGCGAACGCGAAGTCACCGATCAAGCGGTCGACGCAATCGACGCCCCACTTCCTATAGGCGGCCAGGATGTAGCGCGCATCGGGCCAGGCTTTCGTTTCAGAGGCGTCGAGACCGAGCGCGGCCGCCAGATCCTCGCGGTTGTCGATCCGTGCGTCCGCCGAGATCGTCAGACGCGGCTCAGCAACCTCGAGCGGCTGCTCTTCGCCGACCGACTCCGGCAACAGTGCGTTCAGGCAGTGGCCAAGGGCGATACTCGAACGGTGCCAACTCGACGCACCGTCAGGAGCGTAGCGCTGCATCGCCGCCAATCCGGCTTCGAGACTGCTCAGCTCAACCGGGGAGCCGTCGAGGTGAAACCGGCCCAAGATGGCGCTCATGCGTTCGCTCGCTTGCGGGGGTCGTGCTGGCGGTCAAGCAGCATGGTGCAGCCCTCGCGGCCAGCGGTGGTCATCGGCGTAGTTGGCGAACGTAGCTACAACGGTGTAGCGCCGGTGCCCGGGCCCGCCGGTGAGCATCGCGTCGCCGCACCGAAGCCACGCGTGGGCAATCATCGTCTCGGGATCTTCCTTTGCCGCACCCAGATACACGGTCGATGGCAGACCACGGCGCGCGAGCATCCGCTGCGCGGTCATCGCTCGCGGCAAGCAGTTGCTGGTCCACCACGTGTGCGTCGCGGCCGCGTTGACCGCCCAGGCGATTTCACGTGCCCGGCCCATCGCAGCGCCATCCACCGCTTCGAAACACTCGACGTGCATCTGTCCGAGGCGCTTGCCGATCCAGCGGAAGGGCACCGTACGCACCTGCAGTCGCGACCAGGCCAGAAGGGTCAGAGATTCGAACAACAGCGTCTTCTCGCGCGCAGGCCGGCGCAGAAACCGCAGCGCTCTACGCCACCTTTTCCCCATCCACGGTCACCAGATCGTTGCGCGCCAGGCGCGTGAGAAAGGCCGTGACGTCGGTCTGGAGCGTCTCGGCGTCAGCGTCGAACTGTTCGCTCAACTTGCCGCACAGCCCGCTGAAGGAAATCGGAGACTCGAGCAACGCCCAGATCTCCCGACCGATCTCATCCAGGCCGAAGTAGCTGCCCTGATCGATGTGCAACATCACGAGTTCTTCGCCCATCTCGGCGGTCATGATCTCGTTGTAGCGCTCGAGGGTCGTGCCTTCCTGAAGTTCCAACTCGATGTCATTCATCCGGTCTGCTCTTTGATTTCTACTGGATCTGGCTGAGTGTCGAGCACTGTTCCGTCCGTATCGAGATAGCCCAGCCGACGCATCATCGTCCCGTGATCGTCGATGATTCTCTGAGAGAGTTCCTCTCCGAGTTCGTCGCGCCAGCCGCCAACCTTGCCACGTCGGAAGAAGGCTTTCATGCCAAAGGGTTTCTCTCCGAAGCCGTGCTCGGTTTCCTGTTCCTGCAGGCGGCCGATACTGGCAAACTCCACCGCCTTCTCTACACGCGCCTCGTCGAACTCCAGTCCGGAATGGCGCACAACGCGCCCGAACGTCTCTACCGTGTCCGCTTTGAGGTCCTCGTAGCGCAAGATCATCGTGTTGAGACCGGTCTCGTCGACCCAACTCGCGACATGTCCGCTCCAGGTGAGCAGCCGTTGCTTGAGCTGATTGAAAACACGATCGTCCCGCCCGACGAACGAAAAGTCCTCTTGGTTCATCCACTTCACCGACTTCTTCGGCTTCACTCCGGAATGGTGTGCGAATGACACGGCAACATCGAGCGGATTCCGCACGATGTAAAGCGTGGCCTGTGTTGCCGCCTTGGACATCAGCGGAACGCCAGCGGCATTGTAGGTGTAGGCGTCGTGCACCTTCAGGAAGCTCGGGTGCTCGCTCTCGGCCAGTTCGGCAGCGATTTGTTCGTACACGCCGGGCCGATAGCGCTCGATCTCCTCCGGCAGGAGGTCCGACGCTTCAACCCCGACGTTGTCGTCAAAGGCCTGTCGGGCCGACGCAATCGGGCCGCCGCCGAGATTGTTGATGCGCACCGGCTCATCGAGGTCGCGAATGTAGTTCGCTAACAGGGCCCGCGTCCAGGTGTTGCCCGACTTGGGGTAAGACGCCAGCCAGACGATGCCTGCCATCGCTACTGCGCCGGCTCCGGCGCTGCCGCATGGGCTTCCACGAAGGCGGCCAGAGTCGCCTCCTCTTCTTCCTCCGGAGCCTCGTACTTGCCGGCGAGATCCAGCTCGATCATATCGGCGAGGTGCTTGACGGTGAACCCGGCATTCGGCCGCCGAATCATCTTCACCGGCACCGTGGCGGCGACCTTCGTCGCAAGCGCGAAATGTGTCGCTTGCATGCCAAGTCCCGGCAGGAACATGCGCCGATATGTCTGGTTGAGAACACAGCGGAATGCCCCGGCGTTCTCGATGGGCCGGAGGTCGAAAACGTCGCGATTCACTGAAGCGAGCACGTAGAGCGCCCGTAGCGGCACGGCCTCGGCCAGGAACTGCTCGTGCGTGGGCACCGCGAACTTCTTCATGTTCGGTCGCACCTGACGCAGCGGCTCCACATCCAACTCGAATTTCTCGGCAGCATCGGCCCAGAGCTTGGTCTGCGGATAGCCCGGCAGCGCCTGCGGCGCGCCTTCATCGTCGAGCACAATACCGACCACGTCGTCGGAGAGCATCTGATAACCACGGTTCAGGAATGCCTTCAGCGTAGTGCTCTTGCCGTTGCCGGAGGCCCCCATGAAGAGCACGGCACCCTCATCGGTCTGGATCGCGCTCGCGTGCAGCGCCAGCATCTCCCGATGGTGGAGCACCGCGGCCAGACACGATCCGAGCAGGAAAATGCGCACGCTGCCATCGTCGGCCTCAGGCGCCCGTTCGATGGTGATGCGCTCGCTGCCATCGACCAGATAGTTGGCAACGCCGTCGAGTTTGAGCAGAAACTGCTCGGGATTCGCCTGGTAGACAACGCCCGCTTTGTCGGACTCGATCGACTCCGGCACTTCGCCATACACGACCGTGACGTCGGGCTTGCGCGCATCATCGGGAGCCGGAGCGAGTTCCGGGCACTCAAACGGCATCTCGAACCGCAGGTGATAGGCGTCGTAATAGAACTTCACGGAGCACCGTTGCCGCTGGAGCATGGACGGAAGAACGCCACAGATCTTAAGGGATCTAGCGGTAGCGGTCTGCCTGCGCCCTGAACATCGCGGCGTACAGACCGTCCTGCTCCATCAGGGCGTCGTGGTCGCCCGCCGCGACAAGCCTGCCCGCGTCGAGCACGTAGATGCGATCAGCCCCGCGCACGCTCGCGAGTCGGTGGCTGATCAGCACCGCGGTACGCCCCTGCATCAGCTCGCGAAAACGATCGAAAATAGACGCTTCCACAAGCGCGTCCATCGCCGCAGTGGGCTCGTCGAGAATCACGATGGGCGCGTCAGAGAAGAAAGCCCGCGCCAACGCGACACGCTGCCACTCGCCACCGGAAAGCTCGGCGCCGTCGTGCAGCCAGCGACTCAGAGGCGTATCGAGACCATTCGCCAGACCGTCCAGTGTCTCGAGAACACCGGCGCGCTTCGCTGCTTGGCGAATGTCCTCGCGAGCAGCGAGACGGTCGACATCGCCGAACCCGATGTTGTCCGATGCCGACATGGGATAGCGCGCGAAGTCCTGGAAGACGGTCGCGAACTGATCTCTATAGGCAGCGAGTCCGAGGCTCCGAATGTCGACCCCATCCCAGTGGACGTTTCCGTCGGCTGGGTCGTAGAGGCGATTCAACAGCTTCACCAACGTGCTCTTGCCGGAGCCATTGGGGCCCACAAGCGCGACGACCTCTCCCTCCCCGATGTCGAGACTGACATCGGCGAGTGCGGGCTCGGTTCCCCCGGGGTACGAGAACGTGACGTTCGAAAGCCGAATCTGGCCGATGAGCGGCGCCAAAGGAAGCGCTTCCGTCGGCTCGGCGACCTCGGGCGGCATCTCCAGATACTCGCGTAGATGCCGCAGGAAGAGTCCGTCCTCATAGAGGCCCGTAACCCCGCCTCGGATCTGGCGCGAAGCGCCGACGAGACGCTGCAAGGCACCGTAGTACATGATCAACTCCCCCACCGTCATGGCGCCGCCGGCTGTCTGGCGCAGGGCCCAGACGAGGGTTCCGATGAGAGCAACGACGACCACGACCTGAGACAGAAGGTCCCCCACGGCTCGCCGCCGTGCCAGGCCGATGGTCTCTTCGACGAGCACCGACCGCACCGTGTGGAACCGGTCCCGGAGGTGCGATCCCAACCCGTAGGCACGCACCTCCTTGGCGAAAGAGAGCTGTGTGAGCATCTGGTCCAGAGTCGCCGCCAGACGTTCCGCGCCCGTACGGCGCTCGTGCCATGCGTAGTTGCGGTTGGCGTTACGAATCCCGACCAGATAGCCGGGAGCGAAAGCGACCATCAAGATGAGGAGCGGCACCGGGTCGACCGACGCCAGCAGCACGATCACACCGCCGGCTGTCAATCCACCTCGGAGAACACCGGTGGCGCGACCGACTACCTGTCCCGGACGAGAGGCGCCCTGGCGTTGAGCCCGATGCAAGCTGTCGTTGAATGCAGGGTTCTCGAAGTACGCAAGATCGAGGCGTACGGACTGCGCGTGAACGAGTTCCTGCACATGGAGGTTTAGCCAGGCGCCTTGTCCGGACGAAACGTACGTGCTGATCGCGGTGAGCGCGGCCGTGCAGAGCCCGACGACGCCCAGCAGAATCGCGTACTGGGTGGGTGCCGCCAGCGCGCTGGCCGGATCGACCTGACCGAGCGCCACGGTCAGCGCGTCGATTAGTTCGCGCAACAGAAGCAAGCCGGCCAGAGGAAGCACCGCCTGGACCGCCTGAAGGACGAAGCTCACCACAACAAGTCCAGGCGTCGCCGCCCACATGAGCGCCGCCCCATAACGAAGCGCCCCGAGATGACTCTTCACCGCACTGATCATCGCGGCTCTACCTGACGCGCCTCGTCGAGCACCCCCGCCAGGCGTGCGGCCAAGGTTCTGCGATTGAAATCCTTCAATGGCGACTCGGAGATGTTCACGGCGCGAGCGGAGGGCCCGGATCCGTTCGCAAGGTCCAGCAACGCCTTGGCAATTGCATCGGGATTGTCCGGCGGCACGATGGTCGCCGTATCGAGCTCGCGTAGCAAACCCGCGCTGTTGCTGTCTTCCTCCACGAGGGCCAGCACGGGCATCCCGGTGACCGCGTAGTCAAATGTTTTCGCCGAATACGAAAACTTCCCGCGGTATCCGGGACGTTCGATCAGAAGCGCACAGTCTGACTTCGCCAGTATTCGACGCACCTCCTCATGAGGTTTGAATGACTCGCATGTCACGAAATCGGCGACACCCAGATCCCGCGGCACGCCAGGATCAAGATTGCCGACGAACGTGACGTGCAGGTCGCCGCTCGCGAGTCCCCGGTCCGCGGCGAGCCTCAAGCCTTGCAGGAAACGTCCGACCGATTGGAAACGGTGAACGGCACCGGTATATACGAGGCGGAGCGGGCCATCGGGAGTCCGGGTATGGGGCGACGCCCACGCTGGGTCAAACCCATTGGGAACGGCAACGACTTCCGCAGGCGCCCGAGAGTGCTGACTCGCCAGGTGCTCGGCCATAGGTTCAGACGCGCACGTGATACGCACCGCCTGTTGCACGCACTTGCGCTCGCGAGCGGCGGCTCGGCGACGGTGCCAGCTGCTGAAGTACAGATCGTGCGGGGTGTCGCTCCACAGGTCCCGATAGTCGAGTACGAACGGAAGCCCTGCCTGCCGCGCCAACCGCGCACCTACAATCGCGCTCGTCGCCGGTCCGAAACTCGCCAGGACCACATCGTGGGACGTGGTGGCGAGCGCGCGGCGGCCCACTCGACACGCCGCAGGATACCAACCGATCTGCCGGTCAGGAACGGGCGCCATGCTGGCCGCGCCGACGGCCAGGCGGCGGAGCCTCCCGGTCCAGCCCGACTGGACATTCGGCCGTCCCCGCGTCGCTACAAGCTGGTTGGGTCCCTTCGCTCGGTGTACCTGCACCGTACTTGGTAGCGCCTCAACCGCAGGCGCGTCCACCGACATCGAAGGCGAACAGGCGACCGTCACCACGCTCACTTCCCACCCTCGCTCCGGAAGGAATCGCGCCAGCTGGCCCGTACGCACCGACCCACCGGCCGGCATCGGGGGAAAGACATAGCTCACGAAAAGCACGCGCCGAGTCATCGCGGCGCCGTTGACCAATGGCGGACTCGATCGAGTCGGCTCATGAGCGCGCGGAGCGGAGACAAGAGGAGCCGGAGCACCACGCGGACGGGGCGCAACGCTGGATACGCCCAGAAGAGTCGCCTGGGCAAAGGCATCGCTCGGATATCGTCCGGCTGCACGGAAAAGAGATAGTCCCAGACTACGTCGGCCCTCTCTCGCGTCCCGACGGCCGCCTTCCAATCCCATCGCATCGCCGCAACGCGCCTCGCGATGGTGTGGCGTTGAGGAGGGGCAACCGGGCCGAAGGCACGGGCAAGGACCATGTTCCCGAGATGTTCGACTCTGGATGCCTCGTCGGGCTCCGTTTGCGGCAATTCAAGCGGTACGTCGAACAGCGCGGCGGAAAGCCACCAGGCCAATCCCAGAGCACGCTGCTGTTGAAGTCCGCCGGCACGCGCCCAGATCGCGTCGCGATCGCCAACGTCGGTGCGCCACTCGAGCGCCGCGATGTCGAGCAACCAGAACAAGCGGAACCAAGCGTGTTTGTGTCCGTGCCAGGCCAGATAGGGCACCAGGGCCGAGCCCAGCGTGGCCGGGACCTCGAACCCTCCTACGGGAGCCGACTGAGCGTTGGCGAGCAGCCCCTCGGCGCAGCGCTCACCAGCGCTATCGGGCCACATCTCGAAGCGCTGATGAAGCTCAACCAAAACCTGCCGGCTCTCGTTGCCCATGGGCAAGTCGCTCGCGTAGCGGAGCCAGACCTCGTCTTGTTCCTCGGAGAACCCGTGTTTGGAGGAGTAACCCAACCCTTCGAGACACCGACGAGCCGCGGCGAAGTGCCCGGGAGCCACCAACAGGTCGATATCGCGGCAACGTCGAGCGGTGATCGTCCCGTAGAGCGTCTGCGCGAGAGGCAACCCCTTGAGCACGACGTACGGAATGTTTGTCTGCCGGAAGGCCGCATCGATCTCGGCCAGGGCCTCGGCCAGGCGCAGGTTGTGCGCTGCCTGGGCCCCCGACAGCCGCCTGAGCCAGTTCCATGCGGCAGCATCGATCGCCGGCCGGAGATAGGAGGCGACTACCGGATAGACCGTTCCATGCAGTCCGTGCCATCGAGCCCGAGTAACGAACGCCGCCCAGTCGAGCTGATCCGGATCGATGTCACCAAGCGTCGGGGCGTGGTCGCCCGGTCGCACCGCCGCTGAGCAACATGCGATGAGTGCCTGATCTTCGGGGTCGAGGCGGCCGAGATGGTGGGCGGATTCGGGCATCGGGCAGGGCCTGTTGAAGGAACGCGCCATTCTACGCGCTCCACGTCAACTACCATGACCGCCATGGATGAGCCGTCAGACCGAGCCGCGAGCGCGCCCCTGGGACCGGATACGTTGCTACAACGTGCCGACGCACTGGATGCGTCCATCGGAATCCATGGCGGGATCACGATTACGGTCGACGGCCGAAGCGTTGACGCCGGCTCCAGAGGGTTAGCGCTGCTCGACGCGTTCGCGGTCCCACGCACGATCAAGCAGGCGATCGAGATCCTCGGGGTCGCGGGTGCGCAGGACTGGGTCCAGATCACCGGGGTGATCCGACGATTGGTCAAAGGGGGCGTGCTTGTGCGGTCCGGCGAGCGTGGTCCAAAGCCTGGAGCATTGGGGTTCGGGTCTGCGCGTGTGCACGTCGGCATGCTCAACGATCGCAGCCGAACCCGTGCCTACCTGGACGCGATTGCTCAAACGGTCAACGACGGCGACGTGGTCGTCGACATCGGCACCGGCACGGGCGTGCTCGCGGTGGCCGCGGCGCGAGCGGGCGCGCAGAAGGTTTACGCGATCGAAATGAATCCACGCATCGCTGACGTTGCTCTGGGTGTGTTCGAAGCCAACGGTGTGGCCGACCGGGTGGAGTTGATCAACGGGCAGTCGACCGAGGTCGAGCTGCCCGAACGTTGCGACGTGCTCGTGAGCGAGACGATCGGAAATCGAATTCTCGACGAGCAGATGTTGCAGATCTTCAAGGACGCGAAGCTGCGACTCCTAAAGCCGGACGCGCGCCGGATCCCGTCGGAACTTGCAGCCGTGGCAATCCCAACCCAGGTTCCCGATGAGCATGTCGCACGCGCTGTGGCCTCGCCCGAGGCGGTCGCGGAGTGGTTCGACTGGTACGGCACCGACCTGGCCGCGCTGCAGACGCTCGCACCGAACGACCGTCGACCGTTTGTTTCGCTGCCGCCGCGCAGGATGCGCGATTGGGATAGGCTCGCTGAGCCCGTAGACGTTGTCCGCGCTCGGACTGACGATCCGAGCCTCAGCCGCGTGGACGCTCATCTCGAGTTCGAGATTCAGCGCCCCGGCACACTCAACGGACTCTCTCTCGCCTTCGAGGCAACTCTCGCGCCAGACATAACGCTCACCAATTCCCCAGCTGGTGCGGCCGACGACTGCCACTGGTTGGTCCCGACCTGGCCAATCGTTCCGCCGCGCTCGGTTACTGCGGGAGACGCAGTGCGGTTACAGATCCAGAGTGAGGCTGCCGGCTTCCGCGTTACCCGATTCGACGACTAGCCGCCGAAGCGCTGTACGCCCTGATCTGTACCCATGAGCACCACGTCTGCGGGACGGCGTGCAAACAGACCACACGTAACGACCCCCGGAATCGCTTCGATCTCGCCCTCGAGGACAACCGGGTCCGTAATCCGCATGCCGTGCACATCGATGATCGGGTTCCCGTGATCGGTGACGACACCCTCGCGCAGCACGGGTTCACCACCGAGATCAGTGAGCGCCCTACTCACCGCTCGCGCCGCCATGCCGATAATCTCGACCGGCAAGGGGAAGGCGCCCATCACGTCCACACGCTTGCTGGCGTCGACGATGCATATGAACTGCTCCGCTAACGAGGAAACTATCTTCTCGCTGGTGAGCGCGGCGCCGCCGCCCTTGATCATTGCCAGACCGGGCTCGAATTCATCAGCGCCATCAACGTAGATCGAATACGAGTCGACCTCGGCGAGCTCGATGACCTTGAAACCGAGCTCCCGCAGGCGGTCCGTGCTCGCCTCGGAGCTCGATACGCACGCCGGCACACGGCCGGCGAACCGCTCGCCAAGCAAGTCGATGAAATGGTTGGCCGTCGAGCCAGTACCGACACCGAGCACCTCGCCCGGACGGACGAACTCGAGCGCAGCCTCGGCAACGGCCCGCTTCTGATCGTCGACGCTCATGCCCCTCTCCCGCGAAGCCGGTCAGGCAGCTTCCTCGCTCGCTGCCGGCCCTGGAACCAAAGTGCGCAACCGTTCGATTCTCGCCTCCAGCGGCGGGTGGGTAGCGAACAGTCCCTGCGCACGTTTCTCGAACTTCTTGATCGGCTGCACAATATATAGGTGCGCGGTCGCCCGATTGGCCGCCTCGAGAACCTCTTTGTCGCCACCGAGTTTCTGCAGCGCAGAGATCATCGCGTCGGCATCCCGCGTTAGCTCGACAGCACCGGCGTCAGCTAGATACTCGCGCTCCCGCGAAGCAGCGAGCTGAATAATACGGGCGAAGAACGGCGCGACGATCGAAAGCACCACTGCCACGACCATCAACGCAGCGCCCGCGCCACCATCGCGCGAACCGCGACGACCACCGCCCGTCCACATGCGAAACCGGAGCGTCCTCCAGAAGAAGTCCGTCAAGAGCACCACCATCCCGACAAGTGTCGCGAGCAACATCATGAGACGGATATCGAAGTGGCGCACATGCGAGACCTCATGAGCGATGACGGCCTGCAGCTCGGCGCGCGACAGTTTCTCGCGTAGACCCGAGGTGATCGCCACTGCCGCGTGCTCCGGGTCGCGACCGGTCGCGAACGCATTGAGTGCCGTGTCGTCCATGACGTACACCTTCGGCACCGGGATACCCGCGGCAATCGCCATCTCCTCGACCACGTTGAAGAGCTGCGGATCGTCCGCCTTGACGATCTCGCGCGCACCACTCATGCCGAGAATCGCTGAGCTTCCGCCGTAGTAGCTCCACAGAGCCACCAGGCTGGCGCCGACGATCGCGATGGCGCCGGTGCCGAGCGCGCCTTCAGGGGGCGCGCCCAGCGCAGCGGCGCTCATCACGCCGACCACGACACCGACGAAGATGATGAATACGGCGACCAGCAGGACACTGTTGCGGCGATTGCGCGCAATAAGCCCCTGGTAGGTCGCACGAGCGGCGGCCATTTGGGGTTCTCCGTGCGTCCGCAGGCGACGCTAGCAGGCGCGGCTAGAACTGAACCTGAGGAGCCTCGCGCTGCTCGGCGTCCTCGAGTTCGAAGAAGTCGCGACGATCAAAACTGAACACGCCGGCCAGAAGGTTGTCCGGGAAGGACTCGATCCGGGTGTTGTAGTTCGTCACGTTGCTGTTGTAGTTCTGCCGCGCGAACGAGATCTTGTTCTCGGTCGTGGACAGCTCCTCCTGCAGCTGCGCGAAGTTGGTGTTCGCCTTCAGATCCGGGTACGCCTCGGAGAGGGCGAACATCTGACGCAGGGCACCCGTGATCAGGTTCTCGGCCTGCGCCTGTTCCTGCACGCTGCCCGCATCCACACCGGCCTGGCGAGCCGCAATCACGGCCTCGAGCGTCTCACGCTCGTGACTCGCGTAGCCCTTGACGGTCTCCACGAGATTCGGAATCAAGTCGTAGCGGCGTTTGAGCTGTACGTCGATCGACGCCCAGGCGTCCTCGCAACGGACCTTGAGCTTGACGAGACGGTTGTAGACGCCGATCGCCCAGAGCGCGACGACGACGATCAGGCCAAGCAAACCGATGAACACAGCGGGGATCAAAGCGAGCATTCGGAACCTCCTTGAAGTGGGCCCAGAATAGCACCGGCCGGGTCCCGCCCCGCCGCCGAGAACCACCGTTGGGGCCGGCGACCGTTGAACGGAGTCAACCACGCCGCGAACGGTGCGCCCGTTTGGCACCATCGCCGCGCCGAAGTGGCATAATCCCGGAAGTATGACTGCAATACTCCGCACGCCACTCGCCACCCCATGACGTGCCGGTGAGGAGCAATAGCGAGCCGAAGAGAACTTAACTCTGTGCCCAGCTTCCGGCCTGGTTCCTCTCTCGCATCGGCGAACTATGATCGCAGCCCGGAAGCACGTCTCCCTCTGGAGCGATTCAATTGGCTGCGGAAAGCGCAAACGGAAACGGCGCCGGACAGATTCAGGATCTGGCCTGGCGTGTAGGTGGCCCCCAGGGCAGTGGTGTCGACACCGCCGCACTGATCTTTCAGCGGGCCTGCGGTATTGCCGGTCTTCATCTGTACGGTCGTCGCGAGTACTACTCCAACATCATGGGGCGGCACAGTTACTACGATGTGCGGGCTTCGGAACTGCCGCGCACCTCGCATCGCGACGCGGTCGATCTGCTCACGACGTTCGAGTCGGAGACGCTTTCGCGTCACCTGATGGCGCTTGGCGAAGGTAGCGGCGTCATCTACCGGTCGGACGATGCCGATGTCGAACTACACAGCATCACCTACCTCGACGAGCGCTATGCGGACGATCTGGCCGCCTACCTCGCCGAACGCGACCTACCGCCTACCACCGCAGGGCAACTCGAGGATGCGAAGAACCGGGGCGTAAAGCTGTTCGCCATCGACTTCGACGAGATCGTGGATGAACTCGCCGAAGCCATGGGCGTCCCGCAGGCGATCGCCGGCAGAACTCGGAACACACTGGCCGTCGCCGTTTCGACTGCACTGTTGGATTTCCCGCGCGACTACGTGCACCGCGCGATCGGAAAGACGTGGCCGGGTCGTCAGAAGATCATCGATCTCAACATCAAAGCCGTCGACCAGGCGTACGAGTTCGTGGACGCCAACTACGACCGCTCGGACTACACCATGACGCTGCGCGGAAGCGACAGCACCGAGAAGCGGATGATCCTCAACGGCAACCAGGCGGTGGCGCTTGGCAAGCTCGCTGGCGGTCTTGCGTTCCAGAGCTACTACCCGATCTCACCCGCCACGGATGAGAGCGTGTTCCTCGAAGCGCACGAGGAGTTCGCGACCAAGGACGGCGGGCAGACGAACGTAGTGGTCGTCCAGACCGAGGACGAGATCTCGGCGGTCACGATGGCCGCGGGTGCGGCGCTCACCGGAGCACGGGCCTCGACGGCTACTTCTGGCCCAGGCTTCGCGCTGATGTGCGAGGGCATGGGCTGGGCTGGCATCAACGAGGTTCCGCTGGTCGTCACCGACTGGCAGCGCGGCGCGCCGTCAACCGGCATGCCGACCCGGACCGAACAGGGCGACCTGCGCATCGCGACAACCGGAGCGCACGGTGACTTCCCGATCATCGTCGTGGCCTCGGGCGACGTGATCGAGGCGTTCTACGACGCAGCGCAGTGTTTCAACTATGCCGATCGCTACCAGAGCGTCGTCGTACACATTCTCGACAAGGCTCTGTCGAGTTCGTCGCGAACAGTGCCCTACTTCGACACCGACACGATCAAGGTCGATCGCGGTGAAATCGCCGAGCCTCGCGGCGACCACGACGATGGCGCTTTCCATCGCTTCGCGGTCACCGAGTCCGGCATCTCGCCACGGACCATCCTCGGGCAGCAGGGCAACGCCCACTGGTGCACCGGCGGTGAACACACGCCCGAAGGGCGCGTCACCGAGGACCCTGTGGTTCGTGAGGACCAGATCGAGAAGCGGCAACGCAAGATGGAGCTCGCGCTGCGCGAGATTCCGCTCGAGGAGAAGGTCAAGATCTACGGAGACCGTGATGCGGACTTCACGATCCTGAGCTGGGGCTCGAACAAGGGCGCCATTCTCGAGTGCCTGGACCTTCTGGAGGCCCAGGGCATCTCCGCCCGCTTCCTGCAGGCTCGCCTGATGAAGCCGTTCCCAACCGACGAGGTCACGGAACTCCTCGACAGCCCGGGAAAACTCGTGATCGTCGAGGCGAACTTCTCGGGTCAGTACGCTGAACTGCTTCGAGCACACACCGGGATCACTCCCGATCACCTGGTGCTCAAGTACAACGGCCGGCCGATTTCGGCCGAAGAGCTGATCAAGACTCTTCACGAGATCAGAGAAGGCGACGCGCCCGAGCGCATCGTCCTCCGCAACCACTACCAGTAGGCGGCGACATGACTACGACTACAGAAGACCGGACCTACACGGCCAAGGACTTCCAGCAGCCGAACGCCAACGACTGGTGCCCCGGATGCGGTGACTTCGGCATCATCAACGCCATGCATCAGGCGTCGGCAAAGCTCGGACTTGATCCGTCGAGCACCGTCACCGTGGGCGGTATCGGTTGCTCGGGCAAGGCGCCGTACTACATGGGCAACTACGGAGTGCACACGCTGCACGGCCGGCCCATTCCGTTCGCCACCGGCATCAAGCTGGCCAACCCCGACCTCACCGTCTGGGTGGCAAGTGGTGACGGCGATGCGCTCGGCATCGGAGCGGGCCACTTCGTTGGCGTCGGCCGACGCAACGTCGACATCACCGTCGTGATGTTCGACAACGAGGTCTACGGCCTCACGAAGGGTCAGGCCGCGCCGACGCTGGAACTCGGCCTGCAGACGAAGAGCCTGCCGGTGCCGAACAGTCAGCAGAAGATCAACCCGCTGATGATGGCGTACGCCTGTGGCTTCACATGGATCGGCCGCGGCTACTCCTACAACATCAAGCAATTGGTGGACCTGATGATGCAGGCGATGACCCACAAGGGCCTCGCCTTCCTCGACGTTCTGCAACCGTGCCCGACGTACAACAACCTCCACACCAAGGAGTGGTACTCGGGCAAGGACCTCGAACAGCCGCGGCCGCGCGTGCAACCGCTGCCCGAGGACTACAACCCGCTGATCGACAAGGACACCTCCGAAGAGCAGGCGCTCGATCACGCGCGCCAGTTCATGATCGAGTCGCACCGCTGGGGTCTCGACATCCCCACGGGTGTGTTCCTCGAGAACCGGGGCATCAACAGCTTCGCCGAGCGCATTCGCGAACGAGTGGCGAGCTATGCCGAGAGCACGCCGGCGCAGAAGGTCATCGAGGATGAGAACGGGCATTCGAATGTGGACCTGACCTCGATCTTCGACGAGCTGGCGGTTAACTAGGGGAAAAGCGAGCGGGAGGGGAGGGGGCGCCCTCCTCCCCCGCCCGATTCACCGCGAGCTTGTCGTTGGACCCAGGGATGCGAAGGGTCGAGCGGGTGCCCCCTCCCCTCCCGCTCGCGCCCAGTAACCGCGGCCGGTTTGATCGTGTGCGGGTGCTGCTCTCGTAAAATCGCGGCTCTCGCGGTTATCCTCGTATGAACGAGGAGGCGCGATGAGCAACGGAGCATGGACCGCGGTGATCATGGCAGGGGCGCTGCTGGTGCCGCTGGCGCTCTTCGGCCTCGCGCGCGCCGCGGTTCGACTCAGCGCGCATCCGCGCTGGCGCGCCGTCGTGGCGTGGCAGCAAGCGAACCACGCGCGGGCGGCGCAACGGTATGGGCCGCTCTACATGTACCGGACAATGAGCTTCCTACACGCCAGCATGGGCGTCATCTATCTCATCAAGAGCGAAGGCAGCGCCCTGTTTCCGGGTTTCGCATTCCTTGGCCTAGGCGCCGCGCACTGGCTCGCGTTCCGCAAGGGGCAGCGCGATCCGGCCTGGGCCGTGGAACACTCGCAGCGCTGGCTTGCGGGTCAGGATGACTTGTTTCCTGAGGACGGTGACATTCCGTCGCCCGACGTTCCGGCCTACCAGGCGCCTGCTCCGCTCGCGACGGGCACGGTCTGGCATCGGTCCGATCGGCCACTTTCAGCGTCAGAGCTGCGTCGACGCGCTCGCGGTCAGAAGCTCGAACCGCCGGTGTGATGCACCGCGCCGGTCAGGCGCTCGCCATTGGCGCCGCCCTCCTGGCGTCGTATCTCACGTGGGGCATCTTCGACAGCGGCGAAGGCACGCCAGTTCTGGCCGTCCAGTTTGCGGCCGCTGCGATGGCCGGCCTTGCGGTTGTGCTGGCCCACTTGCGCGCTCTGCTCCTGGTGGCGGCATTCGTTGGATTCGTGATCGGCGCGGGCTGGTGGATCATCCTGAATCCCTGGCCGGCGCACCTCATTGGTCTCTCCAACGTCGCCTACGCGCTGGCCTGGTTCCTTCTCGCCCGTTCGGATCGGCAAGTCCGGAAGAGCCCTGTCTCGGCGAGGCTGACGAGTCCTCAAGGCACACTCGCCCTGCGCGCCGGGCAATTGGTCGGGCTGGCTTGCTCGGCAGCCGCGATCGCTCTGGGCTGGAGCCTGGTGGCGCATCCGCTCATGGCGATTGAACTGATCGCTGGACTCGCCGGCATCATCGCCACGCTCCATCGCCCGAGCCGCGACTACCTCCCCGTGATCGGCGGCCTCTCCTTCATGGGCGTCGGCTGGTTTCTGACCCCGTGGGGCTTCGCCAATCTCGGCTTCGTCCTCGCCTGGTGGCTGCTCAACCGCGCCGACGGAGCGGTTAAGCCTCGCTCCATCCCATCGTCCCGCGGCGCCGTGTAACCGAAGCTCGCGATCGACCGCGGTGGCTCCGGGGCGAGGAGGCGTGGCTTCCTCCGCGAAACCTGCATCGATAAGGGACAGCCTCGATTGAGCTCGGAAGTGAACGATGGGTTGAGAGGAGGAAGCCACGCCTCCTCGCCCCTTCTTCCACGGTGTCAATCCGCGAGCAACTCCACCTGTACCCGCGCATCATTGAACGTCGCTCCTTCGCCACAATCCGTCGGCGCGTCCGAACACAACGCGTTCGTTGTGCGCCCGTTCAAGGTGTGATGACTCCATAGCCCCTTCGGCAGGAAGACGACACCCGATCTCACGCGGTCAGTGACTTTGACCAGCACATGGACTTCCCCGAGGTCGTTGTACATCCGGACCTTGTCGCCATCCGCGACGCCCCGAGCCTCGGCGTCCGCTGGGTGCATGTGCATGGCCCATTGGCGTCGGATCGTCTGGCCGAAAGTAGACGTGATCATCTTGCCTGAGGCCGGAGAGATCAGCGCCAGTGGGTGGTCGGAGGTCGCCGGATCGTCGCGGTAGGCGTAGAAGTTGCCGCCGGTCTCCTGCTCCAAGCTCGCCGGTAGGAGGTGGACCTTCTGGTCGGCAGTCCGCGGGTGCGTATCGACCATCTGCACGGGCCGCTCACCGCAAACTGCGGGCGCAATACCATCGGCGGCCAGGGTCTCCGCATAGCCGTTGGTTCCGAGAATCGCCGCCGCGAGGGCGTCCGCACCTACGGGATCGTCGGGCTTGGTGAGGTCGAGTCGAACACAAAGATCCTGGAAGACATCGTAGTTTGGCCGCGCCTCGCCCACCGGAACCGCTACAGGGCCGTGATGCTGCACGACCATCGCGCCGTAGCCGTTCGATAGCTCGGAGTGCTCCAGCATCGCCGTTGCGGGCAGCACGACGTCGGCCCACGGAACCGTGTCGTTGTTCACTTGCTCGTAAACGACCGTGAACAGGTCGTCGCGAGCGAGCCCCGCCAGCACTCGTTCCTGGTCAGGCATCGTGGCCACGGCGTTGCAGTTGTAGACGAAGAGGACTTTGACGGGAGGGTCCTCCTGTTCGAGCAACTCCCGGCCAAGCCGATTCATGTTGATTGTTCGTGCATCAGTTTCCGGCTCGTTGGCAGCATCACCCGCACTCAGCCCTGCCGCACCGCTGTTGCTCATCGTGTAGCCGCCGCCGCGTACGCCGAACTTGCCGGCAATGGCGGGTAACGCCATCACCGCCGCGGCAGCTCCGCAGCCATTGCGATTGCGCTCCAGGCCCCAGCCACAGCGGATCACCGCCGGTGAGGCCGCTGCGTACCACTCTGCAACCTGTTGCACCTGCTCGAGTTCGAGTCCGGCCAGATCGGCGGCTCGCTCGAGCGTCCAGCCGGACGCGCGCTCGCGGTACGCCTCTACCTGAACCGCATGTTCGGCCAGAAAGTCCTGATCGGCGTGGCCAGCTTCGAACACCCAGTTACCGAGAGCCAACGCGAGCGCCACGTCGGTCGCCGGTCGGATCGGAAGGTGGAGATCTGCGGAGCGCGCCAACTTGTGACTCCGCGGATCGATGACCACCAGCTTGGCGCCGCGCCGCTGCGCTTCCCGAATATGGGGCAGGACATGGATCCCGGTTGCCCCCGGATTGCCACCCCAGACGATGATCAGCTCTGCCTCGGGATAGTCCTGAAACGCGACGCCCGGCATCTTGCCGTACATCTCAGTGGCGGCTGTCGTGGTGGGCACCGCGCAGACGTTGCGGGCGAGGTTCGAGGCGCCGACTCGCCGCCAGAGCCGCGCGTCGGTGGTGTCCTGGGTGAGAAGACCGTTCGACCCGCCGTACGACAGCGGCAAGATCGACTCGCCGCCGTAGTGATCGCGCGCGCCGCGCATTTGCTCGGCGATCAGGTCCAACGCATCGTCCCAACTGGCGCGCTCGAACTGTCCGCTACCTTTCGCGCCGGACCGCACCATAGGGTACAGGAGACGCTCGTCGCCATAGAGGTGCTCGGGCAGGCCGCGGACCTTGGAACAGATATAGCCGTCGGTCAGCGCGTTCTGTTCGTTACCGTCAACGGAAACCACCCGGCCGTCTTCGACCTCGACGTCGAGACTGCACAGGTCGGGACAATCAAGCGGACAGTGCGACTGCTGGGCCAACAGTTCCTCCTAGAGCCTGGTCAGACTATGATGGGGAAGGCGATCAGCGTCCCGAACCGGGGCCGTTCGCGGTAATACTACAGGCGACGTGCAGCCGCCGGGGGGCGTTCAAGGCAGCACGTTCAGGTGGGCATCATGGCTTCGCTTTCGTTCATCCATTGCGCCGACGTTCACCTTGGTGCACCCGTTCGCGGTCCAGCGCGGATGCCCCGAGGTCTGCGCGACCGACTGCGCGACGCGCCGTCCGAGGCGTTCGCCCGCATCGTGGGCGAAGCCATCCATCGTGAGGTCGATGCGGTCATCGTCGCCGGCGACCTCTTCGACGCCGAAGATCGCAATCTGCGAGCCCACGTGCGCCTGAGCCGAGAGCTGACTCGACTGGACGAGGCCGGCATCGACTGCCTGGTGGCGTGCGGCAATCACGACCCGTTGGGCGGACTCTCGAGTGGAGTGACGCTTCCGGATTCCGTTCACCTGTTCGGGCCGCGAGTCGAGGTGGTTCCCCTGCGTCGCGACGGCGTCGAGATCGCGCGGGTCCACGGCGTCTCCTACGAACAGAGCACCGTGCGACGCAACCTGGCGCAGGACTTTCCGCGCCGACCCGACGGGCCATTCAACATCGCTGTCCTGCATGCCAACGTGGGAGACCGCGAGCAGCACGGCCGATACGCGCCCTGCAGACTTCGCGATCTCACAGAAACGGGCTTCGACTACTGGGCGCTCGGGCACATGCACACCCGGGAGACTCTTCACTCGAGCCGTCCCGTCGTGCACTACCCCGGGAACCCGCAGGCACTGCATACACGCGAACCGGGGCCGCGCGGTGCGACCCTGGTAACCGTGACTGAGTCGGGCTCGGTGGAACTTGAACCGCTGTGGACCGATGTCGTCCGCTGGCACCGCTATCGCACGTCGATCGATGAGATCGAGACCATCGAGGACCTCGCGGCGGAGTTCGGCAACATCGTGGGTGACGTGCGATTGGCCGCACCCAACCGCCTCAACATCGTGCGCTGGACTCTCTACGGCAGCGGGCCGTTGCATCCGCTATTGAACGCGCCGGGCAAGGAAGCTGACCTGCGCGGGGCGCTACGCACCGAGCACGGGGTCCGCGAACAGGGGAACCCGGTGTGGCTGGAACGCATCGATGTCGCCACGCACCCGACGCATGACGTCGACCGACTGCGGCGTCAGCCGGACTACCTTGGCGACATGCTTGGGCTCGCGGCCGAACTCGGTGAATGGCGGCCGACTCCCTTGCGTCAGGAGGTCGGCGCGGCTCAGGGCTCCGAACAGGATCCGCCTGCAGGGGGAGCAATCCGCCTGCAGCTCGCGCAACTCCTTGAAGAGCCACGCCTCGTGCGTGCGCTCGGCCACGAAAACGTCTGGGACACGCTCCGTTTCGAAGAACTCCTGCACCGCGCCGAAGCACGTGCCGTGGAGTGTCTCGCGCCCGCGGAGGTCGACGTTTGATCTTCCGCCGCATCCACGTTGACGGATTTGGAATCTGGCAGGACCTCAACCTCGACCAGCTATCCCCTGGTCTGAACGTTCTGCTCGCCCCGAACGAGGGCGGCAAGTCGACCCTCATGGCATTCGTTCGCGCTGTCCTGTTCGGCTTCAAACGCAGACGTGATCCGCACCGCTACGAGCCTCTGCGAGGCGGCAACCACGGCGGCTATCTCGACATCACGACCGAGGGCCGAAACTACCGGGTGGCGCGCTCCGACGATGGTACGTCTCGAGGGCAGGTGCATCTCACCGGCGAAGACGGAAGCTCCTACCCGGCCGGCAAACTCGACGCAGTGCTGCGCGGCACCACAGAGACGCTCTACGAGAACGTCTTCGCCTTCGGGCTCGACGAACTCCAGCGGCTAGACACGCTGCAGGAAGATGACGTTGCTGGCCATATCTACAGCGCCGGTATGGGTTCGGGAGCGATGAGTCCCGTGGCGTTCCGACAGAGCGTCCAGGACGACATGGAGGCTCTATTCAAGACTCGTGGCCGCAAGCAGCCGATCGGAGAGCTGCTCGCCAGCATCGAGGAAGATGAAGAACGCATCGCGCAGCTTCGCGCGGCCCCGGAACAACACACCGAGCTGCTGCGTAAGGAAATGCATCTGCGGGAGAAGCTAGCTGTGCGCGACGGACGCATGGAAGAGCGCCAGGCCGAGTACGACGAGTTGCTGCGCACGCAGCGCGCCTGGCCGCACTACGAGGAACTCCTCGAGGCTGAGTCGACGCTGCAAACCATCGGGATCGAACCGACACAGGTGCACTACGCGGCGACCGAAGGTGCTGTCGAAGCACGGGCCGCGGCCCGCGGCGACAGCGAGATGATCGGCACAGGTGAACTCGCGGTCTCCGAGACTGACCTCTCCTCGGGTCGAGTCGACCCAGCCGAACTCATGTCGAGCGCACAACGGATCCTCCTGCGCCACGCAAACAAGATCCGTGGACTCCTCTCCAGCGCGGAGCGGCTCAGCGTTCTGCAGAACACCGTGACAGAGCGTCAGGAAACCGCGCGTTCGCGGCGGCAATCGTTGATCGCGGATGTCGAGGAGTTGGGTTCAGACTGGAGCCTTGACCGTGTACGGGCGGTGCGTACCGATGTGAAGGCACGTGACGAGGTTCGTGGCTGGGCCGAGAGAATTCACGAATCCGAGGCCGCGATTCGTGCGGCGGAGTCGCGAGCTGGTGATGCCAACCTGGTCTACGAGGCGATGCAAGAAACGCACGAGCAAATCGGCCGCGGCACGCTCATCGTGACCTGGGGCATGGTCTTCGCCGCAATCGCGGGCACGTCCGTTCTGATCCCTCCTCCGGCCCGATTCGTGAGTGTCATGAGTGTCGTCTCGGTTGGCGCACTGATCGGCGCGCTGATCACTTGGCTGCATCTGAGAGGCCAACGCGAGCGTCGAGCCGAACAGGCCATCGCGGCGCAGCGAGAAGCTGAACTCTGGCAAGGGCATGACGATGCCAAGGGAACACATTCTGCGACGCACGAGGACTGGGGCGAGTGGCTCGGCGAGCAGCACCTGTCGACCGAACTGAGTCCGCAGGGAGCGCTCGACCTGCTGGACCGTGTGGCCCAGACGCAGACCGCGGACCATCGTTCACACGATGCCCAGAAAGGTGTTGATCTGGCGACGGCGGACCTGCAGAGCGCCTGCATGGACGTGCTGGCGATTCTCGAAGAGATCGACCGTCGCGACCTCGATATCCGCTACGACACCATGAAAATGGTGGATCCGTTGCTGGCGACGATCGGCGAACTGCAGGCCGAACTGGAGGATGTGGAGGCTCATCGCGAACGCATCCGCTCCGTGCTCGAAAGGCACTCGAGCGCCCGCGCAGGCCTCCAGGCATTGTCAGGAAGCGACGGCGCCGACGCGTTCCGCGAGCGCCTGGCCTCCTGGGATCCTGACGCCCTGGCGCGCGCTGTTGGAACCGCCCAGGGGCAACTCCGTTCCGTGCGCGCTGATCGCGACGCCCTCAACGAATCACTCGGAGCCCTTCGGCAACAGATCACCAACCTCGAAACGGACGAGGCACTCTCGGATGTTCTCGTCGAGCGCGAATCGCGCCGAGCCGAGCTCGTCGAGGCGGTCAACGAATGGGCCGGCCACGCGATCACCGCGGCGCTCTACGACGAGGCGAAGAGCAAGTACGAGGCGGAGCGCCAACCCGAAGTCCTCCAACTCGCGGGCCAGTATCTGTCGCAGATGACCGATGGCCGCTATTGCCGGGTGATCGCGCCGCTGGGTGAAGTCCGTCTCGAGGTCGAGCGCACCGACAACGGTGAACGCCTTCCTCCATCGGCCCTTTCGCGCGGCACTGGCGAGCAGCTCTATCTCGCAATGCGACTCGCCCTGGCTCGCGCCTATGGACGGCGCGCGGTGCCGTTGCCTCTGGTAGCCGACGACATCCTTGTCAACTTCGACGACGACCGGGCGCGCGCGACCGCGGCGCTACTGAACGACTTCGCGAACGACGGGCACCAGATCTTCGCCTTCACATGCCATCGTCATCTGGCCGAAACGTTCACACGCAACGCCCCGGACGCGCGGCTACAGAGTTTGCCGGCCCACGCGTAGCTACCAGACCCGCACGCCGAAGAAGGGATCTGCCTCGGCGTCGTTCTTGAGATGCCGGTCGTACCAGGCGCGATACCGTAGCCATCGATCAAGGATGAACGACGGTCGCGAGATGCCGTGGCTCTCGCCGGGATACACGATCAGCCCGGTCTCGGGCCCGCCGTCGATCATGCGCCGACGGAGCTGCGTGTACATCTGCTCGCTTTGCGAAGCAGGTACTCGTTGATCGTCTTCTCCGACGAGAAACAGCGTCGGCGTTTCGATCGCCGCCACGTCGCGAATAGGCGACATGTTCTCGTACAACTCGCGCGACGTCGGGTCGTACGGCAAGCCGAGCTCGTCCTCCCACCAGCGCTGCAGATCATCTGTGCCATAGCAGGCGAAGTAGTCCGTCTCGGATGCCCCGGATACCGCCGCGGCGAAACGCGTGCTGCGGGTCACCAGGTAGTTGGTGAGGATGCCGCCATACGACCAGCCGCCCACACCGACGCGATCTGGATGGACAATCCCGCGGCCTACCAGGTGATCGACGCCGGCGACAACATCATCCAGATCAGGCCCGCCCCAGTCGGCCCACAACGCGTGAGCAAACTCCTGGCCATAGCCGGACGAGCCCCGAGGATTCACGTAGAGCACCGCGTAACCTTGAGCGGCCAGCCATTGAGGCTCCCAGGAAAAGCCCCACGAGAACTGCGCCACGGGTCCACCGTGGATTCGAACGATGAGCGGGTAGCGGAGTCCCTCGCGATAGCCGGGCGGGCGCAGCAACCAGCCTTCGATCACGGCGTCGTTGGTGGAGTGAAAACGGAGCGGCTCGGCCTCGGCGAGCTCCACACGCTCGGTCCACCCGGCGTTGAAGTTCGTGAGCGCTCGCAGCTCTGCCGCAGCAGGAATCGCGGTGGGAACTACGTGAGCACTGGGGTCCGCCAGCGGCACGGCACCGGCACGCGGAGCCACGACGGAACGGTAGAGCTCGATCGGCTGATTGCCTGTGCTGAGTGCGGCTACCACCTGGTCGCCTGAAGGCAAAATGGCGAACGACGCCACGTCTCGCGGTCCGGCGAGCACCGCCGCGGCGACGCCGGCCGGCGGAGTTGGAGCGCGCCGACCTCGGCCGCGCGACTCGGCATCGCTGCGCGGCAGCCCAGTGGACACCTGCACGAGGGACACCGTTCCTCGATCCTGAACCGTGACAAAGACCGCGCTCTGATCGGCCGCCCAGTGGGCACTCGACGCCAGAGGGCGATCGAGGCCGAGCGTGAGTTCAACGGGTTCACCGACTTCTGGCACGTCGACGTCACCGCCGATACCGACGAGACGCAGTCGATCGTTCGCGTACACCGGCGGGGTCAGCGGTGTGTGTCGGTAGGTCAGGTGCGTACCACGTGGCGACCAGCGCGCCGCGCCATCCGCTCCCGGATCCGCCGTCACTCGGTGAGCCACCCCGCCGTCAGGAGCGACGATCCAGATATCAGTGTTGTTGTTGGTGTCCGGCTCAGGCGTGCGATTCGACGTAAAGGCGATCCAGCCGCCGCCTGGCGACCACGCCGGCGAACCGTCGCTGTGCAAACCGCCGGTGACGCGGAGCGCCCCGAACGGGCCGGATCCGCTTTCCACATCGACTACGAGATGCTGCGGCCGCACGCCGGTGTACCCCGTACCGTCCGCCTTGAACTGCAGGCGGGTGATTACGAAGGGCACTGGGGCGCGCGCTGGCTCGGCTTCGATCATCGGCGGCACGAGCTCGCCGACTGGATATGGCGCCTCGAGGATTGGCGGCGAGGTTTCCTCGACGACCGGTTCCTGTACCTCAGGTTCTGCCGGAATCCACTCGCCGGCATCGAGCGGCTGTTCCATCGGCGCTGGCGGCTGCTCGATCATCGGGGCAGCACGGGTTTGATCTTCCGGCAGCGTCGACTCCGCCGTCTCTCGAGGTTCTCGGGCGACGACCACCACACGGTTCCCTTCGGGCGCCCAGTCGAAGGCGCTCACACGCCCGGGCAGCGCACTGACCTGCCTGGGTTCCCCGCCGCCAAACCACAGTGCCCACACCTGACCGGAGTGCAGGTAGGCGATCGACGAGCCATCGGGCGCGAACTTGGGAGAACTTCCCTTTTCGACGAGGCGGTGCAGATCGGTGCCATCTACGTTCACAGACCAGATCGAGGTCACGCGCTCGTCGGCCTCCTGGTCGATATGCGTGCGCTGAAACACCACTCGACTGCCATCCGGCGCCACCGTCACGGACCCCACCGATACGTAGTCGTAGTAGTCCGCCAGACGCAAGTATCGGTGTTCACCCGTCTGCGCCCAGCTCGCGGCGAACCAGGGGTGCGCTACGAGCACGACAACCAAGCATCGAGTCACGAGACCCGCTCTGAAACGACGGCGTGTCGGGGTCGCGCCTGGCGCGGGCACGGAGTCGAGCATCGCGGGAGCCTCGAGGGTCGAAGGGCATGACGGCGAACTGATTGCCGCTGCGAGGCGACTCGTCCATCCTATCTGGATGTACGCCACACAGCGCAGGAAGGTCACGCGGCGATGTTGAGCACAGTCAGTGAGCGAACTCGCGGGCAGATCGAAAATCTGACCCGAGACATCGAGGTCGAAGGCGTCAGCATGACGATTTGCCCGTGCCGGCTGATCCCGGAAACCGTGCTGAATCTCAAGACCCTGATGCGCGAAATTGAGCTGATGTGGCGTGAGACACTGGGCGATGATGTCTACGAAACACTGGTGGAATCGAACGCTGGCGCTGCATTCTTCGCTGGCGACACTCGATTGGTAGAGGTCCAAGAGGGACGCCCCAAGATGGTCGGCGTCTGGATGCCGATCCCACCGGACTACCCCGAACGCCTGAAGGTTCAGCTCATCGACGCCGTCGAACCCTTCGAATTCCCTTAGCAGCCCAGGCCGTCACTGCGAGGCGGAGCCACCGTGGAATCCAATCTCAAGACCGCTCGGCGCACCAAGATCGTAGCGACGATCGGGCCCGCCACCCAGACGCGCGAGGCGCTTGGCGCGCTGATCGATGCCGGCATGAACGTCGCGCGACTCAACTTCTCTCACAGCGAAGGGCCGTGGCATCGCGAGCGCGTTGAACTCATCCGCGAGGTCGCCGCCTCGCGAGGCCGCACCATTGGGGTGCTTATCGACTGCCCCGGCCCCAAGTTGCGGATCGGCAAGATTCCCACGGGCCCTATCGAACTCCACACGGGCGACCCCTTCGTGCTCACCACTGAAGAGCAGCCGGGCAACCACGAGCAGGTGTCAGTTTCGTACGCGACGCTGCCCGACGAGGTGCATCCGGGCGACCAGATCTTCCTCGGTGATGGCGACGTCGAACTCAAAGTCGTTCGTACTGAACCCACCATGGTGCACACCACGGTGGTCTCGGGTGGCCCGCTATCCAGCCGCAAGGGCATGAACTTCCCGACACGGTCGCTCTCCGTAGCGGCCGTGACCGAGCGCGATCGCGAAGGCATCGCACTGGCGATCGAGGCGCGCGCTGACTTCGTCGCCCTCTCGTTTGTTCGGACCGCCGACGACGTCCGGGCGGCGCGTGCGGTGATGCACGAGTTCGGCACGGTTCTTCCCTTGATCGCCAAGATCGAGAAGCACGAGGCCCTCGAGAACCTGGACGAGATCCTCGAAGAATCCGATGGCGTACTCGTTGCGCGCGGCGATCTGGCAGTGGACATTCCGCTCGAGGAAGTGCCGCAGGTACAAAAACGGATCATCCGGGCTGCCAACAACGCCGGTAAGCCGGTAGTGACGGCCACGCAGATGTTGAGATCGATGGTGACCGCGCCCCGGCCGACACGTGCCGAGGCAACGGATGTGGCCAACGCGCTCTACGACGGCACCGACGCCGTCATGCTCTCGGAGGAAACGGCCATCGGCCAGAATCCGCCGCGCGCTGTGGAAATCATGGATCGGATCTGCCGCGCTACTGAGCGCAGCGTCCAGAAGTCGGGTTCGCATCGCAGACTGCCCAACGAGCGCCACGATTCGGTTCCCGACGTGGTCGCAGCTGCGGCCTCCCTCGTCTCGCGCTTGCTCCGGGCCGACGCGTTGCTCGTGCCGACGCGGACCGGTGGCACCGCCATCAAGATGGCCGAGTTCCGCCCGCGGCAGCCAATCCTGGCGATCTCAACGCATCCGCTCACCGTGGGGCGCATGACCTTGAGCTGGGGCGTCTGGCCGCTGCTCGGCAACGAGGTTCCGACCCATGAAGACATGTTGAGCGAGGCCGAGCGCGTGGTGACCGACGCCGGAATGGTGGAAGAGGGCGACCTGGTCGTGATCACCGCGGGCTTCCCGGTCGGTGGTCCGGGGTCGACCAACACGGTCACGGTCAAGCGCATCGGTGAGCAGCTGTCATCAGGCCACTGGAGCGACAGCGACCAACAGTCGCTATTCGGATCGGGCGGAGAATGAACAGCGCACCGACCGGGCTGTACATCACCGCCGATCATCTCCTTTCCACCAGTGGCCTGATTCATGACGCCGCAATGATCGCCGATGGTGATGGCGTCATTCTTGCGGTCGGTGCGGCCAACACACTGCCGCGCTCACCCGACCTGGAACACCGCCACTACACCGGCCTGATGCTGCCCGGCGCGGTGAACACCCACAGTCATGCGTTCCAGATTCTGCTGCGCGGCAAGTCCGACGCGGCTCGAGACTTTCGCGACTGGGTCGACAACTACATGTACGCATTGGCGTTGTCGGCCGATAGTGAGGACCTGCGCTTGGGCGCGGAGCTAGCGTTTGCCGAGATGCTCCGCAACGGCATCACCACCGTCGGCGAGTTCTTCTACGTGCACAACGGTCCGGCCGCACCCGCGTGCGCTGACCTGGGCAACGAGAATGCGCTCCTGACAGTCGCAGCGGCGCGCCGATGCGGCCTGCGTATTCACCTGCTGCGAACCGTCTACGATCGCGCCGCCCGGCATGGCCAGCAGCGGTTCTACGAACCGGCTACGACGGCAGTTGAGCGCACCCGCGAACTCGCCCTCGCCACGTCCGACATGGCTGACGTGACCGTCGGCATCGCCCCCCACTCGCTTCACGGTGCTTCGGCCGACGGAATCCAGGCGGCCGCCGAATATGCCGCCGAAACCGGACAGCCGTTCCAGATCCACATTGCCGAGGAAGAGCACGACCTCGCCTTCGCCCGCGCGGAGTACGGCACGACTCCCGGACGCGCGCTCGAGAAACTCGGCGTCGTTTCCGACCGACTCGTGGTGGTGCATGGCTGCTGGCTCGACACCGAAGAAATCGAGATGCTCGGAAATGCCCGGGCCGGGTGTGCCTACAACCCGATCTCGAACATGGCACTGGGTGACGGCATCACGGACACCGAGGCCATGGTGCGCGCCGGCGTGACCATCGGCCTGGGCTGTGACGGGCCTTGCGCCAACCACCAGGTGAACCTCTGGCAGGAGGCGCGCTTCGCCGAGTGGCTTCAGCGAGTCGACAAGCGCCGCATGAACGTTCTCGGACCGGCTGCCGCGGATCATGCCGAGACCGTGAACTACCCGTTCGAAATGGCGACAAGCAACGGCGGTCACGTGCTGGGGATTCCCGTCGGGAAGCTGGCGCCCGGCTACTGGGCGGACGCCGTTGTCGTGGATCCGCACGACCTGTCGCTACTACCGCACCACAACCTCGATCCGGCGGCGCTGCTCAACAACGTCGTGAATTCCATGGCGGCGCGCGGCGCTGTGCGCGACGTGATCGTTGGCGGTGACGAGGTGATGCGCGATGGTAGGCTCACCCGTATCGATGAAGCTGAGTTGGCAGCGCGTGGCGCGGCCTGGCAGTTCGGAGAAGCGTGACGATGTCTTCGGAGTCCATCGAGGACTACATCAAGGCGATATTCAAGCTCAGCGTTGACGGCGGGCTCGTGCAAACGTCGGCGATCGCCGACCGCCTCGACGTCCGGCCAGCCTCCGTGAGCAACATGATGCGCCGCTTGGCGACGCTCGGGCTCCTACACCACGAGCCGTATCGCGGCGTTCAACTCACGGACGAGGGCGAGAAGCTCGCGCGCCGAATGATTCGCCGGCACCGTCTCATCGAACGCTTTCTGGTCGAGATTCTCGAGTACCCGTGGGATGAAGTGCACGAGGAAGCTGAGCGACTTGAACACGCCGTCAGCCCACGGTTTGTACGTCGTCTCGACAAGCTGCTCGAGAGTCCGGCAACGGACCCGCACGGCGCGCCCATTCCGTCGAGCGATGGCACAATGGACGAATCGACGCACCCCTCGCTGGTCGAGCTCGGTGCCGGCGAAACCGCCTGGGTTCGCCGCGTGCGCGACAACGACGGAGGCCTGCTTCGGGAGTTCGGCAGGCTCGGCCTGCGCCCCGACGCGATGGTCGAAGTCGTCGAGTCTGCCAGCGACGATGGACTTCTGGTTTTACGTGTCGGCGGAGAAATCCACCGGCTCGAATACGCTGCGGCACGCGGCGTATTCGTGGAAAGGACAGCGGCAGGCTAGGGCGTTGCCCGGCCGGCTGCGACAACACGAACGGATTGATCAGACATGCCTCTGATGCGACAGATCAGCGTTTTTCTGGAAAACGTCCCGGGACGGCTTGCCACTCTCTGCAACACGCTCGAGAACAACGGCATCAACCTCCGCGCGATGTCCACGTCCGAAGGGAGCGACTACGGCGTCGTCCGTATGCTGGTTGACGATGTGGACGCGGCCGAGACCGTTCTGCGCGACGCGAACCTGCCGTTCTCATCCGTCGATGTTCTGACGATCGAGGTGTCCGACCAGCCCGGCGCGTTGGGCAAGGTCGCGGTGCAGCTCGCAGAGGCAGGCATCAACGTTGAGTACGCCTACGCCGCTGCTGGATCCGGCAACTCGCGCGCACTCTGCGTGGTGAAGGTGGCCGACCCCGCAGAGGCTGAGTCGCAGTTGGGACTGGCCTAGACCCGCGGTGCTGCCACACACAGTTATCGTCGACTTCGCTGTCGCGCTGCTGCTCACGTCAGTGGCCTGCGAAGTGCTGGCTCAGCTTGCTGAGGAAGACGAATTCCGCGTGGTCGCCACCTGGACCCTCGTGTTTGGAGCAGGCGCCGCGGCGCTATCCGCCATCTCCGGCTATGCGGCCTACGACGCGGCCGCTCCAACTGGTGCCGCCGAGGCCCTAGTGCTCAATCACCGCAACGCCGGGCTTGTGACGCTCACCGCGTTCGCTCCCGCCGCGGTTTGGCGTTTGATCGCCGGCGGCCGCGTACCCGAGCGCAACGCCGGTCTCTACTGGCTGCTGATCGCGGTCGGAACAGTAAGCGTCGTCGTGACGGCCTATCTCGGCGGCAGCGCGGTATTCCGTCACGGCGTGGGCGTCATCCTCGATGGTTAGCGGGACCTCTGGTCGCGTCTTCGTGACGCGGCCGATCCCGGACGTCGGTCTGGACTTCTTGCGGGCTGCCGGCGCCCACGTCGAGGTCTGGGGCGGTGCTGGTGATGCGCCCGCACACCATGACCTCGCCCAATGGCTTCGAGGCTGTGACGTGCTACTCAGCCTTCTCACGGAACGCATTGATGCCACCCTCCTCGAGGGCGCTCCGCACCTGCGCGGGATCGCCAACTACGCCGTCGGTCACGACAACATCGAGCTGCCGACCGCCACTCGCCTCGGTATCCCGGTAAGCAACACGCCCGATGTGCTCACCGAGTCGACCGCTGATCTCACCTGGGCGCTGCTTCTGGGCGCAGCTCGGCGTGTCGTCGAAGCTGACCGGTACATGCGACTGGGCAACTACCGGCTATGGGGTCCAAAGTTGTTGCTCGGCGAGGATGTATCGCCCGGCTGCGAGGGCGCCACGAAACAACTCGGAATCATCGGCTTTGGACGCATCGGCCAGGCGGTCGCGCGTCGCGCACAGGGCTTCTCGATGCGCGTCGTCGCCCACCACCCGAGCGCGCCGGAACGCGTTGAACGTTCGGGTCTCGCAGCAGCTGTCTCGCTGGAACAACTGCTGGCCACGTCGGATTTCGTCTCGCTGCACGTCCCTCTCACTGAGACCACACGCCATCTCATCGGCGCTGCTGAACTCGGCGCCATGCGATCCTCGGCCGTGCTCGTGAACACCTCTCGGGGTGCGGTAGTGGATGAGAAGGCTCTCGTTGAGGCGTTGGCGAGCGGCGATATCGCAGCGGCCGGACTCGACGTCTACGAGCACGAACCCGCGATGGCTACTGGGTTGGCAGAGCTTCCCAACACGGTGTTGCTGCCTCATATCGGCAGTGCATCCCGCGGAACACGAGACGCAATGGCCCGGATCGCGGCGACGAACGCTGTCGCCATGCTCCGCGGGGAGGCCGCACCGCAGTGCATCAATCCCGAAATCTACGACTCCGCAGCCTTCGATGCGCGGATTCGTCGACTGCAGCCGGGCGAGCCGCGTCTAACGACCTAGGGCAAATCGCTGCCCTGCCGGTCGAAGAGAGAATGCCCGATGCTGCTACAATCGCCCGTCTATGCGTTTTACCGACTCAGAGATCTCGATGGTCACCCGTTTGCGCGGCGCTGGTTTGATTTGGGCCCCGCACGCGGGGCACTACGTGTTTGACATTGACGGCATCATCAAGGCCGCCTCGCCGTTTCAGGCAGGAGTCCATTTGATCAGCAGTCCCAACGCCATGGCTCGCACCGTCGGCGGCGACGAGAGCTTGCACGAGCGGATTGCCTGGCTACCAACATGGTCGGACGCCCGCGCGTGGCTCGACGACCACGGTGTCCCGCGCGGACGCGTCGTCGAAGCGCTACAAAGCGCGATCGATGACGACCTCAGCGACCTGGAAGCCATCTACGGATTGATTCTCGAGTCTCTCGACAAGCCGGAAGAAAGCGCGTGATTCTGCACCGTCCCATGCGCCACATCGGGCGCGCGATCGCCGCCTGCGGCTTGCTCGCGTTCGTTGCCTGCAACCAGACACCGACCGAGATCACTCCCCTACCCCGAGCGTTGGGGGAGGTTGAGGCTGTGCGCGTTACGCTGGCAGGCCTCGTACCGCTCGGCGAGGGCGAAGGCGGATACGTCCTCTGGGGTCTGCGCGAGCGAAACCAGGCCGGCAGGCTGGGAGCCTTCTTCATTGATCCCACGACCGGCGAAATGGTGGACGGCTCGGGCACACCGGTCGACTCGTTCAGCACCGAGGAATTCGCGCTACGCACGCTTCAGGGCGTGATCGTGACGATCGAGACATCCCCCGACACCGCGGACACGCCGGTCGGGCCGCAGATCCTGTCCGGTACGTTCATCGATCGCGTGGCATCTCTGACCGTACCGATCTCGTCCAGCATCACGTCGAGTAGCGGCACGTTACGGGTGTTCACGCCGACCGACGGACCCAATACGAACGAGAATTCCGGGGTCTGGATGCTGGACGCCGCCGGCGCGCCTTCGCTCGTCGTGCCGGACACGACGGCAGCGCTCCAATACGAAACCTTCATCGAGATCGATGGACAGAACCTCAACCTAGGCCGCTTCGAGGTTCCGGATGACCGCGACGACTTCTGTCGGTTCTGCGCCAACTTCGAGCAGTTCCCGCAACCCGAACGACCGGGCGACGACCTGCTCCTGAATCCTCCGGATGGGCTCACCTTCCCGCGTGACCTGTCTGGCGCAATCGTCCGAATCAGCCTCGAGGGTCGTTTCAACGACCTCGCCGCGCAGTCGCAGCTCATCGTCCTGGAGGCGGTTCTTCCAGCCGGCCTGCAGGGCGGCGAGATCATTGGCTTCGTCAATCGTACCGAGACGTTCCCGGCCGGCAGCGCCGTCCTCTACTAGCAAACGACACCATGCTGAAACGATCGCAACGCTTCGCACTCGCAGCCTTCGCGCTGCTACTGCCGGTGTCGGTGCTCGCCCAGGAAGCCGTGCCGTCAGAGTCGTTCGCCCCACCTGCGATGGGCGTTTCAGGTGGCTTCCGACTCGCGCCGCCTCAGACCGGAGTGAGCCCTCAGGCACCGCCCCGCGATCCGGTAGGAGGCTTCGCACTCGGAGTTCTTGCTGGCGTGCAGCTACGCGGCTCGGCGTCCGGGCAGTTCGGGCTCACGGTCGGCTGGTTCAAGCGGTCCACGTCGAACGTTGGCTTCGAGTTCGAGGGCGCCTTCACGCGAGGACCCGACGGCGAGGTGTATCACGGCCTGGTCAATTTGATCCTGCAGTCGGGATCGAGGGCGACGCGAATGGTTCCGTACCTGGCGATAGGTGGCGGCGTGTTTCACGCGAAAGAAAAGCTGCGTGATTCTGTGGCCGCGGCGCTGCCTGAGTTCGGTATCGATGCCAGCGAGGCCAGTGAGACGGGCGGCCTCATCGCCTTCGGATTCGGCGTGAGGTACTACCTCGACGAGAAACTCTCGTTCCGAGCCGACTACCGCGAGATGCGCGCGATCACGACGTCGTCAGGCGGATTCTTCGATCGCCTGCACTCGATGCGGCGTATCGCCGGCATCATGATGTTCCGCTTCTAGCAGGAACAGTTCGCGCCCAATCGTGCGTCGGCGCGGCCAAGCCGCGGGCACGGAAAAGCCGGTCGGACAGCCACCGGGCCAGCTCACCGGGTTCAGAGCGAGGGTCCCCTGTTTCCCCTTCCGTCCGACGTAACCCCGGTTACGCGAGCCAGCCCAGTCGCTGTCCGACCGGTACCCCACTACAAAGCAATCTCGATGCCAAAGTTGCGAACAGTCGCAAGAACGATCCGCTCATTTTGGTTCGGATCCTGGAAAACGCCGGGGCCAAGGGGTTTCGCAGGCCCGACGCGAACCCAGCCGCGTCGCTAGAGAACGCGTTGCGTGCCGCCTGAGGCAGCCGTGTGCCCGAACCTGACCACAATCGACCGGCGACGGACGACGACTTGCGGACGGCGTCGAAATACGGTCACAATCAGGATATGAACAACGACGCCACGCTCTCTCGCGACATTCTTCAGAAGGTCTGCCTCGGCGCCTACCCGTCGGACGACAACGTCCTCGAGCCCGTGCTGGCCGACTTCGTCGACGTCGCCAAACAGGTAACCGGCAGCGACTACGGCTCGATCTTCATCATGGAGCGCGAGGAGGGCGAGGTCAGGATCGTCGCGCATCGAGAGGAGGGGGAACTCCTCGACGATCTCCCCAACCTGCTGCAGCTCGACAAGGAGTCGCCCGGGATCATCACGTGGGTCTATCACAACAATGAGACCTACATGTCGAACGATGTGAGCCAGGATCCCTACTACTTCCCGGCCTTCCGGGATGTGGCTGCAGACCTGATCGTGCCGATTCGACTGCAGGGCAAGGCGATCGGCGTGCTGTCGGTTGAAAGCCGCGAGCGCGATCACTACACAGACGAGCACCGCGAGCGGCTCGAGGACTTCGCAGAAGCCATCTCCCTGGTCATCGCGCGCCTGTGGCTCACCCGCTACTCCCGCAAGCGCGGTTACAACGTCGAGATCGTTGGCGTCTCTGCGGAGATCCGTGGGATCGAAGAGATGGTCAAGCGGGTCGCGCCGACTCGTGAGCCGGTGCTGCTGACCGGCGAGAGCGGAGTCGGCAAGGAACTCCTCGCTCACGCGATCCACTACTTCTCGCCACGGCGCGATGCCGACATGATGATCGTCAACTGCGGCGCGTTCGCAGAAGAACTCCTGGCATCTGAGCTCTTCGGCCACGTGAAGGGTTCGTTCACCGGCGCGCACCGGGACAAAGCAGGCCAGATGCAGCTCGCGGATGGAGGCACGCTGTTCCTCGATGAGGTCGAGGCGATGAGTCCCAGGCTTCAGGTAATGCTGCTGCGCGCGCTGGAGTACGGGGAGATCCAGAAGGTCGGAGAGGACCGCTCCGCACACCGCGTCGATGTACGCATCGTTGCGGCCAGCAACCAGGATCTACGAGATCTGGTCCACCGTGGGACCTTCCGCGAGGACCTGTTCTATCGATTCAACGTGTTTGGCATCCGGGTTCCGGCGCTTCGTGAGCGCGTCGAGGACATCCCGCTACTGGCGTCGTACTTTCTGGTCGACTTCCGCGAAGACAACGGCGCAGGCCCGTCGGAGTTCAGTTCCGAGGCCGCCAGTTTGCTGCGCCGTCACCATTGGCCAGGGAATGTCCGCGAGCTGCGCAATGCGGTGCGCCGCGCCGCCGTGCTATGCGATGGAGATCGGATCGGGATCGACGACCTACCGCCCAACATGGTGCGTAGCGCGAGGCAGGCGCCCCCCCCGGCGCCGCGGCCGCAGAGCGAGCTGGATCTGACCGACGCTCAGCTGGATGGCGTGATCGCCGCCCACGTGCGCCGGGTGCTCGACGCCGTGAATGGCAACAAGAGCAAAGCCGCCGACGTGCTCGGGATTCCGCGCACATCGCTCTACCACAAGATTCGCAAGTACCGGATCGAGGGCGAGCCCGCCTGACCGGGCCGCTGGCCGAGGCTATCGAGGCCGGATCATGGCGAGCTGACGTGCGGAGGGTGACCAACGCCAGGTCCAGCCCGAGGTGAATTCGGCGCCGAAGACCACAGGCGTCGCGATGGGTACCTGGCGCGCAGCCATCATCTCGGGTCCGACCCTGTATGCCACCGAGTCGCTCCACCCCCCCACCCTCGTGAGCAGTTCGACGGTCTCTCCCAACGCCAGCGCCTCGCGTTCGGTAACGGCCACAGCGGTGTGCGTCGCAACGGTGTTTGCGCCTACAAAGGCTAGGGTCGCCGCCACAGGCCGCGCGCCGACGCGCGGGAATACAACCAATTGAGCGTCGAGCCCGTCGATAATTACTCGCGCGTGGACCCAGTGAGTTCTCTCGAGATCACGCTGGAAGAGAACCTCCTCCGCCTCATCGCCTGCGACCCCCACTAGTAAATAGCCGGAGGTGGGCGTCCACATCCATCGCACGCGCGACAGCACGTCGAACCCCAGTACTCCGTCGCCCTCACCCTCAGGGCTCCGACGCATCGGAACCATCGCCTCAATGCCACCGAGCTGAACGTGGAGGGCGTCGATTTGGCTCTCGGTTGAGAGACCAGCACGGTCGGCGAATGTCGGCGTGATGCTCGAGCGCCACGCGTATGGGTCAACACGAAGGCGCGCCGCATGGCCGCCAATCCTGACCTCCGCCCAGGTGCTGCCATTCTCGAGCGCCGTTGGCACTACGCCCGCCGTCCCGCGCCAGGCCCAGGCGCCGGCAGGAGCCTCGCGTAGCAGATGCGCCCAGCGGTTCAGCCGCCTTGCAGTCTCGGCGGTGGCTGTGGCCGCACCGCGCTCGAACTGTTCGGCCGCAGCGGCGGGCCGCAGGAGACGCCAGGAGATAGATCCGACGAAGCTCGCTGCGCGCGAACTCATCGAGCCCACGGCCAGGCTCGGGTCGGCCAACTCGAGTGCAGCCTCGAACTCGCCTCGCGCGGCCAGAGCCCGAGCAAGGCCAAGCTGACCCTCCGGATGCGCATCGCCCGCGGATCGACGGTGGAACCCTTCGGCGCGCTGCAGTTCACCCAGTCGCCACAGGGCCCGCCCCATGTACGACCATGCCTCTGGTCCCGGAACACGACGCTCATAGTCCTGTGCGACCCCCAAGGCGGTCACCACGTCCCCGGTCTGCAGCGCCTGCTCGATTCGGTTCTCAGTCTGCGGCGTTGCAGCATTGGCGCCGGTCGCGGGCCGGGCACAGCCCGAAGCCGCAACCAGCAGCAAGGCAGCTCCGACAGCGGCCTTGGCGGCTCCGCGGCCGTTTCGAGATCGGGCCGATCCGGTGATATAGTCAGGCACGGAAGGGAGGCACATGAAGCTCGACAACTACCTATCTCGCTGGCAGGAGTTTCGCGACTGGTCGGCGTCGAACCGACCGGAACTCGTCACCGGAGTGGACACACTCGGCGACGAGCTACGCGACTCGATCCACCAATACCGCGAAGCGACCGATCCAGACACTCGCCACCTCCGCATGGAGCTGATCAAACAGCACTATGACCGCGTGGTCCAGTGGCACATGGAAGCGATCCTTTCGAAGCTCGACGGCAAGTAGCGTCCTAGCCTTGCGCGGCCGCCTGCTCCAGGCGAGCCGCGACCTGGCGAAGTTCTCGACGCTGAGGAAAGCTCAGATGGCCCGCGAGGTCTGTCTCAAGCCGGCGTAGTTGACGCACCGCATCGCGCGCAGCGTCGCTCAGATCGTCGTCCACGGCCTGGACGCCGGCGCCTTGATCGACAACCCAGCACGCCAGTTCCTCGGGATCGAACCGCACATTGAAGCCAAGCTTCCGATGCGGCACCTTACCGGTCCGAACCCACTCATAGAGTGTCTTCGGTCGGATGCCCAGATAGTCTGCGGCCTGTTCGACGCGCCAAAGCGACATGTTCGCCCCCACGAACCTGAACGCTGATCCCCACATTCCCGACCAAACTACCGGTAGCGACCGCTCGAACGCAACCAACTGCGTCGTTTGCGCCCCTTATCGGGCCTGCCTATACTGGACAAGACTTTCAGGTTTACGTCGATATGCACCGTCGGCGCACACGGACTCCAGATGACCGCAGCCGAAACCCACCCCAGGGCGCTCCGTCCCACGGACGTTCTCAAGCACGAACATCGCCGCATCGAAGAGCGTCTCAGTGCCCTGAGCGAAGCTCTCGAAATGCTCGGCGACCGTGGCGCTGTGCCCTCGGTGTTGGATCGCGTGGAAGATCTCGCACAGCGCATCGATCTGGAAATGGCCGCGCATCATCGCAAGGAAGAAGAAGGACTCTTCCCGGTTCTCGCGCCGCACCTGGACCGCGAACTGAACCTCGATGGACGGATCGCCGATCACGAAGATCTGAAGATCATGAGCGGCAAGTTCAAGGACGCGATCGAGGAGTGCCGCGAGGACCAGTCCGACACGTTCGCTGCTCAGATGTTGCGCGGCTACGGGCTCTACATCGTCCATCTGGTGCTCGAGCACCTGCTCAAGGAAGATCAGATCCTCTTCCTGGTGGCGGAACACTGCCTCAGCGCGGACGAGGAAGCCGATGTATTCGAACGCTTCAGACGTCTCGATACAGAGGCCGCCGGCGCGCTCTAGCTTGCGGCGCCGCCAGTCGGCGGCGCAGAGGTTGACTGATTTCAGCCGCGAGGGCCCTTCGTGACGCGCACCACGAGCCAGAAAATCAGCATCGTAGGGATGCATTGCGCGAGCTGTGCGACCAGCGTGTCAAAGGCTCTGCGCGCGGTGCCCGGCGTCGCCGACGCACACGTGAATCTCGCCACTGAACAGGCGCGAGTCGACTTCGCCGAGGACCCGGTCGATATCGCTGCGCTCGTGAAAGCAGTCGAAAGCGCGGGATTCGAAGCCACCGCGCCGTTGACTGATACGGCACCGGCGCTGCCATCGAGCGATCGTGCGGCGGTTCGTGAGGCCCAGGGTCGCCTTTTCTTCGCGTGGCTGTTCACCCTTCCGATCATGCTGATCATGGCCGGAAGCTGGATGTTCGGTTCACCGTGGCCTTCGCCGCTCCTGCACCAGCTCTTGATGCTGGTGCTCGCGTTCCCGGTCGTCTTCATTGTCGGCAGCGAAACCATGGCGGGCGCGGCCGCCGCTGCTGCGCGCAGCGTTCCGAACATGGACGTGCTCATCGCGCTCGGCACCCTGGCTGCCTACCTCACAGGACTTCTTGCTCTGTTCTCGTCGCTGACCAGCTTCGCCGGCATCGCTGCGATGATCATGGCTTTCCACATGACCGGCCGCTACATGGAGGCTCGCGCCAAGGGTCGCGCCTCGGAAGCCATCCGTCGCCTGATCGAGCTGGGCGCAAAAACTGCGCGAGTTCTCGTCGACGGCGAAGAACGCGAGGTGCCGATCGATCAGGTGGTTCGCGGTGCGGTGATGGTGATTCGCCCTGGCGAGAAGATCCCGACCGACGGTCGAATTACCGAAGGTTCGAGCGTGATCGATGAGTCGATGGCCACGGGAGAATCAATTCCGGTATCCAAGACGATCGGCGACGAGGTGATCGGAGCGACGGTCAACCAACACGGCCGCCTGCTGGTCGAGGCAACGCGCGTAGGTGCCGAGACGTTCCTGGCGCAGGTCGTCCGGCTGGTCGAGGACTGCCAGACGTCGCGAGTGCCGGTGCAACTGTTGGCCGATCGTGTCACCGCTGTTTTCGTGCCCACGGCGCTCGGATTGGCGCTGGCCACACTGGGGGCCTGGCTCCTGCTCCCGGACATGATGGGCTCGGCAGCCGCCGCGCTGGCCGACTTCGTCCCCTGGATCGGGCAGGATCTCGGCAGGGTCTCGATGGCTGTATTCGCCGCGGTTGCCGTCCTCGTTATTGCCTGCCCCTGCGCGTTGGGGCTGGCCACCCCGACCGCCCTTATGGTGGGCACGGGTCGTGCAGCCGAGAACGGTGTGTTGTTTCGTTCCGGAGCGGCGTTGCAAGCACTCGTGGAGGCCGACACGATCGCCTTCGACAAGACCGGAACTCTCACGGAGGGGAAGCCGGTGGTGGTTGGGCTGTCGCCCTGTGGGAGCCACACAGAGCAAGACCTGCTGCGCTGGGCTGCATCCGCCGAGTCCGGATCCGAACACCCGCTGGCTCGCGCCATCATGAATGCCGCGGAGCAGAACGCGGACTCCCTTCCGCCGCTCAGCGAGCTCACTGCGGTCACCGGCCGCGGAATCGAGGCCACCGTCGAGGGCAGCACCGTGCGCGTTGGAAGCCTGCGCTTCCTGCGAGAGCAGGGAGTCGTGACCGGACCGCTCGACGACCTGGCCGCCGCCGCCGAGGACGCCTCCCACACTGTCGTGGCGGTCGCCCGCGACGATAGCCCCCTGGGTGTGATCGCGATCAACGACCCTCTCGCCTCAGGTAGTCGCGCCGCCGTCCAGGCTCTGCGCAAACTCGGATTGTCCCCGGTGATGCTCACGGGAGACAACGGGCGCACCGCCGCCTCAATCGGCGACGCGGTGGGGATCGAGCGTGTTGAAGCCAACCTCCTCCCCGAGGACAAGCTCGACCACATCCGACGCCTCCAGGAGGCAGGTCATCGCGTGGCGATGGTTGGCGACGGGATCAACGACGCGCCTTCGTTGGCTCAGGCTGACGTGGGCGTGGCGATTGGCACCGGAACGGACGTCGCAATCGAAGCTGCGGACATAACTCTGGTTCGCGGCGACCTCGGCGCCGCGGTGACCGCCGTTCGGTTGGCCCGCGCGACGCTCCGCTCGATTCGACAGAATCTCTTCTGGGCGTTCTTCTACAACGTCGTCGCGATTCCTCTGGCCATGCTTGGACTCCTGCATCCTGTGATCGCCGAGCTCGCCATGGCGTTGTCCTCGCTGACAGTGGTCGGCAACGCCCTCCGGCTTCGTCGCGCTCGCATCTGAACCGCGGCCGACGTCGCCCGCGGACTGCTACGATCTGCACATGGACGCTAGAGAAACCGAATTCCTGACCGCGCTGAAGCAGCGCGTCCTCGTGGGCGACGGTGCCATGGGCACGTATATCCACGCCCGTTCCGGCCTGCCGCTCGATCGCTGCTTTCCCGAGCAAAATCTCTCTGAACCGAAGCTCGTGGAAGAGATCCACGCCGAGTACTTCGTTGCGGGCGCTCACGTGCTGCGCACGAATACCTACGGCGCCCACCGACTCGGGCTCGCGGCGCACGGACTGCAAGACAGCGTGCGGAAGATCAACGTGCACGGCGCTCGCCTGGCGCGCCAGGCGAGCGAGCATCGCGCCTGGATCCTCGGCTGTGTCGGACCGATCGGCCGACCGCTTGCACCGATCGGACGCATCAATCTGGATGACGCGCGAGCGGCTTTTCAGGAGCAGGCGGAGTACCTGGCGGAAGGCGGCGTCGACGCGATCATCATCGAGACGATCGCAGACATGGCCGAGATGAAGGCCGCGGTCGAGGGTGTGCGGGCAGCTTGCGATCTGCCCCTGATCGCCCAGAAGACGTTCACCGAAGATGGCATGACCCTCATGGGGCAATTCCCGGGCGAAGTAGTCCAGGCACTCACTGAACTCGGCGCCGACGTCATCGGCGCGAACTGTTCGCTCGGCCCGCACGCGTACACGGCGATCATGGAACGCATGGCGCTGGCCGCGGACGGACCGCTTTCGGTATTTCCGACGGCAGGCGTTCCAGTGCGCGAGCGCGGCACGGTGCATTACGAAGCCTCCCCCCGTTACCTGGCCGACCATGCGGTTCGGTTTGCCCGGATCGGAGCGCGGCTCATCGGCGGCTGTTGCGGGTTCACTCCAGAGCACGTTCGCGCGATGGCGACCGCTCTTGAAGAACACGTCGAAGATGCAGGCAGCACGCCAGCTCCCCTGCACCGCATCGCCCACATCGAGTCGACCCGCGAGCCCGCCGAACTCAGCGAACGATCGCACCTGTCGCGGCGCATGGGCCGCGAGTTGGTCGTCACGGTCGAGATGGACATTCCGCGCGGCCACGACATGCAGACGCTCGTGGACGGGTCCCGCTATCTGAAATCGCACGGTGTCGACGCAGTCAATATCACCGACGGGGCGCGAGCCCGCCTACGCCTGCACCCGATGGTGATCTGCCATCAGATCGAGCAGGAAGTCGGGATCGAATCGATCATGCACTACGCCTGCCGCGACCGGAACGTGCTTGGCATGCAGTCGGAGATCCTCGGCGCCGCGGCACTCGGTCTGCGCAACATACTCATCGTTTCGGGCGACCCAACGGCCATCGGCGACTACCCGAAGGCGACCTCTGTGTTCGAAGTGGACTCCACGGGGCTGACTCGTGTCGTGGCCGGGATGAACGCAGGCCGCGACATGGCGGGGAACCGAATCGGCCGACCTACATCGTTCTACATCGCGGTTGCCGCCAATCCCATGGCCGAGAACATGGACGAAGAAATCGAACGCCTCCATCGCAAAGCCGACGCGGGCGCCCACTGCGTCTACACGCAGCCAATCTTCGAACTCAAGACGCTCGAGAAGTTCCTCGAACGCATTCGCGGGCTTCACCTGCCCGTCGCTCTTGGCGTCCTGCCGCTGCGCACCGCCCGGCACGCCGAGTTCCTGCACAACGAAGTGCCGGGGATCGATATCCCAGAAGACATCCGCGTTCGGATGAACGCCGCCGGCGAATCGCGCGGCACGGACGAAGAGGCCGTCAGCGCGTCGAAGGCTGCACAGGCGGAAATGGGCGTCGAGGTAGCCGTGGAACTCGTGGAGCGTGCCAAGGACATGGTAGGAGGCATCTATCTGATGCCACCATTCGAGCGCTACGAGATGGTTCCCGCGATCATGGAAGGGGCTGGGATTACCCGCGATCGCGCGACCGCCGACTAGTAGGCGCTAGTGGAGCGGTCGCCCGTCGACACGTTGCCGATAGCGATAGATCACCCGCATCACGTACTGCTGGGTCTCCGCATAGGGCGGCACGCCGTCGTACTTGTCAACGGCTCCCGGCCCAGCGTTGTACGCGGCGAGCGCGAGTTCCACGCTGCCGGCATACCGCAGCAGGAGGCGGCGCAGATATCGAACGCCCGCATCGACGTTCTGCGCCGGATCGAACGGATCTTCCGCGCCGTAGCGACGCGCCACCGCGGGCATCAACTGCATCAGACCCATCGCACCAGCGCGGGATACGGCCTGGTGATCGAAGGACGACTCCATTTCGATCAGCGATTCCACCAGTCGATGGTCGATTCGGTGCCGCTGCGCCGCCGCATGAGCGAGCGAGATCGCCTCGGCTACCGCCATATCGACATTCAGTCGTCCGGGAGTACGAACCGTTGTCGGCCCTTTGCGCTTTGCCGGCGCGTTCGGGCAATTGGGGTCGTCGGCGCTGTCTGTGATCACAACGCTGCCGTCCGCAGCGGTATAGACACACGGCAACGTCTGGGCAAGTGCTGGGTCCGACACCGCGATCACGGCTACCAGAAGGCCGCCCGCGAACGCTGTCAGAACCGCCTTAGCGACCGCCATCGCCCAGTCGTGATTCGACCCAGGGGAGTCGCTGGCTCACGTACTGCATGATGTCGGGATGCTGGGAGCTTCCGGTGTCCAGGAATCGGTAGTACGAGTCGATCGCCTGATCCCACATCTGCAGTTCTTCGTAGACCAACCCGAGGTTGTAGTGGGCCAGGGCGTTCTCCGGATCCGCGACGATCACCTGGGAGAACGCGCGACGCGCGTCCTCGTATCGGCCCCACCGCATGAAAATGAGCCCCTTGTTCGTGTAGGCATCGAGCTGTTTGGCGTCGAGTGCCAGCGCACGGTTGAACTCGATCAGCGCGCCGTCGAGATTCCCCATGCGGTAGAGCACGACGCCCAGATTGTTGTGAGCGGACGCGTTCTGGGGATCAACGTTCAGGGCTCTCCGCAGGTGGCGTTCGGCAAGCTGGAAACGTCCCTGCCCCTCGTAGAGCACGGCAAGATTGGCGTTGATTCGAGCATTGTCGGGATCCAGCTTCAGGGCTCGGAGATAGGCGTCTTCCGCCCCGCCGAGGTCGCCGGCCTTCTGCAACTGCAATCCGCGCTGGAAGCCGGATCGTACAGTCGGATCGACCAGTGTCCGGTTCGCGGGCTCGGCAACAGCCTCCGGCTCACGCGCAGCGAACGGATTGTCGTTGGCTGGCGCCGCGGCGCGAACAGGCGCCTGTGTCACCTCGCGAGATTGCGTCGGCGCGTTGTCGCTGGAGGTCAGGGTGAAGCCACTATTGCTTGTGCCCTCCGTGGCCCGACTCGACGTCGAGCTCGCGGCCTCGCGGACCTGTGGCTCCGATTCGTAGCTGCGCAGGTCGAACGATGGCGCCTCGTCGCGCACTGCGGGCTGGTTGTCCACGTTCGCCGGCGGCAGTGCCGACGACAGGTCCGAAAGATCGTCTTCTTCGCGGGCCGACGTAGCGGCGGCCGAAGTCGTCGGTGCGGCAGCTCGTGCCGCATCGCCGTCGCTCATCGCCTCAGAGGGATTCGAGGTACTCGGCCCATTCGTGGCCGCGGGCTGCGCCACTGCGGTTCCCGTCTGCGCCTCGCGCAGATCCGTGAGAAGTGGCCGGCCTGCGTTGGCCTGGGAGCCAGTGAAGTTCGGCTGGAACCACCACAGAGCTGTCGCGATCACTGCCATCGAGCAGAGCGCAATGATCCCGATCCACGTGAGCGGCGAGAGTCGTCGCGGCTCAGCCACGTACGCCGGTTCCTCCGGCTCGTAGTGGCTCAGCTGCTCGACCATTTCTTCCGAGTCGCGCACGGTCTCGTAGTCGTTGGTGGCGCCGGCAACGTTCCCGCGCCGGTGGTTCTCGTCCTGCACTCGTTTCAGCGCGTCGAGGATCACACTCATGGGGTCAACTCCCGGTCACGTCAGGGACGGCGACCGCCTCTGCATGGGCCACGCCGTGCGCTTCCCGGAGTTGCGTGGCGGCCGCGGCCGCTGCACTCCGGTCGGCATATGCACCGACGGTCAAGCGATAAAGGGTGCCCTGGCCGGCAACATCCGCCGCCACCAGGTACGTGTCGAATCCGCCCGTTTCCAGGTCGCGCTGTAGTTGCGTGAGCGCGGTTTCGCTGGGATCACGGTGTGAACTGAGATAGATCGTGTAGGCGCTCTGCGGGGTACGTAGGGCGAGCGACGGGGCCGAGCTGTTGAAGTGCTCGGACCCACCCTCGGCGCGAAACTCCGCCGGTGCCGGCAGTTGCGGAACCTGGCTCCACTGCAATCCCGTGTACCCGCCCACCGTGATCACGGCAGCAAGCACAACTCCGACAGCGGCCTGCCAGGGCCGGAACCCATTGTCGGCAACCGGCGGGGGCTCAGCGAAGTACTTGGAGTGCGAGTTCGGGACCGGCGATTCCGCGGGCGACTCGGAAGTGGCCGCCGGTGCTTTCTCCGGAACGGCCACGGGAACGACGGGCGCTGCCGGGCGTTCGACCGGAACAGATCCGCTCGTTAGCTCGAGCGTCGTAGCTGCCGCATCAACCATCGCACCGGTGACAACCGCTGACTGTTGTGCGTAGCCAGCCAAGAGAGCACGGTCGGCGAGCAAGTTGACCAGCCTGGGCACGCCTTCGCTGTAGCGATGAATCGCCGCATACGCCGTAGGATCGAAGCTCACATCGCCACAGTTGCCCGCCACTCGAAGCCGGTGCTCCACGTACCGCGCGACGTCGTCGACGCCAAAGGCGTTCATCGTGTAGCGCACAGACACGCGCTGCGCGAGCTGGCTCAGCTCAGGCGTTTCGAGCAGTCGGCGTAGGCCGAGTTGGCCGGCCAGAACGATCTGGATCAGCTTCTGTTTGTTCGTTTCCAGGTTCGACAGGAGGCGAATCTGCTCCATGGTCGGGAGCGGCAAGTTCTGCGCCTCGTCGACGACGAGAACCGCTGTGCGTCCCTGCGCGGACAGATCCAAGAGGAAGCCGTTGAGGTACTCAAGCATCTCCTGCTTACCGAGTGCGCGAGCGACGTCGCTGTCGAATTCGGCCTGCGGGATGATGCCGAAGTCCACCAGGATGATCCGCAGCAGATCTTCTTCAGAGATCTGCGGGTTGAAGATCATCGCGGTCACCGCGTCATCACCGAGACTCTCGAGGGCCGTGCGCAACATCGTGGTCTTGCCGGTGCCGGCAGGTCCGATGAAGCACATGAAGCCTTCGCGCTCACGGATGCCGTAGTGCAGCAGGTCGCGCGCTTCGGCGTGGCCCGCCTGCCCGAAGAAGAACTTCGGGTCCGGCGTGAGTCGGAAGGGCTTCTCGATCAGCCCGTAGTAGTCCCGGTACATCGTCTTTCCCCTACTGCCCCGCGCGGCTGCCCGCCTTCGAGCGGCGGCGCATTTCAAGGCGCTGGCGCTGATCGCGGACGAGCTCGCGGATGCGATCCTCGTTGAGAATGGTCGGCGTGATCATCACGATCAGATCGGCCTTGCGCGACTCTCGGTCGACTCGCTTGAAGAGGCTGCCGAGAACCGGGATATCGCCCAACAGGGGCGTCTTGGTCTCGTCGTCCGAGATCACGTCCTCGAGCAGGCCGCCGATGAAGATCGTTTCGCCTTCGGGCACCCGGATCACGTGATCGCTGACGCGAACGTCCATGCGCGGGAACCGATCGCCGTTGGGCGATGTTTCGAAACCGGCCAGGTTCGTCACGGCGGGCTGGACGCTCATGGTCACCCAACCGTCGGCTGCAACCTGCGGCGTCACCGACAGGATGACGCCATTGGTCACCGTGCCCGGCGTCGTAATTGTCTGAGCCAGGTTGCCCTGACCGTTGAAGACTGTCTGCGTGGTGAAGAACACTTCCTGCGTTCCCACCGACAGCAGTGCCATCTGGTTGTTCAGCGTCACAACGGAGGGTGACGACAGCACGTTCACTTCGCCCTGGTTGGCGAAGGCGCCGATCACGGCGTTGAAGTTGCCGCGCGAGATGGCCGCCTGGAAGACGTTGATACCACCGGCACCAACGTTCTGACCGAGCGCGAGGCCGAGATCCTCGAAGGCCATCGTCCAGTCCACGCCGGCCGAGAAGTTGTCGTGCATGACAACCTCGACGATCTGCGCCTCGATCAGCACCTGACGCTGGGCGATCTTCTCGATCGAATCGAGATACTCGCCAATCTCGTCGAGTGTGTCGGTGTAGTGGCGCACCATGATGGTGCCCGCCGCGCGGTTGACGTGGAGTGCGGGGCCATCGGCTCCGCCGCCGAAGCCGCCGCCGCCGCCGCCGAAGCCGCCAAGGCCGCCGCGCCGTCGGTTGAACGGATCGAGAGGATCTATGTTCCCGCCGCCCAGGCCACCGGAGCCGCTACCCATGAGGAACGACACACCCTCGGTGATCTGTTCCCACATGAAACTGGGATCGGACGACTGGACGGAAGCACTACCGCCGTTCTGTCCGCCGGAGATACCACCGGTCACACCGCCGCCTCCATTCAGACCACCGGTACTGCCCTGGTTGCCGGTGTTCACGCCAATCGAACGCGAACCGGAACGGTCGGTCTGGACGATGTCCAGGAAGTACAGCCGGGTTTCCATCGTGCGCCCGCGTACCTTGATCACGCTGGCCTCGACCCGATACTCGAGATCAAGCGGCTTGAGCAGGCTGTCGAGCAGCACCGGCAGGGTCACGCCCTTGATGTCGTGGGTCACAGCGCCGGCTACGTCGGGCTCGATCACGATGGACAAGTCGGACTCACGGGCGATCGCAAGCAAGACGGCACGCACATCCGTGTCGCGTACCTGCAGGTCATACGTCTTGTTCGGGTCGTAGCCCGACTCGTCGAGCGACTCTTCGAGAGCAAGCGCTGGGGCTTCGCTCATCATCGGCGCGGGCGCGCCGAGTGCCGAGCCCTGTTGCTCGCCCCACGTCGGCGGCGTTGCCGGCGGCGCGGCCGCGGACGTTTGAGGTTCGGAGCTGCCCGAGGCACACGCCGGCAAGATGCCGACGGCGAGCACGAGCAGCGCCACCAGAGTCAACTTTCGCTGGCGTTCGCTTCGTTTCATATTCCTGGCCTCCCCGGCCGAAGGAGTTCGCTTCTCGAGCTTCACTGCCCACCTGCCCCGTCACCGCGAACCGTCAGTCGGACAGCGGCGTCGTTCATTCGTAGTACATGCGTGTCGGTGCCGAGGCGGAAGACAACCGCGTCAGCCCAGACATCGATAATTTCCATGCCGGCAACCACGTCACCGACTCCGAAAACGTCATCGTTGATCACGGCCATCCGGCGCCCTGCGCTGTCGCCGAGCACGGCCGAGAGCAAGAGGCCACCAGCCGGGAGCGGGTTTTCCACCGCGTCCGGAATCTCGCGGTAGTTCTCCACCGCCCAGATCTCACGAGGCGTGAACATGGGATTGCGGCCCCAGCTCGCGTCAGAGGCGAGCGCCGTGGCAGAAACCGTCTCGCGTGGCTCTACAGCAGCTGGCGCCTGGGCGCCGGGCGCCGTCGGACGCGGGCGCGTTGGGGTCGGCTGGCCAGTGCGATTGCCGGCGAAGTTGGGAACGTCGAACTGTTCGTTTGGCTGGAGCGGGGCGACCGCACCGGGGCCATCCCCGAATCCACCCACCGCGCCCGTGAAGTAGAGGACGTTCCATGCCAGGACCAGCACGAACACCACTGACAGCAGGACGAGAATATTTCTGTTTGTCATGGCCGACCTCCCTGACCGCCCATCTGCGGCATCGGCCGCCCTGTCGCGGATGCGACCGGATCGCCGTTCGCGCGGAAGTAGACTCCGACGGTCATATCCGCGACGATCTCGGGGAACTCGCGCCACAATTCGACGGGACCGAACTCGGCAACCCACCCGAGACGGCCGATCTCGCCGACGAACCTGCCGAGCGCGTCGTAGTCGCCAAACGCCAGGATCGAGAACTCGATTCGCCGTGCACCGCGCACCGTGCCGATCACCTGTTCGGTGCTCTTACCATTCGGGGTCGGTTGCACGGCCTGGCTATCCGCGATGGTGACGTACGCCTCGACGCCCAGCGCGTCGGCGGCACGCGTCACGGTTTCGACGAAAACGGGCAAGTCCGTTTCGGGCCCCAGCAATGCGAAGACCTGGTCATTGGACGCCTGCCACGCAGCCGGTTCCCCCTGTGTCGCCGGCGGGATCGCCTCGATCTGACGCTCGATCTGTTCGAGGCGATCGACGGCTACCTGCGCGTCCTGACCCGCAGTCGCAGCGCTGGCGCGCAGCGGCGCAACAACGAAGGACCACAAGACGAAAGCTCCCACGACCACCAACGCCACAAGAATGACGAGGCGAATCTGGGGACTGATCTCAGACCAACTCATCGGCCTTCTCCTGACGAGACTGCCTTCAGCCTCAACTCAATGACGAATTCCACCGACGTCGGAGTCGGCGCAAAAGGCGGTAGCTCGTCGAATGTCGTTCGTCCTCTCGTCGTGCGTGTCTGGCCCGAACCGGTCATCATCCGGCGTCGATCGGCACTGGCTTGACGCGCCGCCGCTCGCTCGCGACCGCCCCGTTGCGGAACAACGCCCGATCGAGAGGTCACATCGCCAACGGAGAGGCCTTCGGTCACGCTCGCCGACGAGACCAACGGGTCGCTCTCGAGCACTGCGTAGAACCGCGCGAAGGAGCTCTGAGAACCAGCCCGACTCGATCCGAGCGCGAGCCCGGAAATCTGAACGTCCCAGTAGGTCGCGCCGGCACTTCCCGGCACCGGATCGAGGATCACGTCGTACAAGGCGATGTTCTCCGGCACCCGCTGCGCTACGCGCTGGAGCACCGATTCCAGGAGAGTCGACTCGAACTCACGTTCTTCGAGCAACTGCTGGCGAATGGAGTGATTGATCCGCTCCGCCGCCACGTTCTGCGCGTTCTGAAGCTCGGTTTGACGTGCAACCAGGCGCGCCTGCGCGTCGTCCGCGCGACTCCGCGCGAAGGTGCCGTCGACAAAGGCCCAGATCGCCAGGCCTGCAAGTACGAGGAGTAGCGCAGCCGCCACCCAGCCGAGCCATGAGCCGGCGCGACGCGCAGTGCGCTCAGTCAGTTCTTCGGGCGCCCGCAGGTTGCCGCCACCAGCCGCACCCAGCGAGGAGGCGCCGATCGCCGTCGCCAGTGCCGGCTGGTCGTAGGGATCCGCGTTGCCCAGATCGAGGGCCGAGGACACATCGAATGGCTCAACGCTGATACCCAGGCCCTCGCGCAAGCGCGCGGCAACATCCGTCATGTTGGACATCGGACCCGTGAGGACCAGCCGGTCGACCTTCGCGCCCTGTGCGCGTTGACCGAAATAGAGGAACGAGCGCCGTAGCTCGGCCGTCACCAGGTCGGTCATCGCCGCGGGATCGAAATCGCGGTCGTCGCTGCGGAGAACGAAGTCTCGAACCAGTTCGAGCGCTCCGTCCTGGAAGATCAGCAGGAACGAGCGGCCAGTCGACAGATAGGCAATCGCTGTACCGCCACTGCTCGACGGGAGCAGGCGATGCGCATCGACGAGCGCCATCGGGACCGTCGTGATGAGGTCGGCCTCGAGCCCAGCACCTTCGATCGCGTCGGTGGCGCGCGACACTGCGTCGCGTTCAACCGCGGCAATCAGTACTCGATCCTTGGCAACGCCGTCTTCCTCGACCGTGCCCACCGCAACATGCGAGTACGCGAGCTGACCGGCCGGTACCGGCGACAGCTTGCGGATCTCCGCACCTGCGGCCAGATGACGCTCCTTGGCGTCCATCTGCGGCATGGTCACCAGGTAGTGGTACGAGTCGTCGTCCACCACCACCGCGTGCGCCGAGCTGGCGGTACTACCGATCGTGTCGAGCCACTGCTCGAGCCACGAGCCCATGGCCGCGCCTTCGAGACCGGCATGGCCGCTCTGTCCGGATGCCCGAAGAGTCGGCGCATCATCGCCCACGACCTGTGCCGCGGCGACCGTGCTGCCGAGCTCTATGCCCAGGGTGCCGCGCTTTCCGCGCAACCGATCCATCAGTCCCATGACGTTACCTCCGCGTCGTCGCCATCCGCGGCGACGTCGCTAGCCGGATCCGACTCCGGGCTTCCGGTCGAAGCCTCTTCGCCAAGTTCCAGATGCAATTCAACGGTCTGCTGCGCGCCACCGCCGCGGATTCCGACGACCGAGGTTTCGGTCACCAGCTCTCCGGTGAAGGCCAGGCAGGTAGCTTCGACTTCGTGGAGTCCGCGGTGAACGAACTCAAAAGAAAAGGGCGGCAGCTCGGTGAAGACCGTGGCGGCCTCACCAGAATTCGAGTAGTGCAGCGTCACGGTGCAGCCCTCTGGGGAGTTCACAACCGCTTCACCGCTATGACCCTTCACAAGCACGATCAGCGAGCCGTACGGGTCCACTGGGAGTGCCGGATACAAAATGTCGTCGGCATCGTCCGGTAGGCCGTTTGGGCCATAGCTGCGGACCTGGCCGTAGCCAGCGACGCCGATGTCGTATGGGTTGCCCCACGGATCGATCTGAAAGTCAGTCGGCGTCCGACCGGTACTGACGTACGGTCCGTTCCAGCCGTAGCCCACGCCAGAGATCTCGGAGCGGACGAAGAACGGTTGATCGATCTGCATCATGAGCTCGTCGAGCGTGTTCGGGAAGCGGCCCAGATCGCCCATGAAGCCGTAGGTCTGCGCTTCCATATCGCCCATCACCGAGTCGTACAGGCCTTCGAGTTCGGCCCGCGCGTTGCGGCCGTTGGCATCGTTGACCACGCGCAAGACTGTGGGAGCTGCGGCAGCCGATACCACCACCAGCGCTGCGAGGATCAACGTGACCTCGAGCATGGTGATGCCACGCTGATCGCCGGCCACGCGCCGTGCTGTGTTGAGGCTGAAATACTTCATTGGATCGAGTTGATGAGTCGGAAGAGCGGCAGGTAGAACGCCGTGCCCATCAGAACGAGCACGCCGGCAAGAAACGCCAACAGAATCCGACCCATGTAGGTCGTAACGCGGCGGACGGTGGAGTCGACCTCGCGATCGAAGAAACGGATCACGCTTTGCAGCGCCTCTTCCATTCTTCCGGTGCGTTCCGCGGTGCCGACCATCTGGACGACCACGCTCGGGAACTCGCCTGTCTCGCGCATGGCGACAGCCAACGGTTGCCCGCTGAGCACGCGGCGATTCACGTAGCCCACAACCTGGGCGATGTACGCGTTGCCGACGGCGCCTTTAACAACCTCGAGACACTGCGTCACGCTCACGCCGGAGCCGTACATCGTCCCGAAGTGGTGCGCGAACCGTGAGAACGAGACCTTGCGGAGCAGTTCGCCGAAGATCGGAATCCGTAGCTTCAATCGATCCCAGCTCACACGTCCGGCCGACGTTCCGATCCACAGCAGGAACAGGATCGTGGCACCGAGGAGCACCAGCGTTACGGCAGGCAAGTACTCGGTGAACAGAGTGCTGTAGGCAAGAACGAATCGTGTCGGGAGCGGGAGATCGAAGTCCTGGTTGTTCTGCAGGCTCGCGTACACCGACTGGAAGCGCGGGATCGCGATCGTCACGATAACCACGTTCAGAGCGAGCAGCGCGCCGACCACCATGATCGGATAGGCCAGGATGTTGCGAATCCGCTGGCGCATGTCGAGCTGCCACTCGAGGAAGTCGCGAAGCTCCGCGAGCGCCTCTTCGAGCTTCCCCGACTCCTCGCCAGCCCGCACCGTATTCACATAGACATCAGTGAAGACGCTCGGATAGCGAGCCATCGAGTCGGAAAGGCTGCTGCCGCGCTCGAGTCCAGCGCGCAGACCACGCACGACGTTGCGAAGCTTCTGCTTCTCCACCGTGGCCTCGAGATCTTCAAGACCCGTCAGCAACGGCACGCCGGTCGCGACGACCGGCAGCAACTGCGACGTGAAGACCACCAGATCCTTGCGCGTGATGCGCTCGATATGGATGCCAGACAAGCTGCCACTGTTGGCCTTCACCAGGTACAGACCCCGGTTGGCCAACTGGTCCGCGAGCGTATCGCGAGACACGGCCGACTCGACGCCTTTGATCTCGGCGCCTGTGTCGTTCTTGGCTACGTAGCTAAATCGCGGCATTGCCTATTCGCGCGCGACGCGCGCCAACTCCTCTAGGGTTGTCTCACCGCGACGGACCCGCTCGAGTCCGTGCTGCATGAGAGTCCGCATGCCTTCGTGAACGGCCACGCGCCGGATGGCACGGGTGTCCGCGCTTTCCTTCATCGCTGCACGGACCGCGTCGCTCACCATCAAGATCTCGAAAATTCCGGTGCGCCCCTTGTAGCCGGTGTCGCCGCACTGTCGGCAGCCGGCGCCGCGCAACCATGTGCCGTCGAGCGACTCGTCGGAAACGCCAAGGCTCTCGAGCATGCTGGCGTCAGCCTGAACGGGCTCGGCGCAGTGCTGGCAGACCTTCCTCACCAGACGTTCGGCGACCGCCGAGATCACTGTGGAGCCGATCAAGTACGGTTCGAGGCCCATGTCGATCAGACGCGGGAAGGTACCCGCGGCCTCGTTGGTATGGAGCGTCGACAGAACCAGGATCCCGGTTAGGGCTGCTCGCATTGCCAGACCTGCCGTCTCCGGATCCCGGATCTCACCAAGCAGGATGACGTCAGGATCCTGCCGCAACATCGAGCGGATCCCCGCACTGAACGTGAAGCCCGCGCGGTTGTTGATCTGGCTCTGACGAATCTGAGGCAGGCGGTACTCGACCGGATCTTCGAGCGTGACGATGTTGTTCGCCATCGTGTCGAGGTTCGAGAGCATCGTGTAGAGAGTTGTCGTCTTACCCGAACCAGTAGGCCCGGTGAGCAACACGATGCCCTTGGTCCGCGCCATCGAGTCCTGCAAATAGGCGAGCGTCTGGCCTTCGAGGCCAAGATCACCGAGACCGCCAAAGAGCATCTGCCGCTCGAGCACACGTACGGCCATCTTCTCGCCGAAGACGGTCGGGAAACACGAAACACGCAAGTCAACCTCACGGTTGCCGGTGCGATAGGTGATGTGGCCTTCCTGTGGCAGCCGCTGCTCAGCAATGTCGAGCGAGGCGATCACCTTGAGTCGCGAAATGATCGAGTGATGCAGCTTCTTGGGCAGCATGGGCCCAGGCTGTAGAAGACCGTCAACGCGATAGCGCACTCGCACGGACTCTTCTTCGGGGTCGATATGGACGTCCGTGGCACGGCGTCGCACTGCCTGCTCAATCACCTCATCCACGAGACGCACGATCGACTCGTTGGCCGTGACCGTCTCCTCGGCAACGATCAGCCCGCCACCGCTCCGCGCACGTTGCGCCTCGGCGTCGTGGCGATCGACCGTCTCGGTCACCAGGTTCTCGAGCACCCCGGCGCCACCGTAGAAGTGATCCACCGCGTTGCGAATATCCGTCTCGGTGGTGCACATCACCTGAACGCGCAACCGAGTCCGGCGCTCGATCTCGTCTACGGCAAGGATGTTGAATGGGTCGGCGGTCGCTTACCCGTAGCGTTTGCCCGACGATGGCCACCGGCACAATGCCATAGCGCGGAGCGATATCGCGCGGCACGGCTTGTACCGCTGCGTCCTGCACCATCTGCAACCGCAGAGGTTGGAAAGGAACGCCGGCGATCTCGGCAAGTGCTCGTGCCAGGCCCTCCTCGGTCAGTACACCCTGGTGAACAAGCATCTGGCCCAGCAGTGCACCGCCGCGTGCCTGCTGTTGATCCAGCACGTTGGTCAGTTGATCGGGGGTGAGGACGCCCCGCTCGACGAGGTAGTCGCCAAGCCGGACGGTCGCTACCGCGCCGCCGTGACCATTGCCGGAATGGGCACCATTTGTGCCCCCGTTGACCGGCATTCCGCTTTCGTTGTCACCCTGATACATCGATAAGACCCTTATCGCACCTTATTGGCCGCGATTGATCCTTAAAAGTCACTTCTGATTACAGTAACAGCTTAAGAACCTCTAAAAACCCTTATTTCACTTTCCGGAACATAATGACCGCACCTGTCACCGCGGGCAGCATCGGGATCAGCACCACCAGCAGGAAGAAAACCGACGCCTGGTTCTCCGCTGTGAAGAGCACGCGCTTGTTGGCGACTTCCTTGGGGCGGATCGAAATCAGCTCTGACTGACCGGTAAGCCAGTTGATCGAATTCAGGAACAGGTCGCCGTTCCCCTGCCAGCCGAAGAACCCGTTGCTCACGAAGTCGGCGTCACCGCCGATCACGAGGATGGGGTCGCCCAACGGGGTCGCACCGCCGTCACGCATGCGCACTCGGTAGGCGCGCGGCGTTTCCGGAACCTCAACCGCGACCGCGATCATGAGCGGCAGGGGTCCGCGCACCTCGGTTTCGGCGTCGTAGGTGTAAACCTGACCGCGCTCGACACTCGTCTCGCCCCACGAACCCTGCGAGGTCATCGCGAGCGGCAACGCCGTGAGGCCTGAGACCCTCTCGTCAGCGAACGTGATCGAGCGGGGCAACGTGAACAGGCTCATCAGACCGAAGTCTTCGGTGATCGGATGAGGCTGGTAGGCGTCAACCAGGGGAGACTGCACGCCAAGGTTGAACTGCTGCCCGTTCTTCGCCGTATCGATGATGAAGTCGTCGTTGACCTCGAAACCGAAGCGCTCACCGATGAAGGCGGCGAGGTTCGGCACGTCCGTGCGGCTCTCGAACAGCAACCTGAGACGTCCACCGCCATCGAGGAATGTCTCGAGCGCGTCGATCTCTGTTGCGAAGAAGTCGGCTTCAGGCCCTGCGATGACGAGCGCACGACATTCGTCAGGCAACTCCTCGGTAGCAAGGTTCACGGGCCGGACACCGTAGTTCGTCTGCGTCATCGTGAGCGCGGCAGCCGACAGGCCTTCACGGCTCGAATCCGTGGCGCGCCGCTCACCGTGCCCAACCGTGAAGCACACCGGCACGGCTTCGCCACGAGTCGCGGCAAGAACTGCGTTCGTGATGCTGGGCTCATCGATGGCCGCGGCGAGTTGAGCATCACCGCCCGCATCGACGAATACCTGGCCGAAGCCTCGTGCTCCAAGAGCAGCCGCCAGCGCCGGGTCTGCTTCGGGGTCGACGAGCCTGTAGCTCACTTCCGAGGAAGCCTCCTCGTAGGCGAGCAGAAGCCTCTCGATGCCGGCACTCTTTCCGCCCTGCACGAAGGCCACCAGTTCTACGGGCTGGTCGAGCGTCTGGAGCACGCCGCGGCTTTGCGCGGACAGGCTGAAGAACTGCTCTTCCGTGAAGTCCCAGGACACAGGGTTGTAGTTGGCTACCCAGCTCACCAGAGCCGCGCACCCGAGAAGGACCACAAGTTGAACCCCGACGAACGTCCAACGCGTAACACGACGGCTAGAACGAATGAACTGCTTCGGCTTGGTTGCGCGTGCTGGGCTCTTGGAGTCGTTCATGAGCTTCGCACTCCCCGCCAGCGGATCGACTCGAGCGCTGTGTAGGTCAGAAACAGGAAGAACGCCGGGAACCACACGAAGTAGTTCAGGTCGCGGCCGCTGATCACTCCCACGCGGAAATCACCGAAGTGGTTGTGAATCGACAACCAGCGCACGCCGTCCTGGTAGATGCTCGGCAGCAAGTTCGCGGGCGCATCGATGAACCAGAACACCATCAACACGCCGTAGCCGGCGAACGCCGACACAACCTGGTTCTTGGTAATCGACGAGACCCATAGCGTCGCCGCGAGCATGGACGCGCTCATCAGTGCGAGGCCCAGAAACCCGGTAACAAACGTGCCGAACTCGTTGTCGCCGTAGAAGTCCATGACGAACTGGAACAGAAACGGCGGGGTGAGCATGAAGAGCAGGAACACGTAGGCGCCGCAGAACTTGCCCCACATGATTCCGGCGTTGCTCACCGGCGACGTCAACAGCAGATCCATTGTGCCGCGCCGCTTCTCCTCGGAGAGCAGTCCCATCGCGATGATCGGCACGACGAACATCAGCACGAGGGCAGTCACATCGAGGAAGCTCCCGGCAACCATCGCCGGGACGTTCAGCAGATTGCCCTCGGCTCCGAACTCCTGAACGCGAGCATCGGCATTGCGGCCCTGGGCAGCCCAGTAGCCGAGGATGCTCACGAAGAAGATTCCCTCCGCCAACCAGAAGATCGCCAGGAGCGCATAGGCCACCGGCGACACAAAGTAGCTGTGAAGTTCCCTCTTACAAATGGCCCAGCCGCCTCGTAGGAATCTCATCGTCCCCCCCTAGGCAGCCTGATCTTCTGCATCGGCATCTTGGTTCACCTCGTCGGTGAGGCGCAGGAAGATCTCCTCGAGCCCCATTTCACGTCGCGTCATTCCAATAAGTTCGAATCCCGCATTGACCACGGCGGCTGCCACGCGTGGGCGGACGTCGGTATCGGGAGCAGCGCTGAGATCGCAGCGCCAGACATCCGACTCCACGTCTTCGACGATGCGTGCGTCCGCAACGCCCGGAAGACTGGGGAGCATGCGTCGCAGGGCGTCCGCGTCACCGCGAACCTGCACCGTGACCTGGTCACCACCACCGAAGCGACGCGAGAGTTCATCCACCGAATCGGCAGCCACCACCTTGCCTTCGTTGATCACGACGACGCGTTGAACGGACGCCGAGATCTCGCTGAGAATGTGGCTCGACAGCACCACCGTGTGGTCGCCGGCGAGATCTCTGATGAGCTGTCGGACCTCGATGATCTGTCGCGGATCGAGCCCGGAGGTGGGTTCGTCGAGGATCAGGAGCTCGGGGTCGTGCAGGATCGCCTGCGCCAGGCCCACGCGCTGCTTGTAGCCCTTCGAGAGCTGCTCGATCGGTTGATCGGCGCGCTCCTCGAGCCAGCACCGGCTCAGTGCGGATTCCACACGAGCTTTGCGATCGCGGCGCGGCACGCCCTTGAGTTCGGCAACGAACTTCAGGAAGCTGCGCACCTTCATCTCCGGGTAGAGCGGTGGCACCTCTGGCAGGTAGCCGACGCGGCTCTTGACGTCGAGCGGAGCCTCCACGACGTCGTGTCCGGCAACCTCGGCGATGCCGTCGGTAGGCGGCATGGCGCCGGTGAGGATTCGCATTGTGGTCGACTTGCCGGCGCCGTTCGGCCCCAAGAGTCCAACCACCTCGCCGGCCGCGACATCGAACGAGACGCCATCGACCGCCGCGTTGGAGCCGTACCGTTTGACAAGATTTTCTACGTGGATCATCCGTTACCTTCCGCTGGTCTCAGGCCTGAACGAGCGGTTGGGAGCGGACAGGACCCGCCCCTCAACGGCCAGATGATCCCGAATCTGGGCACCACGATGCTACCCAATAATGACTCCATGATGATTTTGCGGTCTAGAACATAGCTATAGACCGCTAGTGGAGGCAGAAATGGTCAATAGTGATCATATCTAACTTTCAATGACCGTTTCAAACGACGACCATCAGCAGCCCAGCGCCTGGCAGCCGCACAACTGCTGAGCCCCGGCAGTGGCCATCCAGGCGTGTCTCCCTCGGGCCAAGACCTGCCGAACGGGGCCCTGAGGGAATAGTTGCGGACAGGAGCGGCCAGGAACGGCCAACAGGTTCCGACGCTTGTTGTTTCCGGGCCGGATCCGGCCAACACTTCCCAGGTCAGGTCAAGGTCCCGCGCCGACACCAGTCTTAGCCACCCTGGCCCGGGCGGTCCTCGTGACCGAACTTGACTGACACGACCGCAAGCCGCGGGAGACGGCATCGGTCAGGAATGGGACCTCGGCCCGATGACGACTCATCGGCGGGCACGCGCGTAGGCGCCGCCCGCAACTGCAAGGAGGCCGAGAGTGCTCATCAAACTTCGCAACCGCAACGCGCGGCCGGCGAACCAGACCGGGTTCACGCTGGTCGAGGTGGCAGGCATCCTGCTCGCGCTCGGCGTGCTCGTCGCCGTCCTGGTGCCCAACATCGGACGCTTCAACTCCCTCGCCCGCACCGTGCGCGTCAAGGAAGACCTTGGCGCAATTTGCTCGTCCCTCAAGGTCATGATGGATGACCTGGGCCTTAGCGCCTATTGGGGCGCCGGCGGTGGACGCGCGTCGATGACGGGCTTCGCGTCGTCGGGTTCGTCGACGATTGTCGGCGGGGGTATGGATGTCAGCCAGAGCACCGACATGATCGAGTGGTGCGTCAACTGCGACATGCCCTCTACGGAATGCAGCGAGTGCGCGGGCGACGACTGCACCGACGACCACTGCTACGACGACTGTGGGCCGGAGTGCGGCACACCGGAAGCCACTGTCATGGTGCCGGTAACGACGCAGACCTACACGGCGCAGCCCGGACAGCGAGTGGCCACTGGCGGCTCCACCACCGTCGGCTACAGCTACTACGGCAGCTACGGCTACGGCGGCTACTACTCGCGCCCGCTGGGACTGATGGTCGGAGAAGGACGCGTACCGGGTAGTGCAATCGGCTGGACCGAATGGCAACTCGAGTACGGCAACGCGTTTGCGCGCTCCACGATCGGCTACAACCCGATTCCGGTGAACTTCTGGGTGGGCTCGCTGGGCAACCAACTGATCCATCACAACCCGACCTACTATGCCTACACGGCAGGCGGCGGCTACGGGAACTACGGTGCTGGCTACGGCACCGGCGGCATCCATGCCCAGATGATCCGCTGGCGCGGCCCGTACATTGCCGACGAGATCATCGCGGACCCGTGGGGGAACCGCTATATGGTCAACTCGTTCGGACTCCACGTCCCGTCGGGGATCGCCGGATACGGCACAGCGTCGGGAGCCTACGGTGGTCGCTATGGTGGCGCTGGATACGGATACGGCCACGCGCGCTACGTTGCACAGTTTGGTTCGGCAACCGTGTGCTACTCGGCGGGCCCCAACGGCATGATCGAGACTCCGTTCGACCAGCCCGCCGGCTGGTACACCGGCGGCGACGATCTCACTGTAGTGCTCTCAGGCGCCGGAGGCATCCGCTAGTCGGGTGTGCCAGAGCACAAAAAGGGCCCGGGAGTCGGTATCGACTTCCGGGCAAGAAAAACCGCCGTCCGTGGAGCCTGGGAGAAGCACGGACGACGGTATCTTGGCGCCACCCTGGCGCCGGAGACTCGACCGGGGAAGTAGCCCCGGCGAGTAGCTCGCCAACTTGCAGAATCGGTAGGCCCCGGCCGGCGAAACCGGCCGGGGCTTTCCCGATCTTCGTGACGACAGGGTCCTTTAGAAGGGACCTGCCGCGCTCAAGATCGCAGCGATGCATGTGTGTCCGCCCAAGGCCCGATCTGCCGGCTCCTGCGCACCGCCGCGCAGACGCACGAAGGCCCGGCGACTCTCGTCGCCGGGCCCTTTGACAGGTGTGCCGCCGTCCTTTGCAAAGGACGGAAGGTCTGAACGGGCGCTAGAAGGGGCCGACCCCGCTAAGCACCGCGGCGATATCGTCGCCGCCGATCACGAAGCCGTACGGATCGATGACGATCGGTTGATTCGCTAGCGTCTGCGTCGTGTGGTCCGGGCCAAAGGAGATACAAACGACGGCCGTGCTGTAGATGTCGTCGATCTCGCCGCCCTGCGCCGAGTGCAGTCCAAACGTGTTGACCGAGTAACGGCCGCCCCAGGGGTCGGGGTTGAGTTCGTTGAAGTAGGGGCCACGCCAGCCGAACCAGGCGCCTACTTCGGGGAGCTCCGCAATGTTCTTGTACCGATCCTCGATGTCCACCGAAATGCCCTGCGGGTTGTTCATCTGCAGGTGGTGAAAGAGCAGATCGGTATCGAAGGCGACCGTCTGTGGCACGACCCCGTCGGTGGACACCGTGAAGGCATCGATAGCCACGGCCGGCGCATCCCAGATGTCGTTCGAGGCGCGAGGCGTCGCTCCAGCCAGGCCGTTACCGATCACCGGCGTGGTGCCGGGGCCTACAAGAAGGCCGATCGGATCCTGAGGGTTCTGCAAGCCGCCGCCGGGCTGCACCCACGGGCCGCTGAGCATCACCTCGTCGAGCCACTTCTTGACCGACGCGCAGATCGCGCCCACATCCTCTACCGCCGTCACGCGGCGGGCCAGACGATTGAAGTTGCCCAGCTGCGGCAACATGATCGTTGAGAGGATCACGAGGACCAGCAGAATGATCGTCACCTCGACAAGCGTGAATCCTGCTTGCCGTCGCGCGTCACAATGCGCTGCCATCCCGTCGTTCCTCCTCCCAGGCTCGGCGAGTGGTATCCCGATCAGGGCATCTAGACTGGCCGTTGATCGTTAGATCACTTTGCGTGCGCGCCGCGTACAAAGCAAAGGCCCATGGCCGCGCCTGTCCGCTCCTGTCCACTGGAGTTCGTCACTGGACGGATTCAGGGTCCTGTGGCCGCCTCTGGGGGCGTCTCGACCGGCCATGTCCCGGACGCACGAAAGCCCGGACGCATCCGCGTCCGAGCCTGCGTGACCGGGGATGGCGCCGTAGGCGCCGAGAGCGTTCTTAGAAGGGGCCCATCGCGCTCAGCAGAGCGACCATGTCGTCGCCGCCGGTGACCCAACCGAAGGGGTCCTCGCCCGCTGGCTGGTTGAACCCGGTCTCGGCCGTCTTGTTGGGGCCGGCCGAGTAGCAAACGACAGCGCTCGAGAAGACGTATCCCTCTTCGCCGCGGTGCAGGCCGAAGGTGTTCACCGCGTAGCGTGTGCCCCAGGGGTCAGACGTCAACTCGTTGAAGTACGGGCCGCGCCAGCCGAAGAAGGCGCCCACGCTCGGATCCTCGATGACGTTCTTGTAGCGATCGAGTTCGGAGGAGCCGCCGAAACCCATCGGGTCGTTGCGCTGGAGGTGGTTCTCCATCCGGTCAGTCATGAACTCGGTGTCGGCAACGCCATAGATATCCGTCGTGACGACGATTGTTCCCGAATCACCCGGAACGGGGGAGCTCCAGTCGCCCTGCACGGTCTTGTGATCGAGTCCGGCGGCGTTGCCGGGACTGGTACCGGGGCCGACGAGCAGCCCGATGGGCCACTCCGGCGGCGCGACACCGCCGCCCGGCTGCTCAAAGGGCCCGGGGACCATAACCTCGTCGAGGAACTTCTTCATGGTGGCGCAGATCGCGCCAAGGTCTTCCTTGACCTTCACGAAGCGCGCGAGGCGATTGAAGTTACCCAACTGCGGCAACATGATCGTCGAGAGGATCACCAGCACAAGCAGGATGATCGTGACCTCGACAAGAGTGAACCCGTCTTGGCGCATTGCGCGCCGGCTGCGGCTGAGCATGGTGGTCTCCCTTTGCTGTCGCGGGCCCGACCGGGGAGACGAAAGCGCCGCTATGCTCGTCGAGTCAAGAGGGTTCCGGAGCCGCCCCCAAGGCGGCCCCGGGGAACCTTCTCTTCTGCTTGGCGAGCATGTGAAGCAGCATAGGTCCCCGCGCGCAGGTAAAGGGTGCCGTTGCGGCACCACAGGCCGCACCTGTCACGCGCTCCGGGCAAGAAAATCGGTGCCGCTGGCACCTGCGTCCAGCCCCGGAAACCGTGACCCGGAAGCTACGCAACCGTGCGCTGGGACCGACTGGGACTAGCCCCATCGGACACCGCCGGCCTCTGCCATCCGAGACCCGGCTCATCACCACCCCGCTGGCCATGGGCGGAGTCCTTTAGCACGACGAACGGCTGTTCGGCCCTAGACGCAGCAAAGCCCGCCCGGGGCTCATTCCGGGCGGGCTTGGGGAGGCAGCGGCAAGAGCCGCTGAAGTCGTTGGAGTCCGTTGACTAGAACGGGCCTCCGGAGCTGAGCACTACAGCGATGTCGTCGTCCGCCGTGCGCCAGCCGTTGAAGTCGTCGCCATCCGCATCGTTCATCGGCTGGTTGAACGTCGTCCGCACGACTCCGTCCAACCCGGCGGAAAGGCAAACCACAGCAGAGGTGTAGACGCCCTTGTGATCGGGCGCGTTCTTGCTCCGATGCAGGGCGAAGACGTTGGCCGAATACCGGGTACCCCACGGATCGGAGGTGAACTCATCGAAATAGGGGCCGCGCCAGCCGAAGAACGATCCGGCCGCCCAGCGCTCTGGATTGTCGATGGCGTTCTTGTATCGGGCGTTGGGGTTGTTCGACTCGAGCGGCTTGTTCTGCTGCAGGTGGTTGACGAAGTTGTCCACCTTGAAATCGAGATCTGTCGTGCCATCGTCCGACGTTTCGTTGAACTCCTGCCCCTGGTTCAATCCCCAGTTCGCGGCAGGTGCGGTGATCGTCTCCGGCTTGCGCCCGGGACCGATGAGGAGCCCCACCGGCTGCTGGCGACGCTTCGGTCGCCCGTAAAAGCCGCCGAGCATCACCTCGTCGAGCATCTTCTTCATGCTGGCGCAGACAGCACCAAGGTCTTCCTTCACCTTCACGTAGCGCGCCAGGCGATTGAAGTTACCCAGTTGCGGCAACATGATCCCGGAGAGGATCACGAGAACGAGCAGGATGATCGACACCTCGACCAGCGTGAATCCGCGGTCGTTGTTCTTGAGCTTGAGCATTCCAGGCCTCCCATCGCGACGCCCGACCGGGGAGCAGAAAAGGTGTCGCGTTTGCTGCGACCCAAGGTACGCGCACCGGCCCGCTGCGCCAAAGAAACCCGGCCGCTCCTGTCCGCTCCTGCCGGTAGCTACGCACCAGCAATCAGTCGCCGCTGGCAGGCGCAGCCAGACCTCGACCTACACTCGCCACTCCGGCCGAGGAGGTTCGGGCCGGGTCACGCCCGGCCCTGAGCAGCCAGCTGCGGCTACTCCGCCGTCATCGCGCGCGCAGGATCGATCGCCGTCGCCCTCCGGGCGGGGATCCATGCGGCGAGAAGCCCGGCCGCGACCAGAACCACAGCGACAACCGCGAACACGCTCGCGTTGACCGCCGGAACGCCGAACAGCACGGATTCCATGAAGCGCCCCAGCATGACGGCCGCGCCTAGCCCGATGACTAGGCCGACTCCAACGAGTCGCGCCACTCGGGTTACGACCATTCCCACGAGGTTCCCTCGACGCGCGCCAAGGGCTGCCCGGATGCCGATCTCTCGGCTCCGCCGCGCGACCGCTACCGACAGCACGCTGTAGAGCCCGAGCGAGGCCACGACGAGAGCCAGGATTCCGAACGCGGAGAACAAGGTTGCTCCGACGCGCCACGGCCCGCGCATGGCTTCGATGCGCGCGACCATCGGCGTCACGTGCACGTAGCGGATGTCGGGCGACAGGGCCGCCACTCTGGCGCGAATCGACTGCACCAGATCGAGCGCGTCACCATCGGACCGCACCAGGATGCCGCGCAGCCCGGCGGTCTCGTTCGGAATAGGCCAAGTCACGGACCAACTCGTGTTGTCGGCAAGCGACCGCACCATCAGGTCCTCATAAACGCCGATCACGGGACGGCACGGCTCGGGCCCCTCAAGCTCAGTCGCTCCGTGCCGCAGGAAGATGCACTCCTTCAACGGGTCGAGCCCGGGCCACACTCCCTCAGCCAGCGAGCGGCTCACCATCAGGGCGAACGGCGCGCCGGAAGCGTAGTCGGCGGGCTCGAAAGCACGCCCTTTGACCACGCGAAGGCCCGCCGTCTCGACGTATCCCTCCGTTCCGGCGTATGTATACGGCCCGCCCTCAGGAACCCGGGGAACCTCCCCAATGCGACTGGCACGCAGATCGTGCTGCTCGTCCCAACCGTAGAGGGGCCGGGTGCTCGACGACAGGATGGCTCCTTCCACGCCGGGCATCGCCGCAAGGAGTTGGTGCGCTTCGCGAGTCAACTCGTCGCGCCGAGCAGCCTCGAGACCCCCGCGATGTTCAAGTTCGACGTTGATGACCGCCTCATGATCGAACCCGAGGTCCACTTCGACGGCGTTCTGCAGGCTCTGGACGAAGAGGCCCGCCCCCACGAGGAGCACGGTAGAGAGGCTGACCTGCCCGAGAGTGAGGAGACCCCGCGCCCGGCCGCCGCCACGGGTGGCGCCACGGCGAGATTCGCGCAAAACGTCACCCGGATCGGTCCGAAGAGCCTGGATGGAGGGCAGAACCCCGGCAACGACGGTCGTCATGAGAACGACACACGCCAGAAAAACAGCCGATCGAACATCGACGATCGTCTCCGGCAAGGGGATTCCCCGCAGCAAGAGCCCGTAGAGCGCGCGCCCACTCCAGGTCGCAACCGCGAACGCGGCGATGCCGCCGACGAACGCCAGGACGAGCGCCTCGGCCAGCGCGTGGAATACGAGCCGGCGCCGGCTCACTCCAAAGGCAAGTCGCACGGCGCGCTCGCGCTGCCGGTCGATGCCACGGGCTAGCATGAGATTAGCGACGTTGGCGCACGCGATCAGCAACACGAGGAGGCTCACCCCGGCCAACCAGAGGGTAATCGCCGTGTCGTTGTCGGCCGTTGGCCCGAGCGCCATCATGAATGCGCCAGCGTTCACAGTTCCGCCCCTGGAGTCGTCCCCCACCTCGCCGCCGGTTTCGATGAAGGCAGCGATACCGGCCCGATGGGCAGCGGTCATTCTTGCCTCGGCCTCCTGCTCAGACACGCCTTCCGCCAATCGGACGATCACCCGGAACCACCACGCGCCCCTGGACGCAAGCACGTCCCAGGAGCTGGTGAGGTTGATATTCATCCGGAGCGGCACCCAGATATCGACGGTGCCAAGGTTGGCTCCGGTGAATCCCGCCGGCGCGATGCCGATCACCTCGTATGTATGGGCGCCCATCGCGACGGCTTCGCCGATCACAGCCGGATCCCGTCCGAATTCGCGCTCCCAGAATCCGTCCGCCAGAACGGCCACAGGCGGGGCGCCTGGCCGGTCATCCACCGTGTCGAAGAACCTGCCGTGGGCCGGCACCACCCCAAGCAGAGGGAAAAATTCGGCCGTTGCGCTCTGCACGATGACCCGGCGGGCATCCACACCGGAGCCCATCGTGACGCGCCTTCTGGATTGGTACGCGGCGGCGTCGGCCAGTACAGGGAGCCCGCGGATGGACTCGTAGTCGGGGAATGAATACGCCATCGGTGAATTGAACGAGCGCTGACCGAGGCCGCTCAGGTGAAGAAACCGCAACGACTCGTGATCCTGCACATGCTCGGGTGGGCTCAGAAGCACACGATCAACCGCGCCGAACATCGTCGCATTCGCACCGAGGCCAAGAGCCAGGGTGAAGACCACGGCGGTCGCGAAGCCTGGCGCTGTGCGGAAAACCCGCAACGCCCCGACCAACTCGCTCACGAGATCGCGCCAGAACGAGGGGCCTCGCCCACCGCTCGTCGGGTCACCGACTCCCCCACCCAGGTTGTCCGGTGCTCGGCCGACGTAGCGCGACCCGACGTTCAACGCCTGCCGCCAATACCAGAGATGAGCTATGGCGCGGCCGCGGCCGCCGCGGAGCGCGGCGTACTCCTGACGCAGATCGCCCACGATGAACCGCGCCGCCGGGGCAGGACCAAGACACAACGACAACAGACGTTCCGCAACGCGGGGCGGCGATACCGTCATCGCACGTCCTCCAGTTCTGGCTCGATGCCGTCCCAGAGAGTCAGCAGAGCCTCACGCGACACACGCAATGCCCGCCGGCCGGCCGCGGTTACGGTGAACCGCCGCATAGGAGCGCCGCCGCGTTCGGGGACCGGGTTCGAGCCCTCTGCTTCCCATTCAAGCAAGCCCTTCGCCGCCATACGATCAAACGTGCGATAGAGCGCCCCGCGCGACACGCTACGACCGGCGCTCTCGTGAATAACCGCGCGGATGTTCGGAGCGTACGCCTCGTCTCCGGCCTGCAGGATAGCCAGCAAGACCACCTGTTCGAACTCACCAATATGCCCTGGAGCCATCTTTCACCTCGGAGTCTGCGTTGTATACCCACAGAGAGTATACATAAGCGACTCCGAGATCAATTACCGCCGGCGCTCAACTTCGACGTCCGTGACCATCTGGCGCGCGAACGGGTCCAGGTCAGCGGGCCAGTCGCCGTGCTCAAGCAGTGAGAATCGACCGTCCGAACAGACGGCGCAATAGCTCGTTGCTAGAATTGATCCCAGCATGACGCGATCTTCACAATGCACCGCTACGATCTCATCCGAGTAGATCGGATCCACGCGGCCTCTCGCTCATCGCTCGCGAATCCCGACGTCGCGACCGGAAGAAACTCGATGACCTCCGCGCGCACCGAAACAACGCGTAGTGTGGGTGACGAACCGAACGAAGCGTCGGTGAAGCGCCACGTACAAGAGCTCGAAAGCGAACTTCAGAACTTCAGCGAGATCGCCAGCCGCCTGGTGCCCGAGCCGGGTGAACTGCCTCGCCTGGACGGATTCGAAATCCACGGCGAGACGATGCCGCTGAGCGGCGTTCTGGGTGGTGACCACCTGATCTATCTGGACTTCAAGCAACGCTACGACCTCGATGCCCGGGCCCGGCGTGCATTCGCGCAGGGCCGCCCCGAGGTAGCGGCCAAGCTCGAGGACTCCCGGCGAAGGGCCGGCATCGTGCTTGCGGATGTGTCGGGACACAGAATCACTGACGCTCTACTGGGGGCGATGCTCCATCAGGCGTTCGTCCTCGGTGTCGGCTATGAACTCGACATTTTCGGCGAGGTCACAAAGAGCCTGTTCGAGAACCTGAACACGAGGTTCTACAAGTCATCGAGCGTCCGGAAGTTCATCACGATGATCTACGGCGAGGTCATCGAAGATGGTCGATTCCGCTTCGTATCGGCAGCACACCCCGCCCCGATTCTTTTCTCGGCCCGCGAAGACCGCTTCGTCGACGCAAAGCCCGAAGATTCCCTCACATGCCCACCGCTGGGAACCATGCCCTCGCGCTTCGAGATCGACCGCACCCGCCTCGACCAACCTCTCGGCTTCAAGGGCGAGTTCGTCGTCAACCAGTGGAGGCTCGCTAACCCCGGCGACATCCTCGTGCTCTGCACTGACGGCCTGATCGAGCACGAAACCGACACGCAAACCTACTTCCCGGCCCGGCTCGAGCACCGCGTGCGCGAACTCAAGACACACCGCGCCGCCGAGATGGTAGCCGGCATCAAGGAAGACCTACTTTCCTTCGCGCCCCCAGCCGACGACATCAGTCTCGTAGTGATCAAGCGGACCCACGAAGAGATCTAGGCAAGACGGCCAACTTCCGGCGCTGACGGTTGCGTCAGACGGGCGTGCACGCCCCTGGACACAAGAAACCGGCGCCCACGCGACGGATCTCGGCAGTGCGTCGGTTGTGGATCTGGCCCGCGAGAGCTAGTTTCGCGGCGCGAGATGAGGCATGCCACTGAATCTCGCCTTTCCAGTCGCGGGTTTCCGAACCGGCGGCGCACCCCCAGGAAGGCTAGATGCAGAAGCGCAAGGTAGGCGTGATCGACCTGGTGACCAAGGCCCCCACCCGCTCGATGTGGGCCCGCATCATGTTTCCCAACTTCGCGAGCATCATGCCGCAGGTTGTTTCCTCCTGGTGTGAGCAGGACGGCCACGACGTCAACCTGGTCGTCTACACGGGTTTCGAAGATCTGGCCGACGAGTTGCCCACGGGCACAGATGTCATTTTCATCACGGCGTTCAGCCACGCGGCACAGCTCGCCTATGCCCTGAGCGCGTTGCTCCGTTCGAAAGGCGCCGTGACGGTTCTGGGCGGACCCCACGCTCGCGCCTACCCGGAAGACGCGGTCAAGTACTTCGACTACGTGCTCGGGTTCACCGATCAGGAGATCATCCGATCGGTCTTGAGCGATTGCTCACAGCACCGACCCATCGGGCAACACCTCGCGGCGGCACAGCAACCGCAGAGCCTCCCGGGCGTCCGCGAGAGATGGAAGTTCATCAAGCAAACACTCGACAAGGCGCCGCTGGTGAAAGCAGTTCCGATGCTGGGCAGTCTGGGTTGCCCTTATACATGCAGCTTCTGCGTGGACTCGGCGGTGCCCTACCAGCCGCTCGAGTTCGACGTTCTGCGCGACGATCTCCGCTTTCTGAGAACCAAGTTCAAGCGCCCCGTGATCTCGTGGCACGACCCGAACTTCGGCGTGCGGTTCGACGACTACCTGGGCCTCATCGAGGAGGCCGGACCTCCGGGCAGCATGGCATTCGTGGCGGAGAGCAGCCTTTCGCTGCTTCCCGAAGAGCGCCTGAAACGACTCCGACGCGCCGGCTTCAAGGCGATGCTTCCAGGTGTCGAGTCCTGGTTCGACCTGGGCGACAAGTCCAAGACCGGCAGCCAGGTGGGCATGAACAAGGTCCGGCAGGTCGCCGACCACATGAACCTCATCATGCGCTACATCCCGTACGTGCAGACCAACTTCGTGCTCGGCCTCGATGCCGACGAGGGGCCCGAGCCGTTCGAGTGCACGAAGGCGTTCGTCGATAGTGCGCCGGCCGCCTACCCCGCGTACTGCCAGCTGTCTGCGTTCGGCCAGGCCGCTCCGCTAAACCTCGAGCATCAGCGAGCCGGCCGAATACTCCCCTTCCCCTTCCACTTCCTAAATACGCAGTCCGCCATGAACGTGCGGCCAAAGAACTACAACTGGGTGCAGTTCTATCGGCACATGATCGATCTCACGCGACACACGTTCTCGCCGCGAGCCCTCGCCAATCGTGTTCGTGCCAGCGGCACGCTGACGGTCGCCGGCCTGAACTTCCTGCGCGGTGCCACAGCACAGGGCCGTGGCCGTGCCGCCTACTACAGCGAACTGTGCGACCGCCTGGAAACCGACCGCCAGTTCCGCGCCTTCTTCGAGCAGGAGACAAACGAAGTTCCCCGCTTTTTCCTCGATCGCATGAAGAATGAGCTGGGCGATCTCTACGAGTGGCTACCGCGCGGCGCGATCCACCACGACCCCAACGCCTACCTCGCCAGCCACCAGGCCGGCCCTCCTCCGATCGCAGTGACGCCCCAGCCCGCCCTGGCATAGCATCGGCAGAAGCAACCTCCGACTTCCACTAGTTGATCCCGAATTGTCACAGGATTTGTCACAGGCCATCCTGGGGTGATGATCGATCGAGTGGCCTCGGACGAAGTGATCGCCGCAGCGTTCGAGTGGCTGTGCAAGCGCCGTAAGAACTACCCTGCGCAGGCAGATGTCTGGGCATTGCGACACGACTGGGATAGGCAGCGGGCCCGCATCCAGACCGAGCTGCGCGCCAGCACCTATCGCCTCTCGTCCGTGCAGCGGATCACCACTCACGAGGGCGAAACCCTGCACGTTTGGCGCGCCGCGGATGCACTGGTACTCAAGGCCCTGGCGATCACCCTCCAGGACACTCTGCCGATCTCGCCGCGCTGCACGCACGTCGAAGGCTACGGCGGCGCGCATGGAGCGATCGCTGCCGTCCGCCAGCGGCTGCCGCAGCATCGCTTCGTGGCTCGCACCGATGTAGCCGCCTACTACGACTCCATCGACCATGAGCTACTGCTGCAACGAATCGAAAGGTTCGTGCCTGATCGCGCGGTGCTCAACCTGTTGGGGCAGTACCTGCGCTACACGGTGGAGTGGGGCGGCCTGTTCGCAGACAACCGCACCGGCATCTATCGGGGCTGCTCACTCAGCCCGCTGATCGGCGCGTTCTTTTTGACGGAACTGGACCAGGCGTTGGAGCGGAAGGACGTCGACTACGTTCGCTTCATGGACGACATCGTCATCCTGGCACCGACCCGATGGAAGCTCCGGCGTGCGGTGAAGGCGATGAACGAGGTCCTCGCCGATCTGGCCCTGGAGCAACATCCCGACAAGACATTCATCGGGAGAATCGAGCGCGGCTTCGAGTTCCTGGGCGTGCACTTCAGTCCAGCGGGATCGCGGATCGCAGATTCAGCCATCGAGAGATTCGTGCAGCGGGCGGCCCGGCTTTATGAGCAAGAGCCTGACCCTGTCAAGCTTGGGCAGTACTGTGCGCGTTGGACCGCGAGTTGGCCGTCAACCAACCCGACTGGGAGCTAGCCGGCCCAAGCCTCGGAAAACCCGCTAGGACGCTCCGGCGGCGTTCCCAGGACCGAAAGAGCACAACCCTACCTCCGCCGTGAAGGTGGGTGGGGTTGGGTCTGCCCTCCTCATGTCTACTTCAGTGCCTGTATTTGCGACACCGGTGCCTCGTCCATTTGTGCGCCCCGAGGACTCTATAACGGTCAGGACCGGTGGTACCCAGCTGCGCAATGGCGTGTCGTGTTCGCTACTCATGCTCTCGTGGTTGCTCGGTTGGCCCAGGCGGGCGGGATGAAATGTATCCTAACCCACGTCGGTGCTCGTGGGTGCCAACATCCCACTGGTGCTGCTGTGGAGGTTGACTTTGCGTAAGGCTTCGTCTGCAGTCTCCCGGTCTCGGGGCCGTCGATTTCGCGATTAAAGATAACCTTTCTCCCGCTTGGACGCACTACCCCCGTCCCGGTGAAGCTCGGCCTTGCAGGCGGCCTTCGCTCATGCGGCGTCGGCCGTGAACTCGGAGTTCTGTCCTCGGTCGGTAACAAGGGCGGAGAGGAGTGGGCGCGGGAGGAATCGAACCTCCGACTTCCACCGTGTGAAGAAGGCACTCTCTTGGCTGGATGAACCTGGGCGTGTCCGGCGGGGCGGGCATGCCGGTGTAGAGCAACCCCGCCGGCAGTGTGCAGACGGCACTTCGGCCAAGATGCGTGAGCAGGAACGACGGATCGAGCACGGGCGGCGACGGTTGCGGCACACCGGCATGCCCGCCCCGCCTTCCTCCCTCTCCCCTCTCACTCCAGACACAAGAAAAGGGCCGGGTGCGTCCACCCAGCCCTCGGGGTGGGAGTGTCGCCAACACGGTTGCGCGGTGCGGCGTCCTCCCCGGAGTACTGCTGCCTTCCGATTTACATCGGCCCTCCGGCGTGCAGTACTGCCGTGAGGTCGTCGTCACCCGTTTGCCAGCCCACCGGCTGGTTGAAGTTCGTGTCGACGTGCGCGTCAGGCCCGGCGCTGAAACAAACCACTGCTGAAGCAAACTTGTCGAACGGACCGCCCTCGGGCGGGTTGTACATAGCGAAGACGTTCGCCGCGTAGCGGTTGCCCCACGGATCGGGACCGATCTCGTCGCTCATGTAGGGGCCACGCCACGCGTGCACGGAGTTGAAGCCGTTTTCCATGTCGAGGGGCGTGCGCCAGCGGTTGCCCGCATCGCCCACCGGCGTGTTCGCGATGAGGTGGTTGTCGAGCGTGTCGACGTTGAACATCACCGTCAGGCCACCGCCATCGGTGTCCTCGTTGAAGACGTCCTCGTACGGGAGCGACCAGTGTGCGCCGCCAGCTCCGGAGTTGGTCGGCGTGTCGCCATTGCCGACCAGCAGGCCGACTGCCCAGGATCGATCCGGCGGACCCGAATACCCCGGATCCTCGTACCAGGCGCTCTCGCCCACATCGTCGAGCATCATCTTGAGCACGGAGCAGATCGCGCCAAGGTCTTCCTTGACCTTCACGAAGCGCGCCAGGCGATTGAAGTTGCCCATCTGCGGCAACATGATCATGCTCAGAATAACGAGCACGAGCAGGATGATCGTGACCTCGACGAGCGTGAACCCGCGAGCGTCCTGACCCAGGGCGCCGCGATTGCGGCGCTTCGGATGCGCGGTGGTTGAGCAGCCACCGCTTCGATTCGTGTTGTTGTACATGGAGGGCCTCCCGGCTGTAAGAGTCCCGTCCACGGTAGCTCTGCAAGGTGGCGCTCCAAACCAAGTTGCGCGAGTACTGGCCGCGCATGTCCGCCGCTACACAGGATTGATTAGGCGGCCCTGGCAGGAACTGTCAGCCCGTGCCGGAGTGCCGCGGCGTCGGCCCGATCATCGCCAGCTCGCCCTGGAGCGGCCAGTCGCGGTCACGCGGCACGCGGAATCGCCGAAAGGCGGGGGTCGGGCTCAGCCCGACCCCGCCCGGCGAGGCTCGACCACACGCAGCGGAACCGCTGGCCCGTGGTGCTTTTGCCAGTACTCGATGTCTGACTCGCGGAAACGCCAGTGCCCGCCAACGTTGACGTAGGGCATTCGCCCGGCAACAACCTCACGCACCAACGCGTCGCGTGTCAGACCCAAGCGGGTGGCGAGTGAAGCCACGGTCTCGACGCGAAGTGAATCGTTCACGTGAGAATCTCCCTTGGGCCAGGCTCGAGTTCTAGTTGCCCTGAACGCTATGCGCACGCCACGGCGAGAACCACTCGCTGTGGACCGTCCTGGCCGGAGTTGACCGCTAGAACCGACTCTCGGCACGCGATGGGCTTGGCGCCACGACGCTCACGGCCTTGCCGCCTTGCATCAGCAGCAAATTCGGCATCGGCCCGGCGCGATCTACCCAGAGTTCGATGTCGCGTTCGCGGAATCGCCACTTCCCGGCGATCGAGACATAGGGCAACCGGCAGTTCATGACCTCACGAACCACGGTGCGGCGTGGCAGCCCGAAGCGGGCGGCCAGCGTCTTGACTGTCTCGAGGCGGCGTTGATGCATGGTCGACCGGGGAGGCGCGAACACATTCGATTTCGGTGAACGCCGCCGAGCATCTCGCAGCCGCTAGCTCATCGCAACAAGCCGACGCCGCGTCTGACCGCTGCTGTCCTGCCGATCGACTAGCCGATGCGCGCAACCGCCGAACGGCCGCCGTCGATCACCTTGAAACGGGATCGTTGCAGCTGGCTTCGCAAGTAGTACTCGACGTCCGTCTGCCGGTACCGTCGTCGCCCGCCGACCATCACGAACGTGAGACGACCTCGCGAGACTTCCCGCTGAACGGTGCGGGCGCTTACCTGGAGATACTCAGCCAGGCTGTAGGTCGTGAAGAGGTTCTCGGTCGGCTTCATCGTCATGGATTCACTCGCAGCAGGTCGTCGCTAGTCATTGATGGGCTCACCCTAATCGGTGGGTGCGGGTGCCGGCAACGAGGGTTCGCCTCCACTGGCCGCGGCTGTCCGGGACGGTCGCGCCTGTCGCCTGCGGCGGTGACAGATCCGGTCGATCCCGTTTCCCAGTGGACCGCGCGGTGCTGCGGGTCGCCTGGGCGTGCATCACTGGATTCGTGTGCTGATGTCCGCCGGACTGGCGGCAGCATTGCTCAGGAGCTGCGTGTTGGTGGTCGGGTAGGTGGTGTCGAAGATCCCATCGGGACCGGCCGAGAGCACCCAGACCGCACGCTTCTCCTGAATCCCGTCCGCTTCAACCGCGTCGATGCTGTTGGACAGATGGCCAACATTGATGACGTAGCGGTTACCCCAGGGATCCTCTTCGACCATATTGGCAATGTACGGACCGTTCCATCCCGCGCCGGAGAGCGCCGTCTTGAGCGGGTAGCCGATACCACCGAACGAAGGATTGTTGTTCACCAGCTGATTCGAGATCAGATCGATCTGCCCCGGCTGGGTATTGAGCCAGCCCTCGGCGCCGGGCTGCGCTTCACCCACTGCACCGGGGGAAACGAGCAGGCTGATTCGCACCGAGCGGCCGCCGTCGGCCCACTGCGGATGAAATCCGTTGTCCTCGACGAAGTCCACGACGGCATCGCCCAGTGCGCGCACATCGTTCTGCGCGCGGGCCAGTCGCGACTGGCTCAGAAACTGGAGCATCGACGGCGCCAGGATCAGTCCGAGAATCGCAACCACTGCGAGCACGATTGTGATCTCGAGGAGCGTGAAGCCGTCGTTGCGACGCGCGGTGCGGAAGCTCATCGACTGCCTCCCGAGATCACCCGAATCAGGTCATCATCGCCAGGCATCACGCCGTCAATCGAGAACGGGGTATCGATTTCCTCATCAGGGCCCGCCGACAGCACGAAGACGTCGAACTCGTAGCCCGCGTAGTCGAGCGTGGCGGAGTCGGCACCGGGATCGAGGTACACAACATTCACTGCGTAGCGGTTGCCCCAGGGATCAGCACCGATACGACCGCTCACGTAGGGCCCGCGCCAGGCGAAACGTGCACCGAAGCCGGCGCCGCCTGGGAAGGCGACCTGGCGTTCGCTGCCATAGGCCTCGATATCGTCGGGCGTCCGGTAGCGCGCGCTGGCATCGTAGCCCGGCGTATTTTTCACGAGATGATTCGCAAGCGTGTCGACCGGGTGTCCGGACCAGGGCTCACGCCAGCGCCATGCATCACCGTCGTCGCGGCCATCGTCGGGCGTGTCGCCGTCGGAGATGAGCATGTCGAGGGTGAAGAACGGATCCGGATCGGACGGGTCGTCTGTACCACCGTCCGAGGTGTCGCGGTTGCTGTTGCCGATGCACCGGAATACTCCCTCGCCCGTGTCCTCGAGGAAACGGAGCACACCTTCGTGAATCGCGACCAGATCGGCCCGCGCACGGGCAAGTCGCGCATCACGCAGGTAGCTACCGATCCCTGGCAGCAGGATCAGGCTCAGCACCGACAGCACCATCAGGATGATGGTGACCTCGACCAGGGTGAAGCCGTGCGCGGAGCGCGACTTCGCCAGGCGGTCGGTCGGAGTGGCTACTGAGTTGGTCATCAGGAGTTCCCGTGTTGGCGAGCGGGTAGGCGATATCGTCGTCACCGAGCATGAAGCCGCCGACGGAGTCGAAAGGTGTATCGACCTCCTCGTCAGGACCCGCGGAGAGCACGATGATCGCGCGGATAAAGCCGGAAGAGTCAGAGCCCTGCGGCATGGTCAGCCACATCACGTTCGACATGTATCGGTTGCCCCACGGATCGGGGCGCACGGCGTCGAGATAGGGGCCGCGCCAGGCAAACTCGGAGTTGAAGCCCTGGCCACTAGCACCGTCGAACTGAAGGCCACCCGGAACGCCGGAGCTGTGATCGCCACCGACCATGTCGGCCGGCGTGCGGTAGCGCTCCCACGACTGACCCGCTCCGCCTTCGTGGTTCACGTCGGCCGGATTGTTCTGGATCAGGTGGTTGGCAAAGGTGTCCACGATGCCCGAGTTCACCCACACATCGGCGAAGTCAGTGCCCGCGTTCGAAACCGTCGAGCCCAGCGGGGCACGCCAGTCATAGAACCGGTCCTGGCCGTCGGGAGTGTCGCCGTCGCCGATGAGGAGCCCAACGGGGCTGCTGTCACCCTCTTCGAAGCGCCGCGGTGAACGCCAGTTGCCCTGCGGCTCGGCGTAGAACGAACTCTCACCGGTGTCCTTGAGCAACTGCATCATGGCAACACCCAAAGCGCCCACGTCCTCGCGAGCTCGGGCGAACCGCGCGTCCCGCAGGAACACGCCGATTTGCGGCAGGAGAATCGAGGAGAGAATGGCCAGAGCCATCACGATGATCGAGACCTCGACCAGCGTGAACCCGCGCCGATCCCGGATTCCATTGTGAAACATGAGCTGCCTCCCAGCGCTGCGTTCAGAAAGTCGAAGGTTCATCGTCCAGGCACCTCGGCCGGCCCGGCGGAGAACACCATGACCACGTCGTCGTCGCCCGGCACGAAGCCGTCCATATAGAAAGTGGAATCGATCTCCTGGTCCGGCCCGGCCGAGAGGATCACGATGTCCTCACCGGTGGTCTGGGTCAGAAGATGCGTGTTGATCGCGTAGCGATTGCCCCAGGGGTCGCCAGCGCCGGCGCCCATGTAGGCGCCCTGCCAGGCTCGAATGCCTTCGAACAGATCGACGATCGCGTCGCCACAATCGGCGAGCGTCGGGAACCTGCGGCCGGAGTCGTCGCCAGGCGTATTCGAAACCAGGAAGTACTCCATGAAGTCGACCCACTGGCCGTCGGGCGGGGTCAACCAAAGCTCGTCGCCCTCCGGGCCAAGTGCGGGGATGTCGCCGGAGGTAACCAGCAACTCCACCGCGTCACCGGAGCAAACATTGGGTGCCGCACACACAGAGGCGGAAATTGCGGCACTGATCGCACCACCGGCCGCGCCGTTCGGCGGCGGCATCGTGGGCGGAATCTGAGTCGGAGCGACCACCACACCATCGGAGCGCGAGCGGCCGATTCGCGATGTTGGCGAGTCGCCGCTGCCGGTGTTGTTCTGTGGCACGAAGACACAGCCGATGTCGTCGAGGAATGCCTGAAGAGCCGTCGCGATCGTCATCATGTCCGCGCGAGCGGAGGTCATCCGCGCCGACGCCATTGCGCCGCTCATCACGGGCGCGAGAGTCGCGGAGAGGATCACGACAACCGTGAGGAGGATAGACACCTCGACCAGCGTGAAGCCGCGGTCGTTTCTGAGCTTGTCCATGCTTCTCATTGCAATCGGTATCCGATGTCGTCGCCGAACAGACGCGCGGCGTCGCGAGGTTGGTAGAAGGGTGTTTCCAGCACGCCGTTAGGCCCTGCGGAGAGCACCCAAACAGCGCCTAGCTTTGTCCCATCAACGTCCTGGATGACGTTGCGCGGATCGAGCCAGAAGGAATTGACCAGATATGCATGGCCCCAACTGTCGTCCTGAATCGCGCTCGAAAGGTACGGACCGTTCCAGCCGCGTGGACGTAGTACGTCCCGCACCTGGTAGCCGACGTCATTGCGAATCAGGTGCAACGTCATCGAGCTGACGCTCGACTCCGTCCACAGCGTGGTGGAGCTTGTCGTCCCCGGCAGCGGCGCATCGCTGATCAACGCGCCGAACTCGCTCGTCCCTGGACGTCCGTCCACGGTGTCTGCGGTCCGAGGGAAGAACCCGTTGTCGGCATAGAACTCGCCCACGGCACGGCCGATGTATTGCACATCTTCCTGCGCGCGCACGGTCTTCGACTGCCCAAGCAGGTCGCCTGCGGCGGTCGTCATCAGGCCCGCGAGCAGTCCAATCACTGCCAGCAGAACTGTGACCTCAACGAGTGTGATGCCGTCTTGGTGTCGCACCAAGTGTCTCCAGTCAGTCATCCGAAGTGTTGCGATCTCCGACGAACGGAGAGCGAACTAGCGAAAGGCCGCCACGCGGGCGGGCGTCGAGAAGCCGGTCTCGTAGTCATCGTGAGACTGGTGCTGCAAGTACGACTCGACGTCCTCGGGGCGATAGCGCACCAGGTCGCGAATCCGTACGAACGGCAACCGACCTGCCTCGCGTTCACGTCGCACGGTGTGCGGCGAAACCTGCAAGTAGTCGGCCAGCGTCTCTGTGGTGTAAAGGCCCAGCATGTATGTCTCCTGTCCGTCGCCCGCTGTTGAGCGGGCACGAGTCACGTGGAAGTCGCCTAGGCGGCGAACTGTCTAGCGGTCGGCCCAGCTGGTCTGCGACGCGAGGGTTCCCTCGGCCGACAGGCTGGCGTTGCGCTCCAGATATGCGCGGACATCGCTCTCGCGATACCGGATCTGGCCACGGACTCGAACGAACGGCAGGCGACCTTCCTTACGCTCGCGCCGGATCGTCCGGGGCGAGACCTGAAGCAGCTCCGCGAGCGTTTCAGTGGTGTAAAGCTTCTGCACGTCAAACTCCCTCGAGAGGTTGTGGGAGGTGTGGGGTCTTTGGTTCACGCTCGTCGACTTGTGCCGACGGGGCGGTAATAGAGCAACCGCCGTGCCAACTCGGGCAGTCGCTGGCCTATCGTGCCGATCCCGACGGCCAGGAACCGCTCAAATGGCTGCAAACAAACGACTTAATTTTCTGGGATCGCAGCACCCATTTAGGCCGCCGCGGACAGTTGAGGCCAACTACAGAAGCAACAGGACCTGTAGGAGGACCGGTGTCCGTTGCTTTCAGGGAACGGACTAGAGACGTAAACTGCTCAAAAAAAAAGACTTAACGGATTGTCTACAAACTTTGTAGCAAGCCCTACATGTGGCGTTGGATCAGCAAGTGCTTCTATCGACGATCGACGCAGGCGCCCCCATCGGGCCAGTCGCGTCCACGAGACGGTGCGGTGTAGTGGTGCGGTGTCTCGCAGAGGACGTGCGCTGCCGGCGATCAAGACGTCGGGGACACTAGAGGCCCAGCCGACCCGACCGTGGTCGCGGCGGCGGGTGGCGGCGGATAAGACCGCCTGGATGAGTTAGCCCTTCAACCGGTCGACGTCGATGTCGTGCTTCTTGACCTTGTGCCACATCGAACGCTCCGAGATCCCAAGCCGTCGGGCGGCTGTGGCCTGCACGCCGCCGGCTCTACGCAGTGTGTCGATCAGGATCCGCCGCTCGATGCGTTCCATGGTGTCCGGAAGCGTGTCGTCCGTCCCCGTCTTGAGTGCGGTGGCCGCCACTACCGATCCGCTCAGCACCTCGCTCGGCAGATCGTCGGTCTCGAGTTCCTTGCCGTCACTCCAGATCACGGCACGCTCCACCGCGTGTCGTAGCTGCCGGACATTGCCTGGCCAGTGGAACTCGCAGAGAGCGTCGGCAGCCGCCGGCGCAATGCCTTCCAGCTGCTTGCCGTGTCTATCCGCAAACTCACGCATGAAGTGCTCGGCCAGCATCGGAATATCGACAGGACGCTCCCGCAGCGGCGGCAGGTTTACTGTCACCACGTTCAGGCGGAAGTAGAGATCTTCGCGAAACTTGCCCTCGCGCACATCCTGGGCGAGATCACGATTGGTGGCGGCTACGATCCGAACATCAACGTTGACGGGAGCGAGACCGCCGACACGTTCGAACTCGCGCTCTTGCAAGACCCGGAGAATCTTGGCCTGGGTCTCCAGGCTCATGTCGCCGATCTCGTCCAGAAGAATCGTGCCGCCATCGGCAAGCTCGAACTTTCCAACCTTGCGTTCGGCGGCGCCGGTAAAAGCGCCCTTCTCGTGACCGAAGAGCTCACTCTCGAGCAGGGTCTGAGGAATCGCGACGCAGTTGAGCTTCACGAATGGACCCTCGGCCCGGCTCCCCTGCGAGTGGATCGCCTCGGCGACCAGTTCCTTACCTGTACCGCTTTCCCCGAGAACGAGGACAGTGGCATCCGCCGCGACCACTTTCCCGAGCGTACTAAACACGTCGCGCATAGCTGCCGACTTGCCGATGATGCCGCCGAAGCGCGCTTCATTGGTGCCGCGCGCCCTCAGGCGGTCGCCCTCGCGAGCCAATCGTCGCCGCTCCAGCGCGCGCGCCATCACGACGCGGAGTTCGTTGAGCTTGATCGGCTTGGTGAAGAAGTCGTGTGCCCCGCGACGAACCGCCTCGACCGCCGTCCTCCGGGTGCCGTAGGCGGTCATCATGATGGCCAATACGTGCGGCTGCCGGCGCCGTATGTCTGGCAGGAGGTCAATTCCCTCTGTGTCGGGGAGTCGGTGGTCGAGCAGGACAAAGTCGTAGGACTGCTCGTCGAGCTGCGCGAGCCCAACCTCCCCGCTTTCCGCCTCATCGATCTCCATACCCTCTTTGGCGAGGGCCGCTCGCAAGGTGTAGCGCACCTCCGGGTCGTCATCGATGATCAGCAGACGGCGGTTCTTCATCAGGCCGCCCCCGCCAACGCTTCGGTCGGTGCCGGAGTCGGATCGGCAAACAACACCTGTCGGACTGGCAGCGTGACCGTGAACTCCGTTCCGTCGTCGCGAGAACTCTCCACCTCGATGGTGCCGCCGTGCGCGTACGCAATCTGCTGCGCGATCGCGAGGCCAAGGCCGGTGCCCGTGCCGCGACCGGAAACGAAGGGCTGGAAGATGCGCTCGCGATCCTCGAGCGCAACGAACGACCCCGTGTTGTGGATGCGAACGAATAGCGTGGCGTCGTTCTGCCCGGTTGCGATGCTGATCGTCCCGCCGTCTGGCGTGTGGGCAAGTGCGTTGCGCAGCAGGTTGTCGAACAAGCGCGTAATCCGGTCGGCGTCGACGTTACATACGGCCAGGCCCTCGGCATATTCCTGGTGGATCTGAACGCGCCCGGGCGCTTCGGCAACGACCGCGAACTCGACCGCCTCGTGGACGAGCCCGTTGAGATCACGTTCCTCGAGGTCCTGAATCTCGGTAGGCACGAGATCGAGCAACTGCTTTACGAGAGCTTCGATCCTTCCGGCAGCGCGGGCGAGAACATCGAGGTGCGCATGCCCTTCGTCGCCATCCGGTAGACGTTCGTGGAGCAAGTCGACGAGTCCGAAAACAGAGCTAAGGGGATTGCGGATCTCGTGAGCTAGTTCGGCGGAGAAGCCACCCACCACCATCAATCGGTGGGCGCGACTCACCTCTCGCTGCACGCTTTCAAGATCAGGAGCACGTTCAAAGACGACCTGCACCGAGATGATCGGCTCCTCGCCCGCGAGAACCGTGCCTTGCAGGTCGACCTGCATGTGCTGGCCACGCGTGTTCACCCAGCGGAGCTCTCGCACGTCGAAAGCCTGGCCGCGATCGAAGGCCTGGAGGAAAGCGGTCTTGAGTCGGTGGTTCTCGGGAACGTCGGGAATCAGTCGTCGGAAGCTCTGGCCGATCACTCCGTCCGCGTCCACTCCGATGGCAACCGCGGCCCGCGGGTTGATGGACAGCACGCGACCGTCCCTACCGAAGGAGATCATGCCATCCGCGACAGAGTGACGCGCGTAGTCGCGGACCGACTCCAGCAACTCGTTGATGGCGCTAACGAGCGGAGCAACCTCGCCGTCCGCCTCGAGTTCGACTGGGTAGTTGTAGTTGCGGCGCGCCAGGAACTCTGTCCGCTTCGCCAGCGTGTGGAGCTGCCTGGTGAAGGCCAGTGCGATCGCCAACCCGATGATGGCCCCGAAGCAGGCCACCGCCACAACCCAGAACCACGAGTCTGGGAGCGTTGCCCAAACTCGCGCTGCATGCTCGGGCGACATCTGTGCGGTCGCGTCGTAGCGACCGATCTGAAACGCGTACACACCCACGGCAAACGCCAACAACCCGGTCACGAATGGCAGGGCTACGACGAGTCGCAGGTGGGGCTTACGCGCGGCCCGCCGCGTCGGAGACCCGGCGTTCCGTGTTGCTGTCGGCATGAATGCTCCGTCATGTAGTCGTCACCAAACCGCGACGACTGTCATCTCGGGGACATTCTAGCGACGTTCAGGCCCACCGCCGAAGCCAAAAGGACACGTTTCATCTATCTAGCACTGCTGAGGCTGCTCTTGACCGCTTCAAGTCATTAAAAACTAGTAGAAGTAATTTTAGGGCTGCTTTGGCGCACCTGTCGCCGCTACCATCGAGTCGATCTCCGAGTACCTCCGCGACAAGAGTGCGACACCGATGAAAAACACACGCTGGCTGTTCATCCTGACCGTGGCGATAACCTTCGCGGCCTCCGGCGCTGTATCCCCTGCGACAGCGGCGACCCAGCAAGAGGGCTCGATGGAGACCTCCGCCGGACCCGAAATCCGCATCAACGTGCCCACGATCGAGTGGGGCGATGACACCGGCTCTGCCACGAACTTCACGTGGAGCACCCGGATCGACAACCCGCACGCGGACCCCGTGGTCGCGAAGATACGGCTCGATCTGCTCGACGCTCAAGGCGAAGTGATTCAACAGGAGTACGTCACCAGTCAGGTCGGGCCGGAATCGGCCGTCCTCGTGCACCAGCCGAGTGCTCTCGACAACTACTGGATCGACCAGGTCGTGGAAGCCACCGCGCATCCCGAGGCCTGGTGGGCCGGCGAGCCGGTCAAGTTCCGCACGGTCGCTGCGTTCGTGGACGGCCTGCAGCGCCTGGAAGTGTTCTACGTGCTCGAGGACTGGAGCGGACGCCCCGTAGTTATGGACGGCACCGTCGACATGTACATCGTCGAGCGTGAGCGCGTCCGAGCCCAGTTCGAGGGTGGCGGTCTGGCTCGCCCGATCACAACTCTCTACGCGCGCCGCTTCAACGTGGACGGCCGCGACTACTCGCGTCGCCGGATCGGTTTCATGTCGAACGACTACGCGCCGCCGGCTGTGACCTTCGGCCCGATCCACTACTCGATCTTCGATCGCGAGCCGATCGGCGACGAGGGCCTGGTGCGGCTCGTGTTCAGTACACCGAGTGGACGCCAGATCATCGGCGAGGATCGCGTCTACTTCTAGGCGACCGCTGGGAGCACGACGGAATCACCGTCGCGCAGAGTTGCGCAGCGTACCATCTTGACAGTCTGAGACGCAGCGCCTACAGTGGTCACTGTTAGTTACTCGTAATCAAAGTTTGCCGGCCGTGGCAAACTGCGACCGAAGATGACCGATCTGGACCAGCCGCCAAACTGGCACGTCCGGATCAGGCCAGGGAGGGAACGATGGCCGAGCGTGAAACCCGTCCGACCATCATGACGCTGGAGGAGGTCGCTAAGTACCTCCGCCTCCACAAGTCGACCGTCTATCGTATGGCCCGCGAAGGAAAGCTCCCGGGCAACAAGGTAGCGGGTCAGTGGCGATTCAAGAAAGATCGCCTCGTGGAGTGGTTCGAAGAGCAGCAACGTCTCCAGGACGAGATGCTCGACTAGCCCTGAGCTAGCGGCGGGGATACCCCGCTTCCACCGTCTTGATCAACTCGCCGACCTCGACGGTCGAAGTGCGTTCGACGCCGTTGAGCAACGCCAACTGATCGATATTGGCCGCCGGCGTGTCGCTAACGAGTGCCTCGAAGGTAGCTGTTCGCGGTGCGCGCTCGATACGCAGGCGGTCCGGCTGATACTGGTCAGCGCGGTTCCCCGATAGCGGCCTGAAGCTCGTCTGGTAGTCCTCGAAACTGGCCGCAAACCGTCCGTAGTCGTCGACGGTGTACCCGATCAGGTCGTACACCAAGTCGCCGTACTCGACGAAGGTCTCGCGAATCGCGAGACGAGTGGCGCCGTCCTCGATGTTGTAGGCAACCCAGAAGCCTGGGCTTCCGTTGACGGTCGTTTGCTCACCGCGAATATTGATCGCTCCGCGCCCTTCGAGTACCGCGCCGACGTGCGCTCGGAGCGACTCGGCCTCGCGACGGCCGGCGAGAAGCGCCACCACGGCTGAACCATCGTCGGGGGCAGCGAGTACGACCGTCTTGCTGTTCTGCACCGCCCATTCCTGCGGAAAGTCGATCTGAAAAAGGAGGTCCGGATGCACGAATGTCGCACCTTCCATAACGCCTTCACGCGGGTTGACGCCGAACACCATCCCATCGATGCGTCGCAGGTGCGCCTCGCGGCCAACGGTGAGGTCGCGTCCCGCGACGAGAGGCTCCGCCGCCTGGACAACGTTGGTGGCGCGGCCCGCCGGCGCCGGGTGCGTCGAGGCCCACTCGGGTAGTCGCTGTTGGGCCGATCCGGCTAGTCGATCGAGCGTTGTGAAGAAGTCCGCCAACGCTCGGGCGTCATAGCCGGCGCCCACGGCGTAGCCCACCCCGAGGTGATCGGACTCGGACTCGTTGTCGCGACTGAACTTGAGAAGCAGCAACCCGATCCCCTGCTGCAGTTCACCGCCAACTGCCCTCAACTCCGGGCTGATAATCATGCCCGCGGTCAATCCGACCTGGGCCAGCGCCGTGCTCGTGTAGCGCTCGGGAATGTGTCGGGCTGTGACGTGTCCGATCTCGTGACCGAGGATCCCAACGATCTCCGCCTCGCTGTTCGCCCACGCGAGAATTCCTCGGGTGAGATAGACGAACCCGCCACCGCCAGCGAACGCGTTCACGATGGAGTCGTCGAGCACGCGGAACGTCCACGGCAAGTGGGGTCGCTGTGCACGCGCCGCCATTGCCTGGCCGATCTCGTCGACCCACGCCGCCAGTTCCGGATCATCGTAGACGCCGAACTGCGCCAACGAGGCCTGATCGTTCTGTTCGCCGAGGGCGATCTCCTGGCCCTCGGACATCAGCATGAGTTGAGAACGCCCGGTCACCGGGTCGACGGCGCAGCCCACCAGCAGCGCGACGGCCGCCAGCAGCCCGGCGAGTCGCTTCACGCTTCCGATTCCTCTGCCTGGCCCCACAGCGCAGCATGCAGAGCGGGATCCACGTCCCTCACGGCATCGGGCTGCATTGCGCCGAGTTCGTGCGGAAACACGGGCACATCTTCAACCTCATGGAGCCAGTAATCGGGCCCTACCAGGAATTGCCTCTTGCTCGGAGTGAAGTACACCGTCGCGACCTGGACCCGTGGCATGTTCCGCCGCGCGCGGCGGCGCAGATGTTCCACCACCTCGAAGACGGTGCGACCGGTCTCGAACAGGTTGTCGACGATCAACAGCGAGTGGTCTGCATCGACATTGTCGATAACGTGCTCGAGGCCACGGATGTCGAAGCCGCCCGCCTTCTCGAGGCCTTCCATCGACTGCGTTCGAATGGCGGTGTGGTAGAAGTCGTGGCCGCGCCAGCGGAAATACTCCTGGATCGCGATCCCGGGAGGAGCGCCTCCGCGCCACAACGCCACCATGAAGTCGGGACGCAGACCGTCGTCCCAGATACTCCGGGCAAGCCGAAAACTATCCGCCAGGTACTGGTCCGCATCGAGAACAGCGCCATTGCGACCCGTCATGGCGTCATTGCCGAGACCGGCGGCGGCAATTTGGGCGTCCGAAGCTTGTGAGAGCTACTGCGTCGTAGCGTCTGGATGCGGTCGCGCACGGCCTCGTCCTCAAGAGCACCGAGCACGTACTGCTCAAGTTGTTCGTAAGTGAACCCGAGCTCCATCTCGTCGGTGTGGCCACGCCAGTTGTCGGCGGACGGCGGCTTGTCGATGACCGCCTGTGGCACATCCAGGTGAGCCGCCAGTTCGATCACCTCACTCTTCACGAAATGCCCGAGCGGCATCACATCTGCTCCCCCGTCGCCGAACTTGGTGAAGAAACCGATCGAAAGTTCCGACCGATTGCCGGTGCCGGCCACAATGTAGCGGAACCGATTGGCGTGATAGTACAGCGCCATCATCCGGAGGCGAGCCTTGAGGTTGGCCAGCGCCAGGTCGGGCTTGTCCTCGACTGAGGGGTCCGCTCCGAGCACGCGCGCGAGCGCCTCGTACGGGGCGTCGAGATCGATCGCGCGAGCCTGCAAACCGAACGCATCCACAACGAGACGAGAGTGCTCGCTGTCGCTCTGAGCCGTGTGAATCGGCAGGGTCAAGGCCAGGTGGGTGTCGGGGAATGCCCGCTTCACGAGAGCCGCGACGACGGCGGAATCCACGCCTCCGGAGAGACCGAAAACTACCCCGCGCGCACCCGCATTCTCAGCCTCATCCCGAAGCCAAGTCGCAAGGTTCTCGACGATGCGGGCGGAGTCCACCGGTTGTCGACTCCCCTACCCGGCGAACGAGTCCACCAGGTTCTGATTCACCGTGACGGCATAGCGGTCGCGGAGTGCCCCGATATAGGCCTCGAAGAGTCGATTGCGCTGCTGAGCTGCTTCCTGGTCGCGCAGCTCGTCGGACTGGCCGGCGAACAGAGTCCAGTCGGGAAGCTGATGCTCCACCACCCGGAAGACCACGAACCGCCCGTTCACATCCAAAGGACCACCGGCACCATCGAGGCCAGCTTCGAAAGCGGCCTCCATGAGCCCCGGAGCACGCCCGAGAGCCGGAATCACTTCGTCTCGAGTGACGAGGTCGGTCGAATCAACGACCGCGGTCGCCTCTTCGGCGATCGCAGCCAGCTCTTCGCCCGCCTGAATGCGCGACACGAACTCGGCCGCGCGCTCGCGGGCGCGATCAATCGAACGCGCCTCCGCTTCATCGCTGCGAACCGCCGCGACGACGTCTTCGAATTCCGGTAGGTGTGCGGCCTCGATCTCGTCCACGCGGAACACCAGGTAGCCCCGACGAACCCGCAGCGGCTCCGCCACGCGGCCTGCACCGAGCGAGAAGGCACGACTCGTGAACTCGCGCGACGTGTACTCGCCGAACCCGGCGTCCTGACCGAATAGCGGGCTCTCCTCAACTGTGAGGGAGTGGCTCTCGGCGACATCAGGGAGGTTGGAGCCGCGCAGCACTGCCGCACGGATCTCATCGGCGATCTCTGCCGCACGCGCCTCGGCAGCGTCCCATGCGAGGCGTTGCTCGAGCTGACCGGAGACCTCTTCGAAAGGCTGCACTCGGGCGTCGCGGCGCTCATCGACCTGAATGATAACGAAGCCAAACGGCGTCTCGGTGACTTCGGAAACCGCACCCGCCTCGAGCGCGAACCCGGCTTCGTCCCATCCTTCTACCTGACGGCCGCGCGTAACCCAACCAAGATCTCCACCGGTAGCGGACGAGGGATCATCGGATACTTCTTCGGCAACCGCGGCGAAGTCTTCGTCGCCCCGCACTCGCGCCAGAGCCGCTTCAGCGGCGGCGCGCGCCGTCGCGCGATCTTCCTCGGTGGCATCCGGCGCGACACGCACGACAATCTGCCGGGCCTTCACCTGCTCATCCGTTGTGAAGTCTTCGAGCGACGCCTCGTACTCGGCGCGGAGCGCCTCGTCGTCCACCGTCACCACGTCGCGCAGAGCCTCCGTGTCGACAACCGCGTAGGAGACCTTGCGACGCTCGGGCAATCGATAGCTCTCGGTGTTGTCGGTGTACCGGCTCCGGAGCGCAGCGTCGTCGATCTCGTTGAGCACCTCGGCCTGGAACGCGGTCGGCCGCACCTGGATGTAGTCGAAGCGCACGCGCTCGTTCTGACGCTGGTACAGCTCCTGGAGCTGACTGTCGCTGACCTGGATGCCCTCGGTGAGCAGGCCGGTGACGCGCTCCACCAGAAGCTCCTCGACCATGTTCTGCTCGAATGTGGCCTGGTCTATTCCGCTGCGAGCGAGGACGTTGCGATACTCGTCTACGCCAATCCAGCGACCCGATTCGTCGATGAACGCCGGGAACTGCACCAGGCGATCGCGGATCTCCTGCGGAGCGATCTCGAATCCCTGATCGCGCGCGGCGGCGAGGATCAACTTGCGGCGGACGAGCTGCTCGACCACCACATTGTGCAGCTGAATCTGCTGCACGAAATTCTCCGGCAGGTCACCGTTGTTCAGGCCACGGTAGTAGTTCATCTGCTCGTTGAGTGCATTGCGGTACTCAGTGAGCGTGATGACCTGACCATCTACCCGTGCGACCTCGTTGTCGGGGCCGGCGGCGAAGAAGTCCGGGAAATACAGAATGATGAACGCGGCAATAACTAGCCAAAGCGTCCAGGACAATCGGCGCACATTGCGTCGCATCTTGTCGAGCACGTGACACTCCGGGGCAAAGAGGGGAGCTCGACCCGGGGCCGCGCTGAACTCGGGGCGGCCGCGCGGGCCGGGGCAAAATCAGTAAGAAAGTCCCCCACAGAGTAGTTCATCGCGGCCGGGTTTGCACCGACGGATTCCGGGGCGAGGGTCGCCGGAGAGCCCCGTGCTACACTACCGCCGCGCCGCGCTCGGCGGGCTGCGGCAGCGCCCTCTGTTGGGTTCGCCGGGGTCTCTATTGATCCTTGAGCACTGCGTTTCTTGCAATCCCGCCGCTAGTTCCCGTGTCCGGCTCCCGGCCCGTTCCGCTCACGGCAGCCAGCTTCTGTCGACCTGCTACCGAAAGGGTGCTGTCCCGGTGCTATCTGCCTTTTCGAACGACATCGCCATCGACCTGGGAACGTCCAACACCCTCGTCTACATGAAAGGCAAGGGCGTAGTCGTCCGCGAGCCGTCCATCGTCGCGATCAACAAGAAGACCGACAAGGTCGAAGCTGTTGGTAAAGAAGCGAAGGAGATGCTCGGCCGGACGCCCGGGCATATCGTCGCCGTGCGACCGCTGAAGGACGGCGTCATCGCCGACTTCGAAGTAACGGAGCAGATGCTCTCCTACTTCATCCGGCGTGTGCACAATCGCCGCTTCCTCGTACGACCACGAATCATCATTGGCGTGCCGAGCGGGATCACCAAGGTGGAAGAGCGCGCCGTTCGCGACACCGCCTATCGCGCGAAGGCATCGGAGGTCTACCTGCTGGAAGAGGCCATGTCGGCCGCGATCGGTGCGGGACTACCCATCACCGAACCGTCAGGAAACCTCATTGTCGACATCGGTGGCGGCACCACCGACGTTGCCGTTATTTCGATGGCCGGCATCGTGTACTCGCGCTCTATCAGGGTCGGCGGCAATGAGCTCGACGAAGCGCTCATCAACTACATCAAGCGCAACTACAACCTTCTTATCGGCGAGCGCACCGCCGAGAACATCAAGATGGAACTCGGCTCGGCGTACCCACTCGAGCAGGAACTCGATCTCGAGATCAAGGGTCGCGACCTTATTGAGGGCGTGCCGAAGACCGTCACCGTGACGGATCGCGAGATCCGCGAAGCGCTGAGCGAACCGATCAGTACGATTGTCGATGCGGTCCGCATGGCGCTTGAGCGCACGCCACCTGAACTCTCGGCGGACTTCGTCGACAAGGGCATCGTCCTCACCGGAGGCGGGGCGCTGATCAGGAACCTTGATGTACGTCTCCGCGAAGAGACGGGCGTGCCGGTGACGATTACCGAAGATCCGCTATCCACTGTCGTGCTCGGGGTTGGTCGCGTGCTCGACGACATCGATCTCTTGCGGCGGGTCTGCCTGCCGTAGTTTCCGAGCGAGTAGGTCATGCAGGCGCTCAGCAGAACGGCCCGGAACGCGGCGCTGCTGCTTGGACTCCTGCTCGGGTTCTTCCTGCTGATGTCTGTGCAGGTCAACCGCGGTAGCACTCTCGCCACGGCCCGCGGGGCGGTTACGGGAGTCACGTCGCCGCTGCAACGAATCGGGGCCGCGGTCGGAGGCCTCTTCACCAACACGTGGGGACGCTACGTAGGACTGGTGGGCGCTGCCCGTGAGAACGAGGAGCTGCGCCGACTGAACGCGGAACTCGAACGACGCGCGGCCGCCGGCGATGCGGCCCGTCGCGAAAACCAGCGCCTGCGCCGACTCGCCGCTGCCCGAGAAATATTGCCAGGAGAATGGGTGGCGGCCGAGGTCGCTGCGCGGGAATTCACTCGTCGCTACGAGGTGGTGGTGATCAACCGCGGCAGTCGCGATGGGATCGCGAAAGATGCTGCGGTAACAACCGCCGGCGGTGCGCTCGTCGGGCGAGTCCTTGAAGCCAACCTGTGGACCAGCACGGTGCAACTGGTCACGGACCCGTTGGCCGGCGTCGGCGGGAGACTCGTGAGTTCGCGAGCGACAGGGCTCGTCTCCGGTCACGGATCCGATCCGCTACGACTCGACTACATCTCGACCCGCACCGAGATCGCGGAAGGCGAACGGGTGGTCTCCTCGGGCGAGGATGGAATCTATCCTGCCGATCTGCTCATCGGCGAAGTTGTTTCGGTCGACATCGGGCCGCCAGTTCCGGGAACTCCCATCGTTTCGCTGATGCGTGGCGAGACCGCGCTCTTCAAGATCGTCGAGCTTCGACCGGCCGTCGATGTATTGCAGCTCGAGAACGTTCTCGTCCAGTTGCCGTCCACCGAACCGCCGCCTGCGGAAGACGCGGAGACTCCCGCGGAACCCACGGGCACCGGATCGCCGCCCGGCGAGGACGGCTGATGGTCTCTCCGCTCGGTCGTGCGGTTCGAGTTGGCCTGGGTCTGCTGTTCGTCGGGACGCTGCAGACGTTGCTTCCCAACTACTGGCTGGCCCTCGGCCACATCGATTTCATGATGATCGCCGTGGGGCTCCTGGCGCTGCGATCCCATTTCCGTTCCGCAGTACTGATCGGCGCCGTGGGCGGCTTGCTACAAGACTCCCTCGCCGGAGGGATCATCGGGCTCCACGCATTCGCGAAGACCGCGGTGGCGGCCGGGCTCGCTGCAATTGCCGATCTGTTCGCGGTTCGTGGACAACTGGCCGAGGCTTTGATCGTCGGCGTAGCGACGGCACTCGAAGCCATGATCGTGCGTAGCCTCCTAGCATTCCTCGAGTGGCCTGGAACGGACACCCTTCCGCAGATCGCAACGCGCGCAGCGATAACCGGGCTGATTTGCGGAATTGGCACGGTAGGTATTCCACTGGCCATGGCAAGCTGGAAACGTCGGCGACGAGGCGGTCTGCGATGGAACTAGCTTTCCGACGCCGGCGACAGAAACGACAGCAGCGAAGGGGATCGACACCGTGAGTCAAGGTCCGTGGCGGCCAGATGAAGGCGGGCGCACCGAGCGCAAGGGTCCACAGGCTCGCTCGGTACACCGAGCGCCGAAGATGGGCCCACGGGCCCTCGAACGCGAGAGCGACCGCAAACGGGTGCTGTCCCGCATCCGGGTACTGGAATGGGGACTGGCCGGGATATGCCTCTTCCTGGTGCTCGGCTTCTGGCAGATCCAGATTGTTCGCGGCGCTCAGTGGGCTGAGCGGGCCGAGGCAAACCAGCACAGCACATCGCGTGTACGCGCCTCGCGCGGCCTCATCCTCGACCGGCACGGCGAGATCCTCGCCACCAACCAGCCGTCCTATGAAGTGGCGCTCCTGCGCGAGGCCATCGAAGACCAGTTTCAGGAACTCAGCTACCTATCCGAGATCCTGGATGTGCCCATCGACGTTCTCGATCAGAGGCTGGAGAGCCAGCGGGGCGTGCCGCGCTTCAAACCAGTCGTGGTGGCCGAGGATGTAGACCCTGCCGTGGTGGTGCAACTCCAGGCCAGACAGCGCGAACATCCCGGCATCCAGGTGATAGTCGAGTCGAAGCGTCACTATCCGATGGGGCGACTGGCAGCCCACGTCCTGGGGCGGGTCGGCGAAGTCTCGCCGCGCCAGTTGACTGTATGGGGCGACCCGTTCCGGATGGGAGATATCGTGGGCCAGCAAGGGGTCGAGAGCATCTACAACGACTACCTGTTTGGGCTCCCCGGCGAACGCTACGCCCAGATCAACAGTGTGGGCCGCGAAGTCGACACGCTACGCGAACTCGCACCGCACCCGGGTGAAACTGTGGTGCTCACGATTGACGCACCGCTGCAGGGCCTCGCTGAAGAACTTCTTGCTCCACACCGCGGCGCCGCGGTGGTGCTCAACGCGCGCACCGGCGGAATCCTCACAATGGCAAGCATGCCTACGTTCGACCCGGCGCTCTTCGCGTCGCGCTTCTCGCGCGAACAGTGGGACACGATCCAGACGGATCCAACGAAACCGCTCCACAACCGAGCCATACAGGTTGTTCATGCGCCCGGATCGATCTTCAAACTCGTTGTCGCTGCGGCGGGCCTCGAAGAAGGCGTTATCGATCGCAACACCACTTTCTTCTGCCCTGGCGCTCGGACGTTCTATGGCCGCTCCTACCGCTGCCTCGGATCGCACGGCGACGTCAACGTCGTCGAGGCCCTGGCGCATTCGTGCAACAGCTTCTTCTACGAACTGGGCGTGAAGCTCGGACGCGACCGGATCGTCAAGTGGGCGGAGCGCTTCGGACTCGGCGACGTGACCGGCGTTGATCTGCCGTCCGAGGAAGAGGGCATCATTCCGAGTGACGAATGGCTCGCCGCGAACCAACGGAACTACTGGCCTGGCGAAACGGTCTCTCTGGCGATCGGCCAGGGACCGCTCACCGTCAGTCCGCTGCAGCAGGCGCACCTTGCTGCCACTGCCGCGACCGGTTTCGTGCGACGCCCGCACCTGCTGCTGGAAGTCGAAGCGTCGGCCGTCGATGATCGCCAGCGCTCTCACACCTACGAGCCCGATACTCGGCCGGCCGACTTCGGCGAGTCCACCCGCGCAACTTTGATGCGTGGTCTGGCCGGTTCGGTGGCCTATGGCACCTCGCGCCGCGCGCAGATTGCCGACGTGGCGGCGGGGGGCAAGACCGGAACAGCGCAGGTAGCGTCCTCCAGTCGCGTGGCCGAAGACAACGCGGATCGCCCGGAGCATCTCCGCAATCACGCCTGGTTCGTAGCGGTCGCCCCCGTGGAGAATCCAGAGATCGCGGTGGCCGTATTCGTCGAGCACGGCGGCTCCGGAGGCGTCGTGGCGGCTCCGATAGGCGGCCAGTTGCTGGCCGCCTATTTCGGTACTGAGGTGTCGTATCGCGAGATCGCCCCGACCACGGAGCCCGTCGAAGAGACCGCCACGGACGGCGCCATCGGAGAGGAGCGATGAGCCTGATCGATCGCCGCTTCTTGTCGGTCTACGACTTCGGCACGTTGGCGGTGCTCGGGGCCCTACTGGGAATCGGCGTGATCCTGGTCGCTTCCGCGTCGGACGGGCAGCAACTCGAGCTGGCTCAGCGGCAGGCGGTATGGGTGGTGGCGGGCCTCGCGTTGGCCCTTGTCATCAGCTTCATCGACTATCGCAACCTCACCGACAACGGCTACTTGCTGTGGGGCGGCGTCATCGTCCTTCTCGTGGCAGTCCTCTTCTTCGGACCTGTCATCAAAGGTGCACGGTCCTGGATCCGTTTCGGCGGATTCGGCCTGCAACCTTCCGAGCTCGCGAAGATCGCCGCCATCGTGGCGCTGGCACGACTCTTCTCCGATCGAGACCCGCGTCCGTTCGGGTTGCGGCAGATGGTCATGCCCAGCGTGCTCGTTGCCGTGCCGGTGTTGCTCATCGCGCTGCAACCGGACATGGGAACCGCCGCGACGTTCCTCCCGATCCTCGCAATCATCGCCTTCGCGGCGGGCCTGCGATACGGCACCATCGGGTGGCTCGCTGGCGGCGCGCTGGCCGTCACGCCGCTCTGGTACATGACGCTTCACGATTACCAGCAACGTCGGCTCACGAGTTTCTGGAATCCTGATGCCGACCCTCAAGGCGACGGTTACCAGTTGATCCAGAGCAAGATCGCTGTTGGCTCCGGAGGGCTGAGCGGCAAGGGGCTGTTCTCGGGCAGTCAGAGCCAGTTGAATTTCCTGCCCGAACAGGAGAACGACTTCATCATGGCGCTCCTTGGCGAGGAACTCGGGTTCATTGGAGTGCTCGCGGTGTTGGTGCTGTACTTCATCCTGATCAGCCGCATCCTCCGCGGCGCCTACATCGCCCGAGATCGTGCCGGTGCCTTCCTGTGCGCCGGCGTCGGTGGCCTTCTCACGTTCCACCTTGTGGTCAACGTGGGCATGATCATCGGCTTCGTTCCGATCACCGGAATCCCCCTGCCGCTGCTGTCGTACGGGGGGTCCTCGGCGCTCGCCACGTGCATCGCGGTGGGCCTCGTTGTGTCCGTTCGCAGTCGGCGTTTCCTGGTGTGACCCAGAATCGGCTAAGATAGGGAGCAGCCCGGCATCGCCCGGGGCCGCCGCCGCGAGGCGCCTTCGGCCATTCTCGCCGAATGGGTGCACAGACCCGCGGACGCGATCCCGTGTGAACGGTGCGGCGACGTGTGAGGTCATGCCGCCGCCGTCGAGCGACAGGTTTTTACGTCGGGAGTCCACGGACTCCCCATCGGATTCAAGAACAATCGGTATCGAGATTCGGCACACCCACTCCGGGTGTAGCCTCCGTATCCACCCGATGGATGCGCCAAGTGGCGTGTGCGTCCGGCGTGGCGGCCCCAATGGCCCTGCGTCGCTGACCGCGCGTGCCCGTGCGTCCGTCCGGCAACCGCATTCCCCCCGAGAGCATCACTACCCTCAGGGTCGGACTGCGCCTGGGAGCCTCCCATGCCGCGCAAAGAAATCATCGCCAACTGCGGCGATAACGAAACACGTGTCGCCGTCGTCGAAGACGGCCAGCTACAGGAAATTTTCATAGAGCGGGACGCCGCCCGAGGCACCGCTGGCAACATTTACAAGGGTCGCGTGAGCCGGGTACTTCCGGGCATGCAGTCGGCCTTCGTGAATATCGGACTCGAGCGCGACGGCTTCCTGTACGTGTCCGACGTTCTCTCCAACATCGACGCCTATTCCGCCTGGCTCGATGATGAGGGGGCCGATGACGATGAGCCGCGCCCGGGCAAGCGGCAGAGCCGGCGATCCCGCGAGAACCAGAAGATCGACAAGCTCCTGAGCCGCGGCCAGGAAATTCTCGTACAGATCTCCAAGGCCCCGCTGGGCACCAAGGGTGCCCGAATCACGACCAATATCTCGCTGCCTGGTCGCTACCTTGTCTACACGCCGTCCGTCGACCACGTCGGCGTCTCGAAGCGCATCGCCGATCGCGCCGAGCGGAATCGCCTCAAGAAGATCGTGAACAAGGGGCGCCAGAAGGGCTGGGGCGGCTTCATCGTCCGAACCGCTGGCGTTGGCAGGAGCGAGCAAGAATTCCACGACGACATGCGCTTCCTTCACGAACTGTGGGAAGCATTGAAGACGCGTGGAGAGGGAGCTTCGGCGCCGGCCGCGATCCATCGCGACCTGTCGGTGTTGCTGCGACTTCTGCGCGACCTCTTCACGAGCGAATACGACCGTGTGGTTATTGACGACGCCGAAGAGTTCGAGCGCGCCCGACGATTCCTCGAGCAGGTGAATCCGGGACTCGCCGATCGACTCGTTCTGCATCAGTCCGATCGTCCGATTTTCGATCACTTCCAGGTTGAGCAGCAGATCTCCAAGGCGCTCGACAGCCAAGTCTGGCTGAAGTCCGGCGCCTACCTGGTGATCAACCAGACCGAAGCGCTCGTCGCGATCGACATCAACACGGGCAAATACGTCGGCAAGAAACGACTCGAAGACACCGTGCTGAAAACGAACATCGAGGCTGTCCAGGAGATCGTGCGGCAGATCCGTCTGCGCGACCTCGGCGGCATCATCGTCATCGACTTCATCGACATGGACGAGCCCAAGAACAGAGCTCGTGTAGTCGAGGTGCTCCAGAAAGAACTCGAGAAGGACCGGGCCAAGACCCAGCTGTTGCAAATCTCGGAGTTCGGCCTGGTGGAACTCACGCGCCAGCGGGTAAAGCAGAGCCTCGAGCGCCAGCTCACGGAGGACTGCCCCTACTGCAAGTCCAGCGGCCGCGTGAAGTCTGTCGCCACGATTTGCCTCGAGATCTTCCGTGAGGTCAACCGGCTCAAACGCGATCTCCGCGGGCGCAGCGTGGTCATCCGAACGAATCCGCACGTGTCGCAGGCGCTCACCGGCGACAACCGTTCAGTGCTGAAGGGAATGCGCGACGCAGTGCAGGGTCCGATCGAGCTCGTCGCGGATCAGACGTTCCATCAGGAACGGTTCGAGGTCAGCAACCTCTAGGGCGGCGCGTTCAGAGGGTTACGGGCCGACCTGCAGGAAAGCCGCGGTGAGGAGATCGTCCTCGCCGTCGAGCAACGTCCTGACATCGAGGAGCAGCCGACCCTCGGCGACGCGTCCGACAACTGCGGGTTCGCAACGTCGCAATTGACGCGCGATCTCGTCCGGACCGTGGTTCGGACTCGTGACTGCGACCCCCCATGACGGCAGTCCGACCTCGGGCGCAGCGCCACCACCGACGCGTGACTCGAGCTCGGTAACTTCAACCATCCATTCCGGAAGCGCCTCGCTCAACTGCATGCCCAACCGCTGAGCTCGCTCCTGCAGCGTGCTGGCATCGGCCCTCAGCATCGCCAGGGCGGGGATGGCGTCCAGGCGACCGGCAACGTAGTCGGCGAGAGTGGCCTCGAGCGCCAGCAGTGTCGACTTGTCCAGGCGCATGGCCCGGTACAGCGGATTGGCGCGACACCGTTCAACGAGCTCCGCGTTTCCCACGATGAACCCCGCCTGCGGCCCGCCCAACAATTTGTCGCCGGAGAACGTGACGAGATCCGCGCCGCTGGCCAGGCGCGCCGCGACTGTCGGTTCCGCATCGGTGGCGCCAGGGGTTGCAACCAGATGCCCGCTGCCCATGTCCTCGACAATCGGCACGTCGCGCTCGGCGCCAAGTTCGACCAACTGCTCGAGCGGCGTCGATTCCGTGAATCCCACGACGCGGTAGTTACTCGGGTGCACGGAGAGAATCATCCCCGTGTCGGCGTTCACCGCGGCCTCGTAGTCGGCGATCCGGGTGCGATTGGTCGTGCCCACCTCGCGGAGACGACAGAACCCTTTCTCCATCACATCCGGAATCCGGAACGAGCCGCCAATCTCAACAAGCTCGCCGCGCGAAACAACGACCTCGCGCTCCTGCGCCAGCGTATTGAGAGCCAACAAGATTGCCGCGGCATTGTTGTTCACCACGGCCACCGCATGCCCGGGCAAGAGCCGCTCGAGGAATCGCTGAACTGGACGTTCACGGCCACCGCGCTCGCCGCCATCCAGATCGAACTCCAGATTGGTGTAACCCGTGGCGAGATCGGCCACCCGCGCGGCCGCGCGCGGCGACCAGGGGGCCCGACCCAGATTCGTGTGAATGACGACGCCCGTTGCGTTAACCACCCGCCGCAGATGAGGCTCGAGCAGAGCCTCCGAAGCCCGCACTACCGGTTCGACGGGGTCACCCAGGAAGGCTTCAAGATCGGTCGCGCCGAGCTCCTCGGCACTGATCGACTCTCTGAGCGCGTCGAGCACATGAGTGGCCGCCTCTCGCACAAATTCGCGCGAAACGCCGCTCTCCGCCATCCACTCTTCGAGCCGTGGATGATCGAGCAGTTCATCCATTCGGGGGATGCGGCGATATAACTCTGCGAGGTCGACCATGGGATAGCATCCTAACCGGCACTACGAACCGGAGACGACCCGTTGAACGACCCTGCGAAGGCCGCGCGCGACCACATGCTCCTCGAGCAACTGGAACCTGACACAGCGCGCATGTTGTTCCCGGAGCGCTTCCCTGCCCCGCTGCGAGTCACCCTGCAGCATCCGCCGCTCGAGCCGCGACAGGCTGAAACACTGGGTCCGCTTCTGGAAAAGGCCGACGACCGTGACTGGCCCGAAGACGGCGACTGGTCGGTGACCTACGCGCTGTCCGAAGTCGAGGCATTGCACCGGGTGTTTGCGCAGCTCGACGCCACCTTCGGGTCGGCAGCCGTCACGGTGCTCATCAATGGGAAAGATCTGCCAATGGCCCGTGAACTCTGGCTGCCGCTGTTCTGGCAACTCCGTTCCTGAGACCTGCGATGCGATCCACCGGCGACTAGCGCCCGGCCAGCGCCTCGAACTCAGCGGCGGTTTCAGACGACCACCCGCCAATTACCTGCAGCACCCGCCCGGAGTCGTCGAGCAGCACGGAGAGGGGCACCACGATGGCGCCGCCGTCGAACAACTCCGGCACCCGCTGATCGTTGCTGATGTGTACCGGATACGTGGTGCCCACCTGGCTTAGAAAGGGCGCGACCGCGGCCACCGTTTCCCGATCGATGCTCAAGCCCACGAGGTCGACACCCGCCGCCGCCAATTCGGGCCGGAGATGTTCGAGTTCGGGCATCTCACGCCGGCATGGGATGCACCAGGTCGCCCATATGTTCACCAGCGTTCGCCGTCCCGGCTGAAGCAGGTCGTGAACAGAATCAACGGCGACGCCCGGCAACTCTTCTCCGCCCGGCAGCATTGCCCGGTCGAGAATCTCGAGATCGGGAAACACGTCGCCGCGCTCGAAGGTGAGTCCGGCAAACGTGCGCTCCTCCGCGCTCAGCGGATCCGCGAGCGCGAATCGGGATTCATCGACCACTGTGACGTCCCCGTCCTCCCGCACCACCAGCGACGAACCCGCCGGGATACCGGCCTGTCCGGCAACCGAGTCGACTCGCTGAAGTCGCCCGCTGGGCCAGGCGATTTCGATCCAGTCCACGCGAGAGGCCGCGCCCAGGCCAATCAGCATCCGGCGGTCGTGCTGCGCCAGGAACCCGGCGCCACCGGCATTGATTTTGGTGACCACGCCCGCGGGAGTGCCGGCGCGCACGATCGCGCCGAAGGCATCCCGACCGCTGTCCGTTCCTACGAGACTGATGCGCACGAAGCCGCGGCCATCTCCGAGGTTGTTACGGAACAACTCGTGCGCGTCGCCTTGGAACGAGACCAGGAACACGTCGAGGTCGCCGTCGTTGTCGAAGTCCGCCAGCGCGGCTCCGCGACCGTCACCGATGGCATCGAGTCCCGAGACGCCGGAGATGTCGATGAGCTCATCGCCGCGCACGTTGAGACCGAGGTAATCCCGCTCGTAGCCTGAGAAAGACATTCCTTCCTGGAATATCGCCGACATGTGGCGATTGGTGTACTCGGTGCTCCCCGCTTCTTCCGCGCCGACCTGGGCAGCCACCACGTGGCGCCAGAAGGTGCTTCATGTGTCGTTCATCGTCTTGCCGGAGATGAAGCCGTTGGGAGCGTAGATGTCCTCCCAGCCATCACTATTGAAATCGAAGAACCCGCCGCCCCAGGCCCAACCGGCGCCGATCCCGCCGAGCTCCTGAGTTAGGTCGGCGAAGCCACCGGCGCCGTCGCCGCGGAAGAGCGTGTTACCGGATGCGAGCTTGGTCAGGAGGGGATCTCCGCCATCCTGCGCCGGGAAAAGGCGGGCCAGAATCCGATTGCCCGCTGTCGAAGACATGTTGGTGACATGAAGGTCGAGGTGGCCATCGTTGTTGAAGTCACCGAAAGCAGCGCCCATGCCGTTGCCTGGGTCGAGGACTCCGCGCTCTTCCGCCACGTCGACGAACCGCCCACCTACGTTCTCGTAGAGTCCGTTGCGGCCGAAGTCGTTCGCCACGTAGAGATCGGCGTCGGCATCACCGTCAATATCCGCGAATGCGGCTGCATAGCTCCAACGAGAGTCGCGCACGCCCCATGCGGCCGCCACCTCACGGAATCGCAGTCCGCCTTCGTTGAGAAACAGCAAGTTCGGGCTGCCGTTCTGGGCGTCGTGCCATGAGTCGGGCATCACGATCCCGTAGCGGTTGTAGCCGGTCACATAGATATCGACAAGACCGTTGCCATCCACATCCGCGGCAACAGCGCTGAATCCGATCGCGCGGCGAGCAACGCCCGCCTCCGGCGAGATGTCGTGGAAACTCAACGCTCCATCGGGAACGAGTCGATTCTCGAGGAACATCTGCTCGCCGACCGCCGACAGGAAGAGATCCTGATCTCCGTCGTTGTCGGCATCGAAGAAGATCGCACCACTCGCCGTCGGCGTGAGCCCAACCATCGCCGACGCGGAAATGTCCTCGAAGGTGCCGTCGCCGCGGTTTCGGAAGAGCGCGTTGCCCTCAACGCCGGTGGTCAAGACGTCCACCAGGCCATCGTTGTCCACGTCGGCAACTGCCGCACCGTGTGCGACGACCGTGTCGTTCGGCGGTTTGCCAAACTCGGGGAACGTTCGCGCAACTCCGGCGGGCACCGCGATTTCGTCGAACAAGTCACGCGATGCGACCTTCGATTGCGCCGACTCGACGGCGAAGCGCGTCAACTCCCAGTCCTCTGGCCCGATCTGCCTCGCATTGGCCTGAGCCCAGACGACCCTCCACTCCCGCTGTCCCATGCGATCGCGCCCGACGATCTTGAACTGCAGGCGCGCCGAGCCGAGTTCATCGCCGTCGAAAGTGGCTTTCTTCACCTTGAACCGCGCGTCCTCGATGCTGTCGAAATGCGCGAGCAGTGCGACCAGTCGCTCGGTCACCTCGTCCCGGGTTGCCTGCTCCTGAAGTCCGCGCTCCCAGCCGTGACTACTCAGCCAGTCGTGCACGACCTCCGCCCCAAGCGGCTCTCCCATAAACCCATCGAGTTCGACGGCTGGCGCCCAGTGCTCGCGTATGCCTGCCAGGTCGCGATCGCGGGTCGCGACCGATAGCTGCAGCAGGTCGTTGGCGAGGGATTCGGAGAGTTCCTCGGTGCGTTCGAGCTGGGACGCATCAAAGCCCTCCTGAGGACCGCCAAAGGCCGCGAGTGTCGCAGCGACGCACAGCGCGCGGATCATGCTTCCGCTCCTCTTCCAGAAGAGAACATCGTCTCGGCCCAAATAGGACTCCAGAGTCATGTTATACGCCGGATCGTGACTTGTCCCGCAACGTGGAGACGAGAAAAGTGACGCAGCGCGGCTCAAGCGCATCGGGTGGATTGACTCTGCCCCCCGGTGGAATAAACTCCTGCCCGCGCGAAGCCCCATCCGCAGGGGCCGCTTGAGATCTTGAGATTCTGACCGGTTCCTTTTTCGGGGTATCGCATGGTCGCCTACCTTCCGATCGCGATCTTCTTGGGCGTAGCCATCGTCTTCGCGGCGTTGCCGCTGGTGCTGGGTCGACTTATTCGCCCGACACCGCCGCCGAGCGAAGGCAAGCTCGCCCCGTACGAGTGCGGCGTGGAGCCGGTGCGCGACGCGCACGGCCGTTTCTCGATCCGCTTCTACATCGTCGCGATGCTCTTCCTGATTTTTGATGTTGAAACGGTCTTCATGTTCCCCTGGGCGATCCGCTACAAGCAGCTGGCGCTCTTCGGCCTGATCGAGATGGTGATCTTCCTCGGCATCTTGATCGTCGGCTATGTCTACGCCTGGAAACGCGGGGCACTCGAATGGGTCTAGTCGAACACAAACTGCCAGATAACGTTCTGACGACTCAGGTCGACGGAATCATCAACTGGGCGCGCAAGTCGGCGCTCTGGCCGATGACATTCGGACTCGCCTGCTGCGCGATCGAGATGATCGTGACCACCTGCTCGCGCTACGACATGGCCCGCTTCGGTGCCGAGGTCTTCCGCGCCACGCCACGGCAGGCGGATCTGCTCATCGTATCCGGCACCGTGACACTCAAGATGGCCCCCGTGATCAAGCGTCTGTACGACCAGATGCCTGATCCGAAGTGGGTTATCTCGATGGGGTCTTGCGCCACCTGCGGCGGCCCCTACCCGACATATAGCGTTCTGCAGGGCGTGGACCGGATCGTACCCGTGGATGTCTACATCCCCGGTTGCCCGCCACGGCCTGAAGCTCTCCTGTATGGCCTGCTGCGGCTCCAGGACAAGATCGACGAGATGAAGGTGCTACGCAAGTAGCCACCAAGACTGACAAAAGGCGATAGATGGCAGACGAGCCGAAGCAAAACGGCAACGAGGACTCCGTTCCCGAGGCCGCGCCCGAGAAGTCGGCGCCGGAGTCTGCCCCTGCGGCGAAATCCGACGCCCCGGCGCCAGCGAAAGCGGCTGCCGACACACCCGCGCCCGAGAAGGCCGCGCCCCCTCCGGAGCCGGAACCTGAGCCCGAACCTGAGCCGGAGCCGCATCCGGTCGCGGTCGCGGTGAGCGCTCAGTTCGGTGACAAGGCCGACGACGAGGGCGAGGACCAATGCGGCACGCCCATCTTCAGGGTGGGCGCCGACGACCTGATCGAGGTCATGACCTGGGCTCGCGACGGCGAACTCAACCTCAACTATCTCTCGAGCGTCACCGCGATCGACTACACGGTCCGCGAACCGCGATTCGACGTCGTCTACCACCTGTATTCGGTTGGCGACTCGCATCGCCTCACCGTGAAGTGCGGCTGCCCGGACGGCGACGGCGTTCCTACGATGGTCGACGTCTGGCCCGCGGCGGATTGGCTCGAGCGAGAGACCTACGACCTCTACGGCATTGAATTCCTCGGCCACCCGGACCTGCGCCGCATTTTCCTGTCGGAAGACTGGGAAGGCTATCCGTTGCGCAAGGACTATCCGCTCGAAGGCCCGAACCTCGAACTCCTCACCCGGCAACAGGCCGCGTTCCGCGGTGGTCAGTTCGATCGCATTCGGGGCGAGGGCGAGATCACGGAGCAGGAGCGCGAGATGGCTGGGCCAGGCGTGGTGGGTGCCCTCTGGGAACCCGAGCCACCGGCCGAAGAAACTGACGAATCCGAATCGAGCGATTCGGCACAGGACTGATCAGGGCGCATGCTGGAAACCAAAGAATTCGAACTGAACATGGGGCCGCAGCACCCCTCGACGCATGGCGTGTTGCGTCTCGTGCTCTATCTCGACGGCGAGACAGTGGTCGATGTCGAAACGGTGATGGGCTACCTGCACCGCGGCACCGAGAAACTGTGCGAAACGCGGAACTACTACCAGAACGTGCCGTTCACGGACCGCACGGACTACCTGGCGGCTCCTTACAACAACCTCGGCTACGTCGAAACCGTTGAGAAGCTGGGCGGATACGCGGTGTCGGAGCGTGCGCTCTACGCCCGCATGGCCATCGTCGAACTTTCCCGCATTGCTAGCCACCTGTTCTGGCTCGCCACCCACGCTCTCGATATCGGCGCCCAGACCATGCTCTTCTGGTGCACACGCGAGCGCGAGGTCATTCTCGACTTCTTCGAAGCGGCGCTCGGCGATCGGCTCACGACGTCGGCATTCAAGCCCGGCGGCTTGCGACGCGATCTCCCCGAAGGCTGGGTTGAGGCAGTGCTCGACTTCTGCAGCACCTTCCCGGCACGCGTGGAGGAGTACGAGACGCTGCTCAACGCGAACCGCATCTGGCAAGAGCGCACGGTCGGCGTGGGCGTGATCAGCGGCGAGGACGCCATCGCGCTGGGGCTTTCGGGCCCGATGTTGCGTGGCTCGGGAATCGACCACGACATCCGTAGGACGCTCCCCTACGGCGGCTACGACACCGTCGACTTCGACGTCCCCGTTTTCCCCGGCTGCGACTCCTACTCGCGCTACCTCGTGCGAATGGAAGAGATGCGGCAGTCGGTACGCATCGTCCAGCAGGCACTCGACAAGATGCCGGAAGGCAAGATCACCGGGAAAGCGCCGAAAGTCATCAAGATCAAAGAAGGCGTCGAGGCCTACCACGTGGTGGAAAGCCCGCGCGGCGAGTTGGGCTACTACATGGTCGGCGGCGGCGGTGACACACCGTACAAGTGCAAGATCCGCGCCCCATCCTTCTGCAACCTGCAGGCTGTGGGCCCGATGTGCAAGGGTCACCTGATCGCTGACGTTGTCACGGTGATCGGCACCATCGACATCGTGCTGGGAGACGTCGACCGATGACGGATTTCCTGATCATCAACGTCGTGATCCCGCTGGTTCAGATCGGCGTTCTGCTCGGGATCCTCGGCCTGGCCACGGGATACATCGTCTACGCCGAGCGCAAGGTTCTCGCGTTCATCCAGAGCCGCCTGGGCCCCATGCGCGTTGGACCGCAGGGTCTACTGCAGCCGATCGCCGACACGGTGAAGCTGCTCTTCAAGGAAGACCTGATTCCCGGCTCGGTAGACAAGCCGATCTTCTTGCTCGCGCCCGTTGTGGTTGTGGCGGCCGCCTTCACCACGTTGTCGCTGATTCCATTCGGCGAAGGCATCACGCTGCTCGGGTACCACATCCCAGGCGTGATCGCCGATGTGAACGTTGGCCTGCTGCTGATTCTCGGTATCAGCGGCCTCACGACGTACGGAATCATCCTGGGAGGCTGGGCCAGCAACTCGAAGTACCCGCTTCTTGGTGCGATGCGCGCCGCAGCCCAGATGGTCTCCTACGAGATCGCACTGACCTTCTCCGTACTCTCGGGCCTCATGGTCGCCGGCACGCTTTCGATGGTCGGCATCGTCGAGGCACAACAGAATATGGGCGTGTGGTTCGTCTTCATCCAGCCAGTCGCCTGGGGCATCTTCACGATCGCGATGGTCGCGGAAACGAACCGTGCCCCGTTCGACATGGCTGAAGCCGAGTCCGAGCTGGTCGGCGGGTTCTTCACCGAGTACTCCGGGATGCGCTGGGCGCTCTTCTTCCTGGGCGAGTACACGGCGATGCTCGTCATGGCCGCCATCAACGTGACTTTGTTCTGGGGCGGCTGGTTGCGGCCGTTCCCGAACGTCGAGGCGCTGGCCTTCCTGGACATGGTGCCGAGCGGCATCTGGTTTCTGGCGAAGGTCATCACCTTCCTCTACATCTACATTTGGATCCGCGGCACTTTCCCGCGCTACCGCTACGACCAGTTGATGGCGCTTAACTGGAAGTCTCTGATCCCGTTGTCGATCGCAAATCTCCTCATCACCGGCCTGGTGATGATTCTGCTAGCCTGAAGCGCCCCCAGCCCGAAAATCCGGACCTGGAATGAGCACGAACATCTCGTCTGCACCGAAAAAAGGGTTCTTCGAACAGTTCCTTCTCCTTGAGCTCCTCAAGGGGATGTGGCTGACCCTGAAGTACACCTTCAAGCCGAAGGTCACCGTGCAATACCCGCTCGAGCGGGAGTCGGTGCATCCGAACTACCGCGGCATCCTGCGGGTCGACGAGAGCACCTGCATCGCGTGCTATCTGTGCGAAAAGATCTGCCCCGACAAGTGCATTCACCTCGAGGGTGAGCGCGGCTATACGAAGGGCAAGGGCGGCAAGTACGCCACGTACTTCTACATCGACCACGCGCGCTGCCTGTTCTGCGGCCTGTGCGAAGAGGTATGCCCGGTCGACTCGATCTATCACAGCAACGAGTACGAAGCCGCTGTCTACAACCGCGCCGACGCGGTGCACGACCTGCGGATTCTCGATAGCGGACACAACATCGTTCACTACGAACGCTAGGTACGGACCCGGTTTGGAAATCTACGCCTTCTACGCCATAGCGGCGGTGGTGCTATCCAGCGCCGTGCTCATGGTGACGAGTCGCCATCTGGTGCACTCGGTCGTCTACATGGTGATTTCGTTTGTCGCCGTGGGCGCCCTGTTCATCCTGCTGGAAGCGGAGTTCGTGGCGGCTGTGCAGATCCTGGTCTATGCCGGGGGCATCGTCGTTCTGTTCCTGTTCGTCGTGATGCTGGTGAATGTCAGCGAGACGTATCAGGTGGAATTTCTGCATCGGCAATGGCTTCCCGCCACGGTGCTCTCGATGATCCTCGCCGCCCAGATCGGTTTCCTCTTGTGGGGCAACGCGGGCGGCCTGGCGGCTGACCCGTCGGCGTCCGGCTCCGTTCTGCGTGCCGTCGAAGGCGGCAATACCGAAACGATGGGCATGACCCTCTACACCGACTACCTCCTCCCGTTCGAGGTGGCTTCGGTGCTCTTGCTGGTCGCAATGATCGGCGCGATATACCTGTCCAGGAAGCGAGTCTGACGTGGCCGAACTCGGACTGAATCACTACCTGCTGCTGTCCGCGCTGCTGTTTGGCATCGGTGTGGCCGGCGTTCTGATTCGCCGCAACGTGATCATGGTGTTGATGTGCATGGAGCTCATCTTCAACGCCGCCAACATCAACTTGATCGCGGTGTCGCGCTTCCGTCCCGACCTTACGGGTCAGGTGTTCACGATTTTCACCATCGCGGTTGCCGCTGCTGAGGTCGCGATCGGCCTCGGCCTCGTGATCGCGATGTTCCGCAACTCGACGACGGTCAACGTCGACGAGATCCACCTGCTGAAGGGCTGACGCGTGCTCGACTACTTCTGGCTGATTCCGCTGGTGCCGCTGGTCGGCGTTGTGATCAACGGGCTATTTGCGTCGCGATACATCCGCTCGCAGCTGTTCACCGGTGCGCTTGCCAGCGGCTGCATGCTGGTCGCCTTCATCATCGGCTTCGGCTCGTTCATGCAACTGGCCAGCATGCCGGTGGAAGATCGGCATGTGGAGATCGAGCTCTACGACTGGATCTCGGGCTCGCTCGTGCACATGCACGACAACGACGCCCACGTAGAGTCGGCGACCCTCGACATTCCGTTCGGCCTGCAGTTCGATCCGCTTTCGGCTCTCATGGTGCTCGTGGTTACCGGCGTCGGTTTCCTGATCCACGTGTACGCCATCGGCTACATGAAGCATGACCCGCCGGACAAGGGCTTCTACAGGTTCTTCACGTACCTGAACCTGTTTGCCTCGTTCATGCTCATTCTGGTGCTCGGCAACTCCTACGCGATGATGTTCATCGGGTGGGAGGGGGTCGGACTCTGTTCGTTCCTGCTGATCGGCTACTACTACAAGAAGAAATCTGCGGGCGACGCGGCCAAGAAAGCCTTCGTCGTGAACCGCATCGGCGATGCCGCGTTCATCATCGGCATGTTCACGCTCTTCTTCACGTTCGGCACGCTCGACTACGACGGCATCTTCGCGGGCGCCGCCGCCAACTCCGAGGTGGGCTCGGGCCTCATCACGTTCGCCACGATGATGCTGTTCATCGGCGCCACGGGTAAGAGCGCGCAGATCCCGCTCTTCGTCTGGCTGCCAGATGCCATGGAAGGGCCGACGCCGGTTTCGGCGCTGATCCACGCAGCCACGATGGTGACGGCCGGTGTGTACATGGTGGTGCGCTCCAACGTGCTGTTCACGCTGTCGCCGATGACGATGACGGTGGTCGCCGTGGTTGGCGCGCTGACCGCGCTCATGGCCGCATCCATCGCGATGGTGCAAAACGACATCAAGCGAGTGCTCGCCTACTCCACGGTCTCGCAGCTCGGCTACATGTTCCTGGCCTGCGGCGTCGGCGCCTACGCGGTGGGTGTTTTCCACTTGATGACGCACGCCTTCTTCAAGGCGCTGCTCTTCATGGCGGCGGGCTCGGTGATGCACGCGCTGCATGGCGAGCTCGACATGTGGAAGATGGGCAATCTACGCAAGTACATGCCGCGGACACACATGACGTTCCTCATCGGAACGTTGGCGATCGCGGGCGTGCCGGGCCTCGCCGGATTCTTCTCCAAGGACGAGATTCTCTGGTACGCGTTCACTGGACCGAACGGTTCGCCGTGGCTTTGGGCCATCGGCACCCTGGTCGCCGGCATGACGGCCTTCTACATGATGCGCATGCTGATCATGGTGTTCTACGGCGACTCTCGGATGGATGAGCACACCGAGTCACATGTGCACGAGAACCCGCCCGTGATGACGATCCCGCTGATCGTCCTGGCGATCCTCTCGATCGTTGGCGGCTACGTGGGCATCCCGGCCAACCTGCGAATTGGTCCGCTCGAGAGCCTTCATGAGACAGTGGACATCGTGCGCTGGCTGGAACCCGTCACAGGGGGCCACGGCGCAGGCGACGACAATGGCGAAGCCGAAGCTCACGCGATGATCCCGGATTCGCCGGCGATTGTCGCGCCCGCGATCGGCGGTGAAGCAGCGCAGGTTCTCGCCAGGCCCATCGCGCAAGAGCCGGCGTTCGTACTCACTGCCGAAGGTGAAGAACACAACACTGCGCTCGAGTGGACCCTCATGTTGATCTCCACTGGCGTCGCTCTAGCCGGCATCGGACTCGCGTATCAGATCTACGGGCGCGGCAAGCCTACCGACGAGCCTGCGAAGCGCTTCGGTGGGCTGTACGCAGCCCTTTGGAATAAGTATTGGGTCGACGAACTCTACGAAGCTGCTTTCGTGCAACGCGCCAAGGACTTGGGTAAAGGCCTCTGGGTGTTCGACGATGCAGTGCTCGACGGCACGGTGGAGGGCGTTGCAGCCGCCACCAAACAATCGGGCACGGCAAGCAGTGAGTTCGACAACCGAGTGGTCGACGGCGCGGTCAACGCCGCAGCCAACAGCGTTTGGTCCGGGTCTTGGATCTTCCGAGCACTGCAGACAGGAATGGTTCAGAACTACGCACTGGTCATCGCGATCGGCGCATTTGTTCTGGTTTCCGCCTACCTGTTTCTGTAGTCGGACGAGTTGAAGAAAGAAATCTGAGGGTGCGGCAGGAGCCGTCACCCGGTGGTCTGAACATATAAACGGTGGCCTCGGCCGCCGCGTAAAAACGATACTGTCGGTCGATAGCCAGGAGCAGCGATGAGCCCAACTCTCCTCACCGTGGTCGTCTACTTGCCCGCTCTGGGAGCGCTTGCGATTGCGCTTCTATTCGGCAAGGAACGCGAAAACGAGATCAAGTGGGCCGCGAACATCATTCTGTTCGTGGACTTCGTGTTGTCGCTCTTCCTGCTCCGCGGGTTCAACTTCGACACCGCCGAACTGCAAGGGGTGACCCGAGCGGAGTGGATTCCGGCCATCGGCGTCGAGTACTTCACCGGCATCGATGGGATGTCGCTGGCGCTGATCCTGCTCACGACGTTGCTGGGCAGCATCGCCTGCCTGTCGTCGTGGACCTACATCGGGAAGCGGATCAAGGAGTACTACGTGTACTTGATGATCTTGCAGACCGGCATGCTCGGCGTCTTCATCGCCTTCGACTTCTTCCTGTTCTACATGTTCTGGGAAATCATGCTGGTGCCGATGTATTTCCTCATCGGGCTCTGGGGCGGCCAGAACCGCATGTACGCAGCGATCAAGCTGTTCATCTACACGCTGGCCGGGTCGGTGCTGATGCTCGTGGGCATCCTGGCGCTGTACTTCTACAACCACTCCGTGACCGGTGAGTGGACGACCAACGTGCTCGCCTACTACCAGCTCGCAATCCCGGGCGACCTGCAATGGTGGGTCTTCCTCGGATTCTTCCTGGCGTTCGCGATCAAGGTGCCGATGTGGCCGTTCCACACCTGGCTACCTGACGCTCACGTTCAAGCACCAACCGCTGGTTCGGTAATCCTTGCAGGCGTGCTCTTGAAGATGGGTACATACGGCTTCGTGCGCCTGTCGCTGCCGATCATGCCGGAGGCCTCCATCGACTTCGCGCCGATGATCGCTGTTTTGTCGATCATCGCGATCATCTACGGCGCCCTGGTCGCCCTGATGCAAAAGGACTGGAAGAGCCTGGTGGCCTACTCGTCCGTCTCGCACATGGGGTTCATCACGCTCGGCATCTTCGCCCTCAACCCGATCGGGCTGCAGGGCGGCGTGATGCAAATGCTCAACCACGGTGTCTCGACTGCAGGTTTGTTCCTCGCGGTCGGCCTGATCTACGAGCGGATGCACACTCGTGAGATCGCTGCGTTCTCCGGACTCGGCACAGTCATGCCGGTCTTCGCAACGTTCTTCGCGATCATGGCACTGTCCTCGATGGGTCTGCCCGGACTCAACGGGTTCGTCGGCGAGTTCCTTATCCTCATCGGCGCATTCGAATGGAACCCGGCTTACACCTACTGGGCGGTCTGGGGCATCGTGCTCGGCGCGGCCTATCTGCTCTGGTTGTTCCAACGCGTCATGTTCGGCGAGGTCAAAGACGACAAGATCGCGGGTCTTTCGGACCTCAACCTCCGTGAGGTCGCGACGCTGCTGCCGCTGGCGGTGCTAGCGGTGTGGATGGGGCTGATGCCAACGCCGGTTCTGAAGACCCTCGAGCCGCCCGTGAACGCCATCATCGAGCGCGTGCATCCGGGCTACTTCGACGGATCCGATGTGGTGCCGCCGCCATTGCCGAGCATCCCGGCCATGGAGTCGACCGCCGCGGCTGAAGAAGAGCTCGACGACGAAGCGGTTGCCGCCGCCAACGAGGCCAACTAGTCGCGATGGAATCCATTCCCTTTTCCGCCTCCGACCTCGCAGCGCTCAACGCCGAGATCACGCTCACCATCGGCGCCTGCATCGTCCTGGTGTGGGGCGCGTTCGCCGAGCGCAATAACAACACCGGCCACCGCTTCGCCTGGATCACTCTCCTCACGGTGTTTGCAGCGATGGCCGGCGTCACGATTGGTTTGCCGGCGCTGATGTCGAACGGTGTTGCCACGGCCTTCGCCGGCCAGTTGGCCGTTGACGGGTTCGGCTCCTTCTTCTCGGCGCTGTTCCTCGTAGCCGCCGCTCTGGCGATTGGCGCCTCGTTCCGATTCCTCGACGATGAGGACGCACACGCCGCCGAGTACTACTTCTTCATGCTGACCTCCCTGGTGGGCATGATGATCATGGCGCGCGCCGCCGACCTGATCAGCCTTTTCGTGGGCCTCGAGCTCCAGGCGCTGTCCGTCTATGTTCTCGTCGGCTACCTGAAGAGCGACCGGCGGTCCTCCGAGGCGGGCGTAAAGTACTTCATCCTGGGCGGCCTTTCGTCCGGCGTATTCGTCTACGCTCTCTCGCTGATCTATGCGATCACCGGCACGACGAATATCGAAGCCATCCGGACGTCGCTCAACGTCCCCGGCACGACCGACAACCCGATCCTCATCCTCGGGCTGATTCTCCTCGTCGTCTCGCTGGCGTTCAAAGTTGCCGCTGTGCCGTTCCACATGTGGGCTCCAGACGCCTACTCGGGCGCTCCGACGCCGGTGTCGATGTTCATCTCCGTCGCCTCGAAAGCCGCGGCCTTCGCGATGATGATCCGGCTGCTGTTCGTTGCGTTCGAGCCGATGACGGCTTCTTGGACAGCCCTGCTCGCGGTGCTTTCCGTCGCCACCATGACCTTCGGCAACGTGGCTGCCGTGACGCAGGACAACGTGAAGCGAATGTTCGCCTACTCGAGCGTCGCCCACGCGGGCTATGCGCTGATGGGCATCGTGGCTGGAACCGCGTACGGCGTGTCGGCAGCGATGTACTACCTGTTCGCGTACACGTTCATGAACATAGGCGCGTGGGCGATGATCGTGATCTTCCGACGCGAGGGCATGGCCTGCGACCGCGTCGAAGACTTCAACGGGCTGGTACACCGCAGCGGCTGGGCTGCAGCCGCGATGATCATCTTCCTGCTCTCGCTCGGCGGCATTCCGCCGACGATCGGCTTTCTCGGCAAATGGTACGTGTTCGGTGCGGCGGTCGAGGCAGGCTACGGCTGGCTCGCAGTGGTCGGCGCGATCAACGCCGCGATTTCGATCTTCTACTACCTGCGCCTCGTGAAGGCGATGTTCGTTGCAGACGCCGATAGCGACGTGACGCTCGTGCACTCGATGCCACTCAATGTGACGCTGGCGTTGAGCGCGGTCATCACGATCCTGGGCGTGATCTGGGCAACGCCGTTCATCGAGTGGGTACAGTCGGCCACACTGCCGTTCTAGTCGTCCCACATGAAAGAGCCTGACCAGGACCGCTCGAACGTCCCGGAATGGCTCAGCGGGCTCCGCGACGGAGCCCAGCAGTTCGGCTCGATAGGTCATGTCGGCCTCATGTTCCCGGTGTCGATCGCGTTCGGCATGGGCATCGGCTATCTGCTCGACGGCTGGCTCGACACGGCGCCTTGGCTGATGCTGCTCGGCTTCTTCTTCGGCGTGGCCACGGCAACGCGCGAACTCCTCCGGGCTGCGGCTAAGCTCGACGAAAGCGACCCGCCAGACGACGGGCCTACCTGGGAGGGCTAGTCGCGCGTACTATTCGCCGCGCAGTGCCCCAGCCGTATCGACTGCTGCCGCGCGGCGGGCCGGTATCCACGACGCAATCGCCGCCACGAACACGAAGAACGCTGCGACTGCGATCAATGCGACCGGGTCAGTAGACGACACGCCGTGGAGCATCGACTCGAGGGATCGTCCCAGTACGGCGGCCGCGCCGATGCCGAACAGGCAGCCGGCGACAGCCAAGCGGACGCCGGAGCCAACGATCTCAGAGGTTATCCGGTGTGGTCGTGCGCCCAAGGCTATCCGCACCCCGATCTCCCGCCGCCGCTGAGCCACGCCATAAGACACGATGGAGTAGATCCCGACGGCCGCGAGCAACAGGGCCGCGCCCGCGAACCCCACGAGGAGCACCACCTGAAAGCGTGGAGAGACTAGTTCGCGGCCAGCGCTCTCGCGGAGAGTGCTGAACGCAGTGACCTCGACATCGGGCACCTCAGCCGCGGGGCGCTCTCGTACCAATCCCTCGACCGAAGTCGCGGCCACCTGCGTGCGCATGACCACGTAGGTCGCGCCACGCGGAAACTGACGACGTGGCCAATAGACGGCAGGTCGCACGGGCTCGGTCGGCGCGAACGGCCGCATGTCGCGAACCACGCCAACCACGCGGGCGTCGTGCCCGCCAACACTGACCTCGGCTCCAAGCGGCTCACCACCTGGCCAGTAGCGACGGGCCATTGCCTCATTGATCACAGCAACGGGCTCCGTGTCCGTGCCGTCTATCTCCTGGATATCGCGACCCTCCAAAATCGGCACGCCGAGAGTGGCGAAGTAGCCTGGCGCGATATCGAAGTGCTGCACCATGTGCAGCTCGCCACCGGGCTGCCCTCCGTCGACGAGCAACTCACCGGTCTCGATACCCCCATACAGCGGCAACGAGGACGCCTGGCCGACCGAGTCGATCCCTGGCAGAGCCGCCACCACTCGTTGAGCCTCGTCGAACCGATCGGCAATTTCGACGCCTGACTTCAGTTGGCTGAAGTCTGCGATCATCCAGGTCACGACGAGCCCGTTCTGCTCGAATCCCGGGTCCCAATCCGTGAGCCGCAGGAACCCTCTGATACCCAGGCCCGCTCCAGCGAGCAGCGTGACCGCCAGGGCGAGTTCGACGACGAGGATTGCGCGCCGAATGCGGGCCGTACTGACGTCGCCAAAGCGCCCACCGCGCAACACATCGCCGACGTCGGTGCGAGACACACGCACCGCTGGGAGCATGCCGAAGGCCGCCGCGGTCGCCAGCGAGAGCACGACGGTAAACAGCCCGACCCCAAGGTCGACGCCGACCTCGTCGATCCTCGGGATGCCGGGCGGGGCGATCTCGATACCGAGGCGTACGAAGATGAAGGCTAGCCCGAGTCCTACTGCGCCGCCGGCGAACGCCAGAACGGCACTTTCGACCAGGAGCTGGGTGCCAAGTCGGATCCGGCCGGCACCGAGAGCAGCGCGGACCGCGATTTCGGGAGAGCGCGACTGGGCGCGGACGATCAGCAGGTTCGCCACATTGGCGCATCCGACTAGCAGGAGACAACCCACCGCCAAAGCGAACAGCCTGATTACCGGCACCGCGCTGCCGGTCAGCTGCTCGCGCAACCGCGGCGCCTGAAGCTCCCACCCCGCCAGGTCATCGGGATATTCAGACGTCAGGCCCGCGTATGTTGCAAGGAGCTCGGCACGTGCCTCGTCGACAGTTGCGCCTTCTGCAACACGCGCGACCGAGACGAATCCTCGCCAGTCGCGTTGATCTGGATTGTCGGGACTCGCTGTCAGCGGCGCCCATGCGCGTGCATGCCCGAATTCCGGAACCCAACTCGCTTCCGTCAGCACGCCGACAACCGCGAACTCCTCGCCATCGAGCGTGAGACCCCTGCCGAGAACCTCCGGATCACCGCCGGTCCACTGTTGCCAGAACTCGTGCGTCAGCACGATCACGCGGTTGTCGCCCGCCGCCAGTTCATCGTCTGTGAAGAGGCGCCCGAGCCGCACGTCGACGCTATGGGCGCGGAGGAAGCCCGGGGTCGCGATACCCGTGGTCAGAGGCGTACTTTCGGCGCCCTCCTGGAAACGGTAGCGCCACGTGCGCGCAACGCCCACGTGATCAACCGCGTCTGTCAGCGCGCCGAGATCATGGACGTTCGGCGGAGAGGCTACGCAGTATCCCGTGGTCTCCGGCGCGATCTCGCAAATCGCCATGACCCGTTCGGAGTCAGGAAACGGCAGTGGTCGCAGCAGGATTCCGTACGCAAGCGTGTAGATAGCGGTCGCGCTTCCAACCGCGAGGCCGATGGTGCAGACGACGGCACCGGCGAGCCACGGCTCTCGCCGCAGCACGCCCAGCGCGTGGCGAACCATCGGACCGATTGCGGCGAAAGTCGAATAGGTGCTTCGTTCTTGCCAGATACCCCTAGCCAGATCTGCGAGCGTTCGCCGCCAGAGAACCGCCAAGCCTGCCAACCCTCGGGCCTCGTATTCGACCTGCGCCACCTCGGTGAAAACGTGCGCCGCCTCGCCGGCAAATCCCCGCGCAAACCAGGTGGGTAGGAGACGGAGGAGCACCCGATAGACCGCGGCGGAGAGACGCACCGGAGCGGCGAGCGTTGCCATCACGAGCCTGCCAGGCGTTGCTGTGCGGTTGCAGCCAGAGCAGCCATGCGCTCCGACTCCGCAGCCATGACATGGCGACCATCGTCGGTGACCCGGTAGTAGCGTCGGCGCGAGTCCGCGTCCGCAGGCACGTCGGCCGACGACAGTTCAGCTACAAGGCCAGCCTCGAGAAGCCGCGCGAGAATTCGATACAGGGAACCGGGTTGGAGCACACCGCGCGCAGCAGGATCCGCCTGGGCCCGCTGCAGGATGGCATAGCCGTGCTGCGGACCGTCGAGCAGAGTCAGCAAGATGGTGAACGCCTCAGGTTTCATAGGTGGTAGCTCGTCAGCCCGCTGGCTCATTCGTGCACCTTGTTGTCGCTTTCTGGATCACTTCAACTCAAATCAAATTGATTATAGTCAAGTCGATGGGATCCGAGCAAGACCTCCAGGTAACCCGACGACCACAGCGAAGCACTAGTATTTGCGCGTAGTTCCAACGCTTCCCGGGTTCCGATGCCACACCAAGTGCTGCCAACTCTGCGCCACGCCGCCTGGGCAACGATCATTGCAGTGCTAGCGATGGCGGCCCCGATGGCACACGCCCAGAAGACTGATCAGGTACTGCTACGCAACGGGGACGAACTCACGGGTGAGGTGAAGTCGCTCGCGAGCGGACGCCTGCAGTTCAAGACCGACGCAACCGACACGATCCCGATCCAGTGGGACCACGTGGTGAGCGTGCAGAGCTCGCTGTTCTTCGAGGTCGTTCTCTCGGACGGCCAGCGGCACTTCGGCGCACTCCATCCGCCTGAAGAGCCGGGGATGCTTCGCGTCGGCACCGAGGCAGCCGCCGTCGAAGTACCTCTCGGATGTGTTGCACGGATTACCCGCATCCGCGAGTCATTCTGGAAGCGCCTGAAAGGCAGCATCGACATGGGCTTTCAGCTGGCCAAGGCCAACAACAGGGTCGACTGGTCGCTCAAGCTGACGACGAACTACCGCACACGACGCGGGGCGACCTCGCTGAGCTATGACTCGTTGTATCGCAAACAGGACGACACGGAGGACCTGGATCGCCAGGACATCACGTTCAATCACAGGCGGTTCTTCTCCGGGAAGTGGCTCGCCGGAGTCTTCGCCGCAGGTCAGCGCAACACCGAGCTGGCGTTGAACTGGCGCCTGATTCTTGGTGCGTCGGCCGGCTACCACATCGTGCGGACAGTCGAGCAGGATCTCGTTGTGCTGGCGGGAATCGCCGGCGCGTCGGAAACCTTCCTCGATGAGCGCGATCAAACCGACTCACTCGAGGCGTTCTTCGGACTGTCGTACGAACTCTACGCCCTCGGGAACCGTGATTTCGTGGTCACGGCGTCCGCGACCGCATTCCCTTCTCTGTCGGTGAAGGGGCGCTTCCGGTCGGAGATCGACGTCGACATCCGTAAGGAACTCTGGAAGGACTTCTTCGTTTCGTTGCGAGGCTTCTACAGCTCTGACAGCACGAGTGGCGCGGACGAGCAGAGCGCCAACAGTGACTACGGAGCAACTCTCGGACTCGGGTTCACCTGGTGACATGATCGAGAAGAGCAGGAGCTTCCTTTTCGGCGATCGAGACGCGTCCGTGCGTCGCGTACAGCTGTTCGCGATCGCCTCCCTACTCCTATGCACGGTCGGAATTGGCGTCGTGACGCGGTCTGCCTGGCAGGTCGTCGGAACGCTCGCAGCGGGCAGTTTGATGCTGCTCAATTTCCGTGGCCTGGTGTCGGTTACAGACTCGATCCTCGACCAAGGTGAGAGCCAGCCAAGCGTGCTCCAGATGGCGTTTCTGATGGGCCGCTATGCGTTGCTGGGTATAGTGCTCTGTGCTATCGTCCTGGCGCCTGGGGTGGGGCCGATTCCGGTTGCCCTCGGCCTCTCAATTCTAGTCATCGCGATCCTTCTGGAAGCGATCCTCCAGCTCTTTCCCGGCGTATTCAGCCGGCACTAGAACGTCCAAAGACCAGGTCATGGAACACGAGGTTTCAGCCCTATATAACTGGCTCTATCACTCGTTTGACGAGATGTTCGGAGTCGGTTTCATCACGGACCAGGCAGTGATGGCCTGGTTTGTCGTGCTCGCATCGTTGGTGATCTTCCCGATCCTTTCGCGACGGTTCTCTGTCTACGAACCCGGCGCGGCGCAGCAGATGCTTGAATTCGGCGTGGGCGCGATCAACACGATGTGCGACGCCTTCATCGGCGAGAACGCACGGAAGTATGCGAAGGTCATGGGCCCGATCGCGTTCTTCATCGTGGCGGCCAACCTGATCACTTTCATTCCGGGCTTCCAGCCGCCTACCGGTGACCTCAACACCACCGTGGCTCTCGGCGTGACATCGTTCCTGATCTACAACTTTGTTGGCATCAGGGCGCAGGGGCTGACGTATCTCAAGCAGTTCACCGGCGACATGCCGATGATGGTGCCGTTGATGCTGCCCATCGAGATTCTCAGTCACCTGTCGCGACCCACGTCGCTGGCAATTCGTCTTTTCGGCAACATCTTCGCGGAACACACCATCACGGGAGTGTTCTTCATGCTGGTGCCGATCGGTCTACCCGTGGTCTTCGGGCCGCTGGGTGTTTTCGTCTCGTTCATGCAGACCTTCGTGTTTGTCATGCTGTCGATGATCTATATCGCCGGCGCGCTGGAACACGGCCACTGATCCGGCTGTGGCCGGCATATAGAACGCCTGAAAGGAGCAACCCCATGAACAAGCGTTTCGCGCTGTTCGCCGCTACCCTCGTCCTGCTGCTGACGCCCGGTCTCGCCTTCGCACAGGCGGCCGACGCTGCGGCCAATGCTTTTGACGCCTACATGGCGATCGCGATTGCCGCCGGCTTCGGTATGGCCATCGCAGCCGCCGTCTGCGGCTACGCGCAGAGCAAGGCCATCATGGCCGCGCTCGAGGGCATGGCACGCAACCCGAGCGCCGCGGGCGCCATTCGCGGTGCGATGATCTTCGGTCTCGTGCTCATCGAGTCCCTTGCGATCTACGCGCTGCTCGTCGCGATCCTGCTGATCTTCCTCTTCGTGAACAACATCGGCTAGGCTCCGGCCCAGTTACGTTTCAGGAACGCCGTCGCGGCAACGCGGCGGCGTTTCTGCGTTCAGCCGCCTATTCGAGGCCGCGCAGAAAGAACGACAGACTCTCGAGTTCGACCTTGAGGTCGACGTTGCGGATGGCGATGCCATCCGGCACGTCGGGGCGCACGGGCGCGAAGTTCACGATGCCCCGGACCCCGGATGCGACGAGGCGCCGCACGACTCCGGCGGCCTGTGGTGCCGGCACGGCGACCATGCCGATTCTGACGTCCTCGCGCTGAACGATGCGCTCGAGTTCCTCAGCGTGGTGAACAGGGTGGCCACCGCGGGATCGCGTTCCAACGACCTCGTCCCGAACATCGAATAGCGCCACGATCTCGAACCCGCCGCCATGGAAGCCCGGGTAGTCGGCTAGCGCCTGCCCGAGGTTTCCGGCGCCCACGATCACCACGCGACTCTCGGAGTCAACGCCAAGCAGGGTCGCGACGACCGTCCGCAGTTCGCTGACCTCGTATCCCACGCCACGCTGACCGAAACCACCGAAACGCGAAAGGTCTTTGCGTACCTGAGCTGGATTCAGACGACACAGATCCGCGATCCCACGGCTGGAGACGGTTTTCTCCCCTGCAGCTTCGAGATCGATCAAGACGCGCAGGTAGAGCGAGAGGCGGCGGGTCGTCGCTTCGGGGACTCGATGGGTATCGTCGCGTTCCACGCCCGCAAGGCTATCAGCCAGCGCGAATGACCGACCGCGCCTTGTCGGGCGCGACGGTACGGGCAAGCGGCTAGAATGACGGGTCGGAGCCTCTAACCACTGCTGTGACGCCGGTCCGTGTCTGACTATCGCATCGACTACGACGCCATCAACGTTGACGACCTGATGGAACAGGTGCGCGCTCACGCGGGCAAGAAGGCGTCACGCGATCCGCAGTTGCCCGCCGTCGATCGCGCTGACGTGACGCTGGCCCTACGCGAACTGATCGATCTCGACGACGCTAGGCCCTACCAACTGCAGCGGGAACTCAAGCTCGACACGGGATGGAATGTCGCCCCGGAAGATCTCGTCCTCTCGCATCCCGGGCCGATCGGAACTCTGATTTCCGCGGCGAGAAAAACACTCCGGCCAATCGTGAAATTGTTCGCCAACACTGACCTGCCACTTCACAAGCAGTTCAAGATCAACATTGGCGTCGCCGCGACCTTGCATGAGTTGATGCAAGACAACGCCGCCCTCCGCGCCGAAGTTGCCGCGCTGCGAGCCCGCGTTGAAGGCGACGAGGAATCGCGGTGACCGTGACACGCGGTCAACCGGACGGCTGACGTTGCGGCTCGCGATCGTCGTTCAACGCTACGGCACCGAGATCACGGGTGGCGCTGAGCTGCACGCGCGACTCGTAGCCGAGCGGCTCGCCGCACGGCACGAGGTCACCGTTCTCACCACCTGCGCGTCGGACTACGTCACATGGCGGAACGATTATCCGCGCGGATTGAGCGTCGTGGATGGCATTCCGGTATTCCGGTTTCCGGTGCGGCGTGCACGGAACCCGATCCGCTTTGGCCGGTTGCAGCAGCAAGTCTTTCACCGCCAACACTCTGAGCGTGCTGCGCGCGCCTGGATGGACGCCCAGGGCCCGTACACGCCTCGCATGCGCAACTGGATTCGTCGCCACCGGAACGACTTCGACTACTTCATCTGCTTCTCGTACCGCTACTGGACTACGTATCACGCGCTCCGCGAGACCGCGGGCCGCGGCATTCTTGTGCCCACGGCCGAGCCGGATCCCGCAGTGGAGATGTCGCTCTTCCGCGACAACTTCCGCCAGGCGCGCGCGATCATGTACAACTCGCACGAGGAACGCGCGATGATCGAAACGCACGCTGGCAACCAAGACGTGCCCAACGTTGTTGTTGGAGTCGGAATCGTGGAGCCGCCGCCGGTGAACGCCGCGCGTTTCCGGACCAAGTACGGCATTGATGGGCCGTTTCTCTTCTACGTTGGGCGCATTGATGCCAACAAGGGCTGCGAACAGCTCTTCGACTACTACGAGCGCACCTACGCCGCCATGCTGGCAGCGGGCGAGACCCCGCCGCAGTTGGTCCTGGCTGGCAGCGCGATTCTCGAAATCCCCGACCACCCGGGTGTCAGCTACGTCGGGCGCATCAGTGATCAGGACAAGTACGACGGGCTCGCGGCAGCTACGGCTCTCGCCATGCCGTCGTTCTACGAGAGCCTGTCGATGGTTCTGCTCGAAGCCTGGGCGCTGGGCCGGCCAGTGCTCGTCAATGCCCACTGTGACGTCCTGCAAGGACAGACGCGGCGCGCCGACGGCGGACTCTGGTACGGCGACGGCGCAGAGTTCCACGAGGCTTGCAGGCTTCTCACGGCCGATGAACGGCTCTGCGCCTCCCTAGGCGCGGCCGGCAAGCGCTACTACGATGCCAACTACACTTGGTCTGTGATCGAGGACAAGTACGAGCAAATGCTGGAGCGAATGCAATCGGAGCGAGCCTGATGGGAGGCCGCGCTGTGCATCAACTATCGGTGTCGGCCGCCTATGGCGATGCGATCGGCAACGAAGTGATGCAGATCCGCGATGCGCTGCGCGCTCGAGGCTATACCTCGGATGTGTTCGTCGAACTCGTCGACCCGCGCATGGCCTCCGAGGTGCGGCCGTACCAGGAGTATCTCGAGGTCGCCGACCCCGACAACATCGTGCTGTTGCACTACTCCATCGGCTCGGCGGTTTCGCGACTCGCGCGCGAGATCGAGGATCGACTGGTGTTGATCTACCACAACATCACGCCGGCGCACTGGTACGCACCCTACACATTCACGGTGGCCCGAGACTGTGCCGCCGGGCGGATCGAGTTGGCTTCGCTGCGGGAGCGCACCGCACTGGGCCTCGGAGACTCGGAGTACAACCGGCAGGAGCTCGAAGAACTCGGTTTCGAACCAACAGACGTGCTGCCGCTGCTGCTCGACCTTTCGAATCTGGACGGCCCCTCCGACCCCTCCGTGCTCGCCAGGTTCGACGACGATCGGCCCACGTGGCTCTTTGTCGGACGGGTGGTCCCGAACAAGTGCTTCGAGGACATCATTCGCGCATTCGCGTACTTCCAGCACTACATCAATCACCGCGCCCGACTTGTGATCGTCGGAGAACATCGGACCTTTGCGCCCTACTACGATGCCCTCCAGGAGCTGGCCGACAGCTTGAACGTGGACGGCATCCATTTCGCGGGCCACGTGACCAACGCCGAACTGCGGGCCTACTACGCGGTAGCCGACGCGTTCGTCTGCATGTCGGAGCATGAAGGATTCTGCGTGCCGCTCTTCGAGGCGATCCATAAGGGACTTCCGGTGTTCGCGTTCGACTCCACGGCCATCCCCTACTCGACCAACCAGGGCGTCCTCCTGTTCGAGGACAAAGATCCAGCCACCATCGCCGAGACCATCGCGACGGTGCTCGCCGACCGAGCTACGCACGAAGCGCTGCTCGAGCGACAACGGCGAGCTCTGCGGTCGGTGGATCCGACGCGGGTACTCGCCGCCTTGCTCGAACATATCGACGCCCTCCAGTCGAAGGCATGAGCGCCAAACGCGTGGTGCAGTGGCTGCCCGCGGCTCATGCCGGCGACGCGACCGGTGGCTCGGCCCTCCACCTCGCTGCCGCTTTGCGTGAGCGCGGGTACGAGGCCTCTGTGCACGCCCTGACCATCGACGACTCGCTCCGCGACACCGTCAGTACCATGGAAACCACACCGCGGGTCGGTCCGGACGACCTCACGCTGCTGCACTTCGCGATCCCATCACCGCTCTCGACCCGTCTCGCTGATCAGGCCGGCGTGCGGGGCATCGTGTACCACAACCTGACGCCGCCAAGTCAGCTGCTGCCGTTTTGCCCTGAAGTTGCCGAACTCACCGCCCGCGGTGGCCAGGAGCTCCGCGATCTGGCGGCCACGGGCGCGGTGCACCACGCAATCGGGGTATCGGAGTACAACTGCGACGGCCTGCGTTCTGCCGGATTCGCGGCCCCTCGACGGCTCCCGTTGGCCCTCGACCTGTCGCACTACGACCTGGATGCCGACCCGATCGTCGTCGCTGGCGACCGGGCGGATCGGCGCACGTTCCTCACGGTGGGGCGCATCGCTCCCAACAAGAGCCTGGAGACCTTTCTACGCGCGGCGGCGTACTACCTGGCGCACATCGACCCTCACGCCGAGTTCGTAGTCGTGGGCGGCGACAAGGGTCTGGAGGCCTACGGCGAGGCGCTCGCAAAGCTCGCGGGCGAGCTCGGCCTCGACGCACGCCTGCGCTTCGCGGGCCGCGTGCCCGACGCAGACCTCGTTGCCTGGTACGGCGCCGCTGACGTCTACGTATGTACGAGTTTGCACGAGGGCTTCTGCGCTCCGCTCCTCGAGGCGATGCACTTCGGTGTGCCCGTTCTTGCCCGCCATGCGGCCGCCATTCCGGAGACCCTGGGTGACGCTGGGCTCACGTTCACGGATGACGAGCCGGCGCACGTGGCCGAGATGCTTCATCTGATGTCCACAGACGAGGCGCTCCGCGACCAGCTACTCGCCGCCGGGCGGCGACGGGTCGCTCAGTTCCGCCCCGAGATCGTGCTCGGCGCCTGGCTCGATGCGATCGATGAGATGATCGGCGCACCGTGAACGAGTGGACGAGATGAAGATTGGAATGGTGGTGCAGCGCTACGGCGCGGACGTCGTTGGCGGCGCCGAGAGCCTGTGCCGTGGCGTGGCGGAAGCTCTCGCGCGGCGCGGACACGAAATCGAAGTGATGACGAGCTGCGCCAAGTCGTATCGGACCTGGGCGAATCACTACCCGGAGGGTAGCGAACGCCTGGCTGGGGTCACGGTGAGGCGATTCCGCGCGAGCCGCGAGCGCGACGTCGAGGCGTTCAACACGCTGTCGGAGCAGCTCTTCACGAAGCCCGACCGCCAGGGAAGCGATGAAGTCGACTGGGTCGACGCCCAGGGACCGCTCGTGCGCGGACTCGTGGATCACCTGCACGCTGCGGGCCGTGACTTCGACCACCTCGTGTTCTTCACGTATCTCTACTACCCGACGGTCCATGGAGTCCACGCAGCGCCCGACCGAAGCGTCCTCGTGCCGACCGCGCACGACGAAGCTCCCTTCTGGCTGGAAACCTATCGGCCGATCTTCGAGTTGCCCCGTGGCCTGATCTACAACACTCAAGCTGAGGCCGATCTGGTGGCCCGGCGCTTCCCGTCCCTTGCCACTCCCTCGACGGTGGCCGGCGTGGGTATCGAAGCACTGGATGAGCTCGTGTCGGCAGCGGACGGGGCGCCGCACCTGGACCCGCCGGTGGTCCTCTACGCCGGCAGGATCGAAGAGGGCAAGGGCGTACCCCAACTCATCGAGTGGCTTCGACGCGCGCGCGCCGAAAGCGGCCTCGAGGTGCGGCTCTGGCTCATGGGCGAACTGGCGATGGAACTCCCGCAGGATGCTTGGATCGAAGCTCTTGGCTACGTCTCTGAAGAAGAGAAACGCGACCGTCTGGCGGCGGCGACTGTACTGGCGGCACCGTCCGCCCTGGAGAGCTTCGGCATCGTGCTGATGGAGGCCAACGCCGCCGGCACACCGGTGCTGGCCAATGCGGGATCGCAAGCCTACGTCGAGCTTTGCCGCGCCGGAAACGGCGGTCTTTTCTACGAGGGCTACCGCGAGTTTGCGGAAACACTCGGGCTGCTACTCGGCGACGCCTCGCTGCGCGATGCGATGGCCGCGTCCGGACGAGCGTATGCACGAGCGACGTATTCGTGGGACGCCGTGGCGGATCGCTACGAGGGCTTCCTGCGCTCGTTGTAGCGGCAGGGCATCCTCGCGGTCGACTGCTAGATGGCGTAGTCGAGCTCGTACCGGTGTCCGGCGTCGTCCTGGAGGATGCGCATCGATCCGGTGATGCCTGCGAGTTCACCCGTGCCGGACCCTTCCAGAATCAGAACGTCGAGCGATTGGGCCTCCGCGCTCATGCGGCCGTTGTGAACGAGAGTGAATCCACCTTCACGCCCGTCGAGAGCTCCGACGAACTCCTCGACGGCGCAGTACGCAGCGGTTCCCGCCTCCGTCCGCTTACTCAGCATCTGGCCCCGACCCGCCCCGACGGCATCGCCGTCGTATGTCTTGTCGATCAACATTCGCCCTGCCGGCGCGTCTCTGTCTTCCTGGGGCGTGAGTTGCACGTCGAAGGTTCCGGTCGCGTTCATGACTTGTTCGTCCTGCATAGCTATTCGTGAAGGTCCATCTCTGCGCGGAGTCGTTCTGCTTTCGAGCGCCCGTAGAACCCGTTCACAGTGTGCGCCGGGGCCATGAGGAAATATGCGATCCCGGCCCAACCCGGCTGAAAGCCCAGGAGCACGAAGGACAAGGACAGGCACGCTATCGCAACCGTGATGAGGTGCGCTCGGATTGCCGCCATTGTCAGCACACGTTCGATCTGGTCCAGATCGAGCGTGTCGCGGAGCCGGTACGCGTGCCCAGTCATCAGAGCTCGCACGCCGAACACGCCGACGATCCCTACGCCGTAAAAGATCATCATCCCGACGCGAGGGTCCAGCCCGAGCTCAACGCCCGCCGGGATCTCGAACATCGGGCGTGTGCTCTCGCCGAGGATCAGTCGCCACAGGAAGGTGGCCATGAACTTCATGGGATACGCGTAGAAGAGCACGAGGAATAGGAAGCACGCGTTCAGGAACGCAGTCCACCCGTCCTCGAGTCCGTAGCGTCGGAAGAACTGGTAGTGATATTGCCAGGCCATCAACAGCAGCCCGAAGCTGGCCAGGAAGATGGGTAGATCCCGAACAACGAGCCAGAGCTCATAGAACGTCGTGGGCACGCCCGTCGAAACGACAACGAGTGTGATCGTCAGGCCGAAAACGCCATCGGCCAAACCCTCCAGGCGCGACACCTGACCGCCCCGCCAACGAAACAGCGGGTCCGCGGGAGCTCTCTTGTCGAATAGATGCTCGCGAATCATCCGCGAACTCTATCGGCTCGCCAATGCGCCTGCATCAGCAGTTCGCGCCCTATCTCACGACAGGTTCAATCGCCACAGCCGTTCTCACGGAGTTGGCGATGAAGCAGCTTTCGTGGGCCAGGTGGTGGATCCGTTCGACGTCCGCTGCCGACGGGCGGCGCTCCCCCGAAAAGGTCACGTCCGGGCAGAGCGTCACGCGCGTCATTGCCACCTTCCCGCGATCGTCTTCTTCCATTACGCCAATCGCATCGTCCACGTATTCGTCCACTACGAAGCGTTTCTTCCCGGCGATCGAGAGGAAGAACAACATGTGGCAACTGGACAGCGAGGCCACGAACGCCTCTTCCGGATCGACATACGTTTCAACCGAATATGGCGGGGGAACGACGTGCGGGAACGAGGACGCCGCAATCACCGCGCCACCATCGAACGACCACTCGTGGCCGCGGCTGTATCGATTGTCCGTGTAGGCCTCATCCGCCTGCCGAACCCACCTGACTCGCGCTGTGTACTCGGACATGTTCCCTCTCAACTGAACTGCGTACGGCCTGCGCGGCGACGTACCGGAAAGATCTGTGCACCAGTTTCGCAGAGTTCCACGCCGAGGCAAGAAAAAGGGCCGCCCATCGAGGGCGGCCCTTTCGATCTTCTGGAAACTGAAGCGTCAGTCGCGCCTAGCTTCCTGACTTCTCGCGGCGGATCCGCTCTTTGACGCGCTCGATGGCGTCGGTCGTCTTGGAATCCGCGTTGATCGCGGCGGCGTCTTCGAGTGCCGCGAGGGCATCCTCGTAGTTGCCGACCTTCTCGTACACGAAGCCGATGTCGTAGAGGGCGCCTGCGCGCGCCGGACTGCCGGCGCTCAGGTGCTGCAAGGCGTCCTGGTATGCAGAGATGGCCTGCGCATCATTCCCCGCAGCCTGGTGTGCCTGGCCGAGGTTATAGTGCGCGTTGCCGTCGCTGGGGCGCGCCTGTACGACCTGGCTCAACTGAGAAATCGCGTTGTCGTAGTCACGCTGACCCAAGAAGGCACGGCCGAGCATGTTGCGGACCTGCATATTCTGTGGGTCAGCCTGCACCGCACGACCGAGGAAGTTCACCGCGGCGGCGTAATCCTGCTGATCGAGGGCAAGACGGCCGAGGTTCGTGATCGCCGCAGTGTTGTTGCGATCGAGCGACAGCGTCTTCTCGAACCAGTCCTTGGCCTGCGTGGTGTTGCCCGACTCGAAGTGCGCCCGACCCAGCTTCTGGGCAACATCTACGTCGGTGCCTCGCACGCCAGCAGCGTCGCCGAGGTGACGGACAGCGCTGCTCCAATCTTCCTTGAAGTAATAGGCCTGACCCAGCGTCTTGGAATGGAGGCCCCGCATAGCCGCATCACCGGCGAACTGCCCTGCCTCGTTCTCCGCAGCGATCGCGCGGTCGTAGTCACCAGCGGCTCCGCGCGAGATATATACCTGGGCGAGCGTGTTGTTGACCCGGAAGTGCTCTGAGTCTTCCTGCACCAGATCCTTGGCGAGCTGCAGCTCGGAAATGGCCTCGTCGCGCTGGTTCCGCTGCGCCAGGCACATGCCGAGGGTCAAGTGGAGCCAGCCCCACATCTCGTAGGCTTCGCCACCGGCCTGGAGAGCCGCGCGGAGATTGTCGACGCAGCCCTGCGAATTACCGCTTTGCGCGGCCTGGGCACCCGCACGCCACAGAGCGTCGGGATCCTGGGCCAGCGCGGGCCGGGGAACGGCAAATGCCACCGCCAGCGTGGCGACGGCAAGAACGCGAATCGTCTTGGTGTTCATGGTGATACTTGCCTGTGTAGGTTTCGGGCTCCCCACTCACTCAATTGTAGCGGGGAGCCCGTTTCCTTGACCAGTTTTGCTTGCCGAAGCCGCTATTGCAGCTGGAACTGAACAGTGACAGTGAGCAGGATTTCCACGGGACGTCCGTTATAGAACGTCGGCGTGTACATCCACTGCGTCACCGCAGTGATCGCGGCTTCATCGAGGCCAAGGCCCAGACCGCGCAGCAGTTCCACGTTCGTGACCGCGCCCTCGCGATCAATTGTCGCCTGGAGAATCACGATCCCTCCGAGGCGCGCGCGGCGGGCCAGTTCGGGATACTCCGGCGCAACGTAGTGGATGCGCTCGGGTGCCGTGATGTCACCGCCAACCCGCATCGGGCCGGTGTCGATAACAGGCGGGCCGCCCACGGGCCCTCCCATCATGAAGTCGGTGTCGGCGACTTCTTCCTCCATCTCGATGTATTCGACATCCTCTTCGACGATCGGCTCCGGATCATCGGGCGTCGGATCGGGAATCGGCACGCGGGCCGTCTTTTTCTTGACGACTTTCTTCTTGGGCTGTTCCTTGGGCGGCTCGGGCGGCTTGTACCGCTTGATCACCACCGTTTCCTTCGTTTCCTCGAAGGTATCGGTGCTGCCGAACTCCGGGAACACCACTACGAAGAGTGCGAAGTGGAAGATGATTGCGGCCAACCAGGCCACTTTCATTTCCGAACCGCCTTCGTCCGAAATCGATGCCTGCAGGGCAAGCGAATCGAGGGTGTCGTCTGTTCTTTCCGGCGTCGGTGTCTTGTTCTCGTCAGCCATCGTGTCCTCCGGCTAGATCACGCCGCCCCAGGCCGCCTTCTCTGCCGCTGTCGGGATGGAGATGTTCTTCACCTGAGCCTGCTTGAGCTCATCGAAGGCATCCACCATGCAGCGGTAAGGCGCCGTGGGATCGGGATCAATGATGACGAACTTGTTCGGGTTCCGCGCCAGCTTCGGTTCGATGTAGATCTGAATGTCGGACAGAGCCATCTGCTGCTTGTCGACTTCAAAAACACAATCGCCGCCAGCCGGAACGATGTGAACGTGAATCGCCTCTTCCTGACTGTCAGGCGGCGTCTCGTTCGTATCGTTCTTGGGCAGCGAAAACTCGATACCGCGCGTAACCGAGAACACCGAAGTGATCATGAAGAACACGATCAGCAGGAAGGCGATGTCGGCCATCGATGCGGTCGGAATCTCAGGTTCCGTCCTTTTCTTTTCAACCTTCATATTGCCCCCTTAGCTCACGCTTTCCTGACCGGTAAGCATCGCAATATTGCGAACGCTCGCCTGGCGCAACTGCTCCATCACACGATCTACGTGCTGGTATTCAGCGTTGCCATCGGCCTTGATCACGAACCATTTGAGCGAGTTCTTCTCGATCACGAAGGCGGCCGCCGGAAGGACGTCGCCCATGTTGATTACACGGCTCTGTTCTTCGCCGTCCGAGAAGTGAACGACTCCGCCCTCCTCGATAGCAATCACCGCGGCGTCCTTCGGGACTTCGGTGCGCTCGAGGCTGGTAGGCAGAGCAACTCGCGTGCGGTCCACGGTGATCGTCGTCGTCACCATGAAGAAGACGATCAGAAGGAACGCGATATCCGCCATAGACGCCGTCGGGATGTACGACTCAGCGCGTTGGGGTTTTCTGATATTCATGGCATCTCCCCCCGAGGAAGTTGGTGGGGGACTGACCTAGCTCTGGTCCGTGTCCATCTCGGCGTACGTCTCGAGGAGAACGTTCGCCGCAGTCTCCATCTCGAGGACGAACTTGCCGACCTGAGCTGTGAAGTAGTTGAACGCGATCAGCGTCGGAACCGCGACGACCAGGCCACCAGCGGTGGTGATCAGCGCTTCCGAAATACCCTTCGCGACCAGACCCGGGTTCGACAGACCGGCGCGGGCCAGAGCGTCGAACGAGTTGATCATGCCCGAAACGGTACCGAGGAAACCGACGAGCGGGGCGGTGTTCGCGACGGTCGCGAGAACGCCGAGACCACGCTCGAGGCGCGCCAACTCGTGACCCGAAGCGGCCTCGATGGTGCGCTCGATCTCTTCCTGGGGACGGCCGTACTTGATGAGGCCGGCCTTCATGATGTTCGCGATCGGGCCCTGGTATTCCTCGCAGACCGTGATCGCTTCCTTGACGTTGCGCCGCTTCAGGAGAGCTGTGCGCACGCGGCCGATGAACTCCTGGGTGTTAACCCGGGCCTTCCACATGGCGTAGAAGCGCTCGATGATGAACACGAGGCCCACGAGCGAGAAGAGCAGCAGCACGTGCATGAAGGGGCCGCCATCGTTGTAGAGGCGGAAAATCGATCCGGCTGTGAAACTCACGTCAGGTTCCTCCCGTTAGAACACACACGGGGCAGCGGTCTGGAGATCAGGGGTTGAGCTGCCTCAAAAATTCGATCCGAGGACTATTCGCATGACCGTCGAAGCGCCTCCCTTTGACGGCCTGGTATTGGACTCATGCGACTCGGTTGGCCGGCAGCTTTTAGCACGCTGTGCCGCAGCTTTCAACAAACCGAGGTCCCGGAGAGGGGACAAGGAAGGGCGATTATAGGGATCGCGGACCGCCAGGGTCAAACGCGTGACAAAGCGTTGACAATCCGACTGGGCGTCTCTCATTGCGCCCAATATCCAGCGCGCGTGCGCAACTTCCTTTGCTTGTTACGTTCTGCGTCGGCGAGGTGGATCTCGATTGGCCGCCACTCCCCGTCTCCACCAGGATGGAGCGGAGTGTAAGTGATGCGGAATTGTTCTCGTAGATCGCGCGCGATGCGCTCGTACACGCGCCGCGGATTGTCGCGCCCCGAAAGATCCAACAGTTCTCCGCCCGTCTCTTTCGCGATGCGTGACAGCACCCTGCGCTCGCGGAAGTACCGACTGCTCAGGCCGACTGCCACCGGGTACACCGCCACGTCGTAGCGTTGCGCGGCAGCGATCGCCTCGGCCAACTTCGCGTCACTGTCCGAGTCGCGACCGTCACTCAGGACGATCAGCGCGCGACGCCCCTCGTGGCCGTCGAATTGATGCGCAGCCGCCACGATCGAATCGTAGAGCCGCGTATAGCGTCCCGAATCGATGAGCTCCAGCGACGTCACCAATCGGTCTGGGTCATTGGTGAACTGTTGCAACACCGACGGAAGATCGGCGAATGACATCACGAACGCCTTGTCCTGCTCCTGCTGCATGATGCCGTCGATGAACGAGCCGGCGGTGTCGATTGCGCGCCCCAACTGCCGCACCATGCTGCCCGAACTGTCCAGCATGAACCCGATTGCCACCGGTAGATCTTCGCTGTGATCGATCGCGCTGATCGGCTGCTCGATGCCGCCTTCCAGCACGCGAAAGCCTCCAGGATCCACCTCGCGCGTTCCGTCCACATGCACGAAGATCTCGACCTGATCGACGCGCGACCGGAACGTTTCGGTGACGTCCGGTGGGGCCTCGGTCTTCACCACGTGCTCCGCCACTTCGCCGCGAGCGCCAAAGGCCCTCACCACGATGGTATGAGCCGCGACTTCCGGTGTGTTCCACACCAGTTCGTAGGGCGGTTGCGCGTCAGCGAATAGCACTCGCCCATCCACCTCGAACTCGACGAAGAGAACCTGCGCGCCTTGCGTGGTCGCCACCTCCGCCCGCATTTCCACACGGCCGCTCACGAAATCGCCGACCCGCGGCGAAATCAGTTCGACACGAAGTGGCTCGGATGGGGCGGTCGGAGAGTCCTGCGCGAGAGCGGAGACGGGGACGAGGAGCACGAACGCTGTAGCAGCGGCCAACCGGTTCCGACGTGGCGTCGTGGCTGGCAAGTCGCGCTCTTCCTCCCGACAGCGCTTTCATGCGACTTGAAACGCGCCGTCTGTCTACTGTCGCGTTCGTACGCGCTCCGCTTCCTCCATGCGGCCCTGCCGGCGAAAAGCCGCTGCCAGCAGTACCCGAGGCTCAGCGTAGTCACGTTTCAAGGCAATCGCCTTTTCGAACGCTTTGATCGAACCCTCGATATCTCCCGCCTGGGAAAGTGCGATTCCCAGGTGATAGTGCGCGTAAGGATTGTCCTTCTGCAATTTGATTGCAAGGGTGTACCAGTAGGCCGCCGTGGAGGGGTCTTCGCGCCGCAAACTCAGGTTGCCGAGGTTGTGGCGCGGCGCGGCAAAATCCTCGTCGGTGCGCACAGCCAACGTATACGCGATCTTCGCAGCGTCGTCGTCGCCAAGTCGCGCATGGGCCACCCCGAGGTTGTTCTGCGCACGCGCGAAATCGGATTTGATATACGTGGCCAGTTGGAAGTCGTTGAGGGCGTCGGTCCAGTCGACTTCGCGTCCCTCGTTCGAGGCCAGACTGATCTGTTCATAGCCGCGGTTGTTGTAAAAGTGCGCGAGGGCTTCGATGTCGTCGATCATCCGGAACGTCCGGTAGTCCGAGATTCCACCGGTGAAATCAACAAGACGCCACCCACGTTCGGTCCGCACCGACGCCGCAATATGGCCGGTGTCTACGATCAGTTCGCTGTCGCGCTGAACATCGTTGATCCGATCGGACGCGTCGATGTAGAACGCGGTCAGCCCGAGTTCCCGCGCGAGTCCGACAAACAACGACGTCATCGAAAGACAGTTGCCGTGACCGTTGGTCAGTGTTTCTGCGGCGACGGTCGTAGCCACCGGCACCCACTGCACGTCGAACTGGTGCGATGCCGTGATCGCACGCACAAGCGCATCCGCGCGAGCGTAGTCGGAGGACTCTCCGCCAGCGTACTCGCGAGCCAAAGCCACCATCTCGGGTGTGGCTTCATAGGGCACCACGATCTGGCCGGCCTGCGCGGCGGGTATCCGGTTGGCGACGGCACTCCGTAGTTCGTGGGGCGAAAACGCCACGCGATCGGCGGAAGCACAGCCGGTGCCTACGGCGACGGCCACGGCAAGTGTGGCGAAGCGAACCGGAACTTTGGTGAGCAGAGGTTCACGAGGAATCATCGGTGTACGCACGCTTGTGGGGGTAAGGGTCCGAGCACGCGTCTTTCTGTAAAGAAACGTAAAGTCAGAGTAACGAACCTCTGACGACCGCCGCTATGACAGAAATGCGCGATCCCGTGCCCGGGCGTGCGTCGCCCGTTGGAGGCGGACGGTCGTCAGTTCGAGGCTTCCTCGACTGGCTCAGGGCGCAGGTGAATCGGCACCTCGATCGCGGTCTCCGCGCCGTTGACCAAATCATGGACACGGATCTCGATCCGGTAGGACCGGCCGCCGCGCAAATCTCTAACCTGGGCAAGCGGGATCTGCTGTCCGAGAACGTGGAAGTCGAGCAACTGCTCGGGCAGACGTGCAACCGACACATCGCCCTCCAATCCGCGTAGCACGCGGTAGGTCACCTCGAGCCGCGGTTTCCCGGGGGAGCCGGGGTCAGAAGCCCAACCGGTGGCGATGACCACCACTTCGACCGTATCGGTGCGATCGAATTCGCCATCAATCGAGTTGGCGATCAGCACGTTGCCCAGTCGTAGCCCCTCGTATACGAACTCAGTGCTCATCGGGCGCGTGTCGTCGCGTACCTCCGTGGCAGCAAGCACGGGAGCGGTGAGTGCCAGCGGGCCCGTCGCCAGGTCCGGCACCTCGACAGACACGTCGCGCGTCACCGCCCTGCCGCTCCCGGCATCCAGGATTCCCCACACCAAGCGATAACTCCCTGGGAATAGCGAAACACCGAGCGAGAGTGGGCCGCTGACGGTGGCGTCGTCTTCTGGTTCGGCGAGAGAGTGCGGAACGATGAACGAGTGCAGAGTGTCCTCGGCGCCCCGCTCCCCCTGCAGGAACGCGCCGAAGACACGGAGATCGGCGCGGGGTCCGAGATCCTCCTCTTCTTCCTCAAGTTGCGCTTCAAGCTCGTCCGCCCCCGGCCGATCCGGCACGTCGGGGTCGGCGGAATCAGACGGGTCGAGGAACACCTCGGCAACTTCGGGCTCGACAACTGGCAAAGCGAACTCGAGTCCCTCGTAGTCGACTGCGAAGCTGAGGGCGACGTAGGTTCCCTGAGACGCGGGGAAGAAGTGCACCCGTTGGCGCAGGCCGATCTCGTCGCGCTGAGTACCCGCAAAAACGGCCTCCATCCATATCTTTACTTCCGGCGCGAGATCTGGAGGCGGTCCGCGCGACGGCTCGGCCTCGAAAACGTCTACGCCGGTATCGGCGGACGGCTCGGGCGTCGCAAGAGATCGATCGCCGTCTCCGACCGAACTCACCATTCGAAGCCGGAGATCGTCGCCAAGCACGGCCAGGAAGGCGTCGCTGCTGAGTTCCGGCGACTCGTCGAACGCAAGCCCGCCGTCGCGTTCGACGAAGACGACATCGAAAGGCGGTGCGTGCCGGGTATAGCGCCAGGTCAACGTCGGTGTCGGCACGGCCCTGGACTCCTGCTCGTCCGGCAGGCCGTACACAAGCAGCACCCGACCACGATCGGTGGCATATCCAGGAATCGAGCCGTCGCCGAACTCCTCCATGGCGCGTCGGGCGCGGGCCTCGAATATCTCGCGCCGCTCGTTGGCCGCGGTTCCTGGCGTCGGATCGAGTTGATCCCAGAAGCTCTGCACAAAGTCGCTCTTCGCCGTGTCGTTGGACAGGCGTTCCCAGGCGCGGAGTTGCCTCGCATCGAGAAGCGGCGTGAGCAGCGCACCGTACTCGGCAACAGGGACGATCGCGGAGTCGTCTGTCTGCGCGGATTCGGACTGCGCGAATGCGGGCAGCACCGAGGCCAGCGCCATCACTACGAAGCCCAGAATTCGGGCGCGGCGAGAAGCTACGGAACGCTGCATGGAATTGCCTGTGACCTCGGGCGGTAGAATTCGGCCAGGCGCCCTCCGACGAGGGCCCGCGTCGCGAGTATAAGTCATGCCCTTTGACCCAATCCGTCGTTTCAGAACCGTAGCGCTGCGGGCGTCTGCCGTCGGCATCTGCGCGATCTCGACCGCCACGGCCGCGGCACAGGCTCCCATCGCTTTCGAAGAACGCGCGTCCGCCGCCGGGCTCGACTTCGTCCACGCGACAGGTGCCGTTGGTGATCGGTACATGGTGGAAACGATGGGGTCGGGAGTCGCGGCCGCGGATTTTGATCAGGATGGCTACGTCGATCTCTACTGGGCTCAGGGTGCCGCGACTCCTGGCACGCAGGCGTCCACCGACCCCCGGAACCGGCTGTACCGAGCGGATGGCGACGGCACTTTCACCGCGGTCGGCAATGGCGATTCGACGAGTTGGTCGATGGGCGTGGCGGTTGCCGACTTCGACGACGATGGCTTCCCTGATGTTTACGTGACCAACCTGGGCAACAACCAGTTGTTCCGGAACAACGGCGACGGCACGTGGGATGAAGTTGGCGAGCATGCGCGGGTGAACGATGGCGCCTGGGGAGCATCGGCCGCGTGGGCAGATATCGACTCCGATGGAGACCTCGATCTCTACGTCACCAACTACGTCGACTTCACCTGGAACAACCACAAGTTCTGCGGCAACCCACAACGCAACCTACGCGCCTACTGTCATCCGGACGTGTACAACGCGGCCGCCGATGTGCTCTATCGGAACGAGGGGAATGGGACCTTCGCCGAGATCGGAGCTCAGGCCGGAATCGCGAACACGCTCGACGGCAAAGGGCTCGGCGTGGTCTTCGGCGACTACGACAACGACGGCGACCCGGACGCCTACGTCGCCAACGATTCGACTCGCAATTTCCTCTACCGCAACGACGGCACCGGCACGTTCATGGAAGACGGCCTCCTCTCCGGAGTTGCTTTCAGTGCCGACGGACAGGCAGAAGCCGGCATGGGCACGGACTGGGGCGACTTCGACAACGATGGATTGCTCGACGTCTTCGTAACCAACCTGGATCTTGAGACGAACTCGCTCTACCGGGGACTCGGTGAAAGCGCCTTCGCCGAGGTCACTTTCGCCAGCGGCCTGGGCGAGCCGAGCCTTCTACAGGTTGGGTTCGGCACCAACTGGGCCGATCTCGACAACGACTCCGACCTCGATCTTTTCGTCGCCAACGGTCACATCATCGACAACATCGCTGAGTTCCGCGACAACATCACATACGCCCAGACCAACCAGATATTTCGCAATGACGATGGCGCGTTCGCTGACATCAGCGCTGCCGCCGGGCTGAGCGCAGCCACCGTCTCCCGCGGATCCGTTGCCGCGGATCTGAACGCCGACGGGCTGCTGGACCTGGTGGTGAGCAACAACGGCGGCTCCCCCGAACTCCTCATCAACTCTTCCACCCCAGGCAATTGGATTTCGCTACGATTGGCGGGCCGCAACGGCAGTCGCTGGCCGGCCGGCGCGCGCGTCACAGCAACCTTCGGCGACACCACCGTGGTGCGAGAGCTTCGCGCGGGGTCGTCGTACTGCAGTTCGGGACCCTCGGTCGTCCACCTGGGCCTCGGTGAGGCCACCGAAGCAACCATCGACATCCGGTGGCCGGGAGGCGACGCGGAGCATCTGGGCGCAGTCGCATCGGGCACCCACGCGCTCGTCCGCCAAGGACTCGGTGTTGTGGCGAGTCGCTAGCGCCGGTCGGACGTCTGTCCGAGCACCTCTTCAAGTACCCGTCGGATCTGCGGCTGATCCGGCAGGACCTCCAGCGATCGCTCAAACAGTTCACGGGCCTGGTCGAAGTTGCCGTCCGCGTAGTACTCCGACGCCAATGCGTTGAGCAGTTCAAGAGTCTCCTCAGCGCCCGCCAAACGCGAACGTTCGTAGTACCGGATCGCGTCGTAGTGCTCGCCCAGTTGGGCGTGAACCGCTGCCATCTGCAGCAGGAGCTCCGCGTCGTTGGGTCGGTCAACGAGGCGCGGCCGTATCAGGTCGGCGAGATCAGTAAACCGCCCCGCGTCGGTAAGCAACTCGATCTGAAGCGCGAACGCCCCGGCGTGATCCGGATCGCGACGAAGCACCTCTCCCAGAGCCGCCATCGCCGCGTCGGTCTGACCTAGCACTCGCCGCTGAGCGGCCCGCGCCAGGGCATCGTCCACGCCTCCGGCAGGTGGATACCGCACGCCGTGAACGAACGGCCGAACGTAGTCGGATGCGGCCACTACCTTGAGCGGAAGCTCGTAGCGCAACTCCGTGCCTTCGATGGAAGCGTCGACCTGGTAGTCCCCCGCCGTGAATCCGGTCAGATCGATCTGTGGATCGGCTGTGAGCAATCCATGCGGCCCGCGCTCGCTGGCCACCAGGCGAACGCTACGCTCGAGCAACGTATTGCCATCGGTGTCGGTCACCGCGACGATCAGCTGCAACGGATCCACGTAGCCGTCCGGCACATAGACCTGCCAATAGAGGGTCACGTCGGAGTCAGCCGCCACGGCGCCACCGACCGCCGGCAACAGGATGCGCTCGCCCACCTGATACGGGTACTGCTCCTGGAAGCGATCGTAGGTGCCCTCTAGCGAATTGGTTTCGAACGCCAACACCGGACGGGTCGCTTCCACCGTATCGCCTTCCAGGTTTGGAACGCGTAGATCGAACGTCGACCGTGCGAACCGACGCGACAGGTTGTTCTCAAGCATCACGTCCAGCGCATAGCTACCCGGCAGAAGGGGCATACGCTCGATGTACTGAACGGGACCGCCCCTCAACCGCCGCGCGGCGTCTTCATCCAGACTCGCCTGAAGCGTCTTCGCAGGACGATCCTCGAGAACGCGGAGATCGCCGTCACGAAGCGAAGAGGCGATCTCGAAGGTCACGTAGTAGTCGTCGCCATAGTTGTTGAGATTGAGCTCGTCGCCGACTGTGCGTGTCGCGAAGTGCGCGAACGGCAGCCCGGACGGGTCGAACAGGACATGTGCCTCGGCCGTCATCGACAGTGTCTCGAATCTGACGTCAGCATCGGCATCGCCTGCCAGCAACCTGTATGCCCAGGGCGCCGAAGGCATGAGTCGATTGGGAATCTCGAACAACCGCGACAGCACCATCTCGGAGCGCAGTGGTGAGACGACGACGCCAGCCGCGTCGCCCGGAACAAGGCTAGCGGCAGCGTTCCCGAGCTCGGGATCGATCTTGCGCAGGGCCTCGATTGCACGCTGCTCGTCAGTACGGGCGAAAGACCCGCCACCGGGGCCCGGGGTGCCCGAACGCATATCCGCCTGACCCGACTGGTTGAGCAAACTGTCGGGCCCGTCAATAGCGGGACTGTAGAGCCGGTAGTCCCCTACTCCGCGATCCTTGAAGAAGATCAAGTAGAAGAACGGAGGTGTACCCAAGGCCGGGTCAACGTTGTAGAACCAGACCTCGACTGGGACCGCCTGACTCGTGTTGGGCAGACGATTCATAGACTGCGGCCGCCCGAGAAGCAGATAGACGCGACCCATGTCGCTTCGCCAAGCGTCGATCATATGGGTCCGCCCGAGCGTCTCCTTCACATACTCGTAGCGCTCCGCGTACAGCTCGCGATACTCGTTGCGCGGAGTACCCGGGCTCGGGTCGCGAGCCTCCCAGAAGCGCTGAATAAACGAGTCGCGGCGAGCATCAGTGTCCATCCGAAGGAACACCTCACGCTCATCATCCGTGATGATCGCTGCGACGTACTCCTCCAGCCAGTCGCGGTGCTCGGCGGGCAGCGACTCGACATCGACTCGCTCGAACGCGTCCAGCTGTACGGCCTGGCCCCGGGCGTAGGTCGGCGCGATCGTCGCGCTCAGGAGTGTCACGGCCACACAAAGCCGATTCATCGCGAGTCCTGGAATAGCAGGCGTCGAAGTCGAGGGAACTTGAATACAGCCATCTCAGTCTAGACTGGCCGTATGGACAGCGACGGACTCACCCATCTGGATTCTGCCGGCCGCGCACGCATGGTCGACGTCGGGGACAAGCCCGCGACGCGGCGAACCGCCATGGCGTCAGGTCACTTGCGGATGAATCCGGATACACGGCAGAGGGTGCTGGCCGGCGAAACGCCGAAGGGCGGCGTCGTCGAAGTCGCGCGGATCGCCGGGATCCAGGCGGCCAAGCGAACCTCCGAGCTGATCCCGATGTGTCACCCCTTGCCGCTGGCACGCGTCGATGTCGAGATCGAGGCCGCGGATGATGGGATACGTGTCTGTACTACGGCGACCACCACGGGGAGCACTGGCGTGGAGATGGAGGCGCTGACCGGCACCAGCGTTGCACTGCTCACGCTCTACGACATGTGCAAGGCGCTCCAACGGGACATGCGAATCGATAGCGTGACTCTCGAGAGCAAGAGCGGCGGACGCAGCGGCGACTGGACGCGCGACGCTACCGCCCGCGGCAAGTCTGGGTAGCCCCTTACCGCGGCAGGGAAAAAGTTTTCCCACCCTCTTGACCCGGCGCGTCGGGCCCCGAAAGTTGACCGCGTGACAGGTGCGGCCAAACTCCGCCTGAGCGTGGCCAGGGAGCCGGCCACGGCGGCACGCGTTCTGGTTCTGGGCGACGGCAGCCTGGCGCGCCAGATCGCAGCATGCACCTCTGACGCGCGGCCCTGGGGCTTCCGCCTCTCCGGCTACATTCCCGTTGCGGACGAGTTCGAGCACCGTGAGGCGCAGACTCCCACATCCGGACCGGACGGCAGCGCGCGGATCCTGCCCTTTCCAACGCCCGCCACGCTCGACGCGCCGGCGCTGGGTCGCCTGGCGGATATCGACGACGTACTCAACGACCACGACATTCATACCGTGGTCGTCGCGCTCGCCGACCGTCGCGGAAAGTTGCCCCTCGGAACCCTGATCAACGCAAAGCTACGGGGCGTGCAGGTCTTCGACGCGATCGACTTCTATGAGCGACTGACCGGCAGAATGCTGGTCTCGCGCATGCGACCGAGCACGATCATTTTCGCCGATGGCTTCGTGCCCGGACGGCCTACGCTGGCGCTGAAGCGGATTGTCGACGTCGGGCTCGCCGCGGTGCTGCTTCTGTTGACGAGTCCGATCATGGCCGCGGTGGCCATCGCGGTGCGCACCACCTCGCCGGGTCCGGCGATCTTCAAGCAAGCCAGGGTCGGACTACTTGGTCTGCCGTTCACGATCATGAAGTTCCGCACGATGTGCCAGGAGTCCGAAGCCAACGGTGCGCAGTGGGCTACGGAGAATGACTCTCGCATCACTCCGATCGGCAAATTCCTACGCAAGTCGCGACTCGACGAGTTGCCGCAACTCTGGAACATTCTTCTGGGCCAGATGAGCTTCGTGGGCCCGCGTCCCGAACAGCCGACCTTCGTCAATACGCTGCGACAGGCGATCCCGTACTACGACCAGCGACACGCAGTGCGGCCGGGCCTCACAGGATGGGCCCAGGTGAAGTACCCGTACGGCGCCTCGGTGGAAGAATCCGAAGAGAAGCTCGAGTTCGACCTCTATTACATCAAGCGCATCTCGGTGGCCTTCGACCTGACGATCATGTTCGAAACAGCCCGAGTGATGCTGACCGGCAAGGGAGCGCGTTAGATGGCGCGTGTCCCCAATCTGCTGACCATCGATGTGGAGGACTACTTCCACGCGAATGGGCTCCAGTCGCACGTGACGCGCGAAGACTGGAACTCGCTACCGGGCCGAGTCGAAGCGAACACCCAGCGGTTGCTCGCGCGGCTCGGGGAACATGACGTTCAGGCGACGTTCTTCATTCTCGGGTGGGTGGCCGCGCGCTATCCGGACCTGATCCGCGAGATCGCAGGCGCGGGGCACGAGATTGCCTCGCACGGCTGGAGTCACCAGCTGGTTTACGACCAGTCGCCCTCCGAGTTCGAACAAGACGTGGTGCGCACGAAAGGCTTCCTCGAAGATCTCACCGGGTGCGCCGTGCATGGCTATCGCGCGCCGAGCTTCTCGATCGTTCCGCGGAGCTGGTGGGCGTTGGAAACGCTGGCGCAGGCCGGCTACGTCTATGACTCGAGCGTCTATCCGATCCGTCGCCGCCGCTATGGCGTACCGGACGCGCGACCCGACATCCACACGATTCTGGACCCCGGCGACCATAGTCCCGGTCTCATCGAGGTTCCGCCGCCGAGCATCTCGGCGCTCGGGCGCCGCTGGCCTGTTGCGGGAGGCGGGTACTTCCGCCTCTACCCACTCGCCGTGACGCGCGCGGCGCTGCATCGCTTGAACGATCGGCTCGAACGGCCAGCCGTGATGTACTTGCATCCGTGGGAGATCGACCCCGAACAGCCGCGACTCCCGGGCACATGGCTCAACCGCTGGCGTCACTACGTGAATCTCGACACCACGGAATCGAAGCTCGTGACGCTGTTGCGGGAGTTCGACTTCATCTCGATCGCGGCGCTACTCGACCTGCCGACACGAGTTCAGGCGCCGCCGACCGTCGCGGAGCGGCTCTTCGGCTAGTCGCCCTGCCCTGCGCCCGGCGTTTCCGCCGTGCCGTTCCTGGGGATTGCCTGGCGAACCCGGTCGCGCATCGTCCGCAGTGCGACAAACGCACGCGCGGCGGGGGTCTTTCCATACCCCTCGAGCGTAACCAGCGGCAGCTGGCGGTTCGAAACCCGGTGCTTGTATCCGTAGTCGCCGGCCAACAGGTCCAGGGCATCGAACCCGACCTCAGGCCCCTGCTCGACGAGACGTAGGGTCGTCATGATTCCCGGCGCGTGTCGACGCAGTTCCTGGTCGATGCCGCCGATGTAGTCATAGAAGGTCCGGCCGGTATGGAATCCGTAGCGCACCGCGATGGTCTGCTCCCCCACCGTGGAGCGCAACATCCAGAGCAGGTCCTGCTGGGCAAAGTAGGCGATCATCCGCCGATGAAACTCACGGAAGACGGGACTCGAGCACGCTCCCGCGTGTCCTCGGCCCTCCCATTGCCGGGTGTGAATCTCGATCAACTCCTCGAACATCTCCAGCGCACGACCGACGCTTCGGGCCCGTTCAACCTCGACTCCCGCCTTGTCGGCACGCTTCAGGACGGCCCTGAGCTTCGTGCGGAGCTTGGTCTCGGGTATCCGGGCGTAGTAGTCATCCAGGGTCGCGGGAACGTCGACGATCCAGTTACAGGTCTCGGTGATCTCGGAGCTCAGTAGATCGTCCTGCAGGCCCGTCTCGACGTCGCTCGCGATCCGGGCGTCCGGCGCGATGTTGGCGAGCCAGACTCGATCCCACTCGGATCGATGTTCCCGCAGCGCATCGACGACGGCATCGCTGATCAGCGTCTGATGTTCGGGAGCGGCGAGCCAACCGTTGTTGGTGCCGTATACCTCCTCGGCCGCGGGTTCTCCGGTACCCAGGAAGCACATCGTGCGCAGGGCTCCGCGAACACCACGCTCGCGACCACGGATGTAGAGGGGCGCCATGCCTACGGGCTGACGGTCGATCTCGGCAAGCACCAGGAACAGCTCGCCTTCGTCAGCATGCAGGTCCCACCAAGTACGCGCCCAGGCGTATTCGAGCATCGGAGGCATCGGGTCGGTGCGTGACCACAGGTACCGATAGTGGTGTTCCGCGTCGGCGAGAGCATCCGGACCACGCAAGACGCGCACTTCGACCTGCCGGCTCGGCGTTGCCAGTGCAGTGGCTGGTGTCCTCATGCGGCGTGTTCCTCACGGGCTTGATTGACTTCGATGAGCAAGTCCAGGGCAGACCCGATCAACTGGAAGAAGGGCTCGCGCTCGGTGGGATCTTCGAGGTTGTACTGCAGGCGCGCACCTACGCTCTGAACGATGAAGAGCGCCCGCAGAACGCGGCGCATGTGATCGGTGAGTTTGAGCGCCACGCAGTACTCGTCCAGGAGTTCCGACTCCCAGTCGGTCCAACCGACCCCGTCGGCTACCAGCCGGTGCACTGCGTCGAACGGGCAGCGGCCGCGAATCATGCGGTTGTATACGAGCAGATACTTGAGATCGATCAGCGGAAAGCCCGTGGGTTCGCTGAGTTCCCAGTCGATGATCGAGACGGGCTCACGACGCTGCGGGTCTATGCCCACATTCTCGATCTTGTAGTCGCCGTGCATCCATACGAAGGGAAATTTGTGACCGAGCAAGGCCTGGCGCAGGGCGGCATCGATGCGTGCGAATTCGGTATCGCTATCGGGGTGACGCCCCGCGGCCGCAGCAATCAAGCGTCCAAAGTGTGCGTCGTAGATGGCTGCGTCCACCGTTACCTCTTCGCGAGTCTGGTCGTGCAAATCGACCAGCACCGCCGCCGCGCGTTCACTCAGCGTTTCGAGGTCAGCTACCGGCTCGTCAATGAACTCGCCGCCGACTCGTTCAATCGCGAACCAGGCCTGGCCCTCGAAATCACCCTCGCCCTGCACCCGAGGCACCAGCGAACGCAGTCGCGGGGCTAGCGACTGGGCGCTACGCAATACGTGGGCCTCGTGCCGACGCCGCTCGAGCGCCACTTCTGTTCGCGGAAGGACCACGATGTGTCCGCGCTCGTCGTCCTCTGTCACGAGGATCGTCTTGTCACGCATTGCCAACTGACGACGCAACCGCGAACGCTTCCCCGTTGCGGCATCGACCTGGCGTAGAGCCTCGTCCACCACCAGGGTTCCCGGATCAGAATCAGCCAGGACAAGGAACCCGGGAGCAAGCCACCGCGACCCGCGTCGCCCGAGGCAAAGTTGCTTGATGCGCTCGGACCGGCGGCGACTCCCGCCAGCTGCCCTGTAGGGGCCGTGAAGCACCTCAAAGGGCGCTCCGTCATGCAGCAGCACCGGCCATGTCCTGACCGATCGATTACGTTCGCGACTGGCAAGAGTTTCCACCGCCCGAGCGCCATGCACCCGTAGACCGGCGCCCCACGGCCGCGGGCGTGCGTTGTAGCCGAGAGCGTTGGGCAGTCCTAGCAGCACGAAACCGTCGCCGGCCTTCGCGACGGCGCGACGGAGACGGCTTCGCGCGTAGCGCGCCCGGTGTCCCGCGTGGTCGCAGCGGAAGAGAATCGCCACCAATCCGTCGATTCGCCCGGAGCCTGCATGCGCGCTTGCGATCGATTCGCAGACGCGGACGTTGCTCGCTCCCGACTCCCTGACTCGTCGGGCCAGATGTTCGTGGTCCTCGGCGTGCAGCGGAACCGACAGAACCTCGTCGCAGCTCTGCGCCAACGCGAGCGTCGCTGCGCCGTGCCCCAGATCGAGACAGAGCACACGCCGGCGCTTCCCCGCCGGCAGCAGATACCGCCAACCGGCCAGATCGACCGCGCGGCACAAGCGTGTGAACGTCTCGGTGTTCATCTGATCAGTAGTAAATGGCGACAAAGAGCCGCAGGCCAATGAAGAAGGCACCCACGCCACTGGCAACAACCATGGCGTCACGACGGGTGAATCGCGGTGGCTCGGCGAGCTGATACCCGACAGCAGCGGCGAGTCCGAGCAGGAAATAGAGCGTCTCGTATTCCAGCGTCACGAACATGGCGCTCACGAGATAGCCGGCCAGGCTGATACCGAGCGCATAGGCAAAGACCCGGTCGCGGTCGGACGGCTCGCTCTGCACGAACAGCAACAGGCTCTTGAAGGCGGCGTAGATCACGGCGGTCCAGAGCAAGATCCCGGGCAAGCCCAGTTCTGCCGCGATCTCGATCACCGAATTGTGCGCGATCAGGCGACCGGTGTAGTCGGCAAAATGCCCGCGACCGACGCCGAACATCGGGTAGTAACGGACCATCTCGAGACCCTGAATCCACATGTCCACACGATGCTGCGCGGAGCTGTTGGCGTCGTACAGACTGGTCATGTAGGCGGGCGCAGCGAGGAATACCGTGGTCAATGCGCCGCCCACCGCCGCCAGATGGAAGGTCGAGATACGGGTTCGCATGAGGAAGTGCAGCGCCAGTACGGCGAGCGTTGCGAGAAAGCCACCGCGGCTGCCGGTGTAGTAGATCGCGAGGCCGAGCGGCAGAAGCAATAGCGCTGCGCCGGCACGGCGCATGAGCCCGTACGGCGCCGACACGTACTGGAGCAGGAACGGCAGCGTGATCGTAAAGACCACACAGAACACGCCGGGGCCATCAAAGATCGACACCCATTGAGTGCGCCCGGGCACCCCCGCCGCGGCCGCGGCCGGGTCGATCCAACCGAGAGACTGTCCGGCCCAGCCCGTCTGACTTGCACTGTTGAAGTGCTGAATCGACTGCACCACCAGGACCATCCCGAGTGCGCCGAATACCGTCGCTGTTCGTCGCAGTCGATCGAGATTCGGCAGGCTCGCCGCGACCATCTTGTACAGGACGAACCACTTGGCGTACATGTACAGGTAGTACCCGTTGATCCCGTTCGCATAGTTGGCGAACGACGAGATGTAGAGCCAGGTCACGAAAGCGGCCAGTAGCTGGTCCTGGCGGGTGAACTTCAGCAGGTACTTCGAACGCCCGGTTGCTAGCAGGACCGCGAACCAGATCGGGTAAAGGATGTAATCGACGGGGAGCCCGAGCATGGGGCCCCACCAGTCCTGCGGCGAAATGATCAACAGCGTGAGGTAGACGGTGATCACGGTCGCACCTCGCCCCGCGGACGAGCCGCCACATCCGATGATTCCGTCGCTCGCGCAGGTGTCCCGTCGCGCTGAGAACCTGCGTAGATCTCGCGCCACGCGCTGCCGACATGGCTCCAGGCGAAGGTCTCGGCTTGTTCGAGTCCGGCGTGCCGGAGTCGCTGGTAGACGTCGGCATCCGTGAACACTTCTTGCAGGTGGCGACCAAGGGTCTGGCTATCGCCCACGTCGGCCAGGAGCGCCGTAGTGCCGTGCTGCACAAGATCGGGGATACCGCCGGCATCAGTGCTCACGATCGGCAAACCTGAGGCCATCGCTTCGATCAAGGAGACGGGTTGATTGTCCACGCGCGACGTATTCAGAAGTGCGTGGCAACCCGCGCGAACCCGTTCCATCTGCTCATGGGGCACGTTGCCGAGGAAATCGACGTGCTCTGCGATCTCCAGGCGCCCAGCGAGACACTCGAGCGCCGCGCGCTGACCGGGTTCGGAACGACGGTCGTGCGAAGCCCGTACTTGCCGAACACGTCGGCCAGAAAGCTCGAAGGCACCACGATCGGTCGCGCCAGGGATAGCACCGGCAACGCGATGCGAGCCCAACGATCCAGGAACGCTGCCGCGGCGCCCCCGTGGTAGTGGATGACCAGCGGCCGACCCAATGCGCGGGAGGTCAACGACGTCGGCGTCGCGAAGAGAAAGAAGTTGAGCCAGGACGCAGCGAACAGATGTACGACGTCGACACGACGCAATCGAGGCAAGGCAGCCAAGAAGCGCCCCCACGCGATCAGGCCGCGCACGCCTCGAACCCTCGAGAGGAAGCGCAACGGAGCCGGCAGCGGCGGGTTGGTTGCCACTGCAATGACCCGGTAGCCGTCCTCTTCGAGTCGGCGTTGCAGGGTCGCGGCCTGCACGGTCATACCCGCCGCGGGCGGCGGGAACTCCGCCACAAGACCAATTACCGGTTGGGAAGAGATGGAGGTGTTCACGCGCACCGCTCCTCGCCAGGAGGGGCCGGCTTGCGGGCACGCAGGGGCACAGCGCCACCAAGCCCGGTGGTGGTGAACCTGAGTCCTAGCCCATCGATGCGCTGGATCAGGTCGGGCAGCGCGTCGACCGTCCAGTCGTAGTCCTCGTGCATGAGGACAATCGAGCGCGGGCCGACATCGGCGTCGAATACCTGCTGAATCACGCCGTCCGGATCTGTGGTGTAACTGTCCCGACTGTCGACGTTCCACAACACGAGACGATAGCCACGCCGCCACAGCGCAATGAAGAGGCGTGCGGTCAGTTTCCCGTATGGCGGCCGAAAGACGCGGGGCTGCGGGCTTCCCAGGAATTCGTCGACCAACTCCTGCCCTCGATCTACCGCGGCCAAGTACTCCTCAGTACCAACCTCGTCGGGCGCGTAGTGGCCGTATCCGTGATTCGCGACCTCATGTCCGCCGTCGGCGATGGCGCGCACCAGGTCGGGATGCTCAGCGCAGGCGTCACCAGACACGAAGAAGGTGGCATGCACGCCGTGGTCTCGGAGAACCCCCAGAATCCGCGGAGTGTTCACCGGATGCGGCCCATCATCGAACGTCAGACTCACCGCGTTCCCGGCGCTCCGCGGCAAGCGCGAGAGCAAGACGGATGGGAAAAGCTCCTGAATCAGGCTCTGGACCGCTCGCTTCAGCATACCCAGGGCGCCCCTCATGCCACGCGATCCAGGTCGACGCCCGAAATGACAAATCGGCGCTTGCCCGATTCCGACACCGGGATCGGCTGGTCGGTCGAGATCTCGACCTGGGCGTTGCCGCCCAGCTCCGCCAGCGCCTCGCGCAGACGCTGTTCAATCGCCTCGGTGTAGCCGGTGCCGGTTTTCAGTAGGACACGGAATCCGTCCAGGCTGTCCTGCTGGACCTGGAATGCGTCGATGCCATCGGCAAAGGTCGAGAACAACGTGCAGAAGTTGGGCACTGTGAGAATGCGATCGGGCAGAACCACCAGATCGCCGACCCGGCCTTCCACCCGCGTCAGCCGAGGCAGGGTCACACCGCAAGCGCAGGGCGTCGGTGGCGCCGCCACGGCCAGGTCGCCGATTTCGTAGCGAATGAAGGGGAATGCGTGATTCGACAGGTCGGTAACGAGAACGCGGCCGAGCTGCCCAGGTGCACACGGCCGATCATCGGGGCCCACCACTTCGACAATCAGTACCTCGGCATGCACGTGGTAACCGTCGTGGGCGGCACACTCGGCCGCCAAATACACCTCGCGGCTGCCGTAGTGATCGAAGACCTTGCCGGTGCCGAAGACACGTTCGATGCGCTCGCGCTGTTCGGGCCGAAGCGTCTCGGAACTCGTCACGAGCGCGCGTAGGAAATGGTAGCCGCCGGCCGATCCGGTGCGTTCGATGTGTGCCGCGAAAGCATCGATCGCGCTCGCGTAGCCCCAGATGCTCGCCGGCCGGAATCGCATCAACGTGCGGTGATAGTCGACCAGGTCAGAATTCGTGACCGCTGCAACGGGACAGTCTCGATGGCGCAAGATCCAATTGGCAGCACGGTGCGACCAGCGCTCACTCTCAGAGGCATCGATCACGGCTCCAGACATGTTGATCGCGCGGTCGCCTAGCGCGAGGCCCGCCCATTCGCCGGAGCGGTACACAGAGCCCCGATTCCAGTCCTGCCCATTCTTGTCCCAGTAGTAGTGGATGGGCTCGCCGGTCGAGCCCCCGGTCCGATTCAGCACGTACCGATGCGCAGCAAGATTCGTCGTACGGATGCGCTCTCGATGCGCGCGGATATCGGCTTTGGTCAAGACGGGCAGATCAGCCAGGCCGGCAACGTCCGTCATCGGCAAGCGCACGGAGGCAAGGCGTTGCGCGAAAAACGGCGAGTTGTCGCGAGCCTGAGCAAGAAGTGCGTTGAGCCGCTCCAACTGCCAGGCCGCCAACTGATCCGCCGACCAGTACTGCGACTTTCGCAAGAAGCGGGTGCGCTCAACGTTGTGCCGTCCGCGAAGAACGTCGAGGCCCCGGAATAGAACGTCCTGATAGATGTTCATCGCGACTTCGCCTGCGTGTCGCGCTCGTAGGCACCGATGTCGTACGCAGCGCCGTCGGGCCGCGGTAGCCGGTCTGCGTCGAGTTCCGGCGCGGCCTCACCGCCAAATCGCCGTGTTCCGGCGTCGAGAGCAGGAGACGTCTTGCGGAGGTGGTAGTCGCTCTTGTTGGCGCGCTGGAAAAGAGCCGTTCGCGAAGCGACGAAGGAGTTCGCGCCGCGGCCAGCGGCCTGCCACTGCTCAAGATCGAGAAGTGTCGTATCGCCATCGAGGGAGAACACCGCGGCGACATTGTAGTCAGCGCGCAGCCCCGCATCCACGGCCAACCCTCCCGCGTCGGACAACATGGTGTTGTTGAAGACGCGGTGGCCACCGTCATCCTGAGTGAGCTTGATCGCCCATCCGGCGTTGTCCACAAAGGTATTGTTCGCGATCACCAGCCGCGCTGGCCCGGCCGCGGCGTCAATCGCGAAAGCGCGGGGTCCATGCCGCCCATTGTCGTAGGCAACGTTGTTGACGAACGTGCTTTCTCGAACTCCGTCGAGATCGAAGCCATTGGCTGCGTTGTCGTGGAGGACATTGCCGTCGGCGATGACGTCGGTGTGAACTCCGTCGCCGCCCACGCGTGCATCGCCGTTGAGGTGGATACCGTTCTTGGCGTTGCCGAAGCACCGGTTGCCGCGAAGTTCCGTGCCGTCGGATCCCGCGTTCGCAAGATAGATGCCGTGACTCTCGCGCGATCCTGATGCTGTGTTGCCGGCTACCAGCGAATCCGCGACCTGCGACAAGTAGATGTTAGTGGAGCGGGCTCCGGACACCTCGTTGCCAACGATCATGAGGCCGCGCATGGGGTTGTTGGCGGTAGCGTCAGACGCGGCGATGCCCTGGCGCATGCGGGCAGCGCTCACCACGAAGTCACGAATCTCCACGTAGCTAACCCGGCTCAGATGAATCCCACGATCATCACCAGCCGCAGGATCCACGACCCGGGCGCGACCGAATGCCTGGATCACGATCGGGCGTTTCCTGGTGCCGGACCGGGTTACGCGAAAGCCGGCGTAGCGGCCCGGAAACACCATCACGGTGTCGCCGCGACGGGCGTCGTCGACGGCAGCCTGAATCGACTCGTACTCGCGCTCGGCCGTCGGCGTGTCATCCACGCAGAGGATCCGGGCCGCGCCGCACTCTACCCCCGACACGGTTTCAACCGCGCCCATCGGAAGGCAGAACACGCCGACGCCGGCCAGGCATAGCGAACGAGCTCGGAACATCGGAATCACAGGCTCCTCAACGTCCAACGACGGACACAACTTCCCCACTCCATTGTCCGTCGATTAGTGGGTCTGAACGAAGCCCAAAACAGTGTTTGCCGGGCGCTCGTGGCCAGACGTGGCCGCACGCTATCTGCCGCGTCGGGCGTCGGACGGCACCGAGAAGGCACCAAGAACTGGATCCATAACGCGATCTCGGCCGAGCAAGTCCTTCGCGGGCGGGACCTCGCCCGATAATGTGGCGACGCCTCGCAAGCTCCGGCCCGCATCCGGCGCAAGTCGGAAGTCACCCAGAGCGCGGTCGACGAATACGTCCGAGGCCTCCTGATGTGTTCCATGAACACCGAGTCCTGCCGAACGCCAGCCAGCAAGGCTGGTGGTGGAGGCCTCGCCATCAAAGGAGAACGGTCCCGGCGCGAGGTTGTAGTCACTGTGGAGTGACACGTTGCCGACCGCGATACTGCCAGCCCCCGAGATCAGGATGTTGTTGAAGAACACATGGTCGCCGTCGTCATCAGTGAATTTGATGGCCCAGCTGCCGTTGTCCACGAACGTGTTATTCACAACAACGACTCGGTGCGGACCCGCGGCGCCGTCGATCGCATAGGCACGCAGCGCGTGACGGCGGTTCCCGAACACGAGGTTGTTGTGGATACGGCTGGCTTGAACCCCATCGAGGTTGAGACCATTCGCAGCGTTTCCGTGAACAACGTTCGCCTCGATGACCAACCCCGTCTGCAGCCCGTCTCCGGTCGAGGCCAGGTCCCCGTTGAAGTGGATTCCGTTCTTGGCGTTGTCGTAGGAGTTGTTGCCACGCAGCACCGTGTCGTCGGACCCTGCGTTCGCCAGGTAGATGCCGTGACTCGTACGCGAGCCCGCTGCCACATTGCCTTCAATCAACGAGTCGGCGACCTGCGACAAATAGATGTTGGTGCTCCCGGCGCCGCGAACTACGTTGTTCCTTATCCGTAGCCCGCGCATCGGTCTTTCCGGCCGCGCGTCGTGTGCCCCGAGCGCGAATCCCGGCAATCCCGCCGCATCGACCACGAAGCCTTCGATCGTCACCCAGGACACGTTCTCCAGGTAGATCGCCTCCTGGCTGTAGGGCTCGGATCCAATGATCCGAACGTCGGCCGCTGCGACGATCCGCAGCTGGTGCTCTGGGCTACCGCCGCGGCGCACACGAAAGCCCGCGTAGTCGCCCGCCTGAACCCAGACGGTGGACCCAGGCCGAGCCGCGTCGACAGCGTGTTGGATATCCGCGTACTCGGCGCTCCCATCGGCAGCCACACAAAGAACGTTGGCCGACTCGCACGACGAATCTGTGGCCCGGGCCGAGCCAACCCCGGCGCTGAGCACAAGACCGATGGTGACGAGGCAGAGACTTCGATCAGCTCGCAAGGGTCACTTGCTCCGATTCCCCGGCCGGCATGCCCTCATGGCCGATCGTTTCAAGGATTGCCGAAGCATTGTGGTGCCAGGTGTGACGCTTCAGAACAATGTCACGCCCGGTCCGACCGATGCGCATCCGACTCTCGCGGGATCCAAGCAACTCCGCCAGCGCCGTGGTGAGCCCGGTGCGATCCAACGGCTCGAACATCATTCCGTTCACGCCGTGGTGAACGACATCGGTAATCGGTGCCAACCGTGGGGCGACCACGGGCAAGCCGCGCGCGAAGAACTCGAAGAGCACCACCGGCGATCCGAAGCGATTGGAATGCGGCAGCACGGCAACATCGAACAAACCGAGATGTGCAGACATCTCGTGACGCGGAACCGCGCCCGTGAAGATCACGTCTCCATCAACGCCCAACTCGCGAGCCCGATCGCGAAGTGCTGGTGCGATGGGACCATCGCCCACGAACATGGCAAGAGCTCCCGGGAAACGCTCGCGCAAAGCAGCGATCGACTCCAGCAGAAGGTCGAGGCGATCCCAGTGATCGAACCAACCTGCAAATCCCACGACAGTGCGGCCGCCGATCCCGTAACGGGCCACCAGTGCCTCGGAACGCGGTTCGGAAATACACTCATCAGGCTCGATCGCGTTGGGCACGACCTGAACACGCCGTGGGTGAACCCCGGCCGCCACAATGCGATTCCGCAGGTACGACGACACCGCCATGATGCCGTTGCAGCGCGCGAACAGGTGCTGCTCAAAGCGGCCGCAAAGTACTGGCATCGCCTGACGGCGAGCCCGCTCCTCCAGACCGTTCACCTCGTTGGCCTCGAGCACAAAGGGAACGTCGCGGCGAGCCGCAAAGCGGGCACCCGCCACCAGGAAGAAGGCGTAGCGCTCATAAATGACATCGAAGTCACCCGTCTTCCACGCCTGCCGAAGACGCCATGCTGCCACCGCGTTGTAGGCAATCTCGGCAAACTCGAAAAGCCATGTCGGGGCGTGACGACTGAGGGCCTCCCACAACGAACTCGCGCCGCGGGTACTGACCGTCGACTTGTCAACCGGAGCGGCGCCCGCGGTCTCCATCACGTCAATTCCTGGTGGCCCCACCACCGTGACGTCATGCCCCATCTCCTCAAGAGCGCGAACCACTCGTGTGATGTGGACACCCTCGGCACCGCGCCCCTGGGTGCGGTGGTGGTACAGGACTCGCAGCGGACCCTCCGGCACCGAAACGGCGGCGTCGCCGTAGAGCTCGGCATAGGCGTCGACAGCACGTTGAATCGAAAATCGGCGGTTCTGAACTGCTCGGCCAGCGTCTCCCATCGAGCGCATATTGGCTGGAGTGGCGAGCAGATCGACGATGGTGTCTGCGAGTGCGTCCGCATCATCGGGCTCGACCAATCGCCCCGTCACACCATCGACCACCGTTTCCGGTACGCCGCCGACGCGGGTCGCTACCACCGGTAGTCCCGCGCGCATTGCTTCGAGGATCGCGATCGAAATTCCTTCGTGTCGAGAGGACAACACGAACATGTCGTGCTGCCTCAGCAGCGCATCGATGTCGTCCCGGAAGCCGACGAAATCGACGCTCGACCGAATACAGAGTCGCTCCGCCAGTCCCTCGAGTCGCTGTCTCTCGGGGCCATCCCGATCAGCGTGAGGCGCAGGCGCGGCATCCGTTGCAACGTTGTCGCGAAGGCACGCAACAGAACCTCGTAGGCCTTCACAGGCGCCATACGACCTACCGAAACGAGGCGCGCCTCCGCCCCGCGATCGAGCAGATCGGCTTTCTCACCCGGCACAGCGACCTCGGGAATCCCGTTGTGGACGGTCACCACTCGGGCGGGCAGCTCCATCTCGTTGCGCACCTGCTCGGCCAGCGAGGTGGACACGCAGGCGATGACCTCGACTTTCCGTGCAGCCAGATGCTCCAGACGGCGACGCAGCCACGCCCGGCATCTCTGATTGCCGCTGTTGCCATGCTGTAGGTAGGGCCCGTGAACCGTGTGAACACTCCGCGCCCGCGCCAGCGTCGCGGCCAGCGTCGCTTCGAGGAACACGCCCCATGAGTGAGAGTGCACCACTTCCACGTCGAGCTGGCGCGCCACCCGAGCGATCCGCCATGGCAACGTAAAGTCATTGCCCTCTGGTCGGCCGAGGCAAATCACGTGCACCGCCGGGTCGAGCCTCTCGGTGAGAGCGCCGACACGCCGGAGACAGCAGATAGTCACTTCGTGCTCGGCAGCAGCAGCGTTCGCCAGATCCACGACGACGGCCTCTGCACCGCCATGATCGAGCGAGTCCAGCACGTGCATCACTCGCATTAGGCGACCGCCTTCACTTCTACCGCGGTAGCCAGACGCTTCACAGCCTCGTACATCTGCCACGCCGTTACGTAGTGGAGCTCCCAGCCATCGGTGTCTCGATAGTCGCGTTCGAGCGCTGTCCAAACATCGGGCAAGCCTTCGCCGAGAAGCGCGTCGAGCGTGCGCGGCTGCGCTCCGTGCGTGTGCACTTTCACGAAAACGTGGTCCTCGGCACCGGCGATGCCAATGCCGCACCGCCGCCAGAGTTCGACTCTACGACCAAGAGGTGGGTTGTCAGCGGACAGCTCGCCGTTTTCGATCCGCGGCAACAGACCGGCCTTGCGACGACCCCAGTCTAGGGTCAGTGGCCCCTGCAGCATCAGAAGTTCATCGCCGCGTCGCCAGGTGCCAACGTGCACGGGGCGACCGCTGTCGTGCGACTTCCGAGCGCCCGCTTGGCCGCGGGCAAGTAGATCGAGTTGACGGTACGTGTCTGAGTACCATGTGGCGCCGAGGGCATCGTCATGTCCACTCGGCAACCCGTGTCGACGAGTACCTGCAACTCGTTGTCGACCCCGCACCAGCGGCCGTCCGGATGCGAGTTGTCGAGCGCCCAGTTGCCATGGATGAAGGCGTAGCGTAGTTCGCCGTCCGACGATCGCCGCAGCAAGCCGTGATCGCGGTGGAGTCGCTCGGTGAAGCCCCTGAGCTTGTCGTGCAGCGCGGCGGCGTGATCGTCGTCGTGGTGCAAGTGCACTTCGACGTCGCCGAGTCCCGCCTCGCGCAGAGCCGCGAGTCGATCGAGAATCGCCGGGTCGTACTCCTCCTCCGGGTAGAAGTAGGTATGCTGCGGCGCGCGGCCGGCCGAGTCGCAGTGCCCGGACGCGATCTCGCGGTACCGTCGCTCCCACTCGGCGACGATCGCTCGCGCCTGTGCAGTTCCCGCACCGCCCCAATACGGCTCGTAGTGGTCCGCAACGCAGAAGTAGAGGTGTTGTCGATGGCCGGCTGCAGCCCGCTGGCGCATCTCGTGTCGGAGCACTCCGGAGAGCCCGAGATGGGCGGTTTTTGAGATCATCGCGCCGCCTTCTGCCAGATCGACGTCACATCGTCGCCGGCCAGGAACCGTCGCAATCCGAGAAGGGCCGCCAGGTTCATAAGGCTGAAATACAGCGGCACGTACTTCCACCGAGGCAACTCGCCACGGCTGCGCGCCTGCCATCCCAGCAACGCGATCCCGTAGAAGAGGACCTGCCCAACCACCAGGAACGCCCCGGTGCCCGTGGAGATTCTCGCGATCGACCCGATCGCCACCATCGCGAGCAGCACCGGTACCAGCCAGCGCAAGAGCTTGTGCGCAAGAAACGCCCAGGCAAACGCGGAACGCGGCGGCAATAGGGTCGGCCAGTGGCGCGCCACGGTCTGGAATCCGCCAGCGATCATGCGCACCTTGACTCGAAAGTCCTCTTCCAGCTGTGCGGAAGCGAGTTCGCTTGAAACGGCGTCCGGCTCATAAACGATTCGATATCCGGCGTTCACCATCGTGAAGGTGATCTCGGCATCGTCGTTGATGACCTCGGGCGGTATGGGCTGCCAGAGTTCGCGTCGCACCGCAAAGATCTCGCCGTCGGCGGTGGTCATGATGCCGAGGTCGCTCTCCCACTTCTTGATCGCAGACTCGTAGCGCCAGTACAGGCTGTCGCCTTCGGAGGCCTGGCGGTCGCCCGCCGCGGTGATCGACTTGCGACCGCATGCGCCGCCGAGTTGCGGGTCCACGAAATGCGCGGCCAGCGCCCGCAGCGCCGTCGCGCTGAAATCGTTGTTGGCGTCCGAGAAGACGACGATCTCTCCCGTCGCGGCGTCGACCCCCCGATTCAGGGCCGCCGACTTCCCGTTGCGCGGCGGGTCATGGAGCGCCACCACGCCGCGGCCCGCAAAGGAGGCGGCGATTGCCGCTGTCTCATCCGTTGAGCCATCCGAAACCACCACGATCTGCAGGCGATCGGCCGGGTAGTCGAGCGCCAGCGAGTTCTCGAGCTTGCCGGCGATGACCGCGGCCTCGTTGTAGGCCGCGATAATGAGCGAAATCGTCGGCAGAAAAGGCTCGTCCGTGTCGAGTTCCACAGTGGTCCCGCGGCGGGCCAGGGCGCGCACGAGCAGGGGGTAGCCCATGAAATGGAACGCCAAGAACACGAGTCCTACAACCAGCAAGCCATCGCTGAACGCATTGCCTGTCATCGGGCAGCTCCCGCGAAGAGTTGCGGCAACTGGAGCATCGAGGCGAACGTCGCCAGATCCGTGTAGCGCTCAACGTGCAGGCGCCGCAGTTCAAAAGAAGAAAGGGCGCCAAGGAGATTGCGACCGCTGATGTAGGACGCGGCGAGCCGATATCCCGCCTGCGTAGCAGCAGCCATCACCCTGCCGTCATACTCGCCGGGTCCGCCGAAGGGGTACGCGACGACAGGCGTCGGCGCACCCAGGCGAGTCTCGAGTTCTCGGCGGGACTCCCACAATTCGAAGGCAAGGGTCTCGTCGTCACACTGCGAGAGCGCGGGGTGCGACACCGTGTGCGAACCGATCTCGATGCCCGCGTCGTGTAGTTCACGAACCTGTGACCAGTCCATTGCCTGGCTCAAGTGGCGATCCGCTTCGCGAACCGTGCAGTCGATACGTTCTTCGAGGGCGCCTAGATGTGCCCGCCGCACGGGATCGGCCACGCCGCGAAGGAATCGAATCGCGTCGGCAGTGGCGCGACGGCGCGACGCCACGTCGGTTAGTTCGAACCGCGTGGAACCCAGAACAAAGGGTCCTGCCGGACCGCGGTAGATCGCATAGGCGACGCGGTCGTACCAATAGGTTTCAACCGAGCCGATGTAGCCGGTCGAGACGAAGATCGTGGCCGGCATTTCGAGATCCCGGAGCACCGGATAGGCGTTTGTGTAGTTGTCCAGAAACCCGTCGTCGAACGTGACGATGATCGGTCGCGGCGGCAATTCGTGATCGCCGTCCAGGCTGCGTATGACGTCGCCGAAGGTGATCGCGTTGAAGTGATCGCGCACGTACGTCATCTGAGCGCGGAAATCCGCGGGACTCGCGCTGACAAGCTCGGGATCGAAGGGAAAATCAGACTCCACACCGATATCGACAACTCGGTGATACGCCAGGATCGGTAGTTCCGATTGCACCCGGGAGCCCAGCGAGCCCATCGGCTCGAGCACGTTCAGCCTGCCCAGAACGCTCGCCACGCGCTCGCGTTTGCCGCGTCGCATCAATGACTCTCCTGGCCCGCTGGCCACCTGCCGAACGCGCCTTGCAGCTGCCCGTAAGCCCAGTCGCGAGCCATCGTTCGCTCGTCCGCGTCAAAAGCGGCAGAGAACACCAGCGCCACGGCGAATCCGGCCAGCACCAGCATCTTCAGGGGGATCACGGCGGACGTGTCCGCGGTTACCAACGGAAGCCCGGCAAGGAATGCCCCCGCGCCGATCAAGATGATCCGGACGAGTCGATCCCACTCGTACCGCACCGGGAAGTGCGCCTGCGCCGCGCGATCCGTGGCGATCATCGTGAAGCTCGCAGATCCGACCATGGCAAGACAAACGCCTGCAACGCCGAAGTAGCGAATCAGGAGCAAACTGCCCGCGATGTAGAGGCACGAGTTGGCTAGATTGATGTGGAAGAGTCGCCCGGTACGCCGCCGGACGAGGATCCCGGTCTGGAGCGGATAGGTCACGATCCGGATAATCGCCGCGATCAACAACCACGGCAGATACGCCACCGCGCCGCGGAATTCGACACCCGACATGAACCGCAATACGTCGACCGTGAAGAGCTGCACGCCGAGCGCCGTGAACACTGCGACGGCGAGCAACAGACGAACGACTTTCGCCTGCACGAGCGCGGCGTTCTCCTGACGCATGATCGAGAAGCGCAACGCACCGTACGCACGATTGAATGGCTCACCGATCAGCTGCTCCGGCAGGATGCTGAACTTGAGGGCCAGCGCGAACAGCCCCAGCGCCTCGAGGCTCAACAACTTTCGAATTACCAGTCGATCCACATTGGCGGCCAGCACCGCCACGATCGTGCTCGCAAGAAACGGCAGGCTGTAGCGCAGGATCGGATCTGCTTTGGACAGATCGACACGCAACCCGCAGCGGCGCACCGTGTAGGTGATCGCACAGAGCCAGCCAAAGCCCACAGCCAGTGCGTTGCCCGTGAGGACACCCGTCACTCCGGCTCCAAGGCCGATGACCGCATAGCTGTTGGCCGCGACCTGGACGACCAGACGGGCGAGCACGATGGCCAGGAAAGTCTTCGACGCCTCGCGGGCGCGTACGAATCCCAAACAGATCTGAGTCGACATCTCCAAGGCCATCGTGATCGCGATGATCACAAGACCCGTAGAGGCACCCGGAGTCCCGAACACGGTCGCGGCAAGAGGTTCGCGTGCGGCCATGATGCCGACCGCCCCGACGACGCCCAGAAGACCTCCGAGCGCGAGGTTGGTGCTCACGACCGCGTTGCGCTCGGCTTCCTCCTCGTACTCGAAATAGAAGCGCAGCGTGGCGTGTGCCAAGCCGGCCGACAGCAAGCCAGACGCCACCGCGGCGGTGGCGTAGAAGAGCTCGAGTGTTCCGTATTCGGCGAGCGACAAGTACGACGTGTACACCGGCAATAGCAGGAACACGCCCACACGGTTGAGCATCCCGCCGATCACGTAGATCGACGAGTGCTTCATCAGGCGTCCCATGTCGGCACGGGTTGCCTGCGCGTCGACTCCGCTGTTATCCGCGGAGGAGTCGCCGATATCGGGTGTAGGCACTCTTGACCCCACGCTCGGCGCCGTTCACGACAGCACCAATAAGACGGTCCGATCCCAAGTCTTCTGTCGCCTTCTGTACTGCCTGAAGTCGTGACTTCCCGGCCCGCACAACGAGCAAGGTGCCGTCACAGGCGCTCGCGAAGGAATGTGCATCCACAAGGCCAGCAATAGGTGGACCATCCAGGATCACCACGTCGTAGGCACTCTTGAGCGACGTGATCACACGTTGAACCCGATCCGGGTTCACGAGTTGACGGGGGTTGCCGGAGCGCCCCGCAGGCATTACGTGTAGCCCAACCTCGGGGACGTAGCGCACGCATTCCTCGGCCGCGGCTCGGCGCGCCAGTACATCCGCGAGGCCAGGACGCTGGGGAATCTCGAAGATTGAGTTGAACTGCGGCCGACGAAGATCGCCGTCGACGAGGCATACCCGTTCGAAAGTGCTGTTGGCCCATAGGAGAGCTAGGTTGACGGCCACGAAAGTCTTGCCCACGCCAGCCTCTGCGCCGCCCAACGCGATCGCTTGAGGCGAGCCGCCCTGCGCGCGCACCCAGTCCTCCAGACGAAGTCGAAGGACCCTGAACCACTCGGCGTGAGAGCCGTGCGGATCGCTCAATACCGGCAGCAGTTGCGGCGTGTTGATCGAAGGTTCGACGAAGCTGTCACGGAAGGGATCGAACGTCCGCTGTCCTGCCGCCTCCATCGTGACTCCGGAGCCGGGTGACCCCGCGACGGGCACCCGCCGCGAGGCCGGTGTGACGTCAGATTCCGCGGATGTGACCGGATCCGGCTCGGCGACTGGTGATGCGGGAGCGGGCTTAGCCACAGGAACCGGTTCGGCCTCCTCGCGAGCTGCATGAGTCTGCAGTGATTCCGCCACGACATAAGAATTCCGAACGCGCATGGCGAGTCGAGCCGCTGCCTCGGTTGCGCGTTCGTGCACTGCCTGGTCGGCCACGATCACCAACTGCAGCATCGGCTCGAGGCCGGCCAACTCTTCGAGGGCACCCAGCACTTCATCTGCAACATCGGGTGCGGCAACCACTCCGAGAACGGTGAAGACGCCGGCGCTCGACCGGTGCCACAAAATTTCTCTCAGACGGAGCCCCGGCTCCTCACCGGCGGGCACGTCGCCCTCCATCACCGCCGCCCAGAGCTCTGCGGGGTTGGCGGGGTTCTCTACCTGCTGCCAGCGAAACGTGGAAGGCAGTCGGTCGCTCACCGCTGTGAGCAGTTCGGAAGCGCCTTCGCCGCAGTTCACGCGCGTGAGGCCTCGTCGCTCAAGCACGGCATCCACGACACGCGTGACCACTTCAAAGGCCGGTGCGCCGACTCCTGAAGTGGCCGCCCTCGTATAGGTCTCAGGGTTGGCGTTCATCAGAAGCCCCTCGTCATGATGCGCAGGGCGAACACGACAACCAACACCGCGCCCACGGCAGCCGTCGACGCGACCCGGATAAGACGCTGACGGCGAACACGCTGCGGCGTCTGGATCACCGGAATACTCGCCAGAACGTCCATGCCGCCGAAGCGCTCGAGCTCATCGGCGCTATTGACCGGCTGGAGCGTCACCTCGCGCAGGAAAGTCGCGCCAACGACAAGGCCGAAACCCGCCAAAGCGCCGCCGATAAGAAAGTAGAGGCGCAATGGCGAGGTGGGCTGAGTAGGAACGGCTGCTGGATCCACCACACGGAACCGGCTAGTCGGAATTTCAGCAGTCTGCAGATCGTTCGCCAGGTCCGCCTCGACGGTGCGGCTCGCAAGATCGGTATGCGACCGCAACAGACCATCGCGCTCGCGCTCCAACTCACGGAGTTGCCGCTCGACCCCGGGAGCAGCGGCGACGCGGCGCTCGTACTCCGCCAGGTCCCCCAGCATCGCGGTTCGCGACGACTCAAGGTTGCTGATCTCTGTTTCAAACGCGGAGCGATCGCGAGCGATCGTGGAACTCGGCGCCGCCGGCATTGCCACCGAGCTCAGCTCCGGAACGAATGGCGCTGCCGTTGCCACCGTGTCCTCAAGCGCTGCGATCTCCGCCGCAAGTTGGCGAACGTCGGGGTGGCGGGCCGTGTAATGGCGTAGGAGCGACTCGTACTGCAAGCGCCGCGCTTCCAACTGCACGAGCGGGTGTTCTGTTTCCAGTTTGCCGTCCAGTTGCGCTGCTGAGGTTGTGCCGAGAATCTGCCGCGCGACCTCGATGGCCGTGACCTCATCCGGAGCGGCGGCGACCGAGGTCACCGGCTCCGGCAACGCATCGAGCTGCGCCCGCACCACGATCATCCGGGATGTGTTGTCGCGAATCTGCTGGCGCAACTGCTGCGCTTCGTCCAGGTTGTCGCCCAGTTGGGTTGGCAACGCGTGAAGGTTGGCGGCCTTGAACGCCTCGATCTCCGCTTCCTTGTTGCTGAGCTGTCGCTGAAGATCATCAGCCTGCTGCTGCAATCCGGTGGCGGTGGTGCGCGTCTGCGCCCGAATCGCTTCGGTGCTCTGGTTGATAAAGCCTGCAGCGAGCGCGTTCGCCACTCGCGCTGCCATGCGCGGATCCTCGTCTGAGAACGAGAGCCTGAATCCGTCCTGACCGATGGTGTCTAGCGTGATGCGCCGCCGAACCTTGGCGACCGCATCTTCGAGCGAGCCGCCAGCGCTAACGAAATCGTACTCGCGTACCAAACCCTCGAGTCGAGTCCTGCTCAGTACCTGTTCGCTCATCGTGTCCAGTCGCGTCCGCAGGCTCGTCGTGCTCGTGGTCTGCACATAGTCACGCGAGAGCTGGGAGTCCTCGACGAGCACAAGCGTCTCCGCGGTGAATCGATCAGGCACAAACAACGAATAGCCGTAGCCGAGTGCGGCGCCGACAAGCGCCAAGGCCACGACGGCCCAGCGTTGTGCCCAGACCACCTGCGCCAGATCGGCCGGCGTCATCTCTTCAGCACGAAGCACGAGCGCTCCTCCCGATTCGACTGAAATCGTTGGTCGAACTGGCCAGCGCGAGCGGCAGTCCATTCGCTTGCAGCCTCACACCCAGCGAGACCCTGAAAGTGTCGGTCGTGTCCTGCACGATCTCGCCGAGCTGATGCGCGTAGGCGAGCACGCCCACCACGGCCACCGCGCGGCTGACACGAACCGCCGTGCGTCCGCAGGCAGACAACGTCTGGATCGTCGGACCGTCGACCGCGCCTGAACTGAAACCGCGATTGCGCGAGTAGCCGCCAAGCCCGACGAGTCCCCATCGGTTGTCGGACCACCCGACTGAACCCACGATGCGGTCCCGCAGAGTGGCCTGACCGAGCCCACTGCTCGTGCCGAGGTCTCGCTCCCCTAGAAGCTGCAGCGACACACGCTCAAGTCTGTGGCGCAGCCGGCCCCGGACAGTAAATCCCGGCTGCTCAACGCCGAGCCAGCCCTCGCCTGCATCCTGCTGAATCCAGAGCGCGCCACCACTGACTTCGAAGTCGGTGCGTTCGGCGAGCTGAAACAAGCCGCCAACGGTCGTGGTCATCGAGCGCGATCGTGTGCCGCTGTCGAAAGTCGCCAACCGGACGTTCCCACCCAGGGATAGGCTCGTCCGCGCGGAAACGGCGTGGCTATAGCTCGCACCCGCATACCCGGTATCGCTATCGATGAAATCGCCGTCGGGGAACGAGAGGCGCTCGTAGCCGCCTCGAAATCGGAGCGTGTCCCGAGTGGAGAGTCGCTGGCGAAGCTCGCCATCAACCGTGCCGCGGACTCGACGCGAGCGTGGAACCACGATGTCGTTGGCATCGAGGCCACGCAGTTCATTGGAGGCGTAGGCATCGCCCTCGATCTCGACATCCGTTCGAGGCGACAACTTGCCGCGCAGCGCGAAGCTTCCCGAATGATCGAACGACGTCAGCGCATCGTCGTCTTGGTTGTACTGGTACTCGGGACGATAGGTGAGCGTGAAGGTCCAACGGGGCGAGTCGACGCGGAATGGCAGTTCGCCGCTGGCCGAAAAGAACTTCGTGCGACCGGTCTCTCCAGGTAGGCGTTCAGGGTTCGTCTCGAGGGACCCGAGGAACGTGATCGAAGGAGTGAAATCCGGGCGACCGGCAGTGGAGTCGGACTGCTGACCCAGCAGAGGAGTTGCGACGCCGAGAGCGAGACTCAAGGCGGCGACGCGCGCGCACATACCCACGTGACGACGGGATTGGCTACGGAACATAGATAACGTCTCCCGATTGGAGGGTGAATGGTGCGGCAGCGCTTTTCCCCTTCAACGCGTCGCCATAAGGAAACGGCAGGCGCGTTTCCTGCCCGTTGACGGTGCGAATCACGACCACGCCGTTGCGATCTGCGAATTCCTGCAGCCCACCTGCCATCGCGATCGCCTGAATCACGTTGATCGGGCGATCGAGTTGCAAGGTGCCGGGACTCGCAACGCGACCCACGACGTAAACGACCATCCCGTGAACTTCGGTTACCGACACGGTGACGGTCGGGTACTGCACGAACTCGCCAAGCACAGCTGTGATTTCGGCTTCCAGTTCGGCAACCGTCTTCCCGGAGGCCATCAGCTCCCCTGCCAGAGGCAGAGAGATCAGTCCGTCCGGCCGCACGGGCACGTTGCGCGTGAGTTCCGGGTTTCGCCAGACATGGATGTCAATCTGATCACCCGGGCCGAGGCGGTATCTCCCCTCGGCGGCCGGATTCGAACTCGTCATCACGGACGCATCGCCGCTGTTTTCACGGAGCGATGCCGACGAGGTCGCGGATGCAGGAAGGCGCGGAGCCGATGTCGTTGTCGGTGAGGATGTAGGTGTCGCGGGGGCGGCTTCGCCAACCGATTCCATGTAGTGCTGCACGCCGACGAGCTCTGACGATCCGCCAGCCGGAGGCGTTTGCCCGACCGGCGTCGCGGACCGTGGAAGTTCGGACGTCGCAGCAGGGGCGGGCGCGGACATGGGCGCCGCGCCTTCAAGCCACGACTCGGTCACCGGCGGCCCATCCACCAGCCAGTTTTCGACCTCAGGCTCGAGTTGCCCGTCGGCGACTCCGCCCTCAACAAGCTCGCCGGCGGAGTTCGTGACCACAACAGGAAGACCGTTCCCGCCCCCCACCACACGCACCCGGAGTGTCGGTGGCTTGGTCTTCTTGCGCTTTGCTTCCTGGGCCTCCACACCCGCCGAGACGAACGCTGTGGCCGCCAGGCAGAGAACCAGCCCCAAAGACGTCAGCGAACCCATGGATCGCCGTAGATGCGAACTGTTCGTGATCATCTTTTCGTCCTGTCGATGTGACGAGAGGCTGTCGGTGCGGCGCGACCGTCGCTGATCGCTCACGCAAGAAGGAGCAATTGGCGTGCCACACCCAGCGCGCTCGGCCGCGACGCCGTTCCGTTTGCGCAGGCCGGTCCTGGCCGTTTCCGCGACGCTGTGGACGGCGCGGCTGTCACGCCTTGTCTGCTCCCGTCCCGTACGGTCGCGTGGCGTTGTGAAAACATGTGCCCACATGAGGAAAACTTCTGCCTTGGCCCTTCAGGCGGCCCGAATGCCACAGTCGCGCATCTTGTAGAGAAGCGCCTTGTAGCTGATCTGAAGTAGCTCGGCCGCGCGGCGGCGGTTCCAGCCGGTCTCGTCCAGGGCACGGCGAATCAACACGCCCTCGATTTCCAGCGCCGCGAGTCGCGAGGCGTCTTTCAAAGGTGGTAGCGCGCCATCGGCGCCGAGTAGCTCGTCGACGGCCACCGTGCCGGCCGGTGCCTCTGTCCGACGCAGGTCTGCAACCACCGACGCGACATCCTCGAGCACGACCATTCTGCGGATGACGTTCTCGAGTTCGCGGACGTTGCCCGGCCAATCGTGGGCCGCTAGTACCGCGAGAGTGTTGGCGTCGAGCGGCCCGATCTGTCGCTCGCACTCGGCCTCATAGCGCCGTCGGAAGTGATCGGCGAGATGCGGGATCTCATCTCGTCGTTCCCGCAACCGTGGCACCTCTACCCGCACCACGTTGAGCCGATAGAAGAGGTCCTTGCGGAAGCTGCCGCCGTCGATCGCAGCTTCCAGGTCTACGTTCGTCGACGCGACGACTCTCGCGTCCACACCGACCTCCCGATTGCCTCCGAGGCGGTAGTAGCGTCCGTCCTGGAGCACCTGCAGAAGCTTGGCCTGCGTGCCGGCGGCAATCTCGCCAATCTCATCGAGGAAGATCGTCCCGCCGTTGGCGATTTCAAACTTGCCGGGCTTATCGCGATCGGCACCCGTGAAAGCGCCTCGTTCGTAGCCGAAGAGCTCAGATTCGAGAAGCTGATCGGGCAGTGCGGCGCAATTGACCTTCACGAAGGGCATCGACGCGCGCCGGGACTCGCAGTGCAGCGATCGCGCCACCACCTCTTTGCCAACCCCACTGTCACCCGTGATCAACACCGGAACGTCGGTGTCGGCAACGCGCTCCACCAGACTTCGGACGGCGCGCATCGGCTCGGAGACCGCAATAAACGTCTCGTCTTCCACATCGGAGGCTGCGAGCACGTCCACGACGACGCGATCGAACTCGGCCTCGAGTCGATCTCGCTGCACCACGCCCACGCCGCCCTGCACGGAGTCCGCATCGTCCTGTGCGTCTGCAATCACTACGACCGGTAGCGTAGGTCGTACCGTCCGTGCGACAGCAATGGTCTCTGGCATGGCGGCGCCATCGCCCTGACCGAGAACGAGGAGATCGGCCTCGTAGCGACCGCGCAGGATCTCGCTGACCTCGTCGAGGCTCCCCGCCATCACCACGTCGAACCCGCTGCCAACGAGCGCAGCACGCACGCGACCTCGATCCGGATGCGAATCGAGGACGAGAACGCGGCGTGGAAAAACAGCGTTTTGCGACAAGAGAAGCTCCAGGGAGCGGCTAGGAAAGACTTGTCGCAACGTATGGGAAACGGATTACCCACAGCAATCCAAAAGGTTTCTCACGCAAATCGAAGCGCGCAGCTACCGGCCAGGAGTTGCGTCTGCTGCGCAGGAGTGCGCGTCAGATCGCGCCGAGCAACGTGTCGACGGCGTGCTTCCAGCTGTGGCGCGCGGCCACATTTAGCGCGGCCGTGCCCAGTTCGGCGGCGTAGTCCGGGTCCTGGAGCCTACGGACGGCGGCGCTCACAGCGTCGATGTCGGGCGCCACCACCAGCCCCGTGACGTCGTCTTCGACCAGTTCCGCTGGACCGCCCGAGTCGTCGCAAGTGATCACCGGCTTGGAGGAGTTGAACGCCTCGAGCGTCACGAGCCCGTAGTCCTCTGCGCGCGCGCCGTACCACACCGCAGAACACCGTCCATATTCCTCGACCAGCGACTCTTCGCTGAGCCGTCCGAGAAACGCAATCCGATCGCTCGCCTGCAACGACTCAGCAAGCACCTGCAGGTGCTCCAATTCGGGTCCCTCACCTGCGATCCGCGCCCGTGCCCCGGGCACAGCGGCCACAGACTCCACCAGGAGTGACGTCCGTTTCAGCGGTTGCAGTCGAGCGACCGAGAGAATGGCGCCGTCATAGCCGTCGCATCGATACGGCCGCTGAGGTGGCGGCGGGTGCAACACCTGCGAGGGCAACGCGCCCCACCGGTCGAGTCGCTGGCGAATCGTGTCGGACTGCGCGAACACGACGCGCGACTTCAGAATCCGTCGATCAAGCGCATGGAGAACCTGCCGACGCACCCCCTGCACGAGACGGCCACGAGGCCCTAGGGTCGCCCGAAAGGTCGGCCACAAATCGTAGTACTCGCGCAGCCTGTGATTCAGCCAGACGACATGGCGTGGATGGCGCACCGCATAGGACGGATAGCGAAGGCTGATCACGGCGTCCACCGGATGCCCATCGCCCGTTTCGCCGACATCGGTGAGCCACGTTGCCCAGTAGGCGGACAGCTGCCGCCCTAGCCTGTTCTGCGGCGTGGTGAAGATCTCCGCCTGGTGCCCCTCATCACGGAGCGCCTGCACGAGCGAGCGCGCAATCACACGATGGCCGCCCTCGACCAGGGGGACGTCTGACGTGACCACCAAAACGCGCACGGTCCTATACCCTCGAAACTATCGCCCGCGCCGTACCGGTCGCCGGGCTGGTCGGTGGCCAACGCCCCTCGGCAGAGGCACGCTGCTCGATCCGTGCGGATTGTTGCAGAAATGCAACACCTTCCGGGCGGAGATTGATGCAAAAACCCCACAGGAACGATCGGCACCAGCACCTCAGATCGCCGTAAGTTACCTGTAGCAAAAGACTTTTCCGATTGAGTCGACGCCCGGCATGGGTTTTGCTTTCAGGGTACACAGGTTCCATCTTCCCGGAAGTTGCGATGACTCTGACACAGAAGACGATCCGCCGCGAAGTGAGTTGCGCGGGGATTGGGCTGCACTCCGGTGAGCGCGTCAAGATGCGCCTGCTACCGGCAGCTCCCGGCACCGGGATTCGTTTCCGCCGCGTCGATCTGGGCGGGCGAGAGATCGCCGTCGCGATCGAGAACCTGCATCAGACGAGCTTCGCCACGCAGCTCACCGACGGGGAAGCTTCGATCAGCACGGTCGAGCACGTACTGTCGGCGGCTTCGGGCCTCGGAGTCGACAACCTCCTGATCGAGCTGGAGGGCCCCGAAGTACCGATCATGGACGGCTCGGCGACGCCGTTCGTCTACCTGTTGCACGAGGCTGGACTCAAGCGCCAGCAAGCCGCGCGCACATTCATCAAGATCGTCGAACCGCTTCGCGTCGATGAAGACGACAAGTTCATCGCCGTCTATCCGGCGGAGCGACTCAAGATCTCGTACACGATCGACTTCGATCATCCGCTGATCGGCATCCAACGCGAGACCTTTCTGGTAACGCCGCGTGCCTACACCGAACAGTTGGCGCCCGCTCGTACCTTCGGTTTCTTGCGCGACGTCGAGACCATGCGGTCCCTTGGGCTTGCCCTTGGTGGATCAATGGAGAACGCGATCGTCGTCGGAGAAAACTCGATCCTGAACCCTCAGCTGCGGTTCCCGGACGAGTTCGTGCGCCACAAGATCATGGACGCGATTGGCGACCTCACGCTTCTTGGCGCGCCGCTCCTGGGGCACGTCGTTGCCTACCGTGCGGGACATGGGCTGCACGCCGGTCTGGTCGAGAAGATCCGCGACACGCCCGAGGCGTGGGAGGCGGTGACGTGGGACGACATCGTCTACGAGATCGCCTCGCGGCGCACCGTCGCGGTCCCGGCGTCGATCTGACCGCGAGACGGAGCGCGCGGAACACCTCCGCGACCCGCCCGCTTATCGGTTTGGGCCTGCTAGCATTGCGGGAATAGTCCGATTCCCTGCGAGACATCCCTCGCCGGAGTTTCCGCCCACGGCCCATGAGCACCGCACCACCCTCCGAGTATCAGCGCCGCGCCCGCCATCGGCGGCTCGTCATTGCCGGACTAGCGTTTCTGGTGGTGTCGTTCGTCGCCATCGAGATTGCGCTCCAGCAGTCGATCGATGCCGGTGTGCCCGCTGTGCTGCTGCACTCGATCACGGTGCTCAACATCGTCCTTTTGCTGACGCTGTTGTTCGTGCTGGGCCGCAATCTCATCAAGCTCTACGTCGATCGGCGACATCGCAAGCTCGGGTCCAAGTTCCAGACCAAGCTGATGGCGACGTACGTCGGCCTCGCACTCGTGCCGTCAATCCTCCTGTTCCTGGTCGCGAGCGACTTCATCCAGAAGAGCGTCGATCGCTGGTTCTCGTCTGACGTCACGGCGATGTACGAGAGGGCTCGCGAGCTGTCACGCCTCGCGATTCTTGCCGAAGAGGACGAGGTATTGGATATCGGCGTGATGCTCGCCGAGCAGGTCACCGACGGCGTCTACGTGGGCAACGAGGCCTGGCAGGTGCTGGAGCGAGACCTCGGGTACCGACTCGCTGAGTCGCACTACGATCTCGACATCGCCACCTTCTATCGGAACGGCGAATCCCAAATCAACGCCGTGGTTCGCGAGGGCAGTTTCCTGCAGGGGCGAGAGCACCATCTTGCCGTTGATGCCGACCTGCTCCAGTTGGCGCAGAGCGGTCAGCAATTCAGGCGCACGATCGACGTGGAGGGTCGCAACCGCCTGTTGATTATCGGCTCCCCGGTGTTCGCCATCGGCACCCAGGAAGTGGAAGGCGTGCTGATCGTTGGCCGCATGGTGGACGCGGCGCTCGCCGCGGAAGCCGCGGCAATCGAGCAGCTCTACGGCAACTACGAGCAGGGCGTGCAGGGCAAGGAGCCCATAACGAACGCGTACCTGCTGGTCTTCCTGCTGATCAGTCTTCTGATCATCTTCGGCGCGGTTTGGCTTGGCCTGTACCTCGCGCGCGGGGTCACGGTGCCCATTCGTAAGCTGTCGGAAGGCACGCGGGCGGTCGCAGCAGGCAATCTCGACTATCGAGTGGACGCAGTCACTAACGACGAACTTGGCGTGCTGGTTGAGTCGTTCAACCGGATGACCAGCGACCTGGGCGTGGGTCAGCGGAGTCTCGAACAATCCCGGATCGACCTCGAACAGACGATTGCCGAGTTGGAGGAGCGCCGCAGCTACATGGAATCGGTGCTCGCCAACATCGCCACCGGCGTGGTCTCGGTGAACGCGCACGGACACATCACGACGATCAACCCGGCCGCTTCTGAGATGCTGGGAATCGAACAGGCTGACGCGGTAGGGGCGCCATACGACACGGTGTTTGCCGGCGAGAACATGGCTCCGCTGCGCACACTGATGCAGCATGCGAGACCCCGGCTGGCGGCACTTGAAGAGGAACTCTCGCTTGACGCCAACGGACGGCGGCTCACCCTCGCGGCGCACTGCTCGAGCTTGCGCGACAAGTCCGGTGATTACCTCGGCACCGTGACGGTGCTGGACGATCTCACCGGCCTGATCGGCGCGCAAAAGGCGGCTGCCTGGCGTGAAGTGGCACGCCGAGTGGCACACGAGATTCGCAACCCCCTCACACCGATCCAGCTCTCTGCCCAGCGCATCGCCCGGCGCTATCAACGCGCTGCGGGCGCCGAAGCCGAGTACGCCGTGATCGAGGAAGGCACGCGAACGATTCTGCAGGAAGTGGCTACGCTGAAATCGCTGGTTGAAGAGTTCACCCGGTTCGCGCGTATGCCCTCCGCCCAGCCCGTGGCCATGGACCTGCACCAGCTATTGGACGACAGCCTGCGCCCATATCCGGACACGCACCCAGGCATCGAAATCACACGCCACTACGGGCGCGACCTGCCGCGCCTCGAGCTCGATCCGGACCAGATGCGTCGCGCCTTCACGAATCTGTTCGACAACGCAATGAAAGCCATGGATGGCACCGGCAAGCTCGCCGTCAGCACCGTATTCGATGATGACCTCGAGGTCGTGCGCATCGCCGTGACAGACAACGGGCCGGGCATTCGGGCAGAAGACAAGGAACAGCTCTTCGTCCCCTACTTCTCGCGCGACCGCGACGGAACGGGCCTGGGTCTCGCCATCGTGCGTCAAATCGTCTCAGACCACCGCGGCTATATCCGGGTGGTCGACAACGTGCCGCGCGGCGCCACGTTCGTTATCGAACTACCGACTGGCTAACGAAACTTTGAGCAGTCGCGGCAAGATCCTCATCGTCGACGACGAACGCAATGTGCGATCGTCGCTGACCAGCGTTCTCACCGACGAGGGCCACCGTGTGGACGCCGTGGAGAGTGGCGAAGCAGCCATCGAACGACTCACGCGTGAGGACTTCGATGTTGTTCTGCTCGATATCTGGCTGCCGGGAATCGATGGCCTGGACGTGCTCGCCGAGCTCGGCAAACAGGCCGTCGGCAGCGAGATCGTCATGATCTCCGGCCACGGCAGCATCGACTCCGCGGTGAAAGCCACCAAGCTCGGGGCCTTCGACTTCATCGAGAAGCCGTTGTCGCTCGACCGCGTGCTGCTCGTCGTCGCGAATGCGCTGCGAAAGCGGGCTTTGGAGCACGAGAACCTGCGCCTCCGCGCCGAGGTCAGTCACGGTGTCGACATCGTCGGAGACAGCGACATCATCGCCGCGCTGCGCGGGCAGGTTGATCGAGCTGCGCCGAGCAACGGCCGTGTGCTCATCTTCGGCGAAAACGGCACCGGCAAGGAGTTAGTAGCACGACGGATCCACGCGCTGTCACGACGACACGACGCGACATTCGTCGAGGTCAACTGCGCCGCGATCCCCGAGGACTTGATCGAGTCGGAACTCTTCGGCCACGTAACCGGTGCGTTCACCGGAGCGGTGACCGACAAGTCGGGCAAGTTCGAGTTGGCGGACGGCGGAACCCTCTTCCTCGATGAAGTCGGCGACATGAGTCTGAAGACGCAGGCAAAGGTTCTCCGCGTGCTCGAGGAACAGCGCTTCGAGCCTGTCGGCTCAAACGACACGCGCGAGGTCGACGTGCGGGTGATCGCGGCCACCAACAAGGATCTCGAAGAGGAAATCCGTGGAGGGCGATTCCGCGAAGACCTGTACTACCGACTGAACGTCATTCCGTTCAGAGTGCCGCCCCTTCGAGCGCGCCGGGACGACATCCCGCTCCTGGCAGACCGTTTCCTCGCGGAGTACTCCGAAGAATACGGCCAAACCACGAAGCGCTTGAGTCACGAAGCACTTGCCCTTCTGGTCTCGCATCGCTGGCCGGGCAACGTACGCGAGCTACGCAACGTCTGCGAGCGACTCGCCATCATGGCCGCCAGCGACGTCATCGAGGCGCCTGAAGTGGAGCCGATGGTCGATGCGTCTCTTACCGCCGATGCCGCGCTCGACCAGGACATGTCTCTACGCGAGGCCCGCGAGATCTTCGAGCGGCGACTCATCATGACGAAGCTGCGCGAATTCGGGGGCAATGTCCGTCAGACGGCACAGGCCCTGGATACCGAGCGGAGCAATCTGTACCGCAAGCTAAAGGCCTACGGTATCGACCCGGCCGAGGCCGCAGGCAAGCCCGAGCCCGGCGAATAGCCCTAGGGCACGGCGGCCTCGATGGCATCTTCCAGCTGATCGATCACACGAAGATCCGGCAGCCAACGATTGACCCACCGCGCGTCGCCGAGAGCCGCGCGGGGCGCCAATCCAACGAGCTCGCAGTCAAGCGCCGCGGTGCCGCGCGCGCGCGCCGGAATCGATCAACTGGACAACCTCCTGAAGAGGGGTTCGGCGGTAGTCTTCGACGTTCATCGAAACTTGCACGAGGCCTCGCGACCCAAGGCAAACGCCCATCGCGCGCAGCCCGTAGAGCCCGCCGCCAGATTCCCGAAGCTCCCCGGCGATCGCGCGAGCGATTTCGACGTCGCCCGTGGCAAGCACGACGTTGAAAGCCACCAGGATCGGCCGAGCGCCCACGATCGTCACACCGGCGGTGGGGTGGCGTTCGGTAGGACCGAAATCCGGCACCCATTCTGGTGTGCTCAGTTTCGCATCAAGTTGTTCGAACTGTCCGTGTCGAATCGCGGCCAGAGCGCGACGCCCGTCACGGGTGGCGGACTCGCGATAAAGGAACACCGGAAGGCCGAAGCGAGCCGAGACTGCGAGGCCCAGCCGGCGGGCCAACCCTCGACAGTCATCCATCGTGCTCCCGTGGTCCGTTAGCGGGATGAACGGACACACGTCCACCGCGCCCAGTCTCGGATGTACGCCGCGGTGCAGACGGAGATCAATCGTCTCAACCGCTCGCTCGTAGAGTTCAAACACCGCGTCTAGCAGCGGCTGCGGCTCCCCGACCACGGTGAACACCGTCCGATTGTGGTCGGTATCGGAGTGCCGATGCAGCAGGTGCACGTCCCTGTAGGCAGTGAACGTCTCCGCAAGGCCTGCCAGAACAGTCTCGTCGCGACCTTCGCTAACGTTCGGAACGCATTCGACAAGGGCCGTCATGGCAAGTGGGAGCTCGGCTGGCCGGAATTCGGAGGAATCAATTTTGCACACTAAAACACAGCGCTGCGTTGACCGCAGACGTCACTCGTTGCTAGCATCCCTGACTGGGGCGTATGAGTAATCAGGCGGGGGCGGTCGCTCAGGGTGGGGCGACCTTATGAAGTGCCCAAAGTGTAGTTTGGTCACGTTCGACCACTTGTCGAAGTGTCCGCGGTGCAAACAATCATTCGATCTGTCGCGGCGTTTGACGCGACGGCGAGCGAATCCGCACCGCCAAATCGAACTCCGCCCGGCTGCGAAAGCCGGCGCATCGGCTACGCCTCCTGTCGAGGACGTCGCGGCCGAGGCACCTCCTACGCCCGTCACACCACCCGAACCCGTGAATTCGCACGTGACCGAACGGCTGGCAACATCGCCGCAGAGTCCGACCCCGATCGCCACGGCAGCTCCAACGTTGCAGGATCTCGCTGAGTCCGAGCGTTCAGACGAGGTTGCCGTCAACGTGTCCGATGCGGTCAAAGCACTGCGCGTCTCTGCGCGCGCGGCGAAAGTGGAGAGCACCGAACACGCTGACTCTGTTGGAGCGCCGACGTCCTCGAACGCCGACCCCGAGGCGGCCGCACGCCGCGTCGATGCGCCGCAAGTGAGTGAGTCCGACACGATCAAGGAGAAGATGGTTCGCGCCAGCCGCGCGCGCCGCAAACAACGTCCCGATCTCGTAACCGAAGCCATCGATCCGGTTCTACCGGACTGGTATGAACCGGACCTAGACGAGACCGATGGAGCAACGCGCTCCAAAGGCAAGTCTGTGAGCCGTGGATAGCAAGGAGGAGCACGTGGCACCAACGGGTTCCGACGAACAGACGACTGAGTTGGCCGATCCCACGAACCCCGAATCGGCGGAGTCCGCCGACTCGACGCCGTTTGGCGACTGGCGAGAGCAATTGCGGGAGCGGGTCAAGGAGATCCGTGCCCGGAAGCACGCTGAACATCGTGAGGACATCGACGAGTTGGCCCTGGACACCTCGCACATCAGCGAAGCGGCGGAGAAGCTGGATGCGGTACGGGCGCAAACCGCGGCTGCAGAAGCTGAGGAAGAGCCGCAGGTGCAGCTCGTTGATCGCGCACGCGAAGAGCGCCGCGCCGACATTGGCGACATCGTCGACGATCTCGTAGGCGCCGGCGCGCCGGCGACTATCGAGGGCGCACTCGAGGAGCGGAACGAGGAGACGCACTTTGCCGACGCCGAGGTCGCGAACGAGCCGATCCTCGAGCCGGTGAACTCTCCCCAGGAACTTGACGATCTCGTCTCTTCCGCGCCGGACAACGATTTCGAGTGGACGGAAACGGAAGCGCCCCTCCCGGAAACGGAGCCGGAGCCTGCGCGGGTCGACGATGTTCCCGAGTTCGAGCTCGAATCCGCAGCAGCTGACAACGATCGTTTGGCTCCGCTGGACGATGTGCCGCTTTTTCAAAGCGAGCCAGAGTTTGTCGCCGACGAGAGCCTCGAGACAAGCGTGGCTGAGCCAATCGCAGACACCGCCGATGAACCGTCCGCCGAGAGCTTCGCCGCAGAGATTTCCGACGAGCCTCCCGTCGAGCTCTTCGACGACGAACACTCCGCGGACCCGCTAGACGCGATTTCGGAGCAACTTGAGCAGCAGCTCCAAACTGTCGATCCGAGTGCGCCCGTCGACCGGCTGGACGCCGCGGTCGAAGATGCACTTGAAGCAATCGACAACTCGATGGAAGAAGATGCCGCTGAGCCGACGGAGGAAGCAACTGAGAGTGCGGAGCCCGAACTGTTTGGCGCGCCGGACGACAGCGTACCCGCCTGGGCGCGCGGCGAGGATGCCGACCCCACCCCGCCGGCTGTAGCCTCGGCGACTGCCGACGAGGACGGGCGCGACGCCCGCCTCGACTCGATTCCCCCCGAACTCCGTGACGTGGAGATCCCGGCCTGGGCCCTCCCCCGCGAACCGAGTCGGGAAACGGCCGGGGATGAGCCTGCGGAGGAAACCGCTCCGGACGTCCACATCGTGGGCGAGTTCACCACGCCGACCAGCGAGAAACGGACCGACCTACCTGCGACCGAGACGCCCGTGCCTACCGCGGAGATGCTCGACACTTCCATCGGCGACCTGTCCGCTCTCGCAGAGAACGACGTCGAGATCGCGCCACCAGGTAGCCTGGTCGACGCGGCGGACCTCGGCATCGAACTGAACGTCGAAGACGACGATCGGGCCCTGCCTGGACTCTTCGATGCAACGGGCGAGCAAGAAGCGGAAGCTCCTATCGATGCGGCCGCGCCTGAAACGGACGCTTTGGCGGAGGCCGCGCTGTCGCACATCGAGAACGCCACCGCCGAGGCGGATGCCTCGATCGATGAAATCGACCTGCAGATCTCCGATGATGCCGTCGTGGATCTCGATGCGATATCGCCGCCGCCCCCGGCGACCTCGGTGACCACCGAGAACGAACGGTTCGCAGCGGAAGCAGTTCCATCAGAAGACAGTTCCAAGCCGGAACCTGCGTCGAACGCCGCGGTCGCGTCGACCGACGCTCCCGAAGTCGGTGCGCCGCTTGCATGGGATATCGATGATGACTCCGAGGCTGATGCGATCGCCGATGCAAAACGACAACACGCCGATTCGTCGGCGCCGCTTTCGGACCGCGTGTACTCCGCACTGGCCGACGGCCTGGTGGTGCTTACCATGGGTATCGTGCTGGTAGTCGCGGGAGCTTCCGCAGCCGGAACGGCGGTGGTGCCATTCGTGCAGGCGGCGCCGCTGCCGTTTGTGCTGGCATGGGCGCTGTTCGGGCTGGTCTACGGAGTGATCTTCGTCGGCACGAGTGGGCAGACGCTGGGCAAGATGGCCATGCGAGTCCGAGTGATCGGCGCCGACACCTTCCACGTCGGATACGGGCGTGCTGCGCTGCGCGGGGTCGCCTACGCTGCCGCTGCACTGCCGGCGGGACTCGGCTTGCTGTCGGCAGTGCGAGACCCGGAACACCGCGCCCTACACGACCGCCTCTCGAGCACGAGGGTCGTGAAGGCCTAGGTCGGCAAGAACTCCTTCACGAGAACTCAGCGACGAGAGTTCAGTGACGGAAGTGCCGGGTACCGGTGTGCACCAGGACGAGGCCCAGGCGATTGGCAGCGGCGATGACCTCGTCATCACGCTTCGACCCGCCGGGCTGAACGATCGCCGTAACGCCGGCGTCCGCCAACGTCTCGACCCCGTCGGGGAACGGGAAGAAGGCGTCCGACGCGGCAGCGCTGCCGCGAAGGTCGTGACCTGCGTCCTGCGCTTTGAGCGCCGCGAACCTACACGAGTCAACGCGACTCATCTGGCCGGCACCCACGCCGAGCAATTGCCCGTTCCGACCAATCACGATGGCGTTCGACTTGACCGCCGGAACGACATCCCAGAGGAACAAGAGGTCTGCGTTCTCTTGCTGGTTTGGTTGCCGCTCACTGACGACAACCCACTGCTCTTCCGCGCCGAAGTCGCGAGACTGCAGCAGCGCCCCTCCGGACACCCAGCGCAGTTCGCGAGCGCCCCGTTGCTCCGCGGTCGGCGCAGGGAGCTCCAGAAGCCGCAAATTCGGCTTGGCCTTCAGAATCTCCAGGGCCTCTGCGCTGAATCCCGGTGCCACCACTACTTCGATGAACGTGGTGACGACCTCGTGAGCGGTTGCATCGTCCACGACCTCGTTGAGGCCGACGATACCTCCGAACGCAGACAGTGGGTCCGTGGCTCGGGCGTGTCGATACGCGTTGACGAGCGCGTCGGAGGTCCCGGCGCCACAAGGGTTCGCGTGTTTGATCACGGCCGCGCCGGGCACGGGAAGCGACCAGGCCAACTGCCACGCAGCGTCGGTGTCCAGGTAGTTGTTGAAGGACAGTTCCTTCCCCTGCAACTGCTTGCCGGCCCCCAGGCCGTACCCTTCGCCATCGGCCGAGTAGAACGCGGCCGGCTGGTGCGGATTCTCTCCGTAGCGAAGCGACTGGCGATGGGTGAACGTCAATGCAAGGTGCTCGGGATGAGGGGCACGCGGCGTGACTCCGCCCAGGTCGATGCCGTCCTGATCGATCGACGTGATGTAGTTGCAAATCGCGGCCTCATAGGCCGCGGTATGAGCAACGGCCTTCTTGGCCAGAGCCAACCGTGCTGGCAGGGAAAGTCCCGCTGATCCCGCCGCCACCGATGGATAGTCCGCAGGGTCGACGACAACGGCGCAGCCGGAGAAGTTCTTGTACGCGGCTCGCAGCAGGCTCACCCCGCCGATGTCGATCTGCTCGAGGGCGTCCATCAACGTGTGGTCTGGCGCTGCCACGGTCTCGGCGAACGGATACAGGTTCACGACGACAAGATCGATAGTGTCGAGGCCCGCCGCCGACAACTCTTCAAGTTGCGAGACGCTTTCGCGGCGCGCAAGAATGCCGCCGAACACGTGGGGGTGCAACGTCTTCACGCGCCCGCCGAGCATCTCCGGGCTACCCGTGTATTCCTCGATCTGCACGACCTCGAGGCCCGCCGCCACCAAATGGCGCGCGGTGCCACCGGTCGAAACCAGTCGCACGCCTTGCTCGCTGAGCGCCGTCGCCAACTCCACCAAGCCCGTCTTGTCGTAGACAGAGAGCAAGGCGCTTCGAATCTCTTTCATCACAACCCCTCGCACATGCGTACTTTCGTTCAGCCCCAGGGCCGATTGGCGGATCTTGTCCTACGACTCGTGTGAGTCGCCCGCCTCAGCCACCACCCACTTGATATGGGTCACCAGATCTCCGCCGGGACGCCGCCGGATGGCGATTACCAGATCCGTCTCGAGCTCCTCGAGCGCAGGCAACCAACTTGCGTCCGCGACGCGTACATTGAGTGTCTTGCCGTCGAGTGACTCGGCTTTGGCGCGCTCCCGAACAGCCTCGCCGGCGGCCCGATGCCAGGCGCGCTCGATCAGACTCCAACGAAACTCTGGGTCCTGGGCGAAATCCCGCACGACGGCATCAAGTCCGTCGCCCATCCGAGTGAAACTCATTGAAGTAGCATCGCGTCGCCGTAGGAATAGAACCGGTAGCGCTCGCGGATCGCGGCATCGTAGGCGTCCAAGAGCAACTCTTTCCCTGCCATCGCCGCCGCCATGAGGAGTGGTGTTGAGCGCGGCAAGTGAAGGTTGGTGATCATCGCATCGACGATGTGGAACCGATAGCCCGGCGTAATGAAGATGTCGGCGATCGCCTCGATGGCGCCTAACCCCTCCGTTGCGAAGCGCGATCCCATCCGCGAGGCCGCATGCTCCAGGGCCCGCACGGATGTCGTGCCGACGGCAACCACCCTGCGACCTTCGGCGCGGGCTCGATTCACCTGATCTGCCACGTCCTGCGTCAATCGGTAGCGCTCGCCGTCCATGCGGTGTTCTTCAACGCGTTCGGCAGTCACGGGGCGGAACGTGCCGGGCCCCACATCCAGGGTAACGAAGGCTGTCTCGATCCCGTACTCACGGAGGCGAGCGAAGAGTTGGTCGGTGAAGTGTAGACCCGCGGTTGGCGCGGCAACGGCCCCGGGAACCTCCGCGTAGACAGTCTGGTAGCGCTCGCGATCCATCGCGGCGCGCCCATTGTCCGTGCTCGGCTTGATATAGGGCGGCAGCGGCATCTGTCCGACTTCGTCCAACCACGCGCGAACATCGTGCGCGTCGGGGAACCGGAGGATCCTGCTTCCGTCGACCAACGCCTCTTGTACTTCCAAGACCGTGTCCCCGACCGTCAAGCGGTCGCCGGGCCTGACGCGCTTCGCTGGCTTCGCCATCGCCCGCCAGACCGGTCCACTCGTTCCGATCGACGAAGTCGGCTCGATGAACAACAGCTCAACCGCACCTCCGCTCGATCGCTGCGCGCGAACGCGAGCGGCGAGGACGCGCGTGTTGTTGAGAACCAGGAGATCTCCGGGGCGTAGAAGTTCTGCCAGATCGCTAAACCGCCTATGTTCGATTCCCGCGCCTGGCGATACGACCATCAGTCGAGACGCATCGCGATCAGCGGCCGGCTCCTGCGCCACGAGCTCCGGCGGCAGCGCGTAGTCGAAGTCGGCCAGCCGCACGAATCGCCTACCAGAGTCCGGGTTGGCCGGTGCCGCCAGTGCGACGTTTCAGGCCGAAGTGCCGGTACGCCCTATCAGTGGCGATTCGTCCGCGATGGGTCCGCTGTAGGAACCCCAGTTGGATCAAGTACGGCTCGTAGATATCTTCGATGGCTGCGCGATCTTCGCCGATCGCGGCGGCGATGGTGTTGAGACCGACGGGCCCTCCAGAGAAATCGTTGATCACCGTGAGCAAGAGTCGCCGATCGATCTCATCAAAGCCCACCTCGTCAACTTCGAGGCGCTGCAGCGCCGCGCGGGCGCCCTCTTCGTCGATGCTCCCGTCGCCCTCGACCTCCGCGTAGTCACGAACACGACGCAGCAACCGGTTGGCGACACGCGGAGTCCCACGCGAACGCCTGGCGATCTCGTTCGCACCGCCAGCGTCGATTGGCACAGCCAGAATCTCGGCGGAGTTCACGACGATCTGGGTCAACTCTTCGACAGTGTAGAAATCGAGCCGGAACACGATTCCGAAACGGCCGCGAAGAGGCGAGGTCAGGAGCGCTGCGCGAGTTGTCGCCCCGACCAGCGTGAAGCGGGGCAACGGCAGCTTCACCGACCGGGCCCCTGGGCCCTCGCCGATCACGATGTCGATCTGGTAATCCTCCATCGCCGGATAGAGGACCTCCTCAATGGAAGCCGACATCCGGTGGATCTCGTCGATGAACAGCAGCGCCTCAGGTTCCAGGTTCGTGAGAATCGCGGCCAGGTCGCCTACTTTCTCGATGACGGGCCCAGCGGTTGAACGCAGCGTCGCACTCATCTCGTTGGCGATGATGTTCGCCAACGTGGTCTTGCCCAGGCCAGGGGGGCCAAACAAGAGCACGTGATCCAGTGGCTCGTCGCGCTTCCGTGCCGCCTCGATGAACACGCGCAGATTGTCGACGATCCGCTTCTGGCCGACATAGCGGTCGAGCGTCCGCGGCCGCAGCGCGGCATCGAGCCGGTCATCGCCGGACACGACATCAGGTGTCACAAGACGATCGTCGTTCATCGCGCCAACTCCCGCAGGCTGAGTCGCAGGACGTCCTCGAAGGAATCCGCCTCGTCACCAACCTGCCCCAGAGCGGCCTCGGCGTCCCGGCGCTTGTATCCGAGGTTGAGCAACGCGGACAGCACATCTTCGCGCGTACCGGCCGGTCCAACAGGGGCCGTGGGGACAATCTTGGTTGCCCGATCCTTCAACTCGAGCGCGACCCGCTCTGCCGTCTTCTTGCCCACGCCGGGAATCGATGTGAGTCGAGGGATATCAGCGTTGGCGATGGCGCGCACCAATGTGTCGGCTTCCATGCCCGACAGAATGGTCACGGCGAGCTTGGGACCGATTCCCGACACACCGATCAAAGCCTCGAAGAGCGCCTGCTCCGACTGTGAACCAAACCCGTACAGCTCGATCGCCACGTCGCGCACGTGTGTGTAAATCCGCAAATCCACTTCACCGCCAGCCTCCGGCAGGCTGTAGTACGTGGAGAGCGGCACACTCACCCGATAGCCGACACCGCCGACGTCAACAATGAGCACGTCGGTGTCCTTGCGCCGCAGCTGTCCGCGTAGCGCGCCAATCATCGGCTCATCGCCTGGTCGAGTGCGGCTCGGGTCCTCGCGTGCATCGGCCGCGCATAGGCGTGGCAGAGAGCGATTGCGAGGGCGTCGGCTGCGTCCTGTGCAGGCACCTTGGGCAACCCCAGCAATGTCTTCACCATATGCCCGACCTGCTGTTTGTCTGCCTGGCCATAGCCGGCCACGGCCTTCTTGACCTTTCGCGCCGCATACTCGTGAACCTCGCAGCTGCGGCCAGCAGCAAGAAGCAGAACGCCTCGAGCGTGCCCCAGTACGAGCGCCGAACGTGCGTTCTTCGCCGTGAAGATCTCCTCGATGGCAGCCTCGTCGGGCGAGTATTCATCGATGATCGCGATCAGGCCCTCATGTAGAAGATTCAACCGCCGCGAAAGCGACGCGTCGGTGGGCACACGAATGACGCCAAAATGCACAGCGCGCGAGCGCTGCCCGTCGGTGTCGACCACGCCGTACCCAGTGGCGCGCGACCCCGGATCGATGCCCAAGATGCGGGCCAACCGGATCCCCCTCGGCTACCTCACCCTGCGGCAGCCTGCTCCGCGACTTCCTCTGAAATATCTGCATTCGTCCACACGTTCTGAACGTCATCATGATCGTCCAGACTCTCCATCAGACGGATGCAGCGTTCAGCCTCCCTGCCCTCGAGGCCGATGGTGCTCTGCGGCAACATCGCAAGATCGCGACTCATCAGTTCGACACTCGCGGCGTCGAGCGCCTGCGAGACGACGTGAAACTCGTTGGGCGGCGCGAGGATCTCGTAGACGTCACCCTGCGTGCTGACATCGTCCGCCCCCGCGTCCAGCGCGACCATCAGCAGGTCGTCTTCTTCGATCGTCGAGGCATCGACCACGAAAAGGCCGGCCTGTTTGAACATCCAGGCGACGCTCCCCGGCTCGCCCATGTTGCCGCCCGCCTTCTCGAAGATCTTCCGCATTTCGGGGACGGTGCGGCGACGATTGTCCGTTGTCGCCTGAACCAGAATCGCGACGCCGCCAGGTCCGTATCCCTCGAACGTCACCTCTTCGTAGACAACCCCGGGAATCTCGCCGGTTCCGCGCTTGATCGCCTTGTCAATGTTGTTGGCGGGGAGATTGTCGGCCTTCGCCGCGTCGATCGCGGTACGCAGGCGCGCGTTTCCGGTCGGGTCGCCCCCGCCCTCGCGCGCGGCTACGGTGATCTCCTTGACGAGGCGGGAGAAGACCTTGCTACGCGCGGTGTCGTTCGCACCCTTCTTGCGCTTGATCTTGGACCATTTTGAGTGTCCAGCCATGTGGTCTTCGTCCGAAATCACAGCGTTTTTTTGCAAGGAAACGGGTATGACGCACGCGATCACGTTCGCCTCTGGGGAACGTCAGAAGACGCCCCAACAACGTCGCCATGCTACCACGGTGCCGCTCCAAAACAGGGTCGCAGTCGGGTCGGGCCAGCTAGCGACTTGGGGCCACGGGACCTGACAGGATCCCAAGTCTCCGGACGGGGAAGCGCGCGTTCGGCGGCGTCGACGCCCGCTCGCGCCGAGTTCGAGAGCACGCACCGCTGGGAAGCTCGGAAGTACACACCTACGCGTCAAGGGCACCCTCGCCCGAGTGAACCGGCACCGGTGCTCACGCGCATCGCTCACGCCCCTCGGTCGGCCCGCCTTGCCCACGAAACTTGTACAAAGGTAGTGCCTGCCTAGTGCTAGGATCCTGCTGACGCCACCGAGTGACCGCTTCGCCGCCAAGCATTGACCCCTTCGTGCTTGCGTACCTGGAGCTTCCTGTCTGGGCACGGACCATGCCTCACCCGACCAACCGTCAGACCGAGCATGCCAACGCTATCGGCCCGCTGGTGAGTCGAGCCTTGGTCACGGCTGCTCTGGCTAATCTTGCCTACGTCGTGCTCGGCGGCAGGTGGAGCTTCGAAGTCCTGGACACACCGATCGAGAACCCCTCGGTAGGTCTTTCCTTGTTGGCGGCGATCGCGGCGTGGGCCTTCGCCAATTCGTCCAGAACAGCGCGCCTTCTCTCTCAAGGGACCGGCGCGGCGCGGCGTAGCATCCGTCAATATCGCTACGCGGCGGGTCTCGCCGCGCTCGCTATTGCGGGGTTCGCTCTGAGAACAGTCGGGCGGGATTTCGGCCTGCCTTTGATTCCGCATCCCGACGAACCAGGAGTCTTGGCAGTTGCTGCTCGAATGCTGCGGGACGGGACACTCGATCCAGACTGGTTCATCTACCCGACGCTCTACCTGTATCTGATTCTTCCGCTGATGGGCCTCAGCTACATCTCGGCCCGAAGCGCCGGCCTCGTTGGCGATCTGACAACCATTTCCCATCTTGAACCCGGCTTCCTGCTCGCGGCGCGAACGGTGAGCGCGGTCGCAGGGATCGCCACCTTGGTTCCGATCTACGCGGCGGCGCGGAATTTGTGGGACGGCGAGCGCGGCCGCCAGGCTGGGATGGTCGCCGCCGCGCTCGTGACTTTCTCGTTTATTCACGTCCGCGAGAGCCAGTATGCGGTCACCGACACGGTCCTTACGTTCTTGCTGTCGATCGCCCTCGTCGGGTGTGTCGGTATTCTTCGATCTGGGCTACCTCGTCACTATTTCCTGGCAGGCTTCGCCGGCGGGCTAGCGGGAGCGGCCAAGTACAGCGCCTTGCCGATCGTAGTAGTGATTCTTGCGGCTCATCTTCTGGGTCGCAGAGCGCGGAACTGGATCGACTCACGGCCACTACTGAGCGCAGCGGGACTCGCTGCGGGTTTCGTGGCCGGAGCGCCCTACAGCGTGCTCAACCCCGACGCCTTTCTCGATCACCTCGCCTATCTCACAACGGTCGGCTCCCCCGGCATTCCTCACGAACGGCTGATGTGGCTGATCGGCTACGGCATGGAAAGCGGATTCGGACCGATCCTAATGGCGGCGTCGTGCGTAATCGCCGTCGCAGTTCTGCACCGACGCGACAAGAGAGAGCTGCTGCTGCTTGTCTACGTCCTCGCCTTTATGGCGCAGGTTACGTATGCGGATATCAAGGCGTTCCCACGCTATTGGCTCCCCGCGATGCCCGGACTGGTATTGCTGTTCGGCGGCTACACCGTGAATTTGGCATGGTGGCTCCGGGAACGGCTTGCGTGGCCTACGGCGGCGCGGACGCTGCTCGTCACGGTGGCGACGATACTCGCGTGTTGGCCTACCGGTCGCGAGGCTATCTCCTGGACGAGAGCCCGCACTTTCGACAGCGCTCCCACACTCGCATACGAGTGGATACAAGCGAACGCTCCGCCGCGTTCGATCGTCGCAACAGAGGTGCCGATGGTCGCGGCGCGCAGTCGCATCGACTTTTATGACTACCCAGCTGGGGTGCACGCCCGGAACATTCGGGAATGGCGCCGCGATGGTGTCGACATCATGGCACTGTCGGGCGCGATCGACGACGGTGTAGCCACAAAGGGGCCCGAACGAAGGGCTCGCGAGCAACTACGGCGGCGACTTGTCCATTTGCAGAGTTTCGACGCGCCCGGTATTCCGGCAGTAACGGGACCTAGCGTCCACATCTATCGTGTCCTCTTCCGTGCCGTCACGGAGCCGGTGGAAGAGGGCGATGTTGCCGACGAGCCCGAGGCACAAGAGAGAGAGGACGGATGACCCAGTCACTCCCCAGCAAGGTACGGGAGCACCGCTACCTAGTGACAGGCGCCGCCGGATTCATCGGCTCGCATCTGTGCCGGGCGCTCGCGCAGTTGGACGGCGCGGAGGTCCGCGCCGTGGACAACGAGATGTTCGGGCGGTGGGGGTCGACCGGCGAGACAGGCAACATCCAGGCAATCGACGCAGACATTAGAGGCCTCGACGCGACGGACTGGGCCCGGGATCTCGACGGAATCGATACGGTCTTCCACCTCGCGGCACAGAAGCTGAACAACGCGACGTCTTCGGACGATCTGCTTGCGACGAACTTGGTGGCCACGAACCGACTCTTCGAAGCCGCCGTTTCGGCCGGTGTACGCAGAATCGTATTTGCCTCATCTCTGTACGCACACGGTCGCACCAGCGCCCCCGCGCTCCGCGAGGACGACCGTGCCGAGCCGCCTACGCTCTACGGGGTGACCAAGCTCGCAGGCGAAGGAATGCTTCGCACCCTGCAAGCACGCAACGGCATCGAGACCGTGTCACTCCGACTCTTCTTCGTCTACGGCCCCCGACAGTATGTTGGACTCGGCTACCCGTCCGTGATCGTCCGCAACTTCGAGCGACTTCTAGGCGGAGAGCAACCGCAAATCAACGGCACCGGGCAACAACGCCTCGACTACGTATACATCGCCGACGTGGTAGAGGCGTTCCTCCGAGCGGCGCACGGAGACTTCACCGGCGTTTGCAACATTGGCAGCGGGACCGCGATCTCGGTCAACGAACTCACCGCAGCGATGTGCCGCGTGTCCGGTGCCGACGACGACGCAAAGTCGGCGCCAGCTGACTGGACAGACGGTACGTTTCGCGCTGCGGACACCTCTCGGGCATCGAAGGTCCTAGGCTGGACCGCCAGCACCGCGCTCGACGAAGGCCTGTCCGAAGTGTGGGACTGGCTAAGGACGCGCGACTAGCCTTGTTGACGGTCATTGCCCCCTGTTTCAACGAACAGGACAACATCCGATCCCTCACCACGCGGGTCGGCCAGGTCTTCGAGGGTCTCGACGTACAGGGCGAACTGATCCTTATCAACGATGCGAGTACCGACGCTACCAAGCAGCGCATCGAGGACATGGCCGCCGAGCACGACTGGGTCGTCGGCTTGGACCACGAGAGCAACCGCGGCTTGTTCGAGGGCTGGCTGACGGGGCTCAACGCTGCTTCCGGGACAGTTGTCTGCCTGATCGACAGCGACCTCCAGAATCCTCCCGAAGAGATCGAGAGGCTCTATCGCAAGCTCAGCAGCAGCGCTGCCGACATGGTGCAGGCCGTCCGCAGTTCGATTGGCCGTCTCAAGGACAGTCGCTTGATTCTCTCGCGCGGCCTGAACGTCCTGCTGAACACCGTTCTTCGCTGCCGCGCGACTGACAACAAGTCAGGCTTCGTTGTCGCGCACAGAGAAGTGCTCGCCGACGTCTTGAACTTGCGGAGACGTTATTACTACCCACACACCTTCATTAGGGTGTCTGCGGAAAGCAAAGGCTACAACGTCCTCGAGGTCGAGACGCTCTTCGTCGACCGCGTATCGGGCAAGTCGTTCCTGACTGCTTTCCCGTTCAGGACGATCGCCGCCGTACTTCTAGATCTCCTGGCCGGAGTCGCCGAATTTGGGCTCGGACGTCGCGAAGACGAGATTGCCCGTTTCTTGCGCGCGAGCCCGCCCCAGCGCGAGCCGGAGCGGATCGCTGGCTGGCGCAGGGCGTGGATGGAGGTGTATTTCCTGACCTTCCCGCTCCACAAATGGATGCTCACGCGCGCCACTCGCGCGAGGTACCTGGCCCTCCGGCGGTCTCAGTATCTGAGCCGCGAGGATCTCGATCGGTACCGGCTCTACAAACTCCAACGGATCGTCCGACACGCCTACGCAAACACAGAGTTCTACCGCAAGCGCATGGACGATCTGGGCGTCACGCCCGACGACATTCAAACGCTGTCGGATCTGTGCAAGCTACCGATGCTGTCAAAGGAGGACGTTCGCAAGAATCTCCACTTCGGCATGTTCGCTTCGAACCATGTCAAACGAGAGATGCTGCGTGTCGCAACGTCAGGATCCACCGGCGAACCGTTCGTCATCTACGCCGATCGAGCGCAGCTGGAGACTCGAGCGGCCACCACCCTGCGCGCTGCGGAGTGGGCCGGCTGGAGATTCGGCGACAGGCAAGCTCGGCTCTGGCATCAAACCATCGGCCTCAGCCGGGGCCAGGCCTTCAAGGAACGCCTCGACGCAGTGTTCATGCGTCGTCTCTTTGTGCCGGCATACGAGATCCGAGAAGACAACATCAAGGGACTCTTCGAGCGGATCGCACGGCACCGTCCCGTGCTCCTCGACGGATACGCGGAATCGTTCAACTTCCTGGCACTTTATGCACGGTCGCATGGAATCGCTGGCATCCGGCCGCGAGCCATCATGTCGTCAGCTCAGATTCTGCCGGCGCAAACTCGATCCACCTTAGAGGACGTATTCAAGACCGAGGTGTTCGACAAGTACGGTAGCCGGGAGTTTTCTGGCATCGCCTACGAAGACAGCGGACACGACGGGCACCTAGTAATGGCCGAGAGCTACATCGTCGAAATTTTGAAAGACGGGCGAACGACCGAGGCCGGCGAGGTAGGTGAGATCGTTGTCACTGACCTCCACAACATGCACGTGCCCATCATCAGGTATCGAATCGGGGACTTGGCGGAAACCCTCGCCGACTCCGGCACAACTGCGTCAGGCAGTGCATTCCCCCGGATCGGACGCATCGAAGGCCGCACTCAAGCGATCGTGATGTGCCCGGACGGGACCTGGTTGCCAGGCACGTTCTTCGCGCACTACTTCAAGGAACACGATCAGGTAATTCGGCACTTCCAAGTCATTCAGGAAAATCGAGCGGCGATCACGATCAAGCTTGTCCCGGCGCTCGCCTACAGCGAAGCTTCGCTCAAGGCGATCGTCGACGGATTACGACACTACGTCTCAGACGAGATGCGGATCGATCTTGAGCTGGTAGAAGAAATCCCGCTGGTTCGCACCGGCAAGCGTACCGGCGTGGTGTCGCGATTGAACCTGGACTTCCAAGAAATGGCTAGCGACGCGCCGGAGGATGAGTCTTGACGCCGAACGAAGCGCCGACGGACGTGGAGGCGTGGAATGATCGTCTCGCCACGGAACACGACATCGACGCCTACTACGCAGACGCTAACCCGCTCATCCGCGCCATCGAGAGGCGGCGTCTCCGGATAATCCGCCAGATGATCGGGTCCGCAAAAGGGTCGCGCGTCCTGGAGGTCGGCTGTGGCGGCGACGTGCTGCAGTTATTCCCTGAGGCTGAGAGGGTCGGCGTCGACCCCTCGGGAGCGATGCTCGAGAAGGCAGCTCGGAAGCTCGCTGATGAGTCCGTCGTCCTGATCCAGGGCGAACTCCGCACCGCGGAGCTCCCATCTGCGTCGTTCGACGTCGTGATCTGCACTGAAGTGCTCGAGCATGTTGTCGATCCGGCCGAAGTCATCGCCGATATTCGCGAAGTTGTGAAGCCGGGCGGACTCGTAGTCATCACCATCCCGAATGACGGCCTGATCGAGGCTTTGAAGAAGGTGGTTCGGCTGAGCGGACTGGGATTCCTTCCCGGACTAAGACGGCACGCCTGGGGTGGAGATGAATTCCACCTACATGCATGGAACCTCGGTCAGATGCGAACGCTGCTTGATAGCCAATTCAAGATTCGGCATGAGGCATTCGCTCCAGGCCGCCCCCTGCCCGTGAGGTGTTGTTTCGCGTGCGAGCCTCGTGAGCCAGGATCGGCCAGCTCGGCCTAGCGCCGTACAACTCTCAAGCTTGTGACGAGAGGCTCCAGGGCCGGCTCGCGAGCATCCACGTCGAGAACACGCTCCCAGCCGAGCCAGCTCGGATAGTGGTTCCGGTTGATTTCGTGGCGAACCGGTGGCTCCGAGACGGCTGCGCGTGCCGCCCGCTAACACGGTCGCCGCCTGGGGGTGACCCGCCGAACGCCCCAAAACGGCTGAAGCCCCGAGCCGCAAAAGCGGCCCGGGGCTTCCAAAATAGACCCGGCAACGACCTACTCTCCCACACAGTTACCCATGCAGTACCATCGGCGCTGAGGAGCTTAACTTCCGTGTTCGGAATGGGAACGGGTGTGACCTCCTCGCTAAAGTCACCGGGAAAATTCGAATAGACAGGATATGTGCGTTGTGCGCGTGCGCTTGTTGCTCTTTAGAGCAAGCTTCCGGTCACCGCACACTTCTGCGCGCGGTGAATGAGATGGCCAAGCCTCACGGGCGATTAGTACTGCTCGGCTGAACACATTGCTGTGCTTACACCTGCAGCCTATCAACCTACTAGTCTCGTAGGGCCCTTCAGGGGGATTAACTCCCCGGGAGATCTAATCTTGGGGCGGGCTTCCCGCTTAGATGCTTTCAGCGGTTATCCACTCCGGGGATCGCTACTCAGCGGTGCTCCTGGCGGAACAACTGATACACGAGAGCCCCAGCCACCCCGGTCCTCTCGTACTAGGGGTGGCATCCCTCAAATCTCCTGCGCCCACGGCGGATAAGGACCGAACTGTCTCACGACGTTCTAAACCCAGCTCGCGTACCGCTTTAATGGGCGAACAGCCCAACCCTTGGGACCGACTTCAGCCCCAGGATGCGATGAGCCGACATCGAGGTGCCAAACCTCCCCGTCGATGTGAACTCTTGGGGGAGATAAGCCTGTTATCCCCGGCGTACCTTTTATTCGTTGAGCGACGGCCCTTCCATGCGGAACCGCCGGATCACTAAGCCCTGCTTTCGCACCTGCTCCACTTGTAGGTGTTGCAGTCAAGCTCCCTTATGCCTTTGCGCTCTTCGGCTGATTTCCAAACAGCCTGAGGGAACCTTTGGGCGCCTCCGTTACTCTTTAGGAGGCAACCGCCCCAGTTAAACTACCCACCAAGCACTGTCCCCCATCCGGATTACGGACGTGGGTTAGAGTTTCGATATGAGGAGGGTGGTATCTCACCATTGGCTCCCCCGAGTCT